>Ga0308168_1000015_pt1 | contig 564486 bp, 513 predicted proteins | sample PhyCR2_FD_202133 | JGI IMG/M metagenome (GOLD analysis project Ga0308168, IMG submission 202133) | Phyllosphere microbial communities from UC Gill Tract Community Farm, Albany, California, United States - DLSLRC.R2 | ecosystem: Host-associated > Plants > Phyllosphere > Unclassified | place... | reverse complement strand
TACGGCGGTATTTACTGGACGCAGGTCGATTTACTGAGGGAGTACGTTAACAGCGTTCTTGCCGGTTTTGATTTCAGTCTGGACCACCTTTACTTCCGGGCTTCGTGGTAACACCACCCACTGACCATAACGTTTCATTTCCCTGGAGGGGCTTTCCCTCCCGGGGAAGTCCGTCTCCGCAACTCAGGAGACTTATCATGTTGCATTTTAACCCTGCAGAACTGCGCGCCGTGGTGGCTGAAGTGCGCGCCAATCAGTGTGCGCTGGTGTTGGCCAAGGATAATGGCGTCTATCTGATGCCGGCCGTGGGCGAACGAAACGCCACCGGCCGTATCAAACACCTGGCGTATGCCGACGGGTGTCATCCTGACAAGGATGAGGCCTGGTATGAAACGTCCCGGCAGCTTGCCGGCGGCGACGACTTTGGCGAGGAGCTGGTGCTGAACGACAGTTGTATCGAACGAATACTGTCGCAAGGCCATGAGCTCTGGATCCACCTGTTACCCGAAACGGTCTATATGCACGTTGCCACGGTTAACTGGGTGTGTGTCGCCGATTATCGCCGGGTGACCGCGCGCATGCTGCAGCTGGCCGAGGTCCATTACTCGGTCTGCGTCAGCCAGGATGAGTTTAAACACTGGCGTGAGCGGGCCATCAACCTGCTGGCCACGGCCTGTCATACCGATTGCAAACGGGCAAAACCCGCCGATCGGGCTGATTACCTGGCTCTGTTCGAACGGCTGAAACAGCGTGTTGACACAGTGAATCCGAAAGGGGCACTGCGTTACCCCGCGCTCTAACCACTTTTCCTGTCCCCTGGGGCGTATTCTTCGCCGCCAGGGGAGGAATGCGCCTTTTTCATTGAGGAGCATTCCATGAAGAAAACATCACCATCACGCCGGCCGGCAAAAGCCCGTCGCGAACGACCAGACCTGTACCAACAGGTCACGGACAGTATCATCGGCGCCATTGAGCGTGGCACCTTACCCTGGCGCAAGCCCTGGCGGACTGACCGGAACCGGATTTATACCGGGTCTGTTATGCCGCAGAACGGCACGACGGGTTACCACTACAGCGGCGTAAATGTGCTGCTCTTGTGGATAGCTGCGGAAGAGCGCGGTTTTCACTCCAATCGCTGGCTGACTTATAAACAGGCGGAGGCCGTCGGTGGCCATGTACGTGCCGGCGAGACGGCAACCCTGGCTGTGGTATTCAAACCCTGGGATAAGCAGGTGGAGGATGCTGATGGCCGGCAGCTGTTTGACGAAGAGGGAAAACCGCTGAAAACGCGAATACCCATGCTGAAGCCGCTGTACCTGTTTAACGTTGCCCAATGCGACAACCTCCCCGAGATCGTTGTCGGCGTTATGCCGGCAACCGAGACGGATGAGGGTGATGCGTCGGTTGATGCGAAAACGCAGGCTCAGGTTAACACCCTCGTTGAGGCCTGCGGTGTTCGGGTTGAACAGGCCTACCAGGACAGGGCGTTTTACTCCCCGCTCCGGGACCAGATTGTCCTGCCACAGGCTCAGCAATTTCGGACTGAGGCGGATTACTGGTCAACGTTGTTGCATGAACTGGTGCACAGCACCGGCCATGCGAAACGGCTTAACCGGGAAGGGATCACGTCTTCTTCCCGGCGGTTCGGCGACCCGGTGTACGCGTTTGAGGAACTGGTGGCGGAGCTGGGCAGTGCTTTTATGTGCGCGCAGCTCGGCGTCTTTGGCGACGTCCAGCACGACAGCTACCTCGAGCATTGGCTCAAGGTATTGCGAGAGGACAAGCGCGCGCTGTTTCGTGCGGCCAAACAGGCCCGTGAGGCGTCAGAATTTTTGCTGAATCCCCTGGCGGACCCGATGACAACCGATCCAGCCGTTGCGGCATGAGGAGTCTGGTGATGACGATTGAACAACGTTACTGGCAGACCATTGCCGGCAGGTTACTGGCCAAATATTTTGGCCTGGCGTTAAACGATACCGATCTGTGTGAAGCGGAGTGCGTGATGGCTTTACAGGAAGCGGGAGTACGGCCGTTTGAGGCGATCAACAACCTGGTGGATAAATACCACCTGGTGCGCCTTGGCGCCAATCCCTTTACCTCATCATCACCGTATCTGCGCCAGGTGGAAGAGCTGGGCGTGCTCGGTGAAACAGAACAGGAGATAACCGATGACTAAAGCCTCCAATAAGGGGCTGCAGATAACCGTTGACCCTCAGATTGCCAGCGAGCTGGCCTACATGCTGAAGCTTCAGCAGACCTGTGGTGGCGCCGTTCAGCTTGAGGATGTCGAGGGCCTGATCCATTACATTCTGGCGAGTATCGCCGATGGTAGCCGACGTCCGGGCTCGTGGGAGCGCGGAATATTGGTACAGCTGGGATTGGTCGCTAATGGCGACGAACATCAGGTATACCGGGCTTACTATGGCGAGCAAGCCCACTAAGGACAGGATCAGCGTCCTGGCCATCATGAGGTAACACCTAACCCAGCGGGGGAGACTTTCCCCCGCTGGGGAAAGCTCCCTCTTTTTTCTTGTAAGAAGAGGAGAACGAACATGTCGAACTGGTGCAATAACCGTTTAGTGATCACTGGCCAATCCGTTTTTGTGGATGAACTGCAGCAATGGGTTAATGGCCATGTGGTTCCTGACTACCGTCATGCTGTTCAACAAAGCTGCCGGCTGTTCCTGGCCGGGTGTGCCGGCATACTGAAGCCGGCGACGACAAAACCCGGTGTTTACGTGCCTTACCCGGCACTGTTAACGCAGCCGGGGATTGCATCGCCTCAGAGTCTGGCCTTTGAACACTGGTTCGGGTTGCTGAAGGCTGATGTGCCGTTAACGGGCGAGAACATTCGCCTGATAGAGCGACTCTACCGGCAGTCGGGTATCGATGCGGTGAAATGGGAGAACATCCCCAACGTGGCGAAGGCGCGTATGGCGGATGTGCTTTCTCGCCAGTATGCGGACTGGTTCGGTCTGGTGGGGGTTAGCCCTGATATCGATGCCGGCATCTGCTGGGAACGTTTGGGGATGATGCCTGAATATACCGCACCGTGCGATATGCTGATGCTGATCCCGACGCGTCTGGCGACCGAACTGAATGGCTCAGGTGGACTGCTGCGTGATGTGCCGACCACTGTCGAGCTCTATGGTCGGCAATACGGCGTCGAGTGGCCGGCCGGCCATAATGTCGGCTGCGTACGGGATGGCATTAACACGTTGACAGTGCACTTTGATTCCCCATGGTACCCGCCAGCCGGCGAGGTTATCGGGACAGTGTCGGAGCAGTTCAGTTGTCAGGTAGAACATACCTGGTATATGCCTGATGCGGAACGCAGTGGCTACGATCGTTACGACCGTGGTGAGCATGTCGACGGTGGACGAATAGCGGCTGAGGTTGTGGCTGGTGAGGTGAGCCACCTGACCTACGCCGATAAGGATTCTATTCCCTTGTCACCAAATGCAGCAGCCGGCTAGCCACCGACTTTTGCTGGAGTATTAACTCATGGCCACCGGATACCGGTGGCTTTTTCTATGGAGGTTGTGCTGTTGACATTGCAATACAAATTTGAGAACAATGTCAAAAACATTGAATTTTTTAAATAAAGGTATTGAAAATCTCATACGCATAGGTTATTAATTGTTCGCTTTACATAAGTTTACACAGAGTTGTATCATCATCAAAAGGAGTTGTTTATGAAAGTTATTGACTCATCACTATTAGATAATGTTTCTGGTGGCCGTGGAAATAATGGCGGTGATCGTTCTGATAATGGTGGTGGCCGTGGGGGTTCAAACGGTAACGGTGGCAATTCAGGAAATGATCGCCAACATAATAGTTATAATCAGTCCAATCGTGGCAGTGGTAGCCAGGCTAACCACTTTGGTCGCCCGGGTGGCATGAAAGGCGGTGATGGTGGGTGCACTGGTGGCCATCGTCCTCGTTAATAGATAGAAGAAAACTTCACAAGGAGATATACTCTCCTTGTGATATATCAGACATTCAAAGGAAATGTATGAAAAAATATAACTTTATCTACAATAGCGAAAAGTTCTTACTCTGTGATGAAAGTAAAAAAAGTGAAAGTGAATTGGAGACGCTAATGGGGAATGGGTTTCAGAAATTGGAAGTTGAGGCTGAATCAAAAAAAGAAGCCGTGAAAAAATTTAAAGAAAAATTAGGAGAGAATAGTAAGTCTCTCGAAGAGTATACAAAGGATATATCATTCACATCTATTATTGAAGCATTCTTAAGATAAAATGGAGAAAGGGGCACTAAGTTTTAATTCGATAATGAATGATGACAATGATGATGGATGCTTTAACGAAGCAATAAATATTCTAGAAACGAAAGGGTTTAAGAGAGTTAAAGTTCCGGACAAAATCCACTTTATCTGGATTGGTGATCTGAAACTCTCAAATATATCATATATAAAAGTATGGAGTGATATTAATAAAAATAAATCGGTGTTTTTATGGATAGATATCACCTCCTCGTTTGTTAATTTATTTCAACAATCTTTAAAATCATATTGTGATGACAGTGGGAAGGATATATTTTACCTCCGTAACAAAGCATTTGATTACATTTGGCCTAAAATAAAACAGGGTGAGACGTTTAATGATGCTGCGAGTAAATTTCTTGATACGATAAATCATGAGTATGTTGAGAGCGGTAATTTTAGCAAGCATATACCTGAAAGTATTAACATAATGAATATTCAAGAACTGTTTAGTAATGAGTTCATTGAGTATAAAAAGTTCTACTATTATGAGTTAATATTGAGAAATAATCTTGCATGTGCAAGCGATTTTCTTAGGCTTTTGGTTTTGCACAGGTATGGCGGTGTGTATATAGATATAGATACACTGCCTTACATTGACAATATTTATCAGAAGACAAATGTCCTCTTGGATAAGCTTAATATACGTCATGATGAAAACGTTTACTTAGCTAAGTCCCATGCTTTCTTATGCAAATTTAATTATGTAAATGACAGTTTGGCGGATAGCAAGGACTATTTAAAAAAGATTGAGAATATTGATGATGTTGAGATGGGTAATGTTTTTTGTGCAATAATTTTAGACATCAACCATGTTGATTTTCCTCAGATCTCTTCTCTTGGTGATATTTATGTTTATGATAATTTAATATCAATAAGTACAGTGAAATTTATAAATGGGGTATTTTTTAATAACATAATTGCGTCTACGCCTAGTTCTCGTTTTTTAAAAAACTTACTTAAAAGAGTAGAGTTTAACTATAATTACATTGAAAAAAATAAAAAAATATTCGATGCTGGTTTCTTGATACCTTCTTCTGAGGGAGAAGGGGCAGCCTTTGGTTTCTTACTTAATTATAGACGTGATGTAATTTCGGAAAATGAATTCGTAACATTTTATTTAGCCGGACCAAAGTTAATATCTAATACAATATATCGAGTTATTTGTGGGCTTACTGGATTACATAGGATTTTACCAATCGATAAACTCGCCAAGCTTATGCAAAATGACGTCATAGGGATAGGGTTCCAAAAGCAAACTTTAGATACGCCTTTAGGTACTAAATCCACCTGGAGAGAAAAGGATGAATAAATCTGGAATAAGTGCATTAATAATCGTATGCGATGCCGAAGATTCAATATTAAGAGCTATAAACTCTATTATTGATGTTACGGATGAAGTTATCATCGTTGATACTGGCTCTGTCGACAATACGCTAAATGTGATACCTAAAGATAACGAAAAGATAAAAATTTTTGGTTATCGATGGGATGATGATTTTTCAGAACTGCGGAATTATGCAATAGATCTTGCCACAGGACCATATTGTATTTTTATTGATGCTGATGAATATCTAGCTGAGGGCTGTTTAAATGAATTTAGAGAAAAAATATATTCACTATTTTGTGGAGAGGAACTAACCCTATATGCGCCAGCTATAGATAACATGAATGGCTCTATATTAAGGAATAATGCAAGAATTTTTATGAAAAGGGCTTCTTTAAGATATAAAGGATTTGTTCATGAGTATCTATATGAAGATAATTATACTATGAAGCACACGCCTGAAATTATATTAAAGCATACCGGGTATTTAGAACATAGAGAGTTAGAGGGTAAGAAAAACAGAAATTTACACCTTTTAAAGCGTCAGTTGGATAAGACACCAACAGAACTAAGATGGAAATATTTCATGCTTAGATATTTAGAACCACATGATAAACAATTTGAAGATATCCTCAATGAGTTTGGTAGGTTATCCCTGCCTTACAATCGTGATATCGAAATATATGCACTTAACGTAAAATCGAGACTGATAACATACCTCTTAGATAAATCTAATTATGCTGATGCATATTTTCATGCTGATGAGCTTTTCGGAATCTACAAAGATAAGAATAGTTTCTTGCTTCATTTTATTTCTCTCTACTTGATGTCAACCCAACGTTACCATAATGATATGCTTAATTTAAGAGAAGAGCTCAGTAACATTACTAATCATCCTCATGACGAGTTCATAATTGAAACTATAGATGAGGAAGCTGTCTCTTCAATTATGAATAGTTTTCTGCTAGACCTTGATTACATAACTTAATCATGGTGTCGTTATTTTAACGATATAACTCTGTCTGCAGATGCAATCGTTGTTTCCCTATGAGCAATTATTACTCTGGTTATTTTTAACTGTTTTATCGCTTGGTTTACATAACTTTCACTTTCAAAATCCAATGAGCTTGTAGCTTCATCCATGAAAAGAATGCCGGGTTTCCGGTATAGAGCTCTTGCAATAAATATACGTTGTTTCTGGCCTCCCGACAATCCTTCACCCAACTCACCAATTAATGTTTCATAACCCATTGGCATTTTCATAATAACATCATGAATATAACTTGCTTTAGCGCATTCAATCATCCAATCCTCATTTTCATTATCATCAAATCCACAAATATTCTCTCGTATCGAGCCGGAAAACAACTTATCATCCTGCATTACACAACCGATCATTTTATGGTAATTATTAATACCGAGCTGCTGTATATCAGTGCCATCGATAATCACTTTCCCTTCATCTGGTGTGAATAATCCACACAATACTCTCATTAAGGTCGTTTTACCAGCTCCAGAAGGTCCCGTGATTGCCACACTTTCACCAGGTGAAATTTTGATAAATAAGCCAGTAAAAACTGGTATAGACTGGCTATCATAGCGATAACTTAAGTTATTAGCTTCTAATGAAACAGGGCGCATGGCGACATTTATCAAAATATCAGGTTTTCTAGCCTCTTGCGAGTGTATAGCAATATCTGTGATGCGTTCGTTATGCAGGCTCATCATGCGCAATTGCAAAAGAAAGCTAGTTAGCGAGGAAACTCTATCTGCAAACTGCTCTCTGAATACACCGAAGGCAATAAACATGCCTATAGTCATTTGGTTTTCAATCACAAGGCTTGCACCTAACCATAAAATTATCACTTGGTCACAAGCCCCGATAAATGAATTTATGCCACCAAAGAAAAGATCCATTTTGGTAACTTTTATTTCAGTGTTGATAGTGTCAATTTCTAAATTTAGCCAGTGAGCGGCCCTACGTTCGCCCATTCCTTGCATCTTGACCGTTGCGATCCCATATAGGGTTTCCATAAAATATGATCTTGTTCGAGCATCTCTGACTAACGCTTCTTCGGACAGTTGTCGATATGTTCCATATGTTAGAAGTCTAATAAGAACATAAATTGTAGTAAATCCAAGAACAAACCAAGTTAGCCAGCCACCATATAACGCCATCATCACGATTACACCGAACACCATGATGCCATCCATTAGCGCTCCTACTATGCTACTCGTAAATGTCTCACGTAAAGTGTTTAGTGAGCCAAATCGGGATTGAATATCACCCAGTTTGCGTCGCTCGAAATAGGTTAATGGTAGCCTTAGTAGATGGTTAAATAACCCCGATTGCCACTGGATGTTGATGAGTGTCGTCATTATTAAGGAAGACCAGGAGCGAAATATGCTAACTGCTGTTCGAAGTAGAATAAATAACAGGAGGCCTATACAAATAAGAGTGAGTAAACCGTGATCTCCTGCAGGGATCGCATGGTCCATCACTAATTGAGTTCCTACGGGCATCATCAGGTTGATGGTTTCAATCACAAGAGACAAGAAAAAAATCTTGCCAAGCGTCATCTTGAGTCCATGCACACTGCCTATTAATGTTCTTAAGCTGAGCCGATTACGCACAGTGTTTGCCTTAAACGCACTCCCTGGCCAGACTTCAAGTGCCACACCGGTGAAACTCTGTGAAAGTTCTGTCAGACTGACGGAACGATATCCAAGAGCTGGGTCATGTAGGATTGCATGGTTACGGTTAACACTGATGAGTACTACAAAATGGTTGAAATCCCAGTGTAGTATGCACGGCATTTTGAGAGCCTTAATCTCATCGAGATCCAGAGACAAGGGGCGGGTTGATAGCCCCAGTTGGTCGGCAATACTTGTCAGTCCGGATAGAGTGGTACCGCGGGCTGAAAGATTAAACTGTCTGCGAAGAGCAATCAGATCAATGTTCTTGCCATAGTGACCACAAATCATGGCCAGGCAGGCCAAACCGCATTCAGAGGATTCAGTTTGATGAACTAATGGAACACGGCTGCGTAGCCGCATATCCAGCTGACTTAAAAGCTTTTTCAGGGAATACCTACTCATTGACTGGCCCCGTTGCACTGTGTTTCATATCGTAGAATGGTGATAACATCCATTGATAAATTCTCCTTTTTTCTAGAAACAAGGTGCTCTGTACTTTCATTCCATTTTCTAAACTCAGACTTTTGCCGTTGTAGGCAATGGCCTGTTTCTCTGGTCTGACTATCACTTTGTAGTAGGGTATGGCGCTAGTCAGCGCTGATTTGGGGGCTCCCTGATAGGTAAGCATTTCCTGTGGAGAAGCCGGGGTTTTGGAAATGAGCGACACCTTGCCGGCAAACTGGCCGAATTTCTCAGCCGGAAAGGCGTCATAACGCAAATTGACTTTATCACCGGTATTAATGTAGGGGATGGCATCGTTGGGAACCCAGAGCACCAAGGCATAGTGATCGATATCGTGTGGGATCACTTGAAGCAGGCTGTCACCCACATTGACCATTTGGCCGACCGTGACGCTCAGTGAATCGACGCGTCCGTTAGTCAAAGCCCGGATGATGATAACCCCGCCAGCATCAATGTTTAGCAGCTCTTTTTGCAACTCGTAACGCTGCAGTTCCATCTGGTAAATCTGATTGTCGAACTCGGCGGCTTGAGTGTGAATCTGGCTTTCCAGAGTGGTGATCTGCAGAGCATTTTGTTCGTTCTGGCTAGAGAGGCCCAACAAATTGTTCTGTTGCTGGTAATACAGCGCCACCTGATTGGTCAGCTGATCCTTGTTAATTAGTCCTTTGGTTTGATAGTGACGGTAGCTTTCCATATTCTCCTTCATGATGCGAATCCCTTCCTGGGCCCGTCTTAGGATGTCTGTAGAACGCGCGAATGCGGCTGCATACTGCGCCTTTTGTTTTTCCAGCATGGAAATTGTGGCTTGCTTACTGCTTTCAAGTCGGTTGATGATCTGTGAAATACGAGCAAGTTGGCTATCGATATCCCGGCGCTGGTTGTCACTGACCACACCGCTGCGGGTGCTCTTGCTGACGTCGATTTGATAAATGGGAGCACCAATAGTGATGATTTGCCCCTCGGTGACGAACTGTTTGACAACTACGCCCTGAACGCTGGAATAGACGTTGGCGGCGCGTGGGTAGGTGCTGACCTCGCCGGTCACGTTGACCCGCCGAGTATAGTTACCGGCGATAACAAAAGTGAAAAATGCGACGAGAAAAAACAGACATAGCCCAGCCGTAAGCCAAAAGGGTACACCGGGGAGAAGGAGGGCTCTTCCACGCCATTTCATTTTCTGATTATCAATCGCTTCCTGGCGAAACACCGCTTTTCTTCCTTAAATAGATGGGAGTGGAATGAGTCCCGACCCATTATGTCATCAAATACACTCTGGATCACTGTTTAAATATTGCCGGGTTTTAGATATTCTGAAAAGTTAATTTTATATTTTTCAGACGATTTAGGCTTGTTTGTTGTATCCCTTGTGCTTGGCCCAAAGCCATTCGTTAGCAGTATTAGGCTCTCTTCAAGTTATGCAGCATGGCTGTCATACCATAACCCCCTCGCCGAACTTCCAGAGACTAGAGGAAGGTTTACAACGCCTAATTCTCATCCCCTCTGGAAGGAGGTATGCCTTTATGGACGAGAGGGGTTAACAGGATGCGCTGCTTTAAAGACTGAGCCCGGCGTAACAGGGAATATTAGTGATCCTGTCGTATACACTCACGAAGGGATCTCATTGAGTCGTGCTCCTAATTAGCACTGACTCCATGGCTTCTTTTATGTCATTAAGTCTTACGGGCTTTGTTAAGATCTCAACGTCTTTAATAGGGCTTTCGCTCGTATATGCACTGATGAAAATGAATGGCGTATTTTTATTTGGCCCTTTATTCTCTTTGACTCTTTTATATAAGTCATCACCTGTCATTATAGGCATCTGCAGATCGCTCAAAACAAGATCGAAGGATTTCCTATATAATTTCTCCAAAGCCCTTTCTGGGGATGTCGTATACTCTACTGAGAACTCACTTTGAAGAATTGACACCAATGATTCACAGGCCATTTCATTATCATCGATAATTAAAACCCTGATCCCTTTGGCTGAAAAAGTGATGTTATCCATATCGGTGGGAATGATCGTTTCTTCATGCTTTGAAATCTCAATGGGTAATGAAACAGTGAATGTGCTCCCTTTGCCCATCTCACTTTCTACATCAATAGTCCCGTTCATGGCTTTAACAACACCGTGGACAATGGCCAATCCCATCCCAAAGCCGGGAACCTTGTTATCGCCGCCAACCCGGATGAAGGGAAAGAAGATTGTATCAATTTTATCTTTCGGAATACCCCGGCCCGTGTCTCTTACCGTAATGACCAGTCTGGACTTGTCGCGGATGACTGCGCTTATCTGAACCTTTCCATTCTCAGTGTATTTTATAGCATTGGTGACAATGTTCTCTATGATTTGCATAATCCTGGAGGGATCGCTTTTTACATATATATTTTCAATTTCATCTATGCTTACATTGATGTTTTTCTTGTTCAAAATAGTGATGCTTTGCTCAACAGTATCATTCACGAGCTTATGTAAGTTGAATGATGATATTTTTATTTCAACATTGCCATTGTCTACTTTGGCAAACTCAGCGAGGTCTTTCATCTGACGTTCCATTTTCATGGCAGCATTCTCTAATCGCTCAAAGTGAGAGAATGTTGCGACGTCTTTTTGCTGGGTGATCACCTCCACCGATGAGATTATTGCCTGTAGTGAAGTTCTCAATTCGTGACCTAATACACCAAGGAATGCATTCTTGTTGTTAAATGATTTCTTCTCGGACTCCAGCTGCTTGTTAATGGATTTTACCTGCCGATATGAAACGAAAAGCATTAATGAAAAAATAACGTACAGGATGGCAATGGGAAACCGCATCGAATTGGCTTTGTTAATATAATCCTGCTGTATAATGTCTCTTTGCCTGACTTCAGCATGGTCCGAGATAACGATGAGCTCTTTGTTGTCCAGACCTATTAACTCAATGATTTCAAGCAGGTTTGAGTAGTTCGTGTTTTTCTTTTTTAATTCGATATCGATTTTCTCAAGGTTTGAATGTATTTGTTCAACCGTTCTAGCATACCCGGCTTCGTCATATAAATATCTGGTCGATATACTTTTATGGAGCAGTACATTAGAGCTTGAGAAAAGAATATCCAATTCTTTTTGCAACTCGTCTTTGTCATCGATCCCTAGCCGTAACTGGTGTTCAATTTTGGCATTGAATCCAGCTAGTCGGATAGCAAACTTTGCAATTGCCCAGGCATAGTTTTCTTGTGGACCCGCTGAGTTAATATTATGGCGCGTGGAAAAGTATTGCTCATACATCCACACAAACCCACCTGTTAGCACCAGGAAAACCAATAAGTACTGAATGATGAGCTTTTTTAGTTTCATTTATCTAGTACCGTTATGCCGCTGACCTGCCAGATATGACGAGCTTGATAAACGGGCGTATTGAGTTTACCGTAAAACTTGTCCATCGGGTAAATGACGAAGTACGGGCCAAAGTCTCTAACTTTCAATGGTTTTCCATCCATTTTGTTTGCCAGCAGCATATCGAATTCCTCGACGTCAGAGACCGGAATGTCAACCCAGTAATCATTTAATGCCCTCATTCTTAAAGTTTTCCCACGTGCGCCGACAACATTTAACAAGTCTTTGAATTTTACACCTTCGAAATCCACGACGTGACCCAACTCAGTCCATGATGTTGTTGTTTTTATGTGGTGTTTTTCCAGTGTATTAAATTCCGCCGCTGTCAATACGTATCCTGCTCCATAATTTCTGTGAGTTATATCTCCGTCAATATAGATATCTCCTGTTTTCGAGAAAGAAGGGAGGGAAATGAATAAAGTAACTAAGCAGAATATTCTTGATAACATCAATTTATGCATAATAAACCTCAAACTCCTTATTGATTAAGTCAAGTAAGCGTACATTCTCACTGTTATGAACGCCCTCTGTTTCATTATTTCCTATGTAAATGGATTTGCAGTTTTTATAGTATAAGCTACGAAGATCAGGTTTCACTGTGGTGAATATACACGTGGTGGGCGTGTTAAATCCTGCGCCAACGTGTAAGGCTGCTGAGTCACACGTGTAAAGATGCTTCGCATTTTTAATGATGGAGGCGAAGGAAGCGGTGTTTTTTGATAATACTGTGATATTCGTATAGTTTTCATGGCTGATTTCACTGAAACCAAGGACTTTAACTCTGAATCTTCCACTCAGATAAGAGATGATATTCCTGTGGTATCGCGTGGGGATGCTTCTTATCTTTGTGCTTGCATAAGGACAGAAGAGTACATACTCACCCAGGTTCAGATCTTCAATGGGCGAGTACCTGAGCCAGGCATTACTTTTTAATGAGGTTGAAACCTGGCTGTGCTCGACACCCAGATTCCTTAAAAAGAAATCGTGCATCTCCAATGTATCAAAATCTTTCCAGTACAACTGATTCCCTATATCTATAACGAGGTCTGCGTCTGAAAAACTGGTAATGTCAAACGGCATATAGGAAATGTCATCTATAATATGCTTCGCGAGCGTATAAATTTCGTTAACATAGTCAGGACAATTTTCGGGGCGAATGACTCTGATTACAATTTTTGGATTGATTTTCTTTATTGCATGTAGCGCAGATATTCCAACAACTGAGTCACCTAGCGTTACGCCTAACCCATTGATGACAGTCAGGCTTTTGACCTTTGAATAGTCTACGGAAACTTCATTGATTGAGTTATTAAAAATCGTAGGGTTGTTCAGTGGGGAAAGATCACCACTGGGGTTTTCTTTACTCACTCCATAGGGCGATACGATGTATCTTCCGTCAAGCAATAGACTGCCTGTATACGTCAACAAATAATCATCCATAATCATTCACTCAGGGAAATGTTTATCCACCAATGACTTTATTACACTGGCTTTGATAGGTTTCTCGTGAGGGCCAGTGATATCATAATCATTTATTGCGCTGGCGATCTCACTATCTACAATCCCAGGCAGTTGCCCGGTAAGAACCAGTATCATGGCATTATTATTCTCTGTCTTCCTTATCTCTTTTATCGTGTTGAAAGCGGTTTTTTCCCCAACGACCCAATCCAGGATGTAGGCATCATAAGGGGTGTTTATCAGACGTTCTTCTAATGACTCAATGTCATAAAATGCATCAACGAGATATTCATTATTGGCAATTATTTCCTTGAGACTGTCTACAATATTTTTGTCATCATCAAGAATTGCGATTCGGTGTTTTTTTAGACTTTGTTTTTGAGGGTATAGTTGAATTATATCAATGTTGCGCTTCGACTCAAACAATACATCGTCCTTTATATCGTTAGTGTGAAAAACAACCCATTCATCGTTGATTTTCACGGCTGAGTATTCAGTTGCATCATTGTTTTTTACTTCAGATAAATATATTTTGCATTTAACATGGGTCTTGCCATCATTCCAGACGGCATCATGTACTTCATTTATTGAATAATTATAGATGTCGAAGAAGTCACTCGTTGTCATACCGATAGAGTCAACTACTTTAACCAGTTGCGATACCTCCCAGTTTGAGGCGCCGCTCATCTTTTTCTGTGCTGCAGCTATGGTGATCTCCAGAACGCGGCTGGTGTGGCTAATATGCTTTTGTTTTGGAATGCCTTTCATCGTCATCGCTTTGGCAATGACTTCCCCCAGGGCAGTTTTATTGTTGATTGCCATCTCCCACCTTCAGCCTGTTTCGGTTTAAAAAACAGTCATCATTGTACACTCAAAGTTGTTTTTTTCAATAAAGCCGCACTCTGCAATGTCTCAAAATGATTTAAGTAATCGCTATAGTATCATTTTTGTTGACATGGAGTCATATTGGTTGTTAAAAAGAAGCCTGAGTGTGGAGGCTCGCGGTGCTTAACTGAGGCTTCTAAGCGTTATGTTCATCTCCTTTTGGAAGAGCATAACGCTCAGGTGATGCTATAGCGCACAACACCAGAGAAAGCGCCCACTCAACGTTTGGGAAAAAACAAACGATGCGGAGGGATGCGCAAAAATCTTGAGGGTGGACTTTTCATACGTGGATGCAACTTTTGAATCGTCGAATCACCCCGTAATAAAGTCACCTGATATTTGTTGTTCTTGGCACCAGGGAAACCTGATAAAAACATTATAAAACAATAAATTGTTAGCTTTTGGGTTGCCTTCGGAGGTATAGGCTTCCCTACTGTTTTTGCCCTAAGAGACTCCAGCAATGAGGGGTTGATAGCTGTCTATCAACCTGAAAACGGCTGACTGCGGGAATCTATTTCTTTCGGGAAAAGGTTTTTCTGTGGTACTGGCCGTACTGACCTGCGCAGGATAAGCGCCGGTCAAGTTTTACGGAGTGCTGCTTATGTCTTATTGTGATACACCTGAACAGGCCGCCATCATTGGTTGGTCCGGTCACCGCCTGGTGGTCAGGGCGTTTGCCGGCACTGGTAAAACGTCTACATTGGTCCGTTTTGCCCAGGCAAACCCGGATTGCAGAATGCTTTATCTTGCCTATAACCGTGCAGTCAGGGATGAGGCTGAGCAAAAATTCCCGTTTAACGTTGAATGTAAAACGTCGCATCAGCTGGCCTGGCCTAACTTCGGGCGCCATTATCAGCGGCGGTTGACAGCTAACCTGCGGATCAATGACGTTGCTCGCCAACTCAATACCCGCTATTGGCCGCTGGCACGCACATCTATCACGACCTTTAACACTTTCCTCTGCAGTGGGGATGGCGAATTGGGTTTGCAACACTTGCCTGATGAAGACTCACGCAGTGGTTTGTCGCCCGATAAAATCCTGGCAGCGGCGCAATTGCTCTGGCGCGAGTCTGCACGCCAGGATGGTACTTTCCCTGTCACCCATGACGTTTACCTCAAGCTGTATCAGCTCTCTCAGCCCGACCTTTCCAAACGCTGGCAGAAGCTCCTGTTTGACGAGGGGCAAGACGCGAATCCGGTGACGCAGTCACTGGTACTGGCGCAGTGCTGTGATGTGGTATTGGTCGGCGACCGGCATCAACAAATCTACAGATTCCGTGGTGCGGAAAATGCCCTAGATGCTCCTGAGTTGGCCGATGCGGACCAACTTTACCTGACTCACAGTTTCCGTTTTGGACCTGCCGTGGCCCAGGTGGCCAATATGCTGCTTGCCCGGCAAGGCGAAACGATGTCTGTGGTCGGGGAGGGGGGAAACGACAGGGTTGTGGGGGGCATACCTGATGACGTGAAGGGGCAGCCTGTTGCCATATTGAGCCGAACGGTGGCGGGGGTCATCGGCGCTGCGCTGGATGCCAGCCTGGCCGGCAAGAAGGTGTACTGGGTTGGAGGTATCACCGGCTACAAAACGGAAGAACTGGAAGATCTGTACTGGTTTTCGGCGGACATGCCTGAGCGAATGCAGTCCCCGCGGCTGGCGCGAGAATACCGCAACTTTGAGGAGTTTGAGTCGGTTGCCAGAGCAACCCGGGATGTTGAAATGAACCAAGGCCTGCGGTTACTCGAACAGTACTTCCCGCTGCCACAAAAGCTGCAGGTGATGCGCGAGCATGCAGTGACTGATGAACGCCAGGCTCAGGTAACCGTTTCGACCGCGCATCGAAGCAAAGGGCTGGAGTGGCCTGTGGTGGTGTTGAATCATGATTTTGCCGATATCACAGATCTTCTGATGGCCGACAGCGAACGTACCGATGAAACCAACCTGCTGTATGTCGCTGTGACCCGGGCCCGGCAAACGCTGGTACTGAATGAATTGCTCCAGATGTTGATGGACAACGAGGGTAATGATATCGCCGGAGGCCTGGCATGCTGAAGGCTATCAAAGAACTGCTGGTTGGAACCCGGGTTATGTCGGCAAATCCAACGGCAAGCGTTTCAGCCTCTCAATGTCCTGTAGGTTATTTTATGCCGGTATCCGCAGAGCAGCTTTTGAGCACGGCCTCTCGTCAGCAGTGTTTACAGCAGCTGTGGGAGAACAGCGCACTGCCCAAAGATCTCTATGAACATTTCTATCTGCAACCCTTGAAGCAGCTTGTTTCGCAGATGCAGGTACTTCCGGCCGCATCCCAGGGGGAGTATGCCAGGGAAGGAGGGCTGGTCGATGTTACCCTGCAGACGACGACGTACGCGGTTCGACTGGCCAAGGGGCACATGTTGCCCCCAGGAGCCGCGCCTGAAGAACAATCCGCCCAGAATGTTCAGTGGAATGTCGTGGTGTTTTATGCAGCGCTATGGCACTACCTGCCGCTGTTGACTCAGCTGCAGGGTGAGCTTCAAAGTGGCCGAGCCTGGTTACCTGGTTTGACGGTGCCGGGTGAACCTTACCGTTTTCGCTTCAGAGCCACCCCGTTAGCCCCGACTCTGGCCAGCAGTCAGAGCGCAATGATTGCGGCACGACTGCTGCCTGAAGAACTTATTGAATGGTTGTCAACACTACCGGCGGCGATACATTCGTTGATGACGATTACGTCCAGGCAACCGAGCACATTACCTGCAATTGACGACATTACTCTGGAGGCGGCCAAACTGGCTCGTGGCGATGGTTTGTCCGTATCGCATTTGCCGATATCCTTACCGTCAGTGGCGCCGGCGACAGAAAGTATCACTTCTTCAGTACCCGAGACTGATTTGCAAAGCGCAGTCAGCAGTATCCGTCCCACTCTCGCTCAGGAGCAAGTGTCGGCAGAGACATTAGATCAGCCCAACGAAAATGCACCGTTAGTCACGGAAGTGTTACTTAGCTCGGCCCTGGATGCGCCGGCCAACAACAAGCCCTTGGCTGAGATTGTTCTGGCACCAGAAACGGTGGCTGGTGTAGAAGAAGATATGCAGGCTCTGTTGTCTTTAATGGCGGTTGAGATGTCTGCTCCGGGGAACCGGTCTGAACAGGAACTCGGGGACGCCCCTCACGAAGATGAAGGCCCACTTCTTGCCGATAATCCTGCGCTTACTGCTGAAGTGACTCAGGCAGTTGAAGCTGCAGAACTAAACCAGGAGTCAGACGCCATTGATGATATCGCTCCGGAAGCGGCATTTTCAACTCCCGAATTTTGTGTCCCTCAAACTACAGATCTCGCTTCTTCGCAATCACAGAAACTGAGTATTGAAGGCGATGAGGGGATAACTCGCGGAGAAGTCTTTTGGCGTTGGTTAGTCGATGGGCTCAATTCTAATCAGATCCTCATCAACACTGTAGAGGCGAGGGTTCATCTTGTTTCTGGTTTTGTTTTTATCACTGTGCCTGGAATTTTTTATTTGTATTTGAAGCAGCTTGGTTTGGATGGTTCTAAACGAGAGGCTCTCCAGGAGGATTTTGAACGTCTGGATATACATCGACGAATAAAGGGTAAGCGATTTTATTTTGCTCACCTGTATGAAACATCAGAACATACAGGAGCATTTAAACGAACCAAAGGTTACCTCGTTAAAGCAAGTTTGCTCTATCGAGGGGGGAACCTACCTGACGACAGTCCGGTGCTGGTGATCCCTTAACAGGGATTAATCGTGTCTTGCGATCATATTAAGTTCGCAGGACTTCTATTTATGCTAGGGAGATATCATGCATATACCACGTGTAATGGATTGGGAAACTTTGCTCGAAGAGTATTTTTTCTCAAAGGCGTTACGTCCAGAAACTGAAAAAAGTTATCGTCGCGTAGTCGCCGTTTTCAGGAAATTTATTGGATATGACACGTTACCGGATGAAGTTACGAACCGAGAGCTGATTTTGTGGCGTAGAGATATGCTGGGAAGGGGGATTACCACGAGTACCTGGAATAATAAGGCTCGCCATTTGCGTGCGATTTACAATCAGGGAATAAAGAAAAAATGGTTAAATATAGAGGAGAACCCCTTAAACGAAACGCAAGTACCACCGGGTAGTAAGCGTAAAAAAATATTGAATCGTGATCAGTTGGTCAGGATTAATCTGGTGTTAGAGCAATTTGAAGAGCGCGAAAAACGTCAAGTGGGCAAAAGTCGCTCATGTGCTCTCTTTCCTGTTTGGTATTGGCGGACAGTTATCGATATTTTGCGTTCGACGGGGATGAGACAAAACCAGTTATTGCATATACGAGTGATGGACGTTGATCTTGAGGCAAACTCGATGTTGCTGTGTAAAGAAGGGAGTAAAACGCATCGCGAGTGGTTAGTTCCTATCGTCACTTTTGTCCGGGACCGCATGCGAATACTTGTTGAGCGCGCAATAGAACAGGGGGCCGAACCTGCTGATTACCTGTTCGATGTGGCGCGATTCTTGGCGCCATTGGGTGAGGTTGACTCCGAGCCGGCAATACAACCTGTCCGCTCGTTTTTCACCAGACTAACAAAAGAGTGTGGTTTTAAGGTAAGTCCACATCGGTTCAGGCATACACTGGCGACTGAGATGATGAAGTCACCTGATCGTAATTTGGCAATGGTTAAAGGTCTGCTGGGACACCGAAGTGTCAGTACAACGATGGAGTATGTTGAACTGGATTTAAAGATTACAGGGCAAGCACTTGAGAATGAATTGTCACTGTATATGGATGTCGCGCCCAACGTTAAAGACGGGCGCAGACACGCCTTGACATAACTTTAACAAGCTGTAAAAATCACCAGTGATCGAGAAAAGGACGCCTGTGGGCAAACACAGGCATCCCTTTTAAGAGGAACCTAGTTATTAACATCGAGTGTGCAAATTCGAAAAACACTGCGATATCAACCTGCTAGTTCCTTTGTTCCGCCCGTTAAAGGGGTTACCTCTAACCAGCGTGCTTTCATGCAGAATTAGTGGTGCCCGGACTCGGAATCGAACCAAGGACACGGGGATTTTCAATCCCCTGCTCTACCGACTGAGCTATCCGGGCAACGGGCAGCATTAAACCGTATTGGCCGAAAGCCGTCAACGGCTTTATGCGTGAAATACGCGAAAATGCCTCCGGTTGCTGGCTTTTCAGGCAAAGGGCGCAAAAAATGCGCCTGTTGGGGCTATCGCCTCGGGTTGGCTGTGCCGTCAACCCTGCCGATTCAGCTCAACGCCCCGTTGCGGCGGCACTGCGCCACCTGCAAGATGTCTTCCGCCAGCCGTTTGGCGACCGATACGTCCTGGAGCTGGCGTTTTACCAGCAGTTTGCTCAGGCAGCCTTCCTGAATCAGCTCCATTTGCTGCGCCACCATGTCGGCGTCGTCGGCGTCCATGTCGCGCAGCAGCTCGCGGGTCAGCTCCAGCGAGGTCAGCTTCTGTTGCTCCGCCAGTTGGTGGATCGGGTGATCCGTTTCCGGGAAGAAGCTGCAGGCGGCGATAAACAGGCAGCCGGGGTAGCGGTCTTGCTGCACGTATTCCGCCAGCACGTCATAGCGCGCCAGCAGTTTTTGCTGCGGGCTCAGGTTTTCGTCCAGCAGCAGCTGGCGGCGCCAGGTGTCGATCTGTTGGCCGTGGTAGCGCAGGCAGTCGTACAGCAGCGCTTCGCGATCCGGCCAGAACCGTTTGAGATCGCCGGGCTGAACGTCGAGTTTTTCCGCCAGCATCTCTAATGTGGCGGTCGCCAGGCCCTGTTGTTCCAACAGGCCCAGCGCGGTATCAAGGACGTGTTCACGTTGCACTTGTGCTTCCTCCCATTCGCTTCCGATCTTCAGTGTCAGTTATCACATCACTTTCTGCAAATGCGCGTTGAAGGCTTCCGCCTTCATAAAACCGGTGACCCGCTCGGCCGTCAGCTCGCGGCCTGCCGGATCGAAGAACAGGATCGTCGGCAGCCCCAGCACCTGCAGGTGCTTCAGCAGCGCCGCTTGTTCCGCGCTGTTAGCGGTGACGTCCGCCTGCAGCAGCACCGCGTTGGCCAGGCTCGCCTGCACCGCCGCATCGCTGAAGGTGTATTTCTCGAACTCTTTGCAGGCTACGCACCAGTCGGCGTACAGGTCCAGCATCACCGGTTTGCCCCGCGCCTGTTGCAGCGCGAGATCGAGCTGTTCGACGTTGTTGATGCGGGTAAAGGCCAGATGCGGTTGAGCCGCCTGCTGCGCCTGGTCAGCACCGAAAGCCCAGTCCTGCAGCGGCCGCGCGGCGATCACCGCTGCCGCCAGCAGCAGCAGTTGCAGAGCGCGCGCCCAGCCGCGTGTGCTTCTCAGGCTCAGGGCGAAGGCCCAGCCGAAGAACGCCAGGCCGAGCAGGCTCCACAGGCGCAGTCCCCACAGGTCGCCGATCACCCGCTCCAGCAGGAACACCGGCAGCGCCAGAATGACGAAGCCGAAGGCCTCTTTCACGTACTGCATCCACGGGCCGCTGCGCGGCAGCAGGCGGTTGCCGAACAGGGTGACGATCACCAGCGGAATGCCCATCCCCAGCGCGTACAGGTACAGCGTGCCGCCGCCGGCCCACAGATTGCCGCTCTGGGCGATATACAGCAGGATGGCGCTGAGCGGCGCGGTGGTGCAGGGGGAACAGATCAGCCCGGCCAGCGCGCCCATCAGGAATACGCCGGTCAGTGAGCCGCCGCGCTGGGTGTTGCTCCAGCTCGCCAGCCGGGTTTGCAGCGCCGAGGGCAGCTGCAGGGAATAGAGGCCGAACATCGACAGCGCCAGCGCGATGAACAGCGCCGACAGGCCAATCAGCACGTAAGGATGCTGCAGCGCCGCCTGGAACTGCAATCCGGCGGCGGCCACCACCAAGCCCAGCAGGGTGTAGGTGAGCGCCATGCCCTGCACGTAAACCAGCGCCAGCGCCAGAATGCGGCCGTTGCTTTGCGGCCGGTCTCGGCCGAGGATGATGCCGGAGATCAGCGGGTACATCGGCAGTACGCAGGGGGTGAAGGCGATGCCGATACCGATCAGCAATGCCCACAGCGGCGAGAACGGCAGGCTGGCTGGTGTTGCGGATTGTTCGGCTGGCTCAGAGGCAGCCGCCGGGAGCGGCGCGGCTGCGGTGGCGCTGACCGCGTCCAGCGGGATGGTTCGGGTTTCCGGCGGGTAGCAGAAGCCGGCCTCGGCGCAGCCCTGATAGGTGACGCTGAGGCTGGCGTTGGCCGCCGCCTGTTGCAGCGGCACCTGCAGATTCAGCTGCTGTTTGAAAATCGCCACTTCGCCGAAGAACTCGTCCTTGTGGCTTAGCCCTTCGGGCAGGGTAAAGGCGCCGAGCGTCGCCTGCTGCGGCACCAGTTTGATCTGCTGGCGATACAGGTAATAGCCGGGGCGGATCTGCCAGTTCAGCGTCACCTGGCCGCCTTGCTGTTTGAAATCGAAGGCGAAGGCCTGATCGACGGGCACGAACTGGCTGCCGCCCTTCGGCGCGAACAGCGAAGCCTGCGCCGCCTGCGGCAGGAAGCACAGGCTGCACAGCAGCAAAATCAGTTTAATGAAGCGTTGATCCATAACAGGTAGTCTTTATCTCCGGCCATCACCGGCAAGACCAGCAGCTCAGGCGTCTGGTATGGGTGATGTTGTTTCAGGGTGTCGAGCAGGGCTTGCTGACGGCGGCGATCGCTTTTGAACAGCATCTGCACTTCGTATTCCTGTTCCAGTTTCCCTTCCCAGTAATACAGCGAAGTGGCGCCAGGCAGCAGCGTGGCGCAGGCCGCCAGCTTATCGCCCAAGACCCGCGCCGCCAGTTCCTGGGCGCTGGCTTCATCGGGTGCGGTACAGAGTATGACGACAGCTTCGCAATCAGACATCTTCAGCCCTCTCATCGGTTCGAATGGGCACTATACCCTGAAGGCGGATTGGCTAGAAGGCGAGTTTATCGCCAGAAGGAAAACCGGGGCCGCAGCCCCGGTCGACGCCTTACAGCATGACGCTGCCGAGCAGGAAGCCGAATACCACCGCGAAAATCACGCCCATGGTGCCGGGAATGAAGAACGGGTGGTTGAACACGAAGCGGCCGATGCGCGTGGTGCCGGTATCATCCATCTGCACCGCGGCGACCAATGTCGGGTAGGTCGGCAGGATGAACAGGCCGGAAACGGCGGCGAAGGAGGCGACGGCGGTCAGCGGCGACACGTTCAGCGCCAGCGCCATCGGCATCAGCGCCTTGGCGGTGGCGGCCTGCGAGTACAGCAGCGCCGAGCAGAAGAAGAAGATCACCGCCAGCAGCCACGGGTGCGCCTGAATGACGCTGCCGGCCGTCTCTTTGATCCAATCGATGTTGGCCTGGACGAAAGTATCGCCCAGCCAGGCGACGCCGAGGATACAGATACAGGCGCTCATGCCGGCCTTGAAGGTGCTGGAGTTCAGCACCATGTCGGTGTCGACGCGGCACAGCAGGGTGGTCAGCGTGGCGACGCTCAGCATGATGATCAGAATGGCGTTGGTGGTGTTCATCAGCGGCTTGGCCACCAGACCCAGGCCCGGGCTGTTGATGATGGCGTAGGCGACCACGCACAGCACGCCGAGCAGGAACAGCAGCACCGAGGTTTTGGCGCGTGGTTTGATCGCCAGCGCGTTGTTGCCGCGCAGGGTGATCAGGCCTTCTTCCAGGCGTTTCAGGTACACCGGATCGTTAGACAGCTTGGAATCGAACAGCCAGGTCACCAGCAGCGACATCAACAGCACCGCGCAGAAGGTGGACGGGATCACCACCATCAGCAGGTGCAGGTAGCTGACGCCGTGGCCCTCCATCACCGAAGACATGTACACCACCGCGGCGGAGATCGGCGAGGCGGTGATGGCGATCTGGGCGGAGACCACGGCGGTCGACAGCGGGCGGCAAGGCTTGATGCCCTGTTCTTTCGCCACCTCGGCGATCACCGGCAGCGCCGAGAGTGAGATATTGCCGGTGCCGGCGAAGATGGTCAGGAAGTAGGTGACGATAGGGGCGAGAATGGTGATGTGCTTGGGGTTCTTGCGCAGCAGTTTTTCGGTCTGCTGCACCAGGTAGTCCATCCCCCCGGCGACCTGCATCGCGGAGATCGCCGCAATCACCGCCATGATGATGGAGATGACGTCGAAGGGAATGTTGCCCGGTTTGACGCCGATCAGCGCCAGCGCCAATACGCCCAGTCCCCCCGCGAACCCGATACCGATACCGCCCAATCTGGCCCCTAAAAAGATGGCCAGCAGAACGATAACCAATTCTACGGCTAGCATAGTGTTTACTCCTTAAAATGAGATTTCCCGTCATCCTTGAAACTGCATCGGTGTTGGCTGCGAGCGCTCACCCCAGTCACTTACTTGAGTAAGCTCCTGGGGACTTGCGCTCTTGCCGCCTTGATGCAGTCCCAATGATTTAGGGTGTAAATTGAAAATAAAACGTTAAAATTTTGTGGGCGCCTAAAAGTAAAAAGGCACGCTATCCAGAGGATTTAGCGTGCCTTTCAGGGCTACCGGGTAGGTCTGTTATTGTTCATTTTCATCCGTATAGCGTTTGGCTTTATAGGCCGGGTGCATCAGGTTCTCCACGGAGAAGATGTCATCCAGCTCGGCTTCGGTCAGCAGGCCGCGTTCCAGCACCACTTCGCGCACGCTCTTGCCGGTTTCGGCGCAGATCTTCCCGACGATGTCACCGTTATGGTGGCCGATGAACGGGTTCAGATAGGTGACGATACCGATCGAGTTGAAGACGTAGTGTTCGCAGACTTCTTTATTCGCGGTGATGCCGTTAATGCATTTTTCCAGCAGGTTGTAGCAGGCGTTGGTCAGGATGTGGATCGACTCGAACATCGCCTGGCCGATCACCGGCTCCATCACGTTCAGCTGCAGCTGGCCCGCTTCGGCCGCCATGGTAACGCAAGTGTCGTTGCCAATCACCTTGAAACACACCTGATTGACCACTTCCGGCACCACCGGATTCACTTTGGCCGGCATGATGGACGATCCTGCCTGCAGCTCCGGCAGGTTGATTTCGTTCAGGCCGGCGCGCGGGCCGGAGGAGAGCAGGCGCAGGTCGTTACAGATTTTGGACAGTTTCACCGCCAGGCGTTTGAGCGCGCTGTGCACCATCACGTAGGCGCCGCAGTCGGAGGTGGCTTCGATCAGGTCTTCTGCCGGCACCACCGGCAGGCCGCTGACTTCCGCCAGTTTTTGCACCGCCAGCGGCTGGTAGCCTTCCGGGGTGTTGAGCGCGGTGCCGATGGCGGTGGCGCCGAGGTTCACTTCCAGCAGCAGCTCCGCGGTGCGGTGCAGATTGCGGGTCTCTTCGTTCAGCAGCACGCTGAAGGCGTGGAATTCCTGGCCGAGGGTCATCGGCACCGCGTCCTGCAGCTGGGTGCGGCCCATTTTCAGGATGGTTTCGAACTCTTTCGCCTTGCGATCGAAGCCTTCGCGCAGCTGGTTGATGGCGTCGATCAGTTTCTGGTTGGAGGCGTACACCGCGATGCGGAACCCGGTCGGGTAGGCGTCGTTGGTGGACTGACACTTATTGAGGTGATCGTTCGGGTTCAGGTACTGGTATTCGCCTTTTTGATGGCCCATCAGCTCCAGGCCGATGTTCGCCAGCACTTCGTTGGTGTTCATGTTCAGCGAGGTGCCCGCGCCGCCCTGGAATACGTCCACCGGGAACTGATCCATGCACTTGCCTTTATCCAGCACCTCGTCGCAGGCCTGGATGATCACGTCGGCGATTTTGCGCGGGATGGTTTTGAGTTCTTTGTTGGCCATCGCCGCGGCCTTTTTCACCATCACCATGCCGCGAACGAACTCGGGGACATCGCTGATTTTGCTGTTGCTGATGTAGAAGTTTTCAATCGCACGCAGAGTGTGAACTCCGTAGTAAGCGTCTGCGGGGACTTCACGTGTTCCTAACAGGTCTTCTTCGATACGAATGTTGTTTGACATGAGAACCTTCTCTATGTGTTGCTGCCGAATTAATAATTTGTCAGGTCAAGGCTAGTAAGGGCACAGCCTAAATTAATATTGCCGAAGGCTTGGGGCGTGAAACGATTAACCAAATCGCCCGTAGCTGCCCAGATCATATGCTGGTTGGTAAGAAATGACTGAATCCAGATCACCTTATGGTGTTTAAGGATATGCCCTTTTTCGGTTCTGTGACTTCTTTCACGTTTGTGAACTTTAGCAATAAAAACCGGCTCTCGGTTGAAATGGTGGGGGGATGCCCTCATTGTAATAGTGCCGGCCGTTTACGGCCTCTTTTTTCGCGCCGTCGCCCCGTGGCGGCCGTGCCTTACCTACCGATAGGAGAACCAGGTGCGCTGGTTACCGCTACTGCTGATATTTCTGCTGGCTTACATAGAAATATCCATCTTTATCAAAGTCGCCGCCGTGCTCGGCGTGGCTGTCACCCTGCTGCTGGTGGTGTTCAGCTCCTGCGTCGGCATTTCGCTGGTGCGCAATCAGGGCATGAAAACCTTCGTGCAGATGCAGCAAAAACTGGCGGCCGGCGAAAGCCCGGCGGCGGAAATGGTGAAAAGCGTTTCGCTGGTGCTGGCGGGCTTCCTGCTGCTGATACCGGGTTTCTTCACCGATTTCCTCGGCCTGTTGCTGCTGCTGCCGCCGGTGCAAAAATCGCTGACGCTGAAACTGATGCCGCACCTGTCGGTGTATCGCCCCGGCGGTTGGACGGGCGGCGACGCCGCCAACGGCAATACCTTCGACGGCGAATTCCAGCGCAAGGACGACGAACGCCCGGTGCTGGAACACCGCTCGGACGAGGATCGCAAACCTCACGATCGTTAAGCAAACGCGGCTCTGGCCGCGTTTTTCATCTCTGCGGCACTCGTCGGACCAAAAATGCGAAATTTTTTTTGTTCGCCCCCTTGAAGGGGGCTGGAACGCCCCCATCTCAAATGCCACGAGGCCGGTAATAACAACCATCCGGTGTACAACCCTAAATCTGATAGAGACCTTCTTACAGGAGAGCGTTCAATGAGTATTCGTCCATTGCATGACCGCGTTATCGTCAAGCGCAAAGAAGTTGAATCAAAATCTGCTGGCGGCATCGTCCTGACTGGCTCTGCTGCGGGTAAATCCACTCGCGGTGAAGTGGTTGCAGTGGGTAAAGGGCGTGTGCTGGAAAACGGCAACATCCAACCGCTGGATGTGAAAGTTGGCGATATCGTGATTTTCAACGACGGCTACGGCGTGAAAGCAGAGAAGATCGACAATGAAGAAGTGTTGATCATGTCCGAAAGCGACATTCTGGCAATTGTTGAAGCGTAATTGCGCTTTATCTTCTGAACTGAACGAGTTGAAGGGAAATACCAATGGCAGCTAAAGACGTAAAATTCGGCAATGACGCTCGCGTGAAAATGCTCCGCGGCGTGAATGTTCTCGCTGATGCAGTAAAAGTGACCCTGGGCCCGAAAGGCCGCAACGTAGTGCTGGATAAATCTTTCGGCGCACCGACCATCACCAAAGACGGCGTTTCCGTTGCGCGTGAAATCGAACTGGAAGACAAGTTCGAGAACATGGGCGCACAGATGGTGAAAGAAGTGGCCTCCAAAGCGAACGACGCGGCGGGCGACGGCACCACCACTGCAACCGTACTGGCTCAATCCATCATCACCGAAGGCCTGAAAGCGGTTGCTGCAGGCATGAACCCGATGGATCTGAAGCGCGGCATCGACAAAGCGGTTGTCGCTGCGGTTGAAGAACTGAAAAAACTGTCCGTACCTTGCTCCGATTCCAAAGCTATCGCTCAGGTCGGCACCATCTCCGCCAACTCCGACGAAACCGTGGGTAAACTGATCGCGGAAGCGATGGAGAAAGTGGGCAAAGAAGGCGTTATCACCGTTGAAGAAGGCACCGGCCTGCAAGACGAGCTGGACGTGGTTGAAGGTATGCAGTTCGACCGCGGTTACCTGTCCCCATACTTCATCAACAAGCCGGAAACCGGTTCTGTTGAGCTGGAAAGCCCGTTCATCCTGCTGGCTGACAAGAAGATCTCCAACATCCGCGAAATGCTGCCGGTGCTGGAAGCCGTTGCCAAAGCAGGCAAACCGCTGCTGATCATCGCTGAAGACGTTGAAGGTGAAGCGCTGGCGACCCTGGTGGTCAACACCATGCGCGGCATCGTGAAAGTGGCTGCCGTTAAGGCGCCTGGCTTCGGCGACCGTCGTAAAGCCATGCTGCAGGACATCGCTACCCTGACTGCCGGTACCGTTATCTCTGAAGAGATCGGTCTGGAGCTGGAAAAAGCCACCCTGGAAGACCTGGGTCAGGCGAAACGCGTTGTCATCAACAAAGACACCACCATCATCATCGATGGCGTGGGCGACGAAGCGACCATCCAGGGCCGCGTTGCTCAAATTCGTCAGCAGATCGAAGAAGCGACCTCTGACTACGATCGTGAAAAACTGCAGGAGCGCGTAGCGAAACTGGCCGGCGGCGTTGCCGTTATCAAGGTTGGCGCAGCCACTGAAGTTGAAATGAAAGAGAAGAAAGCCCGCGTTGAAGACGCCCTGCACGCGACCCGCGCCGCAGTGGAAGAAGGCGTGGTTGCCGGCGGCGGCGTAGCGCTGATCCGCGTTGCAGGCAAAATCGCCGCGCTGAAAGGCGACAACGAAGACCAGAACGTGGGTATCAAAGTTGCGCTGCGCGCAATGGAAGCCCCTCTGCGTCAGATCGTGGTCAACGCCGGTGAAGAAGCTTCCGTTATCGCCAACCAGGTGAAAGCGGGCGAAGGCAGCTACGGCTACAACGCTTACTCTGAAGAATACGGCGACATGATCGCGATGGGTATCCTGGATCCAACCAAAGTGACCCGTTCTGCTCTGCAGTACGCGGCTTCCGTGGCTGGCCTGATGATCACCACCGAATGCATGGTCACCGACCTGCCGAAGGCTGACGCACCGGATCTGGGCGCAGCAGGCGGCATGGGTGGCATGGGCGGTATGGGCGGCATGATGTAATCATCCCCCACACGCTTGTGTGCTGAAGGCCCCGGTCAAATGACCGGGGTTTTTTTTTAGCTTAAAAATCAATAAAAAGAATGTTTATTTAGCTTGTTATTAGTTCACTGAATGAATTATTGCATTATTTTGCTTTTACCCTAAATCGTTGTCGTTTCGTACCGATATAGCCCTTACCGAGCGGGGAATTTCCCCTCGCCGGTGTGACTGTCAACGGAGACGACTTATGCTGAAAAATATGAAAATAGCCACCTGGCTGATGTTAATGCTGTTGCTGCTGGGCTTGATGCCCATGGGAACCGGCGCCATCGCCTTCTATTTCATGCAGCAAAACGGCCACAGCATCGACAGGATGAGCACCTTCTCCGACGAGGAAGCGGCGCTGAACCGCAGTTGGCGTGCTTTGCTGCAAACGCAGACGCTGATCGACAACATGGCGTTCGAGCGCTGGGCGCAGACCAGCAGAGCCGATATTCAACAGGGTATCGATGAGGCGCGCGGTGAGCTGCGCAGCGCCGACGTCGCGTTCAACCTGTTTTGGGAGACGCCGGGCCTGACGGTATCGCGCCCGGATCTGGGCGAGGCGATGAAAAAGGTCTACCTGGCGCAGCAGGCGGTGCTGAAGCAAGAACTGACGCTGTTGGCCGACACGCCGCAGGCGGCGCTGATCGAGCGGCTGCACGCCATGGCGGCAGAGAAGCGCCAGGTGCGCCAGCGGCTGGATAACCAGTTTGCCGACTACATGCGGGCCACGGTGGCCGCCCACCGTCTGGCAGTGGAAGAGGCGGAGCAGACCCAAAAAGTCTTCGCCCGTCTGCTGAGCGGCACCCTGGCGGCGATCCTGCTGCTGCTGGTCGCCGTGCAGCGTGATTTCCGCCGACGCTTGATTCTGCCGCTGCGCCAGATCGCCGAACACTTGCAAAAGGTTGGGCGCGGCGATCTACGTAGCGAGATCGCGGTACGCAACAACAATGAGATCGGCATGCTGTTCGCCAGCCTGCGGACGATGCAGCAGGAGCTGAGTGCCACCGTGCAGCAGGTGCGTGACGGTGTGGAGTCGATCAACCACGGTACGCACGAGATCGCTGTCGGCAACGCCGATCTCTCCAGCCGCACCGAAGAACAAGCCAGCGCGCTGACGGAAACCGCCGCCAGCATGGAGCAGATCACCGCCACGGTGCGGCAAAACGCCGATAACGCCACTCAGGCCGCCGGCATGGTCAATCAGACCGCCGCCATTGCCCGCAACGGCGAAACGCTGATGGCCAGCGCGGTCGACAAGATGCGGGCGATCAACGACAGCGCGCGTCAGGTGGGGGATATCACCAGCGTGATCGACGGCATCGCCTTCCAGACCAACATTCTGGCGCTGAACGCCGCCGTCGAGGCCGCACGTGCCGGGGAGCAGGGGCGGGGTTTTGCGGTGGTAGCCGGCGAAGTGCGCAATCTGGCGCAGCGCTGCGCGACTTCGGCCAAGGAGATCAGCGGTCTGGTCGACGGCGTAACCGGCGATATCGCCGCCGGCGTGCGGCTGGTGGAACAGGCGGGCGAGACGATGAATGCCATCGTCGGCTCGGTGAACCAGGTGACGTCGCTGATGGATAACATCTCCTATGCGTCGGAAGAACAAAGCAAAGGCGTCGAGCAGGTCGGGGTGGCGGTGACCCAGATGGATCAGGTGACCCAGCAGAACGCCGCGCTGGTGGAGGAGGTGGCGACCACCGCCGTCGGCGTGGAGGAACAGGCGGCCCTGCTGGCGCAGGCGGTGGCGGTATTCAAACTGGCGGAGGGGGAATCGCGCCAGGGCGACGTGGAGGCGCAGGCATCGGCGGCCGTTGCCGGTTGGGTATAACGCCGCCGCACTGTATTTGATGATATTTTTGCCGCCCGGGGCGATTTAGCTGGTAAACTGGTAAGTCATCAGCTGTCGCTCAAGACGTTGGCCCGCTCGCGCGGCAACGGATGCTTAAGAGATGGCATCGCTTTCTGATATACCCTATGAATTTCAAGTTGTAGCTAGGCGGCCAGCTCGTGAGTCCCCAGGCGCTTACTTGAGTAAGTAACTGGGGTGAGCGAGTGCAGTCAACAACGCTACAGCTTGAAAGGCGACGGGTAGAAGATTTTGCGTAATTCTCAACATCGAATGGGGAACAAGATGCGGATTAAAGCCTTACTGGGTCTTTCGGCAGCGATGCTGCTGGCGGGTTGCAGCACCACTCATGAACTGACCGCTGCGGGTCAGCAGATCAAGTTCACCGACAGCAAGCCGGCGGCGGAATGCCAGCTGCTGGGGGAAGTGACCGGCACCCAGAGCAACTGGCTGTCCGGCAACGGCGGTGAAGGCAGCTCCATGCGCGGTGCGGCCAACGATCTGCGCAACAAGGCAGCGGCGATGGGCGGCAACGTCATTTACGGCGCCAACAGCCCAAGCCAGAACCTGCTCTCCAGCTTCGCGCCGCTGGACAGCAAAATGGTCGGCCAGGTTTACAAGTGCCCGTAAGGCGCTGAGGCCTAACGCCGCGAAGAGATAAAAAAAGAGGAATGCCACGGCATTCCTCTTTTCGTTTCGTCGAGCCCTGTGGCGCGCGTCACTCCTGCATCAGGCGCAGGTCGATCGGCGTTTTGCTCGGTTCGCCGCCCACTTCACGCGTCAGGCGCGGCACCAGATAACCGGACACCTTGCTCAGCAGCGCCTGCATGATGACGCGCGCTTCATCGTCGCTGACCATGAAATGCGCCGCGCCCTGCACCTTGTCCAGCACGTGGATGTAATAGGGCAGGATGCCGGCGTCGAACAGCGCGTTGCTGAGCGCCGCCAGCGTATCGGCATCGTCGTTGACGTCGCGCAGCAGCACGCTCTGGTTGAGCAGCGTGACGCCGGCGAGGCGCAGCTGGGCCATGGCGCTCTGCAGCTCGCGGTCGATTTCGTTGGCGTGGTTGATGTGGGTGACCATCAGCACCTGCAGGCGCGAGGCCGACAGCAGGCGGCACAGCGCCGGCGTAATGCGCGCCGGGATCACCACCGGCAGACGGGTGTGAATGCGCAGGCGTTTCAGGTGCGGGATGGCCTCCAGTTCGCCGACCAGCCACTCCAGCTCGCTGTCTTTGGCCATCAGCGGATCGCCGCCGGAAAAAATGATCTCGTCCAGTTCCGGGTGTTGGCGGATATAATCCAGCGCCTGCCGCCAGTTGTTCTTGTTGCCCTGATTATCCTGATAGGGGAAGTGACGGCGGAAACAGTAACGGCAGTTGACCGCACAGCCGCCTTTGACCAGCAGCAGCGCGCGATTGCGGTATTTGTGCAGCAGGCCCGGCACCACGCTGCGCTGTTCATCCAGCGGATCGGTGGTGAACCCTGGGGCGTTGATGAACTCCTCTCTGGCGGTCAGCACCTGGCGCAGCAGCGGGTCGTTGGCATCGCCGGGGCGCATGCGCGCAGCGAAGGCGCGCGGCACGCGCAGGGCAAACAGCCGACGGGCATCGCGCCCCTGCGGCAGTTCCGGGTGCGTATTCAGTGACAAAAGCTGCAGTAATTCATCGGGATCGGTAATAACATCGGCGAGTTGATGCAACCAATCTTCTCTATGTGCCGTACTTTGGGTTATAATGTGTGCCATTTTTTTGGCTAAGCTACCAGTTCAAATATTCAGAGGGCCATCATGGCGACTTATTCTAGCAACGATTTCCGTCCGGGTCTTAAAATCATGTTCGAGGGCGAACCTTACGCCGTCGAAGCCAGTGAGTTCGTTAAGCCGGGCAAAGGCCAGGCGTTCGCGCGCGTGAAAATGCGCCGTCTGCTGACCGGCACCCGCGTGGAAAAAACCTTCAAGTCTACCGATTCTTGCGAAGGCGCAGACGTGATGGACACCAACATGAACTACCTGTACAGCGACGGTGAGTTCTACCACTTCATGCACCCTGAGTCTTTCGAACAGCATCAGGTTGACGGCAAAACCGTCGGCGACGCGGCCAAATGGCTGCAGGATAACGCAGAGTGCATCATCACCCTGTGGGATGGCCGTCCAATCGCCGTTCAGCCGCCGAACTTCATCGAAGCGGAAATCACCGATACCGATCCTGGCCTGAAAGGCGATACCGCAGGGACTGGCGGCAAGCCGGCTACCCTGAGCACCGGCGCCGTGGTAAAAGTGCCGTTGTTCGTCCAGATCGGCGAAGTGATCAAGGTTGACACTCGCTCTGGCGAATACGTCTCTCGCGTCAAGTAAGTTTCAAAACAGAGGAACCCCCGCGGTTCCTCTGTTTTATCCCATCCCCGTTCGTTGGCAGAAAATCCGCATGTTCAAGAAAACGCTGTTGGCCGTGCTCTCCCTGTTGTTCCTTTTCTCCCTCAGCAGTTGCAATACGTTTCGCGGTTTCGGCGAAGACGTTCAGCATCTCGGCGGCGCCATCTCCCGCACGGCCAGCTGATCCCGCCTTTAACCCGATGTATTTGCGCCACAAAGCCGGTCACGATCCCACACCCTCCGTCAATTTTGACTACGCTTAGAAAGCCGTACTTTTTCATCAACGACAAATAAGGACTTTCTTATGCTGAAGAAAAGTATTATCGCGATCTTCTCTTTGATGATTTTGAGCTCGCTGACCGCCTGCAATACCACCCGCGGTGTGGGTGAAGACATTCAGGCCGGCGGCAAGGCTATTCAGCGCAGCGCGGAATAATCCGCATTCCACCCGGCGGCGTTCCGGCTGCGGAGAGCCGCCACATTTCTATCCCTTGCCTGAGCGTTAACGCTGCTGCTATCCTGCCGCAGTGCGGGTGAGGTTACCCGTCATGCATCACCTCGCTAAACGGGACGACCCGTTTACGCGTCATTTTATCGGGGACGACCCCAGTGGTAGGGAGGCCGTCTCATGGCCTGGATTATTCTGCTTATCGCCGGTTTGCTCGAAGTGGTTTGGGCTATCGGTCTGAAATACACCCACGGTTTTACCCGGCTGACGCCGAGCATCATCACCATCGCCGCGATGGTGGTCAGCATGTTGCTGTTGGCCAACGCCATGAAAACGCTGCCCGCCGGCACCGCCTACGCGGTGTGGACCGGCATCGGCGCGGTGGGCGCGGCCATCATGGGCATGGTGCTGTTGGGCGAATCGACCAATATCGCGCGCATCATCAGCCTGTGCCTGATCGTGGTCGGCATACTCGGGCTGAAGTTCAGCAGTCACTGATCGGCGGACTGCTGCACCCAAATCAGCTTGTCGGTGGCGAAACCGTAGCCTTTGGCTGTCTGCAATAAGCGGTCGCGCACGGCGGCGTCAAGCGTCGGCGTGCGCGACAGGATCCACAGATAGTCGCGGTTCGGGCCGCAAACCAGCGCGTAGCGATACGCCGGATCCAGGGCAATGACGTTGTAGCCGCCATAGAAGGGGCCGAAGAACGACACTTTCAGCGCCGCGACCTGCGGTGAACCGATAAAGTAGGCTTTGCCTTCGCTTTCTTGCCATTGCTGTTTCTGCGGATTGAAGCCGCGATTGATAACTTTCAGCCCGCCGTCGGCGCGTGGGCTGTAGTGGGCGGTCACCTGCTGCAAACCGCGTTCAAAACGATGATCCAGACGCGCGATTTCGTACCAGGTGCCGAGATAGCGCTGGCTGTCGAAATTGTTCACGACCTTGATGTCTTTAGGCGGAGAGACGCTGCAGGCGACGGAGATCAGGGCGGAAAGCATGACGCAAAGCTTTGACCATAAACGCATCGGTGACTCCTGTTTACCGGGGGCGAGTAGACAGTGTAGCCGATGAGAAAAGGGCGGCCAACGGGCGTTGGCCACCCGAGCGGTTTACAGAGTGACGACGCCGATGACGGTGACGACGCTGAGGATTGCCGCCAGACCGTAGAACACCCACTTGCCGGCCGGCACGTGGATCTTCAGATCGTGCATCGCATGGTGGATGCGGTGCAGGCCGCACCACAGCGGCAGAATGATCATCAGCAGCAGGAACAGGCGGCCGATCAGGCTCTGGCAGAACGCCAGCACGCGCTCGTAACCCAGCGCTTCACCGGGGAACAGCCCCAGCGGCAGCAGAATGCCGACCAGCAGTACGATAGCCGGCGCGACGATCGCGCCCCACATGCCGCCGGCGCCGAACAATCCCCAGAAAACCGGCTCGTCGGAGCGTTTAGGTGCTTGATTTATCATGTTTCCTCCGGATTAGAACAGGGCCACGGCCAGGATGACCACGCTGACGACGATCGTGACGGCCCACAGCCCTTTCACGATGGGGCCCGGTCCCATTTTCTCGCTGTTGACCACGATATTGGCGGCCTTCGGCGCCAGATCGAACCAGGTTTTGGTGTGCAGCGCCGCCGCCAGCAATGCGACGACGTTGATTAACAGCACCAGCGGATTCTGCAAGAAACCGACGAAGCCGGCCCAGCTCTCGGCGCCGCCCTTCAGCGCGAACACGCCGTAGAGCAGCACGATGCTGAACCAGACCGCCAGCACCGAGGTGCCTTCGCGCAGCATGTAGAAACGGTAGAAGCCGAGCTTTTGCCACCAGGTGGGCGTCATGGTGCGCACATAGGGCTTACGTTGAGTTGTCATGGCAATTTTCTCCCTTATTGCGGCTTCAACATGGCGATCATGAAGTCTTTGGCGCTCTCCACCTTGCCTTGCTGGATAGCGGCGGCGGGATCGACGTGTTTCGGACAGACTTCGGAGCAATAGCCGACGAAGGTGCAGCTCCAGACGCCGTTTTGGCCGTTGAGCTGCGGCATGCGCTGTTTCTTGCCGTGGTCGCGGTTGTCCAGGTTATAGCGGTGCGCCAGCGTGATCGCCGCCGGGCCGATAAACTCGGGGTTGAGGCCGAACTGCGGGCACGCCGCGTAGCACAGGCCGCAGTTGATGCAGCCGGAGAACTGGTGGTATTTGGCCATCTGTGCCGGAGTCTGCACGTTCGGGCCATCCTCCGGTTTGCGATCGTTGCCGATGATGTACGGTTTGATCGCCTCCAGGCTTTCGATGAAGTGGGTCATGTCGACCACCAGATCGCGCTCGATCGGGAGGTTGCCCAGCGCTTCGACCTTCATGCCGCCGACGTAGTCGCGCAGGAAGGTTTTGCACGCCAGCTTCGGCACGCGGTTGACCATCATGCCGCAGGAGCCGCAGATCGCCATGCGGCAAGACCAGCGGTAGGAGAGGTCCGGCGCCAGGTTATCCTTGATATAGCCCAGCGCGTCGAGCAGCGAGGTCTGTTCGTCGTAAGGCACGGCGTAAGTGACGAAATGCGGCTCGGCGTCGCTTTCCGGGTTATAGCGCATGACTTCGATCTTCAGGGTTTGCATCTCAGCCATTTGCCTGCTCCTTATTCTTTTTCTCCTGCGCTTCGGCTTCTGCGCCGTAGACGCGTTTGGCCGGCGGCAGCTTGGTGATTTTCACGTCGCTGTATTCAAGACGCGGCGCGCCCTGCGGATTGTGGAACGCCAGCGTATGCTTGAGGAAGTTGACGTCGTCACGCTCGGTGCAGCCTTCGTCCAGGCGCTGGTGGGCGCCGCGCGACTCTTTGCGGTTAAATGCGGAGTGCGCCATGCATTCAGCGACGTCCAGACCATAACCCAGCTCGATGGTGTACAGCAGATCGGTATTGAACACGCTGGTGTTGTCGGTGATTTTGACGCGCTTGAAACGTTCTTTCAGCTCGGCCAGCTTATCGATGGTTTTTTGCATCAGCTCCGGCGTGCGGTAGATGCCGCAGCCTTCTTCCATCGACAGCCCCATTTCGTCGCGGATCTTCGCCCAGTTTTCGTTGCCTTCCTGCTTCATCAGGTTGCTCAGGCGGGTTTCGACGTCGCGGGTTTGCGCATCCAGCGCGCTGCCGTTGGCCGGCGCGGTTTCCAGCGCGCGGCGCGCGGCGTGTTCACCGGCGACGCGGCCGAATACCACCAGTTCCGCCAGCGAGTTGGAGCCGAGACGGTTGGCGCCGTGCAGGCCGACGGAGGAACATTCGCCGACTGCGAACAGCCCTTTGATGCGGGTTTCGCAGTTCTGGTCGGTTTCAATGCCGCCCATGGTGTAGTGCGCGGTAGGGCGCACCGGGATCGGATCTTTCACCGGATCGACGCCGACGTAGGCTTTGGCCAGTTCGCAGATGAACGGCAGCCGCTCCAGCAGCTTTTTCTCGCCCAGGTGGCGCAGATCGAGGTAGACCACGTCGCCGCGCGGGGTGGCGATGGTGCGGCCGGCGCGCCATTCATGCCAGAAGGCCTGGGACACTTTATCGCGCGGGCCCAGCTCCATGTATTTGTTCTTCGGCTCGCCCAGCGGGGTTTCCGGGCCCATGCCGTAGTCTTGCAGGTAACGGTAGCCGTCTTTGTTCACCAGAATGCCGCCTTCGCCGCGGCAGCCCTCGGTCATCAGGATGCCGGAACCGGGCAGGCCGGTCGGGTGATACTGCACGAACTCCATGTCGCGCAGCGGTACGCCGTGGTGGAACGCCATGCCCATGCCGTCGCCGGTAACGATGCCGCCGTTGGTGTTGTAGCGATAAACGCGCCCGGCGCCGCCGGTGGCCATCACCACCGCGTTGGCGCGGATCTGCACGCGGGTGCCTTCCATCATGTTGAGCGCCACCAGGCCGCGCGCCTGGCCGTCATCCACCAGGATATCCAGCACGAAGTGCTCGTCGAAGCGTTGGATTTGCGGGTATTTCAGCGAGGTCTGGAACAGGGTGTGCAGCATGTGGAAGCCGGTCTTGTCGGCGGCGAACCAGGTGCGTTCGATCTTCATGCCACCGAAGCGCCGCACGTTGACCGAACCGTCCGGTTTACGGCTCCACGGGCAGCCCCACTGCTCAAGCTGGGTCATCTCGCGCGGGCACTGATGCACGAAGTGATCGACCACGTCCTGCTCGCACAGCCAGTCGCCGCCGGCGACGGTGTCGTGGAAGTGATAGTCGAAGGTATCGTGATCCTGGGTGACGGCGGCGGAGCCCCCCTCGGCGGCGACCGTGTGGCTGCGCATCGGGTAGACCTTAGAGATCAGCGCGATTTTCAGTTGGGGATTGGCTTCCGCTGCGGCTATTGCTGCACGTAAACCAGCGCCCCCGGCCCCAATAATGGCAAGATCGGCGTTAAAGGTTTGCACTGCATTCCTCCAATGTTCTTGTTAAGAACGGCAAGTTAAATATCTATGCTTAAAATTTAGCGAACTCTTCGGGTGCTAACTAATTGAACCGATTAATGTTGCTTAAAGGTTAAGGATAGATATCTCCCACCAATAATGGGGAATTAACTATACCTAAAGTTAAGTAGTCGAAATTTGATGTGATCGATTGTTTTGTCGATTAACGCTTGCCCGGCAGGCTTGTCTGTTTTTTTGCGCGTTCGGCCGGCTTTACCCTTTTTAACGCGCTTTTGCCGCCCTTTTATCGGAAATTGGCGTTATCGCCGGTTGCGCATCCTGAAGAATTTGTTTGGCTGCAAGGATGCGAGTAGACTGCATCCCCTGTTTGATTTCGGAGTTAATTACCATGAGCGAAACGGCAAGCTGGCAGCCTAGTGCACCCATCGCCAATTTGTTGAAACGCGCAGCGATTCTGGCTGAGATCCGGCGTTTCTTCGCCGATCGTGGCGTGCTGGAAGTTGAGACGCCCACCATGAGCCAGGCGACGGTCACCGACGTTCACCTGTTCCCGTTCGAGACGCGTTTCGTCGGGCCGGGAGCGGCAGAGGGCCTGACGCTATACATGATGACCAGCCCGGAATATCACATGAAGCGCCTGTTGGCGGCGGGCAGCGGCCCGATCTACCAAATGGGGCGCAGCTTCCGAAATGAAGAAGCCGGGCGGCATCACAACCCGGAATTCACCATGCTGGAGTGGTACCGTCCGCACTACGACATGTACCGCCTGATGAATGAAGTGGACGATCTGCTGCAACAGGTGCTGGACTGCGAGAGCGCGGAGACCCTGTCCTATCAGCAGGCGTTCCTGCGCCATCTGGACATCGATCCGCTGTCGGCGGAGAAGGCGCAGCTGCGCGAAGCGGCGGCCAAACTCGATCTGAGCAACATCGCCGATACCGAAGAAGATCGCGATACGCTGCTGCAGCTGCTGTTCACCGTGGGCGTGGAACCGCATATCGGCCGTGAAAAACCGGCGTTCGTGTACCACTTCCCGGCCAGCCAGGCGGCGTTGGCGGAGATCAGCACCGAAGACCACCGCGTGGCGGAGCGTTTCGAGGTGTACTTCAAGGGTATCGAGCTGGCGAACGGTTTCCGCGAGCTGACCGACGGCCGTGAACAACAGCAGCGCTTCGAGCAGGACAACCGCAAACGCGCGGAGCGCGGCCTGCCGCAGCAACCGATCGACTACAACCTGTTGGCGGCGTTGCAGCACGGCATGCCGGAGTGTTCCGGCGTGGCGCTGGGCGTGGATCGTCTGGTGATGCTGGCGCTGGGCGCCGAGAGCCTGAGCGACGTATTAGCCTTCCCGGTCGGGATCGCCTGACGTTTCAGGACGGGTCAAAAGCAAAAAAGGGGGTCGGCATTTGCCGACCCCCTTTTTTTATCGCGAGAAGCGCTTATAGCCCCCCGGCGTCGCGCTTGGTGTTCGGCGCCGGCGTGGACGGCGGCGTGCGGCCGTTGTTGGTTAGCCGCGACAGCGTCTCGGTACGCACCTGGAACGGCGGGTACGGCAGCGTGATGCCGTGCTCGCGGTAGCCCGCCAGGATCAGTTGGTGGATCTCATGGCGCAGCGGCATACGGTGGCCCATCTCGGCGGCGTAAATACGCATCTCGAAGATCTGAATGCCTTGTTGCAGATCGACCAGATAGACCTCCGGCGCCGGGTTATCCAGCACCAGCGCGCAGCGCTCGGCGGCGTTCATCAGGATCTTGGTCACTTCTTCGCTGTTGGCCTCGCCCGGCGCCGGTACGGTCAGCACCACACGGGTCAGGGTATCCGACAGCGACCAGTTGACGAACTGCTCGGTGATAAACGCTTTGTTCGGCACGATGATCTCTTTGCGGTCCCAGTCCGAGATGGTGGTGGCGCGGGTATTGATCTTGGTGACGGTGCCGGTCAGATTGCGGATCGTCACGGTGTCGCCGATGCGGATCGGTTTCTCGAACAGGATGATCAAGCCGGAGATGAAGTTGGAGAAGATCTCCTGCATGCCGAAGCCCAACCCCAGACTGAGCGCGGTAACCACCCACTGCAGTTTCGACCATTCGATGCCGATCCAGGCGAAGCTGAGCACCGCGCCGAACAGCAGCAGCAGGTACTTGGTGATGGTGGTGATGGCGTAGCCGGTGCCCGGGGACAGATCCAGGTGCTGCAGCACCGCCAGCTCCAGCAGCGCCGGCAGGTTGCGCACCAGCTGCATGGTGATGATCAACACCAGAATGGCGATCAGAACCGCGCCGAGGGTGATCGGATGGGCGGTTTCCACGCCGTTCACCGTCGAGGTTACGTCCCACAGCGAGATGTTTTCCAGGAAGGCGAACGCGGAGTGGATCTCCGACCACAGTACGATCACCGACACCAGCGCGATCAGCGTCAGGATCGAACGCACCAGCCGCAGCGACTGGGCGCTGATGGTGTCCAGATCGAAGTCCGAATCGTCCGGATCGATGGCGCCTTCGGTGCTGTTCGGGGTATGTGAAGTTTCGTCTTCGCCGCGGGCGCGCTGGGCCAGAATGTCGGCGCGGCGCTGCTTGGCGCGATCGAAGGCGATGCGCCGCCGCTGGATCAACATCCAACGGCGGATGATGTGGTAGACGACCAGCAGCAGGAACCAGATCGCCACCGAAGTTTCCAGACGCGCCAACAGCGCCTGCGCGGTGGTGAGGTAACCGACGGTCGAGGCCAGCGCCGCCAGCAGCGGCGCCGACAGCAGCAGCCCCCAGAAGGCGCTGTTGAGCATGTTGTCGCCGGAGCCGTTTTTATCCAGATACAGCGGAATGCCGGCGCGTTTCAGGCTGTGGGTGACCAGCGCCAGCGCCAGACACAGCAGGATGAAGCACAGCCGCCCCAGGGTGTTGGCGAACTCGCGTTCTTTCAGGCTATCGAAGGTGATCAGCGCCATGATCAGCGGCACGATCAGCCAGATCGACATCTTGTAGTAGCGCATGGCGCGCGAAACCTGCTTCGCCGGCCAGCGGAAGTGCACGATGAACAGCCCCTGCGGGTGGGCGAAGGCGGCGCAGATCATGCAGATCCACAGGATCGGCAGCGTGGCGGTTACCCCTTTGCCGATCGCTTCCGCCACCGGGTAGTTCCAGGCGCTCTGCAGGCCGTAACCGAGCGCGGCCCACAGCACCGGCAGCGGCATCGCCACCAGAATCGACCAGAACACGGTGCGCACCGTCAGGAAGAATTCGTCCTGCGTCACCTTGCCGACGCGGCTGCTCGCGCGCTCGAGGAAGGCGTGGTAGTGCTTGCGCGAGCTGATGCTGAAAATCACCAGCAGCAGGGCGCCGAAGATCGGGATCAGCGTTTCGCGGCTGGTCACCATCATCATGAAGGCGCCGCCGAGTTGAGACAGCGTGTCCAGCGACAGGACGCGCGTCAGATCGTGCGCCACGTTGAGCGGGTAGGAGAAGTTGATCGGATTGACGTCCGGCACCCAGAACAGATAGCGGTGGGTGGCGTCGCGAATTTCGTTCAACGCTTCGATCAGCTGGGTGTTGGCCACCTTCAGCTTGGTCAGCTCGAGGATTTGGGTGTCGCACCCGGATAACAACGAGTTGAGCAGCTCGCGCTGGGTGCGCAGCTGGGCATCGACGATGCGTTGCTCCTGGTTGGTCAGCGCGCTGCCGTCGTCGCGTTTGAATTCGCGCTGCGACAGTTTTTCCAGCTGGTTTTCAAACTGCAGGCGCTGCACGCGCAGCTGGGCCATGTCGCCGTCCAGCTGTTGCGGCTTGGGCATTTCCGGCAGTGTCGCCACCTGGGCGCGCAGGGTTTCCCCCAGCGCCGACGACGAACCGAGCCACTGGGCCTGCTCGATGATGGTGCTCAGCGCCTGGCGCACCTGCAGCGTCTGCGCCGCCGCCTGCCGCTGCTGCGATGAAATCAGATCCATGCGCTGCGCCTGGCTGTTCAGCGCGGCGGACAGTTCGCGGTTGATCTGCAGCTGCTGGCTGATGCTTTTTGGCAAATCGCCGTTCTGCTCGGCTAACTGCTCGGTTTTTTCCAGCGCCAGCTCTGCTTCGCGTTGGCGTTGGGCGTTGAGGTTATTGCGCAGCGCCTGCAGCTGAACGTCTATTTTCTCGTGGCGCTTTTTATAGACCTCGGCGCGCATGCGCGCCAGCTCCTGACGGTTGTTGGCCGACAGCTGCGCCAGCTCCAGCTCGTCCACTTTGGCTTTGCGCGCCGCGGCTTCGGTCTGCAGCAGGGCCAGGGCGGCCTGCGCATACGGCGTGGTCGGGTTGGCGGGCTGCGCCTGCAGGCGGCGCTGCACTTCCGTCAGCGCACGGCGGGCGTCGGTCTGCTGCTGCGGCAGCTGGCCGAGCGAATCGCTGATCTCCCGCGTGCGATCCTGTTCTTGCTGCAGCAGGCGCGCCTGTTCCAGCAGCAGGCTGCTGGTTTGCAGGATCTGCTGTTCCAGCTCGGCGGCCGGCAGATCGTCGCCGTTAGGCAGGATCTTGTTGCTTTCCAGCACCAGCTGACGGCGCAGCTCCTGCGTCATCTTCGGAAAATCGTCGATCACCCTCTGATACTGCTCGGAGCGAGTCTGCGACTCTTTGCGCTCCGTCAGCCAGTTGAGGGCGCTTTGCAGCGCCTCGGTGGTTTCCGCCTGATTCGGCGCGTTTTTGCTGCTTTCCGCCTGCTTCAGCTCCTGTTTGAGCTGGGTCTCGGTCGGCACGGGGGCGGCCAGCGCCGGTTGCCACAGCAGGCAACCGAGCAAAAGCGTGATGAAAAGGCGCACGGCGTCGATTCCTTTAGAGCGGGGTCTGTGGCGTTTCAGCGGCGGCCGGGATTTCGGCGAAGGCTTCACCCATGCGGGTGACGGTGCCGTTATGCAGCTGCGGCGCAAACTGCACGCTGCCTGCGGTAAACAGGTTGATCACCGTGGAGCCGAGTTTGAAACGGCCCATCTCGGCGCCTTTTTCCAGCGCGATGGCGCCTTCTTCGCCGGCGGCCGGGTAGGTCCAGCGCTTGATGATGCCTTCGCGCGGCGGCGTGACGGTGCCGGCCCAGACGGTTTCGATGCTGCCGACGATGGTGGCGCCGACCAGGATTTGCACCATCGGCCCGATGTCGGTGTCGAATACGCAGATCACGCGCTCGTTGCGCGCGAACAGATTAGGCACGTTGGCGGCGGTGAGCGGGTTGACCGAGAACAAATCGCCCGGCACATAGATCATTTCGCGCAGCACGCCGGCGCACGGCATGTGTACGCGGTGATAGTCGCGCGGCGCCAGATAGGTGGTGGCGAACAGGCCGTTGCGGAACGGCTCGGCCAACAGATAGTTGCCGGCCAGCAGCGCTTCGAGGCTGTAGTGGTGGCCTTTGGCCTGGAAGATTTGATCGTCGCGGATCGGGCCGAGCTGGCTGATGGCACCATCGGCAGGCAGCGCCAGCCAGTTGGCGTCGGCGACGATGGGGCGCGCGCCGTCGCGCAGCGGGCGCACGAAGAAATCGTTGAAGGTGGCGTAAGACGCCAGGTCCGGATTTTGCGCTTCCTGCATGTCCACGCGGTAGAAGCGGGCGAAGGTTTTGACCACCAGTTGGGTCAGCCAGCCGGCCCGTTTGTCGGCGCCCCAGCCCGCCAGGCGGGTCAGCGCCAGCTTCGGCAGCCAATATTGCAGTTTAATCTTGATGCTATCCAGCACGTTAACCTCGTGAATCAGGGTAAAGGGCGCGCATTGTAACGAGGGCTCCGCCGTCGTCAATGCTCGCTCGTCAGTGTCAGTCTGCGGCGTCCGTGAAGTTCTTGCGAACCTTCACCTGCGCCATGCTTTCCAGAATACGGTGATAGTTGTCGAACCGCTCTTGCGCGATATCGCCTTTCTCCATCGCCGCGCGAATGGCGCAGCCGGGATCGGTATCGTGGCGGCAGTCGCGGAATTTGCAACCGCCTAAATAATCACGGAATTCGACAAAACCGCGGGTGATTTGTTCCGGCTCCAGGTGCCACAGGCCAAACTCGCGCACCCCTGGGGAGTCGATCACGTCGCCGCCGTGCTGGAAATGGTACAGCCGCGCGGCGGTGGTGGTATGTTGCCCGAGGCCCGAGACGTCGGAAACCTGATTTACCAGAATTTGCTCTTCAGACGGCGGCAGCAGCGCGTTCAGCAAGCTGGACTTGCCGACCCCGGACTGACCGGCGAAGATGCTGATGCGCCCGGCCAGCGCCTGTTCGAACTCCGCCATGCCTTCCCGCGTTTGGCTGGAGACTTCCAGCACCCGGTAGCCAATCTTGCGATAGATATCCATCATGCCGTCGACCAGCTTGCGCGCTTCGGCGTCCAGCAGGTCAATTTTGTTGAGCACGATCAGCGGCTCGACTTCGAGCGTTTCGCAGGCCACCAGATAACGGTCGATGATGTTCAGTGACAGCTCGGGCAGGATCGCCGACACGATGACGATCTGATTGATATTGGCGGCGATCGGCTTCACGCCGTCATAGAAGTCCGGGCGCGTCAGCACCGAGGTGCGTTCGTGCACCGCTTCCACAATGCCTTTTACCCCTTCATGGGCGCCCAGGCCGGGGCGCCACACCACGCGATCGCCGGTCACCAGCGAACGCAGCGTGCGGCGGATGTTGCAGCGGTGCTGAGTGCCATCCGGCGCCTCAACGTCGGCGTGCATGCCGAAACGGCTGATGACGACGCCTTCCTGCGGCTCGCCCAGCTGGGAATCATCCGGTTCCGGTTTGTTATCGGCGCGCTTCAGACGGCGCTGATGGTTCGCCTGCACGCGGCGTTGCTGACCTTTGGACAGTTTGTTCTTACTCACTGCGCCTCACTTGAATCGGTTTTATACCTTTACGTATACGCATAGCCGCGGCGGGGGACTTGCCCCGGGCGCAGCCTTGAACCCGTCAGGGTATATGTCGCCCATGGCGACCAAAAAGACTATGATACACGCTATTTTATATTAAATAACCGTTGTTAGCCGCCGGCTGCGGCGTGTCGCCATCGGCGGCGGCCGTCGTCTCGTCCGCACAGCGTTTTTCTCTCGGCTTTTAGGCAGGAAACATCATGACAGCAAACGAAAATAACCTGATTTGGATCGATTTGGAGATGACCGGGCTGGATCCCGAGCGTGACCGCATTATCGAGATCGCCACGCTGGTCACCGACGCCAATCTGAACATCCTGGCGGAAGGGCCGGTGATCGCCGTGCACCAATCCGACGAGCAGCTGGCCTTGATGGACGAGTGGAACGTGCGCACCCATACCGGCAGCGGGCTGGTGGAGCGGGTGAAAGCCAGCCGGCAGGACGATCGCGCCGCAGAGCTGGAAACCATCGCCTTCCTGCAGCAATGGGTGCCGGCCGGCAAATCACCGATCTGCGGCAACAGCGTGGGCCAGGATCGCCGTTTCCTGTTCCGCTACATGCCGGAGCTGGAGGCCTACTTCCATTACCGCTACCTGGACGTCAGCACGCTGAAAGAACTGGCGCGCCGTTGGAAGCCGGAAATTCTCGGCGGCTTTAAGAAGCAGGGCACCCATCAGGCGCTGGATGACATCCGCGAATCGGTGGCCGAACTGGCTTATTACCGCGAACATTTCATTCAGCTTTAAGGCGATGGCGGCCTCTGCGGGGAAAAAACGCCGTTTTTAGCCGCTTAATTCGCCAATCTGGCGCTTTAATCGGCAATCAAACAAAAATCGCGTTTTTTTGCTTTCAGGGGCTTGCGACAAAAAGGATTTCTCGTATAATGCGCACCCCGTACCGATGAAGAATTTCGTAACGTTCCACCATCGATACGCCGGGCGGGAATAGCTCAGTTGGTAGAGCACGACCTTGCCAAGGTCGGGGTCGCGAGTTCGAGTCTCGTTTCCCGCTCCAAATTCAACAATGTCGCGATGCGGCATGATGAATAAATAAAGCAGTACCTATGCGACGCGGGAATAGCTCAGTTGGTAGAGCGCAACCTTGCCAAGGTTGAGGTCGCGAGTTCGAGCCTCGTTTCCCGCTCCAAAAATTCAAAGGTCACGCCAGTGTTTGGTGACCGGATGCCAAAAGCATCTCAATGCGGGAATAGCTCAGTTGGTAGAGCACGACCTTGCCAAGGTCGGGGTCGCGAGTTCGAGTCTCGTTTCCCGCTCCAATTTTCTCTTCGTTTCAAACTCAAATCCAACGCCTTATCCGGCGCGGGTTTTTGTCCCGTTTTACACACCTGCTAAAAACGTTGTGAACAGAGTTATCCACAGCCTCTGTACATAAACCCGCCAGCCTGAAAAATCAACGTCATACAAATTAAATATTTATACATTTGATTTATAAGCTTATTTATTTATCCCAAAACGTTATGCCGATCACTTGCTCTTTTTGTTGCAGTTGAAAGACAACGTGTTTTTATTTTTATGCACAAATCCACAGAGTGAGATTTCGGGCGATACGCCCGCGCGGCGCACGCCGTCAGGCATCCCTTGGCAAACCTTTTTCCACAGCCCGTATCAACCGTTTTTTCTGCGCCGTTTGCACCTCGATGCCCTGCGCTTCACGGCGAGCGAGCTGTTGCGCCAGTGCCCAGTGGATATGTTCGTCCAGCATGGCGTCCTGGTCCAAACGCGTGCGCAGCGCGAGCACGATGCTGTCCTCATAAGGCGCATTGCCCAGCGCCACGGCGATATTGCGCAGCCAGCGCAGGTGACCGATGCGGCGTATCGCCGAGCCTTCGGTGATGCGCAGGAATTTTTCTTCCGTCCAACTGAACAGATCGATCAGCTGCGGCGCATGCAGCGCGGCACGCGGGCTGAAATCGTCTTCGTCGGTGAGTTGCGAAAATCGGTTCCACGGGCAGATCAGCTGGCAGTCGTCGCAGCCGTAGATACGGTTGCCGAGCAGCGGCCGGAATTCCTCCGGGATCGCGCCTTCCAGTTCGATGGTCAGGTAGGAAATGCAGCGCCGGGCATCGACGGTGTAGGGCGCGACGATGGCCCCGGTCGGGCAAGTGGTGATGCAGGCGACGCAGCGGCCGCACTGCTCTTCCTGTGGCTTATCCACCGGCAGCGGCAGGTCGATCAGCAGTTCGCCGAGGAAAAACCAGGATCCGGCTTCGCGGTTAAGAATTAGTGAGTGTTTACCAACCCAGCCGATGCCCGCCTTGGCGGCCAGCGCGCGCTCCATGACCGGCGCCGAGTCGACAAAGGGGCGGAAATTCAGTTCGCCGCAGTAGGCCTGAATCTGATCGCCCAACTTTTTCAGGCGCTGACGCAACAGCTTGTGATAATCGCGCCCCAGCGCATAGCGGCTGACGTAGCCCAATTGCGGGTTCTGCAGGGTGCTGGCGAACGCCGCCTTGGCCGGCAGGTAGTTCATGCGCACGCTGATCACCCGCAGCGTGCCCGGCAACAGCTCGTGAGGGCGCGCGCGCAGCATGCCGTGGCGCGCCATCCACTCCATCTCGCCGTGGTACTGTTTGTCGAGCCAGGCCTGCAGCTTCGGCTCTTCCAGGCTGAGATCGGTATTGCAGATGCCAACCTGCTGGAATCCTAGCGATTGCCCCCATTGCTTGATATGTTGGGCGAGTTGATGGAGATCGAGGGGGTGCGTCATGACGGGCCACAGTGAAAAAGCATACGCTGACAGTTTACCACACTCTGTCTGGCCTGCGGATTGGATCCGTCGTTCGGAACCTGCGGCGGCGGCCTCGCTCGGTCTTTCTCTTTACGATTTAATGCTGCGCGCCGGTCAGGCGGCCTACGTACTGGCGCGCGACACTTATCCCTCCTGCAACCACTGGCTGGTGCTCTGTGGCCACGGCAACAACGGCGGCGACGGCTATGTGGTGGCGCGTTTGGCGAAGGCGGCGGGCGTGCAGGTGACGGTGATCGCCTGCGAAGGCGCACGCCTTTTGCCGCCGGAGGCCGCAGCGGCCCGCGAGGCCTGGCTGGCCGCTGGCGGCGATATTCTGCCGGCGAACAGCCGCTGGCCGGCGTCCGTCTCTCTTATTATCGACGGTCTGTTAGGCACCGGCCTGGGCAGCGCGCCGCGCGCGCCTTACGATGCGCTGATCGAGGCCGCCAACCGCCATTCGGCGCCGGTGGTGGCGCTCGATATTCCGTCCGGGCTGCTGGCGGAAAGCGGCGCGGCGCCGGGCGCGGTCGTGCGTGCCGCGCATACCGTCACGTTCATTGGCCTCAAGCCGGGCTTGCTGACCGGGCAGGCGCGCGACTGGGTCGGGCAACTTCATCAGAATACGCTAGGCTTATCGGATTGGTTGGCGAAGCAACCGGAACAGATTCAGCGGCTTACCGCCGAGGCGTTGCCGCGCTGGCTGCATCCGCGGCGCCCCTGCGCCCATAAGGGCGAGCATGGCCGTCTGCTGCTGGTGGGCGGCGACCGCGGATTCGGCGGCGCCATTCGCATGGCGGCGGAAGCGGCGCTGCGCAGCGGGGCTGGATTGGTGCGAGTGCTTACTCACATTGAGCACGTCGCGCCGCTGCTGGCGGCCAGGCCGGAGTTGATGGCGCAGGCGCTGGACGAGACGACCTTGCGGCAGGCGATGCAATGGGCGGACGTGCTGGTGATTGGCCCGGGGCTGGGCCAGGCTGAGTGGGGCAAAAACGCCTTGAACGTGCTGCAAACCAGCGATAAACCGGCCTTGTGGGACGCCGATGCGCTGAACTTGCTGGCATTAAATCCCGAGAAACGGCAGAATCGCGTGATGACTCCGCATCCCGGAGAGGCGGCGCGGCTGTTGAGCTGCAGCACTGCCGACATCGAGAGTGATCGCTTACTTGCCGTGCGTAACCTGACGGCGCGCTACGGCGGCGTGGCGGTGCTGAAAGGCGCCGGCACGCTGATCGCCGATGAGCAGGGCCAGATGGCGATCGCCGACGTCGGCAATGCCGGCATGGCCTCCGGCGGCATGGGCGATGTGCTGTCGGGCATCATCGGCGGTTTGCTGGCGCAAAAGCTCTCGCTGTATGATGCCGCCTGTGCGGGCTGCGTCGTACACGGCGCGGCCGGCGATCGCGTAGCGGAAAGACAAGGAACAAGAGGCATGTTGGCGACCGATTTACTGCCGGACATCCTTCATTTCGTTAACCCTGAGTGGGCAAAATAGACTTTATCGAATGAAAGAACTCGTTTTACCTCTGCCGGACGAGGCAGCGACTGTCGCTTTGGGCACCACTTTGGCCAAGGCCTGCGATCGCGCCAGCGTCATCTATCTCTACGGCGACCTGGGCGCCGGTAAAACCACCTTCAGCCGTGGCTTCCTGCAGGCGTTGGGGCATCAGGGCAATGTCAAAAGCCCGACCTACACGCTAGTGGAGCCCTATGCCTTGCAGCCCTTGGCGGTATATCACTTCGATCTGTATCGCCTGGCCGATCCGGAAGAGCTTGAATTTATGGGCATTCGCGATTACTTCGCGCAAGACGCCATCTGCCTGGTCGAATGGCCACAGCAGGGCACCGGCGTGCTGCCGGAGCCGGATCTGGCGCTGCACCTCAGCTATCAGGGCGAGGGGCGAGAGGCGAAGATCGAGGCGATTTCTGCTTACGGCAGCCAGCTGTTAGACCGTATTCATGGATCACAGGGATGATGCTGCAATGACGCATGCGTTGAAAAAATTTGCGGTCATCATGCTGATCGCCGTGCTGGGGCCGCTCGGCGCGTTGAACGCGCTGGCGGCGTCCTCGCTGTCCGATATCAAAGTGTCCAACGCCCAGCGCGAAGCGACGGTGTCGGTGAGCTTCAATGGCCCGCCGGACTACGCGTTTTTCCCGCTGCACGGCCCGGAGCGCGTGGTGCTGGACGTCAACCAGAAAGGCAAGGTCGGCGGGCTGCCGCTCAATTTCAGCGGCCAAAACCTGGTGAAAAGCATTCGCTCCAGCGCGCCGAAAGACGCTCAGAGCGTGCGCCTGGTGTTTGATCTGACTCAGCGCGCTAAAACCCGCGTCTCCACCCGCCAGAACGGCGGCGTGCACACCGTGGTATTCACCCTTACGGCCGAAGGCGGCGTCAATACCGTGGCGCGTAAAGCGCCGGTCCAAACGCCTGCGCCGGTCGCCGTCAGCCAACCGCCGCGTCAGGCGCCGGTCGCGGTGCGTGAAGCGCCGGAGCCGCCGCTGCGCAAAGCGCCGACGGGATCGAATCCCTTTACCAATAAACAGAGCGTTGTCGCGGGCACCGCCACTGAGGTGACGCCGCGCAGCAGCCGCGTTTCCGCCGGTTCCGGCGATCGGGTGGTGGTGGCTATCGACGCCGGCCACGGCGGCCAGGATCCGGGCGCCATCGGCCCGAGCGGGTTGAAGGAGAAGAATGTCACCATCGCCATCGCGCGCCGCCTGCAGGCGATGCTGGACGCCGATCCGCAGTTCAAGCCGGTGCTGACACGTAACGGCGACTATTTTATTTCGGTGATGGGGCGTTCCGACGTTGCGCGTAAACAGGGCGCCAACGTGCTGGTCTCCATCCACGCCGACGCCGCGCCAAACCGCAGTGCCAGCGGGGCTTCCGTCTGGGTGCTGTCCAATCGCCGCGCCAACAGCGAAATGGCCGGTTGGCTCGAACAGCATGAGAAGCAGTCCGAGCTGCTCGGCGGCGCCGGCGACTTGCTGGCCAACAGCCAGGCCGATCCTTATCTGAGCCAGGCGGTGCTGGATCTGCAGTTCGGCCACTCGCAGCGCGTTGGCTACGATGTGGCGGTGAAGGTGCTGCAGCAGCTGCAGAGCGTCGGATCGTTGCATAAACGCCGGCCGGAACACGCCAGCCTGGGCGTGCTGCGTTCGCCGGATATTCCATCGCTGCTGGTGGAAACAGGATTTATCAGTAATAGCACGGAGGAGCGGCTGCTGGGCAGTAGCGCGTATCAGGAGAAGATTGCCAAGGCCATTCATAACGGCCTGCGCAGCTACTTCCTGGCGCATCCGCTGCAAGCCGACCCAAAGGTGGAAAACCGACCGCTGGACGTCGCAGCGGCGGTTAACACCTCAACACCAGACGTGCGCCAGCCTGAGCCTATCGTTAGCTCGGCCGGCGCGAGCCGCAGCGTAAGCGGCAAGACCCAGATCCACGTGGTGAAACGGGCGGAGACGCTGTCCGGCATCGCCGACAGCTACGGCACGACCATGGCGGCGCTGCGGGATCTGAACAAACTGAAGAAAGACGGCGTGTGGGTCGGGCAACGCCTGAAGGTGCCGGCGGGGAAAACCGCCGCCGTCACCGCCGTCGCCAAAGCGAAAACGCCGGCGAAGAAGCCGTCTAAACATAAAGTGGCCCGCGGGGACACGCTGTCCTCCATCGCTTCTCGCTACGGGGTCAGCGTCGGCGATTTGAAACGGGTCAATAATCTGAAGTCGGACGTCGCGCCGCTGGATCGGACGCTGACCATTCCGCAGGCCTAGCGCCACCGCTACAGGAGTCAGCATGCCTATCCAGGTGTTACCGCCACAGCTCGCCAACCAGATCGCCGCCGGAGAGGTGGTCGAACGCCCCGCGTCGGTCGTCAAAGAGCTGGTGGAAAACAGCCTGGACGCCGGTGCGACGCGCATCGATATTGATATCGAACGCGGCGGCGCCAAGTTGATCCGCATTCGCGACAACGGCTGCGGCATCGGCAAGGACGATCTGGCGCTGGCGCTGGCGCGGCACGCCACCAGTAAAATCAGCACGCTCGACGACCTGGAGGCGATCGTCAGCCTCGGTTTTCGCGGCGAAGCGCTGGCCAGCATCAGCTCGGTTTCCCGTTTGACCCTGACGTCGCGCACAGCAGACCAGAGCGAAGCGTGGCAAGCCTATGCCGAAGGGCGCGAGCAGGCGGTGACGGTCAAACCCGCCGCGCACCCGGTCGGCAGCACGCTGGAAGTGCTGGATCTGTTTTACAACACCCCGGCGCGCCGCAAATTCATGCGCACCGAGAAAACCGAATTCGGCCATATCGATGAAGTGGTGCGGCGCATCGCGCTGGCGCGCTTCGATGTGGCGATCAACCTCAGCCACAACGGCAAACTGATCCGCCAATATCGGGCGGCGAAGGAAGAAAGCCAGCACGAGCGCCGTTTGGGCAGCATCTGCGGCCCGGCGTTTTTGCAGCATGCGCTGAACATCGACTGGCAGCACGGCGATCTGAGCATCCGCGGTTGGGTGGCGGATCCGGACGGGGCGCGCCAGCTGGGTGAAATGCAGTATTGCTACGTCAACAGCCGCATGATGCGCGATCGCTTGATCAACCACGCCATTCGTCAGGCCTATCAGGATCAGCTGAAAGACGATCAGCAGCCCGCTTATGTGTTGTATCTGGAGGTGGATCCGCACCAGGTGGACGTCAACGTTCATCCCGCCAAGCACGAGGTGCGTTTCCATCAGGCGCGGCTGGTGCACGATTTTATCTACCAGGCGGTGACCACGGTGCTGCAACAGGCCGGACAGACGCCGTCGCTGCCGTTGGCGGAAACGCCTGACGAGGCGCCTGCGCCGGTCTGGCAGCAGGAAAACCGCGTCGCCGCCGGCGGCAACCATTTTTCACAGCCGGCGCCGCGTCGCGAAACGCCGCCACCGGCCGACGCCGCCCGCGAGCGCGCGCCGCAGCCCGGTTGGCAAACGGCGGGCGGTTACCAGAAACGCGAAGGCGAGCTGTACGGCAAACTGATGCGGCCTGCCGCCGAGCCGCAGGCCGAGGCCGCGCCGGAAGCCCCGAGTCGGCCGCCGCTGTTCCCACCGGTGAAAGCCGCCGTGGAAACGCCGTTGGCGAGCGGGCAACACAGCTTTGGCCGGGTGCTGATGATCCATCCGCCGTGCTACGCACTGATTGAACAGTGCCAGCAGCCGGCGTTGCTCAACCTGACGGTGGCCGAGCGCTGGCTGCGCCAGGCGCAGCTCAATCCGCCGACGGAAGGGCTGCGGCCGCAGCCGCTGCTGATCCCAGTCAAGCTGACGTTGGACAAGAACGAAGCGGCGGCCATCGCGCGGCATCAGGCGCTGCTGACGATGATGGGGCTGGACTTGCAGACGGATCACGGCCGTGTGACGCTGCGCGCAGTGCCTTTACCATTACGCCAACAAAATTTACAAAAACTGATACCCGAACTGTTAGGCTATCTGGCCGAGCATCAGGAGATGTCGCCCGCGGTGTTGGCCACCTGGCTCGCTCGCCGTCTCGGCAGCGAACATGAACAGTGGAACACCTCGCAAGCGATACAATTGCTGACCGACGTTGAACGACTTTGCCCGCAGCTGGTCAAATCGCCACCGAACGGACTTTTACAACCCGTTGATTTACAGGCCGCACTGGCGGCCCTCAAGCATGACTGAAACTGAAATGACATCACGTCCCCCGGCTATTTTCATTATGGGGCCGACCGCCTCGGGCAAGACCGCGCTGGCGATCGCGCTGCGCGAGCGCCTGCCGGTGGAACTGATCAGCGTCGATTCCGCGCTGATTTATCGCGGCATGGATATCGGCACCGCCAAGCCGAGCACCGAAGAATTGGCGCAGGCGCCGCATCGGCTGATCGATATTCGCGATCCCGCCGAAGCTTACTCGGCTGCGGAGTTCCGCGCCGATGCGCTGAAAGAGATGGCCGACATCACCGCCGCCGGCCGCATTCCGCTGTTGGTGGGCGGCACCATGTTGTATTTCAAGGCGTTGCTGGAAGGATTGTCGCCGTTGCCGTCCGCCGATCCCGCAGTGCGCGAGCGCATCGAACGGCAAGCGGCGGAGCAGGGCTGGGAGGCGCTGCACCGTCAGTTACAGGCGATCGATCCGGTCGCGGCAGTGAGAATTCATCCGAATGATCCGCAGAGACTGTCCAGAGCACTGGAAGTTTTTTTTATTTCGGGTAAAACTTTAACGGAACTGACTAAAATTTCGGGTGAATCGTTACCGTATCAAGTTCACCAATTTGCGATAGCGCCGACCAGCCGTGAGTTGATCCATCAACGCATCGAGCTGCGGTACCATCAAATGTTGGCGGCGGGTTTTGAGACGGAAGCGCGTGCACTTTTCGCACGGGGTGATTTGCATACGGACTTGCCCTCCATTCGCTGTGTCGGTTACCGCCAGATGTGGTCATACTTGTCTGGTGAAATTAGTTACGATGAGATGGTTTATCGTGGTATTTGCGCAACACGTCAGTTGGCTAAACGCCAGATGACCTGGTTACGGGGTTGGGAGTCGGTCCATTGGTTGGACAGTGAAAAGCCGGGAGAGGCTTTGGACTCGGTGACACAGGTTGTTAGTGCATAGGTTGGGTGATTGTGTACAATTGCTGAGTATTCAGCGCGCAAATTTTTTACGTCGTTTATTTTAGAGCCGACAGGTTCTTAGTTACAAACAACAAGCAAATAAGGAAAAGATAGAATGGCTAAGGGGCAATCTTTGCAAGATCCGTTCCTGAACGCATTGCGTCGTGAACGTGTTCCGGTTTCTATTTATTTGGTGAATGGTATTAAGCTGCAAGGCCAGATTGAGTCTTTTGACCAGTTTGTCATCCTGTTGAAGAACACGGTTAGCCAGATGGTGTACAAGCACGCTATCTCTACCGTTGTCCCGTCACGCCCGGTCTCGCATCACAGCAACAATCCGAGCGGCGGTTCAAGCAACTATCACCATGGTAACAATCCGTCTGCGCAGCAACAGCCGCAGCAGGAAAGCGATGACGCTGAATAAAGCGCGTTGCAAGTCAACCATGACGGGGAGCATAAGCAGCCGCGTGCTGTTTATGTCCCCCAAACTCACGGTGAGTGTCCGTTTGAGAGGTTGCACGCTTGTTTGACCGTTATGAAGCCGGTGAGCAGGCCGTACTGGTTCATATCTATTTCTCGCAAGACAAAGATACGGAAGATCTCAGCGAGTTCGAATCGCTGGTCTCCTCAGCCGGTGTCGAAGCTTTGCAAGTGGTGACTGGTAGCCGCAAAGCCCCGCATCCGAAGTACTTTGTCGGCGAAGGAAAGGCCGAAGAAATTGCAGATGCGGTGAAAGCCAGCGGCGCGTCTGTTGTCCTGTTTGATCATTCCCTTTCCCCGGCGCAGGAAAGAAACCTCGAGCGCCTGTGCGAATGCCGGGTGATCGATCGCACCGGGCTGATTTTAGACATTTTCGCCCAGCGTGCCCGCACCCATGAAGGTAAGCTGCAGGTGGAGCTGGCGCAGCTGCGTCACATCGCCACGCGTCTGGTACGCGGCTGGACGCACCTGGAGCGGCAAAAAGGGGGGATAGGCCTGCGCGGGCCGGGGGAAACCCAGCTTGAGACCGACCGTCGCCTGTTACGCGATCGCATCAGCTTGATTCTGCGCCGCCTGGAGCGGGTAGAGAAGCAGCGTGAACAAGGCCGACGTGCGCGGACCCGCGCCGATGTGCCGACCGTATCGCTGGTGGGCTATACCAACGCCGGCAAATCCACCCTGTTTAACCGAATAACGTCTGCCGAGGTGTATGCGGCGGACCAGCTATTTGCCACCCTGGATCCTACGTTGCGGCGCATTGATGTGCCGGACGTGGGGGATACCGTGTTGGCGGATACCGTAGGCTTTATCCGGCACCTGCCGCACGATCTGGTGGCCGCCTTCAAGGCGACGCTGCAGGAGACGCGCCAGGCCTCTTTGCTGCTGCACGTCATCGACGCGGCGGATCCGCGCGTCGACGAGAACATCGACGCGGTGAACACCGTGCTGGCGGAGATAGACTCGGATGAAATCCCTACACTGTTAGTGATGAACAAAATAGATATGCTGGACGATTTTGTGCCGCGTATCGACCGCAACGATGAAAACCTGCCGATCCGGGTGTGGCTGTCCGCCGCCAGCGGAGAGGGTATTCCGTTGCTGTATCAGGCGTTGACGGAGCGCTTATCGGGGGAGATCGCGCATTACGAATTGCGCTTACCGCCACGGGCAGGCCGTCTTCGCAGCCGTTTTTACCAGCTTCAGGCGATTGAAAAAGAGTGGAACGAAGAGGACGGCAGCATTGGCGTGGTGGTGCGAATGCCGATCGTCGAATGGCGTCGTCTCTGCAAGCAAGAACAGGACCTGATTGACTTTATCGTATGATCATATCCTGTTACATTTATGCTTCGCGAAAGCCTGAAGTACCCAATCACAGAATATGGAGCTAAAACATGGCGTGGAATCAGCCCGGTAATAACGGACAGGACCGCGACCCGTGGGGGAGCAGCAATAACAATGGCGGCAACTCTGGCGGTAACAACAAAGGCGGTCGTGATCAAGGGCCACCTGATTTGGATGATATCTTCCGCAAACTGAGCAAGAAATTGAGCGGTTTTGGCGGAGGCAAAGGCTCCAACAGCAATAGCGGCGGCACCGGGGCCTCCGGCCCGGGTTTCAGCGGCCGCATTATCGGTATCGCGGCGGTTGCCGTGGTGGTGATCTGGGCCGCCAGCGGCTTCTACACCATCAAGGAAGCCGAGCGCGGCGTTGTGACGCGTTTCGGTAAGTTCAGCCACCTGGTGCAGCCGGGCCTGAACTGGAAGCCGACCTTCATCGACGACGTGCGTCCGGTGAACGTGGAATCCGTGCGTGAGCTGGCGGCGTCCGGCGTGATGCTGACCTCCGATGAAAACGTGGTGCGCGTGGAAATGAACGTGCAGTACCGCGTGACCAACCCGGAAGCGTACCTGTTCAGCGTCGTCAATGCCGACGACAGCCTGAGCCAGGCGACCGACAGCGCCCTGCGCGGCGTGATCGGCAAATACTCGATGGATCGCATCCTGACCGAAGGCCGTACCGTGGTGCGTAACGATACGCAGCGCATGCTGGAAGAGACCATTCGTCCTTACAACATGGGCATCACGCTGCTGGACGTCAACTTCCAGGCGGCGCGTCCGCCGGAAGAGGTGAAGGCGTCGTTCGACGATGCGATCGCCGCGCGTGAGAACGAGCAGCAATACATCCGTGAAGCGGAAGCTTACGCCAACGAAGTTCAGCCGCGTGCGAACGGCCAGGCGCAGCGTCTGCTGGAAGACTCCAAGGCTTATAAAGACCGCACCGTCCTGGAAGCTCAGGGTGAGGTGGCGCGCTTTGCCAAGCTGTTGCCGGAATACAAGTCCGCACCGCAGATCACCCGCGAGCGTCTGTATATCGAAACCATGGAAAAAGTGCTGGGCCATACCCGTAAGGTGTTGGTGAGCGACAAAGGCAACAACCTGATGGTGCTGCCGCTGGATCAGATGCTGCGCGGCCAAGGCGCGGCGACGGAGAGCGGCAACAAGGATACCAGCCTGATTCGCCTCAATCCGAATCCAGCGCCGGCTGCCAACAGCAGCACCCCGCGCACCAGCAGCGGATCGGTTATGGATCAGCGCCGGGCGAATGCGCAGCGTGACGACACCACTCGCGTAGGGAGAGAGTAATCAATGCGTAAGTCTTTTGTAGTTATTGTCCTCGCGGTGCTGGTGGTGCTGTACGCTTCGCTGTTCGTGGTGCAGGAAGGCCAGCGCGGCATCGTGCTGCGCTTCGGCAAGGTGCTGCGCGACGGCGAAAACAAGCCGCTGGTGTATGCGCCGGGTCTGCACCTCAAGATCCCGTTCATTGAGACCGTGAAGAACCTGGATGCGCGTATCCAGACCATGGACAACCAGGCCGATCGCTTCGTGACCAGCGAGAAGAAAGACCTGATCGTTGACTCCTATCTGAAGTGGCGCATCAGCGACTTCAGCCGCTACTATCTGGCGACCGGCGGCGGCGACGTCTCCCAGGCCGAAGTGCTGCTGAAGCGTAAGTTCAGCGACCGTCTGCGTTCCGAAATCGGCCGCCTGGACGTGAAAGACATCGTGACCGACTCGCGCGGCAAGCTGATGTCTGACGTGCGTGACGCGCTGAACACCGGCACCGTGGGTGACGGCGAAGAAGTGGCGACCACCGAAGCCGATGACGCTATCGCCTCTGCGGCGGCGCGCGTTGAGCGGGAAACCACCGGCAAACAGCCGCAGGTGAACCCGAACAGCATGGCGGCGTTGGGCATCGAAGTGATCGACGTGCGTATCAAGCAGATCAACCTGCCGGCCGAAGTCTCCGACGCCATCTACCAGCGTATGCGCGCCGAGCGTGAAGCGGTAGCCCGTCGCCTGCGCTCGCAGGGCCAGGAAGAAGCCGAGAAACTGCGTGCCAGCGCGGACTACGAAGTGACCCGTACCCTGGCGGAAGCCGAGCGTCAGGCGCGTATCACCCGTGGTGAAGGCGATGCTGAAGCAGCCAAGCTGTTCGCCAACGCGTTCAGCCAGGATCCGGACTTCTATGCCTTTATCCGCAGCCTGCGTGCCTATGAAGCCAGCTTCAAGGACAACCAGGACGTGCTGGTACTGAGCCCGGACAGTGATTTCTTCCGCTACATGAAGTCGCCTGATACCCTGCGCAAATAAGCGCGGCAGGCAATCTGATCGAGGGCCCGTTTTCGCGGGCCCTTTCTCGTTTTTGGGGGATGCATGAACTCAACGATTTGGCTGGCGCTCGGGCTGGTCCTGGTGCTGGAAGGACTGGGGCCGATGCTGTTTCCGCAGGCCTGGCGCAAAATGATTGTGGCGATGTCGCAATTGCCGGACGCGACGCTGCGGCGATTTGGCGGTGGAATAGTGGTTGCGGGCTGCGTGATCTACTACATGTTGAGCGGCCGCACGGGTCTTTAAAGTCTAGCCCAAAATTTATGCAATCGTATGCTAAAAGTGCTGAAAATCGAAAATTACGGTGGTAGAATCCATTTTTAAGCAATCGGTGATTTTGAAAAATGGGTAAGAACGTCGTCGTACTGGGCACCCAATGGGGTGACGAAGGTAAAGGCAAGGTTGTAGACCTGCTGACTGAACGGGCTCAATATGTTGTGCGCTACCAAGGTGGCCATAACGCTGGCCACACTCTGGTAATCAACGGTGAAAAAACCGTTCTTCATTTAATTCCTTCAGGCATTCTGCGTGAAAACGTCACCAGCATCATCGGCAACGGTGTTGTTCTGGCGCCGGACGCGTTGATGAAAGAAATGGGTGAACTCGAAGCGCGTGGCATCCCGGTACGCGAACGTCTGTTACTCTCTGAAGCTTGCCCGTTGATCCTGCCTTACCACGTTGCGTTGGATAACGCGCGTGAGAAAGCGCGCGGCGCGAAAGCGATCGGCACCACCGGTCGCGGCATCGGCCCGGCTTACGAAGATAAAGTGGCTCGTCGCGGTCTGCGCGTCGGCGATCTGTTCAACAAAGAAACCTTCGCCGTTAAGCTGAAAGAGATCGTCGATTACCACAACTTCCAACTGGTCAACTACTACAAAGTTGAAGCCGTCGATTATCAGGCGACGCTGGACTACGTGCTGTCTATCGCCGATATCCTGACCGCGATGGTGGTTGACGTTTCCGAACTGCTGGACGGCGCGCGCAAGCGTGGCGATCTGATCATGTTCGAAGGCGCTCAGGGCACCCTGCTGGATATCGACCACGGTACTTACCCGTACGTGACCTCTTCCAACACCACCGCCGGCGGCGTGGCTACCGGTTCCGGCATCGGCCCGCGTTATGTGGACTACGTGCTGGGCATCGTGAAAGCCTACTCCACTCGCGTGGGTGCAGGCCCGTTCCCAACCGAACTGTTCGATGAAACCGGCGAGTACCTGTGCAAGCAGGGTAACGAGTTCGGCGCCACCACCGGCCGTCGTCGTCGTACCGGCTGGCTGGACGCGGTAGCGGTGCGTCGCGCGGTGCAGATCAACTCCCTGTCCGGCTTCTGCCTGACCAAACTGGACGTCCTGGACGGCCTGAAAGAAGTGAAGATCTGCGTGGGTTACCGCATGCCGGACGGCCGTGAAGTGGACACCACTCCGCTGGCGGCTGAAGGCTGGGAAGGCATTGAGCCTATCTACGAAACCATGCCGGGCTGGAGCGAAACCACCTTTGGCGTGAAAGAGCACAGCAAGCTGCCTCAGGCTGCGCTGAACTACATCAAGCGCATCGAAGAAGTGACCGGCGTACCGGTAGACATCATCTCTACCGGCCCGGATCGCAGCGAAACCATGATCCTGCGCGACCCGTTCGACGCATAATCAGGCTTTGCGGCATTAAACAAACCGGGCGCGTCCCGGTTTGTTTTTATCCTGACTCCCTCCGATTGCGGTTTCACGTCAAAAAATCCTTTCATAAACCCGCCTTAGGGCGCGGGATTCGCTAAATAATTAGCGACGAACTCTCCGGCTGGTTTATTATCCAATGAGTAATCTTTTGAATAGCGCCGAAAAGCGGCGTATCAGACGGGTAAAGTCATACCCAGAGGTAAGATGTGCAGTTAACAAGTTTTACTGATTATGGTCTGCGGGCGTTGATCTACATGGCCTCGTTGCCGCAGGACAAGATGACCAGTATCTCGGAAGTGACCGAGGTGTATGGCGTGTCTCGCAACCATATGGTGAAGATCATCAATCAGTTGAGCCGGGTCGGTTTTGTCACGGCGGTGCGCGGCAAGCATGGCGGCATCCGTTTGGGCAAACCGGCCGAGAGCATTCGCCTCGGCGATGTCGTGCGGGCGCTGGAGCCGCTTGCGCTGGTTAACTGCAGCAGCGAGTTTTGCCACATCACCCCTGCCTGCCGATTGAAGCAGGTGCTCCAACAGGGCGTACAGAATTTCCTTGAAGAGCTGGATAAGCATACGTTGGCCGACATGGTCGAAGACAATCCGCCGCTCTACAAGCTATTGCTTGTCGAATAAAACGACGTTGAGAAGACAAGGCTCAACGTCATCCTGCTGATGACAACGGAGGAACCGCAATGTCACAAGATCCATTCCTGGAACGAGAAGCAGAAAAATACGAATCTCCCATCCCCAGCCGTGAATATATCCTGGCCCATTTGGCGAAACGAGAAACGCCGGCCAGCCGCGAAGAACTGGGCAACGAATTGGGCCTCAGCGGCGAAGAACAGCTGGAAGCGCTGCGCCGCCGCCTGCGCGCCATGGAGCGCGATGGCCAGTTAGTGTTTACCCGCCGCCAGTGCTACGCGCTGCCGGAGCGTTTGGACCTGCTGCGCGGCACGGTGATCGGCCACCGCGACGGCTATGGCTTCCTGCGCGTTGAAGGCAGCAAAGACGATCTCTACCTGTCCGCCGAACAGATGAAAATGGCGATCCACGGTGACGTGGTGCTGGCGCAGGCGCTGGGCGCGGATCGCAAAGGGCGTCGCGAAGCGCGCATCGTGCGCGTGCTGGTGCCGAAAACCAGCCAGATCGTCGGCCGCTTCTTCATGGATGCCGGTACCGGCTTCGTGGTGCCGGACGACAGCCGTCTGAGCTTCGATATTCTGATCCCGGCGGACAGCGTCAGCGGCGCGCGCATGGGGTATATGGTGGTGGTGGAGCTGACTCAGCGCCCAACCCGCCGCACCAAAGCGGTCGGCAAGATCGTCGAGATCCTCGGCGACAAAATGGGCACCAGCATGGCGGTGGATATCGCGCTGCGCACCCATGAGATCCCGCATACCTGGCCACCGCAGGTGGAAAAGCAGGTGGCCGATCTCAGCGAACAGGTGCCGGAAGCGGCCAAGAAGGGCCGCGTCGATCTGCGCAAACTGCCGTTGGTCACCATCGACGGTGAAGACGCGCGCGACTTCGATGATGCCGTGTACTGCGAGAAAAAACGCGGCGGCGGCTGGCGCCTGTGGGTCGCGATCGCCGACGTCAGCTACTATGTGCGTCCACGCACCGCGCTGGACGACGAAGCGCGCAGCCGCGGCAACTCGGTGTATTTCCCGTCGCAGGTGATCCCGATGCTGCCGGAAGTGCTGTCCAACGGGCTGTGCTCCCTGAACCCGCAGGTCGATCGCCTGTGCATGGTGTGCGAGATGACCATCTCCGCCCAGGGGCGCCTGTCCACGGCCAAGTTCTACGAGGCGGTGATGAGCTCCCACGCCCGCCTGACCTACAACAAGGTGTGGCACATTCTGCAGGGCGATCAGGAGCTGCGCGAGCATTACCACCCGCTGGTCAAGCACCTGGAAGAGCTGCACGCCATGTACAAGGTGCTGGATAAGGCGCGCGCCGAGCGCGGCGGCATCGCGTTTGAAACCGAAGAAGCCAAATTCATCTTCAACGCCGAACGCCGCATCGAGCGCGTGGAGCCGACGGTGCGCAACGACGCCCACAAGCTGATCGAAGAGTGCATGATCATGGCCAACGTGGCGGCCGCGCGCTTCGTCGAGAAACGCAACGAGCCGGCGCTGTACCGCGTGCACGATCGTCCGAGCGATGACCATATCTCCGCGCTGCGCAGCGTGCTGAGCGAGCTGGGGCTGACGCTGGGCGGCGGCAACAAGCCGCAGCCGAAGGACTATGCGGTGCTGATGGATGAAGTGTCCGAGCGCCCTGACCACGAAATGCTGCAAACCATGTTGCTGCGCTCGATGAAGCAGGCGATTTACGATCCGGAAAACCGCGGCCACTTCGGCCTGGCGCTGGCCTCTTACGGCCACTTCACCTCGCCGATCCGCCGTTATCCGGATCTGGCGTTGCACCGCGCGATCAAATACCAGCTGGCCAAAGAGCATGGCGAGCCGAAAGAGCGCTGGACGCCGACCGGCGGCTGGCACAGCGAATTCGAAGAGATGTTGCAGCTGGGCGAACACTGTTCGATGACCGAGCGCCGCGCGGACGAAGCGACGCGCAACGTCGCCGACTGGCTGAAGTGCGACTTCATGCAGGATCACGTCGGTGAAGTGTTCAGCGGCATCATCTCCAGCGTGACCGGCTTCGGCTTCTTCGTGCGCCTGAACGATCTGTTCATCGACGGGCTGGTGCACGTATCAACGCTGGATAATGATTACTATCGCTACGATAATATCGGCCAGCGCCTGATCGGCGAGTCTTCCGGCACGGTCTATCGCCTGGGGGATACGGTGGAGATCCGCGTGGATGCGGTGCATATGGACGAGCGCAAGATCGACTTCGCGCTGGTGTCCAGCACCCGCAAAGCGCGCGGTGAAGGCAAAACCGAGCGCGATCGCGCCAAGAAGGGCGGCCAGCGCACGCTGCGCGACAGCGGCAATGCGGGGCGCGGCAAGCGCCGCGGCGGCAAACCGCCGGCCAACTTCGAGCCGGACAGCGCCTTCCGCAAGCAGGATGACGCCAAGCCCGCGGACAACGTGAAGAAGGCGAAAAAGAAAGCCAAGAAAGCGTCCGACAAAACGCGGAAAATCGCGGCGGCGACCAAAGCCAAACGCGCAGCCAAGAAGAAAGGTGCCGAGCAGGCTTAACCTGCCGCACATCGTTACCATCGGCCGGTTATCGCCGGCCGCACGACTTTAAAAGAGCATCATGAGCGAAATTATTTACGGCATCCACGCCGTCAAAGCCCTGTTAGAGCGCGATCCGCAACGCTTCCTGGAAGTGTTTATCCTGAAAGGCCGCGAAGATCGCCGCCTGCAGCCGCTGATCGCCGAGCTGGAAGCGACCGGCATCGTGATCCAGGTGGCGAACCGCCAATGGCTGGATGACAAGGTTGAAGGCGCGGTGCACCAGGGGATCATCGCCCGGGTGCGCGAAGGGCGTCAGTATCAGGAGAACGATCTGCCGGGCCTGTTGGAGAGCGTGGAAACGCCATTCCTGCTGGTGCTGGACGGCGTGACCGACCCGCATAACCTCGGCGCCTGCCTGCGCAGCGCCGATGCGGCCGGCGTGCACGCGGTGATCGTGCCCCGCGATCGTTCCGCCCAGTTGAACGCCACCGCCAAGAAAGTGGCCTGCGGCGCCGCCGAAAACGTGCCGTTGATCCGCGTGACCAACCTGGCGCGCACGCTGCGTCTGCTGCAAGAGATGAATGTCTGGGTCGTTGGCACCGCCGGCGAAGCCGACCATACGCTATATCAGAGCAAAATGACCGGCCCGATGGCGCTGGTGATGGGCGCGGAAGGCGAAGGCATGCGCCGCCTGACCCGCGAACACTGCGATGAGCTGATCAGCATCCCGATGGCCGGTACCGTCTCTTCACTGAACGTGTCGGTCGCCACCGGCATCTGCCTGTTCGAAGCGGTGCGCCAGCGCGGCTGATTCTTCTGACGGGGGCGCCGTGCTCCCGTTAATTCCCCCTCTTGTGATCCCGCCTGCGGCAGAAATCTCTGCGCCGACCATACTTACTCCTGACGCTTTTTTCAGGGAGCACTCTCATGGTCTGGACTACGCACACCGTTTTTAACCAACCCAAGCCGCTGGGCAACAGCAACCTGTTTCTCTCCGATACGCCGCTGCGCGAAGCGTTGCAGCGCGAGCAAGGCGGTTGGGACGCCGAGGTATTGGCTTCGCTGGGCCAGCAGCTCGGCACGCAGGAGTCGCTGGAGCTGGGGCGGCTGGCCAACGCCAACCCGCCGGAGCTGCTGCGCTACGACGCCACCGGCCAGCGGCTGGACGACGTTCGCTTTCACCCGGCCTGGCATATCCTGATGCAGGGGCTGATCGCCAACCGGGTGCACAACCTGCCCTGGCAGGAGGATGCGCGCATCGGTTCCTTCGTGGCGCGCGCCGCGCGCTTTATGCTGCATGCGCAGGTCGAGGCCGGCACGCTGTGCCCGGTGACCATGACCTTCGGCGCCACGCCGCTGTTGCTGCAGGCGTTGCCGGCCGAGTTTCGCTCCTGGCTGACGCCGCTGCTGTCGGATCGTTATGACGCTCACCTGCTGCCGGGCGGGCAAAAGCGCGGCCTGCTGATCGGCATGGGCATGACGGAGAAGCAGGGTGGTTCCGACGTTTTGAGCAATACCACTACCGCCGCGCCGCTCGGCGCGCGCGGGCCGGGTGAAGCCTACCGGCTGGTGGGGCACAAGTGGTTCTTCTCGGTACCGCAGAGCGATGCGCACCTGGTGCTGGCGCAGGCCGAAGGCGGGTTGTCCTGTTTCTTCCTGCCGCGCATTTTGCCGGACGGCAGCCGCAACGCCATTCGCCTGGAGCGGTTGAAAGACAAACTGGGCAACCGCTCCAACGCCAGCAGCGAAGTGGAGTTTCAGGACGCCACCGCCTGGCTGTTGGGGGATGAGGGGGACGGCGTGCGGCATATCCTGAAGATGGGCGGCCTGACCCGTTTCGACTGCTCGCTCGGCAGCCACGGCCTGATGCGCCGCGGGCTGTCGGTGGCGCTGTATCATGCGCTGCAGCGGCAGGCGTTCGGCAAGCTCCTGATCGAACAGCCGCTGATGCGCCAGGTTCTGGCGCGCATGGCGCTGCGGCTGGAAGGGCATACCGCGTTGCTGTTCCGGCTGGCCCGCGCCTGGGAAAGCCGCAGCAATGAGGGCGAACTGATCTACAGCCGCCTGCTGACCCCGGCGGCCAAATACAGCATCTGTCGCCAGGGCATGCCGTTCATCGCCGAGGCGATGGAGGTGCTGGGCGGTATCGGCTACTGCGAAGAGAGCGAACTGCCGCGCCTGTATCGCGAGATGCCGGTCAACAGCATCTGGGAAGGTTCCGGCAACATCATGTGTCTGGACGTGTTGCGCAGCCTGCACAAGCTGCCGGGCGCGCTCGAAATGCTGCAGTTCGAGCTGCAGCCGGTGCGCGGCCAAAATCGCTTGTTCGATCACGCCTGGCGGCAGTGGCAGCAGCGTGCCCGGCAACCGCGTGAAGAGATGGGGCGGCTGCTGACCCAGCAGCTGTTCGACCTGTGCTGCGCCGCGCAGCTGCTGCAGCATGCCAGCCCGCAGATAGCCGACGCCTGGTGCCACCTGACGCTGGATCACCGCGGCGAGAGCCTGCTGTCGGCTGAGGTGTGCGAACTGCTGCTCAACCGCGCTATCGGCGGTTAGGGAAAAGGGTGGCGCGCGGCGGCGAAAACCTTTTTAATTCAGCCTCACTCTGACAGGAAAATGCACATGGATATTCTCAGCGCGTTGGCGGCGTTCGCCTCTTATTTCTTCAGCGGTTTCGCCATGATTTTGGTGTTTCTGTTCGTCTATACCCGCATCACTCCGCACGACGAATGGGCGCTGATCAAGGCCGATAATCAATCCGCCGCCTTTGCTTTCATCGGCGCTTGCCTGGGGTATGTGATCCCGTTGGCCAGCGCGGCGATCAACTCGATCAGCCTGCTGGATTACCTGCTGTGGGGCGTAGTGGCGCTGGTGGTGCAACTGCTGCTGTTCGCGGCCGTGAAGATCTACATGCCACGCATCAGCGACAAGATCGAAGCGAACCACCTGGCCGCCGGGATTTTCCTGGGGGGCGTCTCCGTCAGCGGCGGGGTGTTGAATGCGGCTTGCATGAGCTACTAAAGGTATAAGATGGCCGAGGCGCGCCAGCCAAGCGGGTGCGCCTGCTCTTCCATCCGCAGGATGCGGTAATAGCTGGCTCCGTGTTGGTCGGCGGTGCGGGCGATGGCCAGTTCCGCCTCCTGCGGTGAGCCGGGCAAATCGTTGAAAGTGATCTCGGCGATTTCACTGAGCGGCGTCACGCGATCGGCGGGCGCCAGCTCGGCGGACTGTGCGCCGGTGCTGAGCAATCCCATGGAAAGCAAGAGGGAGGTGAGTGCGGTGGAGCGTTTCATGGCGTTCCCCTTCGTCAGATCCTGAATCGACACCCGCAACATGCGGCATGCTGTCCCTCAGTGTGCAACACCCTTCTTCAGCCAGTGCAAAGCCAGTGTAAAGCTGCTTAAAAAATCCCCGCCTTAGCGATACAGGATCGCCTGGGAATACCATTGGCCCGGCACGACGGTTTCGCTGTTCATGATGATCATGTAATAACGGGCACCGGCGGCGGTGGCCTTGCGTTGGATCTCCGCTTCCACGTCCATCGGGCTGCCGCGCACCACGGCGGTGACGGTGCCCATTTTCACCAGCTCGGCGGTCTGCGCGCGGACGATCTCCTGCGCCTTAGCGGTGGGGGGCGGCGGCGGTTTCGGCGTAGTGGTCATGATGCCGCAGGCGGAAAGCTGTGCGGCCAGCGTCAGGGTAATGAGTGTGCGGGCAATCGTCATGGTGACCTCGTAAGCGCCGGTGCGATGGCTTCAGTGTAACGCAATATAAGCTGTAACAGATTGAGCTAACGCTGCTTCGCGCAAGTTTGTCATGATGAATGCCAACAGGTGAGTTGAGGATGAACGGATGATCGAAATTCATGACGAGCGGGTTGGCGATATCGCGGTGATCCATGCTGTGCCGGCGGGGCAGTATCATCGGCCGCTGCCGACGGTGTTCTTCTGCCATGGCTATACCTCGTCGAAAGAGGTATACGCTTATTTCGCCTATGCGCTGGCGCGCGCCGGTTTTCGGGCGGTGTTGCCGGATGCCGATCGGCACGGCGAGCGATTCGACGGCGATGAGGCGCGGCGCCTGGCGTCATTCTGGGAGATCCTGCGCAGCAATATCGACGAACTGCCGCAGATCAACGCGCATTTTGAGCGGCTTGGCCTGATCGCCGACGGCCGCATCGGCGTCGCCGGCGCCTCAATGGGCGGCATGACCGCGCTTGGCGCCTTCGCGCGCTTTCCGTGGATCCGTGCGGCCGCCAGCCTGATGGGTTCCGGCTATTACCGTGCGCTGGCGCAAACGCTGTATCCGCCGTTGGGCGAGACGGGCGAGGCGCTCTCGCCGACGGCGTTTGCGGCGCGCACCGCCGTGCTGGCGGAGTATGAGCTGGAAGGACGTTTGGCGCAGATTGCAGGGCGGCCGCTGCTGCTGTGGCACGGCGAGACGGACGACGTGGTGCCGGCGGCGGACAGCCTGCGTTTGGCGGCTGAACTGCGGCAGCAAGGTGCGGACGGCCGTTTGACATCGCTCGTCGAGCCGGGCGTGAAGCATCGCATCACGCCGCTGGCGCTGTCCGCCACCACCGATTTCTTTCGCCGCGAATTGTAATGCGCCTCCGGGCGTGATGCGTGGAATTGCGGTGCTCTCTGTAGGCTGTTTCGGTCATTGTTTGACGCATGGCGGAGGAGAATGTCAGCGTGAATTCTTTCAGGGGCGGCAAGGAGCGGAGAGCATGATAAAGGGTATCAGCAATACGGCCGAGACAGCGCGCGGGCTGGCGGGAACGATGAAAGCGCGCGCCGATCTTAACTCAATGGCCTTCAGTGAGATGCTGGGGGCAGCCGACGGCAAGGCGCAGCAAAACAAGGCGAATCCGCTGTCGCGCATCACCGCGCATACGGTGCATAACATGACGGCGCTGTTCGCCTCCGCGCCGAAAGCGGCGGCCGCGCAAACCGCGAAGGCCGGCTCGCTCTCCTTCGAGCAGCGGGCGACGCTGGAGGAAAGCGCCGAACTGCTGCAGGTACGGACAAACTATATGCGGATGGCGCTGCAATTGCACAATCCGGGCAAGGCGTTCAGCGCGCCGACGTTGCTCAAACTGTGATGGGTGAGGAAGTGGAGCGCCCGACAGGCGGCGCTCCGATGCGGACTGAACGGGCTTTCTGATGAAGCCCTGGGGATTTCCCTGGCGTGGCGCGTCTTTTTAACGGTACAGCTCGGCGCTAACGTGCATCGTGCTGTTGTCGCCCGGTTCATGCAGGGCGATGATGCGATAAGAGCTTGCACCGCGTTGATCGGCGATTTTACTGACCTGGCTGCTGGCGTCATCCGGCGAGACCACGTTCTGGTTCAGGGTGACGAAGCCAACGCTCTGGCGTTGATCGGCCTGGTGCGAGGAGATCTCCGTCGCGGCCATCACGTTGGCGGAGAACAGGGCGGCAAGCGCCGTCGCGAGAATGATGCGTTTCATAGTGCCTCTCTTACTTTTTGCCGTTACGGCCTGACAGCGAGTGTCGCTGCGGCAAAAAGTCATTTATCTGCATTGAATAACCTGGAATCTTTTTCGTCGCGCTGTCTGCGGCGGATAAGGTTAATTTTAGTCGGTTGCGGCGGATTAAAAAGCGGGGCGTTTTGATGGCCTTTTTCAAAAAAAATGAAATAGATTTGTGACTCAGCGCTGATTTCATTGAAAGATTTTTGAAACTGATGGATTGGCGTACATAGGTTTCCCCGCCAGCAAATCGTGCTATTTCCCATACCCCCTCTCAATAACGCGAATAAAACCCACGCAGTCCTTGAGTTTCCCGCCCTGCGTCAGTATGATTACGCGTCATTTTTCAGCCGCACACTAAACACGTTCCTTGCTTCCATGGGCCGCGGTTGACCCTGACAGGAGGCTGAATAATCCGTAAGGAGCAATTCGATGCGTCATTACGAAATCGTTTTTATGGTCCATCCTGACCAAAGCGAACAGGTTCCGGGCATGATCGAGCGTTACAGTGCTACCATCACTAACGCGCAAGGTCAGATTCACCGTCTGGAAGACTGGGGCCGCCGTCAGCTGGCTTATCCGATCAACAAACTGCACAAAGCTCACTACGTTCTGCTGAACGTTGAAGCGCCGCAGGAAGCGATCGATGAGCTGGAAACTAACTTCCGCTTCAACGACGCCGTTATCCGCAGCATGGTTATGCGCGTTAAGCACGCGGTAACTGAAGCATCTCCGATGGTTAAAGCGAAAGACGAACGTCGTGGCGATCGCCGCGAAGACTTCGCTAACGAAACCGCAGATGATGCAGATGCTGGGGATTCTGAAGAGTAATTGCCGCCGTGACGGCTAATCGTCTGGTTTTGTCGGGCACTGTGTGCAAGGCGCCAGTTCGAAAAGTGAGTCCTTCCGGGATACCGCACTGCCAATTTGTGCTAGAGCACCGTTCGCAGCAGATGGAAGCCGGATTCAGCAGACAAGCATGGTGCCGAATGCCCGTGGTTGTCAGCGGACAACAGTCACAAGCACTAACTCAAAGATTAACGGTCGGCAGTCAGATTACCGTGCAAGGCTTTGTAAGCTGCCATCAAGGGCGCAACGGGCTGAGCAAATTGGTTCTGCATGCCGAGCAGATTGAATTGATAGATTCTGGAGACTAGCCAAATGGCACGTTATTTCCGTCGTCGCAAGTTCTGCCGTTTCACCGCGGAAGGCGTTCAAGAGATTGACTATAAAGACATCGCTACGCTGAAAAACTACATCACCGAAAGTGGTAAAATTGTACCGAGCCGTATCACCGGTACTCGTGCAAAATATCAGCGCCAGCTGGCCCGTGCTATCAAGCGCGCGCGCTACCTGTCTTTGTTGCCGTACACTGATCGTCATCAGTAATCGGCCACTGTCCATTAACGACTTTGAGAGGATAAGGTAATGCAAGTTATTCTGCTTGATAAAGTAGCAAACCTGGGCAGCCTGGGTGATCAAGTTAACGTTAAAGCGGGCTACGCTCGTAACTTCCTGGTACCACAGGGCAAAGCTGTTCCTGCTACCAAGAAAAACGTTGAGTTCTTCGAAGCACGCCGTGCTGAACTGGAAGCCAAACTGGCTGACGTTCTGGCTGCTGCTGAAGCTCGCGCAACCAAGATCAACGAACTGGGTTCAGTGACCATCGCTTCCAAATCTGGCGACGAAGGTAAACTGTTCGGCTCTATCGGCACCCGCGACATCGCTGACGCAGTGACTGCGGCAGGCGTTGAAGTTGCCAAGAGCGAAGTTCGTCTGCCGAACGGCGTTCTGCGTACCACTGGTGAGCACGAAGTGCACTTCCAGGTACACAGCGACGTGTTCGCACAGCTGAATGTAGTTGTGGTTGCAGAAGCGTAATTTACGCTGCTGTTAACCCGGTTAAAACGCCAGCCTCGCGCTGGCGTTTTGCTTTTCTGCGCCCGGCAAAACGCGCTACGCTAGAAGACGGGATGAAAAGGGAGAGCGTGTGATGGCAACGATTACGCTACAGCGGGTTTACGATTTCAGCGCGCCGGCGCCGGCGCATTGCTATCTGATAGACAGGCTATGGCCGCGCGGCATCAGCAAGGAGAGGCTGGCGGGCGTGCAGTGGTTGAAACAGGTGGCGCCGGATGACGAGCTGCGCAAGTGGTTCCATCAGCATACCGACCAGTGGGAAGCCTTCGAGGCGCGTTACCGCCAACAGCTGGCGGCCAACGACGCCTGGCAGCCGCTGGTGGCGCTGTTGCGGCAGGGGGAGACGCTGACGCTGCTGTATGGCAGCAAAGATACCGCGCACAACCAGGGCGTGGTGCTGCGCGAGTTTCTGCTGGCGCAGCTTTAGCGATTAACGTTCCCGGCGGTAGCTGCCGTCGGCCTGGCGGCGGAACAGCGCCTGGCTGTTGTCCACGGTGGTGACCGACAGCGCGTTAATCACGCCGTTGGCGTCGCGTTCGATGCGCACTTCCTGACCGGCTTTCATGTTGCTCAGCGGCTTGTCGCCGCCTTCCACCTGCGCCATGGCGAACACCTCATTCACCGGCAGATTGTTGTCGCGAAACAGCTGGGCCAGCGTCTGGCCGGGCTGGATCTGATAACGCTGCCAGTTGCCCGCCGGCGTCGGTTCGTTGGCCGGCGTGGCGGCGCCACCGCCGTTTTGCAGCTCAGCCTGCAGCGGCACGCTGGTTTCCTGCTGAGAGACCGGGAACGGCTGTCTTTCGGGCGAGTAGGGCCACAGCAACGCCAGCAGCAGAATGATGCCGAAGATCAGCACCCAGCGACGGTGAAAGTAGGGCAGTGGTTCCATCCAATGGAAACCGTCCGGCAGATGCCAGACTTTGGCCAGCAGCGCTTTGACCCGCTGCATCTTGTCGTTGGCCGACGGCGGTTCCGATGGCGACTCCGCGTCTTCCTGCGTGGGTGCGGCGCCGGGTTTCAGGCGCTGGCTGATGTTCAGCCAGGTGCGCAGCAGCGGCTGGTAGATGCGGGTGGTTTTCCTTCTCCTGGGCGCGATTCTGCCCATGGTGACCTCTCTTCGACGGCGTAATAATAAGCGCGGCGCGGCAAGCGCGTCGCCTGCCCGATATCCTGCTTTCAGTATAGTCCGCTAACTGATTGAAGTGAAAGGCGGCTGAGTGGCAGGGCCGGGGTTTGCGGCTGCGGGCGTTAACAGAAGGTTATTGTTTCTTTTTCTACGACAAAAGTCATCATTCTCCACACAAGATTTTACCCGGCATTGACGCGCTGTTATGCTGCGCTTTCGACTTTTTACAGACTTAAGGAAAACCCCATGACAACCCCTTCTTTTGACAGCGTTGAAGCGCAAGCAAGTTACGGGATTGGTTTACAGGTCGGCCAGCAGCTGCAAGAGTCCGGGCTGGAAGGTTTGCAACCGGAAGCTTTGCTGGCGGGTCTGCGCGACGCGCTGGAAGGGAATGCCCCGGCGGTTCCGGTAGACGTGGTGCACCGTGCGCTGCGTGAAATCCACGAGCGTGCGGATGCGGTGCGCCGCGAGCGCCAGCAGGCGATGGCCGTTGAAGGCCAGAAATTCCTGGACGACAACGCCAAGCGCGACGACGTGACGCTGACCGAGTCAGGCCTGCAGTTCTCCGTACTGGAGCAGGGCAACGGCCCAATCCCGTCCCGTCAGGATCGCGTGCGTGTGCACTACACCGGCCGTCTGATCAACGGCGACGTGTTCGACAGCTCGGTTGAACGCGGCCAGCCGGCAGAATTCCCGGTCAGCGGCGTGATCCCAGGCTGGATCGAAGCGCTGACCCTGATGCCGGTCGGTTCCAAATGGCAGCTGTATATCCCGCACAACCTGGCCTACGGCGAGCGTGGCGCAGGCGCGTCCATCCCGCCGTTCAGCGCGCTGGTGTTCGACGTCGAGCTGCTGGAAATCCTGTAATCCCACCGAGGATTACTCTGGGCGCCTTCGTGGCGCCCTTATTTTATGCGCCGCGCAGCGCGCACGGGAACAGCAGATTGTTTTCCAGGCTGATGTGCTCCATCAGATCGCCGATGAACTCGTCGATGCCGGTGTACAGCGCTCGCCAGGTGGTGCAGGCGCCCTCCGGCGGCGTGACGTTATCGGTGAGGAACTTCACCACTTCCAGCTGCTCACCCGCCTCGTCATGTTCATGCTCCATCACCGAGATCGGTCCGGCGGCCTGCGGCCCCATGCCCTGTTTGATCAGCGGGAACAGGATCTGCTCCTCTTTCATCATGTGATTCTCCAGATCCAGGCGGATCAGGTTCAACTGCTTCGCCAACCCGCGCGGGCAGCTGGGCTTGTCGCCGTGCACGCGTTCGACCTTTTCCGCCATCAGCACCAGTTCTGCCAGCTGCTCGCGGTGCCGCTGATGAAAGCGTGGCAGAATGTAGTCGATCACCTCACCGAGCGGCGCCGTGCGCCAGTCCCGGCTTGGCTCCGGCGTGGCGGCCAGGGCGGCCAGTTCGTTTTCCAGCCTGTCGATATCTAACCCTTTGCGCTCGGCGGCGCGTGCCAGCGATTGCCGGCCGCCGCAGCAGAAATCCAGCTGATGCTGGCGAAACAGACGGGATGCACGGGGAATGGCGATAGCGAGCGCGCCAAGGGATTGATTGCGGTAATCCATGGTAGTGCCTCTTTAAACGAAGGAATTCTATAACATGCATTTTAAATGCAATTTAAGGAGCGCGCCAGCGGGAAAATAGAGGAGATGGCCGGGGGATTGCCCCGGCCTGGCGATTATTTCGCGCTTAAATCGATGCGATAGACCGCGAAACCGATGCGGTCATGGCCTTCGGCGGTCATTGGGTATTGGGCGTGCTCTTTGATAAACGCCGTCGCTTTGTCCGATGGCGAGGTCTCGAAGCGGATATCCAGCGGCTGCTTGCTGCTGAAGGTCGCCAAACGCCAGTTGTTGTCTGCCTGCGGATGCACTGCGCCGTGGCGCTGGGTTTCGGCGCTGATGTAGGCCGCCAGCACCGAGCGGTTTTCATCCGGCGAAGCGAAAGCGATATGTTGGTCGCCGGTGCCGGCAAACTTGCCGCCGTAGGCGCGGTAGTTGTTGGTGGCAACCAGGAAGGTGGCGTTCGGATCGATCGGCTTGCCGTTGAAGGTCAGCTGCTTGATGCGCTCCGCCTTAGCGTTGATCAGCTGGCATTCGCCGTCGTAGCGCGCCGGTTGGCTGACGTCGATCTGGTAGTTGACGCCGTCGATCACGTCGAAGTTATAGGTGCGGAAGCCGTCCCAGTTGATCAAGCCTTGCGGCTTGGCGCTGTTGACGTCGATCTGGTTGAACTGGCCGGCGGAGCACTCCAGCCACTCTTTCACCTCTTTGCCGCTGGCCTTCACCACTACCAGCGTATTGGGATAGAGATAGAGATCGGCGGCGTTGCGGAAGGTGAGCTGGCCTTTTTCCACTTCGACGAAGCTGGCGGGGTCGTTCTTGCGGCCGCCGACCTTGAACGGGGCCGCCGCGGACAGCACCGGCAGATCGGCCAGGTCCGGGTCGCCCTGGATGTAATGTTCGACGTAGGCCTTCTGCGCATTGTTGACGATCTGCACCGTCGGATCGTCCTGCACCAGCGCCAGGTAGCTGTACATGTTGCCGTCGGATTTACCGATCGGCTGGCTGACGAACTCGCGCGTGCCTTTGTGATCGTCCGCCAACACCTTCACCAGCGCGGCATCTTCCGCCGCCAGCGATTTCTTGTTCTCTTTGTCGTAGATCGGCCGCGCTTCCGCTTTGGCGGCGGTCACTTTCCAACTGCCGCCATCGTTGTTGAGCTGCAGATCGACCACGCCGAGATGGTCGCCCCATTGGCCCGGCATCACCGCCGGTACGCCATTCAGCAGACCTTTGTCGATATCCGCGCCTTTGATGTTGGCGAAGTCCTTGCTCGGGAACACCGCGTGGGCGTGGCCGAACATGATGGCGTCGATGCCGGGCACCTGGCTGAGGTAATAGACCGAGTTTTCCGCCATCGCCTTGTAAGGCTCGCTGGACAACCCGGAATGCGGGATCGCCACCACCAGATCGGCGCCCTGTTTACGCATCTGCGGCACGTAGCGCTTGGCGGTGGCGGTGATGTCGTCCACCGTCACTTTGCCCTGCAGGTTGGCTTTGTCCCACACCAGGATCTGCGGCGGCACGAAGCCGATGTAGCCGATGCGCAGCGTATGCGCCTTGCCATCGCGATCCTTCACCGGGGTATCGACGATGATGTACGGCGTGAACAGCGGTTTTTGCGTTTTGGCGTCGATGACGTTGGCGTTGATGTACGGGAATTTGGCGCCGGCGATGGCGTTCTTCAGGTAGTCCAGCCCGTAGTTGAACTCATGGTTGCCGATGTTGCCGACCACATAGTCCAGCGTGTTCATCGCCTTATAGACCGGGTGCACGTCGCCCGGTTTCAGCCCTTTGGCCGCCATGTAATCGCCGAGCGGGCTGCCCTGAATGATGTCGCCGTTATCCACCAACACCGCGTTGGCGGCCTGCTGGCGCGCCTGTTGGATCAGGCTGGCGGTGCGCACCAGGCCGAACTTGTCGGTCGGCGTGTCCTTGTAGTAATCGAAGTCCATCATGTTGCTGTGCAGATCGGTGGTTTCCAGCACGCGCAGATCGACGGTGGCCGCCTGCGCCGAGGCGCACACCAGCAGCGCAAGCGCGGACAGCGTCAGTGGATGCTTCATCATTTGGGGTTCTCTCCATTCCATTATTCGAGTGTTATCGCAGAGGGAAATGTAATTAACATTGCTTGCCACAGTAAACTGTGAAGTGTGGCAGAAAACGGCGGCGGGTAACGCGGGGAAGTTCACAGTTGTGCCCAACAAGATCTGAGGAATTCCCGTAGCTTAGCCGGTTGAGATGGATATTCGGCGTAAAAAAAACTAGTCTGCTAGCAGAGACAGAGGGAAATTTCCCACGGAGATGCAGAGTTGAGGTGCATGATGTTAGAGCGAATTTGCCAACTGTCCCGCGAGGCGGGGGCGGCGATCATGGCGGTGTACGACGGTGAACAACCGCTTGATGTCGCACAGAAAAAAGATGACTCACCGGTGACGGCGGCCGATCTGGCGGCGCATCACATCATCAAGCGCGGCCTGGCGGCGTTGACGCCGGAGGTGCCGCTGCTGTCGGAAGAGGATCCGCCGGCGTGGGAAGAGCGCCGCAACTGGACGCGCTACTGGCTGGTCGATCCGCTGGACGGCACCAAAGAGTTCTTGCATCGCAATGGCGAGTTCACGGTCAATATCGCCCTGATTGAAGACGGGCAGGCGGTGATGGGCGTGGTGTACGCCCCGGCGATCGACGTGTTGTATCTGGCGGAGCGCGGCAAGGCCTGGAAAGAAGAGAAGGGCGTGCGGCAGGCGATCGGCGTCAGCAACGCGCATCCGCCGCTGGTGGTGGTGAGCCGCTCGCATATCGACGACGAATTGAAAGACTATCTGCAGCAGCTGGGCGAGCACCAGACCGTGTCCGTCGGTTCCTCACTGAAGTTCTGCCTGGTGGCGGAAGGCAAGGCGCAGCTCTATCCGCGCTTCGGGCCAACCAATATTTGGGATACCGCCGCAGGACACGCGGTGGCGGTGGCCGCCGGGGCGCAAATTCACGATTGGCAGGGCAAGCCGTTGCTCTATACCCCGCGTGAATCTTTCCTCAACCCCGGCTTCCGGGTTTCGCTGTTCTGAGTCAGTTCGCCAACAGCTGGTGCAGCTTGGACATCACCTGCTGCACCTCTTCCGGCGTCAGCGCGCCGTCTTTGGCGAACTGAATGCGCCCTTGCTTATCCAGCACCACGATGGCGGAACCTTTCGGCTGCAGATCCCAGGCTTTGCGCACGTTGCCGTCGCTGTCGACGATAAACTGCGACCACGGGAACTCTTTCTTGCTGTCTTCGATGCTGCTGCGCACGAACATGGCGGTGCCCATCAGGGCATCGTCGGTGTTGACGATTGTCGTCGTTTGGTAACGATCGTGTGGTAGTTTCGCCTTCTTAATCGCTTCAATCAGTGGGTCGTTCATGTCTTTGGCGGAGCTGCGACCGGCAATGTGCTGTATCACCCGCACTTTTCCACTGAGCTGCGCGCTGTTCCAATTCTGGTAGCTAAAATTACCGTCAGCGTAATTGAGCTCTCCTTTATCGCTGACGCCAACTGGCGCCACGCGCTGCTGGAGCTGGAAGTTGTGCGCGGAAGCGAAAAGCGGGGCGAGCAGCAGGGATACCATCAGCATGCGACTTGTTTTCATGCTTTCTCCTTGTAAATGGGGGAATTTGTGCGACAGCACTTCGACAGCCTAAAGCATAGGATGTGATAAGAGGTCTGTCCTGTTAACCGGATCGCAGTTTTTCCCTTGGTTCGCTAATCATCAGATTTTGAAGGGATATCCTGAAAACGTTATAAATCATCATATACAATTCTGTCAAAAAGTGTAAATCCAGTGCAGATCACCGGGCGGAAGTGAACGATCTGGTCTTTACTGGGTCTACTACATGCAATCAAGTTGCGTTCTGAATTTCGAGGCTGCCACCTTTGGCGGCTCGCTGAGCGCATGGATCAACGGGAGGAGCGTAAAAGAATGAGAATCTTCCAGCGTTATAACCCTTTGAAAGTGGCGAAGTACGTTAAGACCCTGTTTCGCGGAAGGCTGTATATCAAGGACGTGGGCGCATTTGAATTCGACGAGGGGAAAATCCTGCCGCCGAAGATTCGCGACAAGCGCCATTTCAGCGTGATGTCCGAAGTGAACCGCCAGGTGCTGCTGCTGCAGGCCGAGGTCGGCTGAACACGGCGCTGACAGCGGTAAAAAAATGCGGCCCCGATGGGGCCGCTGATGTTTTTGTCCTTCGCGCCGTCAGGCCGCAGGCGTGTCGTCCGGCGCTTTCGGCAGCACCGCCGCCGGTTTGTCGCTCAGTCGGGTGACCAGCAGCTGATCTATCTTGTAGCTGTCGATATCCACCACTTCGAACTTGTAGCCGGCGTATTTGACGAAGTCGGTGCGTTTCGGGATCTTGCGCAGCATGTACATCATAAAGCCGCCAATGGTTTCGTAGTTGCCCGCCTGCGGGAACTCGTCGATATCCAGCACGCGCATCACGTCGTCGATCGGCGTGCCGCCTTCAATCAGCCATGAGCTTTCGTCGCGCGCCACGATCTGCTCTTCCTGGCCCTGGCCGACCAGATCGCCCATCAGCGTGGTCATCACGTCGTTAAGGGTGATGATGCCCACCACCAACGCATATTCATTGAGGATCACCGCGAAGTCTTCGCCGGCAGTTTTGAAGCTTTCCAGCGCTTCGGACAGCGTCAACGTGTCCGGCACGATCAGCGCCGAGCGGATCTGCACGCCGCTGCTCAGCACCAGGCTCTGGTTGCCCAGCACGCGGTTCAGCAGGTCTTTGGAATCGACGTAACCCACCACCTGATCGATATGGCCGTCGCACACCAGGAACTTGGAGTGCGGATGGGTCGAGACCTTTTCCTTGATGCTCTCTTCGCTTTCGCGCAGATCGAAGTACACCACGCTTTCGCGCGAGGTCATCGAAGACGGCACGGTGCGCGACTCCAGTTCGAACACGTTTTCAATCAGCTCGTGCTCCTGCTTGCGCAGCACGCCCGCCAGGGCACCGGCTTCCACCACCGCGTAGATGTCATCGGAGGTGATGTCGTCTTTACGCACCATCGGCAGCTTGAACATGCGGAAGATCAGGTTGGCCATGCCGTTGAAGAACCACACCAGCGGGCGGAAGATCATGATGGAGAAACGCATCGGGTTGATGATCCGGACGGCGACCGTCTCTGGTGCAATCATACCGATGCGCTTCGGGGTCAAATCGGCGAACAGGATAAACAGGCTGGTCACCAGCACGAAGGAGCAGATGAAGCTGACCTGTTCCGCCAGTTCGGGCGACAGGAAGCGAATAAAGAACTGTTGGAAGGTGCCGGAAAACGCCGCGTCGCCGACGATACCGCCGAGGATGGCCACGGCGTTCAGGCCGATCTGCACCACGGTGAAGAAGATGCCAGGGGTTTCTTGCAGTTTAAGCACTCTGGCGGCGTTGATGTTGCCTTCGTCCGCCATCAGCTTCAGTTTGATCTTGCGCGAGGCGGCCAGAGAGATTTCCGACAGTGAGAAAAACGCACTCACCGCGATCAGAAAAAGAATCAGTAAAATACTGTTTAACATAATCTATCCATACGTGCCGACGGGATGCCGGCGCTCTTGAGGAAGGGTAGTACATAGTAAAAAAAGCAGCGATAACAACCAGAAGGGAAGCTATCGGGCCGCAGAAGCGGCCCGCACAGTATAGCAGTTGCCCCACAGGGGCCGCCAGCGGTTAAAAAAGTGCCGCCGGCCGGCATCGGATCAGCCCTGCGGCGGCAGGCAAACGCCGATGCCGCCCAGCCCGCAGTAACCTTCCGGATTTTTGAACAGGTACTGCTGGTGATCGTCTTCCGCATAATAGAACGGCAGCGCCGGCGCGATCTCGGTGGTGATGACGCGCTTGTCGCCCGCCGCCGCCATCGCCTGCTGGAAGCGTTGCAGGCTGCTTTCCGCCTCGGCCTGCTGCTCTGGGCTCAGCGTGTAAATCGCCGAGCGGTACTGCGTGCCGACGTCACCGCCCTGGCGCATGCCCTGCGCCGGATCGTGATTTTCCCAGAACACCTGCAGCAGCTGCTTGTAGCTGACGACCTGCGGATCGAACACCACGCGCACCACTTCGGCGTGGCCGGTCTGGCCGCTGCACACTTCGCGGTAGGTCGGGTTCGGCGTGTAGCCGCCGCTGTAGCCGGCGGCGGTGCTGTAGACGCCCGGCTGTTGCCAGAACAGACGCTCAACGCCCCAGAAACAGCCCATGGCGAAGATCGCCACTTCCATGCCGGCCGGCACCTGAGTCATCGAGTGTTCGGTGACGACGTTGAGCGTTGCGACAGGCATTGGCGTGGTGCGGCCAGGCAGCGCGCTTGCCTTATCGACGGTTTGTGATTTATCAAAAAATGGCACCACGGTTGACTCCTGTTGTCACAGTAAGAATTGACCCTACATGGCGGCGGTTCGGTTGTATCTCACCGCGTCTTTGCCCACAATAAGCGGCAAGTGGGATTTTGTATAAGCTTAACGCAGTATTTTGAGCGCCAAAAGTGAAGAATTCGCCTGTTGCGCGGCGGCAAAGCGCGGCGGGCGGCGTCCGGAAGAAGGTTGAAGAGGGCTGCCGTCATGATAGCGCGGAGTCTGCCCTGGCCCCGGAGCGAACACCATAACAGGAAAGTAAAATCAATAAGGAGAACACGTGCCAAAGTACCCGGTCATGTGCTTGATATCTGTGTTGCTTGCGGCACCTGCAGCCTATGCGGCCAACGTGCGGCTGCAGGTGGAGGGGTTAAGCGGAGAGTTGGAAAAAAACGTCCGGGTGCGGCTGTCGTCGATCACGCCTGAAGAGGTCGGCACCGACGGTCGCTTCCGCGCACGGGTGGATGAGGCGGTGCGCCAGGGGCTGCGCGCGCTCGGCTATTACCAGCCGACCATCGAGTTTACGCTGGACGATCGGCCGGGGATGTCGCGTCCGGTGCTGCATGCCAAGGTCAATCCGGGCGAACCGGTGCGCATCGCCGGCGCCAACATCGTGCTGGAAGGCGGCGCGAAGACCGATGAGGACTACCTGGCGCTGGTAAAGAAGGATCGGCCGACCATCGGCGAGATCCTCAACCACGGCAAGTATGACAGTTTCAAAGGCTCGCTGACCGGCCTGGCGCTGCGCAAAGGTTACTTCGACGCCGATATGACCAAAAGCCAACTCGGCGTGGCAGAAGATCTGCACAAGGCGTTTTGGGATATCGATTTCAACAGCGGCGAACGTTACCGCTTCGGCAAGGTGAAATTCACCGGTTCGCAAATCCGCGAAGACTATCTGCAAAATCTGGTGCCCTTTCATCAGGGGGATTACTACAGTTCGGAGGATTTGGCCGAGCTGAACCGCCGTTTGTCCGCCACCAACTGGTTCAACTCGGTGGTGGTGTCCCCTGATTTCAACGATGCCAAAGAGAACAAGATTTTGCCGTTGGACGCGCTGGTAACGCCGCGTACGCGCAATACCATCGAAACCGGTATCGGTTACTCCACCGACGTCGGCCCGCGGGTGAAAGGCACCTGGAAAAAGCCCTGGCTCAACGATCGCGGCCACAGCCTGGAAACCAGCGCCAGCGTGTCGGCGCCGGAGCAGCAGCTGGATCTGACCTATAAGATCCCGCTGCTGAAGAATCCGCTGGAGCAGTATTACCTGCTGCAGGGCGGGCTCAAGAACGTCGACCTTAACGACACCAAATCCGTGACCTCCAAAGTGGTGGCCTCGCGCAACTGGGATCTCTCCAGCGGCTGGCAGCGGGCGATCAACCTGACCTGGCGCTGGGATAACTTTACCCAGGGCAACGTCAGCAACACCACCATGCTGCTGTACCCCGGCGTCAGCTTCAACCGCACCCGCTCGCGCGGCGGCCTGATGCCGACCTGGGGCGACAGCCAGCGCTACTCCATCGACGTATCCGACACCACCTGGGGCTCGGGCGTGGACTTCGCGCTGATGCAGGCGCAGAACGTCTGGATCCGCACGCTCGCCGACAAGCATCGTTTCGTGGCACGCGGGCAGGTGGGATGGATAGAAACCAACGACTTCGACAAGGTGCCGCCGGATTTGCGCTTCTTCGCCGGCGGTGACCGCAGCATTCGCGGCTACAAGTACAAAGACATTTCTCCGCGCGGCGACGACGGCAAGCTGACCGGCGCCTCCAAGATGCTGACCGGCTCGCTGGAGTATCAATACAACGTGACCGGCAAATGGTGGGGGGCGATGTTCGTCGATTCCGGTGAAGCGGTGAACGATATCAAGCAGAGCAACTTCAAGACCGGCGCCGGCGTAGGCGTGCGCTGGCAGTCGCCGGTGGGGCCGGTGAAGCTGGATATCGCCGCGCCCGTGGGAGACAAGGACACTCACGGGATGCAGTTCTACATCGGTTTGGGGCCTGAACTATGAGCCTGGTTAAAAAGATTTGTCTCGGATTTCTGGTCGTTCTGCTGCTGCTGATCGGCGGACTGGCCTTTCTGGTGGGGACCACCACCGGTTTGCATATGGTCATCAACGGCGCGGCGCGCTGGGTGCCGGGGCTGGAGATCGCCGGCGTCAGCGGCGGCTGGCGCGATCTGACGCTGAAGGGCGTGAAGTATCAGATGCCGGGCGTGACGGTCAACGCCGGGCAATTCCATCTGTCCCTCGATCTCTCCTGCTTTAAACGCAGCTCGCTGTGCGTCAACGCCTTGACTGCTCAGGACGTGGACGTGGCGGTGAACACCAAAGAGATGGCGCCCTCCGCGCCGGTGGAGGAGAGCAGCGAGCCGACCACCAATCTCAGTACGCCTTATCCGATCACCCTGCGCCTGTTGGCGCTGAACAACGTCAAGGTCACCGTCGACGACACCGCCATTTCTCTGGCCGAGTTCCGCACCGGCGCACAGTGGCAAGAGCGTGCGCTGACGCTGATGCCGACCAAGATCGGCTCGTTGCTGATCGCCTTGCCGAAAACGCCGCAAAATCCGTTGCCGGAAGCGGTGCAACCGGCGGTCGAGGTGGCGAAAAAGGTCGGTGAGCAGGTTACCGACGCGGCGAAACCGGCGCCGCAGCCGGAAGAGAAGCCGCTTGGCGAAACGCTGAAGGAACTGTTCGCCAAACCGCTGTTGCCGGATCTGCCGGACATCCGCCTGCCGCTGGATATCACCGTGAAAGAGATCAGCGGCGAACAGCTGCGCTTGACCGGCGATACCGACGTGCTGATCACGAGTCTGTTGCTGCAGGCCAGCACGCAGGATCAGCATATCCAACTGGACAACTTTGACGTGAAGTCGCCGCAGGGTACGCTGTCGGTGCAGGGGCAGGCGACCCTGACCGGCGATTGGCCGGTGGCCCTGACCGCCAACAGCGCGTTGAACATCGACCCGTTGAAGGGCGAGAAGGTGAAGCTGAACATCGGCGGCGGGTTGCGTGATGAGCTGAAGGTCGCGCTGAACCTGTCCGGCCCGGTCGGCGCCCAGCTCGATGTGCAAACCCGGCTGGCCGAAGCCGGCCTGCCGCTGGCGCTGACGCTGCAGAGCAAACAGCTGAAATGGCCGCTGAGCGGCGAGGCGCAGTACCAGGTTAACGATTTCCGCCTGCGCTTTAACGGCAAGGCGACCGACTATGCGTTGTCGACGCGCGCTAATCTGAAAGGTCAGGATCTGCCGCCGGCGGTGCTGACGCTGGACGGCAAAGGCAACGTCGAGCAGTTCAAGCTGGAGCGCCTGCGGCTGGCGGCGCTGCAGGGTAATACCGAGCTCACCGCGCTGGTGGACTGGAGCAAGGCCATCAGCTGGAACTCGCAATTGACGCTGAGCGGCATCAATACCGCCAAGCAGTGGCCGGAATGGCCGGCGAAACTCGACGGCAAGATCACCACGCGCGGCAGCCTGCACGGCGGCAGCTGGCAGCTGCAGGTGCCGGTGCTGCAGCTGGACGGCAACGTGAAGCAGAACAAGGTCACGGCGCGCGGCACGCTGAGCGGCAACGCCGCCGGGCAGTGGAAAATCCCCGGCATCGATCTGACGTTGGGGCGCAACCAGCTGAACGTCAAAGGACAGCTGGACGAGAAGAGCTGGAACCTGGACGCCAACATCGACGCGCCGCGTCTGGACGGCGCGCTGCCGGGCCTGGGCGGCACCGCCAAAGGGCTGCTGAAGCTGCGCGGCAATCTGCAGGCACCTCAGCTGCTGGCGGATTTGACCGCCTCCGGTTTGCAGTGGCAGGCGCTGCGCATCAACCGGGTGAAGATTGACGGTGACGTGCGCTCCACGGATCAGATCCAGGGGCAGTTGGCGGTTCGCGTCGAGCAGCTGAAGCAGGACGCGCTGGAAGTCAGCCTGCTGACCCTGGACGCCAAAGGCAGCGAGAAGCAGCATCAGCTGCAGTTGAAGATCGACGGTAAGCCGGTCTCCGGCCAGCTGGCGCTGCAGGGCAGCTTCGATCGTCAGCAGCAGCGCTGGCGCGGCAATCTGAACAATACCCGCTTCGATACGCCGGTGGGGGAGTGGCGCCTGACGCGCGCCATCGCGCTGGACTACCTGAACACCGCGCAGAAAATCAGCATCGGGCCGCACTGTTGGCAGAACCCGAATGCCGAGCTGTGCGTGCCGAAGACCATCGAAGCCGGCCAGAGCGGCCAGGCCAGCGTGGTGCTCAACCGGTTCGATCTGGCGATGATCAAGCCGTTCCTCGGCCCGGAGACCGCCCTGAGCGGCGTGTTCACCGGCCGGGCCGACGTCAGCTGGAAACCGGGCGGCGCGCTGCCGGAGGCGAAGGTCACGTTGGCCGGCAACGGCGTCAAGGTGGTGCAGCAGGTGCAGGGCAACGCGCTGCCGATCGCCTTCGATACGCTGACCCTCAACGCCGGTCTGAACAACGGCCGCGCGCAGGCCGACTGGCGGATCAAACTGACCAACAACGGCCAGTTCGACGGCAATATCCAGGTGGCGGATCCGCAGGTGCGGCGCACCATCAGCGGCAACGTCAATATCACCAACATTTCGTTGGCGCTGATCAACCCAGCGCTGATGAAGGGCGAAAGCGCGGCGGGCATGCTGAACGCCAACCTGCGTCTGGGCGGCAGCGCGCAGAAGCCGCTGGTGTTCGGGCGTCTGGCGTTGGATCGGGCGAAGGTGCAGGGCCACTGGATGCCGTTCGATATGACCGACGCGCGGCTGGCGGTGAATTTCAATGGCATGACCTCGACGCTGGAAGGGCTGCTCAGCACCACGCGCGGCCAGCTGAATCTGGCGGGCGATGCCGACTGGCGTGACATCAACGCCTGGCGTGCGCGCATTGCCGCCAAGGGCGACAAGCTGCGGGTGACGGTGCCGCCGATGATCCGCATCGACGTGTCGCCGGATCTGGTGTTCGAAGCCACGCCGCAGCTGTTCTCGCTCAACGGCAAGGTCGACATCCCTTGGGCGCGCATCACGGTGCAGGAGCTGCCGGAAAGCGCGGTGGGCGTCTCTTCCGACGAAGTGATGCTGGACGACCAGCTGAAGCCGATTCAACCGAAGACCGCCTCGATTCCGATCAACAGCAACCTGATGATCCACGTCGGCAATGACGTGCGGCTGGACGCCTTCGGCCTCAAAGCCCGCTTGAAGGGTGATTTGAAAGTGGTGCAGGACAAGAAAGGGCTGGGCCTCAACGGCCAGATTGACATCCCTTCCGGTCGCTTCCATGCTTATGGTCAGGATTTGATCGTGCGTAAAGGGCAGCTGATGTTCTCCGGCCCGCCGGATCAGCCGCTGCTCAATATCGAAGCGATCCGCAACCCGGAATCCACCGAGGACGACGTGACCGCCGGCGTGCGCGTGACCGGCCTGGCGGATGCGCCGAAGCTGGAAGTGTTCTCCGATCCGGCCAAATCGCAACAGGAAGCCCTGTCTTATCTGCTGCGCGGCCAGGGCTTGAACAGCTCAGGCGCCGACGGCAACGCCATGACGTCGATGTTAATCGGCATGGGGGTTGCACAAAGTGGTCAACTTGTGGGTAAAATCGGCGAGGCATTCGGCGTGAGTAATTTGGCTCTGGACACTCAAGGGGTTGGCGACAATTCCCAGGTTGTCGTGAGCGGCTATGTCCTCCCAGGCTTACAAGTAAAATATGGGGTGGGCATTTTCGACTCGCTGGCCACGCTGACGTTGCGTTATCGCCTGATGCCTAAGTTGTATCTTGAAGCGGTGTCTGGTCTCGACCAGGCATTAGATTTGCTCTATCAGTTTGAGTTTTAGCGATGCGAATAATTGTCTACGGCAGTTTACGACGCAAACAGGGAAACAGCCATTGGATGACCAACGCCCAATGGCTCGGCGAGCACGAGCTCGAAGGCTATCAGATTTACAATCTGGGCCATTACCCGGCGGCGATCCCTGGAGAGGGCACGATACATTGCGAGGTGTATCGTATTAACTCATCGATTCTGGCAGAGCTGGACGAACTGAAAAGCAACACCAAGGACTATAAGCGCGAGCTGATTCAGACGCCTTATGGGAGTGCGTGGATCTACCTGTACAAACACAGCGTGGACGGTTACCCGCGAATTACCAGCGGTGACTGGCTGAAGCGTCTCGAAGAACAGTAAGAAAAAAAACACCGCTCAATGAGCGGTGTTTTTTCATCGGACGGCGGCTGGAATTACTTCTTGGCAGCGCGTTCGAAGGAGGCGATGATTTCCGCTTTAGCCGCAGCAGCGTCTGCCCAGCCTTCCACTTTCACCCATTTGCCTTTTTCCAGATCTTTGTAGTGCTCGAAGAAGTGAGCGATCTGGGCTTTCAGCAGTTCCGGCAGGTCGTTCACGTCTTTCACGTGATCGTACTCTTTGGTCAGCTTGCTGTGCGGCACCGCAACCAGCTTGGCGTCTTCACCGGCTTCGTCGGTCATTTTCAGCACGCCAACCGGACGGCAGCGGATCACGGAGCCCGGCTGCAGCGGGTATGGGGTTGGAACCAGCACGTCAACCGGGTCACCGTCCAGAGACAGGGTGTGGTTGATGTAGCCGTAGTTGCACGGGTAGAACATCGCGGTGGACATGAAACGGTCAACGAACAGCGCGCCGGTTTCTTTGTCGATTTCGTATTTGATTGGATCGGCGTTGGCCGGGATTTCGATTACTACGTAGATGTCTTCCGGCAGGTCTTTGCCAGCAGGGACCAGATTCAAGCTCATGTCGGTTTCCTTTAATCATCAAACCAGAAATGGAGTGGCGGCTATTATAGCGGACTCTTTTGCGATTTCCTGCCCTTTTCATCGTCGAAAACCCCGCGCGCCGACGCAGGGATAATTTCCAGATTAATCCCGCCGCGGCATGAAGTTTTGCCTCCGCCTGCCGATAACTTCAACAAACAATAATGAGCCAGCAAAGCTGGCTCCGCGTTTTGCCACCCCTACTACGTCTGATCTCACTATTCTGAAGCCGGGAAGAACTCATGCTAAAAAAGATTACGGTGAAGGCTGGGCTGATCGCCCTGCTGAGCCTGATGACCATGCTGCTGATCATGGTCAGCGTTATTGGCGTCAACGCGATTAACGAAGGATCGCGCTCGATCCATACCTTAAACCAGATCCTCGGCGAAGAGCTGGGCTCGCTGGCCAACAGCTCCAACCTGACGCTGCGCGCCCGAACCGCCGCCTCGCTGGCGGTGCGCCAACGGGAGATCGGCCAGACTGATGTCTCCGACGCCACCGTGGGCCGCATCTACGGCTACCTCGAGCAGTCGAACAAGGAAATGGCGCGCTTTGTCGGCGTCGGCACCGTGACCGAGCGCGGCCGCGAACTCTCCAGCCGCCTGCAAAACAGCTATCGCGCCTATCTGGAGCAGGGCGTGAAGCCGATGGCCGCCGCCATCAAGGCCGGCAAGATCGATGAGTATTACCATATCCAGGAGACGCGCATTTCCGCCTTGAGCATCGCGTTTGAAAAGGATCTCACCGATTTCCGCAGCTTCGCCATGAAGCTCGGCGAGAAGCAGGTGTATGAGGCGGAAAGCAACGCCAGCACCAAGATCTCGCTGATCGTGGTGGCGGGCCTGCTCAGCGTGCTGTTGGCGTTGCTGGCCTGGTTCGCGCTGCGCGTGATCATTTTGCGTCCGCTGGATGAGTCCATCGCGCAGCTGGAACACATCGCCGGCGGCGATCTGACCCACGAGATCCGCGGCGAGGGCGATACCGAGATGGGGCGCCTGGTGCGGGCGATGCAGCGCATGCAGCAGGCGCTGGCCAGTTCGGTCAGCAAAGTGCGCGACGCCAGCAGCCAGATCGACACCGGTTCGCGCGAACTGGCGGCCGGCAACCTGCATCTGGCGCAGCGCACCGAAGAATCGGCCGCGTCGCTGGAAGAGACCGCCGCCAGCATGGAACAGCTGACCTCGACGGTGAAAATGAACGCCGAGAACTGTGAACAGGCCAACCAGCTGGCGCTGAGCGTGTCCGATATCGCCAACCAGGGCAGTGAGGTGGTCAGCCAGGTGATGAGCAAGATGCAGGCGATCACCGACAGCTCGCGCCGCATCGCCGATATCATCAGCGTGATGGACGGCATCGCCTTCCAGACCAACATCCTGGCGCTGAACGCGGCGGTGGAAGCCGCGCGCGCCGGCGAACAGGGCCGCGGTTTCGCGGTGGTGGCCGGTGAAGTGCGCAACCTGGCGCAGCGCAGCGCCCAGTCGGCGAAAGAGATCAAAGGGCTGATCGAAGCGTCGCAAAACCGGGTGCAGGAAGGCGAACAGATGGTGGAGTCGGCGGCGCAGACCATGAGCGGCATCACCGGTGAAGTGGGCCGGGTGACGGCGTTGATGCGTGAGATCTCGGCGGCGACGCGCGAACAAAGCAGCGGTATCGAACAGGTGAACCTGGCGGTGGCGCAGATGGATCAGGTGGCGCAACAGAATGCGGCGCTGGTGGAGGAGTCTGCGGCGGCGACGCGCTCGCTGGAAGATCAGGCTCAGCTGCTGGCGCAGAGCATGGCGGCGTTCAAGCTGTAAGGCAATAAGGGTTCGGCAAGGCGCCGAACCCTGGCAAAGAACGCGTTACTCGTCCGGGTTTTCGGCGATGAAGCGTTCTGCGTCTTCCACCATCGACTTGGTGCCGACGAAGAATGGCGCGCGCTGGTGCAGTTTCACCGGCGTGATGTCCAGAATGCGGTTTTTGCCGTCGCTGGCCTTGCCGCCGGCCTGTTCGGCCAGGAACGCCATCGGGTTGCATTCGTACAGCAGGCGCAGCTTGCCTTGCGGGTGGCTGGCGGTGCTTGGGTAGATGTAGATGCCGCCTTTCAGCAGGTTGCGGTGGAAGTCCGCCACCAGAGAACCGATGTAGCGCGAGGTGTAAGGGCGCTGTGTCGCTTCATCCTGCTCCTGGCAGTACTTGATGTATTTCTTCACGCCGAGAGGGAACTTGATGTAGTTGCCTTCGTTGATGGAATACATGTTGCCGCTCGCCGGGAAACGCACTTTCTCGTGAGAGAGACAGAACACGCCCAGAGACGGATCGTACGTGAAGGCGTGGACGCCGTAACCGGTGGTGTACACCAGCATGGTGGACGAACCGTAAACCACGTAACCCGCTGCGACCTGGGCGCTGCCCGGCTGCAGGAAGTCTTCTTCGGTCACCGGCGTGCCGACCGGCGTGATGCGACGATAGATAGAGAAAATCGTACCGACCGAGACGTTGACATCGATGTTGGACGAACCGTCCAACGGATCCATCAATACGACATACTTGGCATTTTCAGCTCGCTCGCCGTCGAATATCACGATTTCATCTTCTTCTTCGGAAGCGATACCCGCAACTTCACCACGCGCTTTCAACGCCGCTTTCAGTTTTTCGTTCGCGTACAGGTCCAGTTTCATCTGAACTTCGCCCTGTACGTTGGACACCCCGCTGGTCCCCAGAATATCAACCAGGCCGGCCTTGTTGATGTCGCGGTGAATGATTTTGGCGCCCAGTTTAATGGCAGAAAGTAACGCGGTCAGCTCGCCGGTGGCGTGCGAGAAGTCGTGCTGTTTCTCGACGATAAATTCGCCTAACGTTTTCATGACACAATCCCTGAATCTACGGATGGATAGCGGCCTGTTAACAAACCGCCAACGTTTTCGCGAGCAGTGTAGCCCAAAGATGCGCGCCATTCATAGGCAAATCCATTTCTTCTGGACGATTCTGAGCGTTAGAATATGCCAACATTCGATGCACTCACATGAGAAACCTATGCGCATTCACATTCTTGGGATCTGTGGCACCTTTATGGGCGGGCTGGCGATGCTGGCGCGCTCACTGGGGCATGACGTCACCGGTTCGGACGCCAACGTCTATCCGCCGATGAGCACGCTGCTGGAGAACCAGGGGATCGATCTTATTCAGGGTTATGATCCGGCCCAGCTGGATCCGGCGCCGGATCTGGTGATCATCGGCAACGCCATGACGCGCGGCAACCCGTGCGTGGAGGCGGTGCTGGAGCGTGGTATCCCTTACGTTTCCGGCCCGCAGTGGCTGCACGACGCCGTGTTGCGCGATCGCTGGGTACTGGCGGTCGCCGGCACCCACGGCAAAACCACCACCGCCGGCATGGCGACCTGGATCCTCGAAGCCTGCGGCTACCAGCCGGGCTTCGTCATCGGCGGCGTGCCGGGCAACTTCGACGTCTCGGCTCGCCTCGGCGGCAGCCCGTTCTTCGTGATCGAGGCCGACGAGTATGACTGCGCGTTCTTCGACAAGCGCTCCAAGTTCGTGCACTACAGCCCGCGCACGCTGATCATGAACAACCTGGAGTTCGACCACGCCGATATCTTCGACGATCTGAAAGCCATTCAGAAACAATTCCACCACCTGGTGCGCCTGGTGCCGGGCAAAGGCAAGATCATCCTGCCGGACAACGACAGCCACCTGAAGCAGGTGATGGCGATGGGCTGCTGGAGCGAACAGGAGCTGGTGGGCGAAGAGGGCACCTGGCGCGCGCAGAAGCTGACGCCGGACGCCAGTCATTACGCGGTGTTCCTCGACGGCGAGCAGGTCGGCGAAGTGAACTGGGCGCTGGTGGGCGAGCACAACATGCATAACGGCCTGATGGCCATCGCGGCGACCCGTCACGTTGGCGTGCAGCCGGCGGACGCCTGCCGCGCCTTGGGCGACTTCATCAACGCCCGTCGCCGCCTGGAGCTGCGTGGCGAAGCCAACGGCGTCACGGTCTACGACGATTTCGCGCACCACCCGACGGCGATCCTGGCCACTCTGGCCGCGCTGCGCGGCAAGGTAGGCGGCACGGCGCGCATTCTGGCGGTGCTGGAGCCGCGATCCAACACCATGAAAATGGGCATCAGCAAAAACGATCTGGCGCCTTCGCTCGGCCGTGCCGATGAAGTGTTCCTGTTCCAGCCGCATCACATTCCGTGGCAGGTTGCGGAAGTGGCGGATGCCTGCGTGCAGCCGGCGCACTGGAGCGCGGATCTCGACACGCTGGTGGAGATGGTGGTGAAAACCGCACAGCCGGGCGACCACATTCTGGTGATGAGCAACGGCGGTTTCGGCGGCATTCACGATCGCCTGTTGGACGCGTTGGCGAAAAAGCAGGAACCGAAGGTGACCTACTGATTGTTCAGCCGCATAAGCCAACCTAAGGGCCGCATTCGCGGCCTTTTTTACGCCCATAAAAAAGCCCTCGCGAGCGAGGGCAACGGGGTTCGTCGGATAGGACGACGAGAGGGTCTCTGGGAAATCGGCGTTTGCGTCAGAACTCGGCAGTGGCAGTGACGAGGGTAATCAGCTCTGCAAAGCCGTTCCCAGAGTTGTTATTTGTAAATCTCGGCGGTGGCGTGGTAGTTGCCTTCGTTACGCGCTTCGATCACGCGGTAGGCGGTCGCGCCTTTAGCATCGGCTTTCTCCGACAGCGCCTGGCGAATGTCGGTCGGTGCGCCGTCGATACCGCTGACGGTAATGGTGCCGATAGATTGCAGATTGGCGGTCTGATCGTTAGTCACCAACTGGGCGGCAGACGCGCCAAAGGAGATGACAGACAGCAAACCGAGTGCAGCGAGAGTAGTTTTCATGTTCATGATAGCGATCCTTGGTCATAACAGCCTGGAAGGGCTTGGCAGCGATTTTTATTCTTGAAGGCCGTTATGACAGCGTTTGATTCCAGAGATGTATTGCCCGTTGCCGGGTAATGCCGGTACTTATTTGTAGATTTCAGCGGTCGCGTGGAAGTTGCCGTCGTTGCGCGCTTCGATCACGCGGTAAGCGGTTGCCCCTTTGGCGTCGGCTTTATCGGACAGCGCCTGACGAATGTCGGAAGGCGCAGCGGCGACGCCGCTCACGGTGATCACACCGGCGGGCTGCAGTTTTGCGGCCTGGGTTGTGTCAACAGATTGTGCTGCGAATGCGCCAAAGGAAAGCATGGACAGAACGCTCAGGGTTGCAACGGTAGCTTTAATTTTCATCATCTCACCTCATCGTATTCTTTTATCAGTTCCAACGAACTGTGATTCAGTTCACGGAAATGAGTATACAGCTAGTAACGTGAAAAATTAATAGTTCGCTAACAGTTGCTAGTGAAACTTTAAACCGATGAACCTTATTTTTTATAACTACAAGGAATAAAAAACGCTCATAAAACGATCTTTCGATGTTAAATTTATGTAATTTCAATAAGGTAAGTGCTTTTGACCAAAAGTGCGGAAGATCACAGTTGGTACTGCTGGTTACATGGATATGTCATGGAAATGTGTTGTTGCGGGATAAAAAAGCAGTGTTAAACGCGGTTGAAGGCCGAAAAGGTAACGCGAGGGTTAAAGAAGCGCTAACAAAATGCGGGCGGTAGCCGCACTTTGTTAGCGCCAGGTTTCACAGCTCTTGCTCGAACACGCCCAGGATCGCTTCATGCAGCTTCTGAGCGGTAAAGCCGCTGGACGGCGTGACGAAAATCGTGTCGTCGCCGGCGATAGTGCCGAGGATGCCCTGGGATTTGCCCAAGGAGTCAAGCAGGCGGGCGATCAGCTGTGCGGCGCCCGGACTGGTGTGGATCACCACGACGGCGTCGTTATGGTCGACGTCCAGCACCAGGTTCTTCAGCGGGCTGGTGGTGGTCGGCACGCCGAGTTCGGCAGGAAGGCAATACACCATTTCCATTTTGGCATTGCGCGTACGTACCGCACCGAACTTGGTCAGCATGCGCGATACTTTGGATTGGTTAATGTTTTCGAAGCCTTCTTCTTGCAGCGCCAAAACGATCTCGCCTTGAGAACTGAATTTTTCTTCTTTCAATAACGCTTTGAACGTCTTGATCAGATCTTCCTGTTTTGCGGGATTACGCATTTTGCACCGTGGAATGTTGATAATGGAAGTCATGATTATGCATATAGATGAATTTTTATGCAACAAAGGCCGACCCAAAGAAAATAAACATGACCGGGCGGCGAGGAAAGGGCGGCATTTTAACAAAATCCGGCCGTGATGAATATGCCCTTTTGACGTCGGAAAATCGGCCTGCGCTGGTAAATAAAATGTTATTAAAATGATGTTGTTCTGATGTTGCGTAAGGGTGTAATGTAACGGCCGGTTAACTTGCTCGTGAATAACCTCGCACTATTTTTGATTAGTGTGCGCTATGCCCTTCATGCGTAAGCGATTTAATCTAAAATGGGCGCGACAGCGGTCATTTTATTGCACCTGCAGGCAACAATTAGCTAATTTATTGTTTTTAAAGGTGTAATAATTTAAGGTCCGTCACCAACACATTCACGGCGCTTTATATATTTAAGACAATAAAGGAGTATAGGATGAAAGTTGCAGTTCTCGGTGCTGCTGGCGGTATCGGCCAGGCCCTCGCCCTTCTACTCAAAACCCAGCTTCCTTCAGGTTCTGAACTCTCTCTCTACGACATTGCCCCCGTTACCCCAGGCGTTGCCGTCGACTTAAGCCACATCCCAACCGCAGTTAAAATCAAAGGCTTCAGCGGCGAAGACGCGACCCCGGCTCTGCAGGGTGCGGACGTGGTGCTGATTTCCGCCGGCGTGGCCCGTAAGCCAGGCATGGATCGCTCTGACCTGTTCAACGTTAACGCCGGCATCGTGCGTAACCTGATTGAGCAAGTGGCGAAAACCTGCCCGAAAGCCTGCATCGGCATCATCACCAACCCGGTTAACACCACGGTCGCCATCGCGGCGGAAGTGTTGAAAAAAGCCGGCGTTTACGACAAGAACAAACTGTTCGGCGTGACTTCGCTGGATATCATCCGTTCCAACACCTTCGTGGCCGAGCTGAAAGGCAAGCAGCCGGAAGAGCTGAATGTGCCGGTCATCGGCGGCCACTCTGGCGTGACTATCCTGCCTCTGCTGTCGCAGATCCCTGGCGTGAGCTTCACCGATCAGGAAGTGGCGGATCTGACCAAACGCATTCAGAACGCCGGCACCGAAGTGGTGGAAGCCAAAGCCGGTGGCGGGTCTGCTACGCTGTCCATGGGCCAGGCGGCCGCGCGTTTCGGTCTGTCTCTGGTGCGCGCACTGCAGGGCGAGAAAGGCGTTGTGGAATGCGCTTACGTTGAAGGCGACGGCAAATACGCTCGCTTCTTCGCACAGCCGCTGGTGCTGGGTAAAAACGGCGTTGAAGAACGCAAGGATATCGGCACGCTAAGCGCCTTCGAACAGAAAGCGCTGAATGAGATGCTGGACGTGCTGCACAAAGATATCGAACTGGGCGAGAAGTTCATCAATAACTGATCGTCTCGTCGCCGATAGTCAGCCGATAAACGCCGCCGGACGCTGTTCCGGCGGTTTTTTTTGCCCCGCGTTCACGATTTGATGCGGGCTTTTCGATCCAGCAGGCAATCGCTGTGCGGATCATAATAGCGGCTTGGCCAGATCTCCGATGGGTGGATGCCGATTGCTTCGGCGATCAGCCATTCCCCCTTCGGCCAGGGACGCGACAGCGCGTTGGCCAGCGTTGATGAGCTTAATCCGGCCTTGCGCGACACCGCCGCCAGCGTGGTGCCCTGTTTGCGTAACGCCGCGATGATATCTGCCGGATGCCAATCTGGGTTCCTTGAATTCATGTTTACATTCCTTTTCTGATTAGCCAAAGTTGCGTTAGTGGTATAACTAACGGATCAGGGTTAGGCGTTTGAACAACGTGAAACGCTTATTTGGAAACAAGAATACCATTAAATTTTCTAAAAAATACCCAAGTAATTTCCAAAAATGACTTTGCCCACTATTGCCCAGAGATGATGGCTATGAAAAACGAGTGGTTTGCCGCCAAGGAACTGACAGGCATCGCAGGATTACCTTCCTCACCACAGGGAATCAATCTGATGGCCCGGCGCGAAGGCTGGATAAGCCGCAGGCGTAAAGGCGTGCAGGGAAAAGCGTTGGAGTATCATATCGACAGCCTGCCGCCTGGTGCACGCAACCTGCTGATGCTGAAAGAAGATGGGGCGGCGTATGACGTAGAACGCCAGGATCCGTTAGCGGTATGGATCGAGTATTACTACCATTTGACGGAGAGCGAGCGCGAGAGAATGGTGGCTTTCCTGATGCGGGAAGGGATAGGCGGCCTGCTGGCGCGTATTGACGAAGAGAACAATACCTAGACAGGCCCGCCTCAGCGGGCCTGATAAGAATGTTAAGAAACTTTTATTTCTTAAAAGTCGCGTTGCACTGCCAGATGCGCCAGGCCTTCCAGCGCCGTGCGGTGCTCCGAGGCCGGCAAGACCTGCAGCGCGGCGATCGCCTTGTCGGCTTCTTCCTCGGCGCGTTGGCGAGTGTATTCCAGCGAACCGCATTGTTGCATCGCCTGCAATACCGGCTCCAGCAGATGACGACCGTTGCCTTGCTCAATCGCGCCGCGGATCATCTCACGCTGTGCGTCGTCGCCGTTGTGCATCGCGTGCAGCAGCGGCAGGGTCGGTTTCCCTTCATTCAGATCGTCACCGGTGTTTTTGCCCAGGGTGCTGCCGTCGGCGCTGTAGTCGAGCAGATCGTCGATCAGCTGGAAAGCGGTGCCGAGGTAGCGGCCATAATCTTGCAGCGCCTTCTCTTGCTCGGCGTTGGCGCCGGACAGGATCGCCGACGATTGCGCCGCCGCCTCAAACAGACGGGCGGTTTTGCTGTAGATCACCCGCATATAGCTTTCTTCGCTGATGTCAGGATCGTGCACGTTCATCAACTGCAGCACTTCGCCTTCGGCGATGACGTTGACCGCCTCCGACATCAGCGCCAGCACGCGCAGCGATTCCAGGCTGGTCATCATCTGGAAGGCGCGGGTATAGATAAAGTCGCCGACCAGCACGCTGGCGGCGTTGCCGAACGCGGCGTTGGCGGTGGCTTTGCCGCGGCGCATGTCCGATTCGTCGACGACGTCGTCATGCAGCAGCGTGGCGGTATGGATGAATTCGATCAGGGCGGCCACGGTGACGTGCTTGTTGCCTTCATAGCCCAACGCTCGCGCCGCCAGGACGGCGATCATCGGCCGGATGCGTTTACCGCCACCGCTGATAATGTAATAGCCAAGCTGATTGATGAGCGTGACATCGGAATTCAGCTGTTCGAGAATTGTTGCGTTCACGGCCGCCATATCTTGCGCGGTTAACTCGGTAATTTGCTCTAGGTTCATTGTGTTTTTTTCAGCTGTGTTTCTCTTCACCGCGTTGAGATCGCTGCTCACATCGGTACATGGCGGTAACTGTCCCTATGATTGTACTTGAAAAACGGTTCAGATAAACGCCACGAAAGAAACTGTGTTTTTTTTCTTCTTTTTTGTACATCTGGTCTTATTCTGCTCTTGTCATGCGCCGCTTTTTTGCGTAGAATTCGCGCCCTATTGTGAATATTTATAGCGCGCTCTGAACTAACACAGTCGGGCACGCGGAAAGCGGAGTTTTATATGTACGCGGTTTTCCAAAGTGGTGGTAAACAACACCGAGTAAGCGAAGGTCAGACCGTTCGCTTGGAAAAGCTGGACATCGCAACTGGTGAAGCGGTTGAGTTTGACCAGATTCTGATGATCGCTAATGGCGAAGATATCAAAATCGGCGTTCCTTTCGTCGATGGCGGCAAGATCAAAGCTGAAGTCGTTGCTCACGGTCGTGGCGAGAAAATTAAAATTGTTAAGTTTCGTCGTCGTAAACACCACCGTAAGCAGCAGGGCCACCGTCAGTGGTTCACTGACGTTAAAATCACCGGCATCAGCGCTTAAGTTAGGAGAGCGGATTAATGGCACACAAAAAGGCTGGCGGCTCGACTCGTAACGGTCGCGATTCAGAAGCTAAACGTCTGGGCGTAAAACGCTTTGGCGGCGAAGCAGTACTGGCAGGCAGCATCATCGTTCGTCAGCGCGGCACCAAATTCCACGCTGGTACCAACGTGGGTTGCGGCAAAGACCACACTCTGTTTGCTTTGAAAGACGGTAAAGTCAAATTCGAAGTTAAAGGCCCGAGCAATCGTAAATTCATCAGCATCGAAGCTGAATAATTTTTCGAGCCTTACGAAATAGATGTAAGCCCCGCAATTCGTTGCGGGGCTTTTTACATTTATGGGTTGCCTGCGGGCAGCCCTGTCAGCGTTGGCGAAGGTAATATGGATACGAAGCAGCAGGTCGGCGTGGGTATTTCCCTGGCGTTAACCACGGCGGTTTGCTGGGGCGCGTTGCCGATCGCGATGAAAGAAGTGTTGGCGGTGATGGAGCCGTTTACCGTCGTTTGGTATCGCTTTACCATGGCCGCCATCGGTTTGGGCGTGATCCTCGCGGTGCGCGGCAAGCTGCCGCCGCTGAAGATGTTCCGTCAACCGCGTTGGCTGCTGCTGTTGGCGATCGCCACGGCGGGGCTGTTGGGCAACTTTGTGTTCTTCAGTTCCTCGCTGCAATACCTGAGCCCGACGGCGTCGCAGGTGATTGGCCAGCTGTCGCCGGTGGGCATGATGTTCGCTAGCGTGCTGATTTTAAAAGAGCGCATGCGCATCACCCAGGTCATTGGCGCCTTGATGCTGATTTGTGGACTGATGTTGTTTTTCAACGTCAGTCTGATAGAGATCTTTACCCGGCTGACGGACTACACGCTGGGCGTCATGCTGGGCGTGTGTGCGGCGATGGTCTGGGTGAGCTACGGCGTGGCGCAGAAGGTATTGCTGCGACGGCTGGCTTCGCCGCAGATCCTGGTTATGTTGTACACTTTATGTGCGATGGCGTTGTTCCCTCTGGCCAAACCCGAGGTGATTTTCCAGCTTAGCGGCTGGCAATTGGCGTGCCTGCTGTTTTGCGGTGCCAACACGTTGATCGGCTATGGCGCGCTGGCGGAAGCGATGGCGCGCTGGCAGGCGGCGCAGGTGAGTGCGTTGGTGACGCTGACCCCGCTGTTTACCCTGCTGTTTTCTGATTTATTGGCGCTGGCCTGGCCCCAGGCGTTCGCCGCGCCGACGTTAAATCTCGTCGGCTATGTTGGCGCGTTTGTGGTAGTGGCGGGCGCTATGTTTTCCGCAATTGGTCACCGGTGGTGGCCGCGACGGGCAGAACCCCCCCAGGTTGCTCCTTTGAAGCAGCCCGGTGAATGATTTACGGAGACGGTAAATGAAGTTTGTAGATGAAGCAGCGATTCTGGTCGTTGCAGGCGATGGCGGCAACGGATGCGTCAGCTTCCGCCGCGAAAAATATATCCCTAACGGCGGGCCTGACGGCGGCGACGGCGGCGACGGCGGCGACGTCTACCTGCTGGCGGACGAGAACCTCAATACCCTGATCGACTACCGCTTTGAGAAGTCTTTCCGCGCCGAGCGCGGTCAGAATGGCCAGAGTCGCGACTGTACCGGTAAACGCGGTAAAGACGTCATCATCAAGGTGCCGGTCGGCACGCGCGTGAAGGATCAGGGCACCGGCGAGATCCTCGGCGACATGACCCGTCACGAGCAGAAACTGATGGTCGCCAAAGGCGGCTGGCACGGTCTGGGTAACACCCGTTTCAAATCGTCGGTCAACCGTGCGCCGCGTCAGAAGACGCTGGGCACCGCCGGCGAAGCGCGCGATCTGTTGCTGGAGCTGTTGCTGCTGGCCGATGTGGGCATGCTGGGGCTGCCGAACGCCGGCAAATCGACCTTCATCCGCGCGGTGTCCGCCGCCAAGCCGAAGGTGGCCGATTATCCGTTTACCACGCTGGTGCCAAGCCTGGGCGTGGTGCGCATGGACCACGAGCAGAGCTTTGTGGTCGCCGACATTCCGGGTCTGATCGAGGGCGCCTCCGAAGGCGCGGGCCTGGGCATTCGCTTCCTGAAACACCTGGAGCGTTGCCGCGTGCTGCTGCACCTGGTGGACATTGCGCCGATCGACGAATCCGATCCGGTGGAAAACGCCAAAGTCATCATCAACGAGTTGAACCAATACAGCGAAAATCTGGCGCAGAAGCCACGCTGGCTGGTGTTCAACAAAATTGATGTGATTGGTGAGGAAGAAGCCGCCGAACGCGCCAAGGCGATTGTGGAAGGCATGGGCTGGGAAGGAAAGTACTACATGATCTCCGCCGCCAACCGCGAAGGCGTCAACGCGCTGTGCTGGGACGTGATGAACTTCATCAACACCCAGCCGAAAGCGATGGCGATCGAAGAAAGCGCGCCGGAAAAAGTCGAATTCATGTGGGACGACTATCACCGCGAACAGCTGGCGGAGATGGAATCGGAGGCGGATGACGACTGGGATGACGACTGGGACGAAGACGACGACGAAGGTGTCGAAATCATTTACCAGAAGTAATTCGGTGATAAAGGGCTCAGCAACGCTGGGCCCTTATTATTTGAGCGCCTTTTCCGGCAGCCAACACTGGGCATTCAGGCCGCGCGCATCGCGGCGGTTTTCCAGCGTCAAGCGCCCCTGGTGCAGCTGCACGATGCGGATCACGATATTCAAGCCCAGTCCGCTGCCGCCGTAGCGTTGATCCATGCGGCGAAACGCCTGCGTCAGCTCCCCGACCATCTCTTCCTTGATCCCCGGGCCATCGTCGATGACCTGCAGCAGATAACCGCGATCCTGCGGCGTTAACCGCACCTGTATCGCGCCGCCTTCCGGGCCGTATCGGTGGGCGTTTTCGACCAGGTTGCGCAGCAGCAGCCGCAGCAGCACCGGATCGCCGTTCACCGCAGCGGCGGCCGGCAATTGCCAGGCCAGCGTTTGCCCGCGTTGGGCGGTCATTTCGTCGAGCTCTTCACGCAGCGGCTGGATCACATCGGCTACCCAATCGAAATGCTGGTAATGGCCGCTGGCAAAGTCTTGCCCGGCGCGCGACAGCATCAGCAGTTGCTCGACGGTGTGCATCAGTTGATCGATGCGGGCGAGCAGCGCCTGGCTGCCCTTGACGCCCTGTTTTTCCATCAGTTCCAGATGCAGGCGGATGCCGGCCAGCGGCGTGCGCAGCTCGTGGGCGGCGTCGGCGGTGAACAGGCGTTCCTGCTGAATGGTGTTGTCCAGCCGTGAGAACAGCTGATTGAGCGCATTGGTGACCGCCACCATTTCCTGGCTGTCGCTGGTGATCGGCAGCGGCGTCAGGTTATCGGCAGAGCGCTTTTCCAGCCGCTGCTGCAATTGGTTGAGCGGGCGGGTGATCCAGCTGATGGCCCAGAAAGACGCCAGCAGGGTCACGATCATCATGATCAGCGAAGGCGCCAACAGAGAGGCGATGGCCTCGGCGATCTCGGTATCGACGCGCTCGCTGCGCACTTTGGCGGACAGGGTTTCGTCCACCAGGAAGCTGATCTGTTCCTGGCTTTCGTGCCACAGCCAGAAGGCGCTGATGAGCTGCGTGACCAACAGGATCAGCGCCAACATCAGCAGCAGGCGGCGGCGCATGCTGATCATGAGGAAGGTTCCAGGCGGTAGCCGATGCCGCGCACGGTGCGGATGCGATCCTTGCCCAGTTTACGGCGCAGGTTGTGGATGTGCACTTCCAGCGTGTTGGAGCCCAGATCGTCTTGCCAGGTGTAGAGATCTTGTTGCAGGAGCTCACGGTTGACCGTCTGCCCGGCACGCATGATCAGGCGCGACAGAATGGCGAACTCTTTTGGCGTGACTTCCACCGGCTGTTGCTGCAGGTAGACCTGCTGGCTGGAGAGGTTCAACTGCAGGTCATCCACCTGCATCAGATTGTCGCTGTGGCCCTGGTAGCGCCGAAGGAGGGCGCGCACGCGCGCCTGCAGCTCAACCAGCGCGAAGGGTTTGACCAGGTAGTCGTCGGCGCCGGCGTCCAGCCCGTCGACGCGATCTTCCAGGGCGTCGCGGGCGGTCAGGATCAGCACCGGCAGATCGATCTGCTGGCGGCGCCACTGCCGCAGCAGCGCCGCGCCGTCCATATCCGGCAGGCCGAGATCCAGGATCACCATGCTGTATTGGCTGGTGATGAGCAGGCTGTTGGCCTCCGCCGCCGTGGCGGCGCAGTCGCAGACGTAACCCTCGCCGGTCAGCGCCAACGCCAGCCCCTGTTGCAGCAGTTCATCATCTTCAACGACCAGCAGCTTCATGATGACCCTCAGTTGTTTTGGTAAATATCCCGATACAGGCGGCTTTCGAAGCGCACCAGCGGCGCGCGGCGCTGTTTCTGATCTTCCGGCGGCACGGCGTAGCCGGAGAGATACTGTACGAAGGCCATACGCTGGCCGCTGGCTGTCGTGATGAAGCCCGCCAGGTTGTAGACGCCCTGCAGCGCGCCGGTCTTGGCCGACACCTTGCCGTCGACGCCGGCTTCATGCAGGCCGCCGCGGTAGCGCAGGGTGCCGTCATAGCCGGACAGCGGCAGCATCGAGATAAAGTTCAGCTCGTTGTCGTGCTGCGCGATGTACTGCAGCGCTTGCATCATGGTCGCCGGGGCCAGCAGGTTGTGGCGCGACAGGCCGGAACCGTCGGCGATGATGGTATTGCCCAGATCGATACCGGCCTTTTGGCGCAGCACCTGGCGCACCGCATCGGAGCCCGCTCGCCAGGTGCCCGGCACGCCGAAGCGCTCGTGGCCGATGGTGCGGAAGACGGTATCGGCAATCATGTTGTCCGACTTTTTCAGCATGATCTTCAACAGATCGTGCAGCGGTGCCGACTGGGTTTGCGCGATCACCGTGCCGGTAATGCCGGGACGCGTCTGGCGTTTCAAATGCCCGTCGATCTGGATGCCGGCCTGCGTCAGCTCGTCTTTCAAGATGGCGCCCGCATAGCTGGCGCCGTCCTGGATGGCGAAGGCCAGCGGCAACGGCTCGCTGCGCTGCGTCAGGCAGCCGGTCAGGGTAAAGCGGTTCAGCTCGCCCGGCACCACGTCCAGCTCGCAGTACTGTGCGTCTGCCGAGCCGCGCGCCAGGGTGCGTACCTGGCTAAACATATTAACCGGATAATAGGAGGCGACGCGGATAAACGCCATGTCGCCCGGATTCGGAGCGCTGTAGAGCGAGACCGAGAAACAGTTGCGATCGACGATGGCGGCGGCCGGCGGCGCGCTGAAGCACTGCGTCAGATCGTTCCACGGCCAACCGGGCGCTTTGTCATGGCTGGCGAAGACCGAGGTATCGACCAGCACGTCGCCGCTGATTTGGCGCACGCCTTGCTTTTTCAGGACGGCCACCATATTGCGCAGGCTCTGGCGTTTGAAGGTCGGATCGCCGCTGAAGCGAGCGATCAGGTTGCCGCGCAGCACGCCGTCGCGGATATCGCCCTGGCTCTCCAGCGTGGTGGTGAAACGGTAATCGGGCCCGAGTTGCAGCAATGCCGCCAGCGCCGTCAGCACTTTTTGGGTACTGGCCGGCAGCGCCATTTGCTGAGAGTGGTAATCGATCGTCGGCGAGCCGGCGCCGATCTTCTGAACGACCAGGGCAAGGTTGGCCCCATCAGGCAGATATTGTGTGTACTCTTCAACCGGGGCCGCATTCGCATTCAGAACAAATGCGCAAGCCAATGCACTGACAATTCGTGAAAAACGCATAATCTCGGGATAACAGCTGGATAACGTGCCGTCATACTACGGTGCAATCAGGGAAAAAGTAAACGATGACCCTCAAGGAACTCTAGGCTAAAATGCGTATCAAAATGCAAAACCGATCTTGGCTTGGGCTCCGTTCCGAGTCAGGTTTCTTTTGTTTGTCGCCTGGAGGCGGGGGGCGGTATGCCAACCGTGTTTTCATACGAATACGTCAGGATGACGGTTATTTGAACAGGAAAGATTTAGAGGTATTTATACGATGAACCAAATTCCGATGACCTTGTTTGGCGCTGAAAAACTGCGCGAAGAGCTCGAATATCTGAAAAGCGTGCGCCGCCCGAAAATCATTGCGGATATCGCTGAAGCGCGTGAACACGGCGACCTGAAAGAAAATGCCGAGTACCATGCCGCCCGCGAACAGCAGGGTTTCTGTGAAGGCCGCATTCAGGAAATCGAAGCCAAGCTGTCCAATGCTCAGGTGATCGACATCACCAAGATGCCGAACACCGGTCGGGTGATCTTCGGCGCCACCGTATCGGTGATGAATCTGGACAGCGAAGAAGAAGTGACTTACCGCATCGTTGGCGACGATGAGGCCGATTTCAAGAAAAATCTGATTTCGGTAAACTCGCCGATGGCGCGCGGCCTGATCGGCAAAGAGCAAGACGATGTGGTGGTGATCAAAACCCCAGGCGGCGACGTGGAATACGAGATCCTGAAGGTCGAGTATCTCTGATCGGGACCGTTGGTCATTAATGCGCCAACGTTTTGTAAAGATAGGAAAAAGGCCGCAAGCGGCCTTTTATCTTGGTCAGGCGCATGGCACCTTTTCGTTAACCTGATGGTTATTAACGCGGTAGACTGATCTTGCGCTCTTTCGACGGGCGGTAAAGAATAAGCGTACTGCCGATAACTTGCACATTGCAGGCGCCCGTTTCACGCACGATAGCGTCGGCGATCAGGGTCTTGGTTTCGCGATCTTCAGCGGCGATTTTTACCTTGATCAGCTCATGATGCTCCAGAGCCTGTTCAATTTCAGCCAGCACCCCTTCGGTAAGACCGTTATTGCCCAGCATCACCACCGGTTTTAACGGATGCGCCAGGCCTTTCAGGTGCTGTTTTTGTTTATTATTCAGATTCATTGTCTTTTTTGCTTAAGTTGGGATTGAAAACGGTACATTCTACCGCCATCTCATGTATATCACCAAATCGGTCTTCACCGGTGTGAGTCTACGTGAGCAGCGACCCTGACATAAGACTCTTTTTATGATAGTTGGAAAACGAGATGGCTAATAAAAAGCGTTCGGCTAGCTCCAGTCGCTGGTTACAAGAACACTTTAGCGATAAATATGTACAGCAGGCGCAGAAAAAGGGACTGCGTTCCCGTGCCTGGTTTAAACTTGATGAAATACAGCAGAGCGACAAACTGTTCAAACCGGGCATGACCGTGGTTGACTTGGGCGCCGCACCGGGCGGCTGGTCGCAGTATGTGGTCACCCAAATCGGCGGTACCGGGCGCATCATCGCCTGTGATATTTTGCCAATGGATCCTATCGTTGGCGTCGATTTCCTTCAGGGCGATTTTCGTGATGAACTGGTGCTGAAGGCACTGTTGGAACGAGTAGGCGAGAGTAAGGTTCAGGTGGTCATGTCCGATATGGCCCCGAATATGAGTGGCACCCCGGCGGTCGATATTCCAAGGTCGATGTATCTGGTGGAGTTGGCGCTGGATATGTGTCGTGATGTCCTCGCACCAGGCGGAAGTTTCCTGGTGAAGGTGTTCCAGGGAGATGGCTTTGACGAGTACCTACGGGAAATTCGCTCCCTGTTTACGAAGGTTAAGATTCGTAAGCCAGACGCTTCCCGCGCCCGTTCGCGCGAAGTGTACATTGTAGCGACAGGGCGCAAACTGTAGTACCCTAACGCTGTTTGTTAACACAGTTGTAAGATGAGGTTAATCCCTTGAGTGACATGGCGAAAAACCTAATTCTCTGGTTAGTCATCGCGGTAGTGTTGATGTCTGTATTCCAGAGCTTTGGGCCCAGCGAGTCGAATGGCCGTAGGGTGGATTACTCTACCTTCATGTCCGAACTGACCCAGGACCAGGTTCGCGAAGCGCGAATCAACGGACGTGAAATTAACGTTACCAAGAAAGACAGTAACAAATACACGACCTACATCCCTGTCAACGATCCTAAGTTGCTGGATACGTTGTTAACGAAGAATGTGAAAGTTGTCGGCGAGCCGCCTGAAGAGCCGAGCCTGCTGGCTTCTATCTTTATCTCTTGGTTCCCGATGCTGTTGCTGATCGGGGTCTGGATCTTCTTTATGCGGCAAATGCAGGGCGGCGGCGGCAAGGGCGCGATGTCCTTCGGCAAGAGCAAGGCCCGCATGCTGACGGAAGACCAGATCAAGACCACTTTCGCCGATGTCGCCGGGTGTGACGAAGCGAAAGAAGAGGTGAGCGAACTGGTGGAATACCTGCGCGAACCGAGCCGTTTCCAGAAGCTGGGCGGCAAGATCCCGAAAGGCGTGCTGATGGTTGGCCCGCCGGGGACCGGTAAAACGCTGTTGGCGAAAGCGATCGCCGGCGAAGCGAAGGTACCGTTCTTCACCATTTCCGGTTCCGACTTCGTCGAAATGTTCGTCGGCGTGGGTGCATCCCGCGTGCGCGACATGTTCGAACAAGCGAAGAAAGCCGCGCCGTGCATCATCTTCATCGATGAAATCGACGCCGTCGGTCGCCAGCGTGGCGCCGGCCTGGGTGGCGGTCACGATGAGCGCGAGCAGACCCTGAACCAGATGCTGGTTGAGATGGACGGTTTCGAAGGCAACGAGGGCATCATCGTCATCGCGGCGACCAACCGTCCGGACGTGCTTGATCCCGCGCTGCTGCGCCCGGGCCGTTTCGACCGTCAGGTCGTGGTCGGGCTGCCGGACGTGCGCGGCCGCGAGCAGATCCTGAAGGTGCACATGCGCCGCGTGCCGTTGGCGGCTGACATCGACGCCTCCGTCATTGCGCGCGGTACGCCGGGCTTCTCCGGTGCCGATCTGGCCAACCTGGTCAACGAAGCGGCGCTGTTCGCCGCCCGCGGCAACAAGCGCGTGGTGTCGATGGTGGAGTTCGAGAAAGCCAAAGATAAGATCATGATGGGTGCGGAACGCCGCTCCATGGTGATGACTGAAGCGCAGAAAGAGTCGACCGCGTATCACGAAGCGGGCCACGCCATCATTGGCCGCCTGGTTCCTGAACACGACCCGGTGCACAAGGTCACCATCATTCCTCGTGGTCGGGCGCTCGGCGTGACCTTCTTCCTGCCGGAAGGGGATGCGATCAGCGCCAGCCGTCAGAAGCTGGAGAGCCAAATCTCCACCCTGTACGGCGGTCGTCTGGCGGAAGAGATCATCTACGGGCCGGAAAAAGTCTCTACCGGTGCGTCGAACGATATCAAAGTGGCGACCTCCATCGCCCGCAACATGGTGACCCAATGGGGCTTCTCCGAGAAGCTGGGGCCGCTGCTGTATGCGGAAGAAGAGGGCGAAGTGTTCCTGGGCCGTTCCGTGGCCAAGGCGAAGCACATGTCGGATGAAACCGCGCGTATCATCGACCAGGAAGTGAAGTCGCTGATCGAACGCAACTACACGCGTGCTCGCTCGCTGCTGATGGAAAACATGGACATCCTGCACTCGATGAAGGATGCGTTGATGAAGTATGAAACCATCGATGCGCCGCAGATCGACGATCTGATGAACCGCAAAGACGTGCGTCCGCCGGCGGGCTGGGACGATGCGAACAAAGGCAACAGCTCCGACAACGGTGGCACCCCGAAAGCCCCGACGCCGGTAGATGAGCCGCGCACCCCAACGCCGGGCAACACCATGTCCGAACAGCTCGACAAGTAACAGCGGCTGTGTAATAACATCAAACCCCGGCATGCCGGGGTTTTTTTTTGCCCGGCGGGCAGTGAACCAGGCAACAGTAAGGTGGACCAACCATGCAGTTAACCGTGCGCGACATGACGCTCAATCTCTCCCATCCTCAGGTGATGGGCATCCTCAACGTGACGCCGGATTCGTTTTCCGACGGCGGCCGCCACAACACCCTGAACCAGGCGCTGGTACATGCGCATGCGCTGATTTCGGCCGGCGCCACGATGATTGATATCGGCGGCGAATCGACAAGGCCGGGGGCGGCGGAAGTGAGCGAAGAGGAGGAGCTTGAGCGGGTCGTGCCTGTGGTGGAAGCGCTGGCGCAGCGCTTTGAAGTCTTTATCTCGGTCGATACCTCGAAAGCGGGTGTGATCCGCGAATCGGCGCACGCCGGCGCACACTTGATCAACGACATCCGTTCGCTGCAGGAGCCGGGCGCCCTGGCGGCGGCGGCGGAAAGCGGTTTGCCGGTCTGCCTGATGCACATGCAGGGGCAGCCGCGCACCATGCAGCAGGCGCCCCACTACGACGATCTGATCGCCGACGTTCAGACGTTTTTCGAGCACCATATCCGGCGCTGTAACGAGGCGGGGATAACAAATCAGAAATTGCTGCTCGACCCAGGCTTCGGTTTCGGTAAAAATTTGGCGCACAACTATCAGCTTCTGGCCCGGTTGTCGGAATTTCATCGTTTCGGTTTGCCGCTGTTGGTCGGCATGTCGCGCAAATCGATGATTGGACAACTGCTGAACGTGCCGCCGGATCAACGGGTTATCGGCAGCGTGGCCTGCGCGGTGATCGCGGCGATGCAGGGGGCGCAGATTGTCAGAGTGCATGACGTTAAAGAAACCGTCGAGGCGATGCGTGTCGTCGAGGCAACACTTTCAGCTAAAGGACAGTAGAGACATGAGCGAGCGCAAATATTTTGGCACCGACGGCATCCGAGGCAAGGTCGGGGACAGCCCCATCACGCCGGACTTCGTGCTGAAACTGGGCTGGGCGGCCGGTAAAGTGCTGGCGCGTCACGGTTCCCGCAAGATCATCATCGGTAAGGATACGCGCATCTCCGGTTATATGCTGGAGTCCGCTCTGGAAGCCGGCCTGGCGGCCGCCGGATTATCCGCCTCCTTCACTGGGCCGATGCCTACGCCGGCGGTGGCCTACCTGACGCGCACCTTCCGCGCGGAAGCGGGCATTGTCATCTCCGCTTCGCACAACCCGTTCTATGACAACGGCATCAAGTTCTTCTCGATCGACGGCGCCAAATTGCCGGACAACGTCGAAGAGGCGATCGAAGCCGAGATGGAAAAACCGCTGACCTGCGTAGAGTCCGCCGAGCTGGGTAAAGCCAGCCGTATCATCGACGCCGCCGGCCGCTATATCGAATTCTGCAAAGGCACTTTCCCGAGCGAGCTGAGCCTGAAGGGGCTGAAAATCGTGGTTGACTGCGCCAACGGCGCGACTTATCACATCGCGCCGAGCGTGCTGCGCGAGCTGGGCGCCACGGTGATAGCCATCGGCGTTGAGCCGGACGGGATGAACATCAACGAAAAATGCGGCGCTACCGATGTGCGTCAGCTGCAGGAGCGCGTGTTGCAGGAAAAAGCGCACGTCGGCCTGGCGTTCGACGGCGACGGTGACCGCGTGATGATGGTGGATCACCTGGGCAACAAGGTGGACGGCGACCAGATCCTGTACATCATCGCCCGTGAAGGCCTGCGTCAGGGCCAGCTGCGCGGCGGCGCGGTCGGCACCCTGATGAGCAATATGGGGCTGGAGCTGGCGCTGAAACAGCTGGGCATTCCGTTCGCTCGCGCCAAAGTGGGCGACCGCTACGTGCTGGAGAAGCTGCAGGAGTTGGGCTGGCGCATCGGCGCGGAAAACTCCGGCCATGTGATCCTGCTGGACAAAACCACCACCGGCGACGGCATCGTGGCCGGGCTGCAGGTGCTGACCGCCATGGTGCGCAACCACATGAGCCTGCATGACCTGTGCAGCGGCATGAAGCTGCTGCCGCAGATCCTGGTCAACGTGCGCTTCGCCGGCGAGCACAATCCGCTGGAGTCCGACGCGGTGCGCAAAGTCACCGAGCAAGTGGAGGCCGAGCTGGCCGGCCGCGGCCGGGTGCTGCTGCGCAAATCGGGCACCGAGCCGCTGATCCGCGTGATGGTGGAAGGCGAAGACGAGCAGCAGGTGACCGCGCTGGCGCATCGCATCGCCGACGCGGTGAAATCCGCAGGTTAAAACAGACAGTTAGCCGCCGGGCTTGGCATCGCTGAGCCCGAACAGGCGATTGTTGGCGTTTTTTTCCGCAAACGCGCCGGCGGCTGCAAATTGCCCTTGCGCGGGTTGGCGGCTTTGGTTAGTATTCACACCCGCTTCAGTAGGCAGTTTATAAAAACGCCTGCTTGATGAGTGTGAAGCATTTGGCATGCGGTAAGGCCGCAAGGATACGGGTACTACTATGTACGAAGCTCTTCTGGTAATTTTCCTGCTGATCTCAATCGGGCTGGTTGCTCTGATTATGTTGCAGCAAGGTAAAGGCGCTGATATGGGAGCCTCTTTCGGAGCAGGTGCATCAGGCACATTGTTCGGTTCGAGTGGTTCCGGTAACTTTATGACCCGCATGACTGCTGTGCTGGCGACGCTGTTCTTCGTCATCAGCCTGATTCTGGGCAACCTCAGCAGCAACCAGAGCAAGAAAGGCAGCGAGTGGGAAAACCTGGGTCAGCCAGTGAAAACTGAGCAGACGACCGCGCCGGCGGCACCAGCCAAGCCGAGCAGCGATATCCCGCAGTAAGCCGTAACAAAGTTTGAAAGCGGTGGTTGTGAACTCGAAAGAACAACGGCCGTTAGCAGTAAGAATCAGTACCGAGGTGGTGGAATTGGTAGACACGCTACCTTGAGGTGGTAGTGCCCTAACGGGCTTGTGGGTTCGAGTCCCATCCTCGGTACCAAATCCCAGAGATAACTTGCAATTTTGCGATTATCGGCGTAGTATTTGCCACGTTTTCGGACGCGGGGTGGAGCAGCCTGGTAGCTCGTCGGGCTCATAACCCGAAGGTCGTCGGTTCAAATCCGGCCCCCGCAACCACTTTCCTTTAAGTGTTTATTTTCAAATACACTTTTCGATTGAAACCCGCTTTTCTCGATCAACATTTGAAAATGACACTTGCTCGAAAGTTGTACCGAGGCCGCCTAGCGGCAAACAGGGTCCAGTTGCATAAAGCCCCGATTTTTCGGGGTTTTTTGTTATTTGGCAACAGAATCACTGGGCTATTTAGCCCTTTTTTTATGTCTTGGGGGTGGGCTTGTCCACATTAGAGCAAAAGTTAACAGAGATGCTTTCGGCACCGGTAGAAGCGTTGGGCTTTGAGCTTGTAGGCATCGAATTCATTCGTGCGCGCCAATCGACGCTCCGCATCTATATTGATAGTGATAACGGCATCAATGTTGATGATTGCGCTGATGTCAGCCACCAGGTCAGCGCTGTATTGGACGTCGAAGATCCAATCACGGTCGCTTACAACTTGGAAGTCTCCTCTCCTGGCCTTGATCGCCCGATGTTCACCGCAGAACACTATACGCGTTACCTCGGTGAAGAAGTCAGCCTGGTCCTGCGCATGGCGGTACAGAACCGTCGCAAGTGGCAGGGTATTATCAAGTCTGTCGAAGGCGAGATGATCACGGTTACTGTGGAAGGGAAAGATGAAGTGTTCGCGCTGAGCAACATCCAGAAAGCGAACCTGGTACCCCACTTTTAAAGTTTGGAAGAGGCAACTAGGATGAACAAAGAGATTCTGGCTGTTGTTGAAGCAGTTTCCAATGAAAAATCCCTTCCGCGCGAGAAGATTTTCGAAGCGCTGGAAACTGCATTAGCCACCGCAACCAAGAAAAAATACGAGCAGGAAATCGACGTGCGCGTCAGCATTGACCGCAGAACCGGCGATTTCGATACCTTCCGCCGTTGGGTCGCCGTAGACGAAGTGACTCAGCCGACGCGTGAAATCACGCTGGAAGCCGCTCAGTTTGAAGATCCGAGCATCGAGCTCGGCGGATACGTCGAAGATCAGATCGAATCCGTGACCTTCGACCGCATCACCACCCAAACCGCCAAGCAGGTTATCGTGCAGAAAGTGCGCGAGGCCGAGCGCGCGATGGTGGTCGACGCTTTCCGTGAACACGAAGGTGAGATCGTCACCGGCGTGGTGAAGAAAGTGAACCGTGACAGCATCGCGCTGGATCTGGGCAACAACGCCGAAGCGGTCATTGGCCGTGAAGACATGCTGCCGCGCGAAAACTTCCGTCCGGGCGACCGCATTCGCGGCGTATTGTATGCCGTACGTCCCGAAGCTCGCGGCGCGCAGCTGTTCGTCAGCCGTTCCAGCCCGGAAATGCTGAAAGAGCTGTTCCGCATCGAAGTGCCGGAAATCGGCGAAGAAGTGATCGAGATTAAAGCGGCAGCCCGCGATCCAGGCTCCCGTGCGAAAATTGCAGTGAAAACCAACGACAAGCGCATCGATCCGGTCGGCGCCTGCGTAGGTATGCGCGGTGCGCGCGTTCAGGCCGTGTCGAGCGAGCTCGGCGGCGAGCGCATCGATATCATCCTGTGGGATGATAACCCAGCGCAATTCGTCATCAACGCCATGGCGCCGGCCGACGTCGCGTCGATCGTGGTAGACGAAGATAACTGCACCATGGATATCGCCGTTGAAGCCAGCAACCTGGCGCAGGCGATCGGCCGTAACGGCCAAAACGTGCGTTTGGCTTCCCAGCTGCTGAAACAACACCGCGGCGACGATCGTTGGGAACTGAACGTGATGACGGCGGACGACCTGCAGGCCAAGCACCAGGCCGAGGCTCATGCCGCTATTGATACCTTCACCAAGTATCTTGATATCGACGAAGATTTCGCCACCGTACTGGTTGAAGAAGGCTTCTCCACGCTGGAAGAGCTGGCCTACGTGCCGATCAAAGAGCTGTTGGAAATCGACGGTCTGGATGAAGATACGGTTGAAGCATTGCGCGAACGCGCCAAAGCTGCATTGACCACGCTGGCCCTGGCACAAGAAGAAAGCCTGGGCGACAACAAACCGGCCGACGATTTGCTCAACCTGCCGGGTCTTGAGCGCAGCATGGCCTTTAAACTGGCCGCGCGTGGGGTTTGTACGCTGGAAGATCTTGCCGAGCAGGGTGTTGACGATCTGGCTGATATTGAAGGGCTTAGCGATGAGCAAGCCGGCGAGCTGATCATGGCTGCACGCAATATCTGTTGGTTTGGCGACAACGCGTAATAACTGTAGCAGGAAGGAACAGCATGACGACAGATGTAACCGTAAAATCGCTGGCAGCAGAGATTCAGACTCCGGTTGATCGCCTGGTACAGCAGTTTGCTGATGCAGGGATCAACAAGTCCGAGTCGGACTCTGTTACCCAGCAAGAAAAAGAAACATTACTGGCGCACCTGAACCGTGAACACGGCAGCGCGCCGGGTAAACTCACTTTGCAGCGCAAAACGCGCAGCACCTTGAATATCCCGAGCACCGGCGGTAAAAGTAAATCGGTGCAAATTGAGGTCCGCAAGAAACGCACTTATGTAAATCGCGATACGCAGGAAGCCCAGTTGGCTGAAGCGGCAGAGCAGGCACAGCGTGAAGCGGAAGAGCAGGCACGGCGCGAAGCGGAAGAGCTCGCAAAACGCGAAGCGGAAGCGAAGCGCGCAGCCGAAGAGCAAGCCAAACGTGAGGCCGCGGAGATTGCTAAGCGTAATTCAGCGGAAAAAGAAAAAGTGACCAATCAACATACCGACGAAATGACCAAGCCAGCTCAGGCGGAAAAAGCACGCCGTGAAGCCGAAGCCGCTGAACTGAAACGTAAAGCGGAAGAGGAAGTGCGCCGCAAGGTTGAAGAGGAAGCCAAGCGCGTGGCGGAAGAAGCCCGTCGCATGGCCGAAGAGAACGGCGAGAAGTGGGCCCAGGCCGACGCGGCTAGCGCTGCGGTTGAAAGCGCCGACTATCACGTGACCACCTCTCAGCACGCCCGTGCCGCTGAAGATGAAAACGACGCCAAAGTTGAAGGCGATCGTCGCAGCCGCACCCGCGGCGGCAAAGCCACCAAGCAGAAGAAAGGCAACAAGCTGTCCGAATCCAAAGCGGATCGCGAAGAAGCGCGTGCCGTTACCCGTGGCGGCAAAGGCGGCAAACGCAAGCCTAGCGCTCTGCAGCAGGGCTTCAACAAGCCGGCGCAGGTGGTTAACCGTGACGTGGTGATCGGTGAAACCATCACCGTGGCCGAGCTGGCCAACAAGATGGCGGTCAAAGGTTCTCAGGTCATCAAAGTGATGATGAAACTGGGCGCCATGGCCACCATCAACCAGGTTATCGACCAGGAAACCGCACAGCTGGTTGCCGAAGAGATGGGCCACAAAGTTATCCTGCGTCGTGAAAACGAGCTGGAAGAAGCGCTGATGAGCGACCGTGATACGGGCGCTGCGGCCGAGCCGCGCGCGCCGGTCGTGACCATCATGGGCCACGTTGACCACGGTAAAACCTCTCTGCTGGACTACATCCGCTCCACCAAAGTGGCGGCGGGCGAAGCCGGCGGCATTACCCAGCACATCGGTGCCTACCACGTAGAAACCGAGAACGGCATGATCACCTTCCTGGACACCCCGGGCCACGCCGCGTTTACCTCGATGCGTGCTCGCGGTGCTCAGGCGACTGACATCGTGGTTCTGGTGGTGGCGGCCGACGACGGCGTGATGCCACAAACCATCGAAGCTATCCAGCACGCGAAAGCGGCGCAGGTGCCATTGGTGGTTGCGGTGAACAAAATCGACAAACCGGAAGCCGATCCGGATCGCGTTAAGCAGGAACTGTCTCAGTACGGCGTTATGCCGGAAGAGTGGGGCGGCGAAGCGCAGTTCGTTCACGTGTCCGCGAAAGCCGGTACCGGTATCGACGAGCTGCTGCAGGCCATCCTGCTGCAGGCCGAAGTTCTGGAGCTGAAAGCGGTTCGCAGCGGCATGGCGAGCGGCGTAGTGATCGAGTCCTTCCTGGATAAAGGCCGTGGCCCGGTTGCTACCGTGCTGGTTCAGGAAGGTACGCTGAACAAGGGCGATATCGTCCTGTGCGGCTTCGAATACGGCCGCGTGCGTGCGATGCGTGACGAGCTGGGTCGTGAAGTGACCTCCGCCGGTCCGTCTATCCCTGTGGAAATCCTCGGCCTGTCCAGCGTGCCTGCAGCGGGTGACGAAGCGACCGTGGTGCGTGACGAGAAGAAAGCGCGTGAAGTGGCGCTGTACCGTCAAGGCAAGTTCCGCGAAGTCAAACTGGCGCGTCAGCAGAAGTCCAAGCTGGAAAACATGTTCGCCAACATGACCGACGGCGAAGTGTCCGAGCTGAACATCGTACTGAAATCCGACGTACAGGGTTCTTGCGAAGCGATCAGCGACTCGCTGCTGAAACTCTCCACCGACGAAGTGAAGGTGAAGATTGTCGGCTCCGGCGTAGGTGGGATCACCGAAACCGACGCGACGCTGGCTGCGGCTTCCAACGCCATCATCCTGGGCTTCAACGTGCGTGCCGACGCTTCTGCGCGCCGCGTGATCGAAGCGGAAAGCCTGGATCTGCGTTACTACTCCGTGATCTATAACCTGATCGACGAAGTGAAGCAGGCGATGAGCGGTATGCTGGCGCCGGAATACAAGCAGCAGATCATCGGCCTGGCCGAAGTGCGCGACGTGTTCAAATCGCCTAAGTTCGGCGCTATCGCCGGCTGTATGGTTACCGAAGGGACCATCAAGCGTCACAACCCAATCCGCGTACTGCGCGACAACGTGGTTATCTATGAAGGCGAGCTGGAATCCCTGCGTCGCTTCAAAGATGACGTTAACGAAGTCCGTAACGGCATGGAATGTGGTATCGGCGTTAAGAACTATAACGACGTGCGCGTCGGCGACATGATCGAAGTGTTCGAAATCATTGAGATCCAACGCACCATCGCTTAACGATTGCACATCTGCTTATATCTGTTTACGGGGGGCCTTTGTGCCCCCCGATTTGTCTGGAGAATCCAAAATGGCAAAAGAATTCAGCCGCGGTCAACGCGTGGCGCAAGAGATGCAGAAAGAGATTGCGATCATTCTGCAGCGTGAAGTGAAAGATCCGCGCGTCGGCATGGCGACCGTTTCCGGCGTGGAAGTGTCCCGCGACCTGGCGTATGCCAAGGTTTACGTCACCTTCCTGAACGTGCTGACCGAGAACCACGATCCGGATCTGGTCACCAACGGCATCAAAGCGTTGCAGGACGCTTCCGGCTATATCCGCACCCTGCTGGGCAAAGCGATGCGCCTGCGCGTGGTGCCGGAGCTGACCTTCGCTTACGACAACTCCTTGGTGGAAGGCATGCGCATGTCCAACCTGGTGACCAACGTGGTGAAGAACGACGCAGAGCGCCGTTCCGCCTCAGGCGATGACAAGGAGGATTAATGAGTCGCCCTCGTCGCCGCGGCCGTGACATCCACGGCGTGCTGTTGCTGGACAAGCCGCAGGGGTTGTCGTCCAACGATGCGCTGCAAAAAGTAAAACGTCTGTACAACGCCAACCGAGCGGGCCATACCGGCGCGCTCGATCCGTTGGCGACCGGCATGTTGCCTATCTGTCTGGGCGAAGCGACCAAGTTTTCGCAATACCTGCTCGATTCCGACAAGCGCTATCGGGTGATCGCCAAGCTGGGGCAGCGTACCGATACCTCCGACGCCGACGGGCAGATCGTGCAGGAACGCCCGGTGAACTTCACCCAGGCGCAGCTCGACGCGGCGCTGGACACCTTCCGCGGCGACATCCAGCAGGTGCCGTCGATGTATTCGGCGTTGAAATACCAGGGCAAGAAACTCTACGAGTATGCGCGCCAGGGCATCGAAGTGCCGCGCGAAGCGCGCAGCATTACGGTGTACGAGCTGCAGTTTATCCGCTGGGAAGGGGATGAACTCGAGCTGGAGATTCACTGCTCGAAAGGCACCTACATCCGCACCATCACCGACGATCTCGGCGAGCTGCTGGGCTGCGGCGCGCACGTGATCTATCTGCGCCGCCTGCAGGTGGCGACTTATCCCATCGCGCGCATGGTGACGCTGGAACAGCTGAACGCCTTGGTGGCGCAGGCGCAGGAACAAGCGATCGCGCCCGGTGAGCTGCTCGATCCGCTGCTGATGCCGATGGACAGCCCGGTTGAGAACTATCCGGAAGTGAATTTGCTGCCGGTGGTGGCGGGTTACGTCAAGCAGGGGCAACCGGTGCAAGTGGCCGGCGCGCCGGCATCCGGCCTGGTGCGCATCACCGAGGGTGAAGAGCGGAAATTCATCGGCGTTGGCGACATCGCCGAGGATGGTCGCGTGGCGCCGCGCCGCCTGGTGGTCGAGCATTTCGACTGACGGCGGGGCACTGCGTCGCCTTGCGATCGCACTGCGCTAAGAGTAGAATGGCGCAGCTTATGCATTGGGTTGCTGAATTAGAGATCGGCGCCTGTTTTTATTATCTATAATCTGGAGTATTACAATGTCTCTAAGTGTTGAAGCTAAAGCTCAAATCGTAGCTGATTTCGGTCGTGGTACTAACGACAGCGGTTCTACCGAAGTTCAGGTTGCCCTGCTGACTGCGCAGATCAACCATCTGCAAGGCCACTTCTCCGAGCACAAAAAAGATCACCACAGCCGTCGTGGTCTGCTGCGTATGGTTTCTCAGCGTCGTAAGCTGCTGGACTACCTGAAGCGTAAAGATGTAGCACGTTACACCAGCCTGATCGAGCGTCTGGGTCTGCGTCGCTAATCTAGCAAGTTTCAGTGGAAAGGGGCCTATTTTGGCCCCTTTCTTCTAGGAAGCATAAGCAAATCAGGTTAATGTATTACTGATGTTTCCAAACAGGTTCTTCCGTTACAGAGGTTCGCGCGGCTAATGAGAGGCTTTATCTCCCGCCTGAGATAAGGATTGTCATTAGTCGCGAGGATGTAGTGAGAAGGCAAATCGAGTCACAGGCGTGTCGAGTCGTCAATGCGATTGCGCGCCGTTAATCAAGGATATAATTTTGCTGACACCGATCATTCGCAAATTCCAATATGGCCAGCATACCGTCACCATCGAAACCGGTATGATGGCGCGTCAGGCCACCGCCGCCGTTATGGTGAGCATGGATGACACCGCCGTATTCGTTACCGTCGTTGGCCAGAAAAAAGCCAAGCCGGGCCAGAGCTTCTTCCCGCTGACGGTGAACTACCAAGAGCGTACCTACGCCGCCGGCCGTATCCCGGGCAGCTTCTTCCGCCGCGAAGGCCGTCCGAGCGAAGGCGAGACGCTGACTTCCCGTCTGATCGACCGCCCGATCCGTCCACTGTTCCCGGACAGCTTCCTGAACGAAGTTCAGGTGATCGCGACCGTGGTTTCCGTTAACCCGCAGGTGAACCCGGACATCGTTGCGATGATCGGCGCCTCTGCCGCCCTGAGCCTGTCCGGTATTCCGTTCAACGGCCCAATCGGCGCCGCGCGCGTAGGTTACATCAACGATCAGTACGTACTGAACCCAACGACCGACGAACTGAAAGAAAGCCGTCTGGATCTGGTGGTTGCCGGTACCGCCGGCGCGGTGCTGATGGTGGAATCCGAAGCTGACGTGCTGAGCGAAGATCAGATGCTGGGCGCCGTGGTGTTCGGCCATGACCAGCAGCAAGTGGTTATCGAAAACATCAACGCGCTGGTTGCCGAAGCCGGCAAGCCGAAGTGGGATTGGCAGGCGCCTGCGGTCAACGAAGCGCTGCACGCGCGCGTGGCTGAACTGGCTGAAGCTCGCCTGGGCGACGCTTACCACATTACCGAAAAACAAGAGCGTTACGCTCAGGTTGACGCGATCAAAGACAGCGTGGTTGAAACCCTGCTGGCGCAGGACGAAACGCTGGACGCCGGCGAAATCCAGGACATCCTGGGCACCGTCGAGAAGAACGTGGTGCGCAGCCGCGTATTGCGTGGCGAGCCGCGTATCGACGGCCGTGAAAAAGACATGATCCGTGGCCTGGATGTGCGCACCGGCGTACTGCCGCGCACCCACGGTTCCGCGCTGTTCACCCGTGGCGAAACTCAGGCGCTGGTTACCGCGACCCTGGGCACCGCGCGCGACGCACAGAACCTGGACGAGCTGATGGGCGAGAAGACCGACAGCTTCCTGTTCCACTACAACTTCCCTCCGTACTCCGTAGGCGAAACCGGCATGGTCGGTTCTCCTAAGCGTCGTGAAATCGGTCACGGTCGCCTGGCGAAACGCGGCGTATTGGCTATGATGCCTAAACCGGAAGATTTCCCGTACACGGTTCGCGTGGTGTCTGAAATCACCGAATCCAACGGTTCTTCTTCCATGGCTTCCGTGTGCGGCGCGTCTCTGGCGCTGATGGACGCCGGTGTGCCAATCAAGGCTGCCGTTGCGGGTATCGCGATGGGCCTGGTGAAAGAAGCCGATAACTATGTGGTTCTGTCCGACATTCTGGGTGACGAAGATCACCTGGGCGACATGGACTTCAAAGTGGCCGGTAGCCGCGACGGTATCACCGCACTGCAGATGGACATCAAAATCGAAGGCATCACCCGCGAAATCATGCAGGTGGCTCTGAACCAGGCCAAGGGCGCGCGTCTGCACATCCTGGGCGTAATGGAACAGGCTATCAGCACCCCGCGCGGCGATATCTCCGAATTCGCACCGCGTATTCACACTATCCGCATCAACCCGGATAAAATCAAAGACGTGATCGGTAAGGGCGGTTCCGTTATCCGCGCGCTGACCGAAGAGACTGGCACTACCATCGAAATTGAAGATGATGGTACAGTTAAAATCGCTGCGACCGACGGTGAGAAAGCGAAATTCGCTATCCGTCGCATCGAAGAGATCACGGCAGAGATCGAAGTGGGCCGTATCTACCAGGGTAAAGTGACCCGTATCGTTGATTTCGGCGCATTCGTCGCTATCGGCGGTGGTAAAGAAGGCCTGGTGCACATTTCTCAGATCGCCGACAAGCGCGTTGAGAAAGTGACCGACTATCTGCAGATGGGTCAGGAAGTGCCGGTTAAGGTACTGGAAGTTGACCGTCAGGGCCGCGTGCGTCTGAGCATCAAAGAAGCGATGGCGCCGGAAGCAGGTTCACCTGCGCCTGAAGCAGAATAACTGTATAGATAGTTTTACAGCTCCCCGCCACGGGGTTGGGAGCTGTTCGTATCGCGCGGGTAGGATGCCCGCGTTTTAGCAAACGGAGGACAGGACGTTCATCCAATGTTTGTCTTCGGGAGTGGGAAATGAAGCCTTTCTTGCGCTGGTGTTACGTTGCGACAGCACTCATGCTGGCAGGATGCAGCAACCATGATTGGCGTAAAGACGAAGTTTTGGCAATCCCGTTGCAGCCTACGTTGCAGCAGGAAGTGATCCTGGCGCGCATGGAACAAATTCTTGCCAGCCGGGCACTGACGGATGACGAACGCGCACAGCTTTTATATGAGCGCGGTGTGCTGTATGATAGCCTCGGGTTACGTGCATTAGCGCGCAATGATTTCTCGCAGGCGCTGGCGATACGTCCCGACATGCCGGAAGTTTTCAACTACCTGGGCATTTACTTAACGCAGGCAGGCAATTTTGATGCTGCCTATGAAGCGTTTGATTCTGTACTAGAGCTTGATCCAACTTACAATTACGCGCGTTTAAACCGGGGCATCGCACTGTACTATGGCGGCCGCTTCCCGTTGGCGCAGGATGATCTGCAGGCGTTTTATCAAGACGACCCAAACGATCCCTTCCGTTCGTTATGGCTGTATCTGGTGGAGCGAGAAATCGATCCCAAGAAGGCCGAGGTAGCGCTTCAGCAGCGCTATGACAAAGCGGACAGAGGGCAATGGGGATGGAATATTGTCGAATTCTACCTGGGCAAGATCAGCGAAAAAACGCTGATGGAACGCCTCAAGGCAGATGCAACGGATAACACTTCGCTCGCTGAGCATCTCAGTGAAACTGACTTCTATTTGGGTAAACACTACCTGAGTCTGGGGGACAAGGACACCGCTTCGGCGCTGTTCAAACTGACGGTGTCTAACAACGTTCACAACTTCGTTGAGCACCGCTATGCATTGTTGGAATTGGCGCTTTTGGGCCAAGAGCAAGACGACCTATCGGAATCGGACCAGCAATAGCTGACGAACACCTATCAGCCTGATGAACATTGGTTTTTAACCAAAGTTATCGCCTTAACGGGCGAGGGCTTTTTTGTTCGTTTTATAATCTAATTTGAGCCGGTTCACACTTTTCAATGAAAATGACTGAAAATTTTCTCGACGAGTTATGTAGACTGGCTGCCATTATTAATGAGGCACGTGTACATGACGACTGAGTTTGAAACCTCTTTTGCTGATCTGGGGCTGTCTGCTCCAATCATTTCCGCCCTGAACGATCTGGGCTATGAAAAACCATCTCCGATCCAGGCTGAGTGTATTCCTCACCTGTTGAACGGCCGCGACGTGCTGGGCATGGCACAGACCGGTAGTGGTAAAACTGCAGCGTTCTCGCTGCCGCTGCTGCACAACCTGCAGGCAGACCTGAAAGCACCTCAGATCCTGGTGCTGGCACCGACCCGCGAACTGGCGGTTCAGGTTGCTGAAGCGATGACCGATTTCTCCAAACACATGAACGGCGTCAACGTAGTAGCCCTGTACGGCGGCCAGCGTTACGACGTGCAGCTGCGCGCTCTGCGCCAGGGCCCGCAAATCGTTGTGGGTACCCCAGGCCGCCTGCTGGACCACCTGAAGCGCGGCACCCTGAACCTCTCCAACCTGAGCGGTCTGGTGCTGGATGAAGCCGACGAAATGCTGCGCATGGGCTTTATCGAAGACGTAGAAACCATCATGGCTGAGATCCCGGCTGAACATCAGACCGCGCTGTTCTCCGCCACCATGCCGGAAGCGATCCGTCGCATTACCCGCCGCTTCATGAAAGAGCCGCAGGAAGTGCGCATCCAGTCCAGCGTCACCACCCGTCCGGACATCAGCCAGAGCTACTGGTCGGTCTACGGCATGCGTAAAAACGAAGCGCTGGTGCGTTTCCTGGAAGCTGAAGACTTTGACGCGGCGATCATCTTCGTCCGTACCAAGAACGCGACCCTGGAAGTGGCCGAAGCACTGGAGCGCAGCGGTTACAGCAGCGCCGCGCTGAACGGCGACATGAACCAGGCGCTGCGTGAGCAGACCCTGGAGCGCCTGAAAGACGGTCGTCTGGATATCCTGATCGCGACCGACGTTGCGGCCCGTGGCCTGGACGTCGAGCGCATCAGCCTGGTTGTCAACTATGACATCCCGATGGACTCCGAGTCTTACGTTCACCGTATCGGCCGTACCGGTCGTGCGGGTCGCGCCGGCCGCGCGCTGCTGTTCGTGGAAAACCGCGAACGCCGCCTGCTGCGCAACATCGAACGCACCATGAAGCTGACCATCCCTGAAGTGGAGCTGCCGAACGCAGAACTGCTGGGCGAGCGTCGTCTGGCCAAGTTTGCCGCGAAAGTTCAGCAGCAGCTGGAAAGCAGCGATCTGGATCTGTACCGCGCACTGCTGACCAAACTGCAGCCGGAAGAAGAGCTGGATATGGAAACCCTGGCCGCAGCGCTGCTGAAAATGGCTCAGGGCGAACGTCCGCTGATCCTGCCGCCGGATCCGGTCTTCAAGCCGCGTCAGCGTCGTGAGTTCAACGACCGTGACGATCGCCGCGGCGACCGTCGTGACAGCCGCGACAGCCGTGACGGCGATCGTCCGCGTCGCGAACGTCGTGACGTTGGCGAAATGCAGCTGTACCGCATCGAAGTGGGCCGTGACGATGGCGTAGAAGTCCGTCATATCGTTGGCGCTATCGCTAACGAAGGCGACATCAGCAGCCGTTACATCGGCAACATCAAGCTGTTCGCTTCCCACTCCACCATCGAGCTGCCAAAAGGCATGCCGGGCGAGATCCTGAATCACTTCACTCGCACTCGCATCCTGAACAAGCCGATGAACATGCAGCTGCTGGGCGATGCACAGCCGTTCGAACGTCGCGAGCGTCGTGACGGCGGCAACGGCGGCGAGCGTCGCGGCAACGGTCGTCCGTTCAACGGCGAACGTCGCGAAGGCGGCCCACGTCGTTCCTTCGGCGAACGTCGTGAAGGCGGTAACGGCGGTGAGCGTCGTGGCGGTAACTACAACCGTGACGGCAAGCCGGCGCCACGCCGTGATGACGGCGCACCGGCGGCACCACGTCGTCGTTTCGGCGACGCGTAATCGCCGATTCTCCGTTCGCGGTGAGCGCTCTGAAAAACCAGCCTGCGGGCTGGTTTTTTTATGCCTGAAAATTGCCGTCAAACGCCCCTGAATGGCGTATCATTCATAAGGTTTTTTCTTACGGATGATATGCACGGGAGATGCCATGAGTTGGCAGCAGTTCAAATCTCAATACCTGGTGCGCTTTTGGGCGCCGCTGCCGGCGGTGATCGCCGCCGGGATCCTCTCTACCTACTACTTCGGCATGACCGGCACCTTCTGGGCGGTGACCGGCGAATTCACGCGCTGGGGTGGCCATGTGCTGCAGTGGTTCGGTCTGCACCCTGAGCAGTGGGGCTATTTCAAGGTGATCGGTTTGCAGGGCACGCCGCTGGAGCGCATCGACGGGCGCATGATCATCGGCATGTTCGCCGGCTGTATCGCCGCCGCGCTGTGGGCCAACAACATCAAGCTGCGTCAACCGCAGCATCGTATTCGCATCGTGCAGGCGCTGCTGGGCGGCATCATCGCCGGTTTCGGCGCGCGCCTGGCGATGGGGTGTAACCTGGCGGCATTCTTCACCGGCATTCCTCAGTTCTCGTTGCACGCCTGGTTTTTCGCGCTGGCGACCGCCGCCGGTTCTTACTTCGGCGCCAAATTCACGCTGCTGCCGATGTTCCGCATCCCGGTCAAATTGCAAAAGGTGAAGGCCGCCGCGCCGCTGACGCAGAAGCCTGAGCAGGCGCGCCGCCGCTTCCGGCTGGGCATGGCCGTCTTCGGCCTGGCGGTGGCCTGGTCGCTGTGGACGCTGTTCGATGCGCCGAAGCTCGGCATCGCCATGCTGTTCGGCATCGGCTTTGGCCTGCTGATCGAACGCGCGCAGATCTGCTTCACTTCGGCGTTCCGCGATCTGTGGATCACCGGCCGCACTCACATGGCGAAAGCCATCATCATCGGCATGGCGGTGAGCGCCATCGGCATCTTCAGCTACGTGCAGCTCGGCGTGGCGCCGAAGATCATGTGGGCCGGCCCGAATGCGGTGCTGGGCGGTTTGCTGTTCGGCTTCGGCATCGTGCTGGCCGGCGGCTGCGAGACCGGTTGGATGTACCGCGCCGTGGAAGGGCAGGTGCACTACTGGTGGGTGGGGTTGGGCAACATCATCGGCGCTACGCTGCTGGCCTATTACTGGGATGACCTGGCGCCGGCGCTGGCAACCGACTACGACAAGATCAACCTGCTCGATACCTTCGGCCCGATCGGCGGCCTGCTGGTGACTTACCTGCTGCTGGCGCTGGCCTTCGCCGCCATGCTGTGGTGGGAGAAACGCTTTTTCCGCGCCCGGCCTGAGGCGCAGGTGGTGAATTTGAGGAGCATGCCATGAAAGCAACAACGATAGTGCCGGACTACCGGCTGGACATGCTGGGCGAGCCTTGCCCGTACCCGGCGGTGGCGACGCTGGAGGCGATGCCGCAGCTGAAGCCGGGGGAGATCCTGGAGGTGATCAGCGATTGCCCGCAGTCGATCAACAACATCCCGCTTGATGCGCGCAACCACGGCTACAAGGTGCTGGATATCCAGCAGGACGGGCCGACCATTCGCTACCTGATCCAGCGTTAACGCCAAGGCGGTGGGGTTCCCACCGCCTTTTCGCTTTTTAGCCCTTCACGATGTCGCCCTTCACGCCGGCGACGATCTCGAACGAACGCAGCCGCGCCTGATGATCGAAAATCTGGCCGTTGACCATGATCTCGTCGGCATCGGTTTCACGCAGCAGCGTTTGCAGCCCGTGGCGCACCGTTTTTTCATCGCCGACGATCGACATCCGCAGCGCCTGCTCGACGCCGTATTGCTCGCCGGCGGTCCACAACGCGTGAATGTTATCCACCGGCGGCGGCAGCGGGCCGGGCGAACCGCGGCGCAGATTGATGAACTGCTGCTGCATCGAGCTGAACAGGAAGCGCGCATCGCGGTCGCTGTCGGCGGCGATCACGTTGACGCACACCATGGCGTGTGGCTGCGCCAGCTGTTTGGACGGTTTGAAGTTCTCGCGGTACAGCTGCAGCGCCTGGAACAGCATATCCGGGGCGAAGTGTGAAGCGAAGGCGAACGGCAGGCCAAGCTGCGCCGCCAGCTGTGCGCTGTAGAGGCTGGAACCGAGCAGCCAGAGCGGCACATGCAGCCCCTGGCCCGGCACCGCCTGCACCGGTTGCCCGGGCTGCGCATCGCAGAAGTAGTTTTGCAGTTCCTGCACGTCGCGCGGGAAGGTATCCACGTCGCCGGACAGGTGGCGGCGCAGCGCCATCATGGTGCGCTGATCGGTGCCGGGCGCGCGGCCCAACCCCAAATCGATGCGCCCCGGGTAGAGCGACTCCAGCGTGCCGAATTGTTCGGCGATCACCAGCGGCGCATGGTTCGGCAGCATCACGCCGCCGGAGCCGAGGCGAATGCTCTGGGTGCCGGCGGCCAGATAGCCCAGCAGCACCGAGGTGGCGGCGCTGCCGATGCCGGTCATGTTGTGGTGCTCGGCCAGCCAGTAGCGTTGGTAGCCCCAGCCTTCGGCGTGCTGCGCCAAATCCAGCGAACAGTGGAAAGCGTCGCGCGCCTTGGCCCCTTGCGGGATTGGCGATAAATCCAGTACCGAAAGCGGTACGGCAGTGTGTTCAGTCATGACATCGTCCATCAGAGAGTGGATCGCTTAAAGGGCGATTGCAGGAGTCTGCATACTAAAAGGCCGAAAAAAAGATGCTTTTTAGTGTTAAAAGCATAATCCAATTTATAGTTATAAAAGAGGAGATATGTGCTTGTGATATCCTCATGAGTGCAATGGTGTTTTTTGGAGCAATTTGAGACATGGAAATGATTATCCCCGCCCGCCGCTTACCGTTCCGGGAGCTGACATAATGAAAAAAAAGACGCTGTTTACCCTGTTGCTGATGTTGGCGGCGATCGCATTGGCGATCCTGTTCCGCGCGCACAATCAGGATCTGTTGCTGCAGGGTGAAGTGGATGCCCCCGAAGTGATCGTCGCATCCAAGGCGAAAGGCCGGGTCGTTGAACGCCTGATCGAACGCGGCGACGACGTGAAAAGCGGCCAGCTGATCATTCAACTCGATAGCCCCGAACTGATGGCGCAGCTGCGTTCCGCACAGGCGACGCGCGACGAGGCCAAGGCGCAGCTTGAGCTGTCATTGCACGGTACCCGTGAAGAGAGCATCCGCAACCTGCGCGCCAACCTGGCGCAGGCCGAGGCGCAGTACCGCAATGCGCAAAACGACTACAACCGGAACCTGAGCGTGGCCGGCAAGGGCTATATCTCGAAGTCCGAGCTGGACGCTTCGCGCCGGTCGCGCGACACCGCCTTCCAACAGGTGCAGGCCGCCAAGGCCAATCTGGATGAAGGCATCAACGGCGACCGCGTCGAGCAGCGGCAGCAATATGCGGCGGCGCTGCGGGCGGCGGAAGAGAACCTGCTGCAGATCCAGGCGCAGAGCGACGATCTGCAGGTGAAAGCGCCGGTAGACGGCGAAGTGGGGCCGATCCCGGCCGAAGTGGGCGAATTGCTGAACGCCGGCAGCCCGCTGGTGACGTTGATCCGGGTGCCGGACGCCTACTTCGTGTTTAACCTGCGTGAAGACATCCTGGCCCACGTGCGCAAAGGCGACAAGGTCAAGCTGCGGGTGCCGGCGCTGAAGGACAAAATGATCGACACCGAGGTGCGCTACATTGCGCCGCTGGGGGATTACGCCACCAAACGCGCCACCCGCGCCACCGGCGACTTCGACCTGAAAACCTTCGAAGTGCGCCTGTATCCGTCACAGCCGGTGGACGGCCTGCGTCCGGGGATGAGCACCTTATGGCAATGGAAAGAGTAAGGGCCGGCTGGCGCTGCTTCAGTCACGCGTTCGACAAAGAGTGTCGCGTCGCCTTTCGCAGCCCGGTGGTGCACTGGCTGAGCTGGATCTTTCCGCTGATCCTGTTTGCGCTGATCAGCAGCAACTTCTCCGAAGGCACGCTGCTCGATCTGCCGGTCTCGGTGGTGGACAGCGATCACAGCCCGCTGTCCAAATCGCTGACGCGGCGGCTGGACGCCGGTTCGCACGCCCACGTCGAGGCTTACGGCGGCGGGTTGCCGGAGTCGCTGAGCCGCCTGCGCAGCGCGCAGGATTACGCGTTGCTGTATATCCCGCCGGACCTTGAGGCCAACGCGCTGTCGGGCAAACAGCCGAGCGTGGTGATGTACTACAATGCGTTGTTCTACGGCGCCGGGCTGTACTCCACCCAGGACTTTGGCGGCCTGATGAACGAAATCAACGCCAGCACCCGCAGCATCATCGCCACCGAGATGGGCAAGACGCTGCCGCCGTTGGCGGACGTGACGCTCTCCTACGGCAGCCTGTTCAACGCCAGCGGCAGCTATATCTATTACCAGCAGTTCGCCGCCACCATCCATCTGCTGCAGCTGTTCGCGGTGACCTGCATGATCTACGTGCTGGCGCGCAGCAAGTCGCTGCTGCAGGCCAAGCCGTTCAGCCTGGCGCTGCTCGGCAAGCTGGCGCCGTACACGCTGTGTTTCACCACCCTGCTGATGGTCGAGATCGCGGCGCTGGTGGGCATCTTTGACGCCCGCGTCAGCGGCAATCCTCTGTTTATGCTGATGATCGGCCTGTTCTACGTGATGGCGGCGCAGAGCATCGGCCTGCTGCTGTACACCTTTACCGGCAGTACCATCACCGCGTACAGCCTGATCGGTATTTTGGTCAGTATCGCGATGACCTTCTCCGGCATGGCGGTGCCTGAGCTGTCGATGCCGCTGCCGGCGCGCATCATTTCCAACATCGAACCGCTGACCCACGCGCTGTACGCGATGTTTGACGTGTTCCTGCGGCAGGTGCACGCCAGCGCCATCTTCAGCGTGTGCGCGCTGCTGGCGGTCTATCCGCTGGTGGCCGCGCTGCTGGTGCGCAATCGCCTGCCGGCGCGGCTGGCAAAAGAGGGGGACGCCGGATGAAGCTCTATTGGCAAACCTTCGTTAAAGTGCTGCTCGGCATGCTGGAGCGGCCAGTGTGGCTGATGCTGATCCTGTCGCTGTGCATCATGAGCCTGGTGTACGCCAACCGCACGGTCTGGGATCTGCCGGTGGGGGTGGTCGATCAGGATCACAGCACCGCCAGCCGGCAGCTGATCCGCCAGCTGGACGCCACGTCCAAGATAGCGATTGAAACCTACGACAGCCTGGAACAGGCGCAGCGCGATCTCAGCTGGCGCAAGCTGTTTGCGGTGATCATCATGCCGGTGGATCTGGAGAAGAAGATCCTCAGCGGGCAGAACATCGTGGTGCCGGTCTACGGCGACGCCACCAACCGCCTGGCCAACGGCCAGATCCAACAAGACGTGGTGGCGGCCTATCAGCAGCTGCTGACGGAGTACAACAACGGGCTGCTGCTGCGCAGCGGCTTCAGCGAACGGCAGGCGCAGATACTGCTGACGCCGATACTGGGACAAACGCTGGACGTGTTCAACCCCGGCATCAGCTTTGCGGCGATCATCTTCCCCGGGCTGTTGGTGATGCTGTTGCAGCACTCGTTGCTGATCGCCTGTATCCGCGTCAATATCGCCATGAAGAGCATGCCCGGCGGCAAAGCGCCGCTGGCGGCGCACCTCGGCGGGCTGACGGCGCTGCTGCCGATCTGGCTGTTCCTGTCGATCGTGCTGTTCGTGCTGTGGCCGTGGGTATTGGGCTATAGGCAGACGGCGAACATCGCCGAACTGCTGCTGCTGACCTTCCCGTTCCTGCTGGCGGTATTGGGGCTGGGCAAGCTGGTGACCGAGTGCCTGCGCAGCGTCGAGATGATCTACCTGACGCTGGCGTTCATCACTACGCCGGTCTTCTACCTGTCCGGCACCATCTGGCCGCTGCAGTCGATGCCGGCCTGGGTGCGCGCCATCTCGTACAGCATTCCCTCCACCTGGGGCACCAAGGCGATCGCCGGCGTCAACCAGATGGGGCTGTCGCTGAATGAAGTGTGGGGCGACGTGGTGATGATGCTGATACTCGGCGTGGTCTACACCCTGCTGGGCTTCGGCGTGGCCTTCTTGCGCAACAGCGTGGCGCTGCGCGGGATGTTCAGGAAGCGGCGGGCGTAAGGGGAGGCATTGATGCCTTTCCCGGTGACGTCAAAAGATAATTAATCCAATGGGTTATTGCGTTATCCCCGCGGCCGGCGGGGATAACGCAAAGCGACCACAACCCGGCAATCGGGTTTCGGCCGCGCATAAACTCTCCTCGCTAACGACACGCAGCAACCCCTTCTTGAAATTCGGTCTGGCCCGCCGACAAGCACGCACGCCTTCAATCACGCCTGTTTGTGTTGCAGTGGTATGTTCTCTTTTTGATAAGGCTATTCCTAATTCTTTCAACCTTATCATCCCTAAAAAATAACCATTCGACTATTTAGCCAAAAGTGATATTTGCCGGGATAGAACATTGCTTATCCAATTTTAATTGTTATATTTCTATTTCGCCCAAAATGATTAAGTTTTCTTAATTGTTTATGTTTGTGATGAACTCCTCGGGATTTACGATCTTAGCGTGCGGAAATCATTAATTTTAGGATAATTAAATGGATTGCTCGCTCATAGTCATGAGATTGGTCTGTAAACGGGATGTTTCAGATAGGTGCCGTTATGTAATAAATATGAAGGAGCATGATGTATGACGGGTAAGTTAAGCGTTCAAACGGTTCTGTTTGAATATCATGGACAAAAATATAAGGTCTTCCTGGCATGCGATAAACGGCATGTTGGGTGCAACGAATTAAATCCGTTGTATTTTTTAGATGCCAACAGACACTTTGAGACCCTAATTAAGGCGGGTTATCACGGTGATGATGTATCCCCTGTGCTTTATATTGGAATCGGTTATCAGGAGGGGGTCGATATTAAGGCGGCTCGCACATTCGACTATACGGTGAGCGATGGCAGCGAGCGCTTTAAAGACGGGGGCGGAGCGGAGCAATTTTATCGATTTATTCAGGATGTCGTCAAACCGTGGGTCGAATGTCGTTTTAAGGTCAATAAGCAAATGCAAACGCTGGCGGGGCATTCGTTTGGCGGGCATTTCACCTTATACGTGGCGTTTCATCATCAAACGGCTTTTCAGCGCTATGTTGCCGCCAGTCCCGCGCTCTGGTGGGCGAATGGCGCGGTGCTGCCCGAAGGCGACGTTAAGCTTGCCGCAAGCATTGATTGGTTATCGCTGCTCTTAGGCAGCCGCGAGGAGCGGGCGGAGCCGGACAGTACCGATCTTGAGAAAGAGATCTTCCAGCGCATAGGGGATAACCCAAGGTTGAATGTCAGGAATCTGGCGTCGCAGTTAGTGAAAGACGGCGAGCGCTGCAGCTTCGAGTTTCTTCCCGGGCGCAAACATCCGGCGGTGGCAAAAGATTATGCACGCATAGCGAATTTCGTTGCGAGCCAAAAACCACTGCCAACAGGGCTGTGACAGGAGAGGTTAAATGGATTTTAAAGTGACGAGAGGGTTGCTGCTTTTGGCTGGATTATTTTTCTCTATCACGGCGGTGGCAAAGCCTATTCAAACCGACGAGACCGCCTCATTGATTAACCAGCGATTGTCTTACATGAAAGACGTTGCCGGGTATAAGGCAAACAACCATCTGGCCATTGAGGATTTGCCTCAGGAGGCCAACGTATTGGCCAACTCAGTCCGCGAGGCGGAAGCATTGGGATTGGATGGCAAGTCGGTGGCTCCTTTTATACAGGCGCAAATGGATGCGGCCAAAGCGATTCAGTATCGCTACCGGGCAGACTGGCTGTCGGCGCCGGAAAACGGCTGGCAGCCTGAATCGCTGGACAGTGTGAGAGCGAAAATCAGCCGGTTGAATACCCAGATTTTGACCAGCGTCAGCAATAAATTGAAGAAAGGCGAGCGCTTTAACGACAGGTTTGTTTTTATGAAATCCCTGGAACAAACCCACCTGAAAGTTGGCGATAAAGAACGCCTGTGGCAGTCATTAAAGCGAATTGCGTTGAAAGGGTAATCGCCTGCCGTTGTTCTGGCTGAATGCGCCCGATGTGTGGTTTCGGGCGCATTCTCCTCGCGGGCGGCCAGCCGAATAATGGCGTTGAAAGGCCCCTCAGGCGAGGGAAAGCCCGGCGGCGGCCTCCATCACCCCACCAACGCCAACCCCGCCACGCGGCGCCAGTAGCCGTTGCAGTCGGCGTGGTCGGTCAAGGCCAGCGGCTGCTCGCCGCGCTCGTTGGCGCGGAAGGCATCGATCTGCGCCAGCGTCTCGGCGCCCTGCGGCGACAGCCGCACGATGTCCACCAGCCCCTGCATGTTCGGCAGCTCGTTGCCGAGGTTATAACAGTAACCGCTCATCGTCTGGATGCCGTTGAGTACGAACACCTGTTGTTGTTCCTGCGAACGCATCATGCGGCCCTGCGGATACTTGATGCAGCAGGTTTCGCACTCGTCCTTGCCGCGGTTCTCCGAGCGGGCGGTGAAGCAGCGCGCGGAATAGGCCAGCGGCAGATGGCCGTAGCTCAGCACCTCCACCTCGAAGTCGTGGCGGAAGCCCAGCTCGTCGCACTGCGTCAGCAGATTGGCCAGCCAGTCGCGCGACAGCTCGACCGGCATGCACCAGCGGATCATGCCCTGACGGCGCAGCAGGCGCAGGGTATAGGCGTTGTAACAGTTCAGCGCATGGCCGGCGACGAACGGCAAGCCGCGCTCCGCCGCCATGTTCACCGCGCCCAGATCGTTGGCTTCAAACAGGAACTCGCCGTTTTCCACATAGCGTTTCAGCTCATTCAGTTCGGACGGCGCCTGCAGCAGCGCCAGCGTGGAGATCACCACCTGTTTACTGCTGCGGGCGATTTCGCGCGCCAGCGCCAGCCAGTCGCCGACCTTCATCTCGCGGCGCTTGGCGCAGACGCTCTCGCCGAGATAAATGATGTCGGCGCTGCTGTCCGCCGCCTGTTGATAGAACGTTGCGATGTCGTTTTTCGGCCAGTAGTAGAGTACCGGCCCGAGTGCGTATTTCATGTTTCCTCCGGCTACTGCCATTTGCGGTGATAGGCGCCCAGCGTGGTTTGGGTGCCTTCGGACATCGCGCCCAGCGTCTCCATCCAGGCGGCGTCGGCGCGGTAGGCGGCCGGATCGGCCTGGCAACGGTCGATCGCCTGGCGCCAGACGCGCGCCACCTGGCTGACGTAAGCCGGGCTGCGCTGGCGGCCTTCGATCTTCACCGAAGCGATGTTGGCGGCCAGCAGCTCCGGCAGCAGCTCCAGGGTATTGAGGCTGGTAGGCTCTTCCAGCGCGTGGTAGCGCACGTCGTCCACCAGATAGCGGCCCTTGCACAGCGTCGGGTAACCGGCGTTTTCGTGGTCCTGATAGCGGTCGATCAGCACGTCGTTCAGGCGCGACTCCATGCCCTGTGCGGTTTGCTGCCAGCGCACGAAACGCGCCGGCGAACAGGCGCCGACGGTGTTCGGCGACTCGCCGGTCAGGTAGGAGGAGAGGTAGCAGCGCCCCTCGGCCATGATGCACAGGCTGCCGAAGGCGAACACTTCCAGCGGCACCGGGCTGGTGCGCGCCAGCTGTTTCACCTGGTGCATCGACAGCACCCGCGGCAGCACCACCCGGCCGACCTCGAAGTTGCGCTGGTAGAAACGGATCGCCTCCTCATTGGTGGCGGAAGCCTGCACCGAAACGTGGCGTTCCAGCTGCGGGTAGCGCTGGGCGGCGTATTCCAGCATCGCCAGATCCGCCAGAATCAACGCGTCGGCGCCCAGTTGGGCGGCCATATCCACCGCGCGCTGCCAGCGGGCGTAGCCGTCGGGATGGGCGAAGGTGTTGATGGCGATATGCAGTTTGCGGCCGTGGCGATGCACGTAATCGACCGCTTCCTGCAGCTTTTTCTCGGTGAAGTTGAGGCCGGCGAAGTGGCGCGCGTTGGTATCGTCTTTCAGCCCGATGTAAACGGCATCGGCGCCGTTATCCACCGCGGCCTTCAGGGCCGGCAGGTTGCCGGCGGGACAAAGCAGCTCCATAGATTTATCCTGGCTTAGCCGTACGCCCGGCCGGGCGCACGCTGTCTTTAAAGGTTGCCGACGACGGTGTTCCGCCGGCAAACACGAATCGGGGAGGCCATTTTAGGCAAAGGGGCGCGCACGGGTTTTGATTTGAGGCAGCTTATGGCGTATTGATAAACATGGCGGTGAAATGCACTATTTGTTGATATAGACCGCTGAAGCCGCGCGTCAGTGTGGCAAAATAGCGGTAGTCCGTATTGAAAGGAGTGGATGACCGTGTTGGAAAAACTAAGAGCACGTCTTGTGCGCCAGGGGCCGTCGCTGCTGCGCATCCCGCTGAAATTCACGCCGTTCGCTCTGCAGCGCCAACTGCTGCAACAGGTGCTGAGCTGGCAGTTCCGCCAGGCGTTGGCGGATGGCGATCTGGAATTTCTCGAATCGCGCTGGTTAAAGATCGAAGTTCGCGATCTGGCGCTACAATGGTTTATGACGGTAGAAAACGACAAACTGGTGGTCAGCCAGCACGCCGAAGCGGACGTCAGCTTCAGCGGCGACGCCAACGATCTGATCCTGATCGCGGCGCGTAAGCAAGATCCGGATACGCTGTTCTTTCAGCGTCGGCTGCAGATTGAAGGGGATACCGAATTGGGCCTGTATGTGAAAAATTTGATGGACGCCATTGAGCTGGAAAGCATGCCTGCGCCGCTGCGCATGGGGCTGTTGCAGTTGGCTGATTTTGTCGAAGCAGGGCTGCAGGAGGGCACGGCGTCGGCTTCCCGTGTGGCGGCATCATGCTGATCCGCGTAGAGATCCCGGTAGACGCGGCGGGTATCGATGCCTTGCTGCGACGCGCCTTTGGCCGCGACGACGAAGCCGACCTGGTGCAGCAGCTGCGCGAAGACGGCCTGCTGACGCTGGGCGTGGTCGCCACTGACGACGAAGGCGGCGTAGTGGGTTATGCCGCGTTCAGCCCGGTGGATGTGGCCGGCGAAGATCGCCAATGGGTGGCGCTGGCGCCGCTGGCGGTAGATGAAAGCCTGCGCCGTCAGGGGCTGGCTGAAAAGCTGGTGTACGAGGGGTTGGATTCGCTGAACGAATTCAGCTACGCCGCGGTGGTGGTGCTGGGCGATCCGGCCTATTACGGCCGCTTCGGTTTCAAACCGGCCGCCGCCTATGGCCTGAATTGTCGCTGGCCGGACACGGAAAGCGCATTCCAGGTGTATCCGCTGGCGCAAGACGCTCTGAATGGCGTCAGCGGCGAAGTGGCTTTTTCTGCGCCGTTTAATCGCTTTTAACGGCCGGCAATAGATACGCCAACGACAGCGGCGGGTGATTCACCAGCCGCTCTTTTTGTATTTTGCTCAGCTGTTTGACGCGGTATTCCAGCTTCAGCGCCGTTGAGCGATCCCCCACCTGGCAGTGAAACGCCAGCGTCAGCTCCCCTTTACCGCGCAGCGCCTTGGCGCCTTTGCCGGCTTGATGTTGCGCCAGGCGGCGCGCCACGTCGGTGGTGATGCCGGTATACAGCATGCCGCTCGGTAAACGCAGCATGTAGAGGTGCCAGGGAGTGGGGGTAGTGTCGGTCATCGTACGCCGTTTCGGTGGCCAGGGTCGGCGTATGATGGCATGTTCGCCGTCACAATCCCATCCCCGGCCGCCGGAGCCTTACCGCTTTACCCCTTTTTTCCCGCCAGCTCGAAGCGCGGCGAGACAATGCCGTACAGCGTCCAGCCGAGGAAGGTGGCGATGGCGCCCCACATCATCGCTTCCTCACCGGAGCTGTAAAGCGCATAGAAGCTGTACAGCGCGCCGATGCCGGCGATGATATTGGCGATGCGCGCCTTGTTGTCCGGCACCTTCGCCACTTTCTGAATAATGACCAGCGCCGCCATCGACAGGATGTAAGGGATGATGTTGGTCACCACCGCCAGGTTCACCAGCACGTTGAACTGCTTGTTCAGCGACGGGCTGATGGTCATCAGAGACAAACCGCTCTGGATGACGACGATGGTCAGCATGCCTTTGACCGGCGCGTCGGCCTTGCTCAGCTTGGAGAAGATTTTCGGGAAGAAGCCGCTGTCGGCGGAGGATTTGAACACCTGGGCGATGGTGAACTGCCAGCCGAGCAGCGAGCCGACGCAGGACATCACCATCAACGCCATGATGATCTTGCCGACCGTCGGATTGAACATGTGGGAGAACGCCAGCCCGAACGGGGCGGTGGAGTTGGCCAGATCCATGTTTGGCACGATGCCGGCGATCACGTTGGTCGAAACGATATAGATCACCGCCGCGCTGAGTGTGCCGCCCAGTACGGCGATCGGCACGTTGCGCTCCGGATTTTCCACCACGTCGGTGTTGGCGCAGGCGGATTCCAGCCCCAGGAACGCCCACAGGGTCATTGAGATCGAGGCGCCAATGGCTTCGAAGGTCGGCACCTGATGCGGGTTCCAGGCGGCGACGTAGGCGCTGCCGCTGAACCAGTACCAGCCGATGACCGAGATGCCCACCACCGGAATGATCACGCCCCAGACGGTGATGCCGCTGATTTTGCCGGTGATGCGCGCGCCGCCGAAGTTGGCGACGGTCGCCAGCCACAGCACGCCGATGGTGGCGATACAGATCCCGAGCGGGCTGAGCGTGGTGTCGAACAGCTCGGTGCCGTAGCCGACGGCGGAAATGGCGATGGCGATATTGGCGATCAGCAGCGAAACGCCGTAGGTGTAGTTCGCCATGAAGTTGCCTGATTTACCGAAGGCGTATTCGGCGTAGCCGCCCATGCCGCCGGATTTACGGCTGAACATGCCGCATTTGGCGAACGCGTAGGCCAGCGCCATCGAGCCGACGGCGGTCACCAGCCAGGAAACTATCGAAATCGTGCCCACTTCGGCCAGCTTGGTCGGCAGCATAATTATGCCGGAACCCATCATATTCACGGCGGTCAGGATCGTTAATTGCACGACCCCCATTTTATTGTTGGACTTACTCATGATCATTTTCTCTTTTAGGATGCGATCCGGGCGGCGAGAATAATCGCCGCCCCGTAAGGTGATTAATTTTTCATGACGTAGCCGTAAGCGCGGTTCCAGCCGTCCTCATCCTGTTGGATATAAACGCCCTGCAATTCCGGCGCGAACCCCGGCAATAAGTTGATGCCTTCTTCCAATGCCAGGAAATAACGCTGCGCGGCGCCGCCCCAAATTTCACCGGGCACGACGCACAGCACGCCAGGCGGGTAAGGCAGGGCGCCTTCGGCGGCGATGCGCCCCTCGGCCTTGGCCAGCGAGACCAATTCCACGTTGCCGCGTACAAACTCGGTATTGGCGTCCTGCGGATTCATCACCACGCGCGGGAAATAACTTTTGCGGAACATCTCTTTTTGCAGTTCTTTAACGTCGTAGCTGACGTAAAGGTCGTGCATTTCCTGGCACAGCTGGCGGATGGTGTAGTTTTTGTAGCGCTGCTGGTGGTTTTTATAGACCGCAGGCAGCACCTCGCTGAGCAGGGAGTTTTGCTCGATGTGCTTCTCGAAGCGGGCGATCAGGGCCACCAGGTGTTGCATCTTGGCGATGTCTTCCGCCGGCGTCAGCAGGAACAGGATCGAGTTGAGATCGCATTTTTCCGGCACGATGCCGTTTTCGCGCAGGTAGTTGGCCAGAATGGTCGCTGGGATGCCGAACTCGCTGTAGCTACCGGTCGCGGTATCGATGCCCGGCGTGGTGAGCAGCAGTTTGCACGGATCGACGAAGTACTGCGATTCGGCATAGCCCTCAAAAGCGTGCCATTTTTCGCCGGGCACGAAGTTGAAGAAGCGCAGATCGTTGGCCATCGCCGCGGTGTCATAGGCTTGCCACGGCTTGCCGTCGATCTGATCCGGCACGAACGGTTTGATCATCGTGCAGGTATCCAGCAGCATTTTGCGCGCTTCGATGCCCACGCGCACACATTCTTGCCACAGGCGCTGGCCGCTCTTGCCCTCGTGCATCTTGGCGTTGACGTCCAGCGCGGCGAACAGCGGATAGAACGGGCTGGTGGAGGCGTGCAGCATAAAGGCGTTGTTGAAGCGCTTGTGGTTGCAGTACCGGCTCTGCCCCTTGATATGCTTGTCTTTTTTGTGGATCTGCGAGGTCTGCGAGAAGCCGGCCTGCTGCTTGTGCACCGACTGGGTGACGATGATGCCGGGATCGTTCTCGTTCAGCTCCAGCAGCAGCGGCGAGCAGTCTTTCATCATCGGAATGAACTGCTCATAGCCCACCCAGGCGGAGTCGAACAGGATGTAATCGCACAGGTGGCCAATCTTGTCGACCACCTGACGGGCGTTGTAGATAGTGCCGTCGTAGGTGCCGAGCTGGATGATCGCGAGGCGGAACGGGCGGGCTTCGTTGGCGCGTTCCGGCGCCACTTCGCGGATCTGTTGGCGCAGGTAGCGCTCGTCGAAGCAGTGCGCGTCGATGCCGCCGATAAAGCCGAACGGGTTGCGCGCGGTTTCCAGATAAACCGGCGTGGCGCCGGCCTGGATCAATGCGCCGTGGTGGTTGGATTTATGGTTGTTGCGGTCAAACAGCACCAGATCGCCGCGCGTCAGCAGAGCGTTGGTCGCCACCTTGTTCGAGGCCGAGGTGCCGTTGAGCACGAAGTAGGTCTTGTCGGCGTTGAACACCTTGGCGGCGTGCTGCTGCGCCGCGCAAGGCGCGCCTTCGTGGATCAACAGATCGCCCAGTTTGACGTCGGCGTTGCACATGTCCGAACGGAAAAGCGTTTCGCCGTAGAAGTCGAAGAACTGGCGGCCCGCCGGATGTTTGCGGAAGAACTCGCCGCCCTGATGGCCGGGGCAGGCGAAAGTGGCGTTGCCCATTTCCACGTACTGCGTCAGCGTGTTGAAGAACGGCGGCAGCAGCTCGCTCTCATATTTTGCGGCGGCGGCCTCCAGCTGTTTACCGTAGAACTGGGTATTCTTGCCGCACAGCTCAAACACGCCATGCAGCGCCGGCAATACGGCGTTATCCAGCTCTTCTTCGCAGCAGACGGCGACGAACAGCGGAATGTTCAGGCCGTGCTCTTCGATGCGCGCCACCATGCCTTGCGCGACGTCTTCTACCGACAGCACGATGGCGGCGACGTCATTGAAATCGCTGTGATGCACATCGACGATGTCGCGTTCAGTTTCAAAGCAGCCGAGGGTTTGGGTGTTGGCGGCAATTTTTAATTTTTTCATTTTTCTCATTCTTCAGGCAAAGGCGCACCGTCGGCAAATAATTCCATTTGCCGCTAACGCCTTCACGAAAATAAAGGTGTACGAGAACCCAGCGATGCCCTAAGGCATTAACTGTGTTCTTTGTTTTATTTTTCTTGGAGGCTCTTTGACGGTATTAAAAATGTATTGCGCGCCCTTCCCGGTTTGCGGGGGAAAGACATTATCACCGGAGTGCGGAGAATAAAGTGAAACGCAAAGACACTCTTAACAACGGCGTAAGAGCGAGGGGGTGAGGGTTATCTGTAGTTGAAGAATGCGAAACTAAAGCAGCTGCGATGAGCCATCATCATAATATGGGTTGTGCGCCTGATATGCGCCATTTTTCGGTTATTGTTTTCCATTTTCTAATCCACCTTGCTGAGTGAAAAGATGGCGCTATTTTAACGCAAGATGGGCAGAAAATCGTGATTTTCATCACATAAATGCCGGTGTTTATAAATAACTATTCATTGATTATGCAGTGAGTTGCATAAACTGCGGCCAGGCAGACAAATGAGCATGTAAATAAATTGCTAATCGGCGCCGGGCAGACGCGCTAAATTTGCGTGCCGTCAGGATGGGAATAAAAGAATGGCGCAATTAATCGGTTGCCTAACGATCAAATAAATCCGGTTTGTTTTTTTTATGTTATAAACCCGTCTGACGCTGAAATGAGTAAAAATACAGATATTGTGATTTTATATTCGCATGGGATTTTTGGTGATTATCGTTATTTGTGACTCGCTTCAACAACGCAGGGTAAGATGAAGTGAGTGAACCGGGAGGCGAGTAACCTTGAATACCCCAGAACAACGGCAACAGATTGCGGATTTCATCGGCAAGCAACATGTCTTAACGCTGTGCGCCGGCGACGGCCTCGACATGTGGTGCGCCAACTGTTTTTACGTGTTCGACGCCGCGACGATGGCGCTGTGGCTGATGACCGAACCGCACACCCGCCACGGTGGGCTGATGCTGAACAACGGCCGGGTGGTCGGCACCATCGCGCCGAAACCGAAAAGCATCGCGCTGATCCGCGGCGTGCAGTACCGCGCCGAGGCGGTGCTGCTGAGCGGCGAAGAGGCCGAGGCGGCGCGCGCGCGTTACTGCAAGCGCTTCCCGATCGCCAGGGCGATGAAGGCCTCGGTATGGCGGCTGGATCTGCACGAGGTGAAGATGACCGACAACACCCTCGGCTTCGGCAAGAAGCTGCATTGGGCGCGGTCTATACTTTAAGTCGACGTATTGATTACAACGGGAGATTGCATGGCGCGAGCACTGTTAGTCGGCGCAACCGGGCTGGTGGGGCGCGAGTTGCTGCAGCGGTTGCAAAGCGATCCGCAGGTAACGGCCATCGTGGCGCCGACGCGCACGCCGCTGCCGCCGCACGGCAAGCTGACCAACCCGGTCGGCGATGCGCTGTTCGAACTGCTGAACGGCCTGCAGCAGCCGGTCGATCTGGTGTTCTGCTGCCTGGGCACCACCCGCCAGGCGGCGGGCAGCGCCGATGCCTTCCGCTACGTCGATTACCAACTGGTGGTGGAGAGCGCGCTGACCGGCCGCCGGTTGGGGGCGCAGCACTGTCTGGTGGTGAGTGCGTTGGGCGCCAACGCGCATTCCACCTTCCTGTATAACCGCACCAAAGGCGAGATGGAGCAGGCGCTGCGCGAACAGCGCTGGCCGCGCCTGACGCTGGTGCGGCCTTCCATGCTGGTGGGGGATCGCCCTGCGCCGCGCCTGATGGAGCGCCTCTCGCTGCCGTTGTTCAGGCTGCTGCCCGGCAAATGGCGCGCCGTCTCCGCCAAAGACGTGGCGCAAACGCTGCTGCAGCAGGCGTTCACGCCGGGCGAAGGGGTCAGGGTGCTGGAGTCGGATCGGCTGCACTGCTACCGAGGCTGACGCTGAGGTGGTCGAACGCCAGCTCCAGCCCGGCGGGCAGTTCATTGTCCAGCAGCCACAGATCGAGATGATGGCTGATGTGCGTCAGCAGCGTGCGTTTGGGCTGCAGCAACCGCTGCGTCTCCTGCGCGCGGGTCAGATCGTTGTGGTTGCGCGGCGCCTGCGGCTGAGGCGGCAGGCTGCAATCGAGCACCAGCAGATCCAGCGCCACGTTCTGCAAATAGTCGGCGGTGGCCGGCGGCAGGCCGACGGTGTCGGTCAGGTAGGCCAGCGCAGCGCCCGCCGCCTGGATCAGATAGCCGTGGGTCAGTTTGGAGTGTTGCAGCGGCAGCGGGGTGATGCGAATGCCGCCCAGTTCGACGGTGGCGAAGGGCGCCAGCGGCGGCTGAAACGCCAGAATGCCCGGGTGTTTGAACAGATCGTCGCAGCCCTGTTCATCCGGTGGGCCATACACCGGAATGGAATTTCCGCACCCCCAACGCAAAGGAAATAACCCCTGAACGTGATCCATGTGGTAATGTGTCAGTAAAAAACGTTGAATTTGCCCCGCCGAAAATCGCCGCTCCAAAGCCGGTAATCCCGCATCCAATAAGGTCGTTTCCCCCTGATAGTTGAGCATGGCGCTGCACGCGCGCCGCCGAAATGCCGGCTCGCGCCGCGCCCGTTGGCAGATAGGGCAGTCGCAGCCGAACACCGGCACCTGCTGCGCGCCGCCGGTGCCGAGAAAGGTCAGTTGCATCGCTCCCCCTCCGTTAAAGGTACTTCTGGGCAAAGCGGTTGATGTCGCGAAAATCCGCCAACCGCGCCTGCAGCGTGGCGTGATCCCAGTGCCACCACTGGCTGCGTTCGATACGCTCTATCAGCGCATCGTCGAAGCGCATGCCGATCTTTTTGGCCGCCACGCCGGCGACGATGCTGTAAGGCTCCACGTCCTTGGTGACCACCGCCGCGCTGCCGATCACCGCGCCGTTGCCGACGCTGACGCCCGGCATCAGGATGGCGTTATGGCCGATCCACACGTCGTGGCCGACGGTGACGTGGTGCTCGCGCCGCCAGTCGAAGAACGCCGCGTCGTCTTCCCCCAGCCCGTATTCGGAAGCGCGATAGGTGAAGTGGTGCTGCGCGATGCGCTGGTAGGTCGGGTGGTTGCCGGGATTGATGCGCGCATAGGAGGCGATGGAAACGAACTTGCCGATAGTGGCGTAAAAAATCTGGTTGTGCCCGGCAGTGTAGGAGTAGTCCCCCATCTCCACCTCTTCCAGGATCGCATCGTCGGCCAGATGCACATACTGGCCGAGCCGGGTGCGGTTAAGGGTCACGTTGTCGCCGATTTTCGGCTGGGCAAAGTCGTTCATGGCGTCGCATCCTGAGCTTGTCGGGTGGCGGTTGGCAGCAGCGCCAACAGCGCCGCCAGGGTATCGTCGAGTGGGCCGTCGTTGTGCAGTACCCGGCAGCCGGCGGGCAGACTCTGCTGATATTCCGCCGCCCGCGCCAGCCGCTGCTCGATCTGTTCAGCGCTTTCCCGTCCGCGATCCTGCAGGCGCCGGCGCAGGATCGCGGCGTTGACCTGCAGGCATACCGGCAGCAGCTGCGCACCGTAGCGCTGCTGCGCCTGCGGCAGGTGGGCGCGCGAACCGTTGACCGCCACGTCGATCCCCTGCAGTAGCCAAAGATCCACTTCGATCCCGAACGCGTAGTGCTGCTGGTGGGCCTGCCAGTCGAGCGCGAACAGCCCCTTGGCGCGGCGGCGCAGAAATTCGGGTTCGCTCAGCGCGATGTGATTCTCGCAGCCGGCGTCCGCCGGCCGGGTGATGTAACGGTGCGCCACCAGCGGCGCGCGGTCGGCGTCGGCCCGCAGCGCAGCCAGCAGGCTGTCCTTGCCTGCGCCGGAAGGCCCCATCAGATAGATGAGCCGCGCCATCAGAACACCTGCCTGCCCTGGCGCCACACGTTCTGCACGTAAACGTGCTCGCCGTGCGGCCGCGCCAGCACCAGATCCGCCCGCAATCCTTCGGCGATGGCGCCGCGATCCTGCAGATCCAGCGCCCGCGCCGGGTTGCGGGTGATCATGCGCACCGCCTGGGGCAGATCGTAGGCGTTGCGTTCGTCCGCCGCGAGGCGAAACGCCGCGTCCAGCAGGCTGGCCGGGTAATAATCGGAAGAGAGAATATCCAGCACCCCCAGCGCCGCCAGGTGGTGCGCCGCCACGTTACCGGAGTGGGAGCCGCCGCGCACGATGTTCGGCGCGCCCATCAGCACCTGCAGGCCCTGCTGGTGCGAAGCGCGGGCGGCCGCCTCGGTGGTGGGGAACTCGGCAATGGCGCTGCCGAGCGCGCAGGATTCGGCCACGTGCGCGGCTGTGGCGTCGTCATGGCTGGCCAGCGAGATGCGGCGCGCGCGGCAGTGGGCGGCGATCGCCTCGCGGTTCGGCGCGGCCCAGCGGGCGGACAGGGCGACCTGCTCTTCCTCGTACTCGCTCATCTGCTGATCGTTGAGGTGGTATTTGCCCTGATAATATTCGCGGTACTTTTCGCGCGAGGCGAACTGGCGCTGGCCCGGCGAATGGTCCATCAGCGACACCAGCGACACGCCCGGCTTGTCCATCAGCTGTTCGAACAGCGGCAGGGTGCTCTCGTGCGGCAGCTCGCAGCGCAGGTGCAGCCGGTGCTCGGCGCGGTTCACCCCGGCGCGCTGGCTGTGGATCACCGCATCGATCATCTTCTGCAGGTTTTCCAGCCGGTGGCCGCCGTCGCGCACGTCGCCGATCGCCACCGCGTCCAGCACCGTGGTGATGCCGTTGGCCACCATCAGCGCATCGTGGCTGCTCATCGCCGAATGGGCCGGCCAGTCGACGTTCGGGCGCGGGGTGAAGAACTTGTCCAGGTTGTCGGTATGCAGCTCGATCAGCCCCGGCAGCAGCCAGCCGCCGTCGCCGTCCAGCGCCTGCGGCAGACGGCTCGGGCCGTCGGCGAAGCTGCGGATCACGCCGTCCTGCATCTCCAGCGAGCCTTGCACCACCTGGTCATCCAGCACCAGCTTAACGTTATTGACGATCATCAGAGGGCCTCCAGCGCCTGCGGCGCCTGCATGTCATACAGCCGGTCGGCGACCTGTCGGCGGACGCCTTCATCGTGGAAAATGCCGACGATCGCCGCGCCGCGCGCCTTGGCGCGTTCGATAAGCTGCACCACCGCCGCGCTGTTGCGGCTGTCGAGCGAGGCGGTCGGTTCATCCAGCAACAGGATGGGATAATCGACGATAAAGCCGCGCGCGATGTTTACCCGCTGCTGCTCGCCGCCGGAGAAGGTGGACGGCGCCAGCGGCCACAGGCGCTGCGGCACGTTGAGCGCGGCGAGCAGCGCTTCGGCGCGGTCGCGGCATTCGGCGCGCTCGACGCCCTGTTCCAGCAGCGGCTGCATCACCACCTCCAGCGCGCTGATGCGCGGGATCACCCGCAGGAACTGGCTGACCCAGCCCAGCGTATGGCGGCGCACCGCCAGAATCTGGCGCGCGTCGGCGCTGACCATGTCCAGCCAGTCGCCCTGGTGGTTGATCCAGATATGGCCGCTGTCCGGCAGGTAGTTGGCGTACAGCGAGCGCAGCAGGGTGGATTTGCCGCTGCCGGAGTGGCCGTGCAGCACCACGCATTCGCCGCCGTGGACCGTCAGGTTGGCGTCGTGCAGCACCGGCAGGCGGGTGCCGTACTGCTGATGCAGCACAAAGGTTTTACTGAGATGTTCAACTCGGATTTGCATAGTCATCTGTTATCGCCTTGGGTTACGACAGCACCGAAGAAACCAGCAGCTGGGTGTAAGGATGGTGCGGATCGTCGAGCACCCGATCGGTCAGGCCGCTCTCCACCACTTCGCCCTGTTTCATCACCAGCAGGCGGTGGGCCAGCAGCCGCGCCACGCCGAGATCGTGAGTGACGATCACCGCCGCCAGCTGCATCTCCACCACCAGGTTACGCAGCAGATCGAGCAGGCGCGCCTGCACCGACACGTCCAGCCCGCCGGTCGGCTCATCCATAAACACCAGCTTGGGGTGGGTGACCAGATTGCGGGCGATTTGCAGCCGCTGCTGCATGCCGCCGGAGAAGGTGGTCGGCAGATCGTCGAGGCGCGACAGCGGGATTTCGACGTCTTCCAGCCACTGGCCGGCCTGGCGGCGAATGTCGCCATAGTGGCGCTGGCCGATGGCCATCAGCCGCTCGCCGATGTTGCCGCCGGCGGAGACCTGCGGCCGCAGCCCGTCGAGCGGGTGCTGGTGCACCACGCCCCAGTCGGTGCGCAGCAGGCGGCGGCGATCGCTCTCCGCCATGGCGTACAGGTCGTGCTCCTGGCCCGCCTGCGGGCGGTAAAGGATCTGCCCGTGCTGCGGCGCCAGCCGCGCCGAGATCGATTTCAGCAGCGTGGTTTTGCCGGAGCCGGATTCGCCGACGATGCCCAGCACTTCACCGGGGTAGATGTCGAACGACACGTCGCTGAAGCCCTTGCCGGGGGCGTACAGGTGGGTGAGCCGGTTCACCGACAGCAGCGGAGTGGTGCTCAAAGGGGTGGAAGTCATCAGTGCTGCGCCTCTTGCGAAGATTGCGCCAGCTGCTGCCGGCAGTAGTCGGTGTCCGAACAGACGAACATGCGGTTGCCCCGATCGTCGAGCACCACCTCGTCCAGGTAGCTGTGGCGCGAGCCGCACAGTGCGCAGGGTTCGTCCCACTGCTGCACGCTGAACGGATGGTCGTCGAAGTCCAGGCTCTCCACCTTGGTGAACGGCGGCAGGGCGTAGATGCGTTTCTCGCGCCCGGCGCCGAACAGCTGCAGCGCCGGCATCATGTGCATTTTCGGGTTGTCGAATTTCGGGATCGGCGACGGATCCATCACGTAGCGATCGTTGACCTTCACCGGGTAGGCGTAGGTGGTGGCGATATGGCCATAGCGCGCGATATCTTCATACAGCTTCACCTGCATCACGCCGTACTCCTCCAGCGCGTGCATCTTGCGCGTCTCGGTTTCGCGCGGTTCGATAAAGCGCAGCGGCTCCGGGATCGGCACCTGATAGATCAGGATCTGGTCTTCGCGCAGCGCGGTTTCCGGAATGCGGTGACGGGTCTGGATCAGGGTGGCTTCCGGCGTGCGTTCGGTAGTTTCCACCCCGGCGACGCGTTGGAAGAAGCGGCGGATCGACACCGCGTTGGTGGTGTCGTCGGCCCCTTGGTCTATCACCTTCAGCACGTCGGCGCGGCCGATGACGCTGGCGGTGAGCTGAATGCCGCCGGTGCCCCAGCCGTAGGGCATCGGCATCTCGCGGCCGCCGAACGGCACCTGATAGCCGGGGATCGCCACCGCCTTCAGGATGGCGCGGCGGATCATGCGCTTGGTCTGCTCGTCCAGATAGCCGAGGTTATAGCCGGTCAATACTTCACTCATCGCGGGCCTCCTGACGCTCGCTGTATTCCTGTCGCAGCCGCTTGAGCAGCTCCAGTTCGGCCTGGAAGTCGACGTAGTGCGGCAGCTTGAGATGGGAGACGAAGCCGGCGGCCTCGACGTTGTCGGCGTGGGCCAGCACGAACTCTTCGTCCTGCGCCGGGCCGGCGACACCTTCGCCGTAGTCTGGGCTCTGCAACGCGCGGTCCACCAGCGCCATCGCCATCGCCTTGCGTTCGGCGCGGCCGAACACCAGCCCGTAACCGCGGGTGAAGTGCGGCGGGTGGTCCTTGGGATCGACGAAGCCGTTGACCATTTCGCACTCGGTCAGCAGGATTTCGCCGATGTCGATGGCGAAACCGAGCTCTTCAGGCACGATCTCCACCGAAACGTGGCCGGTGCGGATCTCGCCGGCGAACGGGTGGTTGCGGCCGTAGCCGCGCTGGGTGGCGTAGCCGAGCGCCAGCAGAAAACCTTCGTCGCCGCGCACCAGCTGCTGCAGGCGCGCCGAGCGCGAGCAGGGGTAAACCGGCGGGTTGCGGGTAATGTCGTCCGGCGTGCTGCCGTCGTCCTGTTCTTCCCGCGCCAGCTGCTGGCGACACAATAGATCGAACACGTGGCTGCAGTTGTCCGGCAGCGGTTCGTCGGCCTGCGGCGCACGCGGCGCCTCGCCTTCCGCCAGCAGCGCGAAGTCCAGCAGCCGGTGGGTGTAGTCGTAGGTCGGCCCCAGCACCTGCCCGCCGGGCAAGTCCTTGTAAACCGCCGAAATGCGCCGCTCCAGCCGCATGTTTTCGCTGGCCAGCGGCTCGCTGACCGCCAGGCGCGGCAGGGTGGTGCGGTAGGCGCGCAGCAGGAAGATCGCCTCCACCAAATCGCCGCTGGCCTGTTTGATGGCCAGCGCCGCCAGCTCGCGATCGTAGATGCCGCCTTCGGTCATCACCCGATCCACCGCCAGCCCCAGCTGCTGTTCGATTTGTTCCGCGCCGATCGCCGGCAGCGCGTCGTCGCCGCGCCGCAGCTGTTCCTGCAGCTGATGGGCGGCCTCAATGGCTTTTTCGCCCCCTTTTACCGCTACGTACATCAGCACACCTCCACGCGGGTGGTCCGCGGGATCGCCAGCAGGCGATCGCCGCAGGTCAGTAAAATATCCAGCCCCAGCGGGAAGCGCTGCGGGCGGTTGACCAGGTAATCCAGCAGCGCCGGCGGCAGGCGCGGCGCAATCAGGCGTTGGCTCTCGATGCCGGGGCCGGTCAGGCGCAGCGCGGCGCCGTTCTCCAGCTCGGCAAGCTGCACCACCACCGTGGCGCCGCATTCCGGCGAGATTTCAGTGCCGTGCGGCAACGCCTGCAGATCGGCGGCCTGCAGCTGCTCATCGAACAGGGCAAAACAGACCTCCTGCGCCGTGGCGGCCAGCGGCGCGCCGCTGTGAAAACGAATGTTTGTTAGCACTTGCTCACTTTTAAGCGCAGCGCACAGCAGCAGCGGCGTTTCCTGATCGGCCAGCGCCAGCAGCGCGGCGGTGCTGGCGGCGTTCAGCGGCGCCCAGGCCGTGCCGGCCGGCAGCGTCACCCGGTGGCCCGGTTCGCTCAAGGCTTTAAGAATCAAACGGAAAGCGTGCTGCGATTGGTCTATCGGTTGTTCAAAACCGGTCAATAAACTCATGGCTTAATCCCCTCGCACCAGCGTAAAGAAGTCCACCCGGCTGGCGGCGATCGCCCGGGCGCGCAGCTGGCGCTGTTCGTGCTGCAGCGCGGCCAGCGGCGCGATCAGCTGTTGTTGCAGGCGTTCGCCGTGTTCCGGCTGTTGCAGCAGCGCATCGGCCAGCGCGCACAGCTCGGCGTGCGCCTTGTCGCGCCCGGCGATATAGCTGTAGCCGTAGCCGCCGTTGTCCAGCTGCACCACCGCGCGGGTGACCGTCATGTCCCCCAGCACGAAGCGGCGGCCGGTAGCGCCCATGCGCCCCTGCAGCTGGGCCAGGCCGATCTCCGGCGCGCGGATGCTGCGGTAACCCGGGCTGAGGTTCAGCGCCTGCCAGTGGCTGCGCAGCTGCTCGGGCCGGCTGTGCGCCAGCACCGACATCCAGCGTTGTCTCGACTCTAAGGCTTGCATTCAGTGCTCCATCGTCAGTTCAATCATGTCGGCGCGGGCCAGGCTGACGGAGTATTCCGCCACGTCTTCGCCGCCGCTGCGGACGTTAAGGGTGCGCACGCACAGCAGCGGCGCGTGGGTGGCGATCTCCAGCAGCCGGCTCTCTTTAGCCTGCGCACGGCGCGCGCTGATGCGCGTCTGGCGGCGGGTCAGCGGCTGCTGCAGGTGCTGTTCGATAAACTGGTGCAGCGAACCGCTGTGGAACTGCTGCAGCGCCGGCCACCAGTCCAGATCGGGCAGATAGTGGTCGATGACGCTCATCGGCACGCCGTTGACCCGGCGCAGAGTGCGCAGGTGGATTACCATTTCGCCTTCTTCACGCGAGAGCGCGCTGGCAACATGCCCATTGCACGGGCGCAAGACAGCGAGTAAGCGCTCACTGGTGGGATGGCTACCCTGCTCGAACAGGTTCTGGCTGAAGCGGGTATTGGCGTGCAGCGGGTAGTCGTAAGGGCGCATCAGCACCAGAATGCCGACGCCGTGGCGGCGCTGCAGCCAGCCGCGCTCCACCAGCTGATCCACCGCGCGGCGCAGGGTGTGGCGATTGACCTGATAACGCTCGGCCAGCTGCTGTTCCGAAGGCAGGTAGTCGCCGCAGCGGTATTGCGTGCGCAGCTCCTGTTCCAGCTGCGCGGCGATCTGCTGATAGCGCGTGGGGTAAGTGGTCGGATGTCTAGATAACTCCATCATAATAAAAACCTCGTCATACCGATGGCTGTGCGATGAAGGCGAAAGCGGTGCGTTTCATCGGGCGTCTACCCTGTGGTTTTCAAGTTGGCATCATGGTGCCGGGCGCAGATGACAATCGCGTTACGCGTCGGTGGCGAACAGATGAACTATTTAGGACAGCCCGGGCGTGCACGGGCGGCGACGGCGCGCTATGCTGGCGCCTCTGTTGACTGACTCTGGCCGCTACCATGCCGCAACCTCTAAACGCCCCTGAACACGCCCCACGCGCCTGGCCGCTGTGGAAACCGATCCTGTTTCTGCTGGTGGTGGCCGTTGGCCTCTACTACGTCAAATGGCAGCCTTACTACGGCAAGGCGTTCGTGGCGGCGGACAGCCACTCGATCGGCAAATCGATCCTGGCCGACGGCGCCGCGAGCCCCTGGCTGGCGGCCTGGCAGTACGCGCTGGTCTACTTCACCGCGGTATGGAAGGCGGCGCTGCTCGGGGTGCTGTTAGGTTCGCTGGTGCAGGTGCTGATCCCGCGCGACTGGCTGGCGCGCACGCTCGGCCACCGGCGTTTTTCCGGCACCGTGCTGGGGGCGCTGATCGCGCTGCCGGGCATGATGTGTACCTGCTGCGCCGCGCCGGTTGCCGCCGGCATGCGCCGCCAGTCGGTGTCCAGCGGTGCCGCGCTGGCCTTTTGGCTCGCCAACCCGGTATTGAACCCGGCGACGCTGGTGTTCATGGGGTTTGTGCTCGGTTGGCCGTTCGCCGCCATCCGCCTGGTGGCGGGCGTAGTGATGGTGCTGGGCATCGCCTGGCTGGTGCAGCGCGTGACCGCCAACGATCCGCAGCCCGCCGCGCTGCAGCCTTTGGTGCTGACGGCGCAGAGCGAGGAACGGCCGTTCCTCGCCCGCTGGGGCAAAGCGCTGTGGGCGCTGTTTTGGTCGACCATCCCGATCTACGTGCTGGCGGTGCTGGCGCTGGGCGCGGCGCGGGTCTGGCTGTTCCCGCACGCCGACGGCGCCGTCGACAATAGCCTGCTGTGGATCATCGGCCTGGCGATCGTCGGCTGCCTGTTTGTTATCCCCACCGCGGCGGAGATCCCGATCGTACAGACCATGATGCTGGCGGGCATGGGCGCCGGCCCGGCGCTGGCGCTGCTGATGACCCTGCCGGCGGTCAGCCTGCCTTCGCTGCTGATGCTCAACAAGGCCTTCTCCGCCCGGGCGCTGTGCCTGATGGCGGTGCTGGTGGCGCTGTGCGGCGTACTGACCGGCGTGGTGGGGATGGGGTTGGTGTAATTTACCGTTGCTGTCTCAAGAAGGAGACGGCAATGGCCACGTTTAACAACCGGTAAAGCGGACCAATGGCGTCAGTGAGTTAACGCTTCTCCTGTCGGATATCATGACATCACATTGAATGCACTATTGTGAATTTAAATTCACTATAGTAAATTTGCGTGGACTAATTTTGTATGTAAATACACCCAGTAATGACCACGGTAAGGTAGAAGAATGTTAAAAATCAGAATGTCACGTCCATCTGAAGCGCCAGAAATTATACGAATCTGGAAAAATTCTGTAGATGCTACGCACGACTTTCTCACTGCGCACGATCGACAAGAGATCGAAAAAGAGGTTGTCGGTTTTTTTTCTGAAACCCCCGTGTGGGTTGCCGCCGATCGGGAAGACCATCCGCTGGGATTTATGTTTTTACATGATGGTCATCTGGAGGCGCTTTTTGTCGATGCTGCAGCTCGCGGACATGGCGTCGGCAAGCAGTTGATATCACATGCACTGGCGCTTCATCCTGATTTAAGCGTCGATGTGAATGAACAAAACCAACAGGCCGTCGGGTTTTATCAACATATGGGCTTTGAAGTTTCAGGGCGTTCCGAGTTGGATAATCAAGGCAGGGCCTATCCCCTATTGCACCTAAGCCGCTCGGCGGGAATGTAGCCGTCGTGGCAGTGGCGCATTATTGATTTTTTTGGCTAAAAGCAACGACATATGCACAACCCTGCTCACTGTCGGGATTGCTCATTTGGTACTCGCTGGCAAAGGTCAGGGCAAAGCAGTCACCGGCGCGTAAATGATGGGTTTGATTATTGACCCGAAAATCAAGGCTGCCACTCAACACCCACAGCGTTTGGCCGGAAAGATGCTCACTGGCGGAAGCGGGTATCGTAAGTTGACCCAGAGCAGGAATTTCAACTTTGATAAGTTCGGGGCATGCGCCCGCTGGGGACAGAGACCAGCGGGTAATGCCCGACTTTTCATCTGTCCAATGCTGCTGCTGATGAGCAAAGAGCACCAGTGAGTTCTGGTGTTGCTCAAGTTCTGCGAAAAGTTTTGATAGCGTAATATTCATGGCATTGGCTAAACGGCCGAGGATCGTGGCGCTGGGACTGGAAGCCCCCCGTTCAACCTTGCTGATCATGGCCTGACTGACGCCCGACCGTTGGGCAAGCTCTGCTACCGTCCAGTTGCGTGCCTTTCTATGTTTAAGCAATAAACGCGCAATATCGCTGTCTACTATCTGATTTTTAGATGTTTTATCCATTCTCACCCTCACTTTCGCCAGCCTGATTATGCCATTACCGCAATGAGGCTGAAATCACTGATTTTACAAGTTTAAAAAATCAGTCGCCCTCTCAGTCAATCATAACCTCTGTAGAACCTACGGCATCATTAGAGCAAGGTTTGCAACCCTAACATCCGCTCTTGGCACAGAGCCACCTGTCAGATGACTCTATGCTGCCGATGCGTCAGGTCGAGTTTGGATGAATACCCATTGATATGTGTGTTGCTGGCTCAGCGCAACCTATGCACCACCTGGTTGCTGCTGCCGCGCCAGATCAATGCCGGGTCTTTCAAATCCTGCACGAACTTGCCGTCGATCAGCACGTTGATTCTGTCCACTATCTGCATTTGCTGTGCGTCCAGCTCCGCCAGCCGGTAGCCGGTCCACAGCCAGATATCCTTGCCGGGGCACTCGGCGTGCACCCGTTTCACCAGCGTTAAGATGCTCGGCACGTTGGCCGGATGCAGCGGATCGCCGCCGGAGAGCGACAGCCCCTGGCGCGGCACGCGCGTATCGTTCAGATCGGTGATGATGCGGTCTTCCAACGCCGGGGTAAACGGCTGGCCGGAGTTGAGCCGCCAGGTGCTTTTGTTGTAGCAGCCGGGGCACTGGTGCACGCAGCCGGCGACAAACAGCGTGCAGCGGGTGCCGGGGCCGTTGACGACGTCGATCGGGTAGTACTGGTGATAATTCATGTGAGGCCTGCCCATCAGGCTATTTTACTGGCCATTTTGCCTCCGGGCAGTGCTGCCACTCCTCACGTACTGCGTGTACGCTGCGGTTGGTGCGCGCTGGCCGAAGGCAAACTGGCTGCGACAATCACGCCTGATGAACAGGCTTCTGCATAGGTTGCACGGCGTTTCTCAGCCGAGCTGCCCATTACCGAGGTGTTTCACCCGGCGTTTCACCTCTTCCTGCTTGCCGGCGTTGAACGGCCGGGCATCGGGGCTGCCGAGATAGCCGCACACCCGGCGGGTGACCGAGACCTTGGCCGAGTCGTGGTTGCCGCATTTCGGGCAGGTGAAGCCTTTGCTGGTGCAGGAGAATTCACCGGTGAAGCCGCACTCGTAGCACTCGTCGATCGGCGTGTTGGTGCCGTAGTAAGGCACCCGGGTGTAGCTGTAGTCCCACACGTCTTCCAGCGCCTTCAGGTTGTGCTGCAGGTTCGGGTATTCGCCGTAGCAGATGAAGCCGCCGCTGGCCAACGGCGGGTAGGGCGCTTCGAAGTCCAGCTTGTCGTACGGATTGACCTTCTTCTCCACGTCGAGGTGGAAGCTGTTGGTGTAATAGCCCTTGTCGGTGACGCCCGGCACCACGCCGAAATCGGCGGTGTCCAGTCGGCAGAAGCGATCGCACAGGTTCTCGCTCGGCGTGCTGTAGAGGCTGAAGCCGTAGCCGGTCTCGTCTTTCCAGGCGTCGACGGCGGCGCGCAGCCGCGTGACGATCGCCACCGCTTTGGTGCGCAGCGCCTCGTCGTCATACACGTGGTTTTTGCCGCCGAACAGCGCGTTGATGGTCTCGTGCAGGCCGATGTAGCCCAGCGAAATCGAGGCGCGGCCATTCTTGAAGATATCCGCGATGTTGTCGTCGGCCTTGAGCCGCACGCCGCAGGCGCCTTCCATGTACAAGATTGGCGCCACCCGCGCCTTGATGCCTTCCAGCCGGGCGATGCGCGTCATCAGGGCCTTTTTCGCCAGCTGCAGGCGCTGTTCCAGCAGCGCCCAGAAGCGTGATTCATCGCGCATCGCCTCCAGCGCGATGCGCGGCAGGTTGAGGCTGATGACGCCGATGTTGTTGCGGCCGTCATGCACCAGCTCGCCGTCCTGCTCGTAGGTGCCGAGGAAGCTGCGGCAGCCCATCGGCGTTTTGAACGAGCCGGTGACCTTCACCACCTGATCGTAGTTGAGGATGTCCGGGTACATGCGCTTGCTGGCGCACTCCAGCGCCAGCTGCTTGATGTCGTAGTTCGGATCGCCGTACTGGTGGTTGAGGCCGTCGCGGATGGCGAACACCAGCTTGGGGAACACGGCGGTCTTGCGGTTTTTGCCCAGCCCGGCGATGCGGTTTTTCAGGATAGAGCGCTGGATCAGGCGCGACTCCCAACTGGTGCCGAGGCCGAAGCCGAAGGTGACGAACGGCGTCTGGCCGTTGGCGGTGTGCAGGGTGTTGACCTCGTACTCCAGCGACTGGAAGGCGTCGTAACACTCTTTCTCGGTGCGCGCCATGGCATAGCCTTTGGCGTCCGGGATCTGCCATTCTTCCGCCACCTGCAGGTGTTTGCGGAAGCTCTCGTCGACGAACGGCGCCAGAATTTCATCGATGCGGTTGATGGTGGTGCCGCCATAAATATGGCTGGCGACTTGGGCGATGATCTGCGCGGTCACGGCGGTGGCGGTGGAGATCGACTTCGGCGGCTCAATCTCGGCGTTGCCCATCTTGAAACCGTTGGTCAGCATGCCTTTCAGATCGATCAGCATGCAGTTGAACATCGGGAAGAACGGCGAGTAGTCGAGATCGTGGTAGTGAATTTCGCCGCGTTCATGGGCCAGCACCACGTCGCGCGGCAGGATGTGCTGCTTGGCGTAGTGTTTGGCGACGATGCCCGCCAGCAGGTCGCGCTGGGTGGGGATCACCTTGCTGTCCTTGTTGGCGTTTTCGTTCAGCAGCGCGCGGTTGCTTTGCTCGACCAGGCCGCGAATTTCCTGATTCAGGCGGCCGCGCAGTTCGCGCGCCACGTCGCGATCGTGGCGGTATTCGATATAGGCGCGCGCCAGCTGTTTGTATTCGCCGGCCATCAGCTGGTTTTCCACCGCCTGCTGGATCTCGTGGATATCGACGCGCGGCTGCTGCTCCATGCGCTGAGCGACCACGCGGGCGACGGTGGCGCAGTAGTCGGCGTCGACCACGCCCACCGCCAGCGCGGCGCGCTCAATGGCCTGCGCAATGCGCGCTTCGTCAAAAGGTACCTGGCAACCGTCCCGCTTAATCACTACTGGTTTCACGTTGTACTCCTTGTTCCCCGAGGGAGCGTTCATACCCGCCTGGCGTGGCGAGCAACCGTCAAATTTCGCTTATCCACAGGGCAAAGCCGCAGCGCGCAAGGGCTGTGGCGGCGTGTGGATGATTTTGTGGATAACTACTATATATAGGTGTTCGCAATTCTTAATGCACTATATATAGATATCGGCGCGATTCTTTTGATGTAGAACAAGGAAAACGAAAGAGCGTGCGCAAGCTGAACAGTCGTCAATCGCCCGCCGGCCGATCGCGAAAATGCTCCAGCAGAAAATCGACCCAGACGCGCACCCGCGGCGGCAGATCCGCCGAGGCGTAATAGAGCCACAGCTGTACCGGGCGCGGCCAGCATTCCGCCAGCACCGGCCGCAGCGTGCCCTGCTCGAAGTGTTTCTCGACGTACCAGCGCGCCAGGTTGACGATGCCCAGCCCGGCCAGCGCCGCATCCAGCAGCATCTCCGGGCGGCTGGCCACCAGCCGGCCGTTCAGCTCCAGCGCCAGCGTTTCGCCCTGATGGCGCAGCTGCCATTTGACGTGGCGGCCGTTGGCCGGGTTGCGGTGCAGCAGGCAGTCGTGCCGCAGCAGATCGTGCGGCGTTTGCGGTTCACCGCGCCGCGCCAGATAGTCCGGCGACGCCGCCAGCACCATGTGCATCGGGTAGAGCGGGCGGGCCACCAGCCGGCTGTCGGGATCGACCCGGCTGCCGATGCCGACGTCGAAACCTTCCCCCACCAGATTCACCACCCGGGCGTCCAGCGACAGATCGAGATCGATCTGCGGATAACGCGCCAGAAATTGCGGGATCAACGGCATCAGCATCTGGCGGCCGAAGCCGGGGATCATACTGACGCGCACCACCCCGGCCGGCGCCTGCCGCTCGCCGCCGGCGCTCTCCAGCGTGGCCGCCAACGCCTGCCACAGCGGCGCTACCTGCGCCAGCAGCGCTTTGCCCTCGTCGGTCAGCAGCACGTTGTGGGTGTTGCGCTGAAACAGCCGCAGCGCCAGCTTCTCTTCCAGCGCGCGGATGTTTTTGCTGACCGCCGCCGGCGTCACGCCCAGCTGGCGAGCGGCGGCGGAGAAATTTTGCGCCTGCGCGGCGGCGAGGAAGGCCGGCAACAGGCGGTGTACGTCAAAGGGCAGCGACATAGTGGTTGATACTTTCAGTTGAAATTGAAGTGACCTCTAACAGCCTACACCCGCCGCGGCGGAAATGGAAAAATGCCTCATCTTCTTATGACCGAGGAATCATGTATGTCGCGCATTTTAGTGTTAACCGCCCACCGCACACCCGACGAGTCGCGCATTAATAAGGCGCTGATCGAGGCCGTACGCCCGCTGCCTAACGTGACCGTTCACGAACTGATCCGCGCGTACCCGGATTACCGCATCGACGTAGCGCGCGAACAGGCGCTGCTGCAGAGCCATGATGCGGTAGTGATGCTGTTCCCGTTTTACTGGTACAGCTCGCCGGCGATCCTCAGCGAATGGCAGGATGCGGTATTAACCTACGGTTTCGCCTACGGCAGCGAAGGCACTCAACTCCACGGCAAGCCGCTGCAGCTGGTGGTGAGCACCGGCGGTAACGCGCAGGCTTATACGGCGCAAGGGTATAACCGTTATCCGGTGCAGGATCTGCTGCTGCCGTTCCACGCCATGGCCAACCTGACCGGCATGGATTATCTGCCGCCGCATCTGGTGCAGGGCGTGAGCGACATGAGCGATGAGCAGTTGGCGCAAGAGGCCGCCGGCGTGGCGGCGCTGCTGGGGAAATGGTAGGGCGCAGCGTTCGCCGCGCCCTGCGGGGTCAGTCTTCGAGCAGCCACCACACCGCTTCGAACGGCCGCAGCGTCAGCGCCTGCGGCTGGTCCGCCGAATCGGCGTAGTTGCTCATCAGCGGGCGCCATTGCGCGGAAGCTTCCACGCCTTCCGCCGCCCAGGCCAGCGGTTCGCGGCTCAGGTTGGCCGCCACCAGCAGGCGCTGGCCGTTCCAGCTGCGCTGATAGCACCACAGCGCCGGGTGTTCCGGCGCCAGATCCTGATAGTCGCCGTGGGTCAGCAGCGGATACTGCTTGCGCAGGGTGATCAGCTGGCGATAGGCGTAAAACACCGAGTCGAGATCGGCCAGCGCCGCGTCGGCGTTGATCTGCGGGTAGTTCTCGGCGCAGCCGATCCACGGCGTGCCGGTGGTGAAACCGGCGTGCGGTGCGGCGCTCCACTGCATCGGCGTGCGGCCGTTGTCGCGCGATTTGTCGGCCAGGATCGCCAGCAGCTCGGCGTCGCCGCGGCCCTGGGCGCGCAGTTCGGCGTACATGTTCAGGCTTTCCACGTCGCGATACTGCTCGATGGCGCGGAAGCCGGGGTTGGTCATGCCGAGTTCTTCGCCCTGATAGATATAAGGCGTGCCCTGCATGCCGTGCAGCACCATCGCCAGCATTTTGGCGGCCGGCACCCGCAGTGCGCCTTCATCGCCGAAGCGCGACACGATGCGTGGCTGATCGTGGTTACACCAGAACAGCGCGTTCCAGGCGCGGTTATGCATCCCTTGTTGCCAGTGGCGGAAGATCTGCTTCAGTTCCACGTAATCCGGCGCCGCCCGCGTCCATTTTTCACCGCCGGCGTAGTCCACCTTCAGGTGATGGAAGTTGAAGGTCATCGACAGCTCTTCGCCGCTCTGCGCCGCGTAGCGCTGGCAATGCTCAAGCGTGGTGGAGGACATCTCGCCCACCGTCATCAGGCCGCGCGGCTGAAACACGTCGCGGCTCATCTCCTGCAGGAACTCGTGGATGCGCGGGCCGTCGGTGTAGAAGCGGCGGCCGTCGCCCTGGCTGTCGGATGGGAAGTCCTGCTGTTTGGACACCAGGTTGATCACGTCGAGACGCAGCCCGTCGACGCCTTTGTCCGCCCAGAACTGACACACTTTCTTCAGCTCTTCGCGCACCGGCGGGTGCTCCCAGTTGAGATCCGCCTGCTCGGCGGCGAACAGGTGCAGGTAGTACTGGCCGCTGTCGGCGTGCCACAGCCAGGCGTTGCCGCCGAACTTGGAGCGCCAGTTGTTCGGCGGCGTTTCACCCTCGCCGTCGCGCCAGACGTAGAACTGACGATACGGGCTGTGGCGATCCTGCGCGGCCTTGAACCACGAGTGCTCGGTCGAGGTGTGGTTGAACACCATGTCCATCACGATGCGGATGCCGCGCTGGTGGGCGGCGGCGACCAACTGCTCGAAGTCCGCCATCGTGCCGTAAGCCGGATCGATGGCGCAGTAGTCCGCCACGTCATAGCCGTTGTCCACCTGCGGCGATACGTAGACCGGCGTCAGCCAGATGGCGTCGACGCCCAGCTCCTGCAGATAGTCCAGCCGCCGGGTCACGCCGGCCAAATCGCCGTAGCCGTTGCCGGTGCTGTCCTGAAAACTCTTCGGATAAATTTGGTAGATGACGCCGTTCTGCCACCAGGGGGTTGGGTTGCTCATAGCTGTATACCTTTGAATCGTGACAACGAGCCTGCGCGAGCAGGCCCCTACATTCATCTTGCGTCAATTAAACCGGCAGCTCGCCGCGGGCGGCCTTGCGTTTGTAGACCATGATGGTCAGCACCAGCGGGATGACGATCGCCACCAGAATCGCCAGCGAGTAAATCAGCCAGAACTGCGGCTTGATAGACAGGATGCCCGGCAGGCCACCGACGCCGATGCCGTTGGCCATCACGCCGTCCAGCCCGCAGATAAGGCCGGCGATCGCGGAGCCGATCATCGCGCACAGCATTGGGAAGCGGTATTTGAGGTTGATGCCGTACATCGCCGGTTCGGTCACGCCGAGGTAGGCGGAGATCGCCGCCGGCACCGAGATTTCACGCTCGTTGGCCTTGCGGCTGATGATGATGATGCCGAGCACCGCCGAGGCCTGCGCGATGTTGGACAGCGCAATCAGCGGCCACACCGGGGTGCCGCCCATGCTCTGGATCATCTGCATGTCGATAGCCAGCGTGGTCTGGTGCACGCCGGTGATCACCAGCGGCGCATACAGGAAGCCGAACAGCGCGGCGCCCACTGGCGCGAAACTGCCGGTCATCACCGATTTCACCGCCCAGGCGACGCCGTCGCCGATCATGCGGCCGAACGGCCCGATCAGCGCGTGCGCCAGGAACACCGCCAGCAGCAGCGAGACCACCGGCACTACCACCAGATAGAGATAGTCGGGAACGATCTTTTTCAGCCGGGTTTCGATCCAGCCCAGCGCCATGCCCGCCAGGATCGACGGGATCACCTGCGCCTGATAGCCCACTTTCTGGATCACGAACCAGCCGAAGTTCCACACTTCCGGCGTTTGCTGGCCGAGCAGGTAGGAGTTCATCAGCTGCGGCGACACCAGGGTGACGCCCAGCACGATGCCGAGCACCGGGGTGCCGCCCATCTTTTTCACCGTCGACCAGCAGATGGCCACCGGCAGGAACATGAAGATCGCTTCACCGAGCAGCCACAGGAAGTCGTAAACGGTTTTCCACGCCGGGTGCATCTGCGCCAGCGTTTGGCCGCCGGACATCGGGATGTCGCCGATCACGTTGCGGAAGCCGAGGATCAGACCGCCGCTGATCAGCGCCGGCAGCAGCGGGAAGAAGATCTCGGCGAAGTGGGAGATGGTGCGCTCGGTCCAGGTCATGTTCTGGCGCGCGGCCACCTTGGCCTGCTCCTTGTCGGCCTCGTTGACGCCGGTGCTGGCGATCAGCGCCTGATAGTAGTCGCCGACGTCGGTGCCGATCACCACCTGGAACTGCCCGGCGTTGGTGAAGCAACCCTTGACCATCGGCAGCTCTTCGATCTCTTTCGGTTTCGCCTTATTGGGATCGTTGAGGACGAAACGCAGCCGGGTAATGCAATGGCTGACGGTGGCGATGTTCTCGCGGCCGCCGACCAAAACAATCAGGCGATCAATATCCTGCTGTTTTACTTTGCTCATTATGGGATACCTGCAGAGGTGTTGACTGAGTAATGATCAAAGCTTAGCCACTCAGCATTTTGAATGAAATGGGAACGTTCCCGGTTTGGGGCGAGGATCACAAAATGACGAAAAATGGTCAACTTCCGATCAGGAAAGTTTGCTGGGCACCACCAGGCGGCGGATCCCCTGTTCGCCGCTGAGCTGCGCCAGCAGCTGCTGCGCGGCCAGCAGGCCGGCGCTGCCGTAGCCGAACTCCACCGACAGGGTGTCGGGGAACAGGAAGCTGAGCAGCGGGGTGTTGCCGATGGCGCATACCTGGATGGCGCGCGTCGGCTGTTGTTGCAGGTATTTGATCGCCCCCAGGGCGATGCTGTCGGAGGCGCAAATCAGCGCGCTGGTGTGCGCGTCAATCACTTCGGCGGCGTGCTGGAAACCGCTCTGGTAGCTCAGTTCGCCCAGCGTGGCGCGCGGCGTGAGCGTGAGGCGTTCACAGGCGTCGAGATAGGCCTGATAGCGGCGCTGGCCGGTGGTGGCGTCGCTGAGCTGCACCCCCAGATAGCCGATATGCCGATGCCCTTGCCGGTATAGACGGTCCATCAGCAGGTTCACCGCGCCGGCGTCGTCGTAGCAGACGGACGAGAAGCCGTCGTATTCGCGCACCATCACCACCATTTTTTCCTGCCACGGCTTGAGCATCGCCGCGGTCAGGCCGGTGAAGCCGAACAGGATCACGCCGTCGACGTTGCGCTGATGCAGTACGTGCAGATGCTCCTGCACCAGGCGGGTTTCGAACTGGCTCTCCATCACGATCGGATCGAAGCCTTGCTGATACAGCAGCGGCAGCATGGTGCGCACCGCCTGGTTTTCCGACGGCGAGTCGAGACGGGAAACGATGATGCCCACCACTTTGTCGCTTTGGCCGCGCATGGCGCGCGCCGACTTGGAGGGCGTAAACCCTTGCTGACGGATCACCGCTTCCACCCGTTCACGGGTTTGCGGGCTCACGCTGCCTTCATTATTCAGCACGCGTGAGACGGTGGATTTGCCTACGCCGCTCAGGCGCGCGATGTCCTTGATGGTCAGCCGGTTTTGCATGGTTTACTTTTCGTTGAGGTGGACAGGCGTAACATAAAGGCCTGTAAAACAATGCCCGTCAGCATAGCTCATTTTCCGACGCGGATCTTGATGCAAAACGGGATTGTGACATTGCGATGAACGGCCGCTCCTGCCGCTCTGTTTTTCCCTTTACCGGAGGTTATTCCCCATATGGACCCCGACCCGACTGCTTTAGACACTCACTCGGTTCTCCGGTAAAACCTCTCCGCCTGGCGCTGCTGTTTTACCGGTGAAGTACATCACGGTAACCGGTAGCGCGCGCTTCGTCGTTCGCTCCTGCTGCTGAAAAAAAGAATAAGGATCTGCGTTGGCAGAGGCTTTCTGGCGCACCCGCCATTCGCCCGGCCGATGACGATCCCCGTTTACCCGCTGCCGTGAGGCACCGGGCGACGAGGTGCGAACCATGAAATTGAAAAAACTCCCCCGTCAGCTGCTGGGCCTGTTCGCCCGCGGCCTCCCGCGCCGTTTGGTGCGCCGTGACAGCCTGCTGGACAGCGTCGGCGGCGCTGCGCGCGACATGCCGGCCGGCCTGGCGCAGCAGCGGCTGGAATGCGCCGCCGCAGAAACGATGCAGCTCTTTGAGCGTTTTCACAGCCACCCGGAAGGCATCACCGCCCATGAGGCGGAACAGGTGCGCCAGCGCTGCGGTGAGAACGTCATCGACGATCAGCAGAAAGAGGCCTGGTGGCAACACCTCTGGCACTGCTACCGCAACCCGTTCAACCTGCTGCTGACCGCGCTCGGCATGATCTCTTACGCCACCGAGGATCTGACCGGCGCCTTGGTGATCGCGCTGATGGTGCTGATCTCCACGCTGCTGAACTTCATCCAGGAGGCGCGATCCAACCGGGCGGCCGACGCGCTGAAGGCCATGGTGAGCAACACCGCCACGGTGATCCGCAGCGATGCGCTCACCGGCAGGAGCGAGCACGTGGAGCTGCCGATCGCGCAGCTGGTGCCGGGCGACATCATCAAGCTGGCGGCCGGCGACATGATCCCGGCGGATCTGCGCGTGCTGTCGGCCAAGGATCTGTTCATCAGCCAGGCGGCGCTGACCGGCGAATCGCTGCCGGTGGAAAAATCCGCGGCGCCGCAGGCGTTGGCGGCCGATCCGCTCGACTGCCAAAACCTGTGCTTCATGGGCACCAACGTGGTCAGCGGCACCGCGCTGGCGATGGTGATCGGCACCGGCGGCGGCACCTATTTCGGCCAGCTGGCGCAGCGCGTCACCAGCCAGGATGAGCAGCCGAACGCCTTCCAGAGCGGCATCAGCAAGGTCAGCTGGCTGCTGATCCGTTTTATGCTGGTGATGACGCCGATCGTGCTGCTGATCAACGGCTACACCAAGGGCGACTGGTGGGAGGCGGCGCTGTTCGCGCTTTCGGTGGCGGTCGGGCTGACGCCGGAGATGCTGCCGATGATCGTCACCTCGACGCTGGCCAAAGGGGCGGTGAAGCTGTCGCGTCAGAAGGTGATCGTCAAACGGCTGGACGCCATCCAGAACTTCGGCGCGATGGACATTCTGTGCACCGACAAGACCGGCACCCTGACCCAGGACAAGATCGTGCTGGAACGCCATACCGACGTGTTCGGCGCCAGCAGCGAGCGGGTGCTGCGCTACGCCTGGCTGAACAGCTTCTACCAGACTGGGCTGAAAAACCTGCTCGACGTGGCGGTGCTGAGCTGCGCGGAGCAAAATCAGCAGCCGCAGGCGCTGCAAAACTACCGCAAGGTGGATGAGATCCCGTTCGACTTCGTGCGCCGCCGCATGTCGGTGGTGGTGGCCAAAGACAACGAGTATCACGAGCTGGTGTGCAAGGGCGCGCTGGAAGAGATGCTGGCGATTTGCAGCCACGTGCGCCACGAAGACGAGGTGATCCCGCTGAGCGAGGCGCTGCTGGTGAGGATCCGTCGCATCACCGACGATCTCAACCAGCAGGGGCTGCGGGTGGTGGCGGTGGCCAACAAGATCCTGCCGGCGCAAACCCATGAATACGGCGTGGCGGACGAGTCGGATCTGATCCTCGAAGGCTACGTCGCCTTCCTCGATCCGCCGAAGGAAAGCACCGCGCCGGCGCTGGCGGCGCTGAAACAGAACGGCGTCACGGTGAAGATCCTCACCGGCGACAACGAACTGGTGGCCGCCAAAGTGTGCCGTGACGTCGGGCTGGAGGCCGATCATCTGCTGCGCGGCAGCGAGATCGAGCAAATGGACGACGAGCAGCTGGCGCAGGCGGCGGCGCGCACCACGGTGTTCGCCAAGCTGACGCCGCTGCACAAGGAGCGCATCGTCAAACTGCTGCGCCGCCAGGGGCACGTGGTGGGCTTTATGGGCGACGGCATCAATGACGCGCCGGCGCTGCGCGCGGCCGATATCGGCATCTCCGTCGATTCGGCGGTGGACATCGCCAAGGAAGCGGCGGACATTATCCTGCTGGAAAAAAGCCTGATGGTGCTGGAGCAGGGGGTGATCGAAGGGCGCCGCACCTTCGCCAACATGCTGAAATACATCAAGATGACCGCCAGCTCCAACTTCGGCAACGTGTTCAGCGTGCTGATCGCCAGCGCCTTCCTGCCGTTTCTGCCGATGCTGCCGCTGCACCTGTTGATTCAGAACCTGATGTACGACATCTCGCAGATCGCCATCCCGTTCGATAACGTCGACGACGATCAGATAACCCAGCCGCAGCGCTGGAACTCCGCCGATCTGGGGCGGTTTATGGTGTTCTTCGGGCCGATCAGTTCGATCTTCGACGTGCTGACCTTCAGCCTGATGTGGTGGGTATTCAAGGCCAACACGCCGGAAATGCAGACGCTGTTCCAGTCCGGCTGGTTCGTGGAAGGGCTGCTGTCGCAAACGCTGATCGTGCACATGATCCGCACGCGCAAAATTCCGTTTATCCAGAGCCGCCCGTCCTGGCCGCTGTGCATCATGACGCTGGCGGTGATCGCTACCGGCATCGGCCTGGTGTTCTCGCCTCTGGCCGGCTTCCTGCAGCTGCAGGCGCTGCCGCTCGGTTACTTCCCGTGGCTGGTGCTGATCCTCGCCGGTTACATGGTGCTGACCCAGTGCGTGAAAGGCTGGTTCGTGCGCCGCTACGGCTGGCAATAACCCGTTCGCCCCCTCCGGCCGGGAGGGGGCAACTGTGATCCCGTCCGCTTTTTCACCGCAACGGTTGGACATCTGTTCTGTGCTGAGTCTTTATCTACAGCGTTGGCTGTTTTCCCCTGCGCCTTTCAAGCCACCGCGTTGTTGTTTATCGCCTGGCGGTGGTTTGAAATTCATTGGGGATATTTTGTTTTTTTTCCTCTGAGGAATTTCCGATGCACAGACCTTTCCGTTATACGCTACTGGCTTCATCGTTATGGTTTTCTTGCGGCGCGCTGGCGCAGCCGGCGGGTGATTTGCCGCTGATGCCCTGGCCGCAGCAGGTGGAAGTGACGCAACCGGCGGGCAAACTGATTTTGGATCACCGGCTGTCGTTAAGCCTCCAGGGCGATGATTTGGGCGACGCGCTGCCGCGCTGGCGCCAGCGCATCGAGTTGCAGACCGGCTGGACGCTGGCGCCGAGGGAAGAAGCAAACGGCGCGGCGATCAAGGTGGTGATCAAGGATCGGGTGGCGGCGCAGCCGCTGCCGGGCAGCGATGAGAGTTACCGGCTGGCGGTCACGCCGCAGGGCGCCACGCTGACCGCCAACACCCGCTTTGGCGCGCTGCGCGGCATGGAGACCCTGCTGCAACTGCTGCAGACCGATGGGCAAAACACTTTCCTGCCATTGGTGGATATTCGCGACGTGCCGCGTTTTCCGTGGCGCGGCGTGCTGCTGGATTCGGCGCGCCATTTCCTGCCGCTGCCGGACATTTTGCGCCAGCTCGACGGCATGGCGGCGGCCAAGCTCAACGTATTCCACTGGCACCTGACCGACGATCAGGGCTGGCGCTTCGCCTCCGAGCATTACCCCAAATTGCAGCAGCAGGCCAGCGACGGCCAGTTCTACACCCGTGAGCAAATGCAGCAGGTGGTGGCTTACGCCACGGCGCGCGGCATTCGCGTGGTGCCGGAGATCGACATGCCGGGGCACGCCTCCAGCATCGCGGTGGCCTATCCCGACCTGATGAGCGCGCCGGGGCCGTATCGCATGGAGCGCGAGTGGGGCGTGCATAAGCCGACGCTCGATCCGACCCGCGACGAGGTGTATCAGTTTGTCGATACGATCGTCGGCGAGCTGGCGGCGATTTTCCCCGATCCTTATCTGCACATCGGCGGCGACGAAGTGGACGCCAGCCAGTGGCGAGCGTCGCCGTCGATTCAGGCGTTTATGCAGCAGAACGGGCTGGCGGATACCCATGCGCTGCAGGCCTACTTCAACCAGAAGCTGGAAAAAGTCCTCGAGAAGCACCAGCGGCAGATGGTCGGCTGGGACGAGATCTATCATCCGTCGCTGCCGCGTTCGATCGTCATTCAGTCCTGGCAGGGGCAAGACTCGCTGGGCGCCAGCGCGCAGGATGGCTATCAGGGCATTCTCTCCACCGGTTTCTATCTCGATCAGCCGCAAAGCATCGCCTATCACTACCGCAATGAAATTCTGCCGCAGCCGCTGGGGGTCGAAACGGCGGTGCAACCCGGCGAGCAGGCGCAAAGCTGGCGTTTCAGCATGCCGCGCCTGAAGGGCAGCGCGGTGGAGGGCAGCTTCACGCTGATCGAGGGCAAGCAGGGCTGGCGCGGCTTTATCGATTTCAACGGCAAATCGCGCCGCGCGGTGCACGATATCGTCTGGCGCACGCCGCAGCAGGTGACGTTCCGCGTCGATACCTGGATGGGCGACACGCGGCCGGTGTTTACGCTGCAACAGGACAAGCTCAGCGGCTATACGTTGGTCGGCAACGTGCGTTACCCCACCCAGGGCGAGAAACTGGCGGCGGCGCCGGCGGGCAAGATGCCGGTGGTGCCGGATGAGAAGGGGCAGGCCAAGATCCTAGGCGGGGAAGCGGCGCTGTGGGCGGAAAACGTGCGCGCGCCGCTGATCGATCTCAAGCTGTGGCCGCGCGCCTTTGCGGTGGCGGAGCGGCTGTGGTCGGCGCAGGACGTCACCGATGAGAACAACATGTACCGGCGGCTGGCGGCGATCGACGCCTGGTCGGTGGTGTCGGTCGGCCTGCAGCAGCACGCGGAAACGGCGCGCGAATTCACCCGGCTGAGCAACAGCGTGCAGATCGCGCCGCTGCAGATCCTGGCCGAGGCGGTGGAACCGGCGCAGTATTACACCCGCCAGCACCTGAAGTTCCAGGCCGGCAACTATCATCAGTTCGAACCGCTGAACCGCTTTGCCGATGCGCTGCCGCCGGAGAGCGAGGCGGTGCGCGACATGCATGCGCAGGTCGCGGCTCTGCTGAAGGATAAGCGCGATAAGGCGACGGCGCAGGCGCTGCGCGAACGGTTGCAGCGCTGGCAGGCGAACGGCGCGGCGCTGCAGACGGCGATCGCGGGCAACCGCACGCTGCGGGAGCTGGCGCCGGTGGCGCAGGACGTCGATGCCCTGGCCGCATTGGGGTTAACGCTGCTGGAGCGCTATCAGCAGGATAAACCGCTGAGCCGAGCAGAGGCAGAACAAGCGCAGCGCCGGCTGGATGCGGCGGCGCAGACGCGCGACGAAGTGGTGATTGCGGCGGTGTACCCGCTGGAGGCGTTGCTGCGGGGGTTACAAACGGCTCCGTAAGGAGAGGTGGCGAATAAACTGCGGGGCGTATTCCATATCTCGACATTGCGATGTGGTTGAAAGAGCAGAAACGACGGGCTGGTTGTAAAATCCAGCCCGATTTGTTCATTCAATACGGTTTACGCATTCAAAGGATTGATAATGCCGCAGGTTTTTAATGTCCGATTGATTGGAGAACGCGCACTGGCTGCAACCAATGACCTCTTTGCTGAGGCCGGGTATGGCGTCCGGGTGCAAATGATGAATGCTGAAGATTTTGAGTGGTGCGTTGCGTTGGCTCGCCAACAACCTGAAGAGCGCCGTATTCCCTAGGCGTTGAATGGCGCCGCGTTGGACGATCCTGACGGTTTTATGTTTAGTTTTAAGATACAGGGCATCGATGACAGGCCGGCAGGCGCCTGTATCTGCCGATTTTGTCCGGCGGCTGGCGAGCAACTGGCGATGTTAAATATTGAGATGCTGCAAAACTTTCGGATTAGAGACTCGAGCCTTGATGGCAATACGCTGCGTTTTGCGCTCTATGTCGCCGTGCTCTTTATGGTGGATACGGCATGCGCAGGTTTGCGTTTAATATCGCCGATTAATACGGAGTTGGCTGATTATTATATAAATTATCATCAATTTGTTGACCTCACCGGGGGGCTCAAACAGATACTTTATCGAGATGCTGAGGCGCTTTTCCTGTGGTTCCAGGAAGGTTTTTCGCCGCCGGCCTCATAATTGAAGGTGGATGAAATTTGCGCAATAATGACGAAATGCCGGTGGGGTCACAGGAGGTTCGCATGGTGATAAAGTCAACAAAACGTCAGGTAACACAACCTGCCTCTTATGAGCTGAAGGTGTATAAATTCGGCATGGAAGGTGCAGATGCAGTGAACACCTATACATCTGAACAGATTGACCGCATAACGCCTCGCGGTAAACCGATTAAGGCTTCGCGAGAAGAGGTTATCGCCGTTTTAAAACAGGTGGTTAAACAGGTTAACGCTTCATCCTCTCCAGCAGCGGAAACTCTGGGTTGTGTCCGTCGGCGCCCAGCATTCAAGTAATGTAAAAACGGCCAGTCTGCACTGGCCGTGATGCGCGTGACCGTCGATTAACGACGCACGGCGATGGCTTCGATTTCGATCTTCACGTCTTTCGGCAGACGCGCCACTTCCACGCAGGAACGGGCCGGGAACGGCGCGCTGTGCTCGGTGAAGAAGGCTTCGTACGCGGCGTTGACGGTGGCGAAGTCGTTCAGGTCTTTCACGAACACGGTGGTTTTCACGATGTCGGCAACGATCAGGCCGGCGGCTTCGACGATCGCTTTGACGTTTTCCAGCGACTGGCGCGCTTGAGCGGCGACGTCGTCGGCGACGGCGCCGGTTTTCGGATCGACCGGGATCTGGCCGGAAGTGATGATCATGCTGCCCAGATCAACGCCCTGCACGTAAGGACCAATGGCTGCCGGGGCGAGTTCAGTGCTGATGTTACGTGACATGTTTTCTCCTGATAAACCCGTTGTCTTTCACGCCGCCGCGCGGTCGGCCGCAGCGTAAAATTCGGTGGGTAGCAACGTGGGTAGAGTGATTTTCAGAGGACCCATTATAGGGCGTCACCGGGAGAATAACAGCGCCATCTCCCGGCGCCCATGCCGGGATTAGTCCGCCTGCAGCACCACCTGATGCTCGAACTCTTTTTCGCAGTAACGGCACTTCAGGTGTACTTCACCGTCGCGCGATTTGACGCTGAAGCTCGACGCCACCGGCTCGCTGCGGCTGATGCAGTTGCCGTTCGGGCAGGTCAGCACGCCGTCGATGTGGTCCGGCAGGCTGAGGGTCAGCTTGCGCACCACTTCATAGTTGTCGATGCGGTTTACCGTGGCCTTCGGCGCGTACATCGCCAACTGGTTGGCCTGCTGCTCGGTCAGGAAGGTGTTCTCGATCTTGATCAGATCCTTGCGGCCCAGCTCGTTGGAGGGCAGGTTCAGGCCGATGGTGATGCGCTGGTCGGTGGCGGTCAGCTTGAACAGCGTCAGCAGTTTGAAACCGATCTGCGCCGGAATGTGGTCGATCACCGTGCCGCATTTGATCGCTTCGACCTGCAGTTTGTTGTCGTGAGTCATGGCGGTTCCCCCTTAAAGAGCCAAATCTGCGTTGAGCACCAGCGCCAGCAGCGCCTGACGGGCGAAGATGCCGTTGCCCGCTTGCTGGAAGTAGTAAGCGTGCGGCGTTTTATCCACGTCGGTGGCGATCTCGTCGATGCGCGGCAGCGGGTGCAGCACCTTGAGGTTGGCGCGCGCGCCGGCCAGATCTGCGGCGCGCAGCACGAACTGCGCCTTCACGTTGGCGTACTCGGACGGATCGAGGCGCTCTTTCTGCACCCGGGTCATGTAGAGAATATCCAGCTCCGGCACCACTTCTTCAATGCTGCCGTGCAGGCTGTACTCGATGCCTTTCTCTTCCAGCATTTTCAGGATGTAGGCCGGCATCGCCAGCGCGTCCGGGGCGATGAAGTAGAAACGGTTGCCTTCGAATTTGGCCAGCGCCTGGGTGAGCGAGTGCACGGTGCGGCCGTACTTCAGATCGCCGACCATGGCGATGCTGAGGTTGTTCAGGCGGCCCTGGGTTTCCTGGATGGTGAACAGATCCAGCAGGGTCTGGGTCGGGTGCTGGTTGGCGCCGTCGCCGGCGTTGAGCACCGGCACGTTGCCGGAGAACTCCGAGGCCATGCGCGCTGCGCCTTCCTGCGGGTGGCGCATCACGATGGCGTCCACGTAGGTGCTGATCACCGAGATGGTGTCGGCCAGGGTTTCGCCTTTCTTGCCAAGCGAGGTGTTGCTGCCGTCGGCGAAACCGACCACCGAGGCGCCGAGGCGGTGCATCGAGGTTTCGAACGACAGGCGGGTACGGGTCGAGGCTTCAAAGAAGCAGCTGGCGATCACCTTGTGTTTCAACAGTTCCGGCTGCGGGTTGGCTTTCAGACCGGCGGCGGTGCGCAGCACCAGCTCCAGATCCTCGCGGCTGAGATCGTTAATAGAGATGATGTGTTTGTGATACAGCGGGTTGGCCATTTTTCACTCCTCCTCGACGCGTGCCCGTGGCGCGGGACTTTTTAAGGCAAAAAAAAGCCCCTCAATGAGGGGCTTGAAACGATCGGTTTAGCAACAGGAGAAACAACGGCAGCTGGCCGCCGATAGGCAGTCGGTTTTGTCGATTGCGGCTAACAAAACAAACGTCGTTTTTCATGCTTTCTCCTGGCAAATTGTGGCGCATTATACTCGCGCTTTTCGCCACTGCAAGCGTTAAAACGCCGTTTTTTGCCGCCCCGCAATCGATTGGCCGGCGATGGCCGCCTGCGGGCTATTTGCTGACGCGATCGTAGTAGACCATGTCGGCGTTCAGCCCCTGCTGGTAGCCTTTGACGTTGTCGCGCAGCACCACTTCGGTTTTGGCCTGATCGATAAACACGTACGGCGAACTGCGCTGCAGCTCCTGCTGCATGGCGGTGTACAGCGCGCGGCGCTTGGCCGGATCGGCTTCGGCCAGCGCCGCCAGCGTCTGCTTATTCAACTGCGGGATCTGCCAGCCGTTCAGCCCGGCCACCGTGCTGCTCTTGCCGTCGTTGTAGGCAAAGGCGCTGGCGTTGGAGTGAGCGTCGAAGTAATCCGGGATCCACAGGCGGATCGCCGCCTGATGCTGTCTGGCGCGCACGCGGGAGTAAACCTGGCTGCCCGCGGCCGGCAGCAGCTCGACCTTCACGCCGGCGGCGGCGAAGCTGCCCTGCAGCGCCTGCGCGATGGTGATGAACGGCGGTTTGTTCTCTACGTCCAGCGTAAAGGCGGCGTGGGTGATGCCCGCTTTGGCCAGGATGGCTTTCGCCTTGGCCGGATCGTAGCGGAACGGGTTGGTCTCCAGCGCGCCCGGCAGCCCGACCGGCAGGAAGCTCTGGTGCACGAAGTATTGGCCCTTCAGCAGATCCTGGGTGATGCCCTGATAATCCACCAGGTAGCGCGCCGCTTCCCAGAACGCCGGGTTGTTCAGCAGCGGATTGGCGCCGTTGCCGGTGTTGAATACCAGGTAGTTTTGCTCGGCGGACGGGATCTCCAGCACCTTAACCCCCGGCTGGTTCTTCAGCGTGTCGGTCTGGTCGGCGCCCAGTTCGCGGGCGATATCGGCGTCGCCCTGCTGGACCAGCAGGCGGCGGGTGGCCGGATCCGGCACGTTCTTGATGATGATGTTTTTCAGCTGCGGCTTGTCGCCCGGCGTCGTGAGGTTGGCGTCCAGCACGATCGCCTGATGCGGCTGATAGACGCGCATCTTGAACGGGCCGCTGCCGGCGGAGTGCATTTTCAGCCAGGCGTTGCCGAAGTCGCCGTCTTTAACGTTGGCCAGCGCCGCTTTGCTGTCGACGATCGAGGCGATCGGCGTCGAGAGGATATTCAGCGCCACCGCCGGGCTGACGTCCGCCGTCCAGCGCAGCTGCACGGTATGGTCGTCGATCTTCTTCAGCTGCGCGTCGATGTTGTCCGGCTGCCAGCCGAGCACGTTGAGGATGAACGCCGGCGACTTGTTCATTTTCACCGCGCGGCGGTAGGAGAAGATCACGTCGTCGGCGGTCAGCGGGTTGCCGGAGGCGAACGCCGCCTGCGGCCGTAGTTTTACCGTCAGCGTTTTGGCCGCCGCATCGCTCTGCCAGCTTTCTGCCAGCACCGGTGCCACCTTGGCCGGATCGTCGCGATCCGCCTGTACCAAGCGCTGGTACAGGCTGGGCACCGTCTGGATGCTGGAGAGTTCGTTGGCTTCCGCCGGATCGAGGCTGACGATGTCATCCAGCGATTGCACCACCACCAGCGTATTCGGCGGCGTGGCGGCTAACGCGGCGGCGGGCAGGGCGGCGAGCAGGAACAGCGGCAAGAGTTTGGTTTTCATCGGTGTGTATCCCCTGAAGGCGCCGCAAGGCGGCGCTGAGAACGGTTTGTTATCGTTGGTTTTTACGGCGCGGGCGCCGTCGGCCTGTCACGGTAGAACCTTTGTCTGCGGCGGGCAAAGGCCAATGCGCTATTTGATATTCCAGGAATATATTAGCCGCCCTGGCCGGGGGCGCCAGGGCGGAGGGAGAGGCGTGTCAGAGCGTTGCGCTCAGCGTGGCGACCAGCACCGCCTTGATGGTATGCAACCGGTTTTCCGCCTGATCGAACACCACGCTGTGCGCCGACTCGAACACCTCGTCGGTCACTTCCATACCGCCGTGCAGATCGTACTGCTGCGCCATCTGCTTGCCGAGCGTGGTTTGATCGTCGTGGAACGCCGGCAGGCAGTGCAGGAACTTCACGTTCGGGTTGCCGGTCAGTTTCAGCATCGCCATGTTGACCTGATACGGCCGCAGCAGCGCGATACGCTCCTGCCAGGTCTCTTTCGGTTCGCCCATCGACACCCACACGTCGGTGTAGAGGAAATCGGCGTCTTGCACCCCTTCGGCGATGTCTTCGGTCAGGGTGAGTTTCGCGCCGGTTTGCTGCGCCAGCGCCTGGCATTCGGCCACCAGCTCCGGCTGTGGCCAACAGGCCTTCGGCGCCACCAGCCGCAGATCCATGCCCGCCAGCGCGGCGGCTTCCAGCAGCGTGTTGCCCATGTTGTTGCGCGCGTCGCCGACGTACGCCAGCTTCACTTCGTTCAGCGCCTTGCCCGGCAGGTGTTCCTGCACGGTGAGCAGATCCGCCAGCAATTGGGTAGGGTGGAACTCGTCGGTCAGGCCGTTCCACACCGGCACGCCGGCGTGTTCCGCCAGGGTTTCCACCAGCGCCTGGCCGTAGCCGCGATACTGAATACCGTCGTACAGGCGGCCCAGCACCCGGGCGGTGTCTTTCATCGACTCTTTATGGCCGATCTGGCTGCCGCTCGGGCCGAGGTACGTGACCTGCGCGCCCTGATCGAATGCGGCAACTTCGAAAGAGCATCGCGTGCGGGTTGAGTCTTTTTCGAAGATGAGCGCAATGTTTTTGCCCTGCAGCCGGCGCTGTTCCTGCCCCTGCTTCTTGGCCTGCTTCAGATCGGCCGAAAGCTGCAGCAGCGCCTGCAGCTCGGCGGGGGTGAAATCCATTAACCTCAGAAAGTGACGTTGGTAGAACGTATTGCCGGTGCTCATAGTCCGATTCCCTGATTGCTTAATTGAATTAAAATTCACTTTATATGTATGAATATTCAATTTCAACCCCGGCGAGGAAATCTTTCATGTTTATCGTGGAAGCAATGTCGGCGGTGTGTGAAAATAGAAGGAATGAAGGCCATTTGACTTGAGGATATAGGCATGGCAAACCGCGAATTGCTGGAAGAACAACGTGAAGAGACCCGCCTGATCATCGAAGAGCTGCTGGAAGACGGCAGCGATCCGGACGCGCTCTACACCATCGAGCACCATCTGTCCGCCGAGAAATTTGAGGTTCTGGAGCAGGCCGCCGTTGAAGCCTTCAAGCTGGGCTACGAAGTGACCGACGCCGAAGAGCTGGAAGTGGAAGACGGTTCGCTGGTGATGTGCTGCGACGTGATCAGCGAAGTCGGCCTGAACGCCGAACTGATCGACGCCCAGGTCGAGCAGTTGGTGGCGCTGGCGGAACGCTGCGGCGTCAACTACGACGGCTGGGGCACCTACTTCGAAGATCCGAACGGTGAAGACGGTGAGGATGACGAAGACGGCGACTACATCGACGAAGACGACGACGGCAAACGCCACTAATTAACCCCGCTTATTCACATGGGCCGGCTCTCGCCGGCCCCTGATAAACGCTATGACATACCAATCCCTGTTAGCCCCGATTTTAAGCTTCCTGCACTGTGAAACTCCCGACGCCTGGATCGACGCCGCGCGCCGTCCGGAAAACCTGCAGCTGTTGCTGACCGACCACCTGGTGTGTGAGCTGAAAGCCGCACAGACCGGCATGTGGTTGATCCGCCGCTACGTGGCGGACAAAGAGAGCGGCGACGCGCTGTTGGCGCTGCTGCGGCCCTACGAGGCGTTTCTGCACGAAGCGCAGGGCGCGCCCGACACATTGTTCCGCCAGGGCCAGTTCACCCGCAAGATCCTGCCGAAAAACGGCTCGGCCTACGGCCAGGATCTGGCGGATCGCATGGTGCTGTTGATCAAGGAAGAGCTGCATCACTTCTCGCAGGTGCTGGAGATCATGCAGGCGCGCGGGATCCCGTATCGCAAGATCACCGCCAGCCGCTACGCCAAGGGCATGATCCGCGAGATCCGCACCCACGATCCGGCGACGCTGATCGACAAACTGATCTGCGGCGCCTACATCGAAGCGCGATCCTGCGAACGCTTCGCCAAACTGGCGCCGCACCTGGACGATGAGCTGAACCGCTTTTACGTCTCGCTGCTGCGATCCGAAGCGCGTCACTATCAGGACTACCTGACATTGGCCGAGCAGATCGCCGGCGACGACATCAGCGAACGGGTGGCGCATTTCGGCCGCCTCGAAGCTGAACTGATCCTGTCGCCGGACAGCGAGCTGCGTTTCCACAGCGGCGTGCCCGCCGCCGCCTGACGTTGAGGCGCGTCCTTACTGCGGCGCGCCCAGCAACAAATCCACCGCCTTTTCCGCCAGCATGATGGTCGGCGCATTGGTGTTGCCGCTGGTGAGCTGCGGCATCACCGAGCAGTCGATCACCCGCAACTGTTCAAAACCGTGCACCCGCAGCTGCGGATCGGTCACCGCGTCCTGCGGCGACGGCCCCATGCGGCAACTGCCCACCGGGTGATACACCGTCTTGCAGAAGTTGCGTACAAAGGCTTCCAGCTGTGCGTCGTCGCGCGTCCACTCCGGCTGCGGCATCAGCAGATCTTTGATCAGCGGTTTCAGCGCCGCGGTTTGCAGGAAGCCCAGGCCGAACTTCACCGCGCGCACGCTACCGGCCAGATCGTCCGGGTGGCCGAGGTAGTTAGCGTGCAGCTTGACCGGATCGCGCGGGTTGCTGCTGCGCAGCAGCACTTCGCCGCGCGCCTTCGGTTGCAGATAGCCGACCTTGAGCGTGAAGCCGTGAATGTTCGGCAGCGGCTCGCCGGGCACGTCGTCCCAGCTGTCCAGCAGCGGCAGAAAGTGGATCTGCACGTCCGGCCGGCTGTCGCCCTGGCTGTCGGTGAAGGCGGCGCCTTCCAGCACGTTGGATGAGAGCACCCCGCTGCGAAACGCCAGCCACTGCGCGCCGTGGCTCAGCGCCTGCAGGCCGCGATCGGCGCCGAACAGGCTGATCGGCTCGCGGGTGCTGACGTTGATCGACATGTGCAGATGGTCGTGGAAGTTTTTGCCCACCGGCAGATCCGCCCGCACCTCGATGCCCAGCTGCTGCAGGTGGTCGCGCGGGCCGATGCCGGACAGCATCAGCAGCTTCGGCGAACCGACCGCGCCGGCGCTGACGATCACTTCTTTGGTGGCCCGCGCGGTCACTTCGGCGCCGCCGTTCTGGCTGTAGACCACGCCGGTGGCGACGTTGCCCTCGAAGGTCAGCCGGTGCGCCAGGGCGTTCAGTTTCACCACCAGCCGCCGTTCGTCGCGCACCGCCTTCAGGTAGGTGCGGGCGGTGCTGGCGCGCTCGCCGTTGCGGGTGGTGGTTTGGTAGAAACCGACGCCGTGCTGGCTGTCGCCGTTGAAGTCGTTGCGATAGGGCAGGTTCAGTTCCTGGCCAGCGCGGATAAACGCCATGCTCAGCGGATGGCGATAGCGGTTTTCGCTGACCGGCAGCAGCCCGTCGGCGCCGTGGTAGTCGTCGGACAGGCTTTCGTTGGCCTCGGCGCGTTTGAAGTAGGGCAGCACCTCCCGGTAGCTCCAGCCGGCGCAGCCATAGCGCTCGGCCCAGTCGTCGTAATCTTGCGGCTGGCCGCGCAGGTAGATCATGCCGTTGACCGAACTGCTGCCGCCCAGCACCTTGCCCTGCGCGATTTGCATGCGGCGGTTGTTGGCGTGCGGTTCCGGTTCCGTTTCGTAGGGCCAGCTCTTTTTGGCGATGATCTTGGCCACGCCGGCCGGCATTTTGATAAACAGGTTATTGTCGTCGCCGCCGGCTTCCAGCAGCAGCACCCGCGCCTGGGTGCGGCGGATCAGCTGCGCCGCCAGCACGCAGCCGGCGGAACCGGCGCCGACGATAATGTAATCAAAGGTGTTTTCCGACATGACAGCTCTCCGTGCGCGATTGGGATACTGGCAGAGTAGCGCGGGGGAGCAAGCGGTCAATTTACGATCGTTAATTTATTAACGAACTTCACATTAAATTTACATCGCGGTTTTTAACGTCAGTTTATCTGCTTGAAAAACGGCGTTATAGCGAGTTTTACTGATTGATTGTGATGTTAATAAAAAAGGCGCAGCAAGCTGCGCCCTGATGAAGAGGCGGGACGATTACAGCGTTTTCAGCATGGTGACTTCGCAATCGACGTGGCCGGTGGCGCCCATCGCGTGGTCGATGTGTTCAAAGCCCAGGTGTTCGTACAGTGCGACGGCCTGCGTCAGGCTGGCGGTGGTCTCGAGGTAACAACAGCGGAAGCCGTGCCGGCGGGCGAAATCCAGCGCCTGCAGCGCCAGGCGCTTCGCCAAACCCTTGCCGCGCAATACCGGCAGGAAATACATCTTCTGCAATTCGCAAATATCGTCTGCGCCGCCCTGCAGCGGCGCGATGCCGCCGCCGCCGGCGACCTTGCCGTCCACCTCGATCACCCAGTAAGCGCTGCGCGGCAGGCTGTAGAGCTGATACAGGGCGTCCAGATTGGGATCGGAGACGGTATAGCCTTTATCCGCCGTCAGGCCGTGCTCGGCGGAGACTTCGCGAATGACGTGAGCAATGGCGGGATTGTCTTCCGCCGTGATGGGGCGCACCAGCAGGCGCGCCGGGGTTGCTGTTGTCATGTTTACACTCGCCATTGAAAGAGACCACGTTCGTTTTCGTTTTTATCGCAGCACGAAACGCGCCGGGGGTTATTTCCCGGCGGCGTCCCTGCAGCAGTAATATCTTGTAATAACATCTAACCCGGCCCGGATGCAACGGCGATAAAAAAACAGCGGGGAAGACCCCGCTGTTTTTCAGGCGTTGGCGTGAGCCGGTGGATTACAGCGCGGCGATGGTCGCCTGCTGTTCCTGCAGCTTCACTTTGCCTTCTTTGCAGGCCGCCAGACGATCGCGCTCTTTGGCGACTACCGCTTCCGGCGCGCGCGCCACGAAGCCTTCGTTCGCCAGCTTGCCTTCGATCGAAGCGATTTCCGCATCCAGTTTGCCCATCTCTTTGGCCAGGCGCGCGATCTCGGCGTCCTTGTCGATGAAACCGGCCATCGGGATCAGCAGCTCGGCGCCGTCCACCAGCTTGGTGACGGAGACCGGGCCTTTCTCACCGGCAGGCAGCAGCGCGATGGATTCCAGGCGCGCCAGACGGGCGATAAAGCTTTGGTTCTCCTGCACGCGGCGCTGGGCGTCGGCGCTGCAGTTGCGCAGCAGCACGTCGAGCGCTTTGCTTGGCGCGATGTTCATCTCGGCGCGGATGTTGCGCACGGCGATGATGGTTTGCTTGATCCACTCCAGATCGTTCAGCGCCTGCTCGTCTTCCAGCGCGGCGTCGTAGGCCGGGAACGGCTGCAGCATGATGGTGTCTGCGGTCGTGCCGGTCAGCGGCTTCACGCGCTGCCAGATGGTTTCGGTGATGAACGGAATGATCGGGTGCGCCAGGCGCAGCAGCGCTTCCAGCACGGTGATCAGCGTGTGGCGGGTGCCGCGCTGTTCCGCTTCGCTGCCGTTGCTCACGACAGGCTTGGTCAGCTCCAGATACCAGTCGCAGAACTGGTTCCAGGTGAATTCGTACAGGATGTTGGCCGCCAGATCGAAGCGGTAGGTGTCCAGCGCTTCGCGGTAGGCTTTCACCGTGCGGTTGAATTCGGCCAGGATCCAGCGATCCGCCAGCGACAGCACTTTCTCGCCGCCGTTGAAGCCGCAGTCGTGCGCTTCGGTGTTCATCAGCACGAAGCGGCTGGCGTTCCACAGCTTGTTACAGAAGTTGCGGTAGCCTTCCAGGCGCTTCATGTCCCAGTTGATGTCGCGGCCGGTCGAGGCCAGCGCCGCCAGAGTGAAGCGCAGGGCGTCGGTGCCGTGCGGCTCGATGCCGTTCGGGAACTGCTTCTCGGTGCGCTTGCGGATTTTTTCCGCCAGCTGCGGCTGCATCATGTTGCCGGTGCGTTTTTCCAGCAGATCTTCCAGCGAGATGCCGTCGACCATGTCCAGCGGATCGATCACGTTGCCTTTGGACTTGGACATCTTCTGGCCTTCGTCGTCGCGGATAAGGCCAGTCATGTAGACGGTCTTGAACGGCACCTGCGGCTTGCCGTTTTCATCCTTGATGAAGTGCATGGTCAGCATGATCATGCGCGCGATCCAGAAGAAGATAATGTCGAAGCCGCTGACCATCACGCTGGTCGGGTGGAAGGTTTTCAGCGCCTCGGTCTGCTCCGGCCAGCCCAGGGTAGAGAAGGTCCACAGGCCGGACGAGAACCAGGTGTCCAGCACGTCTTCGTCCTGGGTCAGCACCACGTCGGCGCCCAGGTTGTTCTCGCTGCGCACTTCTTCTTCGCTGCGGCCCACGTAGACTTTGCCGTTCACGTCGTACCAGGCCGGGATGCGGTGGCCCCACCACAGCTGACGCGAGATGCACCAGTCCTGAATGTCGCGCATCCAGCTGAAGTACATGTTTTCGTACTGCTTCGGCACGAACTGGATGTCGCCCTGTTCGACCGCTTCCACCGCCACTTTGGCCAGCGGCGCGGTGCGCACGTACCATTGGTCGGTCAGCATCGGCTCGATCACTACGCCGCCGCGGTCGCCGTAAGGCACCGTCAGGTCGTGCGGTTTGATCTCGTCCAGCAGGCCCAACTGATCGAAGGCGGCAACCACCGCTTTACGCGCCGCGAAGCGCTCCAGGCCGCGGAACTCGGCCGGGATCTCGCTGCAGTAGTCGGTGCAGACTTCGCCCAGGGTGTTGAACACTTCCGCTTCCTGACGGATGTCGCCGTCGAAGGTCAGAATGTTGATCATCGGCAGGCCGTGGCGTTTGCCGACTTCGTAGTCGTTGAAATCGTGCGCCGGGGTGATCTTCACGCAGCCGGTGCCTTTTTCCATATCGGCGTGTTCGTCGCCGACGATGCGGATGCGGCGGCCGACCAGCGGCAGAATGATCTCTTTGCCGATCAGATCTTTATAGCGCGGATCTTCCGGGTTGACCGCCACGCCGGTATCGCCCAGCACGGTTTCCGGACGGGTGGTGGCGACCACCAGATAGTCTTTGCCCTCGGCGGTTTTCGCGCCGTCGGCCAGCGGGTAGCGCAGGTGCCACATGGAACCTTTGGACTCGCGATTTTCCACTTCCAGATCGGAGATGGCGGTGCGCAGCTTCGGATCCCAGTTCACCAGGCGCTTGCCGCGGTAGATCAGGTCTTCTTTGTGCAGACGGACAAACACTTCGCGCACCGCGTTCGACAGGCCTTCGTCCATGGTGAAGCGCTCGCGCTCCCAGTCCACGGAGTTGCCCAGACGGCGCATCTGGCGGGTGATGGTGCCGCCGGATTCCGCCTTCCACTGCCAGATTTTGTCGATGAACGCGTCACGGCCGTAGTCGTGGCGGGTTTTGCCTTCTTCCGCGGCGATCTTGCGCTCCACCACCATCTGGGTGGCGATGCCGGCGTGGTCGGTGCCCGCCTGCCACAGGGTGTTTTTACCCTGCATGCGCTGATAGCGAATCATGGTGTCCATGATGGTCTGCTGGAACGCGTGGCCCATGTGCAGGCTGCCGGTGACGTTCGGCGGCGGGATCATGATGCAGAAGCTTTCCTGGCTGGTGTCGCCGTTCGGCTTGAAGTAACCCTGATTCTCCCAGTGATCGTACAGCTTCTGTTCGATCTGTTTTGGGTCGTATGCGGTGTCGAGCTGACTGTTTGTCTTTTCCATTCTTTATCGTATTCAGTGAGTTGGCGGCGTAGCCGTGGTCAAATGGAAGCCGACGCTGCGATAGGCCTTGTAGCGGTCGCGCGCCAACTGTTTCAGAGTGTCTTCGTAAGGAACGAAGTCTACCACTTCATGGAAAGCGGTAGCAAAATCGGCAAACTGCGGCAGCAGGGCGATCAGCAGATCGCGCGGGGCGTTGCCGCGCTTGCCGGGCCAGCACAGTTCCACCGGCGCGCCGTAGTGCGGCCCTTCGCCGGCCAGGTTGTGCGGCACGAATTCATGCGGCTCGCGCTGCCACAGCGCTTCGTCCAGCCGCTGGGCCTGCTCCTGACTCTCGCAGGCGATCAGCACCCGCTTGCCGGCGCGGAAGCCGTTGGCGGCAACGGCGCAGGCCACGGCCTCATGGGCGCTGAGCGCGCCTGACGGTTCCGCGTTGTCGAGCAAATAAAACGTCGCCTGTTTCATTAAGGATCCACCGCTGCCGATAAAAAAATGTAGGGGCACAGCATGCTGTGCCCCTTGGGATTATACCTGAATTACCGCTCAGATTTAATCGTCGCCGTTCAGGCCTGCGCGGTTGAGCAAGAACTGAGACAGCAGCGCCACCGGGCGGCCGGTCGCGCCCTTGGCTTTACCAGAGCGCCAGGCGGTGCCGGCGATGTCCAGGTGCGCCCAGGTGTACTTGCGGGTGAAGCGCGACAGGAAGCAGGCGGCGGTGATGGCGCCGCCAGGGCGGCCACCGATGTTCGCCATGTCGGCGAAGTTGGAGTCCAGCTGCTCGTAGTACTCGTCGGCCATCGGCAGGCGCCAGGCGCGGTCGCCGGCCTGCTCGGAAGCGCCCAGCAGCTCGTGCGCCAGCGGGTTGTGGTTCGACATCAGGCCGGTGATGTGGTGGCCCAAGGCGATCACGCAGGCGCCGGTCAGGGTGGCGATGTCGATCACCAGCTCCGGCTCGAAGCGCTCGACGTAGGTCAGGGTGTCGCACAGCACCAGGCGGCCTTCGGCGTCGGTGTTGAGCACCTCGACGGTCTGGCCGGACATGGTGGTCAGCACGTCGCCCGGACGATACGCCCGGCCGCCCGGCATGTTTTCACAGCCGGCCAGCACGCCGATCACGTTCAGCGGCAGGTTCAGCTCCGCCACCACGCGCATCACGCCGTACACGGTCGCCGCGCCGCACATGTCGTATTTCATCTCGTCCATGCCGTCGGCCGGTTTGATCGAGATGCCGCCGGAGTCGAAGGTCAGCCCTTTGCCTACCAGCACGATCGGCTTAGCGTCCGGATTTGGGTTGCCCTTATATTCCATCACCGACATCAATGATTCGTTCTGCGAACCGGCGCCGACCGCCAGATAGGCGTTCATGCCCAGCTCTTTCATCTGCTGTTCGCCGATGACGCGGGTGGTGATGTTAGTGCTGAAGGCGTCCGCCAGTTGGCGGGCCTGCGAGGCCAGGTAGCCGGCGTTACAGATGTTCGGCGGCATGTTGCCGAGATCTTTGGCCGCCTTGATGCCGGAAGCCACCGCCAGGCCGTGCTGGATGGCGCGCTCGCCGCTGGTGAGCTCACGGCGGGTCGGCACGTTGAACACCATTTTGCGCAGCGGACGACGCGGCTCCACCTTGTTGCTTTTCAGCTGATCGAAGGTGTAGAGCGTCTCTTTGGCGGTTTCCACCGCCTGACGCACTTTCCAGTAGGTGTTGCGGCCTTTCACATGCAGTTCGGTCAGGAAGCAGACCGCTTCCATCGAGCCGGTGTCGTTGAGGGTATTGATGGTTTTCTGGATCACCTGCTTGTATTGGCGCTCATCGAGCTCGCGCTCTTTGCCGCAGCCGATCAGCAGGATGCGCTCGGAGAGAATGTTGGGCACATGGTGCAGTAGCAGCGTCTGCCCGACCTTGCCTTCCAGTTCGCCACGGCGCAGCAATGCGCTGATATAACCATCACTGATTTTGTCGAGTTGTTCTGCGATAGGGGACAGGCGGCGCGGTTCGAAAACGCCGACTACAATACAGGCACTGCGCTGTTTTTCCGGGCTACCGCTTTTTACACTGAACTCCATGCACTCTCCTGAATCTTAAAGACAAAGGCGGACGCTACGGCTAGAATAACCGACTCCGTAACGATCTCCTGCCATTTGAGTTAACGGATTATGTTAACCTGAACGGCATAAATTGCTCTGTTTTGGCGACTATAAGCAAGTTCCTATAGGACACCCAAACGGCTTGATGTTGTAATACTATTTTAGCTGTGAAGGTTGCCATATGATGAGAATAAATGGCGGATTAACGATGAAATTATCGATTTTCCTGCAAAAAGACAAGTTTTCACAGGCGTAATAAGCGTGATCATCATAAGATATCTGGTACGGGAAACGCTCAAGAGCCAAATCGCCATCCTGTTCATCCTGCTTCTGATCTTCTTTTGTCAGAATTTGGTCAGGGTGTTGGGCGACGCGGTGGACGGCAATATCCCGACAAACTTAGTACTCTCTCTGCTCGCGTTGGGCGTGCCGAAAATGGCGCAGCTCATCCTGCCTTTGAGCCTGTTTCTCGGCTTGCTGATGACGCTTGGGCGGTTGTATACCGAGAGCGAAATCACCGTCATGCACGCCTGCGGGCTGGGTAAACGCACCCTGATTATCGCCGCCATGATCCTGGCGCTGCTCACCTCTGCGATCGCGGCGGTGAACGTATTTTGGGCCGGCCCCTGGGCCTCGCGCTATCAGGACGTGGTGGTGAACGAAGCCAAGGCCAACCCGAGCATCGCCGGGCTGGCGGAAGGGCAGTTCAAACCCTCGCAGGACGGCAACGCGGTGCTGTTTATCGGCAACGTGAAGGGTAGCACCTTCAACGACGTGTTCCTGGCGCAGCTGCGGCCGAACGGCAACCAACGCCCGTCGGTGGTGGTGGCCGAGCACGGCAATATCGTGCAGCAGAAAGACGGCTCGCAGGTGGTGACGCTCGACAAGGGCACCCGCTTTGAAGGCACCGCGCTGCTGCGCGACTTCCGCATTACCGACTTCACCGACTACAAGGCGGTGATTGGCCACCGCACCGTGGCGGCGGATAACACCGAATCCGAACAGATGTCGATGCAGACGCTGTGGGAATCCGACGATCCGGACGCGCGCGCCGAATTCCACTGGCGCCTGACGTTGGTGGTGTCGGTGGCGCTGATGGCGCTGCTGGTGGTGCCGCTCAGCGTGGTGAACCCGCGCCAGGGCCGCGTGCTGAGCATGCTGCCGGCCATCCTGCTGTACCTGATCTTCTTCCTGCTGCAGACCTCGCTGCGCTCCAACGCCGGCAAGGGCAAGCTGGATCCGATGCTGTGGCTGTGGCTGGTTAACGGCGTTTACTTCGCGCTGGCGCTGGCGCTGAACCTGTGGGATACCGTGCCGATGCGCAAGCTGCGCGCACGCCTGAGAGGAGCGGCCTGATGTTTGGCGTATTAGACCGTTATATCGGTAAAACGATTTTCAACACCATCATCATGACGCTGTTCATGCTGGTGTCGCTGTCCGGCATCATCAAGTTCGTCGATCAGCTGCGCAAGGTCGGCCAGGGCGAATACACCGCGCTGAGCGCCGGCATGTACACCCTGCTGAGCGTGCCGAAAGACATCGAGATCTTCTTCCCGATGGCGGCGCTGCTCGGTGCGCTGCTCGGCCTGGGCCAACTGGCGACGCGCAGCGAACTGGTGGTGATGCAGGCTTCCGGCTTCACCCGCCTGCAGATCGCCGGCTCGGTGATGAAAACCGCCATTCCGCTGGTGCTGCTGACCATGGCGATCGGCGAGTGGGTGGCGCCGCAGGGCGAGCAGATGGCGCGCAACTACCGCGCCCAGCAGATGTACGGCGGCTCGCTGCTCTCCACCAAGAGCGGGCTGTGGGCGAAGGACGGCAACGACTTCATCTACATCGAGCGCGTCTCCGGCGATAAAGAACTCTCCGGCGTCAACATCTACCACTTCAACGATCAGCGTCGCCTGGAGACGGTGCGCTATGCCGCCACCGCCAGCTTCGAGAACGGCCTGTGGCAGCTTTCGCAGGTGGACACCTCGGATCTGACCAACCCGAAACAGGTGACCGGCACCCAGACGCTGACCGGCGAATGGAAAACCAACCTGACCCCGGACAAGCTGGGCGTGGTGGCGCTGGATTCGGATTCGCTCTCCATCAGCGGGCTGCACAACTACGTGAAGTACCTGAAGCAGAGCGGCCAGGAATCGAACAAATACCAGCTCAACATGTGGCGAAAAATCTTCTCGCCGCTGTCGGTGGCGGTGATGATGCTGATGGCGCTGTCGTTCATCTTCGGCCCGCTGCGCAGCGTGCCGATGGGCATCCGCGTGGTGACCGGCATCAGCTTCGGCTTCCTGTTCTACGTGCTGGATCAGATCTTCGGCCCGCTGAGCATGGTTTACAGCATGCCGCCGGTGCTGGGGGCGCTGCTGCCGAGCATGCTGTTCCTGCTGATCAGCGTGTATATGCTGCTCAAACGCAAGTAGCGGGGCGAGCGGTATGGGAAAAGGCGCGGCCGTGGGGCCGCGCCTTTTTTGTGGGTGCGGCATGCCCCCGGTGAACCACTCCCCCGACCTGTCGCTTTTCGTCGTGCTATAGTCAACCCTGCGGCATGCGGATAGAGGGAGCGGGCAGTCAATGGAAGACGAATACAATCTCAGCAATATCATCGGCAAGCGCCTGGAAGCGGCGTTGGGGGAGTTGGGCGAGCTCCTGTGGGCGTATGTGGTGTTATCCAAAAAAGACATTTCCTGTATTTTTGGCGTCACCAACTACCCGACTGAATGGGTCAACAAGTATCAAGAGCAGGGGTTGCAGTACATTGATCCGGTGGTGATTACCGCCCGCAACCGCCTGACCCCCTTCGCCTGGGACGAGCAAATCATGGCCGACGCAGGGCTGCATTTTCCCGAACTGTTCGAGCAGGCCCGCGAGTTTGGCGTGACGCACGGCTATACCTTCGTATTGCACGATTACAACAACAATCTCGTCACGCTTTCCTTTGCCTTCAGCGCAGAACAGAAAGCGGAAGTCATCCCGGCGCTCATCGAACGTAAAGGTGAAATCTCGGTATTGCTGGCCTCAATCCATGAGTCGTATCTGGCGCTGGCCCCACCGTCAGATAAAAACGCCGCAGCGCTGGAGGGCAACGCCCGCTTTACCGACAGGGAAAACGAAATCCTCTATTGGGCCAGCGTGGGTAAAACCTACCAGGAAACGGCGATGATCCTGGGCATAAAGACCGGCACCATCAAGTACCATATGTCCAACGTCGTCAAAAAGTTGGGGGTAACGAATGCCCGACATGCCGTGCGCCTGGGGATGGAGCTGCGGCTGATTAAACCGGTGGATGGATAGGCTGCTCGCTCACGGCAGCTTTCGAACCGGGAAATGACGGGCGTTAATCGGTATTGAGTGGGCAGCGCGGCGGCTTACGAGAGGGAAGCAATACAGCACCGGCCCCGATTTATACGATGTGAAATAATAACCTGCATGAACTGATAAAGGTCTAGTAAGGGACTGTACTTTAGTCTAACTAGTTTCTCACCCCTTAAGGCGATACACTTTCCCGGTAATGTTTTGATAAAAAATATAAAAAAAAACCTGACCGCGTAGGTCAGGCTGCCAATATTGGCCAACACCAGGGAAAATTTTCTTACATCATCTTAAAGCTATTAACTCTGCAGAGGCAAGTGTTCTCTGCTGGTTTTTACGCCTTGAGTTGCTATTTTGTTACGTATGTACGCTATTTTCTGGTGATTTTAGATAACCCCCCATCTAACCGAAATAGTGTCTCTCCCCTGAAGGCAGCATTCCGCTTCTTTATTTCCCCATCTGACATTCATTAATGAAAAAATACTGTTCTCGGAATGTTGCGCAACCTCATTCTTTATTCGCTGACACATTGACGTGCAATTATTTGCAGCATTGCCATTACGGCTGGGGATTATTTTGTTTTTGCCAGGCGCAGGGTGAGACAGTGGCGATGGGGGAGGTGGGTTACGGCCTGCGGCGTGCCGGGCTCCTGAACCTGTTTCGCCAGTTGGGCGAGCGGTTCTGGCTCGTGGGAGTGAATGACGTACGGCACAGGAGCCATCATTGCTCTGTGCAACGATGCTGAAACCTAGGATCGGATGGTATTGCGTGAGTGTGGCGCCTTATCCTGGATGCTCGTTGCAATGCAGTATGCTCATCATCAACGTGGTTGGGAGGGGGGCACAGCGAGAGGATGGGGCGGGCAAACGCGCGTGGCGGCGGTTTTTTCGACACTTAACTCATTGAACAACGGATAAGTGTTGCGTGCTGGTCGCGGGAAGGTATAATTCACCCGTTTTCCGCATACTACTTCAGTGCCGAAGTGGCGAAATCGGTAGACGCAGTTGATTCAAAATCAACCGTAGAGATACGTGCCGGTTCGAGTCCGGCCTTCGGCACCATTCCCCCTTCCGTAGTCGTCCGACGAAGTCCAAAAAATCCTTTAAAATCAATAAGAGTAGCCTTTCTGGCGTCCGCTGTTGTCCGAGCCCGTCCGTTGAAATCCAGGGGGCACTGGGGGCATAATTGGGGGCATCTCCACTTCGATAGAAAATGTGCCCCCAAAATGAAGCTAAACGCCCGCCAGGTCGAGACCGCAAAGCCCAAAGAGAAAACCTACAAAATGGCCGATGGTGGCGGTTTGTATCTCGAGGTTACGACGAAAGGTTCCAAGTATTGGCGAATGAAGTACCGCCGCCCTAACGATAAAAAAGAGGATCGGCTTGCTTTCGGTGTTTGGCCGACGGTCAGTCTTGCCGAGGCACGTAGCAAAAGAGATGAAGCCAAAAAGCTGTTGGTACAAGGATTGGATCCAAAAGCAGAAGAAAGGGAAGCTCAGGCTGAAACTGCGGGCGCATATACGTTCGAGACCATTGCCCGAGAATGGCATGCCAACAACAAACGCTGGAGTGAAGATCACCGAGCGAGAGTGCTTCGTTATTTGGAACTGTATATTTTCCCGCACATTGGTGCAGCTAATATTCGTGGCCTTAAAACCAGCCATCTCTTAGCACCGATTAAGGCCGTTGACGCCAGCGGTAAGCACGACGTAGCGCAGCGCTTACAGCAACGTGTTACGGCCATTATGCGTTATGCAGTTCAGAACGATTACATTGATTCTAATCCTGCCAGCGACATGGCCGGAGCATTGGCAACAACCAAAGCTCGGCATTATCCTGCATTGCCGCCTCATCGTTTCCCTGAGTTTCTCGCACGGCTTGCCGCTTATCGGGGACGTCTCATGACACGCATCGCCGTAGAGCTTTCTTTACTCACCTTTGTGCGTTCTAGTGAGCTGCGTTTCGCTCGCTGGGATGAGTTCGATTTTGATAAAGCTTGCTGGCGCATTCCGGCGCAGCGTGAAGAAATCAAAGGTGTGCGCTATTCACATCGTGGCATGAAGATGAAAGAAGAGCATCTCGTCCCGTTAAGCCGCCAAGCGTTGCTCTTGCTGGAGCGCTTGAAGTCCTTAAGCGGCGATAACAAACGGTTGTTTCCCGGCGATCATGATCCCGATAAAGTCATGAGCGAAAATACGGTGAATAATGCGCTACGTGCAATGGGATACGACACCAAAACGGAAGTCTGTGGACACGGTTTTAGGACGATGGCACGCGGTGCTTTAGGTGAGTCAGGGTTGTGGAGCGATGATGCGATAGAACGTCAGCTAAGCCATTCCGAGCGTAACAATGTGCGTGCGGCATATATTCATACTTCTGAGCATTTGGATGAGCGTAGTCTGATGGTGCAATGGTGGGCTGATTATCTTGATGCTAATCGCAAAGAACATATCACACCTTATGATTTCGCTAAGTAATTATAAGCTACTCAATCTCTTGAAAGCTCCTTCTCACGTCTTAGTATTCATATCACATAAAATGATAGGTATGCAGATTTGATAAAGATCTTTAGGGGTGGGGATGGTACATTTTATTTTTGAGCAAAAAATCTTGGCGACCACACACGGAGTTTTGATTTAAATGGCAAAAATTCCCTTTACAGATAGAGAGTTAACTAGGGCCTGGCGCAATGCCTTTAGTATATCTAAGGCGGATCCGAGAGGGAATCCACATAGATTATTGCTTTTCTATGCAATCGAATGCGGGCTAAAGGCAGCTTACTTGAAAAAACATAGTAAAACAGTTGTGGACGCGACGGTCGCTGAAGAATTTTCTCATGATATTAATAAGTTATGCACGCATTTATCAGTAAGTAGTACACTTATGCTGCCAAATTCCTTACAGATGAAAAGTTGCCTCGTGGATAATAAAGAAACACAAAGACAACTTGGTCCCGCTGAAATAAATCAAACTTGGCGATATGGCGGCGAATTTGTTGGACGCGTTGATGACTTAGCTCTTGAAAATAAGCTGGAGCAACTTAATGAATTTATCAAAAAGGAATTAAACTATGAGTAAATTTATTACATGGCTTGATGTCGAAAGAGCTGTTAAGACTAATTTCAAATACAAAGATAAATTCAATAATTTAACGGCAATATTATGCTATGCGTCTGGTGCTGAGGTTGAGTTCACGGGAAATAAAGACAAGGCAGTAAGCGAATTAAAGGGGATTTTTGGTAGTAGTCTAAATGAAAAGGATTCCTCTTTATTTGTAACACTCGATGTTGGTGAGGAGATATATTCCTTCGATTTAATTCAAGTCGCTGAAAAAAGAAACAAAACAAAAGTTGTTTATCCATTATGGAAAGAGCATGTTTATATTGACGGTATGAACTATAAACAGCCAACCCCATGGGTAAATGGACCAAAATTCTGTGCCTTTCACTCTTTTAAAGGAGGAGTAGGCCGTACCACTTCTTTAATGACGTATGCTAGTGCGACTTTAGAAAGTGGTAGTGTAAAAAAAATATTACTAATTGATGGGGATTTAGAAGCTCCAGGTTTGACTTTATGGCTTGATGCTGAAAATATTGGAGATGTTTCGTTTACTAATTTTCTTGAATCACTTCAGTATTCAAATGGGAACTTTGATAAAACTTTGGAGTTTTATGCAAAGGAACTTAAAAAAACTTCCATAAACATTGATGGTGATTCAAAAGAAATATTTGTTCTGCCGTCCGCACTCTCGTTATCTGGCATTATGGACATGCCTGTCACGCCAGATGTTGTTTCAAAAAACACCAGTAATCCTTATATCTTAAGTGATTTAATTAGAGAGTTAGGGCAAAAACTGGAAGTCGATGCAATATTTATCGATTTACGCGCTGGATTTAGTGAGTTATCAAGTCCACTTCTTTTTGATCCTCGGATAGAACATTTCTTTGTTACCACGATTGCGAAACAATCAATATCTGGTATTAGCGAAATATTGGCCAGGGTAAATAATTCAGACAAGTTTATTAATGCCACTGAAATAAGTGTTAATAAGCCAACCGTTGTCTTGAGTATGCTTACTAAAACATTGCGTAAATTAGATGCATATGCTACAGCCATTGAGGAGGTTAATAAGGCTTACCCATCCATAAATGATGATGATAACATCTCTCAAAGTATCGAGTTATTAGAGTTTGATTTTGATGAGAATTTGATGAGTTTATCTTCCATAAAGGATGCTCTTAATGTTCTCAAGAAATCAACTATTTTCGAAAGTGCAACTACGTGGGTGGGTAATTTCTCTGAAAAAAATCCCCCCCTTACAAAAACCAGTACTGATGACGAATCTTTAAAACGATTGCTTGATATTTGTCAATCTTTCCAATTTGCTGAAAATACTAGCCAAGAAGATATGCTAGTTATTGATCCTATAAGGAATCTGGCTAAACATTTTGTTGATACTTTACCCAATGCTATTTCTATTGGAGCTAAAGGCGCCGGAAAGACATTTACATACCTACAAGTTTCAAAGGCTAAGACTTGGAAAGATTTTATTTCAAAAGTTCGTGGTGAAAATGAATTAAATATAGATGCAAATATACTTCCTTGGATCTCCTCTACGAACTTGAAAGATAATGTTAGAGGTGTGGTCGCAGAACAACGATCACAATGTTTAGCTTTAATAAGTGCCAAAAGTGCTAAAACACTGAATGATACTGTGACATTAATAAACTCAGCTTTAGCTGAGCCAGAGACTAATTGGGATTTGTTTTGGGCAGAACTACTAAGCTCAGAAATTATTGGTAAAAAAGCAACATTAAAACATGTTAATGATTACCTAAACGAAATTGATAAATCTGTAATTATTTTAGTTGATGGGATTGAAGATATATTCTTCTCACCTGAGCAAAATGATAATCATAATGCTGCAATTAGAGCATTGCTAAATCTTCCGAATGCTATTGCAGAACTACAATCACGCAGAATAGGTTTGGTTTGTTTTGTTCGAGCTGACTATGTACAGTCCGCAATTAAACAAAATGTCAATCAATATGTATCTAAATATCAACAATTTAGATTGGAGTGGACATCTGAGTCATTTTTAAGGTTGGCTTATTGGATATGCGCTAAATCTAATTTAATTTATGCTACTGAAAAAGATGCAGAGTCTGGTTCAATCAATTTCTTAATAGAAAGTCTAGAGAGATTATGGGGTAAGAAACTCGGCAGAGATAATTCCAAAGAGGCTGGGTCTGCCAGATGGGTTTTCGCCGCATTATGTGACCTCAATGGACGTCTACAGGCAAGAGACCTTGTTAGATTTTTAAAGTTTTGCGCTGAACAAATGTTGAAGTCCTCCATTAGTGGAATTAAGGTCGGTACGTGGACAGATCGTGTTTTGGCCCCAGAAGCTATGAGGAAATCTTTGCTCTCTTGCAGTGAAGAAAAAGTTGATGAAGCGGTTAAGGAAATTCGTCCACTTGAACAATGGACGCGGAAACTTAAGTCTATTCCTGCTGAAAATAAAAGAGTGCCGTTCAGTCCGTTGGAGGTGGGCTTGGATCTCCAGCTTTTAAATGTTCTTAAGGAATTGGGGGTAATATATGAAGATAGTGATCAAGTTGGTGACGAACGCTTCTACCTACCAGAAATTTATAGGTCTGGGCTGAAATTCACTTCTTCAATGGGAGGTCGACCGCGTGTACAAGCACTTTTGAAACGAAATCTCCGCGGGCTTCCTTTTTAAGCTCTAGGCGCGCAATACTTCCCCCGCCTCGCCTGCGCACTTCATGTGTCGCTTTTCATGCAGTTGCATGAACGGCCGCAGGCCGCGCCAGTACTGGTGCGGCAGGGGATGAAAAGTGCATTTTCTTGCATGCAAAATCATGCACCCTATGCATGCACGCGCAATTTGAGGCTGGCTAGCCAGGAAAAAGGCTGTTTTGGGCGAGGCGGAAGGGGAATGCCCCGCGATGCTGTCAAGAGCGGCGGGGCGGAGTGTGATTAGTGCAGGGGATGATTGCTGTTGTAGCGGCGATAGCGGTTCAACGTCCGTTTCTCCGGTGGTGGCAAGGTGTTCTCATCGACCGGTTGCGCCTGTATCGGCTGGCACAGGATTTTATCGACGCTTTCCACCGTCTTGAATGTGCAAGAACAGGTCAGGCTCTGACATTGGTAATACGCCTCTTTTGTCCGTTCCGTGATATAGCGACTGGTGCGAGTATAGGACGCATGGGTGCACAGCGGGCAGCGCATCATGATTGGGCCCCTTTCTCTTGCAGCAGACGGCGTTTTTCCGCCAGTTCTCTTGCCACTTGCGTCCGGCGAATTGGGCTGCTTTGCAGTTCCGGCAATACGCCGGTTTCTTGCGGTATCGTCAGGCCAATCTCATTAAGCACCGGGTGGTCGATATTTTGCGTAGCCATGGTAGCGCGAATGCGGCCTTGTAGTGCGCCCTGTACCTGTAGCTCAATCATCCTCATCGGATTGTCCGCATAGACGCCGTAAGCCCGTGAAGCCAGTGCACACGCCTTGATAACGTCAGGGCTGATTAGCGCCTTGCTCAGCGCATCCACTGCCTGATGCATCGCGTGAGCTGCAAAGGTCGTGAGGGCGTCTTGGTGCGCGTTCACCACCTTCGGGGCTGTGCCGCCGCAGTTGAGGTGAAGCTGCATTTTGTCCAGCTCCATCTCCTCAATCAGTCCGTCGAACTCTTTCGCCAGCTCCCGCTTGGAAATCCGGCTGTGGTGTTGCGCTTGCAGTTCCGGCGTCATTTCTCCGCGCAGTTTGCGAAACAGGGTGCGCCACTGGCTTTCTGCCTCCTGGCTCTGCACTTCGGTGTCTTCCTTCTGTTGGTGGCAGCGGGCAATGCCGGTTACGACGTCGGTCAACGCCTGATAGTTTTTGTCGTGGGCGGTGCGAGCGTCACGCAGGGCTTGCAGTTTATCGGTGATGTATTTCGGTAAGGCGGTGGTGCTCATGGTCGTGTCTCCGGTGTCAGTCAATGTGAGGCTATTCTGCTGACCGCCGTACAACATCGCCATTCATCCCGGCTGGACTGTCCCCAGGACAACAGCCTTGAGCACTGATGAGAAAACCATCAAGCCGTTTTTAGTTTTACCTAAAACTATTCACTACTGTTCACCTAAATAAAAAACATAGATAAATCAGTAAATAAGAGGGTGAACAGTTTCCTGTAAACTCTTCACCCGGTGTTCACCACTGTTCACCCGGCCCAAAACAGCCTTTTCCCTGGCTAGCAGTGGTTAGTCTGTTTATACCTATTTATTAGCAATGAATTCATTGTTGAAAACTATGGGGTAATGTTGAGGAAGGGTGAGGAGTGGTGAGGATTGCTGAGCTATTATAATTTGTTGTTTTTATAACCATTTCTTAATGAGCCACACAACAACGCCTTGTTGCCACCCCGGTAAATATTCACATAATAGGGCGCTACCGAAGTTCACACAGTCCCGGCCAGCGTTGGCTGGACACAAAGAGGTAGCGTTTTTATGTTGACCGTTTTCACCCACACACCATCTATCCCGTCGCCGGTGCATCCTGGCGGTTACACCCCGCGAGAGCGCTTTATCCGCCTGCCGGAAGTGCTTTACACCACCGGTCTATCTCGCTCCACCGTGTACGAGATGATGAGCCGCAAGCAGTTCCCGGCTCAGGTCTCCCTCGGCGGTAAAAACGTCGCCTGGCTGGCCTCCGAGGTCGAGCAGTGGATGGACGAACGTATCGCCAACCGTCACCAGGGGGCCGCCGTATGATGCAGTTAACCTTGGGTCGCCAGCATTTCACCCTCGATGAGCGCGACGCGCTGTTTGTGGCGGAAGCTATCCTGTTGCAGCGTAAAGAGCCTGGCGTCGTCTTGCCGGAGCACCGCAGCGAAAAACACGGCGTTATTCGTCTGGCGAGTCGCCAGGCTGAGCCGCGCCTGTTCCGTGCCGGGCCGGTGCCGCTGACTTGCGCGGCTGCCGATACCCGCAACGACCAGTTGACCGACTGTTGATCACTATGCGATCGATTGAACGTCCGGGGGCGTCTTACGGCTTGCCCCCACGTCTGGCCCTGCGCTATAGTCCTCCCGCTGTCGCAAAATCGGCAGCCGGGCGTGAGAACCCGAGTTTAATCTTGGCGACAAATGAACACGCGCCACGCGTGTTTTTTTATGTCACAGCCTTAGTGCGCTCATTTTTTGCGCGGTGCATGTTATGCTACCGCAGCAGTCAATCAATGGTGGCTCAGGCGGGGCAGCCTTTGTGCTGGCCGGTTTCCAAGGTTGCCGGTTTCTCACCCCCGTCTGGGCTACCACCCTTGCGTGAGAACTTCGGTGGTAGCGGTAATCCATTAACCTTGGAGGCTGCCACCATGGCTACGACCCTCACCCCGACTCATCCTACATTCTGCTTTTTGTTTGCGGCCGTGCGCCGTTCTGCGTTGACTGCCGCCCCGCGTATCGTGCGCACCGTGGCGGATTCTGAGCACAACGCTCGCCGCGTGCTGGCCCGTGATTATGTGTTGTCCTTTGCCGGTCGTCTGCCGGTTAAGGCGGCAGCATGAACACCCTGGCCGACCGTTATTACCGCGACACCCATTACCCTATCCCGCACGCCGATTTTCTGCGTCTCCAGCATGCGCACGCCACCGGCGTGCTGTTCCTTGACCTGCTGGACACCCTCGACCTCGGCGGGCAGCGCCCTGATGCCGTCCAACAGGCGTCGTTTGCCTCGGTCATTGCCTTGCTGACCGACCAGCTCGGCCACGTCGTCAACACCTGTGAAATCCAAATTCTTGCCCGCATGGAGGCCACCGCCGCATGAATACCTCATCCTGTTTACCGATTGAAGTCCGTACCGCCGTTTTCCGCCGCGCCGTGGCGCAAGCCTATCTGGATACCTGCGCCTTTTACCGGGTGAGCCTGGGGTACACGCTGGACGAGCTGCAGATGACGATTGCCCTGCGCCTGGAGGGACATTTTGTGCGGCAGTACGGCGTGGATGACGGCATGGACATGGCGTGCACCATGCTGAGCGACATGGTGCAGCCGGACGTTCTGGTGGCCGCACCGCGCTTGACCGCGCTGGGGCAAAAGATGATGGACGAGCTGTGCTGCGAGCGCCTGTCGGCGGCACAGAACGCGACCGTACACTGAGGAGAGAAAGGATGAGCGCCCAGTTCGTTTCCCAGACCGTACGCACCGCCACCGGCCACTGGCCGGTGATACTCCCGGCCCTCGGCATTGCCTTGCAGCCAAACGGCAAGCCGCAGCCGTGCCCGACCTGCGGCGGCAAAGACCGCTTCCGCTTCGACAATCAGGACGGACGCGGCACCTGGTTCTGTAATCAGTGCGGGGCCGGTGACGGCCTCAACCTGGTGGAAAAAGCCCTGTCACTGTCTACCCGAGCTGCTGCCGAACAGGTGGCTGCCCTGATGGGGAATAGCGCCAGCGCCTTGCCACCGGCCGCTGAGAGCGGTCATTCACCACAAGACAAGGCCGAGGCCCAGCGCAAAGCCGCGCGACAGGCACAGGCTCTGGTGGCTTCCGCGCAACCTCAGACCGGCAATGCCTACCTGAGCGCCAAGGGCTGGCCGGAGGTGGACACTCTGACCTTGCAGGGCCAGCCGCTGCGCGTCGGCGGTATCACCTTCCAGCCCGGCGACCTCTTGCTGCCACTGCATAACGCCGGAGGCGAGGTGGTCAACGTGCAGTTGATTAACGCTAGCGGGGACAAGCGTATGTTGGCAGGCGGGCAGGTGAAAGCCGCTTGCCACACCCTGAGCGGCCCGGACAACGCGGTTATCTGGCTCACCGAAGGCTACGCCACCGGCCTCACCGTGCACCGCCTGACCGGTGAAACAGTGTGCGTGGCGCTGAGCGCCAATAACCTGGCGGCGGTGGCGGAGCAGCTGCGCAGCCACTACCCGGATGCGCGGCTGCTGCTGGCGGCTGATAATGACCGCAGCGGCACCGGACAGACCCGCGCCGCCGAGGCGGCCACAGTCACCGGCGGTATCCCGGCACTGCCGCCCTCGGAAGGCGACTGGAACGACGTTTATGGCCGGGAAGGGGCCGAGGCCACGCGCGCCCAGCTCCAGGCGTTCAGCCAGCCGTCGCAGCCGAGCCCGTTCGACACGCTGAGCGATGCAGACCTCAAAGCCATGAGCGCCAGCGAGAAGGCCGAGCTGCTGGCCGAGCACTACGGCAACACCCTGGCGGTGCCGCCGGTAGGGGAAGAGCTGTGCCGCTATACGCGCGGCGCCTGGCAGGTGCTGCCACACCGACAGCTGAGCCGGGAGATTGCCGCGTTGTTCCAGAAGGTACGAGCACCTTTCTCCGCCGCCGGTATCAACAGCATCCTGGACACCCTCAAGCTGATGGTGCCGCAGATGGGCGAGCCTGCCCGCCGGTTGATTGGTTTTCGTAACGGGGTGTTTGATACCGTCAGCGGCCAGTTCAGCGCTCACCGGCAAGAACACTGGCTGCGCACCGTCAACAGCGTAGACTACACGCCGCCGCGTGCCGGTGAGAATCTGGCTGACCATGCGCCGCACTTCTGGCATTGGCTGACGCGGGCCGCCGGGGGCAACCACGACAAGCAAGAGCGCATCCTCGCGGCGCTCTTTATGGTGCTGGCCAATCGCTATGACTGGCAGCTGTTTCTTGAAGTGACTGGCCCCGGCGGCAGCGGCAAGAGCGTGATGGCGGCCACCGCCCGGCTGCTGGCCGGGGCGGACAACACGACTTCTGCCACCATCGACAATCTGGAGTCGGCGCGCGAACGTGCCTCGGTGGTCGGCTACTCGCTGATTATCCTGCCTGACCAGGAAAAGTGGAGCGGTGACGGGGCGGGTATTAAGGCCATCACCGGCGGCGATGCGGTCGCCATCGACCCGAAATATCGTGACGCCTACGCGGCGCACATTCCTGCGGTGATTTTGGCAGTCAACAACAACCCTATGCAGTTCAGCGACCGGAGCGGTGGCATCTCGCGCCGCCGCGTTATTCTGCCGTTCCCGGAGGCTATCGCCCCCGAAGAGCGCGATCCGTTGCTGCTGGCGAAGATCACCGAAGAGTTGGCCGTGATTGTGCGTCACCTGATGCAGCGCTTCGCCAACCCGAATGATGCGCGTGCACTGCTCCAGGCGCAGCAGAGTTCGGCGGAAGCCCTGGAAATCAAACGGCATGCCGATCCGCTGGTTGATTTTTGTGGTTACCTGACGGTGCTGGGTACCCCGGAAGGGATGATGATCGGCAACGCCAACATCACCCCGCCGAATCCACGCCGCTACCTGTATCACGCCTACCTGTCGTTTATGGCGGCACGGGGCTATCAGCACGTGATGAACCTGACGGCGTTCGGCCAGGCGGTGCCGCAGACGCTGAAAGAGTATGAGCATACGCTGCTGAAACGCCGCACCAAGCAGGGAATACAAACCAATCTGATATTGAGTGACGAGTGCGAAGCGGACTGGCTGCCTAAGTGCGGGGCGGTGTGACGATGAGCGGGTCGAGCGTGGGTATTTGCATTTTCCTTGACTGCCTGTTTGCATTTCATTTGGACATCTCCAGCAAAAAATGAAGGCACGTCATCTGCAGCTATGAGCGATAAACGGAAGTACGAGACGGTATAATCTCTAAAAACTTCCCTGCCATTAAAGTTGCCGACATTCTCAGCGAATAGGTAAGTATCATGATACAAGGGGCAGATGTGCATCCGCAGTACATTTGCTCGCATGTTAACTTAGCAGTAGTACAACATCATTTAGAAGCGAATGGCCTAACAGGTTTTAAAACCTTAAAATTTCACTGCTGGTTAAACACATTAATTCAATGATTTTTGTCATTAAAATCATTTGGTTAATTTTAATTGTCATTTGCTTTTAACCCTCGCAATTTAGAAGTATTATTTTGAGATTAATCCACTTTCCCTGCCTTCACCACTGCTTGTAAAAATGCGTGAAGAATGATTTTAAGGTTATATATCATGGAGTTATTGAAGTTTCTGGCGGCGATTTTAGTAATTTACTTGTTGTTTTTTAGAAAGAAAAAACGTAAATCTCCAAAGTCTTATGCTTCAAGCCCTGTGAAAGCACCGCCAAAAGAATGGCTCGCTGACATCAAGAAAAAAGAGGCGGTTGTGCGAAATGATGATAGTGAAGACGATAACCTTGCAACTTTTACATTGAGCGGTGGCCGGGGTGTTGAAGTTCGGGTGACAACCAATCATTACCGGAACACCTCCAAATCAGCAGGTGCACTAGCTCGATGGGTACTTCCGGGTGAGATGATAACTGTAGCTGGTGTAACAATTAGCGGTGGCCACATTTACGTGGGGCAACGTATGAAGCCCTCCGGTCAAGAATCAGGCGGCTATTATGACGATGGAAGTGAGGCATCATTAATTGATGACACATGTAAGATAAAACCTACTTCTTATCTTTACGAGGACAGTTCATTAGGATACTGGCCCAGTTTTTCATCTCTTTCCCCAGAAGCACGCGGTGCGTATGTCAGTTGGCTTGCCAGCGATAGGTCTGATCCATCGTGTCCTATCGGCTATGTTTTTATCTACCTCTATGGCCTGGAAAGAAAAGCGCTCGTAGATTCCACTGACCCAAAATTCCCTGATGCTGAGTTCCGTAATCTGTTCAATGAAGTCGCTCGGTTAAGATCGGTATTCATTGAGAACCGCTCCTTCCGTGGATATTCGACCCAATTACTCGAAGCCATGTCTATTCTGCGCCCGAACATGGACTTAGCCACTGAGCTCGATAGCAATTCAGGTTTCAGCAACAGCATGCAATTTAAGCTGGCTCTGGCAAAAACTGTACATGAAGGAGTTCCTGTATCAGCTGAAATGGCGTTGAACTGGGTAATAAACCACACCGAGTATTCGCTGCGTACTCCGGCTCGCCGCTGTGCTAAAGAGTTTGCTGCGCTTTTCAAACGGCGTTACACCCTCAAATATGGTGAAGGGATGGTCGTTAAGGCGAATAAAACGCGCCTAAGGTTAGATTACACACCAGCAAGTCCTAGTTTGCGAGGTGTTCGACTTCCTGTTCCCGACCTGCCTGATCCAAGTGCGTTGAAGAGCCCTGTCCAGAAAATTATGGCTCTTGCCGACATATGTACGGATGAACTTGATGCTTATAGTCGCTACCTTGGTAGGAAAGGTACGTCAGTCAATGATACGGCTGCAATTATCTTGCTCCCTTCAGAGATCGTTAATGAAAGCGCAGAAAAAATATTAAGCTCATTCAAACGCTGGGCTGATGAGGCGATCCTCGTCAAGGAGGGGTTAGTCTCAGTTGCTGACTTTTGGGCACATATGAATGCCAGTTGCCCCAATAAGATCAATAAAAAAGAGGCCGATTTGATGCAGGCCTTTGCTCTGAAGATGGGTTACGGTGTGGCACCTGACCCGTATTATCACCATGTGAAGGCGGATGTTGATGGTGTACTTGTTCTATTCCCCGCCGCCGAAGATGGACGCTTCTCACCTTCTCCTGAATTTATCTCAGCCGTCATGACGCTCAGATTAGGGGCTATGGTCGCCTTGATTGACGATTCTCTTGATCAAGCTGAACAGAAAGTGCTTGAGAATGCCATCAACAACAATCCTGGCTTCACCGATGATGAAAAACGCTCTCTACATGCGTATTTAACGTGGCAACTTCATGCCCCAGCCAATATGACAGGAATGAAAAGCAGGATTGAGTTGATGGGGGCCGCGGAAAAAGCTGCTGTGGGTAAGGTTATCATTAGTGTTGCCTGTTCGGATGGGACGATAGCGCCTGCCGAAATCAAACAGCTTGAGAAGATTTATTCAAGTTTGGGGCTGGATCCCTCATCTGTCTCGAGCAATATCCATCAGCATTCCGCAACTGAACATGATCTCGTCTCGTCTGTACCAACTGATCAGACAGCAGCAGGGTTCACACTGGATGCTAATGTACTTGCCCGCCACGAATCTGCCACGGATGATGTTCGTAAATTGCTGAACACAATTTTCACCGAAGAAGAACCGGAAGAGCCAGAAAGCGCTCCAGCCTCATCAACGGAGGCGGGGGGGCTTGACTCCGCACATAGCCAGCTTTATCGCAGTTTGCTGGAGAAAGAACAGTGGTCCCGAAAAGAGGCGACAGAATTGTGCGGAAATTTGAATTTGATGCTCGGCGGTGCGCTTGAGGTGATCAATGACTGGTCCTATGCGGTGGTTGATGCTCCAGTACTGGACGATGCCGATGATGATATCTGGGTTGACCTGGAAATTGCCAAAGAATTAGAGGGATAGTGAATGTCTGTAACACGTATAAGAGTGAAAGAACGTGACGCTATTATTCAGTCACTTAAGTCAGGTGTAACGCCAAGGATAGGCATTCAGCATATCCAGGTTGGCCGCGTGAATGAGATCACTGCCCTCCACCAAGATATTGAGAGGATTGCTGACGGTGGTGCAAGCTTCAGACTTATCATCGGTGAATATGGTTCTGGTAAAACGTTCTTTCTGAGTGTTGTACGCTCTATTGCGCTAGAGAAGAAGCTGGTGTCAGTCAGTGCAGACCTTTCTCCTGACAGACGCATTCACTCATCGGGAGGTCAGGCTCGTAATCTCTATTCTGAGCTTATGAAAAACATGTCCACCAGAAACAAGCCGGATGGTAATGCGTTACTTAGCGTTGTTGAAAGATTCGTTACGGAGGCAAGAAAGGAAGCGGACACTGACGGCTCCGAGGTTTCATCAGTTATTCATAAACGCCTGGCAGCTCTGTCAGATATGGTGGGTGGATATGACTTTGCGAAGGTCATTGATGCATTCTGGCGCGGGCATGAGCAGGATAACGAAACGCTAAAATCCAATGCTATTCGCTGGTTGCGGGGAGAGTACACTACCAAAACTGATGCCCGTAACGATCTCGACGTTCGGACTATTATCTCAGACGCTTCATTCTATGATTCTTTGAAGCTGATGAGCCTTTTTGTCCGCCAGGCAGGCTATGCCGGTCTTTTGGTCAGCCTCGACGAAATGGTGAACCTCTTTAAGCTGAATAATACGCAAGCAAGAACAGCGAACTACGAACAGATTTTGCGGATACTGAATGACTGCCTGCAAGGCTCAGCCGAGAACATTGGTTTTATCCTCGGGGGTACGCCAGAGTTTCTTTTCGATCCGCGTAAAGGTCTTTACAGCTATGAGGCGCTCCAGTCGCGTCTGGCGGAAAACCGGTTCGCGCAAAAAGCAGGAGTGATTGACTACTCATCCCCCACTTTGCATCTTGCCAGCCTCACCCCTGAGGAACTGTATATTTTGCTGAGAAATCTTCGTCATGTTTATGCAGGTGGAGATCCAGAGAATTATCTGGTACCAGATGAGGCTCTGGCTGGATTCCTGCATCACTGTAGTAAAACCATTGGAGACGCTTACTTCCGTACCCCCCGTAATACCATAAAAGGTTTCCTGGACATGCTGGCCGTGCTGGAACAAAACAGAACGATGAACTGGCAAACACTAATCGAGGGTGTGGCGATTGAAGAGGACAGGCCCAGCGATATGGATGACGCCACTACGGAGGAAAGCGATGACGACGACGGACTGGCGAACTTCAAACTATGAGCAGTGCCTACGATAGCCTCGATCACCGCGTCCGTAAGTGGGTTTACAAGCAGGGGTGGTCTACATTAAGGCCCTTGCAGGAGAGTTCTATCCCGGCAATTTTAGCCCGTGATCGAGACGTGCTAATCAGTGCAGGTACAGCGGCGGGTAAAACAGAGGCTTTCTTTCTTCCTGCCTGTTCGGCAGTTGCAGATCTCACGAATGGATTTGGCATCGTCTATATCAGTCCGTTGAAGGCGTTGATTAACGATCAGTACCGTCGTCTTGGGAGCCTTGGAGATGCATTGGAAATGCCAGTGACTCCCTGGCACGGGGATGTACCACAAAGCAAAAAGAAGAAGGCTCGGACGAACCCTGCTGGCATTTTACTGATTACACCTGAGTCACTTGAGTCTTTGCTCATAAATTCAATGGGCTGGCTCAAACAGGCGTTTTCTTCAGTCGCATACATCGTTATTGATGAGTTTCATGCTTTTATTGGCTCAGAGCGTGGTGTACAGCTGCTTTCTCTGCTCAATAGAATTGACCATGTGCTAGGACGCCAGGTAAATCCAATTCCCCGCGTTGCGTTGAGTGCCACGCTGGGGGAACTGGAGAAAGTGCCCGAAATGTTGCGCCCGGACAAACGACTCCCCTGCGTAACTGTTACAGATAGTAATAGCACGGCCACTCTTCAGGTACAGGTCAAAGGGTACTTGGAGCGAGTGATCCAAAAAGAGGAAGAACTTCAGAGTTCAGCTGAACATGACGTTTGCGCTGACATTTTTAGACTTTGCCGTGGCGATTCTCATTTGGTCTTTGCAAACAGCCGGAAGCGCACTGAAAGCATTGCGGCAACGCTGAGCGACATGTGTGAGGAACAAATTGTTCCGAATGAATTTTTCCCCCACCATGGTTCCCTTGCCAAGGAATTACGTGAGGCGCTTGAATCTCGTCTTCAGAAAGGAAATTTGCCCACAACAGCTGTTTGTACAATGACGCTTGAGTTGGGAATTGATATCGGTAAGGTTAAGTCGGTTATCCAAGTTACGCCTCCGCATTCTGTTTCCAGTTTGCGACAGCGTATGGGGCGTTCTGGGCGACGCGATTCCCCATCAGTACTCAGAATGCTAATTACAGAAAATGAGCTTACTATGAGTAGCAGTATCGTTGATCACCTACGGTTGCAGTTGGTCCAGTCGATGGCAATGATCAGATTGATGATCTCTAAACAATGGTTTGAACCAGCTGATGCTCAACAGATGCATTACTCTACGCTGATACACCAGATTCTTGCTATTACGGCACAATGGGGCGGAGTTCGTGCCGATCAGCTCTGGTCACAACTATGCCAAACAGGGCCGTTTAGAAATGTAGATTTAAACGATTTCAAAAGCCTGCTTAAACATATGGGAACGTGTGGCCTGCTCACTCAACTTGCTAGCGGCGAAATGGTTGTTGGGGCAGAGGGGGAGAAACTGACTAACCATTACACTTTTTATGCCGTGTTTAATACACCAGAAGAGTTCCGTATTGTCACCGGAAACAGAACCCTTGGAACGATACCTGTGGACTCCCCACTGCTACCAGACCAACACATCATCTTCGGTGGGCGGCGCTGGAAAGTTACAGAGATCGAGACAGAGAAAAAGGTTATCTATGTTGAGGCGACCAAAGGCGGTCAGCCACCACAATTTAGTGGGGGAGGAATGTCTATTCATGATGCCGTTCGTCAGGAAATGCTCGCTATCTATAGGGAAGGTGATTACCGCATAGCAATAGGTAGCAAGAAAGTAGATTATGCCGATACTGCCGCCAGAAACCTATTTGCTGAAGGCTGTAGTAACTTTCAGCGTTATAACCTGCAAAATGAGTATTTTATTACGAGTGGGCAACACTGTTACGTAATTCCCTGGATGGGGGATAAAGTTGTGAATACGATTACAGCCTTGCTCATACGTTGTCGTTTTAAAGCCAATTCATTCGCAGGTGTTATAGAGATTGATGATGCAAATGTAGCAACTGTTCAACAGGCGCTTAAAAAAATGCTGTTGTCAGGCTTACCATCTGCATTTGATCTTGCCGAGGATGTTCCAGAAAAGTTCTTGGATAAATACGACGAGTTTTTACCAGAATCCCTTCTTGCGAAAGGATTTGGGGAAAAAGCGTATGACATTGAAGGCACTTGTATTTGGTTGAGGCAGCACCTTAATTAAACTGGTTACGTAAAAAGGGGGAGATGCTCCCCTAAGATTGAGGCCGATTGATGATATCAATGTTCGCTCTTGGCTCGGATCTGCCAGAAATCGAGGTCATAAGGTCTGCTTTGAGCGAAAACCGGAAGTTCGAAATGCTTACTCACATTGAGGTGTCTCGAGCTATGTGGGCAGGTCGCTTCGATGCCAGCAGATCGCTATTAGTCTAAGAAGCTCTAATTTGTAAAGCAGATGGAAAGGTTCCAGGCGGATAAGATAAATAAAGACATCACATTTTACAACAGTTAAAAACTGGAATTATCTTAGTTAGTCATTTACAACGGGAGGAATATGTATGCAACATTTCCAAGCTCACTCTACCGATGATTTGCGTCATTTAATCGCTGAATATGGGAAAAATGCGTTATTTCGTGGACAAACCACCCATTACGGCCAACCAGGTCATCCCTCTGTTGTCGCATCCTCCGATCGTCAAATATGTCATCATGATACAATGTTAAAATGGTGTACTTACTCTCGAAATGTCCTTGAGACTTTCCTTGGCAGGCATAAAAACGAGCCGCATTTTGTCCAAGCTCTGCTCCAGCATTATGGATGGCGGTCGTTTTACGTTGATTGTTCTGCAAATCCCGCAGTCAGCACATGGTTCGCAAGTCATATATACCGCGAAGATAAACATATTGAAATGAGTGAAGACTGTAATGAAGAGCCTGTCTTACTCCTCAAACGCCTCGCATCATATGATTTTGAGGACGGTGACGGTCATCTCTACATTATCGACAAAGAAGAGGCCTTAAAAATCGGATTAGCCGATCTATCTTCTGTGACGCTTCCTGGTTGTCGCCCTCGTACAGTCGCTCAGGAAGCTTGGTTACTAGGACCATTATTAGGAAATCCCGTCCCCCAACAATGTTTTCGTGCTCAGATCACAGCCCCGCGTTCAGTCTTACGGGACTATGCATTTTCCTCGGGCTTTACTTGCATAGATGATGTATTTCCATCCATAGTAGAAGATCCAATTCTCAATGCTTTACTGAGTTTACCTTGGAGGGAAATCAAAGAAGTATGGGATCCTAATTTCCCTATTCCTTGCTTCAGACGAACCCTGAGCCTCCCTGAATATCAGGATAGTTTCGTAAAAATTGCATGGCCTCGCACCGCATTTTTTCGGGGAACACGTCTGTCTGAACGGTTTAGTTCGGTCGATGGAAATGCTTCTGGTGGAATTATTATTCCAGTTCCGGACGTTGTTTTTTTTGGAACTGCACCTGAAACTATCCCTCTTCGTTTTCCTGAACTTGAAGCCCTATTGCTTAAGTTTGGCTCAGTCATTTTTGAACTGGATGAACTTATCCAGCACACCAGTATGCAAAACCTCACTTCCTACCAAAAAGGTGTCGGTGTCGTAATGATTGAATCTGACCTTATTCAGGTATCAGAACTCATGGTTGAACACCCCGGACAAGAAATGACAGCTACGGGATTAGTCTATGGCTGGTATTACCGAAAAAGTGAAAGCGGATTATGGTCAAGAGTAGCGCATCCTGATGAATGTCCCTGTGATGATGCCTTTACACACAATCGGCATTTATCAGCACTGAAAATTGCTGAGGATTTTCTCCGTAGCTCGTCATTTGTGCGGGAAAAGAATTATCAAGCTCGGATGGGCGTTGGAAAATGACTACTAGACTATTATGTGAGCAATGTCAATTTTTGACATGTAGCGACCGGTCCGATACTGAAGTAGGTTGTAGATCGTTCTCGATGCGCCCACAACAATGAGGGCCACCTCGGAGATTGTCAGACTGATTGCGCCAATTGCCGATGCAGGACCTGCAGACTAGTTCCCGCCCCTGCCCATGCAGCAGCCGAGCCGACCACATACAGGTTTTGCTTGGCGCGCGAGACGGCTACATTGATTATATTTGGTGGGCTTGCCGCCCACTGACGCGCCCTTTGCTGACTCGCTTTCGGAGCACCCAGTAACAGGATGACAGTGTCCGCCTCTCGGCCCTGGAACGTGTGGATCGTGCCTACACGATCACGGCACCACTCATCCAACTTTACGCCGAACGCCCGTAGCAGATCAGTTTCACTGTCGAGACGCCGACGCATGTTCTGCTCTATGATCTTGAATGGTGTAATGATAAATACGTCCGGATTTGTAATGCCCGTTGCTGCCAGCTCTTTGAGCATTCGTACAACCGCTTCGCCCTCGTCGGGGCACCACTTCGTCTCAGCATCGCCATTGATATCCACCCAGTGAGATCTCCCCAAAGCCGAGCCGATAGATCCAGGTTTTTTAGGCCCGGCAGCATGGACCATCTGCCCGGCATAGGCGATGGAGTTAGAAACATCGAACATTGGGTTCTGGCAACGCCTGTGAACGAGCAGTGGCAGCCCGACTTCTCGATCACCTACATCCATGACGAAGGTGGATTTGAAGCGCGATGCCTGATCAGCAAGGGTCTGCGTAGATGCGGCGGGGGCAGACCATTCGATCTGGTCAATGTTGAAGAACTTGCAGATTTCGGCGTTCAGCTTCTCGGGTAGCGATACCACAGGTGGGATTTGCAACGGGTCGCCTACCACGATGGAGCGCTTTGCCCGCATGATAGCTCCAACTGCCGCTTGAGGAACGGCCTGGCCTGCTTCATCAATCAGAAGCCAGCCAATACTCTCTGGTGGCAGATCCCCAAACATGGTCCGTACAGAGGCAAACGTTGTGGACACAGTCGGCACCACCATGAAAAGGCTCGACCAAAGATCAGGGAGAAGTTCACGGTGAGCAGGAGACTGGAAGGCACCAGCCGCCATGCCCGACATCAATAGCCCGAGATTGTGTTGCAAGCGGTTGGCCGAAGCATCGATGAACGTTTTATGCACCGTCAGGGCAGCGGCGAAAAGATCCTCCCGCAGGCGATGAACCTCATCGGGAAGCCATGGTGCAGTCAGGTGGATAGCCTCGTGCTCGCGCTCGAAAAATCTCTCATCAACGACCCTGTCTCCCATGCGGTTTCGTGCCTGTTCCTCGGTCGCCTTCAATTTCGAGACAGCCTGACATTTGCTGGAAATTTCCTGGTCGAGTTGCTGTAACTGGGACTCAGTATTGCTCCACTCAGTTCTTGCAAGCTCCAGGGCACTGTCCGTCCCCTGCGCTCGTAAGACTGATTGCTGCAAGGTCGCAGAGAGCTTCTGCAATGTCGAGCTCCACGACTTCCAGGCCGCAGTCGCGAACAAACGGGAGAAGAAACCTGGGCGGCAAGCAAGATGGCTGTCGAGCATGATCTTGTCCTGCTCGACCTGCGATTTTGCCTTCTCATGCTCTCGTTGGCAGGATTCAGCAATCTGGTGTGCCTCTTCGACGGTTTCATTCAGGCTCGGACGGCGTTGTTTCAATATTTGAAGTTCGTTGGCCGCCCCCTTAAGCGCCCGGATATCCCGGCGCATCACTTCAATGCTTGCGATTTCGGCGTCTACCGTCTCTTTGAGTTTAAGGAATGCGGTTCGCGCTTTCAGCCAAGCCGAAGCCGCATCCGTTTCGTTTGTGCTGGGCCGCTCATTGATGACCACGCTGGGCATAATGCGATCAATGATTGCGCCAGTTCGTTCGTCCTTTATCTCACGCATGACGTTTATGCCGCGAGCTGCTTTCAGGTAGGTAAGGAAACCGCCGTCCTCATTCCACCAGAAACCTTGCTGGAACGCTCCTCGGTTGCTGCTCTTGCCGAGTGCTGCGGCGATCAGTCCCCAGGTTTCGATAGGATCGGAGGGGGTGTCACCCTCGGCTTCGAAATAGCCAGCCCGTTTGGGGTTCGCAATCAGGTCGCTGATAGACCGGAAGTAGGCAATCTGTTCATGGCGACCATTTGCTTCTTTGAGAGGAAGCTCTTTACTGACGTTCTCGACCGCTTTGTTATTGGAGGACGCTACGACGATCTCATGGCCTTTCAAGGATGCATGTAACTTGTAGAAGTGCAGGAAGGCATTGGAACCGAATGCCAGCTTCTCGCCTGTTGTAGAAAAGGCATCCTGCGGTTTGTTGAAGCCGGACATCGCCGTGGCCCGATCAAGAATGCACCCAACGACGATGTCCCGCAGAAGAGTGGTCTTTCCGGTACCCGGTGGCCCATTGACGCCGATGATACCTGGAGCATCATTCAGCTCAGCACGTGCCGCATTCACGGCAGCCTGTTGAAGCAGCACCAATGGATGGCCGCCTTTCGAAGGCCAACGAGCCTGCGGCATGAGCGACGGTGCGACGAACGGCTCAACTGCGGAAATGGGCGATAGCACGTCGATTTTCTGGTCAGGCCTACCAATTCCCATGTAGCGGCGCAAACCGGTTCCGGCTTTGCCCGTCTCGAGCAATTTAGTTGCTTCACCGAGATCTTCAAGATAGAAAGAATTCAGTAACGAAGGTTCAGGCGGCGTCTTGGCTTTGAAATGATGAAACACCTTAATCGCAAATGTGGGTGGCTCAACCAAATGCTTGGGTACACCGAACTGAGACACAAGCCATTTATAAGCGTTAAGAACGACATCCAAATCGATCGGTATGGGTTCTCCATCCTCGTTGTGACGGCGAACCATTCGATCCAGATGCTCGATAATGCGCGGCTCAACATTCGGCCAATTCCCTAAGCTCCCAAGCTTCAGATCGAGAGCCTGCTTGAGTGCCCAGGCAAAACTGGAAACAGCGACGCCTTTGTCCTCAAGCACATAACCTTCCTTGTCGATCAGGATCGAACCGATGGCCGCTTTCTTACCGTCCGGGCGTGAACGCTCCTCATCCTCGCCAAAAACCTTGACCAGCTCGTCCGTCGCCTTGTCGAGAGCGATGGCGCCAAGGATGACCTCGAAATAAAGCTTATAGCTGGGCTTGCTGCGGACATTTGGTCCCCATGGAACACCTCGCTCCAATAGAGCAACCCTGGAGCGGTCGCCGGTTGTCATATCCTCTGGGCGTTTATAACCTTGAGGCGATAGTGCTTCGAGGGCTGTCCATGCTGCCAGTATCGCGCGCGCATCATTCGACTTACCTGTTGGAGAGAAAGAGGGGAGTGGACCTAGGTCGATCTGGTCTTCGCCGAATTGCTGTTGCATGATAGGAGCTGGATTAGCCTTTGGTCGCTGTTGCAATACCGTTGCTGGCGCATCCCGGGACGAAACTTGGGAGGATTGCGTGGACGCCGAGCCAGGATGACGCGCTGATGGACTGGAACCCGACATTGAGACCACGCAGCGACCGCTAAGTGCAGTTCGGGCTTGCTCGATTTTAGTCGTCAACATTCGGGCCTTGGCAGTGTTGCGGAAGGTCAGCTCGTTCAACAGCACTTCAAGTTCACTAGCGTTGTTGCGTGACCGCTCGAAAATTGCCTCCAGATCGAAGATTGATTTTTGCGCATACTGCCTTGTAGTCATTTATTTCTGCTGCCCCAGGTCCCATCAGTTGAGAGATTTTATGCTAATTGGCATGATTTCTAAAACGGTTAACTTCCGCTCCTGCAGACAGCAAAGATACAGACGAACCTCTTTCACCATCGAATGTGTACGGTCAGATCTTGTTGGTGATGGTCAAGTAATTTGCAAACAATTGCCAAGTAAAATGCAAACGGGTAGTCAAGTCAGATGCAATTACACATCGATCGGCCAGGCCGATCAATAGGCCATGATTGATCTGCCGAACCCATTGGACGCTCAATCGCTACGCCGCCTATAGTGGCAGGGACCTTAATACACGCAGCAACACCAGGGCATCCTATCGGCCGCTGAACGGCCAATATCATAACGACAAGCGCTCCCCAAACCGGCTCAGGCCGGTTTTTTTGTGCCTGCGGTTCAGGCTGTTCACCCTGTAGGTGAACAGGGGTGTACACCGAGAAGGTAGCTATACACCAATCAATGCATTGAAATAAAAAGATAAATTTAAAAGGTGTATAGGGTGAACAGTTTTTCTATAAATCTTTTTTTTGTGGCTGTGAGTCCAAGAAATAAAGCTGCGATCAGAAAATAGCGACAGTAAATTTATGCGTAACAATAATTTTTGGTTTGGGTTCGTGACACGGAACCTAACCGAGTTCTTTGTATGGTTGAATTTTATGCTGTTTTCAGAGCAATAGTCTAATCCTCCAGCGTTTCACGAAATTTATACTGGGGGCACAAAAGGGGGCATAATCTTGCTTTGTTTTTAATAATATTATATTTTTCAGTGTATTGATTGGTGATTTGAGTCCGGCCTTCGCACCATTAAGTACCGCGCGAACAAGAAGCCACCGAAAGGTGGTTTTTTTGTGCCTGGAATTTGACCGCCACCACTACCTGCCTATTTTCACTCTGTATTGACGTATTTCCCATTTCAGTAAAAACCGGATCTACCTGATGCTTTCCTAAGGCCTATCTGATTGACCTTAAAGGTTAAAATGACGTTTCATTGAACTCTTTCGGATCAAGGAGTTCCAGGATGGAGCCACAACAGGAAGGGATCACACGGGCGTTAACGCCGGGCGAAGTCAATCTGGCGCGTTCGGTGTTTGGCAGCACCATTTTCTATCAGAGCGTGTTGGTTCACTGCGACAGCTACCTGCCGTTTGGGTTGCAGAATCAGTACACGGCGATGAGCCCGAATGGGGAGTTGTATTTTCGCAGGGCTTTATACCGACCTGATTTTACGGTGCATCATTTGGCACAGCACCTGTTTATCCACGAGATGGCACATGTTTGGCAGCATCAAAGAGGCATGTGGGTGCGTACCCGTGGGCTTCTCAGTTGGGCGGTGAGCTATCAATATCGGCTCGATCGGTTGCTGTTGCGTGAGTATAGTATGGAACAGCAAGCATCGATAATTGCAGACTATTTCTATCTCAAGAAGTTTGGCGTTAGCGATTTTATCGGTTTATACGATAGGAATTACTCAGGGATAGTAGAGAGAAGTACATTGTCAAAATTTCAACCCATAATCAGAAGCGCAGGGCTGCCACTATGAAAAAACTCCTCTTACTCTTTATTCCTCTTTTTATCTCTGGTTGCCCTATGGGGGATAAAGTCAATTTACGCTCGGCAAAAGCAACGACCGTCGGTAGCAAGATCTGCGTTTTTGTCGATAAGAATGACATGGAAAAAGAGGAGTCCATTCTCACGGTAGCCATATGGAAGTATGGCAATGATAATTATGTCTATGAAAAATCATATGCAAACACGCCTGTTGCATTGGAACCTGGGAAGTGTGTTCCTGGCATCGATGAGTATGATTTTATCCCTGGTGAAGGATACAGTGTTATTGTCAGTACGCCTTTGCATCCTTATGAGGCCAGGTTTATCGTATGGAAACGGGGTGAAGAGGTTATGTTGAAATCGAATTAGTTTTTTAGGGGATAGTTTGTTGGAAAAAATGCTGTTGGGAAAACAGTATGGATATAATAGCCAACTAAATTATCTGTGTTTTATATTATGGAACTGAATACTTCTTGCTATGATTTTCATCATAGCAAGAGAGTGTTAAATAGTTTTTAAGGTTGTATATACATATTCGGCAATTTTCCGCGCGAATTTTACAGGAACCGCGTTGCCGATTTGTTTTGCAACCTCAATTTTTGTGCCACAAAACTTGAAGTTATCTGGGAATGTCATAATCCTTGCTGCTTCCCGGTGGGTAATAGGACGATGTTTTTCTGGATGCAGATAACGTCCTTTTTCCGGTTTAAAAAACTCAGTTCGTATTGTTACTGATGGGCGATCCCACCATAAACGCCCAAATAAATCTGTACCACCGCTTGGCTTGTTTATCCAACATTGTGGTGTAATTTCTGGTGCATTTTTCATGAGATCAAATCGGTTACCACCTGGTGGTACTGACTTGTATCTACGTAAACTAACTTCTGTTGGAGTTCGGCCAAAGTGTAGATCATAAGGAGCTGAAATATTTCTAATTTCAACGCCTTCAGGATCATCAAGATCGGCGATAACAGATTTGACATCTTGCCAAGTAGGTAAGTCTGCATTTTGGGCTGCTTGCTGAGGGCTTACATGCGTTTTGGCCGGTGGAAATTCAGGAAGCGAATCTATGGAAAAATGCTGCAAGTTGTACCCAATGACTATAGCTCTACGTCTTGTCTGAGGGACGCCATAGTCTGCTGTGTTCAAGACGTCGTAAACTAAGTGAAAATCCATTTCTTTGGCACGGGCCTGAATGTCCAAAAATTCATCACTCTTCAGCAATCCGGGCACATTTTCCATGATAAACATCTTGGCGCCGGAGGATGCAACGATGTCCATATAGGGTTCCCATAATGCACGGCGATGGTCACCTTCTCGTTTTTTATTCAACAGGCTGAATCCTTGGCAAGGAGGCCCGCCGATAACGATATCAGCCTGAGGTATCGAGTCTTGCTGAGACAGCCATTCCTCAATGTTTACCGCAATGCAATGGTTGCCTGGAAAATTCGCGTTGTAGGTATCACATGCATGTTGGTTGTTATCAATAGCCAAAACTCCTTCAAAATCAGGATGATTTTCGCCGAACATGAAGCCTGCACTTAGGCCTCCAGCCCCACAGAATAGATCGATAACTTTATAAGCCATGTTTAGACGCAACCTGCCAACTTTGTTGATGAACATGCGTGTATTCTAACGTTTCAAGAGGGAGATCTAAAGCACTTTATACTGTTTAAATATACATATCATGCTCATTGGGGGAGGGTGCTTAACTTAGGCATTCATCCTACATGCAAGTGGCAGGATTTTTTTAACTGATTAATAATACTTTATTTTTATGTAAGTTAGAGAGATAATTCATATATTTGATTCATAAAGATGTGGGGCTATATGAATAATTCATCTCTAGAATATATTTCTGATCTAGATATAAATAGAGTTATATCTTATTTTAAAAATGTAACTGGCGGTTGTGAGAAGTTTATAGAAGTAATAAGAAAGTCTTTTGATGAAGTTATTGATGGACCAAGAACTGCGCGCTATGCTTATAATCAATTAGAAAAGACTGAGAAAACCTATCTGGGTACTAAAGTTGAGATATTGTTACGCTCTGCATTTTCTCTTGAGCATGGAAATATAATGGATTATAAAATCGATGGCATTGAGGTTGATTGTAAATACACAGGGAATGGATGGGGGTGGAACATACCTAAAGAGGCTATTAATCATATTTGTATTTTGATTAAGGCAGATGACGAGAAAGGCACTGCTAGTTTGGGGGTTGTACGTGCAAGTAGTGACATTTTGAATCAAGGTGCAAATCAGGATGGAAAGAAAACCATTAGTGCTTCTTCACGAGGAAAAATAGTATGGGTATTTGATAATGTCAAAATACCTATTAATCAATTGTTTTTGATGGATCCCGTAACTCGAGAAAGAATCATGGGGGCGTCATCCGGCCAGCAAAGACTTAACGAGTTATTTAGGATCTACACCGGTAAAGTTATAGAGCGGGAAACTATAGCTACAGTTGCTTCTGCGAAAGATGATCCAATGAAAAGAGTGCGTGCAAATGGAGGTGCTAGATCTTATCTTGCTGAAGAAGGGATTATTATTTTAGGACATCAAAATGAACATCCAAGAATTTGTAGAGAGTTAGGATTACCAAAAATTAAAAAGGGCCAGGTAATATCAGTGAGAATAGTTAAAGATTCTAATGGGATATGTAAAATAGATAATGATTTTTGGCGTGTAGCAAATGAAAATGATGATGTTTGTCAAGGGCCTAAATCTTACTGAATAGGTAAAATATTGGCATCCCACTCCATTAATAATTTTAAGAGTATGGGAATATGGGTAAGAAGGAAAATAATGCTGTTCTCGGGAATAGAATGGCCTTGGTTAAAACAAAAGGCACTGAAATTGAAATGTGGCTGAGGTTACGTCTTCATGCTCGTGGATTTCGTTACCGTGTAAATGTCCATAAATTACCTGGAAAACCTGATATCGTTCTTCAAAAATATAAATGTGTAATTTTCGTCAATGGCTGTTTTTGGCATTTGCATAATTGTCATTTTTTTCAGTGGCCGAAAGAAAACCGAGAGTGGTGGGAGGTAAAACTTTGCAATAATAGGAAAAGAGATCTTGAGATTCAGGATAAACTAAGAGAAATGGGATGGCGTGTTATGATTATATGGAAATGCGCAATTCAGGGGAGAGTAAGGCTTGAAGAAGATGTCATACTTGAATTGGTTAGTTCTTGGATAAAAAATGGAGGCCCTTTACTCGAGATATCAGGCAAAGGGACAGTGTAATTTATTCTTTTATCAGTCTATTTATTTTTTTGTATATCTCTTCAAGTACGGTCATTTTATCCCTGGAATAATGTAGCTCTCGATGACAGTTAGGACATACTGCAACTGTATTACCTACTGTATCTGATCCTCCATTAGCTAAAGGTTTTAGGTGGTGAACTTCCAAATATGGTCTATTTTTGCTATCTGGAAAAGGTCCGGATTTTTCGCAAACTTCGCAAATACCTTTAGCTTCTTGAAGTATATAGGCTTTTATTTTTGGGTCTCGAGCAATGGTAATAATTTGTCTTATGGTTTTAATTGGTTTTTTTGTTCCATCGGGTTGAGTGGATATACCTTTTTCTAGAATATTTTCTACTTGAATTTCAAATTCTTTATTTTCTTCTTCAAAAGTTTCTTTATCGTGGATAAAAATTAATTCAATAATTTGTTGTAATTTTTTGGTGCCAACATGAGATGCGGGCTTTAATCCCTTTAACCACTCCCTACCAAGAGTGTGATATGCATAGGAAATATTCTGCATTCTGTACTCGAAAGATTTTGGCGAGCGGCCAAATTTCTCACCGAGTTTTTTATAATATGATAACTTGGAAAAGTTTTCATTAGATTCGGATTTTCGCTTCATTTCTATATATGCTAGTACTGATGCTTCTAAATCTTCTTCACCCCAGGTGTATCTCTCGCTAGCCATCATGCATTCATCATGTCATCAAATAATATTCATTTTATGAATATTATTATGAATTGCAATTTTTATATCATGCTAATTGATATCTCTTATAGTTTTTAACTTCGCGCTGAAAGTTACTGAGCCGAAATTTTCACACATTTTTTATTATCGTATTGTTTTTTAAAGACATATCAAGGGTGATTGATTTACATCACCCTTTGGTATCAGAGAGTTTCTTGTTCTTCCGTTGCTGTTAGCCTTCCATCTCCCGCAACGCCCGCCCATAAAGGTTACACAGCGCAGGAACCAGATGCGCTGTAGCATTGAGATAGCGATTCAGCTGTTCCCAGCCTTCAGTGTCCAGCTGTGGGGTCTTTTGCAGTAAGTGGCCGAACAGCATTAGGCCGTGGCACAGACCTTCCGCTTGCTCGGCAGAGAGTGCGGCCAGGTCTAAGAGTTCTGAGGGATTGAAAGCGCTGAGGTCGAGGTGGTTAAACAGTTGGCGATAGAGGGTGAGGGTGTTGGCGATGGTTTCAGAAGCGTTGGGTAAGTAAGTGTTTTCCATATCGGCTATTTCCATTGGGAGAGAAATACCGCTACCAGAAGAGACGCTAAACTCGGGTGGTAGCTCGAACGGCGTTAGCGTACCGGCCCCAACGGATACCGGCCTTCCCGGAGGAAGCACCGCCCGAGCCACCATTGTTTGGGTGCGCATCGGCATGCTCGAATTTATACCATATTCGAACAGGGTTGGGGGATTCGGAACGCTAACTCCGGCTGCGGATTTTGCCGCAGCGGAAAAACTATAGCGTTATCAGTAAAAGGAAAAAATAAGCTGTATGGAATTACGGTTTATTTGCTTTCAGCATTGGAATACAGATCGCAGTTATTTATGGTGCTCTTTTATATTTGTAATGTTATCTATATATAGTGAATATAATTCATGTCATTCCATTCTCTAAATAATGTTATGCACGGTAATCCTCTATTCGCGCTGCAAAGCGTTAACCGTTCCAGTATTTATCCTTTCTAGAGCTTATGTTAATCATACGGCTTGGCTAATTCACGGATGAACGAACATGGCGAATGAAGATGAGTTGCGCATTGCCCTGTCGCCGGTGCAGCTTGCGGCGGTGCTGTCTGATGAAAGCGTCACTGAAGGTGAAACGTTCAGTAACCGTCTGCTTGGCGGTTTGGGGCTTGCCGGTGGTGTCGTTGAGCTGATGGGGGCAGGGGTGTTGTGCTATGCGCCGGATCCGACGTTTATCACCAAAGTTGGGTGTGTGGTGGTGGGAACGCATAGCCTGGACAGCATCAAGGCCGCTTCCAATCAGATGATTACCGGGCATCCAACAACCACCGATACTTATCAGTCTGCCGTTTTATTGGCGCAAACATTGGGTGCCGATCGGGAAACGGCCTATAACGTTGGTTTAACGGTCGATATTGCCGTGCCTTTTGTCTTTGCCGGAGCGGTTGGCGCTGCCAGAGTCGCATCCGTGCGTATGGGGCGGGTTAAGCTGGTTGAGCATGAGTCCGTTAGCGGTAAATATCCGGGCGGGCACACATTGGCTCGGCATATAAATATAGCTCCGGAAGCGCTTATTGCCAGGCTAGCCAGGCGCCCGAAACTGATTGCAGCAAGCACCTTCAGGTCGGTAAAAGAGGCCGAAAAGTATGTTTCTGTTACGGTAAAGGCAAACCGCGCAGATATTGTGAATTGGGTAAAATACGCGTCTCCGGGCAGCCGTTTGAGTGTGTATCACAATTTCACAGAATCAGTGGGTTACGGCGTGTTACGCGGCAGTACTGACGTCTATCAATGTCACCGGGTTGGCGTCGTGATTGAGTTTACCCGCTATAATGGCAAACCTTACTTTATCCTTAGCGCTTTCCCTGCGAGATAAGCCGATGAAAACCAGCGAACTTGAGAACCTGATCGTCGTTTATTTTGGTCAAGATTATGACCTGATAAATGCAGAGGGCGATATTACTGCGCTGATTGCAGAGTACATTCGTCTGGCGACTCATCAGCAGCGCGAGGCGTTGCTCGAGGAGATAGATGCGTTATTGGCGCAGGATAATGTGGAGTCATTATTCAGCCAACGTTTCGGTTTTACCTTCAGCCCGGAGCTATGGGGAACCACGGTTTCTGCATTCCTGCAACAGGCCAGAAGCGCTGCAGTGAAAGCGCTTTGAGCACCATCACGAGCTCAGTAGCTTATTCAGTATTTACTTCGGTCAGGATTATGATCTGTTTACTGATGCCGAAACGGCCGAAGGTGTGATTGACGGCTTCCTGGAGCAAAACGGTACTCAAGTCATCCGCAATATCCTCAAGGAGGCTAAAGAGTTTCAGGCTACTTATGTAGGACGTATATACGAAGGCATGGCGGAGCATTTTTCAGATGAATTTATGCCGGAGAGCTGGAGTACTACCGCGGTAGCGTTCTTTGCCATGTTGCAACGAAAAGCAGAGCAAAAGCTGGGGCAGCTTAAACGAATTTAAGCCCCCCAACCCCACCGCCCCAACCTACCCCAAATCCCCCCCATTGCTGGCGATCACTTTCTTATACCACCAGAACGATTTCTTGCGGGTGCGGGCGAGGGTGCCGTTGCCCTGGTCGTCGCGGTCGACGTAGACAAAGCCGTAGCGCTTGCTCATTTCGCCGGTCGAGGCGGCCACCAGGTCGATGCAGCCCCAGGTGGTGTAACCCATCACCGGCACGCCGTCGGCGATGGCGTCGGCCATGGCGCGGATGTGTTCGCGCAGGTAGCTGATGCGGTAGTCGTCCTCAATCTCGCCTGCTGCATTGAACTCGTCGTGCGCGCCCAGGCCGTTTTCCACCAGGAACAGCGGCTTTTGGTAGCGGTCGTACATCATGTTCATGGTGATGCGCAGCCCCAGCGGATCGATGCCCCAGCCCCAGTCGCTGCGCGGCAGGTGCGGGTTCGCCAGTGATTTCACCACGTTGGCGGCGCTGCTGTTGTTGTCGTTCATGTCGGCGGAGGCGCAGCGCGAGGCGTAGTAGCTGAAGGAGACGAAGTCGACGGTGTGCTTCAGGATGTCGGCGTCTTCCGGTTCCATGACGATGCTCACGCCTTTCTCGCGGAAGACGCGGGCAGCGTAGGAGGGGTAAGCGCCGCGCGCCTGCACGTCGATAAAGAACAGGTTCTCGCGGTCTTTCTCCAGCGCGGCCCACACGTCTTCCGGCTTGCTGGACCACGGGTAGAAGTTGCCGCCGGCCAGCATGCAGCCCACCTGGTTGGCGGGGTTCACTTCATGGGCGATGCGCGTCGCCAGCGCGCTGGCCACCAGTTCGTGGTGCGCGGCCTGGTATTTCACCTGTTCGGGGTTTTCGTCCGCTTCAAACACCAGCCCCGCGCCGGAGAACGGGCTGTGCAGCAGGATGTTGATCTCGTTGAAGGTCAGCCAGTATTTCACCAGCCCGTCGAAGGCTTCGAAGCAGGTGCGGGCGTAGCGGGTGAAGAACTCCACCATCTTGCGGTTGCGCCAGGAGCCGTATTCGGTCACCAGGTGCATCGGCACGTCGAAATGGCACAGGGTCACCAGCGGCTCGATGCCGTATTGGCGGCACTCTTCGAACAGGCTGCGGTAGAAGGCGATGCCTTCGGCGTTGGGCGTCAGCTCGTCGCCGTTGGGGTAAATCCGGCTCCAGGCGATGGAGGTGCGGAACACGGTAAAGCCCATCTCCGCCATCAGCGCGATGTCGTCGCGGTAGCGGTGGTAGAAATCGATGGCGTCGTGGCTGGGGTAAAACTCGTCGTCGCGCAGGCTAAAGCGCTTCTCCAGCCCGAGTTTGACCGCCATGCGGTTGGTGCCGTGCGGGATCATATCGACGGTGGTCAGCCCTTTGCCGCCCTCGCGATAGCCGCCTTCCGCCTGGTTGGCGGCTAAAGCGCCGCCCCATAAAAATCCTTTAGGGAATGTTGAATCGGACATGCAATCCTCTGGTGTCTCAATGCGTTGCGCCGGCGGCGTTCGCCGCCGGTGCGGTTTGGCCGGGCGCGGCGGCGTTTTCCGGCAGATCCTCGAAGCCCAGCATCAGCGTGAGCGCGAACGACAGCACCACCGAGAGCGCCATCACCGCCACCACCCACACGATGCTCATCGGGTTGGCCGGATCGAAGAACTGCACGCTGGTGAACAGCCCGGGCGAGGCCATCGAATGGCTGGCCAGCCCGCCGATGCCGGCGACCGCGCCGCAGACGAAGCCGCTGATCAGGCTGGCGATCAGCGGCCGTTTCAGGCGCACCGCCACGCCGTACAGCGCCGGTTCGGAAATCCCCGCCACGATGGCGGAAGCGGCGGCGGCCAGCGCGGTCTGGCGCAGCTCGCGGTTCTTGGTTTTCAGCGCCACCGCCAGCGAAGCGCCGCCCAGCGACAGGTTGGCGCCGATCTCCGAAGGCATCACCATGCCCTCTTTGCCGGTCTCGGCGATGGTCTGGATGATGGTCGGGGTAAACACCCGGTGCATGCCGGTGATCACCAGCAGCGGCCAAATAGCCCCCATAATGGCCACGGAAAGCCAGCCCAGGTAGCCGTGTACGGTGTAGACCAGCGCAGAGATGCCGCTGCCGATCCAGATGCCGAGCGGCCCGATAAGCAGAATGGCGATCGGCGCGGCGATCAGCACGATCAGCATCGGCTTGAGGAAGTTCTTGGTCACCGCCGGGGTGATGCGATCCACCCCGCGTTCGATGTGCGACAGGATCCAGGTCATCACCAGCGCCGGGATCACCGTGTAGGTGTATTTCACCGCCGTCACCGGGATGAAGGCGAATTCCACCGCCTGGCCCTGCGCCGCCTTGGCCATTAGATCGATAAAGTTGGGATGCACCAGCACCCCGGCGATGGCGATCGCCAATGACATGTTGGTTTTGAACTTCAGCGCCGCCGAGGCGGCGACCATCACCGGCAGGAAGAAGAACGCGCCGTCGCCGATCACGTTGAGGATGACGAGGGTCGAGGAGCCTTTCTCGAATACGCCGGCCATGTCCAGGATCATCGCCAGCAGCTTCACCATCGAGCCGCCGATGATGGCGGGGATCAGGGGCGACATGGTGCCCACCAGCGCGTCGAGAATGCCGGTGCCGATGCCCTTAAGGGTGAGCTGGCGTTTTACCGGGGTGGCGGGGGCCGCCGCGCCCGGCATGCCGAGCGCCAGCACCGCCTGATAGGCCTTGGCCACCTCGTTGCCGATGATCACCTGGCACTGCTCGCCGCTGTGCACCACGCCCAGCACGCCGTCGATGGCCTTCAGCGCCGGCGTGTCGATCCGCGTTTTGTCTTTCACCACGAATCTCAGGCGGGTCATGCAGTGGGTCACGGCCTCGATATTGCCCGCGCCGCCCAGGGCGGCCACGATAGCGTGCGAGATCTCTGCGTAGTTCTTCGGCATGGCGTGTCGTCTCTCAGATAGCAATTCGGATAGCCCAAAGGCGAATATTTACTGCCTGGGCGATCCGTCGTTCCATCCGTATGAAACGCCCATAAGAAACCGGTTTCACAAAATCATGTATTGGTGTTTTGTAGTTGGCAAGAACTACGATTTTTGGCGTTTCGTTTTCGTGATCTGGATCGTCAGAGGTAAGTGCGCACCGGCGCGCAGGGGCGCGAAAGCGTTCCAAACGCCGGGCGTCTTGGGTAGACTGCGCTGAACCCATGGATTTTGGCGGCGCACAGATGGCAACGATACTCGAGGTGGCGAAAAAGGCCGGCGTTTCAAAGGCGACGGTGTCGCGCGTTTTGTCCGGCAGCGGCTATGTCAGCGAGGAGAAACGCGCGTTGGTGGATAAAGCCATCGCGGAAACCGGCTATAGGCCCAACCTGCTGGCGCGCAGCCTGGCGACCAACACCACCCAAACCCTCGGCCTGGTGGTCACCAACACCCTCTACAGCGGCAACTATTTCAGCGAACTGATGGCGCAGTCGGCGCGCATCATGGAGGCAAACGGCCGCCAACTGATCCTGGCGGACGGCAAGCACACCGCCGAAGAGGAGCGGGCCGCCATTCAGTTTTTGCTGGATCTGCGCTGCGACGGGGTGATCATCTACCCGCGTTTTCTGTCGATCGCGGAAATGGACGAGATCGTCTCCCAACACCGCCAGCCGATTCTGGTGATCAACCGGCGGCTGCGGCTGAACGACAGCTACTGCATCTTCAGCGATCAGCACGCTGCCGGCGCGGCGGCGGTGGCGCACCTGATCGCGCGTGGGCATCGCGACATCGCCTTTATCACCGGTTCGCTCGATTCCCCCACCGGGCTGGAGCGGCTTTCCGGCTACAAATCCGCGCTGGCGCAGCAGGGCATTGCGGTTAACGAGGCGTTGATCGTCGAGGGGAAATGGCACGCGCAAAGCGGCGTGGCGGCGGTCGATGCGCTGCTGGCCGGCGGGCAACCGTTCAGCGCCATCGTCGCGGGCAACGACGAAATGGCCATCGGCGCGATGAAGCGGCTGACGGAGCGCGGCGTGGCGGTGCCGGAGGCGGTATCGGTCATCGGCTTCGACGACATCCCGCTGGCGCCCTATACCGTGCCGTCGCTGTCGAGCATGAAGATGCCGGTCACCGAGATGATCCAGGAGACCATCAACCGCCTGCTGTCGATGCTGGACGGCGGCGAGCTGAGCAAGCGCCCCAGCTTCCCGGCCAGCCTGATCGAGCGCGAATCGGTGGCGGCGGGGCCGTATTTTCAAAAGGGGTAAAACGGTAGGGTTGGCTTATTGTTCGCCACGGTAAGTCGTATAAATTTTCTGTACTTCAGGATCGTCCATGCTGCCGTAGGAGATATTTTCTTTATCTAAACCATCCAGTCCTTTTATTCCACCGATGATGTTTGGCCAATCATCGCGGCTGGCTATGTCGATGACAAAAGGTTGCAGATATTGGTCGAGATGTCTCTGAGCGGGGGCGTTTATCTCGTCAGTCAAAGCCTGGAGGTAGTCATGCTTATTCGTTTCCGCCCAGTTAATGCTGAACCCGGCACGGAAGCTGAGCTCCATGAAGACTAACAAAATTGTGCGGCCGTTGCCGTCCAGAAAGGGATGTGCGAAAGCCAATAATCCCATGACTTCCCCTGGCCGTTCCCTGAAGCGTTGTTCGTCTGCTGCAAGCCGCAGCGCATAATCAACGGCTCTGCGGATAGAATCAGGACGTTCGAAGACCGTATGGCGCGGTTCGTTGTTTGAGCCTTTGAAGACGGCAAGATGGGGGACCAGCGTGTTTCTGTCCTTTCCCGCCCAAGGATAGAAACCAGAGAACAGGATTTCGTGAACTTTCAGAATAGACGGGTAGTCTATGCGCTGCGTTTGGGCGAGGTAGCTGAGGGCGTCTTCGATGCTTAATTCGAATGAAAGATGTTCTGCCTTTTTTATTTCATCGGGATCTTTAAGCTTCAGGCTATTTTGCAAATAGCCGTTGGCATCAAAATCGCCGAAAGGATCAAACATCATGCTTTGAATTTCTTACGAACGGCCCTCTGTTCGCGGAAATAACGCCCCTGAAGGCTGAGAATTTCAGATTTGGTCAGGATACCTTTTCGTTTAAGGTTAACCAGTAATTGTTCCACCTCATCCAATTCGACAGCGTCGTCAGCCAGGCCGGTAATGGCCACCGCCATACGGCTCATGCCGTCGCGGGAATGTGTAATTTCATGGTCTTTAGCCAGTTGATGAACATAGTTGGCAACGCTAACGATGGCTCTTTGGGTCATGGGGCATCCTCCATTATTGGTCATATTTTAGCATGCCAATACGGCGATGTCGCCAAAGCGCAGCGCGTTGCGATGCGTCAGCGTGCCCCATGGGCGCGTTTTTTCGCCCTTACCCCAACCCCCCAATCTGCTCCCGAATCTCCTCCTCCGGCAAATCCACACCGATAAACACCAACGTGCTCTTGCGCTCTTCCTCAGGCAGCCATTCCCGATCCCAGTCGGCGTTATACAGCCGCTGCACGCCCTGGAACAGAAGGCGGCGCGGCTCGTCTTCGATAGACAGAATGCCTTTGTAGCGCAGCAGGTTGTCGGCGTATTCCAGCAGCAGGCCTTCCATCACGTCGGAGATTTGCATCAGCGGCAGCGGGCGCTCCAGCGTCACGACAATTGAGCGGATGTCGCTCTGCGGCTGCGGGATGCGGCGGAACAGCGGGGTGGCTGGCGTCAGGTTCAGCTTGTCGTTCAGCGTGAAGCCTTCGATGTCGAACAGCACGCTCAGATCGATATCGCCGTGCGTCACCTTGTAGACCGGCGCGCGGGCGTTCATCCGCTGCAGCCGCTGGATCAGCGTCTCGCAGTCCGGCGCCACGTCGGTTTTGGTCAACAGGAGGCGGTCGGCGTAGCCCACCTGCGCCTGGGCGATGCTGAACTGGCTCAGCTGCTGCTCGGCGTGCGCCGCGTCCACCAGGGTGATGATGCCGTCCAGCAGGAAGCGCTCGCACAGGATCTCGTGCGAGAAAAAGGTCTGGGTTATCGGGCCGGGATCGGCCATGCCGGTGCATTCGATGATCAGCCGATCGAACGTCAGCTGGCCGCTGTCGACGCCGTCAAGCAAATCCAGCAGCGCGTCCGCCAGTTCGTTGGACTTGCTGCAGCAGATGCAGCCGTTGCTCAGAGTGGTGATGCGGCTGGCGCGATCGCCGATCAGTGCGTCGTCGATCGGCACTTCGCCGAACTCGTTCTCGATGACCGCGATTTTATAGCCGTGTTCGGCGTTCAGGATGTGGCGCAGCAGGGTGGTTTTGCCGGCGCCCAAAAAGCCGGTCAGGATGGTGACTGCGATGGGTTTCATACGGGTCCTTGTGACTGCGGGTTAACAGCAGCGCATGCCGCCTTTGCCGTCGCCGCCGTAGCGCGCTTGTTGGCGCTCGCGGAAAAATTCTTTATAGGTCATCACCGGCTTGTCCGGGTGGTTGTCTTTCATGTGCTGGACGTAGGTATCGTAGTCAGGCACGCCCACCAACATGCGCGCCGCCTGCCCGAGGTACTTCCCCGCCTGGCCGAGATTTCCGAACATAAGCCTTCTCCAACTCTACCCTGCATCACTACAGCGCTTGCTTTAGCCTGATATTAGGGGAAGCCGGGGGATGGGGTTCCCGCAGGGATGCCCCACCTCCGGGTCGCCCCGGGTATCTCGATTGCATCGCGCCGCACGCCTGGCACCTTGCGATGCACAGGCCGTGCGGCTTTGGGTACTGCTTAACGTTTATTATGCAGGGTATCCGTTAAATCACATCAATGCTGGGTCGAAACTTTGACCTCCCCCTCAGTTACGCCGTCGGCGGGCGCGGCCTGCGGCACCGGCACGTAAGGCGTTTCCTGATCGGTGCGTTTCGGGTTCTTGTGCGCCGCCATCGCGGTTTTCACCCCGTAGAAGATGATGCTGTACACCACCAGCAGGAACAGAATGCTCAGCCCGGCGTTGGTGTAGTTGTTCACCACGATGTGGTTCATGTTGGCGATCTGCTGGGCGCTCAGCTCGGCGCCGCCCTCGGCGATCTTGCGTTTGTATTCGCCGGCCAGGAAGAAGAAGCCTTCCAACTGCGGGTTATCGCTGAACAGCTTCAGGCCCAGCGCATAGGTGGTGCAGATCAGCAGCCACACCGCCGGCAGCACGGTCACCCAGATGTATTGCGCGCGCTTCATCTTAATCAGCACCACGGTGCCCAGCACCAGCGCCACGGCGGCCAGCATCTGGTTGGAGATGCCAAACAGCGGCCACAGGCTCTTCACGCCGCCGAGCGGATCCACCACGCCCTGATACAGCAGGTAGCCCCACAGCCCGACGCAGCCGGCGGTGCCGATGATGCCGGCCACCAGCGAGTCGGTTTTCTTCAGGAACGGCACGAAGTTGCCGAGCAGATCCTGCAGCATAAAGCGGCCGGAGCGGGTGCCGGCGTCCAGCGCGGTCAGGATGAACAGCGCCTCGAACAGAATGCCGAAGTGATACCAGAAGCCCATGTTGGCGCCCGGAATAATCTGGTGGAACACGTGGGCGATGCCCACCGCCAGGGTTGGCGCGCCGCCGGCGCGGTTCAGCACCGAAGGTTCGCCGATGTCGGTGGCGGTCTGCAGGATCTGTTCCGGGCTGATGACGAAGCCCCAGGAGCTGACCGCCGCCGCCGCGTGCACGGTCACGTCCTTCAGCGAAGCCATGATCATCGGCGCGTCTTCGGTGCCCAGGCGGTGCAGATCCGGCATGGTGATGCCCAGCGCCGCCGGCGGGGTGTTCATGGCGAAGTACAGGCCCGGCTCGATGATGGAAGCCGCCACCAGCGCCATGATGGCGACGAAGGACTCCATCAGCATCGCGCCGTAGCCGATAAAGCGCGCGTCGGTCTCATTGGCCAGCAGCTTCGGCGTGGTGCCGGAGGCGATCAGCGCGTGGAAGCCGGAGACCGCGCCGCAGGCGATGGTGATGAACAGGAACGGGAACAGCGTGCCTTTCCACACCGGGCCGGTGCCGTCGACGAACTGGGTCACCGCCGGCATTTTCAGCTCGGGGTTGAGGATCACGATGCCGATCGCCAGCCCGACGATCACGCCGATTTTCAGGAAGGTGGCCAGGTAGTCGCGCGGCGCCAGGATCAGCCACACCGGCAGCAGAGCGGAGACGAACGCGTAGCCGATCAGCGTGAAGGTGATGGTGGTGTCTTTAAAGGTCAGCGCCGGGCCCCAGTACGGGTCGTGCGCCACTACGCCGCCGAACCAGATGGCGGCCACCAGCAGCACGATGCCGATGATTGACACTTCACCCACGCGGCCGGGGCGCAGGTAGCGCATGTAGATGCCCATAAACAGCGCGATCGGCACGGTGGAGCAGACGGTGAACACGCCCCACGGGCTTTCCGCCAGCGCTTTCACCACGATCAGCGCCAGCACCGCCAGGATAATGATCATGATCAGGAAGCAGCCGAACAGCGCGATGGTGCCCGGTATCGGCCCCATCTCTTTTTTGATGATCTCACCGAGCGAGGCGCCGTTGCGGCGCGAGGAGATGAACAGCACCATAAAGTCCTGCACCGCCCCCGCCAGCACCACGCCGCCCAGCAGCCACAGCGTGCCGGGCAGATAGCCGACCTGCGCGGCCAGCACCGGCCCCACCAACGGCCCGGCGCCGGCGATGGCGGCGAAGTGGTGGCCGAACAGCACGTTCTTGTTGGTCGGCACGTAGTTGAGGCCGTCGTTGTTGACCACCGCCGGGGTGGCGCGGCCGGCGTCCAGCTTCATCACCCTGGTGGCGATGTACAGGCTGTAGTAGCGGTAGGCCACCAGATACACCGCCACCGAAGCGACGACGATCCACAGCGCGCTGATGTGTTCGCCGCGGCGCAGCGCCACCACGCCGAGGCAGGCTGCGCCGAGTATCCCCAGCAGCATCCACGGAATGTGCTTTAAAATCCCCTCTCGTTTCATGAGGTATCCTTAATTCCAGTCTGCAAAATATGAATGAACTCATCCGCTTGTAAGAGATGTCAGAGTGGCGCGGTGAGCCGTAGCGTCTTTCCCGAGGTAAGGCGGGTTTAGGAACAGCTCATCATCGCCGGGGGTAAGGGGGGAAGACAGGCGTATTTCGGTCAGCGGTCAGATCCGCCGGGTGAACGGTTGGATTGGCGGGGTGAGCGGTTTGTTGCATAACCAACAGCCGCCCGTCAGCCGCTGTTGCCAATGCAGCACCCGCCCGCACCCGTCGGCTTTAAACGCCCGGTTTTTCAGCCAGATGCCTTAACGTGGCGATTGGCACGCATCCTGCTATCGGTTTTATAACCAAAACAAGGTTTTCAATATTTGGAAATCAATAATGGTTATATGCGCGCCGCATAACGGCGCCGACGGTCAGAGGGAGAGAAGCATGTCAGCAGCAAACCACTCGCAGCAGCCGATTCAGTTCGCCTACTGGGTGCCGAACGTTTCCGGCGGCCTGGTGATCAGCAATATCCCGCAGCGCACCGGTTGGGACATCGGTTATAACCGCAAGCTGGCGCAGATCGCCGAGCGCGCCGGTTTCGACTACGCGCTTACCCAGATCCGCTTCACCGCCGGTTACGGCGCGGAGAACCAGCACGAGTCGGTGTCGTTCTCACAGGCCCTGCTGGACGCCACCGAAAAGCTGAAAGTGATCGCCGCGCTGCTGCCGGGGCCGTGGAACCCCACGCTGGCGGCCAAACAGATCGCCACCATCAGCCATCTTTCCAACGCGCGCATCGCGGTGAACATTGTCAGCGGCTGGTTCCGCGGCGAGTTCAAGGCCATCGGCGAGCCGTGGCTGGATCATGAGGAGCGCTACCTGCGCTCGGAAGAGTTTATCCGCTGCCTGCGCGGCATCTGGACTGAGCCCAGCTTCACCTTCGCCGGCGATTTCTACCGTTTCCGCGACTACTCGCTGAAGCCGAAGCCGCTGGCGCCGTTGCCGGAAATTTTCCAGGGCGGCAGCTCACGCGCGGCGCGCGACATGGCGGCGCGGGTCTCGGACTGGTATTTCACCAACGGCAACAGCGTGGAGGGCATTCGCCGGCAGGTGGAGGACATCCAGAGCAAGGCGCAGGCCAATCACCATCGGGTGAAGGTGGGGGTGAACGGTTTTGTCATCGCCCGCGAGAGCGAACAGGCGGCGCAGGCGGTGCTGCAGGAGATCATCGATCACGCCAACCCGGAGGCGGTGCAGGGCTTCGGGCACGAGGTGAAAAACGCCGGGGCGGCCTCGCCCGAGGGCGAGGGCAACTGGGCCAAGTCCACCTTCGAAGATTTGGTGCAGTATAACGACGGCTTTAAAACCAACCTGATCGGCACGCCGCAGCAGATCGCCGAGCGCATCATCGCGTTGAAAGACGCCGGGGTGGATCTGCTGTTGCTGGCGTTTCTGCACTTCCAGGAAGAGGTGGAGTACTTCGGCCGTGAAGTGATCCCGCTGGTGCGCGAACTGGAGCGCCAGCGGGCGGCGGCCTGAGCGTTAACCCGTTTGCAGGGTTTGCAGCAGGTGGATAAAGGCGGCGCTGAGCGGCGGCGTGGCCGGCTCATGGCGGGTAAAGACATAAAAGCGCGCGCTGATGTCGATCCCCTGCGTCGGGATTTTCTGCAGGTGCAGCTGCGGGGCGTAGTGCGCGACGACCCGATCGCTCAGCAGCGCGATATAGCCCTGCTGCCTGACCAGGCACCAGGTCGCCAGAAAGGAGTCGGTCTCGACGATCTGGCCGTGCGGCGTGTAACGCTCGGCGATCTCGCGGATGGCGGCGTGCCCCACCGAGCAGGAGCGCGGCACCACCCATTTGGCTTCGGCCGGCGGCTGCCCGGCGGCGGTCAGGTCCCCCCCTTGATAGAGCGAGAAGCGCTCGCTCTTCAGCGCCTGCATGGCCAGATCGGCGCCGCCCGCCGCGCCGTTCAGGCTGCTGACCGCCAAATCCAGCTCGCAGTTTCTCAGCCGGGCGAGCAGGCCTTCCGGGCCGTCTTCCACCACCGTCACCCGGGTATGCGGGTAGCGGCGGTTGAAGCCTTCGAGCACCTGGGGCAGGTAGCACAGCAGCGGATCGACGCTCATCCCCACCCGCAGGCGCTTCTCGCCGCCGGCGCTCATGCCGCGCAGCTCGTCAAACGCGCTGAGCAACTGATTGGTGGCGGCGTCTATCCGCCGGTAAAACAGCTCGCCGACCGCCGTCAGGCGCACGCCGCGGTTGCTGCGCTCCAGCAACCGCGCGCCGATGGACATTTCCAGCTCTTTGAGCACCCGGCTGAGCGTCGGTTGCGAGACGGCCAGTTTTTTCGCGGCATCGTGCAAACTTCCGCAGTGAACGATGTCTTTGAACATCGTCAGATGAGCCAGTTTCGGCATGGTTTTCATGGTGGATCTCCCTGGAAGTGAACGGCATTAGCCGGAGCCGGCGATGCGGCTGTAATAGGCCTGTTTCATCATGCTGTCGTTCAGCAGTTTATTGATGGTCTGGTCGAGCACCGGCGTGGTGACGGAGGCCGGCATCAGCGTGGCGGTGATCTCCACGTCGTCGTCGCCAAAGGGTTCGATATCCAGATGCGAGATAAAGCAGTTTTCTCCTTGCAGCACCTGTTTGAATTTGGCCAGCGCTTCACGCTGTTCATGCTCGAAGGCAATGACGCAAATCTGGTAGGTGGATTCGCCGTTAACGTCATTGAAGGGCTGTTTGTTGACCATATTGACCAGAGGGCGCAGCAGGGTGTTGGCGGCGAGCACGAACAGCGTGGCGGCCAGCGCATCGCCGTACAGGCCGCAGCCGGCGCAGGCGCCGACCGCCGCGGAGCCCCAGAGCGTGGCGGCGGTGTTCAGGCCGCGGATGTTCATCCCTTCTTTCATGATGGCCCCGGCGCCGAGAAAGCCGACGCCGGAGACCACGTAGGAGATGACGCGCACCGCGCCGCCGCTGCCGTCGATGGTCATGGCCAGGTGGACGAAGATCGCCGCGCTGGTGGCCACCAGCGTATTGGTGCGCAGCCCGGCAGTGCGCTGGCGGAATTGTCTTTCATAGCCGATGGCGGCGCCCAGGACGGACGCGGTCAGCAGCGTCAGCAGTGTATGAATGAAATGCATGATAATAACTCGATGTATTATCCGCTTATCATGAGCCACCCGTGGCGGGGTGACTCTTGATAAACAGGTAGTTAAGTTGGCGGGATCCGTCCCGCCAGGCCAGGGCGGCGCTCAGTGCGCGGCGGCGATCTGCCGGCTGAGCGTCTCGCTGATTTTGTCCGTCAGCGGCTGCATCCCCTCGCGGGTGCGCGTCTCGCGGCGCTGCGCGATGTGATAGCAGCCGTCGAGGGTGCCGGCGCCCAGCAGGAAGATGCGATCAGACATCATCACCGCTTCCTCTACGCTGTGGGTCACCAGCACGATGGAGCGGGTTTTGATCTGGCGCGTGCTCCAGATGCGCAGCAGATCGCTGCGCAGGTGTTCGCCGGTATAGACGTCCAGCGCGGAAAACGGCTCATCCAGCAACAGCAGCATCGGTTCTACCGCCAGCGCGCGCGCAAAGCCGACCCGTTGGCGCATGCCGCCGGAAAGCTCGCGCGGGTAGGCGTCGCGGTAGGGCGCGAGCCCGACCAGATCGAGCATTTTCAGCGTCTGGGTTTCGACCACCTGCGGCGGCAGATCCTGCGCCTGCAGCCCGAAGGCGATATTTTGGTAGACGTTCAGCCACGGGAAAATGGCGAAGGTCTGGAACACCATGTTGATCTGCGGATTCGGCCCCGAGACTTTTTTATCCCCCAGCATCACGGTGCCCAGATCCGGCGCGATCAGGCCGGAAAGTATGCGCAGCAGGGTGGATTTGCCCGAGCCGGACTGCCCCAAAATGCTGACGACCTCGTTATCGTAGAGGCGCAGGTTGATTTCATTCAGCACCAGGCGTTTTTCTTTACCGGTAGGCTGAACGCTTTTGCTGACGTTATTAACCGTCAGCAGCGTGGTTTTTTTTACCATCATGATGTTTCTCCACTCAATTAAAAATATGAGCATGGAAAAATGGCCGATAGTTATCGCCGCGCAGGGGTAAAATAAATGCGAGCGCAAATAAGCCTGAGCGTTATCGGACTGTTAATAAGCGTATGCTGGAAGGATTAGCCTGTCAGGCGCGCCGGAGCGGCGTGCGCGGAGGCCATGCGCTGAAGGGGTAAAGCGAAGGGATGTGGTAACTGACGCATATCCTGACACTTTCAGGATGCAATGGGATGACTATTGCTCCTGTGACCTCAGCGATTCCAACAATAAAATAAACAACCAACTGTCGCCGTCCATATCATTTCCCCGTTATTTTTCGTGTGGCCATAATACGCGTGATATTGCCTGTGATTCAATGTGGTTAGGCGGAATTATCGCGGCAAAATGTAATTTAATATGAATGCGGGAAAGTTTTTCTTTATTTATTAAACGGGGCGTCAACGAAAATCATGAGAGTGAATATAGGCGCTATTTTATGGAAATATAAACCTGAATTAAACGAGAGAATAACAGGGCGGGCGCAAGACAAATAATGAACCGGCCGCAGCGCGCGCTGCGGCCGGTATCGGGTCAGAACTGATACATGATGCCGGTTTCGACAATGTCGTCGGCGCCGGCGCCGACGGCGTTCTGCCGTTGCAGCAGGTTGAGCTTGTACTCCACGTAGGTCGACATATTGGCGTTGAAGCTGTAGTTCAGCGCCAGATCCAGGTATTTGACCAGATCGGCGTCGCCGATGCCGGGCAGGTTACGGCCGCGCGTTTGCAGGTAGGCCACCGAGGGCGTGACGCCGGAATCGAAGTGATACTGCGCGACCGCCTCGACGGCGTCCGCGCGGGGGGCGAAGCCGGCGTAGCGATCGCCGTCGACATAGGTCATGTTTTCGGTGCGCGCATAGCTGGCCGCCAGGTAGAGGTTGTCCAGATCGTATTTCAGCCCCAGCGTCCAGGCCCGGGCGCGATCGCCGTCAGCCAGGCCGAAGCGCTGCTGCGCCAGGGTGCGCGCAGAGTTGGCGTAGGCGGCGCCAAAGTTTAGCCCCGCGCTGGTGTCGTAGGTGGCGGAAAAGGCGTAGCCATCGCCGTTTTGCGTCTGAATATCCTTCGCCCGCAGAGCGTCGCCCCCCCGATTCTTCCCCTGATATTGCAGGCCGAGATCCAGACCGTCCAACAGCCCGCCCAGGCTGCGGTTGTGGTAGGTCAGCAGGCCGTTGGCGCGGCCGGTCATAAAGTTGTCGGCCGCTTCGTAGCTGTCGTTGCCGAATTCGGGCAGCACGTCCGTCCAGCCGGCCACGTCATACAGCAGACCGTAGTTGCGGCCGTAGTCCAGGCTGCCCCAGCGGCCGAACGTCAGCCCGGCGAAGCCCAGCCGGGTATAGCTATTGCCCGGCCCGGCGCTTTCCGGCTGATCGAGCCCCGCCTGATATTCCCATTGACCATACCCTGTCAGCCCGTCGGCGATCTGCGTCTCGCCTTTGAAACCGAAACGGGTGTAGGAGCGATCGCCGTTATTGTCGGCATCGCTGCTGAAGTAATGCACTCCGTTCAGTTGGCCGTAGAGATCCAGTTTATTGCCGTCTTTATTGACGATTTCTGCCCCGGCGGCGGCTGCCGGTATCAGGATGACCAGCGCCATCAGTAAGCTTTTATGTTTCATTTCACGACCCTGAGTTAACGAAAATGCGGCCTTATCCGGCCGGTTGCGCCTGCGCGATTTTTTTGTACAGGCAGCTGCGGATCCGATCGGTGAGGTGCCGCAGGCTGTCCCGGTTGCGCGCCGCGCGGGGAATATTGATGCTGAATTCGTCATCGATCCGTTTGCTGGTTGCGTCCAGGATCAGCACCCGATCGGACATCAGCACCGCCTCTTCGACGTCGTGCGTCACCATCACCATGGCGCGCGTGCGCAGCCGGTTGTCTCCCCACAGCGCCAGCAGGTCGCCCCGCAGTTTTTGCGCGGTAAAGATATCGAGGGCGGAGAAGGGTTCGTCCAGCAGCAAGAGGTCGGGCTCTACCGCCAACGCCCGGGCGAAGCCCACCCGTTGACGCATGCCGCCCGAAAGCTCGCGCGGCCAGGCGTGCTCATAGCCGGTCAGGCCCACCAGGCGCAGCAGCGCCCCCAGCCGCTCGGCGATCGTCTGCGGCGGCAGCTTTTGCGCCAGCAGCCCGAAGGCGATGTTGTCGTACACCGTCAGCCAGGGATAGAGCGCGTAGGACTGAAACACCATGCCGACGTTGGCGCTCGGGCCGTCGACCGGTTTGCCCGCCAGCGTGAGCGTGCCGTTGTCCGGTGGGATCAGCCCGGCCAGCATGCGCAGCAGCGTGGACTTACCCGAACCGGATTGCCCCAGAATGGTGACGAACTCGCCGGCGTGCACGGTCAGCGACACGTCGCGCAGCACGGGGGTGGGGCGCTTGTTTTCGCCGATAAACGTCTTGTTCAATCGACGGGCGCTGATAATCACGTCTTGAGTCAGCATGTTGTTCCCCCTTTGATCAGTCATATTTGAATTTGGTTTCCGCAATGCGATACAGCGGTTGCCAGACGAAGATGATGCACAGCGCCACCAGCGCGCACATCGCGGCGCAGCCCAGTGCGGACTCCGGGTTCTTGCCGGCGTCGGTGACGACGGAAATGAACGCGCCCAGCCCGGTGGCGCTGAGGGTGGTGCTGCCCCACTGGATCACCTCGGCGGCGATGGCGCTGTTCCAAGCGCCGCCGGCGGCGGAGATGATGCCCGTCACGATGTAGGGGAAGATCGCCGGCAGCATGTAGTAGCGCCACCAGCGGAAGCGGCGCAGCCCGAAGGTTTCGCTGACCTCGGTGATCTGCGTCGGAATGGCGGAAACGCCGGCGATCACGTTGAACAATACGTACCACTGGGTGCCCAGCATGATCATCGGAATGGCCCACCAGCCGAGATCCTGATGATAAATGGCGATGAAGGCGGCGATCAGCGGGTAGAAAATGTTGGGCGGAATGGCTGCCAGGATCTGGATGATCGGCTGGAAGATCTTCACCAGGCGCGGATTCAGGCCGATCCACACCCCCAGCGGCGTGAAGATCGCCACGCTGAGCAGCATGGCCGCGGCCACGCGCGCGGTGGTGAGCAGCATCCACTCCGGCAGCATGGCGAAGTACTGTTTGGGGAAGTATTCCCACAGCCGGTAACCGAACCAGACGCAGGCCAGCACCACGCCGAGATACCACAGGCTGCGCCACAGCCAATTGCCTTTGGCGGCGAGGCGAAACAGGCGGTGCAGGCCGAGGGCGTACCACAGCCGCGGCAGCTTGAACAGCCACAGATCAGCGAGCGCGCGCAGCGTGCGGCCGAGCGCCGCGCCGACGTGCGAAAAGGCCAGACTGTTGTAGAACCACGGATTGCCGAGCGCCCGATTGGCGGTGACGTCTTCGTATTTGAAGCGGGCGGTGTAACGCACCAGCGGGCGGAAAACCAGCTGATCGAGCAGCACGATGTTGGCGGCCAGCGCGACGATCGCATACAGGATCGCCGGCACGTTCTGCTGCGCCAGCGCTTCGGCGATATAGGAGCCGACGCCGGGCAGTTCGACCGAGCGATCGCCGACCGGAATGGCTTCGGAGGCCACCAGGGCGAACCAGGCGGCGGATTGCGACACCATGGCGTTCCACAGCAGGCCCGGCACCGAATAGATGAACTCCAGCCGCCAGAAGCGTTGCCACGGGTTGTAATTGAAGCTGCGGGCGGCTTCGTCCAGCTCCTTGGGCACGATGCGCAGCGTCTGATACAGCGTCAGCATCATGTTCCAGGCCTGGCCGGTAAACACCGCGAAGATGGCGGTGCACTCCAGCCCCATCACGCTGTGTGGGTAGAGGTTGAGAAAGTACACGGTCGTGAAGGTCAGGAACCCCACCAGTGGCACCGACTCCATAAAGTTGACGAAGGGCAAGATCACCCGGCGCAGCGGCGCATAGCGCGCGGCCAGCACGGCGAACACCACAGAAAACAGCAGCGACCAGGCCATGCCGAGGAGAAAACGCATGCTGGTTCTGAGCGAATAATAAAGCAGGTTCCAGGCATCGAGACTAATGGCAGAGACATTTTGTTCATTGAAGTCGCCGTGCATGTCGCCCCACGCGCGAATAAAAAAGGCAATGAAGAAAACGCCGATGGCGATAACGATAAAGTCATTTAAATAAGACTTTCTGAAAACAGATGTACCCCGGTTATTTTGCATAACGCAATACCTTATTTTTCCCATAAGAAATCCGTCGGCGCTCGGGTAATAGGCCCGGCGACATCAGATAAATACCGCCACAGCGGTTGAGACAAACGTTATTTTCGCAGCGAGGCGATGGGTGGGCAGGCAGAGCGGGAAAGGCCGTCAGAAGGGGAGCGGTTGCCGCATTCCGTATCTTTCAGAATGCAACGTGGATGGCATTACTGAAAGGTGCCCAATAGCATTAGCGTAAAACTAAAACTTTCATCGCCCATAGGGCCCTCCTCGGTTTAAATATGGCACGGAGAGGGTAATGTGTTTTGCTAATAAAAAGCAATTGGCGGCGCGCGGTTTTTACGGTTGATATGTAACAGGATGAATATTCATTTTTTAATCGCTATATTCAGAAAATAAAATAACCTATTTTGATGGCGGTAAATGCGGTGAAAATAAATCGCGGCGAAATAAAACGGCGCGCCTGAATACCGCGCGCCGTAACATTAATAAACCTGCCTGCCATTGATGCCGGCGGGGAAAATGCCGGTGGCGAAGAGATGCCCGTTGGCCTGGATCTGGTCGTCGGCCAGCATCTCCAGCGGAAACTCGGCCGCCAGGCAGTTGAGAAAGGCGTTGCGATCGTCGGTGGTGGTAAAGCCGATCAGATCGTAGAACAGCAGCGAAGCGATCAGCTGGCGATGTTCCGGGATGCGCCGCAGCAGCGCCGCCGACGGGAACGGCAGATGGAAAAAGAACGCGCAGTCGTTCAGCAGCCCCTGTTCCTTCAGCGCCTGGGCGCAGGGCAGCAGCTGGTAATCGTCGATGCAGACGATGTCGCCCGGGCACAGGTGTTCGCAGGCGATATCGGCGAAACGGCGATTCAGCTGCCGGTAGGCGCGGTAGTTTTCCGGCGTGAAGTGCGCCTTCTCCGGCTGGTTGTGGAACACCGGCCACAGGCCGTCGTGGTAGTAGCCCTGATAGTGGCGGCGGAACTCTTCGATCGACAGCGGGAAGGTCACCTGATCGTAACCGGCGTCTTGACGGCAGTGGATCGGGCGCTGCGCGAAATTCTGCACGTCGCCGTTCCAGCCGAGCCACAGCCCCGGTTCGGCGTCGGCCGCCAGCGTCCGGCCGGCGCAGGCCAGATCCTTACCATCGCACTGCTTGTTGGAAATCAGCACCAAACGAGACATGGGGGTCTCCTTATCAGTGAAGGGCGCGCGGGGCGTGCGCCGCGCAGTCGGCGCGCCAGGGCGCTTGCAGCGCGGGCAGCGTGACGCGCAGGCCGCGCAACGCCGGATGCGCCAGGCAGCAGCGCGTCAGCCAGCTTCCCAGCCCGACGCCGCGGTATTCGGCGCTGACGAACAGTTCGCTCACCGAGGCGAAGGTGGCGTAATCGGTCACCATGCGGGCGAAGCCGAGCTGGTGGCGTTTGCGATACAGGCCAAAGCACAGGCCGTGGCGCGCCAGGCGCTCCGCCGCCGCCCGATCCGGCAGGCTGAGAAAACGCTGGATCGCGTCGATATCCAACAACTGCCGATCGGTGCTGATATGAAAAACGCCTTTGCGCCAGCAGAGCAGCGGCTGTGCGGGCGCCCGTTGCGGTTGCATATTCATGATTATCCTTAGGTTAACGAATCAGTGGGCGGTTACAGCATCCAGCCGAGTTCGGCGGCGGTGACCTGTTCCTCGAAGCGGCGCAGTTCGGCGCTTTTGCAGGTGTGCCACAGGGTGCAGAACGCCGGGCCGAGCAGTTCGCGCAGCGGATCGCTGTGGCGGAACAGCGCCAGCGCCTCCTGCTGGCCGAGCGGCAAGGGCGTGGCGTTGTCGCTCTCGCAGCCGTTGGCGGCGGGCGGCAGCGGCAGCGGGTGTTCCAGCCCGTGCAGCAGGCCGCCGAGCATCACCGCCAGCGCCAGATAGGGGTTGGCATCGGCGCCGGCCAGGCGGTATTCGATGCGCTGGTTGGCGCTGTCGGCGCAGGGCAGGCGCAGCGCCACCGTGCGATTGTTGTGGCCCCAGGAGGCGCGCAGCGGCACGTGCATGCCGGGTCGGAAGCGGCGAAAGGCGTTGATGTTGGGCGCCAGGATCGCCATCGACGCCGGCATCAGCGCCAGCATGCCCGCCATCGCCTGCTGCATGTTGTCGCTCAGTTCGCCCGGCGCGCCGGTCAGCAGGTTCTCGCCGTGCTCGTTCTGCAGGCTGATGTGAAAATGCAGCCCGCTGCCGGCGGCATGGGCGCAGGGCTTGGCCATAAAGCAGGCGTGCTGGTGATGTTGCTCGGCAATCTGCCGCGTCAGGCGCTTCAGCGCCATGATCTGGTCGCAGGCTTCCAGCACGCGCCGGCTGTGATGCAGGTTCAGCTCGTACTGGCCGGAAGCGGCTTCGGCCACCACGCCGGTCAGCGGCAGGCTTTGCAGCCGCGAGTGCCGTTCGATGTCGCTCAGCAGCGCATGGTGGCGCTCGGGCGCATCCACCGCGAAGCTCTGCGTCGGGCAGGCTTCCGCCTCGGCGGGGCGCTGCGGATCCTGCAGGTAGAACTCCAGTTCGGCCGCCACCACCGGGAAGCAGTTGCGCTCGTGCAGGCGCTTCAGCACCCGTTGCAGCACCACACGCGGCTCCAGCTCGCAGGCGTCGCCGTCGGCGTTTTGCATCGTCAGCAGCAGCTGGGCGTGGCGTTCGGGATCGCGCGCGCAGGGGCGCAGCGTGCCGGGCACCGGCAGGCACAGCCGATCCGGCTCGCCCGCCCGTTGCCCCAGCCCGCTTTCTTCAATCACCCGGCCGTGCAGATCCAGGGCGTAGATCGACAGCGGGAAGTAGCAGCCTTTTTCCAGGCCAAAGGCTTCGGCGATCGGCAGGCGCTTGCCGCGCAGCTGGCCGTTCAGATCGTGCAGATAAATATCCAGCTGTTCGGTATCCGGATAGCGCTGCAGGTAGTGTTCCAGCTCTTTGCGGAAGGTGCGCGTCGGCGATGCGGGCAGCTCTGCCAGCAGAGGATTGAACCCGATAATATTAGAATGCATGGCGCGCTCCAGAACGAAGACCGGTCACGGCCAGAGGCAGGGATAAACGCATGAGACAACTCTCTTGTGAGGCCATAGCGGCGATGTGGAAAGGGTATCTGCGGCGGCAAAAACTGTCTGTAAAAACGCCGTAACGTTAACGGGGCGCGGAATAAAAATGCCGTAAAGAGCGCGGCGGGTTGGCCGGGCGGCACGGTCTATACTGGCGAGACGGGCCGTAGAAGGAGAGATAACAATGAAGAGAATAGGGCTGCTTATCGCCGCGCTGGCCGCGTTCCACGCCACCGCGTCTTCCCCACAGGCGTGGGCCGAGAGCGAACGGGCGATACGCGCCGCCTGCCTGAAAGCCAGCGGGCTAAAAAACGCCAGGGTGGAAGGGGAGATTATTCACTACGGTGATGACGTCGGCTATTCGGCGCTGTTTATCGGCGGGCGCTACCCGCAGCCGTTTATGAAAAACCAGCCGGGCAGGGAGCTGTGCTTATATCAGCGCGCCACGCAGAAGGCGGCGGTGCAGGCGGTGGCGGGGGAATAAATAATCCCAGTCTCCTTACTGTAGCTGTATTTCTCCCTTGGGCTTAATTCTTAAGTTGAATTCTTTCATGTATTTACGCCTTTCCGTATCGTTATTCATCGAGACGCCGAGCAAGACCGAGTATTCTCCCGCAGCCCAGTTTACCTGCGGATAAGTGACGCATTGCCCTGGTTTCAGGTCGGGCAACGGAGTGACTTCTGGTGAGGCCCAGACGATATGCCATTGCTGTTGTTCCTGTCGTGAGACGATCACCCCCCGGTTTTGCAGGCTGTCACCGCTGCGAACGCTGTTGATGGGCACGGCAAAGCAAGGTTGGTTGTCTTTGAGCGAGACGTCCAACGGATGGTACCAGGGCTGAGTGGATTGGCAGCCGTTCAGCAGCAGTGCGCACAGTAAAGAGAGATAAAGTCTTGTCATAGCAAGGTGTTCCGGTTCTTTGGATTGTTCAGGAAAGCTCGCAATACCCATTCATAACGTTTTTTGATGTCTGGCTCAATAATGCCGCTGTAGTTGGTGGCTACGTGGAAGCGATGGGCGGCACGCTGCGCCTGGACATTGAACGGCCGGGCGGCAAGCACGTCGGGTTTACGGTTTAAGCGCAGGCTGCCCGCCACTCCCCGCCATCTCCCGTTCGATTACCGTCGCCAGCGCCTGCGCGGCGGAAGAGAGTTGGTGCTGCGCCAGGCGGATCAGGCCCACGCGCCGTTCGATGATCGGGCCGATCAGCGGCACGCAGACCGCCCCCAGCTCATCCATCTGTTGCTCGCACAGCGCCGGCACCGCGCTGGCGCCGAGGCCGTTGGCCACCATGCGCCCGACCGTCACCAGCTGGTGGCTCTCAAACGCCACCTCCAGCGTTCGCCCGCTGCGGGCCAGTTCCTGCTCCAGCAGCAGCCGCACCGCCGATGGCCGCTGCAGGGTGATGAAATCCAGCGTCAGCAGCTCCTTCCAGCTCACCTGTGCCTTGCGCGCCAGCGCCGAATCCTTCGGCACCACCGCCAGAAAGCGATCGCGGCACAGCGGGGTGAAGTGCAGGGTGTCGCTCGGCTCCGGCTCGAAGGCGATGCCCATCTCCACCCGGCCTTCGCGGATCATTTCAAACACCTGTTCGTTGATGACGTCGTGCACCGCCACGTTGATGCCGGCATAGCGATCGCGAAACGCCTTAAGGATCGGCGGCAGCGGGTTGCCGGCGAACGACGGCATGGCGGCGATCGCCACCTTGCCCATCTGCAGGGTGAAGCGCTGACGCATCGCCTCTTCCGCGTTATCCCAATCCGCCAGCAGCTGGCGCGCCATCGGGAAGAAGGTTTCTCCTTCCGGCGTCAGCGTCACCCGGCGGGTGGTGCGCAGCAGCAGCGGCCCGCCCAGCGCGTCTTCCAGCCCACGGATCGCCAGGCTGAGCGCCGGCTGAGAAATATTCAGCCGCTCGCTGGCCTGGGCGAAATTCAGAGTGTGAGCTACCGCTAAAAATGCGCGTAACTGTTTGATGCTCATTTTCATTTTGGTTGGCGTTAACTCTTTGTTAATTGTCGGTTAACGAGTGATTAATAAAAATTCTAAATGAATGCGGCATAAAAACAAAATTAACAAATCATTTTTGTGACCTGAAGATGCCCTCACGCAAGCCAGGGCATTTCGCCCTGCGCCGCAACATGCAGGGGCAACGATATGGCAGGGCTCGACAAACGCGTCGGCAGCTACCAGGAAGCGCTGGCAGGCCTGACGGACAACATGACGGTGCTGGCGGGCGGCTTTGGCCTGTGCGGCATCCCGGAGAATCTGATCGAAGAGATCCGCCGGCGTGGCGTGCGCGGGTTGACGGTGGTTTCCAACAACTGCGGCGTCGATGGGTTCGGCCTCGGGCGGCTGCTGGAAACCCATCAGATCCGCAAGGTGGTGGGATCTTACGTCGGTGAAAACGCGCTGTTCGAGCAGCAGGCGCTCAGCGGCGAGCTGGAGGTGGATCTCACGCCGCAGGGCACGCTGGCGGAGAAGATCCGCGCCGGCGGCGCCGGCATCCCGGCATTCTTCACCGCCACCGGTTACGGCACGCCGATCGCCGAAGGCAAAGAGGTGCGCGAGTTCAACGGCCGCCCCTACATCATGGAAACCGCCATCACCGGCGATTTCGCCATCGTGAAAGGCTGGAAGGCCGATCACTTCGGCAACGTCATCTACCGCCACACCGCGCAGAACTTCAATCCGCTGATGGCGACCGCCGGGCGCATCACGGTGGTGGAAGTGGAAGAGATCGTCGCGCCGGGCGAGCTGGATCCGGCGGCGATCCACACCCCCGGCATCTATGTCGATCGGCTGATCCAGGGCACATTCGAAAAGCGTATCGAACAACGCACCCTGCGGGCATAAGGAGAATTCGCATGCTTACCCGTGAACAAATGGCGCAGCGCGTGGCGCAAGAGCTGAGGGACGGTTACTACGTCAATCTGGGCATCGGCATCCCGACGTTGGTGGCCAACTACGTGCCGGCGGGCATGGACGTGATGCTGCAGTCGGAAAACGGCCTGCTGGGGATGGGCGAGTTCCCGACCGAGCAACAGCTGGACGCCGACATGATCAACGCCGGCAAGCAGACGGTCACCGCGCGCCTCGGCGCGTCGATCTTCGATTCGGCGCAGTCGTTCGCCATGATCCGCGGCGGCCATGTCGATCTGACCGTGCTGGGGGCGTTTGAAGTGGACGTCGAGGGCAACATCGCCTCGTGGATGATCCCCGGCAAGATGGTCAAGGGCATGGGCGGCGCGATGGATCTGGTGGCGGGGGCGGAGAACATCATCGTGGTGATGACCCACGCAGCGAAGGGCGGCGAGTCCAAGCTGCTGCCGCGCTGCACGCTGCCGCTGACCGGCGCCAACTGCATCCGCAAGGTATTGACCGATCTGGCCTATCTGGAAATTGAAGACGGCGCCTTCGTGCTGCGCGAACGCGCGCCGGGCGTCAGCGTGGCGGAGATTGTCGCCAAAACCGCCGGCCGGCTGATCGTGCCGGAGCATGTGCCGGAAATGCGTTTCTGAAACGGGAGGTGAATGTGCAACAACGTGAAGTGGTGATTGTGGCGGCGACGCGCACGCCGGTCGGCAGTTTTCACGGCGCGCTGGCGCCGCTGACGGCGGTGGAGCTGGGCACGGCGGCGGTGCAGGGGCTGCTGGCGCAAAGCGGCGTAGCGCCGCAGCAGATCGATGAAGTGATCCTCGGCCAGGTGCTGACCGCCGGCTGCGGGCAGAATCCGGCGCGCCAGACCGCGCTGAATGCCGGGCTGCCCGTGACGACGCCGGCGCTGACCATCAACAAGGTGTGCGGCTCCGGTTTGAAGGCGGTGCATCTGGCGGTGCAGGCGATCCGCAGCGGCGACGCCGACGCGGTGATCGCCGGCGGCCAGGAGAGCATGAGTCAGTCGCCTTATCTGATGGCCGGTGCGCGCGCCGGCCTGCGCCTCGGTCACGCGCAGATGGTGGACAGCGTGATCCACGATGGCCTGTGGGACGCCTTCAACGACTACCACATGGGTATCACCGCCGAGAACCTGGCGGAGAAATACGCCATCAGCAGAGAAGAACAAGACAGGTTCGCGCTGCGCTCGCAGCAGAAGGCGCAGGCGGCGCAGCAGGCCGGGCGTTTCGCGCAGGAGATCACGCCGGTGACGGTGCCGAAGCCGAAGGGCGAAGCTTTGCTTGTTAAGCACGACGAACAGCCGCGCGACACTAGCCTGGAGGCGCTGGCGCGGCTGCGCCCGGCGTTTCGCAAGGAAGGCACGGTGACCGCCGGCAACGCTTCGTCGCTCAACGACGGCGCCGCCGTGGTGCTGCTGATGAGCGCGGAAAAAGCCGCCGCGCTGCGCTTGCCGGTGCTGGCGCGCATCGCCGGTTACGCTTCGTCGGGCGTCGATCCGGCGATCATGGGCATCGGCCCGGCGCCGGCCGCGCGCCGCTGCCTGGAAAAAGCCGGTTGGCGGCTGGAGGAGGTCGATCTGATCGAAGCCAACGAAGCCTTCGCCGCGCAGGCGCTGGCGGTGGGCAAAGAACTGGGCTGGGAGGCGGAGCGGGTGAACGTCAACGGCGGAGCGATCGCGCTGGGGCATCCGATCGGCGCGTCCGGCTGCCGCATTTTGGTGTCGCTGCTGTACGAAATGCAGCGCCGCGAGGTGAACAAGGGGCTGGCGATGCTGTGCATCGGCGGCGGGCAGGGCGTGGCGCTGGCGGTAGAGCGCCCGTAAACAACCGAGGAAGGCACGATGCAGTCATCTGACTATGCGGTACTGGGCGCCGGGCTGATGGGGGTGGGCATCGCCACCCACTTTATTCGCCACGGCCATGAGGTGCTGCTGTATGAACCGGATCCGCAGCGCCGGGCGGAAGCGCCGGCGGTAGCGAGCGGCATTCTGGCCGAGCTGGGCGACGTCGGGCAGTTTGATCGCGGCGAACGCGAAGCGGCGCTGGCGCGGCTGCGCGTGACCGGCGATCTGAACGCGGTAGCGCACGCCCGGCTGCTTATCGAGGCGATCCCGGAACGGCTCGAGCTGAAGCACGCGCTGTATGAGCAGTTGGAAGGGCTGATCGCCGACGACGCGGTGATTGCCAGCAACACCAGCGGCTTGCCGCCGGACGAGCTGGCGGCGCGCATGACCCATCCGCAGCGGCTGCTGATCGCCCACTTTTGGCACCCGCCGCACCTGATCCCGCTGGTGGAGATCGTGCCCGGCAGCGCCACCGAGCCGCGCCATCTGGCGGCGGTGCAGGCGCTGCTGGGCGAGATGGCGCTGGAGGCGGTGCTGCTGGAACGCGCCGCGCCGGGGTTTGTCGGCAATCGGCTGCAGTTTGCGGTGCTGCGTGAGGCGCTGCACATCGTCCACAGCGGCATCGCCAGCGCTGAGGTGGTGGATCAGGTGATGCGCGCCTCGCTGGGGCGGCGCTACGCCATGGTCGGCCCGCTGGAGGCCGCCGACATGACCGGGCTCCCGACGGTGGCGGACATCGCCCGCCACCTGTTCCCGGAACTGGCGACCGGCGACGAGATGATGGTGCTGGTGGAACAGCGGCTGCAGCGCGGCGATATCGGCCAGCGCAGCGGCCGGGGATTTTATCTTTGGGATGAAGCGCGCAGGGAACGCATTCAACGGCGACGGGCGCATCAGCTGCGCTTTGCGCTGAAACCGTAATTTCGCACGCCGTACCTGACAATAACAACGATAGCGAGGTGCCTGATGAGCGTTTTGATTGCCCTGGCAGCACTGGGATTACTGATGCTGGCCGCCTACCGCGGCTACAGCGTGATTTTGTTCGCCCCGATAGCCGCGCTGGGCGCGGTGCTGTTGACCGACCCCGGCGCGGTGGCGCCGACCTTCACCGGGCTGTTTATGGAGAAGATGGTCGGCTTCGTGAAGCTCTACTTCCCGGTGTTCCTGCTGGGGGCGGTGTTCGGCAAGCTGATCGAGCTGTCCGGCTTCTCCCGTTCGATCGTCGCGGCGGCGATCCGCATTCTCGGCCGGCGTCACGCCATTCCGGTGATCGTGCTGGTGTGCGCGCTGCTGACCTACGGCGGGGTATCGCTGTTCGTGGTGGCGTTCGCGGTTTATCCGTTCGCCGCCGAGCTGTTCCGCCAGAGCGGCATCCCCAAGCGGCTGATCCCGGCCACCGTGGCGCTCGGCGCCTTTTCCTTCACCATGGACGCCTTGCCCGGCACGCCGCAGATCCAAAACATCATCCCGACCAGCTTCTTCGGCACCAACGCCTGGGCCGCGCCCTGGCTGGGGCTGATCGGCTCGCTGTTCATCATCGCGGTCGGTTTGCTGTATCTTGAACGCCAGCGGCGCAAGGCGCAGCTGAAGGGGGAGGGTTACGGCAGCGATCTGCTGAACGAGCCGGAAACCCCGGACGACATCAACCTGCCGAACCCGCTGATCGCCATCCTGCCGCTGATTTTGGTCGGGGTATTCAACCTTGGCTTCACCCATTGGATCCCGCAGTGGTACGGCGCCAGCCACGAGCTGACGCTGCCGGGGCTGGCCAAGCCGATCACCACCGACGTGGCGAAGATCACCGCCATCTGGGCGGTGGAAGCGGCGCTGGTGTCGGGTATTCTGCTGGTGGTGGTGTTCGGCTTTCGCAATATTCGCGGCCGGCTGGCGGAAGGCAGCAAGACGGCGGTCGGCGGCGCGATCCTGGCGGCGATGAACACCGCCTCCGAATACGGCTTCGGCGCGGTGATCGCCGCGCTGCCGGGCTTTTTGGTGCTGTCGCAGGCGCTGTCGGCGATCCCCAACCCGCTGCTGAACGAAGCGATCAGCGTCACCCTGCTGGCCGGCATCACCGGGTCGGCCTCCGGCGGCATGAGCATCGCGCTGGCGGCGATGTCCGACAGCTTTATCGCCGCCGCCCATGCGGCACAGATTCCGCTGGAGGTGCTGCACCGGGTGGCCTCGATGGCCAGCGGCGGCATGGACACCTTGCCGCACAACGGCGCGGTGATCACCCTGCTGGCGATCACTGGCCTTAGCCACCGGCAGGCCTATGGCGGCATTTTCGCCATCACCCTGATCAAAAGCGCCGCGGTGCTGTTTGTGATTGGCGTGTTCTACCTGACCGGCATTGTTTAAAGGAGCGATACCATGAGTGTACAAGGCAAAACCGCGCTGGTGACCGGCTCGACCAGCGGCATCGGCCTCGGGATAGCGTCCGTGCTGGCCGCCGCCGGCGTGCGTGTGATCCTCAACGGCTTTGGCGATGTGGAAGCGGCGAAGGCGCAGGTTGCCCGGCTGGGCACCGCGCCGGGGTATCACGGCGCCGATCTCGGCGATGCGGCCCAGATAGCGGACATGATGCACTATGCCGAGCGTGAGTTCGGCGGCGCGGACATTCTGGTGAACAACGCCGGCATTCAGCACGTGGCGCCGCTGGATCAGTTCCCGGTGGAGAAATGGAACGCGATCCTCGCCATCAACCTGTCGGCGGTGTTCCACACCTGCCGATTGGCGCTGCCGGGTATGCGCGAGCGCAACTGGGGGCGCATAATCAACGTGGCGTCGGTGCACGGGCTGGTGGCGTCGAAAGACAAGTCGGCCTATGTGGCGGCCAAGCACGGCGTGGTGGGGCTGACCAAGACGCTGGCGCTGGAAACCGCCCGCACGCCCGTCACCTGCAACGCCATCTGCCCCGGCTGGGTGCTGACGCCGCTGGTGCAGCAGCAGATCGACAAGCGCATCGCCGCCGGCACCGATCCGCAGCGGGCGCGAGATGAGCTGCTGGCGGAGAAGCAGCCGTCGCAAGCGTTCGTCACGCCGGAGCAACTCGGCGAGCTGGCGCTGTTCCTGTGCAGCGACGCGGCGGCGCAGGTGCGCGGCGCCGCCTGGAACATGGACGGCGGCTGGCTGGCGCAGTAGTGAGATTTTCCCCGGAGCGCGCAACGCGCTCCGTCGTTATTTCCCACCATTAATTAATTCCCTCGCGTGACGGTTTACCTGCGGCAATAATATTTATTTGTTATTTGCTATTTTTATTCCCGGATAATCACGCCGGTTTATTTTGGGTGAAACGTGCGGATTGGTTTATTTTGTGCTGCGGTTATTACATTATTTTTCTTCGCGTTACAGATGAACACGTTTTTGCTGAAATTAAATCCAACCTGAAATAATGACAGGTTATGGCGTGAATTTTTATATCTTGCGTGCGCTGTTCACATCGGTTAATTATTTCTGCGTGGCTTAAGACCACCGTGTTTATAACAATAATTTTTTCGGGCAGGGGTAATAATGAGAAAAAATACAACGCCAATATTCATTGGCGGCGTCTTGCTGTCGGCGTTATCCGCCGGCGCACAGGCCGAGATCACCATTCTGGATAAAAACCCGCAGAGCAATGTGTTGCTGGCGCCGCTCAGTATAAAAGTGGGCGGCAGCATTCGCCCCGAGTGGATCTTCAATAACGGCCCTGAGCCGGGCTATGACAAAAACGGCCACGACGGCGGCACGCGTTTTCGTTTCAGCGGCGACTATGCGCTGACGCAGGACACTTCGATCATCGGCTATTACGAGTGGGGCGTCGATCTGGCGCACGCGCTCAGCTGGGACGGGCACTATAACGAAGACGGCAAGCGCGACTATCAGCGCCAGCTGTACGCCGGTTTCAAAGACGATCGTTACGGCACCCTGACCTACGGCCATCAATACGGCATCTATTATTCGGTGGTCGGCATCAAAAGCGACGTCTGGGATAACGATGGCCATGCGGGCGGCACCGGCATCGGTATTTCCGGCGATTATGACGGCGGCAATAAACCGAAAAACAGCATCAAGTACACCAATGATTTTGGGCCGGTAACGTTGTATGCCAACTATTTATTGCCGGAAGACGATCTGCACACCGCGGATAACCTGATTTATCGCCGCAAGGGCGGGGGCGGGTTGGGCTTCGATTACAAGGTGACGAAAGATTTCACCTTCAGCGCGGCCTACAGTTATACCGACGCGAAGATCAAAGACAATCTGTACAGCGAAAAGGATTATCACCAGCAGCTGTCCGGCACCGCGTTGACCTGGCAGCCGAACAACTGGTACATCGTCGGCACCGCCAGCTACTACAAAGACTATGTGCCAAGCACCCGCCAGCGCACGCTGTCGCACTTCTTCGCCGGTGACGGCTACGGGCTGGAAGGCTTTGTCGGTTACACCTTCAATATCGACAAGCCGTTCCTCAAATCCGTCCAGCCTTACGTGGCGGCGGACTCGCTGCGGCTGAAAGGAGACGAGGCGTATCACGCCAACCACGTCTACCTCGGCGCGGGCACCACCATCGGCTACGGTCTGTCGGTGTATGTGGAGCGCACGCTGGCCAACAGCAGCGACAACGAGCCGGATTCCACCTGGATAACGGTGTTCTACGACTTCTGATCCGCCTCTTGCCAGGCCGGCGCGGGTGCCGGCCGTTCACATGCTGATCGCGCCGCCCGGAGATTGCCCGGCGGCGTTGCGTTCCGCCAGGTAGCGCGCCGGCGGTTTGCCCACCGCCTTTCTGAACATGGTGACGAAGCCGCTGGCGCTCTCGTAACCCAGATCCAGCGCCACCGTCTGTACGCTCTCGCCCTGCGTCAAGCGCTGCAGCGCCAGCATCACGTGCAGCTGGCGCCGCCAGTGGCCGAAGCTCATGCCCATCTGCTGTTGCAGCGTGCGGCTGAGGGAGCGCTCGCTCATGCCGATGCGCTGCGCCCACTGGCCGAGGGTGGATTTGTCCGCCGGGCAGCTCAGCATGCCTTCGGTCAACTGCCGTATGCGCGCGTCGTCGGATACCGGCAGATGCAGATTCTCGATCGGTGCGGCCACCAGCTGATCCAGCAACACCGCCGTCAGGCGCCCTTCGGCGCCCTGCTCGTCGTAGAGCGGTTCGAAGGTGGTGGCCTGCAGCAGCAGTTCGCGCAGCAGCGGCGAGACCGACAGCGTGCAGCAACTCTGCGGCAAGCCGGCGACGACGTGTTGATCGACGAACAGGCAGTAAGCCTCGGTCGAGCCGGCGCCCTGGGCGTTGTGCAACACGTTGCCCGGCATCCACAGCGCGCACTGCGGCGGCACCAGCCACAGGCCGTTTTCCACTTCGCAGCGGATCATGCCGCGCACGGTATAGATCAGCTGCGCCTTTTGATGACGATGCGGCTCGACTTCCCAGTCCTGCTCGATGGTGGAACTCTGCACGGCGAACAGCGGGCGCGGCACCTGATCGATATCGATATTGCGGCGTGGGATCTGGACTTTCATGAGAACAATTCTCAATTTGGCGGAATTGAAAAGTATTATGTCCTGATTGCGCAATGTGGTCTAGCGCCGGTGCCGATAAAGTAAGCGCCAGTCCTAAACCCTTTCGCGAGGAAACTGATTATGTCACTCGATACCGCCGATTTTCCGCTGGTGTGGATGCGCCGAAACGGGCGCGATACCCAGGCCGAGCTGGCTGAGTTCAGCGCGCTGCTGGCGCGCGCCGAGCCTTTCGTCCTGATGACCGATCGCAGCGTCGGCGATGAAGGTGAAGAGCACGATCGCGACGCCCGCACTCAGGTGGCGCTGTGGAAGCGCGATAACCGCGCGGCGCTGAAGCGGTGGGCGAAAGGCATGATCATGCTGGAACCGGACGACGCCAAACGCGCGGCGGCGGAAGCATTCGCCGAATACGGCGCCAAATTCTGGGGCTATCCGATACTGGTGGCCGCCGATGAAGCCGCAGGCCGGATGTTGGCGCTGACATTACTGAGCAAATAAGGGGAACACCATGCACCAGCAACAGGTGATTGAGCAGCTGCTGGCCTGGATCGAGCAGAGCCTGGATCAGCCGCTGACGCTGGACGACATCGCCGCCAGGTCCGGCTATTCCAAGTGGCATTTGCAGCGGATGTTCAAGCAGCACACCGGCCATATCCTCGGCACGTACGCCCGCCGCAGAAGGTTGACCGCCGCCGCGCGCGAACTGCGCCTGACCGGCACCAGCGTGGCCTGTATCGCCGATACGTACCAGTTCGATTCGCAGCAGACCTTCACCCGCTGCTTCCGCAAGCAGTTTGGTCTGCCGCCGGCCAGCTATCGTCGCAGCCAGGATTGGTCGAGCTACGGTCTGCAGCCGCCGCTGCGGCTGACCGAAGCGCCGCTGCCGCAGGCCGATATCGTGACGCTGCCCGCCATGCAGCTGGTGGGCAACACGCAACGCCGCAGCTTTACGCTGGGGCAGTTGGCGGCTTCCAAATGCGAGCTGCGTCGCCATGCCTGGCGGCAACTGCTGCGGCCGCAGACGCTGCCCGAGGTGATGTATGGCCTTACCAGCCTGGAGATCGACCGGCAGCGTCGGGGCTGCCCGCGCATGGCGTATACCGCCGCTTTGCCGGACGAAGGGGCGGTGGGGGAACGGGTGACCATCGAACAGGGGGAATACGCCCGTTTCACCTATCAGGGGCAGGCGGAAGGGTTACAAAACTTTATTGTCCGGCTGTATGACACCGCCATGCCGCAGATGAACGCCATCCGCCGGCCAGGGCAGGATATCGAGCGGTTCTACCCGGCGCAGGAGGGCAGTTGCCCGCTTGGCGGCGCGGCGATCCGTTGTGAATATCTGATCCCCATTCGGCGGGCGGAGGCGCTGGCCGCCGCCAGTTAGGCGGCGGTTCTCGCAGAAAATCGCCTTCGTGGCGCGTCAGGTTACAAAAAATTGCGATATTACATCGGTAATGGTTCACACTTTGATTGATGTGCACATATAATGCGCATCCGGTCAAATCCCCCCCTGGTTTTTCAGGCCGCAGCGCCGTTGGCTGCCGGCTGAAATTCAACGGGGCAAAGTGGCCGTAGAAACCAATACCCATAATCGCCAGTGGCCTTGACCAACACGAAGATGAAAATGAGCATTCGCGCGTTATTAACCCTGTTTACGGCACTGGTTGCATTCAGCCAGGCTGCCTTCGCCGTCGTCTACCCGCTGCCGCCAAAAGACAGCCGTTTGGTGGGCGAAAATATCCAAATCACCGTACCGGAAGACAGCAAACTGCCGCTGGAGAGCTTCGCCGCCCAGTATCAGATGGGGCTGAGCAACATGCTGGAGGCCAACCCGGGCGTGGATCCGTTCCTGCCGAAGGCCGGCAGCACCCTGACCATCCCGCAACAGCTGATCCTGCCGGACGCGCCGCGTGAAGGCATCATCATCAACAGCGCCGAAATGCGTCTGTACTACTACCCGAAAGGTTCCAACACCGTCGTGGTGTTGCCGATCGGTATCGGCCAGCTGGGTAAAGACACCCCGCTGAACTGGACCACCACCGTGCAGCGCAAGAAAGACGGCCCAACCTGGACGCCGACCGCCAAAATGCGCGCCGAATACGCGGCTGACGGCGAGATCCTGCCTGCGGTGTTCCCGGCCGGCCCGGATAACCCGATGGGGCTGTATGCGCTGTATGTTGGCCGCCTGTATGCCATTCACGGCACCAACGCCAACTTCGGCATCGGCCTGCGCGTGAGCCACGGCTGCGTACGTCTGCGCGCCGACGACATCAAGTACCTGTTCCAGAACGTGCCGGTCGGCACCCGCGTGCAGTTCATCAACGAACCGATGAAGGCCACCGTCGAACCGGACGGCTCGCGCTACGTGGAAGTGCACAACCCGCTGTCGGCCAACGAAGAGCAGCTGCAATCCAAGGATCCGGTGCCGCTGACCATTTCCGCGCCGGTCGGCAAAGTGCTGATGGACGCCGGCGTCAACCAGAGCGAAGTGGATGCGGCGATCAAGGCTCGTTCCGGTATGCCGGTGAAAGTGAACTGATCGCCTCGGGCTTCAGTGACAATACCAAGAAGACGCCTGCGGGCGTCTTTTTTTATGAGCCGAAGTGCTGTCAGGATATTTGCGCCGGCGCGTCTCCGGGATTAACGGTTTTTTTATTCCCCGCGCGTCAAAAATAAAATAGCCGCCGCGCCGGCGGCCATTTTATTTCTATTACAGGCTGCCGCCGACCGAGGTCGAGGTGGAGCCGATCGTCTCGCGGAAATGTTTCGCGTAGTCGGCCACTTCCTGCTGCGTATGCGTCAGGCCATAAAGACCCAGCCCCACACCGCCTGCAACGCCGCCGATGAGGGTGCCAACCAATTGGCCGACCGCACCGGCAATAAAGCCGCCTGCGCCTGCGGATTTGCCTGCAATCAGCGCGCCGGTCATGGCGCCGTCCAACAGCCCATCCCAGGCCGCGTTCAGATCGCCACCGCTAACGTACTGTTCTTCATATTGACTAAGTACTTTCATATACAATCCTTATAAATAAAAGGGTGACTTAGTGGGTTTAATTAAATTCTAAAATAACGCCGTAGCGCTATTTCACTTTAAAAATATAACAGCTGATATTTGATTGGCAATATTCTATTCAATGAAGGGTATTATTTGGTTAAATATAGGCGCATTCATTTTTGGCGAGTGTTTTAAAGAGGGGGATTGGGAATGTTCTTGGGAAAAATAGCAGATATCGCTGGAAGGTGAGAGGCAAAGCCGCCGCCGGTTGGCGCAGCTTGTCACTATTTTCACATTTATTGTCTCGTCATCCGCACGGCGTTAGGCCCACATTGCAATTATTCCGATAAAAACTATCGCTAATTAATGGGTTATATAGCCCTTGCCATCGTTAGTTATTGAAAAAATTCTCGCAAAAAATCCGCACTGTGAAAATAAGATCACACAAGCGTAACAAAAGGTAAACAAACCCCTCCTATATTGGCTGCTTCGCTTTTGTGAGGGAGTGTCATGCGTAACTGGAACGAACCGAAAAAGAACAAAGCGCACATCGAACTGATCCCGATGATCGACGTGATGATGTTTTTATTGGTGTTTTTCGTCTTGATCAGCCTGAACGTCATTCCGGCGCTCGGGTTGAAAACGCAGCTGCCGTCCGCCGGCAGCGCGCAACAGCTGAAACCGCAGAAGAAAGCGATTATCACGCTGGGGGCCGACGAACAGCTGCAGCTGGATGGCCAGCCGATCGCGCTCGACGCGTTGGTCACGACGCTCAAGCAACAGCAGCAGGCCAACCAGACCACCACCATCATCGTCAACAGCGACAAAGGCGTGGCGGTCGAGCGGCTGGTGGCGGTCATGGATAACCTGCGCCAGGGCGGCTTCTTCTCCGTCTCCATCGCGACACGGAAGCTGTGACATGTATCTGCTCTATCGCTCACGTCATCTTTTCAGCTGGTTGCCGGCGCTGATTGTCGCCGGCTGCCTGTTGTTCGCCAGCCAGCAGGCGGCGCTGAAGATCCAGCCGCGCTACGACGAAACCGCCATCGAACTGGCGCTGGTGGAGCCTGAACCGGCGCCGGAACCTCAACCGCAAATGCCGCCGGACCCCCGGCCCGAACCGCCGCCGCCCGAGCCGGAGCCGATCCCCGAACCGGTGGTGCCGGCGCCGGAACCGATCGTGGAAGCCAAGCCGGTGCCGAAACCGCAACCGAAGCCCAAACCCAAGCCGGTGAAAGAGAAAGCCAAACCGGTGGAAAAGCCTAAACCGGCGCCCGCCGCGCCGCGCGCGCTGGTCAGTAAACCGGCGGCGCAACCCGCACCGGCCGCCCCGGCGGCGCCGAAGGTGAATGCGCAGGCGATTGAAAACGGCTATCTGCTGGCCTTGCGCCGCGAACTGGAACAGCGCAAGCGCTACCCGACCGGCCGTCAGGCCTCCCTCGAGCGCCCGCAGGGCAACGTCGAGGTGTGGCTGGAGGTCGATCGCAGCGGGCGGGTGGTCTCTTCCGGCATCGCCAACAAAGCCGCCAGCATGCTGCTGAATCGCGCGGCGATGAGCAGCCTGCAAAGCATCAGTTCAGTGAAGCCATTCCCGAGCGACGCGTTCGCCGGGCAAACAACCAAAAGATTTACCGCGACGTTCAATTATCAGGCGCCTTAGCGCAAGGGTTAATCGTTTGATTTTTAAGGGATGCACACCATGAAATCGTTCAATCGTTCTGGGATCTATCTGGCGGTGATGTCGGCGATGCTGCCGGGCGCCGCGCTGGCGGCCGACGGCACCGACGTCGGCACCATCAGCGTCAAGGGGCAGTCGCTCGGCGGCGGCATGATGGTGCAGGACGACAGCGCCAAAGCGCGCTCCACCGTCACCAAAGAGGCGATGGATAAAATGCCGTCGGCGGCCAACGCCATCGACAAGCTGAAGTTCACCCCGGGCCTCAACGTCAACAGCAATGACGCCAGCGGCCTGAGCGGCGTGGACTACACCATGCGCGGCATGAACTCGGATCAGATCGGCCTGTCGATGGACGGCATCCCGATCAACGACTCCGGCAACTACGCGGTATACCCGAACCTGCTGGGCGATGCGGAGAACCTGGAAGAGGTGTTCGTCACCCAGGGGGCTTCCGAAGCGGACGGCCCGCATATCGGCTCCAGCGGCGGCAACATCGGCCTGGTAACGCGCCGCCCGGTGAAAGACTTCGGCGGTTTCGTCAAGCAAACGCTGGGCAGCAACAGCCTGAGCAAAACCTTCGCCCGCCTGGACACCGGCGAGTACAACGGCTTCAGCAACTGGCTCTCCTATTCGCACACCGAGGCGAAGAAGTGGCGCGGCGAGGGGCGGCTGTACTCCGACAAGTTCGAGATGAACTCGCTGTACGAAGACGGCAACGGCAACAGCAGCAATCTGGTGATGAAGTACAACCGCCAGAACAACACCAACTACAACACCCTGAGCAAGGCGCAGTTCCAAAACGACGGCCGCGATACCGACTATGCCACCACGCCGGAGTACAACAGCCGCGGACAGTTGAACAAGTATTACAAGCTCGAGCGCAACCCGTTCGAGAACTTCACGCTGTCGTTCACCCAGAAGCTGCAGCTGCGCGACAACCTGTCGCTGACCCTGCAACCGTATTACTACTGGGGCAACGGCGGCAGCTTCAACGGCCAAACCGCGTCGGTATTGTCCAGCACGTCGGACAGGGCAGGGCAGTACGATCTCAGCAACCTGAAATCCAACACCTACTACCGCCCGTCGTGGACGCAGACCTGGCGGCCGGGCATCACCACCAAGCTGAAGTGGGACATCAACGATCAGCACAGTCTGGATATCGGTTACTGGTATGAGCGCGCGCGCCAGCTGCAGACCCAGCCGTTCATCAGCATCAAGGGCGACGGCAACCCGTCGCAGATTTGGGGGCCGCCGGGCGGTTCCGATCAGGTGAAGGACGCCAACGGCAACACCGTTCAGGGGCGCAACCAGTACACTATCACCCCGGCGCAGAAGGTGTGGCTGCAGGATACCTGGTTCGCCACGCCGGACTGGACCTTCGTCGGCGGCCTGGCCTATCAGTACGTGGAACGTAAAGGGGACAATCGCGGCAGCCTGTACAACGCGCCGGAGAAACGCAAAGCCACCTATCATGAATTCCTGCCGAACTTCAGCGCCAGCTATAAGGTGAACCAGGAAAACCAGGTGTTCTACAACCTGACGCGCAACATGCGCACGCCGCCGAACTACGTGCTGTACAACGTCGGCGATTCGCTCAGCACCAAGCCGGAGCTGAGCTGGAACCACGAGCTGGGCTGGCGCTTCCAACAGGAAGACATGCTGCTGAGCGCCACGCTGTTCTACATGCGCTACAGCGACCGCCAGATCTCCACCACCAACGCGGCCGGCGACTACGAGATGATGAACATCGGCAACGTGGAGAACAAAGGACTGGAGCTGGAGTGGAGCGGCCAACTGCCGCATAACTTCAACTACTACACCTCCTATACCTATACCCAATCGAAGCAGAAGAGCGACATCGTCAGCAACGGCGGGCTGCCGCTGCCGACCTCCGGCAAAGAGGTGCCGAACGTGCCGAAAAACCTGCTGAACATGACGCTGGGTTATGACGACGGCCTGTACTACGGCAGCGTCAGCGGCAAGTACGTCAGCGCGTTCTATGGCGATCTGACCAACGACGAGAAGATCGGCGGGCGCACGGTGTTCGATCTGGCGGCGGGGGTGCATCTGCCGGTGGACAAGAAAATCGTCAAAAGCGCCGCGCTGCGTTTTGGCATCAGCAACCTGTTTGACAAGGAATACCTGACCTCGGTGCGCACCACCACCTTCAACGCGGCGCCCTACGGCGGCGTGAAGGCCAGCACCCCGTATTACAACGTCGGCGAAGAACGCACCTTCAGCGTCTCGCTGGAAGCCACCTTTTAACTGAATGCCCCGCCGTCTGCCCGGCGGCGGGGAAGAGGAACCCTGTATGGACGCTAATCTGTTGCACGACATTATTTTCTACGTGATGTACGCCGCGCTGGCGATCGCGCTGGTGATCATCATCGAACGTACGCTGTACTTCGCCTATACCCAGCGCCAGGCGCGCAGGCTGGAGCAGGCGCTGACGCCGGAGGTGCGCCGCGCGGCCGATCTGCCCGACGCGCTGACGCAGCGCAACAGCCTGCCGATGGCGGTGATCGCGCCGGTATTGGCGCAGAAGCACCGCGCCGGCGATCGTGAAACGATCGGCGATCTGATCGACGCCCAGTACCTGCTGAGCAAGCCGCCGATGGCGCGCGGCCTGTGGCTGCTGGAAACCGTGGTCACCGCCGCGCCGTTGCTGGGGCTGCTGGGCACGGTGATGGGGATCATCGAAACCTTCAAGGCGCTGGCCGCCTCGGGGGTGTCCGAGCCGAGCCTGGTGTCGGCCGGCATGGGCACCGCGCTGTACGCCACCGGGCTGGGCATCGCCATCGCGCTGCTGTGCCTGGTGGCCAACAATTTCCTGCAGAGCCGTATGGAGCGCATCAACGAACTGCTGAAGGTGCTGCTGATCCGCGCCGGTCAGCCGGCCAGCCGTCCGGAGAGCGGCAGCGGCGAACAATGGGTTGACAGCGGAGCGCCGCGCTATGCCTAATGGCCATCCAGTACGGCGGCCGAGAGGCCGCCTTTATACGGCATTGTGGAGCGGTTGTTTGTTGATGTTGAGCCAGAGCGCTGCGGCGCGTTTTGCTATTCCCGGTTACGAGCTGGTGTACACCGCACCGGTGGAAACCGCGCTGCAGGCCGACGACCTGCGCAACACCGCCGAGGTATGGCGCGAGATGTTCGACGCGGCGAAAACCCGCATCGATCTGGGGCAGTTCTACGTGGCGAATCAGGACGGTTCGCTGCTGGACGGCGTGCTGCAGCACCTGAAGGCGGCCGGTGAGCGCGGGGTAAAAATCCGCTTTTTGCTGGAAGAGAAGGGCATTCGCCTCTCCACCGCCGAGACGCTGGAACGGCTGAAGGCGATCCCCAATCTGGAGCTGCGCATCATCCCATACCAGAAGCTGAGCGGCGGCATTCTGCATGCCAAGTATCTGTTGGTGGACGGCGAGCAGGCGTTCGTCGGCAGCCAGAACTTCGACTGGCGCGCGCTGGAACACATTCACGAAACCGGGCTGCGCATCAGCGACGCCAGGGTGGTAGGGCAGATCCAGGCGATCTTCGAACAGGACTGGCGGGCGCAGGCGCTGCTGGCGCAGGATAAGCCGGTGCCGACGCTGCCCGATTCGCCGCCGACGGCGCCCCCGCAGGGCAACTATCTGGTGGCCAGCCCGCGCGCCTATAACCCGGCGGGCGTGCTCGATTCGCAGGCCGAGCTGCCGCGCCTGCTGGCCGACGCCAAGCGGCGGGTGCGGGTGCAGGTGATGGACTATGCACCGCTGTCGTTCGGCCCGGAGCGCAGTCGCCCCTTCTACGCGGTGATCGACAACGCGCTGCGCGGCGCGGCGGCGCGCGGCGTGCAGATCGAGCTGATGGTGGCCAACTGGAACACCAAAAAGCCGGATATCGCCTGGCTGAAGAGCCTGGCGCTGGTGCCGAACGTGCAGATCAAGGTGGTGACCATTCCGCCGGCCAGCAGCGGCTTCATCCCGTTTGCCCGGGTGATCCACAGCAAGCTGATGACCATCGACGATGAGATTGCCTGGGTGGGCACCAGCAACTGGACCGGCGGCTATCTGGACAACTCGCGCAATCTGGAGCTGGTGCTGCACAGCACGGCGATGAGCGGGCGGTTGGACAGGCTGTACCAACAGCTGTGGGACAGCGTCTACGCCGAGCCGTTGAAGCTGGATTACGATTACCCGACGCCCAAACCGGGCGGCGTTAAGTGAATATTATTTAGAGTATTGGCTATGACTAATGAGGTATGAATTCTGGTATTCATACCTCATTAGGTTGTTTGAGGTGTGTTTAGGATGTACGATTCCTATATTCAATGCAATGATATAGGTTAGGCAATGGAACATGCTCATAAAAAAAATCTGCTACTTGAACGAATAAAAAAGAATAATAAAAAAAGAAATGGTGGAGTAAAGCAGCTATTCTCCATCTTTAATGAACAGTGGAAGTTAGTTACTATTACTGCGTTCACGATAGGTTTCTTAAATTATTGGATATATCTTTACTCCATCGGTAGACGTGACTTTATTTGGGACTCTCTGGGAGGGTTCAATACATTTATTATTTTTTCAATATCGGTAACTTTGAGCACAATGGCATTGGCTTTCTTTCTCTATGCACCTTCTTTATTGATTTTCTTAATTCGATATGAAAAGGTTGGTCGTAGAGATTTGGAGCCTTGTTTTTGCCTTCTTATGTCATTTTTCTTTTCGGTTTTTATCATTTTCTTGCTCTCCATCCTTTTTAGTGAAATTAAGGGGGTGTTATTGATTATTGGTATGACAATCACCTTAATTTTTTTGATGTTCTTTATAATTACAAGGTTTATGTTTGGTTTTGAGGGGAGTAAATTAAAAAGTACATCGATTGCCATGGGGTTGTCTATCTACTCATTGTTTTTCATGGTAATTATCATGAGTCTTAGTGATATGGGTAGTTCTGAATCATGGAGTCAGTTACTCGCAATGTTTACCTTGCTGATGATTCAGCTACTTCCTGGCTTAGTCTTGTTCTTACCTAGCAAAAAAAATAGTAAAAGAAATAAAAAAGATGACTTTGTTCTGTCGGTGGTTTTTGGTGTGTATATAATGCTCATTGCTATCCCCGGTGCTTTTTTATATGCTCAGTATGGCTCTCTGAAGTTTTTTGGAATCATTGATGTTGATACTCACATCTTTCATATAAATAAAAATGATTTCGACAACCGTTTGATTGATAAGGTTGATTGGAGTTTAGATAGCGGCTTTAGTTGTATGAAAAATGGGTTTGACTATAAGGGGGGGAGTTTGATTGCGGGGGCGATCGGCTTTCGTTCTGGAGGAAGGATTCTTGTTTGTCCACCTAATTACCCTAAGGTTGTGAAGGCATTCTTGCAGGAGAGAATGCTAATTATTAATTATATAAAGAAAGGTATGCATGTGGATTTAGAAAAAGAAACTAAAAAATGCATTGCTCTTAGTGATACGCCATCCTTACAACAAGATGTATTGGAATCAACTTTTTTTTATGGCTATAAAAATTAGTTAGTTACATAGCAATGATGAAATGTTGCGGGTAGATTATATCTTCCCGCAAGCATTTTTACCGCCGCCAGCCGGCCTTCTCCAGCGCCGTCACCAGCTGTTCGGCGCTCAACCCTTCCGCCCGATGGCCGTTGCCGCTGACGGTATTGGCCGCCAGCAGCGCATTGACGATCGCCTCTTCCACCGCTTCCGCCGCCGCGGCGAACAGCGCCGAAATGTAGTCGTTGTTCACCATGCGCAGCGGCGTGGTGAAATCGCCTTTATTGGCGTAGTCAGCGGGCGGCAGGCCGTCGTTGCCGGTGGCGAAGGCGATAAAGATATCGCCGCTCGAATCCTCGGTGCCGCCGCCGGTGCGGGCGATGCCGATGCTGGCGCGCTGCGCCAGCCGCGCGCACTGGTGCGGCAGCAGCGGCGCGTCGGTCGCCAGCGCCACCACGATGGAGCCCATGCCGGGATGCGGCAACTGCGGCGTGAACGGCGAGGGGATATGCCCCAGGTGGCGGCCCACCGGGTAACCGCCGACCAGCAGCGACTCGCGCTTGCCGTGGTTGGCCTGCACGATGGCGCCCACCGTCCAGCCGCCTTGATCGGCGGGCAAGCGGCGCGATGCGGTGCCGCTGCCGCCCTTGAATTCATGACAGATCATGCCGCTGCCGCCGCCGACCGCGCCTTCCTGCGGCAAGCCGCCTCGGGCCGCCTGCTGCGCCTGGCGTACGTGCTCGGCCTTGACGTGAAAGCCGTTGATGTCGTTGAGCAGGCCATCGAAGGTTTCCATCACCACCGGCATATTCCAGTACACCGCGTTGTCGCTCGCGGGCAGCGTTTCACGCTCCAGCGCGATCAGCGCATCGCGCACTACCCCCACGCTGTGGGTGTTGGTGAAGGCGATCGGGCTGGTCAACAGGCCCGCTTCTCGCACCCATTCCAGGCCGGTGGCGTCGCCGTTGCCGTTCAGCACGTGCACGCCGGCGAAGCAGGGCGCGTGGCGAGCGGAGCCGGGGCGCGGTTCGATTACCGTCACGCCGGTGCGCACGCTGCGCCCGTCCGCCAAATCGGCATGAAGGCTGGCATGGCCGACGCGCACGCCGGGCACGTCGGTGATGGCGTTCAGCGGGCCGGGCGTGCCCTGGCCGATGGTGATGCCCAGATCCTGAGCGCGCTGCGTCATGGTTATTCTCCTTCTATTGAGGGGGTGGCGAGGGGCGCCGTCTGGCGGCCGCGCAAGTGGTTCAGCGCCAGCCCGAAGCCGATGATGCCGGCAATGATAATAAAGTCTTTCAGGCTGCTGGCGATCAAAATCGTCCACAGCACGTACAGGCAGCACAGCAGCGCCGCCGCCACCGGCAGCGGCCACAGCGGCATCAGGTACGGGTGATGGAAGTGGCGTCGACGGCGGCTGATCAGCGCCGCCACCGCCATGATGATGTACACCAGCAGCAGCAGGATCACGGTGAATGAGGTCAGCGATTCGAGGTCGGAGCAAAACGCCAGCAGCGCCGAGGGAACGCCGAACAGCAGGGTGGCGATCCAGGGGGTGCCGAAGCGCGGGTGGATGATTTTCAGCGCGCGGTTGAACGTCGGCAGCCAGAAGCCGTCGCGCCCGCTGGCGAACATCATGCGGCTGAACTGCGCCACGATGGCGATGATGGCGTTGAATACCGACAGGTAGATCGCGCCGCTCACCACCCGCGCCAGCGTCGGGCCGCCGAGCTGGGTGACCACATAACCGACCGGATCGGCCTGTTTGGCCATCTCCGCCAGCGACGGCGAGCCGATCAGCAGGGCGGTGAACGGCACCAGTTCCACCAGCACCACGATGACCAGCGTCAGCATGATCGCGACCGCCATCGGTTTGCCCTGCTCGCGCATATCTTCCGCCATGTACACCGCCGCGCCGTAGCCGTTGTAGGAGAACAGCGCGACCCCGACCATGGCGACGATCAGCGGCAGCGAAACCGGCGCCAGGCTGCCCTGCGCGTCCAGCATCACCGGCGCGGTGAGGATCTCCGCGCTTTGATGCGGATGGCTGAAACCGAGCCAGGCGATCAGCGCCAGCACCGCCACTTCCACCACCAGAAAGGCGCCGGTCAGCAGGGCGTTGGCCTTGATGTTGAAAATGGCGCAGGCGCCGCCGATCAGCACGGTGATCATGCCGGCGGTGGAGGCGTCGAATGAGGTGCCCAACGCGGTATTCAGATAGGGCACGGCGCCGGTGGCCAGCACCGCCGGCACGAACAGCGCGGCGCTGAGAATAAACAGATAGGTCTGCAACCCGCACAGGGTGCCGAACAGGCGTTTGATGATGCTGTATTCGCCGCCGGCGCTGGGGTGCGCGGCGCCGAGCTCGGCATAGCACAGCGCGATGGTGGCGGCGACGCAGGCGGCGATCAGAAACGACAGAAAGGCGCCGCTGCCGGCGCTGGCGATCGCCAGCGGCGCGATGACGAAGATCGAGCTGGCCGGCGTTACGCCGGAAGCGGTGATCATCACCACGTCGAGGACGCTGAGATTGCCTTTGAAAGTGTGTTCAGGGGCGGACTCTTTCATGGTTAACGACTCCATTAACGTGTGAGTGAGTAATTGTTTTGCTGCACAGGCTGTACGCAGAAATCAAATGGAGCGCGCTAAATGCCGGGGAGCGTTGCTCCCCGGAAGTTTATTGTTCTTATGTGTTACCCCTGCCCCGACGGGAAGCTGAAGCTGGCGCGGCGGGCATCGCCGGAGGCCGGCCAGCGCTGGGTAATGGTCTTGCGTTTGGTGTAGAACCTGACCGCATCCGGGCCGTAGGCGTGCAGATCGCCGAACAGCGAGCGCTTCCAGCCGCCGAACGAGTGGTAGGCCACCGGCACCGGCAGCGCCACGTTGATCCCCACCATGCCGACCTGAATGCGGCTGGAGAAGTGGCGCGCCGCTTCGCCGTCGCGGGTGAACAGGCAGGTGCCGTTGCCGTATTCATGGGCGTCGATCAAGGCCATCGCCTCCTGCAGCGACGCCGCGCGCACCACGCCGAGCACCGGGCCGAAGATCTCTTCCTGATAGATGCGCATGCCGGGCGTCACGCGATCGAACAGCGTCGGGCCGAGGAAGTACCCCTGGCTGGGGCGGCCGTCGGCGTCCGTCACGCGCAGTTCGCGGCCGTCCACCAGCAGCTCGGCGCCTTCGGCCACGCCCTGATCGATATAGCCTTTCACCTTCTGATAATGCTGTTGAGTCACCAGCGGCCCCATGTCGTTGCGGTTGTCGCTGCCGGGGCCGACGCGCATGGCGGCCATCTGTTGCCGCAGCCCGGCGATCAGCGCGTCGGCGGTGCCGTCGCCCACCGCGACCACCAGCGGGATGGCCATGCAGCGCTGGCCGCAGGAGCCGAACGCCGCGCCCATCAGCGCGCCGACCGCGCCGGGGATATCGGCGTCCGGCAGCACCACCGCGTGGTTTTTGGCGCCGCCCAGCGCCTGCACCCGTTTGTTCTGGCCGCAGCCGGTGTGATAGATGTGCTCCGCGACCGGCGTCGAACCGACGAAGCTTATCGCCTTCACGCGTCCGTCATGCAGCAGCGTCTCCACCGCTTCGCGATCGCCGTTGACCACGTTGAGCACCCCCGGCGGCAGCCCGGCCTCCACCGCCAGCCGCGCGATATACAGCGCGGCGGAAGGGACGCGCTCGGAAGGCTTCAGCACGAAGGTATTGCCGCAGGCGACCGCCATCGGCCACATCCACAGCGGCACCATCGCCGGGAAGTTGAACGGGGTGATGCCCGCTACCACCCCGAGCGGTTGAAACTCGCTCCAGCTGTCGATGCCCGGGCCGGCCTCTTTGCTGTGTTCGCCTTTCAGCAGTTCCGGCACATAGCCGGCGTATTCGATATTCTCGATGCCGCGTTGCAGTTCGCCCAGGGCGTCGCTGAGCACTTTGCCGTGCTCGGCGGTGATCAATTGGCAGATGGCGTCGGCGTGCTGCTCCAGCAGATCCTTGAGCTTCATCATGATGCGCGCGCGCTTCAGCGGCGGCGTGTCGCGCCAGGCGGGATAAGCCTGCTCGGCGGCGGCGATGGCGCGCTCCACCGTGGCGCGATCGGCCAGCAGCACCTCCTGCGCCGATTGGCCGGTGGCCGGGTCGTAAACCGGCTGGCTGCGTTCGCCGCCGGCGGCGGGTTCGCCGTTGATCCAATGGGTAATGGTCATGGTTCGCTCCTTATTCGGTGGCGTTGAGGGCATCGCCGACGGCGTTGATCAGCGCATCGATCTGCGCTTCGCTGCTGATGAACGGCGGCGCCAGTTGCAGGGTGTCGCCGCCGTAGCGCACGTAAAACCCGCTTTCCCAGCAGCGCATCGCCGCTTCGAAGGGCCGCCGCGCCGGTTCGCCGGGCCGCGCCGCCAGCGTGATGCCGGCCGCCAGGCCGATATTGCGAATGTCGGCGACGTGTTTGGCCCCCTGCAGGCTGTGCACCGCGCGCTCGAAGTAGGGCGCCAGCGCCTGTACGCGCTCCACCATTTGTTCGCGCTGCAGGATGTCCAGCGTCGCCAGCGCCACCGCGCAGCTGACCGGATGGGCGGAGTAGGTGTAACCGTGCGGGAATTCGAGCTGGTAGTCCGGCTCGCCGCCGTTCATGAAGGTTTGGTAGATCTCTGGCCGCACCACCACTGCGCCCATCGGCTGCGCGCCGTTGGTCACCTGTTTGGCGATGTTCATGATGTCCGGCGTGACGCCGAACGCCTCGGCGCCGGTCATCGCGCCGCAGCGGCCGAAGGCGGTGATCACTTCGTCGAAGATCAGCAGAATGTCATGCTGGGTACAGATCTCGCGCAGGCGCTGCAGATAGCCGACCGGCGGCACGATCACCCCGGCGGAACCGGAGAACGGTTCGACGATCACCGCGGCGATCGTCGAGGCGTCGCGCAGCGCGATGATGCGGTTGAGCTCTTCCGCCAGCTCCGCCCCCTGTTGCGGCATGCCGCGCGAAAAGGCGTTGCCGGCCAGCAGGGTGTGCGGCAGATGGTCCGCCTCGGCGCCGGCGCCGAACGCCTTGCGGTTGCCGGCGATGCCGCCGACCGAGATGCCGCCGAAGTTAACGCCGTGGTAGCCCTTTTCCCGGCCGATAAAGCAGGTTTTGCCCGCCTGGCCTTTGGCGCGCCAGTAAGCGCGCGCCATTTTCAGCGAGGTGTCCGCCGCTTCCGAGCCGGAGCCGGTGAAGAACACGTAATCCAGCCCCGCCGGCGTCAGCGCCTTGATTTTGTTGGCCAGCTCGAACGACAGCGGGTGGCCGAACTGAAACGCCGGCGAGTAATCCAGCGTCGCCAACTGGCGCTGGGCGGCGTCGGTGATTTCCTGCCGGCCGTGCCCCAATCCGCAGCACCACAATCCGGACAGGCCGTCGAAAATCTTTCTGCCGTCGTGGCTGGTGTAATACGCCCCTGCGGCCTGAGTAATGATGCGCGGCTGCGCTTTAAAATTGCGGTTGCCGGTAAAAGGCATCCAATGGGCTTCTAACCCTTCGGCATCGAGACGATTAAGCGAATAATTTTCAGCGGCCATGTTTTCCTCCGGGCAGGAAAATAAGTGCGATTAATTAAATAAAATGAGTTGTTAACGAATTGTTGTACGAAATTGACTATGTACCGCTTGTTCTCTACTGTGAATAATCATATGTCGAAACTTACTTAAGGTTTTATGCAAGTAAAAAAGCGCGCGTTGCTGGGACAATTGTCGGATATGGATCTGCGTTTGCTGCGGGTATTCAAGGCCGTGGTCGACTGCGGCGGCATGAGCGCCGCCGAACTGGAGCTGAATATCAGCCTGTCGACCATCAGCAAGCACATCAAGGATCTGGAGCAGCGGCTGGGCCTGACGCTGTGCCAGCGCGGGCGCGAGGGCTTTGCGGTCACCGACGAGGGGCTGATTATCTACCAGGAAACCGTCAACCTGCTGGCGGCCACCGAGGCGTTCCGGCGCGGGGTGGACGAGGTGCACCAGCGCATGGGCGGGCAGCTGCACGTGGCGATATTCGACCATACGGTCAGCAATCCGCAGGCGCAGATCGGCCGGGCCATCGCGTTATTCAGCGAGCGCGCGCCGGAGGTTTCTTTGCAAATGTACGTGGAGCCGATTAATACCATTGAACGTGGCGTTATTGACGGGCAATTTCAGGTTGGCGTTATTCCCATGCACCGCAGCGCGGAAAGTTTATCTTATCATTCGTTATTCAGTGAGAGGATGTTCTTATATTGCGGCGCGCAGCATGAATTATTTTCCGCCCGCCATGAAACATTAAATTGGGATCTGCTGCACAATTATGCTTTCGCCGGATTGGGCTACCATTCGCCGAATATGGAACTGAGCCTGCAGCAACATTTGCATCGCAAGGCGACGGGGTTCGCGCAAGAGTCGATCGCCACGCTGATCCTGTCCGGCAAATACGTCGGCTTTTTGCCGGATCACTACGCGGCGTTTTTTGTGGCGCAGAACCTGATGCGGGCGATCAAACCGGCGCTGTTCCGCTATCACTGCGAGTACTCCAGCGTGCTGCGCCGCTCGCCGGTGCCGCAACGGGTGGTGAAGCTGTTCCATGAGTGCCTGCTGGCGGCCCACGGAACAGCGTGACGCTTACTGCTCTTTCTTCTTGCCGAAGATTCTGATCAGCGCGCCGACCAGGATGCCGACCGCGATGCCGGCGAAGATCCAGCCGATGATGCCCATTTCCTTAACTCCTGCTAGTGCGTTGATCTGATTATATAATCATTCGACGCGAAACGCCTCTTCGATCATCCGTTGCCGCTGCGCCGGCGCATAGTCGATCCAGGAATTCTTGCTGTTGGATTTCTCCAGCGCCACCGCCAGCTCCTGGCCGGAAATCGGCAAATCGTCCTGCCAGAACGGCGCGATGGCGTGGCGGGTGATGAAATCGGTCAGGTAGCTCTCCGGGCTGCCCTGCCAGTGCGGGTACAGTCTGGCGGCCAGCTCGGCCATCAGCGCGCGCTGCTGCGGCTGTTCGCTGGTTTCCAACAGGGCGAGGAACGGCAGCAGTAGGCGGCCGCAGACCTGGCCGTGGTGGTAGTCGCGCAGCGCGCCGATCTCGCCGGCGATGCCGTGAATGACCCCCAGCCCGGCGGCGCTCAGCGTCAGTCCGCCGAGGTAGGAAGCTTGCATAATCGCTTCGCGCGCCGCGTCGCTGCGGTTAAGCGCCGGCCAGGCGGCGAGGAAGTGGCGGATGCCGCTCAGCGACATATCGCGCGTCATGGCGCCGGCGGTTTTCGACAGATAGGCCTCGAACAGGTGGGTGAAGGCGTCGATGGCGCAGTAGGCCAGCACCTTGTCCGGGGCGCCCGTCAGCAGCTGCGGGTCGAGAATGGCGGTGTGCGGCACGAAGTTGTTATGGCGCAGCGAGGCTTTCACCTTGCTGACCTGGGTATCGGTGATCACCGCGTTCTGCGTCACCTCGCTGCCGGTGCCGGCGGTGGTGGGAATGGCTATCAGCGGCAGGGTGGCGCCGCTGATTTTGCTGTCGCCCACCTTTTCCATATAGCGCAGCGTTGGCAGCGGGTGCTCAACCAGCGCGGAGAACGCTTTGGCGGCGTCCAGCACGCTGCCGCCGCCGATGGCCACCACGCGCCGCGCCTGGCCGCGCCAGCGCGCCACCCAGGCGTCGATTTCCTGCGGCGACGCCTCGTGGCTGACGATTTCGGTGCCGATGAGCAGCGGCGCCAGCGCTTCGCGCAGGCCGGCGTACACCGGGCCGTTGAGAAAAGAGCGGCAGCTGAACAGCAGCGTCGGCTGCGGGTCGGCAAGCAGCAGCGGCGGCAGCTGCTGGATGCTGCCGCGGCCGAACCAGGTCTGGCGGTTGGCGATGATGTGGCTGACGGACATGAGGTCTCCTTGACGGCGTTGCAGGTCGCGATGCCACAGCATAAGCCAGCGGGCGCGGAGCGGCCACCGCTTTCCCCGCCGCGGCAACCTGTGAGTTGTTTAACATGTAAACGATCGCGCTCTTGCATTTCGGCGCTGCGGATGCTTTTTTTAACAGTACCGGCCGTCGTGCGGCCAACCCCATCCGAAATCGGTAGATTGTTAATGTGTTAATAATGGCGAGGCGGGTATGGAAATTCAGGTTGAACGCTTGTCTGCGGTGATCGATGCGGTGGCCAGCCCACGCTTTTATCCCAGCCTGTTGAACTGGCTGGAAGGGTTTTTCGCCTTCGACAACGCCATCGTCTATGCCTTCGAACGCGGCCGGCCGCCGCGCTGCCTGATTAAAACCGAGCGCGAAAACAGCGACGCGGTCAATCAGCTCTACCAGCAGGGCGCCTACCTGCAGGATCCGTTTTACCGCGCGCTGAACGACGGCGGCGAAGGCGAGGTGCTCACGCTGCGCCAGCTGGCGCCCTGCGGGTTTTATCACAGCGACTATTACCGTAATTTTTATCACAAGACCGGCTGGCACGACGAGGCCGGCGTGCTGCTGCAACTGACGCCGGAGCGCGGGCTGGGCGTCTTTTTCGGTTCGGCGCGCCGCACGGTGGCGGTGCGCTACCCGCAGTGGGCGGATCTGCGCAGCGCGCTGACGCTGGTGAAAAGCGTGGCGCGGCTGCACGGCGAAGTGGTGGTGGCGCCGGCCGAGGCCGCGACGGTGAACGATGACGGCGCCCAGGCGCGCTATCTGCTGACGCCGCGCGAGCGTGAGATTGTCGATCTGATCCTCGCCGGCTGCGGTTCGCAGCAGATCGCCGACCGGCTGTTCATCAGCCTCGGCACGGTAAAAAACCACCGCAAGAACATCTACGGCAAGCTGAACATTGGTTCGCAGGCCGAACTGTTCAGCCTGCTGCTGGCCGCCCCGCAGCGACGCAGCGCGTGAATGTTAATTTTTTGTAGCGAATGTCCCTAAGGGGACATAGCGGCACGGCTGCTGCCTCCCGATAATCCGATGTCATGGCATAGGCAATCGGGAGTGCGGCAGTGAACAACGAAATCGAGTCCTTAACCTACTACGCGGCGACCAAAAAATACGATCTGCGCTTCCCGACGCTGGAAGAGGATCTGGACGTTGACGTGGTGATCATCGGCGGCGGCTTCTCCGGCATCAACACCGCGCTGGAGCTGGCGGAGAAGGGCATCACCAACATCGCCATTCTCGAGGGCCGCTATCTGGGCTACGGCGGCACCGGGCGCAACGGCGGCCAGGTGATGGCCGGCATCGGCCACGATCTGGAGAAGATCAAACGCCACGTCGGCCCGTCCGGGCTGGAAACCATCTTCAAGATCAGCAACCTCGGCGCCGGCATTATCCGCGAGCGCATCAAGAAATATGACATCGACGCCGACTTCTGCTTCGGTTACGGCTACCTCGGCAGCAATGCGCGCCAGGAGAAGACCCTGCGCGGCTGGCTGAAGGAGTTCAGGGCGGTGGCGCCGCAGGAAGAGATCGAACTCTACACTGGCGCGGAAGTGAAGCAGGTGGTGGGCTCCGACGCCTACACCTGCGCGCTGAAACACATGGGCGGCGGCCACGTGCATTCGCTTAACCTGTTGCTGGGCGAGGCCAAGGCGCTGAGCGGCTACGGGGTGAAAATCTTCGAGAACAGCAGCGTGCTCGACGTGGAGTATGGCCCGCGCATCACGGTGCGCACCGCCATGGGCTCGGTGCGCGCCAACAAGATGCTGTGGGCCTGCAACGGCTTTCTCAACGGCATGGAGCCGCAGATCTACCGCAAGACTATCAATACCTACGCCTTCCAGCTGGCCACCGAGCCGCTGTCTGACGATCTGATCCGTCAGATCAGCCCGATCCGCGGCGCCTACAGCGACATCCGCCCGGTGATCGACTATTACCGGGTGACCAACGAGAACCGGCTGCTGTTCGGCAGCGCCACCCGTCTGATCGAATACTTCCCGTCGGATCTCAAGGCCTGGAACCGCAACCTGATGCTGAAGGTGTTCCCGTACCTGAAAGACGTGAAGATCGATCTGGCTTGGGGTGGCCCGCTGTGCTGCAGCGCCAACCTGTTCCCGCAGATCGGCACGCTGCCGGATCGCGACAACGTGTTTTACGTGCAGGGCTACTCCGGCTTCGGCGTAACGCCGAGCCACATCGTGTGCAAGGTGCTGGCGGAGGGCATGAGCGAAGGATCCGAGCGCTACGATCTGATGAGCTCGATCCCGCACGTCAACATTTTCGGCAAGGACAAGCTGCGGCGGGTGATGACCACCGCCGGCAAGGTTTGGCACCAGACATCCGGCTACTGGAAAGGCCGCCGTTAACCCTCAGAGGAGAATGACATGAAACCGTTACTGCTTAAACAACCGCTGCCGGAACTGCTGGAGATCGGCAGCGTCAGCAACCTGGGCGCCACGGTGATCGCCGGCACGCCGAACGTCGGCGTGGCCAGCATCTTCGGCGAGCCGACCGACAACCTGAACTGCGGCGTGTTCAGCTGCACCCGCGGCAGCTTCGTGATGGAGTACCCGTTCGCCGAGCACGCCACGGTGTGGGAAGGCAGCGCCACCCTGACCAACGAACGCACCGGCGAGTCGGTGCAGTATCAGGCCGGCGACTCCTGGTTCGTCGAGAAGGGTACCCCGGTGCGCTGGGACATCACCTCGGACCGCTTCGTCAAACACTACCTCGCCATCGTTGAGGGCTGACGCTTTTATGCCCCCTCAGCCTGCTGAGGGGGAACGCCTTAGCCCAGCGCCCGCGCAATAAAATCGGTCACCCGCTTGAGGATCTGATCCTTATTGGTTTCGTTAAAGCTCTCGTGCCGCCCGCCCGCATTGATCAGCTGTTCGAAGTCGTCGCCCCGCAGACGGTCGAGCGCGGTTTGCGTTTCACTCATCAGCACCAGCCGATCGTCGTCGCCGTGGATCCACAGCGTGGGCAGCGCGCCGAAGCCCGGCCCGGCGTTGATGGCGGCGAGCATCCGCTGCATGGCGCGCAGGGTGGGGCGCTTGAACGGCCCGTGCCACACCAGCGGATCCTCCTGATAGGCCGCGCCGACCGCCGGATCGCGCGCCAGGGTGGCGGTATCCAGCGGCGCGTCGGGGATCGTCGGCAGTTCGGCCAGATCGGAAATCGCCGTTCTGTCGCCGAGCAGCGGGCCGGACAGCACCAGCGCGCGCACTTCCTCACCATGGCGCTGCACGTAGCGGGTGGCAATCATGCCGCCCATCGAGTGGCCGATCACCACCAGCGGCAAGGTGGGATATTGCTGCCGGAAATGGTTGACCACGCGCTGCACGTCGTCGACCACGGCATCATAATCTTCGATCAGCACGCGTTCGCCCTGTGACAGGCCGTGGCCGAGATGGTCGGGGCCGAACACCCGCGCCCCCTGCGCCTGCAGCGTGCGCGCCACGTATTGATAGCGGCCGAGGTGCTCGCCGTAGCCGTGCACCAGCAACGCCAGATAGCGCGGCTTGTCGTTTCCCCAGTCGTGCACGGCGATGTCGCCGTGACGGCCTTTGATAAAGCTGACGGTTTGTTCGGACATGTTATTGTTCTCATGGTGGTAGGGTTGCTCTTCAGCGTAGCGGCTGGCGGCGAGGTTGTCAGGGGCGCCGGGTGCGGCGCCCGCAGAGAGGGGAGTTACAGGCCGAACTGGCGTGCCAACTCGTCGAGCGCTTCACGCTGGAAGCGGTTGAACGCGTCGCGCGGCTGCTGTTGCTGGATGAACGCCAGCAGCGGATCCTGGACTTCCGTGCGCACGCCGCTCAGCTGTTCCATCACCGCCAGCCCGCAGAACGGCACGTAGGATTCGGCGTAGCCGCCTTCATGCACCATCACCAGTTTGCCGCCGCACAGCCGGTCGGCGGCCTCCTGCACCAGCGCGGTCATGGCGCGGAAGCTGTCGCTGTGCAACTGCATGCGCGCCAGCGGATCGAGCGCGTTGGCGTCGTAACCGCAGGCGACGATGATCATCTCCGGCTCGAATTTTTCCAGCGCCGGGATGATGATGCGCCGCATGGCGTGCAGGTAGCCGTCGTCGCCGGCGCCGGCCAGCATCGGCACGTTAACGTTGCAGCCCGCCCCGTCGCCTTCACCGCGATCCCGTTCGCCGGAATAGCCCGCCGGGAAGCAGCCGTCCTGATGCAGCGACAGCGTCAGCACGTCGCCGCGCCGCCAATAGATGTGCTGGGTGCCGTTGCCGTGGTGCACGTCCCAGTCGAGCACCGCCACTTTTCCGAGGCCGTAACGGGCCTTGGCGCGCTCGATGGCGATGGGAATATTGGCCAGGAAGCAGAAGCCCATCGATTGATCCGGCAGGCAGTGGTGGCCCGGCGGGCGCGACAGCGCATAGGCATTATCCAGTTCGCCCTGCAGCACCGCCTCCACCGCCGCACAGGCCAGCCCGGCGGAGAGTTTGGCGATTTCATAGCTGCCCGGCCCCAGCGGCGCTTCCTCCCCCAGCAGGCCGCCGCCGCTGTCGCTCACCTGTTTGAAACGCTGCAGGTAGTGGGCGGGGTGAATGCGCAGCAGATCTTCTTCCGTTGCCGGTTCGGCGCTCAGCAGGGTGAGCTGGCGCGACAGGCCGGACACGTCCATCAGGTTCTTCATGCGCCGTTTGGTTTCCGGCGACTCGGCGTGGCCGGCGCCCGAAGGCGGTTGCACCCAACCGCCGACCGGCAGGGTAGTGGCGTGCAGGCCGGTGCTGTGCCAGAAACAGCGTTCATCAAACAAGAAACCGGTTGTTCTTTTCACCTTTCTCCTCCTGTTATACGGCGCGGTGCGCGCGGTGAAGCCAGCGAAATCAACAGCAGCGACAGCAGCGCGCAGCCCAGCGCGCCGAACAGCAAGGCGTTGAAACCGCCGGAAGATTCGATCAGATAGCCGGCCAGCGTCGGGCCGATGGCCATGCCACCGCCGATCACCAGGTTGATGCCGTTCATCAGCTTGCCGTCGTTATCCAGCCCGGCGACCCGTGCCAGAATGAATGGCAGCACGAAGGTCCAGGTGAATTTGAACAGCAGGGCGGCCAGGGCGAAGCGCAGGAGCAGGGGCTGGCCCGTCAGCAGCGCCACGCTGGCCAGCAGCAGGGAGTAACCGAGCACGATCAGGCGTCCGCCGCCGAAGCGCGCGCCGATCAGCGCCGCGGCCCCCGCGCCGACGATGCCGAGCAAGGTGGCGACGGCCAGCACCTGGCCGCTGTGGGCCGGCGATAGCCCGGCGCCGGCGGCGATGCCGCCGATAAAGGTCCAGACCGCGCTCAGGCTGATGTAAAAGGTCAGCACCGCCAGTACGGCGCACAGCTTGCGCGTCGGCGAGGCGGCGGCTCCGCTGCGGGCGCTGCGCGCGGCGGTGAAACCGTTGGGAAACGCCGGGATGAGCGGCAGGCAGCACAGCATGATGGCGGCCAAAATCAGGTAGACCGCCATCAGGCCGAAGTGCGCGAACAGCGGCGGCAGCGCCAGCAGCCCCACCGCGCCCAGTACCAGCTGGCCGAGCACCCAGAAGGCATAGACGCGGCTGGGATTGGCGGTGCCGGCGGCGCAGGTGATGCACAGGATCATCAGGGTGCCGCCCGCCAGCGAGGCGATAAAGCGCAGCGGCAGCAGCAGGGTGAAATCCTGCACCAGCGCCGAAGCCAGGTTGCCGGCGATAAACACCAGCGCCGACAGCGCAGCGACCCGCCGCCAGTTGATGCGCCCGATCCACCACCACGCCGGCAGCGTGGCCAGGCTCATGGCGCCGAGTTCGGTGGAGAACAGGCGGCCGATCTGCGCCGGGCCGAGCTGCCACTGCGCGGCGAGCTGGGCGGCCACGGCGGGGGCGGTCATCAGAATGCCCGGCGCGATGGCGGCGAAGACGATAATGGCGGTCAGCAGCCGCGGCGGGCAGGGGAGCGCCGCGCCGGCGGCGGGCGCGGAAACCGAATCACTGGACATAAACCTTATTCCCCAAGCGTTGAGTGACGATGAAATATCCCGCCCGGCCCGATTGCGGGCAGGGGGGAGCCGCGCCATAAATGGCGAATACGTTTTGGCATTATTTTCCGGCCGTCGGCAGCGGCGGCCGTTATCGGGCGTTAACCGTGGGCGAGAAAGCCGCCGGCGACCAGTTCGGTGCGGTTCACCACGTCGGTTTTGGCGAAAATGTTGCGCATATGGGTTTTCACCGTGGACAGCGAAATGCCCAGCTTCAGGGCGATGCGCTTATTGCTGGCGCCTTCGCGCACCAGGTTGACGATCTCTTGTTCCTTGGCGGTCAGCAGCTGCGCCTCGCTGTCGGGCAGCAGATCGCGCGTCGCCAGCTCGATCAGCGGCAGCACCGCGCGCAGGCGGCCGCGCTCCAATTCGGTAAACGGCGTATCGCGGATCAACGACACCCCGGCGACGATGCGTTTGCGTTGGCGAATGAAAATCTCCGTCATGTCGCGCATGTCGTTCGGCAGCATAAAGTCGTGGTAATAGCGGCGGTTGTCGGCGATCGCCGCCGGGCTCATGCCGACCATGGTGATGTCTTGCCGATGGAAGTTGGCTGGCTGCAGCGGGTCTATTTGCTGGAAGTGGTTCAGGTATTGCTGATGCGTTTTATCGGGCATGCCGTGCAGGATGTAGTGATCCGGCCGCAGGTCGCGATCGACCAGATAAAACACTCCGGCGGACACCGGGATCAGGTGCGTGATGGTCGCCAAACAACTGTTGATAAAGGCATCGGATGCTGTGCTGTGCATGATTCGTATTCCTCCCTTTATCGTTCAATCTGGAGAATGTTGGCGGTCAATATATGAACGATACAAGCATAGTTGTAGCAATTTGGCAACACAATAAAAACATATTAACAACGTGAGGCCGATTGCAATAAAACACAGAAATAACAAGATGACACTGCGTTAATCAGGGCTTTTTTGTTCGGATTTATCGCGATTTTCATTAATAGGTTAATGAAATAATTCGACGTTTTTCCCGCTGAATTTACAGCGCTTTTCAACGTCTGCCCGGGGGAGGGCCTCGCCGCTGCGCGCGTGCTACAGCCGCCGCTGCCCCTCGTTCTTAAGAACGATAGCCAGGCTTTTCCGCCGCTTCCTGTATTGCGCATTGAAGATAGCGCCAGTCGGCGCCAAACGTATAAGACGAAAAAATGATGACCTTGCTTGGGCTGAGCCGATCCGCTTCATGCTGAGCGAGCGCGCCGCCGTGAGCGCGGCCGCAGGTTGAAACCGTCTCGTCCTTAAGGACGATAGTCAGCATTTTCCTTTCCTCTCTATAGTGAGATGACCGCCGCTGGCGGTGAAAAACCTGCAAGCACCTGCATGCATCAGGCCAAAACTATAAGAGGAAATAACCATGAACCTGTCGTCGCGGTTGCACGCCCACCTGGCTCGAGGCAAGGTCGGCTTTCCCACCACCCTGGCCAGTTCGGTCGGGGTGATCATGGCCAGCCCGGTGATCCTGACCGTCACCAGCGGCTTTGGCATCGGCGGCGACACCTTCGCGCTGGCGATGCTGATCGCTTTCGTCATGATGCAGGCGCAGCTCACCACCTTCTCCGAAGCGGCGGCGCTGCTGCCGACCTCCGGTTCCGTTTACGACTACATTTCCTGCGGCATGGGGCGCTTTTTCGCCATCACCGGCGCGCTGTCGGCCTACCTGATCGTGCACATCTTCGCCGGCACCGCCGAGACCATTCTCTCAGGCATTATGGCGCTGGTGAACTTCGAACACCTCAACACCCTGATGGAAAGCCACAACGCCTCCTGGATGGTCGGCGTCGGGCTGGTTGTCGTGTTCGGCATGCTCAACGCGTTCGGCATCGAGGCCTTCGGCAAGGCGGAGATCGTGCTGACCTTCGCCATGTGGAGCACGCTGGTGATTTTTGGCATCGTCGGGCTGCTGTCGCCGCATGCGGTGCCGCTCGAGGGCTGGTTCGGCAGCACGTTGAACCTGAACGATCCCTTCGCGGTGTTCAGCCTGATCGGCATGGCGATGTTCATGTTCGTCGGCTGCGAACTGGTGACGCCGATGGCGCCGGAGATCAAACGCTGCGATCGGGTGATCCCGCGGGCGATGGCGCTCGGGCTGTGCGGCGTGGCGGTGTGCATGGCGCTGTACGGCGCGGCGCTCAGCCACCAGGTGGAAAACGTGGTGATCGACGCCGCCAGCGGCACGCGCCTGCTGGAAACGCCGATGGCCATCCCGGCGTTCGCCGGCCAGGTGATGGGCCAGTTCGGCAAATACTGGCTGGGCGTCGGCCTGCTGCTGGCGGGCGCGGCGACCATCAACACGCTGATGGCGGCGGTGCCGCGCATTCTGTACGGCATGGCGCTGGACGGCGCGCTGCCGCGCATGTTCGCTTATCTGCATCCGCGCTTTAAGACGCCGGTGGTCGGCATTCTGGTGGCGGTCTTGATCCCCTGCGTACATGCCTTCGCCATTCAGGGCAACCTCGACAAGATCATTCCGCTGGTGCTGGCGGCGGTGTGCGCCTGGGGCGTGGCCTACCTGCTGGTGACCTGCTCGGTGGTGCTGCTGCGCCTGCGCCGCCCCGATCTGCCGCGCGCCTATAAATCGCCGTGGTTCCCGCTGCCGCAGATCGTCTCCAGCGTCGGCATCGTGCTGGCCATCGTTTACATCACGCCGCCGGGGATGAATCCGCGCGACGTCTACATTCCCTTCGGCTGGATGATCGGCCTGACCGCCGCCTATGCGCTGTTCTGGACGCTGTGCGTGCAGAAAGTGAATCCGTTCAAGCCGGTGCCGGTCGAGCAGGTGCTGGAGAACGCGTTCGCCAAGGGCGAAAACGAGGAGGCGCAGTTTGATCGGCTTACTTCCCTCACTTAATCGCGCCTGGCGGCGAGCGCCGTCGGGCTATCGGCCGGGCGCCGCGCTGGATCGTCTGGCGCGCAATCTGGAACCCTACGCGTGCGAACGCCTGGCGCCGGGCCTGCTGCGGCTGACGCTGCCGCAGGGGCCGCAGATCGAGATCGGCGAACAGGTGCAGGGGCTGTTTATGGCGCATATCGTCAGCCACCGCTTTCGGTTGCAGGGCACGTGCGCAGCGCAGCCTCCGCTGACGCTGGACGTGGTGACCGGCGGCTGGCTGCGGCGGCGCGGGGTGCGTTATCTGTTGCGCCAGCGCCATGCGGCCGCGCAGCGGGTGCTGGACGGCCTGCTGCGCTACCCGCAGATCGGCGAGACGCTGGCGCAGCTGGATTTTCGCCGCGTGCGGCTGACGGTGAACGACGGGCGCTGGCAGGCGGATATCGAGCATTTCGCCGCCTCGGAGGTGGTCAGCCGCGTGCCGGCCGGCCGCCGCTATCTGCGGCTGGATGCCGAACAGCGGCGGTTGCTGTTGAGCAGCCTGCTGATGATCGGCCAACTGATGGAGAAGCTGAATCATGAATAGAGTGGTTGTGATTACCGGCGGCGGCACCGGCGTTGGCGCCGCCTGCGCCCGTTTGCTGGCGGCGCAGGGCGATCGGGTGTTCATCATCGGCCGCCGCCCGGAACCGCTGGCGGCGCTGGCGCAAGAGATCGGCGCGCAGGCGCTGGTGGGCGACGCCGCCAGCGGCGAGAGCTGGGCCCACACGCTGCTGCCGGCCATTCTGCGCGACGCCGGGCGCATCGACTGCCTGATCGGCAGCGCTGGCGGCATGGGCTTCAAGCGCATTACCGAGATGAGCGACGCGCAGTGGCAAGGGGCGATGGACAGCAACCTCAACAGCGCTTTCGCCAGCGCGCGCGCCTGCCTGCCGGAGCTGATTAAAAGCGGCGGCAACCTGCTGTTCGTGGCCTCGATCGCTTCGCTGGCCGCCGGGCCAGAGGTCTGCGGCTACGTCACCGCCAAGCACGCGCTGATCGGCCTGATGCGCTCCATCGCCCGCGACTATGGCCCGCTGGGCGTGCGCGCCAACGCGGTGTGCCCGGGCTGGGTGACCACGCCGATGGCGGACGAAGAGATGCAACTGCTGATGGACGCCCATCAGATTTCGCTGGAGCAGGCTTACCAGATGGTCTGCCGCGACGTGCCGCTGCGCCGGCCGGCCAGCGCCGAGGAGATCGCCCGCGTCTGCCGTTTCCTCTGTTCCAGCGAGGCTTCAATCATTACCGGCGCGGCGCTGGTGGCCGACGGCGGCTCCACCATCGTCGATGTGCCGACCCTGGCTTTCACTTCCCTGTAAGGAGCATTTCCATGAGTTCAGAAGCGGTATTCATTCAGGTTGGCGCGCTGGCGGAAGGCTTTGCGCCGCACAGCAATACGCTGGAACGCCAGCACGGTCTGGCGGGCACCACGCTGACGCTGCGCTTTAGCGACGGCGCGACGCAGCGCTGTCGGTTTACCGACGAGCAGACGCTGGAGTGGGGGGCGCGGCGCGGCGTCGCCTATCGCGCCACCAGCATTCGCCCTGGCGTGTTGTTCATCGATTTTCTCGATCCTGCCCGCGCCAACGCCAGCATTACGCTGGTATGCGACCGCAATCAGGGTAACTTTACTGCGGTGTACGGCCAACTGCCGGACGAAGCGCAGACGCGGCTCGATGCCTTCAGCCGGGTGGAGCAGGGGCTGCCGCTGACCGCGGTCGAGGCCGAATTCCGCTTCGGCACGCTGGACGACGCCGACGTGGCGCCGCCGGGCTTTACCGACGAGCTGATCGGCATGCGCAACATGTACACCTACAGCCCGACCGAACGGTACGAGCACATCTACCTGAACGACAACTTTTACGCCTGGCAGTGTCTGGACGGAGTGGAGAAGGGGCTGGCGGACGTCGATCGCTGCCACTACGTGAAGGTGGCGGAGCAGCTTTATCTGTTCGTCTGGCGCGAGAAGATCATTCCGACGCTGGGCGTGGTGATGATCGATCTGCAGGGCATGCGCACCGACGGCAAGATCCTCGGTTATCAGGGCAGCGATTTCAGCGCGCTGAGCAACTTTGCGGTCGGTGCCCACGCACAGGTGCTGAACACCACGCGCCACCCGCGAGGATAGGCCGATGAGCGCAACCTATGCGGCCGACGCCTTCGCCGGGCAGGCGGTGCTGGTGACCGGCGGCGCGCAGGGCATTGGGCTGGCGATCGTCAGCGCCTTTGCCCGGCTGGGCGCCGAGGTGACGATCGCGGACGTGCAGCTGCCGCAGGCGCAGGCGGCGGCGCAAACGCTGCGGGGCGAAGGGTGGAACTTACAGGCGCTGGCCTGCGATCTGGCCGAGCCGGGGCAGATCGCTGAGCTGGTGGCGGCGGTGGGCGAGCGGCACCAACGGCTGGACGTGGTGATCCACAACGCCGCCTATTTTCCGCTGACGCCGTTCGCCGCCATCGACGCGGCCCTGTTGCAACGCACGCTGAGCGTCAATCTGATGGCGCCGTTCTTTCTGGCGCAGGCGGCGCTGCCGTGGATGCGCCGCGCCGGCGGCGGCAGCCTGCTGGTGACCTCGTCGGTGACCGGCCCGCGGGTGGCGTATCCGGGACTGGCGCATTACGCCGCCTCCAAGGCCGGGGTAAACGGCTTTATTCGCGCGGCGGCGCTGGAGTTGGCGGCGGAGAACATTCGCGTCAACGGCGTGGAGCCGGGGATGATCCGCACGCCGGCGATGGCCAACCTGGGCGACGCGCAGGTGAATCAGGCGATCGCCGCCGCGGTGCCGCTCGGGCGGCTGGGGGAACCGGAAGACATCGCCGCGGCGATGGTGTTTCTCGCCTCGCCGGCGGCGGCCTACATCACCGGCCAGACGCTGGTGGTGGACGGCGGCGCGCTGTTGCCGGAAACGAATTCTCTGCTTACTTGACGCAGCCACGTACCCCAGTCGCTTACTTGAGTAAGCGACTGGGGATTTACGCCTTGGCCGCCTGGCTGCAACACCAATTAATGTGAGAATTCCGGTTGGTTAAATCACTTCTTGGCGGGATGCGCGGTGACGTTGGCGGGCAGGCTGTCGCCCAGGGTGATCAGCTCGTCCAGCAACGTCATCAACTGGTCCATTTTTTGCCGTGAAAAGGCGGCTTCAATCTCGGCGTAGCCTTGTTCCACCTGATGGCGCGCCACTTCATACAGCTCCTGACCCTGCTGGGTCAGCGACACGTACAGCTTGCGCTGATCGTTGACCGGTTTAAGGCGGAAGATCAGCTTATCGCGCTCCATGCGCGACAGAATGCCGGTCAGGCTGGGACGCAGGATGCAGGTTTCCGCCGCCAGTTCGTGGAATTCGATCGAACGGCTGTTGGCCAGCACGCGGATGATGCGCCACTGCTGCTCGGTGAGATTGTGGCTTTTCAGGATCGGGCGGAAGAACCCCATGGCGGTTTCACGCGCCTGCAGCAGGGCGATGGTTAACGATTCATGCATAAGTTTGGCCTTAGCTATCAAGGTGTTCGTTGTTACGGCGCTCGTTATGGGGGCGCCTGCCCCGCAAAGCCCGATTTTGTTAATAACTTAATAGTAGCCAAAGTTACCCGTAGGGATAAAGCAAAAATGCAGGGCGCAGCGAAAAATGGCGCGAAAAATGATTAATGCATTGAATAATCACGCTAATGTTCGTTATTTGTGAATATTTTGTTATCACGATCACAAATCACTCCAAGCGCGTTGCGTAAAAGCTGCACAGCGTATAAAAGTAATCATTAATATATTAATGAATGCCGGTTGTCATGTTTTGCCATTGGAGGAGTTCGCATGAAAGGCACCGTATTTTCCGTTGCGCTGAACCACCGCAGCCAACTGGACGCCTGGGATCAGGCGTTTCACCAGCCGCCGTATCAAACCCCGCCCAAAACCCCGGTGTGGTTTATCAAACCGCGCAATACCCACCTCGCCAACGGCGGGGCGATCTCGTTTCCGGCCGGTGAAACCGTGCAGAGCGGCGGCACGCTGGCGGTGATCATCGGCGACACCGCGCGCAAGGTGCCGGCGGCGCAGGTGAGCCGTTATCTGGCCGGTTACGCGCTGGCCAACGACGTCAGCCTGCCGGAGAGCAGCTTCTATCGCCCGGCGATCAAGGCCAAATGCCGCGATGGCTTCTGCCCGCTGGGGGAGATGGGGCAGTTGGAGAACGCCGATCGGCTGGAGATCGTCACCGAGATCAACGGCGTGGAGCAGGATCGTTGGTCCACCGCCGATCTGGTGCGCTCGGTGCCGGAGCTGATCGCCGCCATCAGCGACTTTATCACCCTGCAGCCGGGCGATGCGGTGCTGATAGGCACCCCGCACCAGCGGGTGGAGATCAAACCGGGGGATGAGGTGACGGTGCGCGCCGCCGGCCTGCCCACGCTGACCAACCGCGTCACCCAGGCAGGAGCCGCATCATGAAACATGCCCGTATTCGCCATCATGGCCAGATCTTCAACGTGCAGGTGGACGAGCAGCTGCGCGTCACGCTGCCGAACGGCGAGGTGCTGCAGGAGCGCGAAGTGGAATGGCTGCCGCCGGCGCAGGGCACGGTGTTCGCCCTGGGGCTGAACTATGCCGACCACGCCAGCGAGTTGGAATTCAAGGCGCCGGAAGAGCCGCTGGTGTTCCTCAAGGCACCGAACACCCTGACCGGCCACCGCCAGGTGTCGGTACGCCCGGCCGGCGTGGAGTACATGCATTACGAAGCCGAGCTGGTGGCGGTGATCGGCAAGACCGCGCGCAACGTCAGCCGTGAGCACGCCATGGAGTACGTGGCGGGTTACACCCTGTGTAACGACTACGCCATCCGCGATTACCTGGAGAACTACTACCGGCCGAATCTGCGGGTGAAGAGCCGCGACACCCTGACGCCGATCGGGCCGTACATCGTCGATCGCGACGACGTCGCCGATCCGCACCGGCTGGCGCTCGGCACCTATGTCAACGGCGAGCTGCGCCAGCGCGGCAGCACCGCCGACATGATTTTCGACATTCCGTTCCTGATCGCCTACCTGAGCGAATTCATGACGCTGCAGCCGGGCGACATGATCGCCACCGGCACGCCGAAAGGGCTGGCCGACGTGCAGCCGGGCGATGAAGTGGTGGTGGAGATCGAGGGCATCGGCCGTCTGGTTAACCACATTATCAGTGAAAAAGATTACGAGGAGAGCCTGCGATGAAAACCATCAACCACTGGATCAACGGTAAGAACGTCGCCAGCAAAGAGTATTTCACCACCACCAACCCGGCGAACGGCGAGGTGCTGGCGGAAGTGGCCTCCGGCGGCCAGCTGGAGATAGACCAGGCGGTGGCCGCGGCGAAAGAGGCGTTCCCCAAGTGGGCCAACACGCCGATGAAAGAGCGCGCGCGCCTGATGCGTCGCCTGGGCGAGCTGATCGATCAGAACGTGCCGCAGATCGCCGAACTGGAAACCGCCGACACCGGCCTGCCGATCCACCAGACCAAAAACGTGCTGATCCCGCGCGCTTCGCACAACTTCGAGTTCTTCGCCGAGGTGTGCCAGCAGATGAACGGCAAGACCTACCCGGTGGACGACAAGATGCTCAACTACACGCTGGTGCAGCCGGTGGGGGTGTGTGCGCTGGTGTCGCCGTGGAACGTGCCGTTCATGACCGCCACCTGGAAAACCGCGCCTTGCCTGGCGCTGGGCAACACCGCGGTGCTGAAGATGTCCGAACTGTCGCCGCTGACCGCCGATCGCCTGGGCGAGTTGGCGCTGGAGGCCGGCATTCCGGCCGGGGTGCTGAACGTGGTGCAGGGCTACGGCGCCACCGCCGGCGACGCGCTGGTGCGCCATAAAGACGTGCGCGCGGTCTCCTTCACCGGCGGCACCGCCACCGGCCGCCGCATCATCGAAAGCGCCGGGCTGAAAAAATTCTCCATGGAACTGGGCGGCAAGTCGCCGGTGCTGATCTTTGAAGACGCCGACATCGAGCGGGCGCTCGACGCCGCGCTGTTCACCATCTTCTCGATCAACGGCGAACGCTGCACCGCCGGTTCGCGCATCTTCATTCAGGAGAGCATCTACCCGGAATTCGTCAAACGTTTCGCCGAGCGCGCCAACCGCCTGCGCGTGGGCGATCCGCAAGATCCCAACACCCAGGTGGGGGCGCTGATCAGCCCGCAGCACTGGGAAAAAGTCTCCGGCTATATCCGCCTCGGGGTGGAAGAAGGGGCGACCCTGCTGGCCGGCGGCCCGGACAAACCGGCCGGCTTGAGCCACGGCAACTTCCTGCGCCCGACGGTGCTGGCGGATGTCGACAACCGGATGCGCGTGGCGCAGGAGGAGATCTTCGGGCCGGTGGCCTGCCTGTTGCCGTTCAAATCAGAAGAAGACGGCCTGCGCATGGCCAACGACGTGGAGTACGGCCTGGCGTCGTACATCTGGACGCAGGATGTGAGCAAGGTTCTGCGCCTGGCCCGCGGCATTGAAGCGGGCATGGTTTTCGTCAACACCCAAAACGTACGCGATCTGCGCCAACCGTTCGGCGGCGTGAAAGCCTCCGGCACCGGCCGCGAAGGCGGCGAATACAGCTTCGAAGTGTTCGCCGAAATGAAGAACGTGTGCATTTCCATGGGCGACCACCCGATCCCGAAATGGGGCGTTTGAGCCTCAGGCCACAATAATAACGAAAGAGATGAGAACAATGACGACAAAACTGACCACTGATGCTGTCCCTGCTCCCGACGTCGTGCGCTGTGCCTACATGGAAATTCAGGTCACGAACCTTAAAGCCGCACGCGAATTTTACGTCGATATCCTCGGCCTGGTCGTGACCGCCGAAGAGGATAAAACCCTCTACCTGCGTTCGATGGAGGAGTTTATTCACCATAACCTGGTGCTGCGCGAAGGCCCGGTCGCCGCCGTGGCGGCGTTTGCTTTCCGCGTGCGCACGCCGGAAGACGTCGATCGCGCCGAAGCGTATTTCAAGGCGCTTGGCTGCCGTACCGAGCGTCGGGTGAACGGGTTCGCCAAAGGCATCGGCGATGCGGTGCGGGTAGAAGATCCGCTCGGTTTCCCGTATGAGTTTTTCTACGACGTGCAGCACGTCGAGCGTCTGGCCTGGCGCTACGATCTGTATACGCCGGGCGCGCTGGTGCGCCTCGACCACTTTAACCAAATCACCCCTGACGTGCCGCGCGCCGTGGAATACATCCAGGGGCTGGGCTTCCGCGTGACGGAAGACATCCGCGATGAAGACGGCGTGGTTTACGCCGCCTGGATGCGCCGCAAGGCCACGGTACACGATACCGCGATGACCGGCGGCGCCGGGCCGCGCATGCACCACATCGCCTTCGCCACCCATGAAAAGCACAACATTTTGGCCATCTGCGACAAGCTCGGCGCGCTGCGCAAATCCGATTTGATCGAACGCGGCCCCGGCCGCCACGGCGTCTCCAACGCGTTCTATCTCTACCTGCGCGATCCCGATGGCCACCGCGTGGAAATCTACACGCAGGATTACTACACCGGCGATCCGGACAACCCGACCGTGACCTGGGACGTGCATGACAACCAGCGCCGCGACTGGTGGGGCAATCCGGTGGTGCCGAGCTGGTATACCGAAGGATCGCTGGTGCTGGATCTCGATGGGCAGCCGCAGCCGGTCATTGAGCGCAGTGCGCCCAGCGAAATGGCCGTCACCATTGGCGCAGACGGTTTTTCCTATACCCGTGAGGGCGATACGGAAAAAGGTTTCAAACTTGGCAATACGCTGTAAATGCCGCTGCGCGGGCCGCGCTCGCGCCTATGCGCCGTCTGGAGAACGTTATGCCCCATTTTTACGCTGAATGTACCGACAACATCCGCCGCGAGGCGGATTTGCCCACCTTGTTCGCCAAGGTCAACGAGGCGCTGGCGGCGACCGGCATCTTCCCGCTGGCCGGCGTGCGCAGCCGGGCCATCTGGCTCGATACCTGGCAGATGGCCGACGGCAAGCAGGATTACGCCTTCGTGCACATGACGTTGAAAATCGGCCACGGCCGCAGTCTGGAAAGCCGTCAGCAGGTGGGCGAGATGCTGTTTGCGCTGATCAAGGAACACTTCGCCGCGCTGATGGCGCAGCGCTACCTGGCGCTCTCTTTCACCATGGAAGAGCTGGATCCGGTGCTGAATTACAAACAGAACAATGTCCACGCGCTGTTCAATAAAGCGTGAATAAGGGGTCGTAAATGCTGGATAAAGAGCAGGTTAACCGCGCCGTGCAGCGCCTGCATCAGGCGGAAAAGAGTCGTGAGCAGATCCGCGCGCTGTCGCTCGATCATCCCGAGATCACCATCGAAGACGCCTACGCCATTCAGCGGCAGTGGGTGGCGCTGAAGATCGCCGAGGGGCGTGCGCTCAAAGGCCACAAGATCGGCCTGACGTCGCGCGCCATGCAGGTCAGCTCACAGATCACCGAACCGGACTACGGCGCGCTGCTGGACGACATGTTCTTCAACGACGGCAGCGACATTCCGATCGATCGCTTCATCGTGCCGCGGGTGGAGGTGGAGCTGGCGTTCGTGCTGGCCAAGCCGCTGCGCGGGCCGAACTGCACGCTGTTCGACGTCTACAACGCCACCGACTACGTCATTCCGGCGCTGGAGATCATCGACGCGCGCAGCCACAACGTCGATCCCGAGACGCAGCGGCCGCGCAAGGTGTTCGACACCATCTCCGACAACGCCGCTAACGCCGGGGTGGTGATGGGTGGGCGGCCGATCAAGCCGGATGCGCTGGATCTGCGTTGGATCTCTGCGCTGCTGTACCGCAACGGCGTGATTGAAGAGTCCGGCGTGGCGGCGGCGGTGCTCAATCATCCGGCCAACGGCGTGGCCTGGCTGGCCAACAAGCTGGCGCCGTATGAGGTGGAGCTGGAAGCGGGGCAGGTGATCCTCGGCGGTTCTTTCACCCGGCCGGTGCCGGCGCGGCGCGGCGATACTTTCCACGTCGATTACGGCCCGATGGGCTGCATCAGCTGCCGCTTCGTCTAATAAGCAGGCTCGGCGAACCGAGCCGCAATAACCGGGCGGGGGCCACGCGCCGCGCCCGCTTGTCAGGGAGAATGCGATGTTAACCAACCACTTCAAGCGAGCGCTGCAGGAAAAACGCCCGCAGATCGGGCTGTGGCTCGGGCTGTGCAGCAGCTACAGCGCCGAACTGTTGGCCGGCGCCGGTTTCGACTGGCTGTTGATCGACGGCGAACATGCGCCCAACAACGTGCAGACGGTGCTCGGGCAGCTGCAGGCGGTCGCCCCTTACCCGAGCCAGCCGGTGGTGCGGCCGCCGTGGAACGACGCGGTGATCATCAAGCAGTTGCTGGATGTCGGCGCGCAAACCTTATTGATCCCGATGATTCAGAACGCCGAACAGGCGCGCGACGCGGTGCGCGCCACGCGCTATCCGCCGCATGGCGTGCGCGGCGTCGGCAGCGCCCTGGCGCGCGCCTCGCGCTGGAACCGAGTGCCCGATTACCTGCAGCAGGCCGACGAGCAGATGTGCGTGCTGGTGCAGATTGAAACCCGCGAGGCGGTGAAAAACCTGGAGGCGATCCTGCAGGTGGAAGGGGTGGACGGCGTGTTTATCGGCCCGGCGGATCTCAGCGCCGACATGGGCTTCGCCGGTAATCCGCAGCATCCGGAGGTGCAGCGCACCATCGATGACGCCATTGCGCGCATCCGCGCTGCCGGCAAGGCGCCGGGCATTTTGATGGCCAACAAGGCGCTGGCGCAGCGCTATCTGGAAGCCGGCGCGCTGTTCGTCGCGGTAGGGGTGGATACCACCCTGCTGGCGCGGGCGGCGGAAGCCCTGGCGAACGAGTTCAAACAGGGCGGGGCGCAAGCGCCTTCATCGGGAGTCTACTGAACCATGAACCACGTCGATTCGCTGCCGCCGGCCAACCCGGCGCAGCAACATAAAGCGTTAACCGCCGCCGAGCAATCGGTGATTAAAAAGTTGTTTCGGCGCCTGATTATTTTCCTGTTCGTGTTGTTTGTTTTCTCTTTCCTCGACCGCATCAACATCGGCTTCGCCGGGCTGACGATGGGCAAGGATCTCGGCCTCAGCTCGACCATGTTCGGGCTGGCGGCGACGCTGTTCTACGCCACCTACGTGATCTTCGGCATTCCGAGCAACATGATGCTGAGCCGGGTCGGCGCGCGGCGCTGGATCGCCACCATCATGGTGCTGTGGGGCATCGCTTCCACCTGCACGATGTTCGCCACCGGGCCGACCAGCCTGTATGTGCTGCGCATGATCGTCGGCATCACCGAGGCCGGCTTCCTGCCGGGCATTCTGGTGTACCTCACCTACTGGTTCCCGGCGTTTTACCGCGCCCGGGCCAACGCCTTGTTCATGATCGCCATGCCGGTGACCATGGCGATCGGTTCGCTGGTCTCCGGCTATATTCTGGCGCTGGACGGGGTGATGAACCTGAAGGGCTGGCAGTGGCTGTTCCTGCTGGAAGGGATCCCGTCGGTGCTGTTGGGCGTGGTGGTGTGGTTCTACCTCGACGACACCCCGGCCAAGGCCAAGTGGCTGACCGACGAGGAAAAAGCCAGCCTGAAGGCGATGATGGAGGCCGACAAGCTGCAGCTGGTGCAACCCAACGGGCCGAGCAGCCACCGCGCGCTGCAGCAGCGCAGCCTGTGGCGCGAGATCTTCACGCCGATCGTGCTGATGTACACGCTGGCCTATTTCTGTCTGACCAACACCCTGAGCGCGATCAACATCTGGACGCCGCAGATCCTGCAGAGCTTCAACCAGGGCAGCAGCAACGTGACGATCGGCATTCTGGCGGCGATCCCGCAGATCTGCACCATCGCCGGCATGGTGTGGTGGAGCAAACGATCCGACAGGCTGCAGGAGCGTAAGCATCACACCGCGCTGCCGTATCTGTTCGCCGCCGCCGGCTGGCTATTGGCTTCCGCCACCGATCACAGCCTGATCCAACTGCTGGGGATCGTGATGGCGTCGGTCGGTTCCTTTACCGCCATGGCGATCTTCTGGACCACGCCGGATCAGTCGATCAGCCTGGAAGCGCGGGCGGTGGGGATCGCCGTGATCAACGCCACCGGCAATATCGGATCGGCGCTCAGCCCGCTGTTGATCGGCTGGTTCAAGGACATGACCGGCAGCTTCAACTCCGGGCTGTATTTCGTCTCGGCGCTGTTGATCGTCGGCGCCGTGCTGGTGTGGCGCATCCCGATGAAGGATTCGCGCCCGAGAGCGACGCCTTGATACGCAGATAGGCAGGATTGCAGGAGGTAATGAGGTGCGGAAAAGTACCGGTTTTATCGCCAACATCGATATTTGCAAAGAGTATGACGCGCGCTACGCCGCCGACGAGGTGCACTACGAAACCTTCGCCGGGCTGGCGGCGTTCTTCGGCCGCGACATGCAGGTGCACTGGCACGACTGCTTCTTCCAGGTGCATTTTCTGGAGACCGGCAAGATAGAGCTGCAGCTCGACGATCAGCACTATTCGGTGCAGGCGCCGCTGTTCATCCTCACGCCGCCGTCGGTGCCGCATGCGTTTTTCACCGAACCGGACAGCGACGGCCACGTGCTGACGGTGCGTCAGGAGTTGATTTGGCCACTGCTGGAGCGCCTGTATCCCGGCAGCAATCTGGCGCTGGACATGCCGGGCATCTGCCTGTCGCTGGCCGATGCGCCGCAGGAGCTGACGGCGCTCAGCCATTATTGGGCGCTGATCCGCCGCGAGTTCGCGCAGAACCTGGCCGGGCGCGAACAGACGCTGGCGCTGTTGGCGCAGGCGGTGTTCACGTTGCTGCTGCGCAACACCGCGCTGGAAGACAGCGCCAACAGCGGCGTGCGCGGCGAACTGCAGCTGTTTCAACGCTTCAACAAGATGGTGGACGAGCGTTTCCGCGAGCATCTGCCGGTGCCGGAGTATGCGCAGGCGTTGGGCGTGACCGAATCGCGGCTCAACGACCTGTGTCGGCGCTTCGCCAACCGGCCGCCCAAGCGGCTGATCTTCGATCGGCTGCTGCGCGAGGCCAAGCGCATGCTGCTGTTCAGCGCCTGCACGGTGCATGAAACCGCCTACAGCCTCGGCTTCAAGGATCCGGCCTATTTCGCCCGTTTTTTCAATCGGCTGGAAGGCTGTTCCCCTTCAACCTACCGCGCGGCGCAACACGCCCTTTCGTAACCGCGATCACAGTTTGCCGCGAAAGCGGCAAACTGACCTGAAAAGTACCGGCGATTGCCGCAAAAGTCTCTTCTCGAAACCGGCTTTGGCAGCTTCAATTAAGCAACCAAAAGAAAACATTATTTTAACAAATGGCCGACTCCACGGCCTGAAAAATGCCGATTACGAGGAAGACCCGATGAAACCAGAAGACTTTCGTGCCGACAGCAAGCGTCCGTTCACCGGCGCCGAGTACCTGAAAAGTTTGCAGGACAGCCGCGAAATCTACATTTACGGCGAACGCGTAAAAGACGTCACCACCCACCCGGCGTTCCGCAATGCGGCGGCCTCGGTCGGCCAGCTGTACGACGCGCTGCACGATCCGGCCAGCCAGGATCGCCTGTGCTGGAATACCGACACCGGCAACGGCGGTTACACCCACAAGTTCTTCCGCTATGCCCGCAGCCCGGAGGAGATGCGCCAGCAGCGTGACGCCATCGCCGACTGGTCGCGCCAAAGTTACGGCTGGATGGGGCGCACGCCGGATTATAAGGCGGCCTTCGGCTGCGCGCTGGGCGCTTATCCGGAGTTCTACGGCCAGTTCGCCGACAACGCGCGCCACTGGTACAAACGCATTCAGGAAACCGGGCTCTATTTCAACCACGCTATCGTCAACCCGCCGATCGATCGTCATAAGCCGGTCAACGAGGTGAAGGACGTCTACATTCAGGTGGAGAAAGAAACCGACGCCGGCATCATCGTCAGCGGCGCCAAAGTGGTGGCTACCAACTCGGCGTTGACCCACTACAACTTCATCGGCTTCGGTTCGGCGCAGGTGATGGGCGATAATCCGGACTTTGCGCTGATGTTCGTGGCGCCGATGGACGCCGAAGGGGTGAAGCTGATTTCGCGCGCCTCCTACGAGCTGGTGGCCGGCGCGACCGGTTCGCCGTTCGACTACCCGCTGACCAGCCGCTTCGACGAGAACGACGCGATCCTGATCATGGATCATGTGCTGATCCCGTGGGAAAACGTGCTGATCTACCGCGATTTCGACCGCTGTCGCCGCTGGAGCACCCAGGGCGGTTTCGCCCGGCTGTTCCCGCTGCAGGCCTGCGTGCGTCTGGCGGTGAAGATGGATTTCATCACCGCGCTGCTGCAAAAGAGCCTCTCGTGCACCGGCGTGCTGGAGTTCCGCGGCGTGCAGGCCGATCTGGGTGAAGTGGTGGCCTGGCGCAACCTGTTCTGGTCGCTGAGCGACGCGATGTGCGCCGAAGCCACGCAATGGGAAAACGGCGCCTACCTGCCGGATTCCGCTGCGCTGCAAACCTACCGCGTGATGGCGCCGATGGCCTACACCAAGGTGAAACACATCATCGAGAAGAACGTCACCAGCGGCCTGATCTACCTGCCGTCCAGCGTGCGCGACATGAACAACCCGGAGATCGACAAGTACCTGGCGCGCTACGTGCGCGGATCGGACGGCATGGATCACGTTGAGCGCATCAAGATCCTCAAACTGATGTGGGATGCGATCGGCAGCGAGTTCGGCGGGCGCCACGAGCTGTATGAGATCAACTACGCCGGCAGCCAGGATGAGATCCGCCTGCAGTGCCTGCGCCACGCGCAGGGATCCGGCAACATGGATCGCATGATGCAGATGGTCGACAAGTGCCTGGCCGATTACGATCAGCACGGCTGGAAGGTGCCGCACCTGCGGAACAATGACGATATTAATCAGTTGGATAATCTGCTGAAGTAATTCAGGAGGAGGTTGTATGTCTCAGGAAAATGAACAGCGGCTGCGCTTTCGCGACGCCATGGCCAGCCTGTCGGCGGCGGTGAATATCGTCACCACCGACGGCCCGGCGGGGCGCTGCGGCATCACCGCCACGGCGGTGTGTTCGGTGACCGATACGCCGCCGACGCTGCTGGTGTGCATCAACCGCAACAGCGCGATGAACCCGGTGTTTCAGGAAAACCGCAGGCTGTGCGTCAACGTGCTTAACCACGAGCAGGAGCTGATGGCGCGCCACTTCGCCGGCATGACCGGCGTCAGCATGGAAGATCGTTTCCGGCTGGAAGAGTGGCAGCTCGGCGCGCTGGGGCAGCCGGTGCTGCGCAATACCCTGGCCAGCCTGGAAGGGGAGATCGAGCAGATCCAGAGCATCGGCACCCACCAGATGTACCTGGTGCAGATCAAGCAGATCGCGCTGAGCGAAGCGGGCAACGGCCTGATCTACTTCAAGCGTAACTTCCATCCGGTGATTCATCAGATGGCAGTGCCGGCCTGACGCCTAGGGGCGCAGCCAGCTGCGCCCCCCCATCTCAACTCTTGTTGGCCGCCAGATCGCTCACCAGGCGGTTGACCGGATCGCTCATGTTGGTGAACTTGCTCAGCTCCGAACGGGTCACCACCACGAACACCCCGACGTTTTTCGCCGGGATCATCGCCATGTAGGTGATGAATCCGCCGCCGCCGCCGGTCTTCTGAATGATGCCCGGCAGCCCGTCCTTCGGCGCCATATACACCCAGCCCAATCCCAATGCATCCGCTTGCCCCGGCACGTCCATGCCCTTCAGCGACACCAGATCGTGGCGCTGGAAGTACATGGTTTGCTCGCTGGCGGCGGTGGCTTTGCGCGGGCCGCTGGCGCTGGAGGAGAGGAACTGCTGCATCCAGCGCTGCATGTCGCGCGGGGTGGAGTAGACGCCGCCGCTGCCGGCCGCGGCGGTGGTGTCGCGACAGGCGCTTGGGCCGGCCGCCGCCACCATCAGGCGCGAGCATTGTTCAGGGCTCGGCGTCAGCGTGGTGTCGACCATGCCGAGCGGCGCGGTGATTTTCTCTTTCAGCAGCGCGTTGTATGGCTTGCCCGCGGCGCGCGACAGCGCATCGGCCAGCAGATCGTACGCCAGGTTGGAATACGCGGCGTGCACGCCCGGCGGCGTCGTGATGTTGGCATGCGCCAGCCACTGCCAGCGCTGGGCCTTGGTCGGCCAGGTGAACACCGGCGTTTTCGGCGGCTTCTTGCCCGGCTGCTCGCGCGGCAGCGCGCTGGTGTGGGTCGCCAGGTTCAATAAGGTGATCGGCTGGCCGGCGTTGTAAGCCGGCACATAGGCGCCCTTGGGGGCATATTTGCGCAGCGGGTCGGTCAGCTTGACCTGGCCTGCCGCCGCCATCTTCACCATCACTTCGCTGGTCATCAGCTTGGTGATCGAGGCGATGCGGATCAGCGAATCCGGGCGCGGGCGCAGGTTGTTGCCGGGCTTGGTGTCGCCAAAGCTGCGGTTAACCACTTGATTGCCGTCGATCACCACCAGCGCCATGCCGGTGGCGCCGCTGTTGTAGAAAATATGTTCGGCATACTGGTCGACGATTTGCGAAGCCAGCTGCGGGGGCGCGGCCTGCACGGCCAGCGGCGCGGCGCACAGGCCCAGCGCCAGCAATAAAGCGGAGACAGAGTTCTTCAACGGTCGTTATCCATTTAACAATGCAGCGGGAAAGGGCGTTATTCGTCGCCCAGTGTAATGCCCCCAGGCCCCTGCTGCATGTAGAAAAAAGAGCGGTGGCGATAAAAATTTTTAACCGCCGCGGCCTATTGCGCGCGGGCGAAAATGGCGATCACTTCGTCCAGGTGCGCCTTCATCGCCTTGCGGGCGCCGCGCACGTCGCGCGCTTCAATTGCCGCCAGGATCGCCCGGTGTTCCAGCTCGGAACGGTGCGGCATGTCGTCCGGCGTATAGTGGCGCTGCAGCACGCGGAACATGCTGCCGTAACGGTGGCCGAGCAGGTGCCCGATGATGAACGCATAGGCCGGGTTGCCGCTGGCCTGGGCGATGCGGATGTGGAACAGCCGATCGCCGGGGTGGGTGGCGGAGCCGGCCCGGTTATCGCGGCAGTTCTGCTCATAGGCGGCGCGGATGCCCGCCAGCTCTTCGTCGGTGGCGTGGCGCGCGGCCAGCGCGGCGGTCTCCGGTTCGATCAACAGGCGGGTTTGCAGCAGTGAAAACGGCGGCAGCTCGGCGTTGAAATCCAGCTCGATATTCAGTTCGTCGTCGATTTCCGCCCACTGGTTGCGGCCGGCCTGGGCCATGACCGGTTCTTGCGACGCCGGCGGCGGCGTTTGCGAACGCACGATCACCCCGTTGCCCACCTTGACGTCCACCAGGCCAATCACTTCCAACGCGATCAGCGCCTCGCGCACCGACGCGCGGCTGACCTGCAACTGCTGCGCAAGATCGCGCTCCGAGGGCAGGCGGCTGCCCGGCGGAAATTCGTTGTTCTCGATAAGACGTTTGAGCTGGTCAGCTATCTGTCTGTAAATCCTTGGGTTTTCCAGTCGGGTAATCGGCATTTTTGACCTTTGACGATTCGGCGTTCAGTGATTTGGCGCACAATTATGCGACAAGGCGCTTGAGTAATCGTTATTCAAGTGTAAAAAAATGGTTAATTGAAATGCAGTTTCAAGGCTGTTTTTATTAACTTCTTCCCCCAACGATAACGCGTAAAGCGTCTTTTGTCATGTTAGAGGCCTGACCTTTAACCGCCTTTAGTGGCCTGACCATTAGACCTTTAGGCCGAGGAGTCAAGATGGATTTAACCGGGAAACGCGTACTGATCACTGCCGCCGGGCAAGGGATCGGATTCACCACCGCCAGGCTGTTCGCCGCCGCCGGCGCCGACGTGATCGCCAGCGACATCAACCTCGAGCGCCTGCAGGACTGCGCCGGGATCCGCGCGCTGACGCTAAACGTCACCGATCCGGCCGCCATCGCGGCGGCGGCGGAAGCGATCGGCCCGATCGACGTGCTGTTCAACTGCGCCGGCGTGGTGCACAGCGGATCGATCCTCGATTGCAGCGAAGATCAGTGGGCGTTCGCGCTCGATCTCAACGTCACTGCGATGTTCCGCATGATCCGCGCCTTCCTGCCGGGCATGTTGGCGCGCGGCAAAGGCTCGATCATCAACATGTCTTCGGTGGCCTCGAGCGTGAAAGGGGTGCCGAACCGCTTCGCCTACGGCGCCAGCAAGGCGGCGGTGATTGGCCTGACGCGCTCGGTGGCGGCGGATTACGTCACCCAGGGCATCCGCTGCAACGCCATTTGCCCCGGCACGGTGGAATCGCCGTCGCTGCGTCAGCGCATCGCCGAGCAGGCGCGCGAGCAGGGGCGTAGCGAGCAAGAGGTGTATCAGGCGTTCGTCGCCCGCCAGCCGATCGGGCGCATCGGCACCACCGAGGAAATTGCCCAGTTGGCGCTGTATCTGGCCTCCGACGCCAGTTCGTACACCACCGGCACGGTGCAGATCATCGACGGCGGCTGGAGCAACTGAGCCGCCATTTTTGAGAGAGGAAGGCATGAAACTTTTACGTTACGGGCAACCCGGGCAAGAGCGCCCCGGCATGTTGGATGCGCAAGGCCGCCTGCGCGATTTGTCGCAGCATATCGCCGACGTGGGGGGCGCCGCGTTATTGCCGGCGTCGCTCGCCAAACTGCGCGCGCTGGACAGTGCCACGCTGCCGCTGGTCGAAGGGCAGCCGCGCCTCGGCGCCTGCGTCGGCAGCATCGGCAAGTTTATCTGCATCGGCCTGAACTACGCCGATCACGCGGCGGAGACCGGTGCCGCCATTCCTGAGGAACCGGTGGTGTTCAACAAATGGACCAGCGCGGTGATCGGCCCCCACGATCGGGTGGAGATCCCGCGCGGCTCGCAGAAAACCGACTGGGAAGTGGAGCTGGGCGTGGTGATCGGCCAGGGCGGACGCTACATCAGCGAAGCAGACGCGATGCGCCACGTCGCCGGCTACTGCGTGATCAACGACGTCTCAGAACGCGAATATCAAATTGAGCGCGGCGGCACCTGGGACAAGGGCAAAGGCTGCGACACCTTCGGGCCGATCGGCCCCTGGCTGGTGACCGCCGACGAAATCGCCGATCCGCACAGCCTGAACCTGTGGCTGGAGGTGGACGGCAAGCGCTATCAGGACGGCAACACCAGCACCATGATCTTCCGCATTCCGCAAATCGTCAGCTACCTCAGCCGCTTTATGAGCCTGCAGCCGGGCGACGTGATCTCCACCGGTACGCCGCCGGGCGTCGGCATGGGGCAGAAACCGCAGCCCGTCTATCTGCGGGCGGGCCAGACGATGCGTCTGGGCATCGAAGGGCTGGGCGAACAGCGCCAGCAAACCGTACAGGCTTAACCGGGAGCGCCGCCATGACCACCATTACCGCACTGCGGGTTGAAGACATTCGTTTCCCCACCTCGTTGGGGCTGGACGGATCCGACGCCATGAATCCGGATCCCGACTATTCCGCCGCCTACGTGATCCTGGAGACCGATCGCGCGGATCTCAGCGGCCACGGGCTGACGTTCACCATCGGCCGCGGCAACGAGATCTGTTGTGCGGCGATCCGCGCGCTGGAACATCAGATCGTCGGTGAGCAACTGGAGACGATCGCCGCCGACATGGGCGCCTTCTGGCGGCGCTTCACCAGCGACAGCCAGCTGCGCTGGATTGGGCCGGACAAGGGCGCCATTCACCTGGCGACCGGCGCGGTGGTCAATGCGGTGTGGGATCTGTGGGCCAAATCGGTCGGCAAGCCGGTGTGGCGGCTGGTGGCGGAGATGACGCCGGAGGAACTGGTGCGCTGCATCGACTTCCGTTACATCACCGACTGCATCACGCCGCAGGAAGCGCTGGCGCTGCTGAAACAGCGGGCCGAGGGCAAAGAACGGCGCCTGGAGCGGCTGCTGCAGGAAGGGTACCCCTGTTACACCACCTCCGCCGGCTGGCTGGGTTACCCGGATGACAAGCTGCGCCGCCTGTGCCAGGAAGCGGTCGACGCCGGTTTCTCCTACCTGAAGCTGAAGGTCGGGCGCGATCTGGAAGACGACATTCGCCGGGTGCGCATCGCCCGTGAGGTGATCGGCCCGGATCGCCGGCTGATGATCGACGCCAACCAGGTGTGGGAAGTGGGCGAGGCCATTCCGTGGGTGAAACATCTGGCGTTCGCCAACCCCTGGTTTATCGAAGAACCGACCAGCCCGGATGACGTGGAGGGGCATCGCCGCATCCGCGAAGGGGTGGCGCCGGTCAAGGTGGCCACCGGTGAGATGTGCCAGAACCGCATCATGTTCAAGCAGTTCATCATGCGCGGCGCGGTGGACGTGGTGCAGATCGACGCCTGCCGCCTCGGCGGCGTCAACGAAGTGCTGGCGGTGATGCTGATGGCGGCCAAATACCAGCTGCCGGTCTGCCCGCACGCTGGCGGCGTCGGGCTGTGCGAATACGTGCAGCACCTGTCGATGATCGACTACCTGTGCATCGCCGGCACCCACGAAGGCCGGGTGATCGAGTACGTCGATCATTTGCATGAACACTTTGTCGATCCCTGTGTGATCAAGGGCGCGGCCTACATGCCGCCGAGCCGTCCCGGCTATTCGATCGAGATGCATCCGTCTTCGATCGAGCAGTATCGGTTCCGCGGGTGAGCCGGGAGGATCGCATGCCGCGCATCGACGCTCACCAGCACTACTGGCGCTACCACCCGCAGCACTACCCGTGGATCGACGAGCGGATGCGCGTGCTGCGACAGGATTTCGATCCGCCCCGGCTGCGGCCGCTGTTGCAGGAACACGGCTTCGACGGCGCACTGGCGGTGCAGGCGCGCCCCAGCGAGGACGAGACGCTGGCCCTGCTGGCGCTGGCTGAGCAGAGCGAGGGCGTATGCGGCGTGGTGGGCTGGTTGGATATCGCCGCGCCGCAGCTGGCGCAGCGTCTGGAGGCCTTGCGGCCTTACAGCGCGCTGCGCGGGGTGCGTCATCAGGTGCAGGACGAAGCGGATCCGGCGGCCTGGCTGGCGCGGCCGGAGGTGGAACGCGGCATGCAAACGCTGCAGCGCGCCGGGTATGTGTACGAGATCCTGGTGACGCATCGGCATCTGGCGGCCGCGGCGGCGTTCGCCGCCTGCCACGATGAACACTGGCTGGTGTTGGATCATCTCGGCAAGCCGGACATCGCGCGCGGCGCGCGGCACTGGGCGCAGCAAATCCGGCCGCTGGCGGCGCTGCCGCACGTGGTCTGCAAGCTGTCGGGGCTGATCACCGAGGCGCCGGGTGGCCGGTGGCGGGCGGAAGAACTGCTGCCGTTCTTCGACGCCGCGCTGGAGGCGTTCGGCCCGCAGCGGCTGATGTTCGGCTCCGACTGGCCGGTGTGCCTGCTGGCCGGCGACTACCGCCAGGTGGTGCAACTGTGCGAACGGGCGCTGTCGACGCTGGGGGCCGCCGAGCAGGCGGCGATTTGGGGCGACACCGCCTGGCGAATTTACGGTTTAACGGAGTCTGGTTATGGATCTGTATCTGCAAGATAAGGTGGTGCTGGTCACCGGCGGCGGTGCCGGCATCGGCGCGGCGATTGCTCATGTGCTGGCCGAAGAAGGCGCGATCCCGGTGCTGGTCACCAACGCCGCGCCGGAGGCGGCGCTGCTGGCCGATTTGCAGCGGCTGCAGCCGCGCACCGAGGTGATCCTCACCGAATTGTGCGACGAGGCGGCCTGCCGCCGGGCGGTCAGCCAGACGCTGGCGACCTTCGGCCGCATTGACGGGCTGGTGAACAACGCCGGGGTCAACGACGGCGTCGGGCTAGAGGCGGGGCGCGAAGCGTTCGTCGGCTCGCTGGAAAAGAACCTGGTGCATTACTACCTGATGGCGCACCTGTGTCAGGCGGCGCTGCGGGAGAGCCGGGGCGTCATCGTCAACATCGCCTCCAAGACTGCGCTCAGCGGCCAGGGCGGCACCAGCGGCTATACCGCCGCCAAGGGCGCGGTGCTGGCGCTGACGCGCGAATGGGCGGTGTCGCTGCGCCATGATGGGGTGCGGGTGAACGCGGTGGTGCCGGCGGAGGTGATTACCCCGCAGTACCAGCGCTGGCTCAACACCTTCGCCGACCCGCAGCGGCAGATGGAGAAGATCACCGCGCGCATTCCGCTCGGGCAGCGCATGACCACGCCGCAAGAGATCGCCGACACCGTGGCGTTTCTGCTGTCGTCGCGGTCGTCGCATACCACCGGGCAATGGCTGTCGGTGGACGGTGGCTACCTGCATCTCGATCGGGCGCTGACGTGAGCGGCGCGGCGGCAGGGCGGCGCCGTTTCTGCCAGGCGCTCGATCTGATTGACTCACCGGCGCTGATTGCGGAGTACCAGCAGCAGCATCAGCGCATCTGGCCGGGCATCGCCGCGCATTTGCGCGAGCACGGCATTCTGGACATGGAGATTTACCGGTTGGGCACCCGGCTGTTCATGATCGTGGAGGTCAGCGCCGATTTCGATGCCGTGCGTTTTGACGCCGCCAGCCTGAACAACCCCGAAGTACAGCGATGGGAAGCGCTGATGTGGCACTACCAGGCCGCCACCCCCTGGACGCCGCAGGGCGAAAAATGGGTGGAAATGGCGCGGATATTTTCTCTGCAACAGCAATAACGCCAACATCATCATCGCCAGACGATACGAGGGTATCACCATGCTTGCTGAAAAAAGTGCGGCCTCCGCGCAGCCGGGCGTCGCCGTGACCGCCAATCTGCGCTGGGCCTTTATCCTGGTCACCAGCCTGTTCTTCATGTGGGGGCTGTCCTATGGCCTGCTGGACGTATTAAACAAACATTTTCAGGAGACGTTGCACGTTACCAAGGCGCAGTCGGGGCTGTTGCAGGCGGCCTATTTCGGCGCCTATTTCCTGGTGGCGCTGCCCGCCGGATACTTTATGGACCGCAAGGGCTATAAGGCGGGCATTCTGGTCGGGCTGTGTCTGTATGCGCTGGGGGCGCTGCTGTTCGTGCCGGCGGCGTCGGCCAACAGCTTCGGCGTGTTCCTGTTCGCGCTGTTCGTTATCGCCAGCGGTTTGGGCTGCCTGGAAACGGCCGCCAACCCGTACGCCACGGTGCTGGGCGACGCGCAGGGCGCCGAACGGCGGCTCAACCTGGCCCAGTCGTTCAACGGCCTCGGGCAGTTTATCGGCCCGTTGATCGGCGGCACGCTGTTCTTCTCCGCCAGCCAGTCCGCCGGCGGCGGCGATCAGAGCGCGGTGAAGATGACCTATGTGGCGATCGCCGTGCTGGTGCTGCTGATCGCGCTGTTGTTCAGCCGCACCCGGCTGCCGGCGATCCGCGAAGAGGAAAAACCGGTACACGGCGTGATAGCGCAGGGATTGTGGCAGCATCCGCATTTCGTCGGCGGGGTTATCACGCAGTTCTTTTACGTGGCGGCGCAGGTGGGCGTAGGGGCGTTCTTCATCAACTATGCCACCGAACACTGGCGCGAGGTGTCTAACCAGAGCGCCTCTTACCTGCTGTCGATCGCCATGATCTGCTTTATGGTCGGGCGCTTCTTCAGCACCTGGTTGATGGGGCGAGTCAAGCCGGCGACGCTGTTGGCGGCCTATGCGCTGATCAACATCGCGCTGTGCGGCGTGGTGATGCTGAGCGTTGACGGCGTGTCGGTGGTGGCGCTGATCGCGGTATTCTTCTTTATGTCGATCATGTTCCCGACCATTTTCGCCCTGGGGGTGAAAAACCTGGGTAAACACACCAAGCGCGCCAGCTCCTTTATGATCATGGCGATCGTCGGCGGCGCCATCATGCCGTACTTTATGGGGGCGCTGGCTGACCGTTACAGCACCGCGCTCTCTTATCTGCTGCCGCTGTTGTGCTTCGCGGTGGTGCTGGTTTACGGCCTGCGGCAGCGCCGCGCCTGATTCAACCCGGCGGCGAATCGGCCTTCGCCGCCGTTTTCGGCATCTGCCGCCGGGTCCCCATCAGGATGGCCAACGCCAGCAGCAGCACCAGGCCGGACAGCGCGCCGTTTATCGTCAGGCCGCCGGCATCCACCACCAGCCCGCCCACCAGCGAACCGCAGGAAATCGCCAGGTTAAACAGCGCGATATACAGTGAAGAGGCGACCTCGGCCGCATCGGGAGCCGCCTTGAGCATCCACGCCATCAGCGCAACGGAAACGCCACCGTAGGCGATGCCCCACAGCAGCAGGAAGGCGCCGCCGCTCAGCGGCGTGTGGCCCAGCAGCGGCAGCAGCAGGACGGCGAGCGCCAGCCCGAGGGCGATCAGCGCCAGGGTGCGGCGCAGTCGTTTAGCGGCGGCCTGGCCGGCGATAAAATTCCCGACGAGGCCGGCGATGCCGTAGGCGAACAGCAGCGGCCCCACCCAGCGGCTTTCGATGCCGGCGACCGTCTGCAGCAGCGGACGGACAAAGGTGTAAGCCATAAAGTGACCGGCGACCAGCAGAAACGTCAGCAGCAGCCCGGTCAGCAGCTGGCGATTCGCGCGTTGCGCGGTGAACGACCGCCAGCCGATCGCCTGCGTGACCGGCAGCGGCGGCAGCACGCACACCAGCAGGAGCAGGGTCAGCGCCGCCAGAACGGCGACCGCCAGAAACGCCATGCGCCAGCCCAGCGCTTCGCCGAGGAATACCCCGAGCGGCACGCCGAACACCGAGGCCGCCGCTACGCCGCCGAAGATGATGGACAGCGCCAATCCGACGGAGGCCGGCGGCACCAGGCGTTCTGCCAGCCCGCCGGCGATGGCCCAGATACCGCCGATGCAAAAGCCCAGCAGAATGCGCGCAGCGAACAGCAGCGCCAGGGAGGTGGCGGCGGCGGCCAGCAGGTTGGCGGCGATCAGCAGCAGCAGAAAGCCCGCCAGCAGGTTGCGGCGGTCCGTGCGCCGGGCGCCCAGCACCACCAGCGGGGCGAACAGCGCGGCGAACAGGGCCGGCAGGGAAATCAGCAGCCCGGCGCGGCCGATCGATGCGTTCAGGGTGCTGACGATCGGGGTCAGCAGCCCGACGGGCAGCATTTCTGCGGTGACGACGGTAAAGGTGGACAGGCCGACCGCGAAGGTCGCCAGCCACGCTTTTGCGCCGCCGTCGGCGTGTAAGGCACTCATAATGACTCTCCCAACAGATGAAGAACCCCAGTGTATCCGCGCCAAAATGGCTGATAAACTGGCCTGAATGCGCAACATTGGGGACAAAGCGTGGCTAATTTACCGTCTATGCCGTTGGATAACCTGACCGACCTGCTGGTATTCATTCGCGTCGCCGACGCCTGCAGCTTCACGCTGGCGGCCGAGAGACTGGGCATCTCCCGATCGGCGGCGGGCAAATGCGTGAACCGATTGGAGGCGCGATTGGCGACCCGGCTGCTGCAGCGCACCACGCGCAGCGTCAGCCTGACCGAAGACGGCGCAGTGTTTTACGAATATGCGCAGCGCATCCTGTCGCAGGCCGAAGAGGCAGAAACGGCGCTCAATACGCGGCGGCAAACCCCGCGCGGGCGGCTGCGGCTGGATGTGCCGGTCTCTTTGGGGCGGTTGCATATTTTGCCGATTCTGCGGGAATTTTTGGCGCAGTGGCCGGAGGTGGACGCCGACGTCAGCTTCTCCGACGATTACAGCGATTTGGTGCGCGACGGCATCGACATGGCGATCCGCGTCGGCGGCAGCGACGACAGTCGGCTGGTGCGGCGGGTGCTCGCGCCGCACCGCCTGATCACCTGCGCGGCGCCGGACTATCTGGCGCGCTACGGCACGCCTGCGACACCGGAGGCGCTGGGCGATCACGAGACGCTGGTCTTCAGCCACCAGGGATTGCCGGCGCCCTGGCGCTATCGGATTAACGGCCAACTGCACGAACAGCCGGTGCGCGGCCGGATGCGTTTCAACAACGTCGAGGCATTGCGGGATGCAGCCGTCGCCGGGGCCGGTCTGTGTCAGGTAGGGGCGTTTCTGGTCGGTGAACAGATGGCGGCCGGCACGCTGGTGCCGGTGCTGGAACGCTATTGTCGCCCGGGGCCGCCGATCTGCGCCGTCTATCCCAGCCGACGCCATCTCTCCCCCAAAGTGAAACTGTTTCTGGCGGCGATCGAACGGCGCTGGCAGGGCAACGCGATTTGGGAAACCGTTTAGCGCAGGCGGTTCACGCCGCTTTCAAGGCCAGCGTTCGCCGCATTAGGCGATAGCCGCCGGCCGCCACCAGCAGTACGACCAGGCCGGCCGTGAGCGTGACGCCAAAGCCGGCCGTTATCCCCGCAGCGTCGATCGCCAGGCCCGCCAGGGCTGCGCCGAACGCCACGCCTATCCCCAGACCGGTGACCATCCAGGTCAATCCCTCCGTCAGCCTGGCGGGGGGCACGATGTTTTCAACCAGCCCCATGGCAATGATCATGGTCGGCGCGAAAAACAGTCCGGCGACAAACATCGCCGCCGCCAGCGTCAAGACATTGTGCACCCACAGCAGCGGCAGGGTAGTGAATGCGGTGGCGAACGCCGCGTATAAGAACAGGCGGGGCAAGGGGACGGGGATCTTCATTGCGCCGAAAATCAGCCCGGCGAGGCAGGAGCCAAACGCGTAAACCGACAGTACGATGCTGGCGGCGGCTGGCTGGCCTTGCTGCTCGGCGAAGGCCACGCTGATGACGTCCACGGTGCCGACAATGGTGCCCAGGGCGATCAGCGCCAGCACCAGAATTTGCATTGACGGCATAGCCAGGATGGCGCGCTGCCGCTCGCTGTTGCGGGTGTAAACCGGGGGCTGTGTGCTTTTTTGCAAGGCGAATGCCGTGACGCCCGCCACCAGAAGCAGCGCGGCCACCAGAGGGCCGGCTTCTGGGAAAAGTGAAACGCTGAGCCCCACGGCGATCGGCGGGCCGATGATAAAGGCGACTTCGTCCAACACCGACTCGAATGAAAATGCCGTGTGCAGCTGCGGCGTGCCGCGATAAATTTCGCTCCAGCGAGCTCTGACCATCGCAGAGATGCTGGGCATGCCGCCCGCGAGCGCAGCGAAGACGAACAGCGCCCAATCCGGCGCCTGGTAGCGAGTGCAAATCAGCAGCAGCAAGAGGGCGATCGCGCTGGTCCCGGTGGCATACGGCAGCACTCGGCGTTGGCCGAAGCGATCCGCTGCGCGCGCGATCTGCGGCGCGAGCAGCGCCATGGAAAAGGCGAACGTCGCCGCCACCGCGCCCGCTAACCAATAGGAGCCGCGTACCTGCGAGAGCATGGTAATGATGCCGATACCGGTCATCGAGACCGGCAGGCGCGCGATTAGCCCGGCAGAGGAAAACGCCTTGCTGCCCGGGGCGGTGAACAGTTTGAAATAAGGATTTGCCATAAAATGGGCTCCGGAATGTTGCGGCTCGGTATTCGCTCAATGTCCATCATTGACATACGCCACGTATGTTACGTTAATTGACATACATGGCGTATGTCAATTATAACGTCATCAATAACGAGGCGGGAGTGAACCCATGGCACGTAAAGCGCGTACCGAAATGATTGAAGAAACCCGACAAAAGCTGGTGGCGGCGGCCCGCCTGCAATTCGGCAACGTGGGGTATGCCGAAACGGTGATGGATGATCTCACCGCCCAGGCCGGCCTGACGCGCGGCGCGCTCTATCACCATTTTGGCGATAAAAAGGGGCTGTTCCTGGCGGTGGTGCAGGCGATAGACGCGGAGATGGATGCGCATCTGGCTGAGATAACCGCGAGTACTGCGGATGACTGGGAGGCTTTTGCGGCGCGTTGCCGCAGTTATCTGATCATGATGACGGAGCCGCAAGCGCAACGCATTCTGTTGCGTGATTCACCTTCAGTGCTGGGAGCTGAATATCTGCGGGCCAGCAAGCTGGCGTGCATCAGCTGGATGACGGGCGCATTGGAGGTATTGATGGCGCAGCGGCGTATCGCTATCGCCGAGCCGGAAGCGCTGGCGCATTTAATCAACGGCGGCCTGATGGATGCCGCGCTGTGGGTCGCCCATCATCCGGAAAAAGACGTGGGGCTGGAACAAGCCTTGGCCAGTTTGAACCTGTTGCTGAACGGGCTGCGTTCCACCGCCGTATAGCCGTATAAGTGTTGATGTCAGCCGCCGCGCCGTTACCACGGCGGCTTAAGAGTGAACGGCAGCGGGCTCGACGTTTTGCGCCAACTGAATATTGTTGCGGCCGCTGTGCTTCGCCAGATAGAGCGCGGCGTCGGCCGCGCCTATCGCCGATTCGATGTCCAGTTTTTCCAACGCGGAGATGCCGGCGCTGAGCGTCAGCGTGCCGCTGTGCTGCGGACTGGCGCCGTGCGGGATGTTCAGCTCCGCCACCCGCTGGCGCACCCGTTCGGCCAGTTGCGCCGCGTAGCCTTCGTGCACGTTGGTCAGCAGCACCAAAAATTCTTCCCCGCCGTAACGCACCACGATGTCGCGCGAACGCACCGCATCGCGGATGGCGACCGCCACCTGCACCAACGCCCGATCGCCCATGGCGTGGCCGTAGCTGTCGTTATAGACCTTGAAGTGGTCGATATCCAGCAACAGCACGTAATGATGGCCGGTTTGCGGTTCCAGCAGCATCGTGATCTTATTCTCCAGCCCGCGCCGGTTATAAAGGCCGGTCAGAGGATCGATCATGCTCAAATTATTGAATTTATCTCGCTCGTTATACAGGTTGGCCACCAGCGCGTGAGTAAAGATTTCACTGCGTTTCAACATCAGGTGGTGGATGGAGAAAGCGATAATAGGTAATAGCGTGGTGAATAATATCCGCAGGGTATTATGCATGCCGTCTAAAGCCAGGATCACCATTGCGGAAGGCACGGCGTGTAAACAAAAGGCGGTAAAGTTGTCCGTCAGGGAAATAGCGCTGATAAAAAAGATGCTAAACAAACTAATTAATAAAAAATCTTGGTTATTCGGTAGGCAATATTGACTTTTAACGTAAATATGTGCGGCCCAGAGCAGGCCGAGCACGCCGGCGAACAGGTTGAGTTTGCACAAGTATTTGCGTGGCGTTTGCAGGGACAATAGCGCGGCTACCAGACAAAATAGCGGTATACATAATAAAGGTAGGGTAAATGCGGGCGTATCCCTAAAAGGGAACAATAATGTAAATACGGAAGAGGCGGCATTCATTATCAGAAAAAGAAATAATGCCAGGCGCTGCTTGCTGTTCAGTAATTCCTGATAAGAACGGGCGTTCATACGGAGGTCACTCTTTGCAAAGTCGTTCTGTCGAATAATTAAGGTTGAGAAGCATTCCTTTGGCGCGAATATCCACTTGAATTGCATGGTTGAGGATTGTGATTATTATCATGCAAACAGGACTAGGAATTTTCTTATGTCAAATTATCATTTTTTCATGCTGGTGTCATCTGGGTTTGGTCAGCGCAGTGAAAATGATGCGGCGGCCAAAAAAGTGTTATATGATATTGGTTATCATTATCACTTGAAGGGGGGTTGTCATGCTCACCGCCATGATTGCCGCGTGCGGGCTGTGGGGCGTCAGTTGGTGCCTCGGGGATCGCCTGGCCAGCGCCTGGGGCGTTTTGCTGCCTTGTGCGCTGATGCCGCTGCTGGCCTTGATCGACCTGGATATGGTGCAGTTGCGCACCCTGATCGTGATAGCGATGTTGGCCACGCTGGTCATGTTGTTCAACAGCCGGCTGCGCCACTATCTGCTGCTGCCTTCCTGTATGGCGCTGGCGGGCGGCCTGGCGGCTGTCAGTCTGAACTTCAGCTTCGGGTGAAACGCCGGAAACGGCAAAACCACGCTTAAGCGTGTGATTCATCAATGCGTTGGGATTTTTTCGAGGATACTGCCGGGGAGATCATCAATTGGTGCGAAGAGAGGGACTTGAACCCTCACGTCCGTAAGGACACTAACACCTGAAGCTAGCGCGTCTACCAATTCCGCCACCTTCGCACAGTCGATGTTGTTGCTTTGATTTATATTACGTCGCCAGCGTGGTGCGAAGAGAGGGACTTGAACCCTCACGTCCGTAAGAACACTAACACCTGAAGCTAGCGCGTCTACCAATTCCGCCACCTTCGCATCGATGCTGAGTGCAATATAAATCATGTGGTTATTTGGTGCGAAGAGAGGGACTTGAACCCTCACGTCCGTAAGGACACTAACACCTGAAGCTAGCGCGTCTACCAATTCCGCCACCTTCGCGTACCAGAAACATTACCGGAGTAACGTTACCACGGAGGCGAATTCTAGAGATTTTGGCGGACACGTCAACAGTTATTTCCCCGCTTTGCGGGCGTTTGCTGGAAAAACAGCCATATCGCCGCTTTTCTGCTGGTCAAACAGCCAAATCAGCCAATCAATCAACACTCTGACCCGCGGCGCCAGGAAACGGCCGGGCGGATACATGATGTAAATCGGCATCGGCGGAGGCGGCGTTTCCGCCAGCACTTCCACCAGTTCGCCCTGTTCCAGCCAAGGGGCAAGCGAATAGCGCGCCGCCTGTATCAATCCCATGCCAGCACGCGCGCCGGCGATATAGGCGTCGGCGCCGCTGACGCTCAGCCGGGCGGGCAGTTCGCGCAGTTCCAGCTTGCCGCCGCGGCAAAACTCCAGCGGGTAATCGCGGTTGCTGGCCAGCGAAAAATACCCCACCGCGCGGTGCGGCGACAGGCTATCGATGTCGAGCGGCGTACCTTGGGCCTGCAGGTAAGCGGGGGAAGCGCAGGTGACCTGCGGCAGCTGGGCGATCCGCCGCGCCACCAGGCTGTCGTCTTCGGTTTCCCAGGCGCGCAGCACGCAGTCCACGCCTTCGCGCAGCAGATCGACGTGGGTGTCGTTGGCGCCCAGCGCTAGCGTAATGTCGGGATAGCGCCGGTAGAAGTCGTCCAGCGCCGGAATGACGACCTCGCGCGCCAGCGAATGGGGCATATCGATGCGCACTTTGCCGGACGGCTGCAGCTTATGGTGGCTGAACAGCGTGTCCGCCTCCTCCAGCGCGCCCAGCAACTGCACGCAGCGTTGATAGTAGAGACTGCCTTCGCTGGTCACCTGCACCTGGCGGGTGGTACGGATCAGCAGGCGCACGCCCAGCCGCTGTTCCAGCCGTTTCAGCGCGTTGCTGACCGTGGCGCGCGGCAGCTGCAGGCGTTCGGCCGTCCGGCTGAAGCTGCCCAGTTCGACGATGCGGGTAAAAATGCGCATGGCTTGAACCTGATCCATGTCCACTCCGGATTGTTGGTGATTTTTGAACAGTGATGTGCAATCTGCATTATTTATCTTTGTCGCGTAAACAACCAGACTTTGCTGCGTTATCCATTCACCGCATGAGGGCAGCACAATGCAACAACGTAAACTCGGTTCCCACGGTCCCGTCGTCTCCGCCCTGGGGTTGGGATGCATGGGCATGAGCGACTTCTACTCCACCGGCGCCGATCGGCAGGAAGCCATCGCCACGCTGCACCGGGCGCTGGAGCTGGGCGTCACGCTGCTCGACACCGCCGACATGTATGGCCCGCACACCAACGAAGAGCTGGTGGGGGAAGCGATCAAAGGCAAGCGGCAACAGGTGTTCCTGGCCACCAAGTTCGGCATTCTGCGCGATCCGGCGGATCCTTCGGCGCGCGGCGTCAGCAGCCGGCCCGAGTATATCCGGCGCTCCGTCGAGGGCAGCCTGCGGCGCTTGGGCGTGGAGGAGATCGATCTTTATTATCAGCACCGGGTCGATCCGCAGGTGCCGATCGAGGACGTCGTGGGCACGATGGCGGATCTGATCCGCGAAGGCAAGATCCGCCACATCGGCCTGAGCGAGGCGTCGGTCGCCACGCTGGAACGGGCGCACAAGGTGCATCCGATCACCGCGCTGCAGACCGAATATTCGCTGTGGACGCGCGACGCCGAGCAGGGCGTGCTGGCGGCCTGCGAGCGCCTGGGCATCGGCTTTGTGCCCTACAGCCCGTTAGGGCGCGGTTTCCTCACCGGCGCTATCCAGCGGCCGGAGGATCTGGCCGAGGACGACTTCCGCCGCAGCAACCCGCGCTTCCAGGGGGAAAACTTCAGCCGCAATCTGGCGCTGGTGGAGAAGGTGAGCGAGCTGGCGGCGCAGAAGGGCGTTAAACCTTCGCAGCTGGCGCTGGCCTGGGTGTTGGCGCAGGGGGAACACATCGTGCCGATCCCCGGCACCAAACGCCGTCGTTACCTTGAAGAGAACGTCGCGGCGGCGGAGATAACGCTGAGCGCGGCTGAGCTGGCGGCGATTGAAGCGGTGTTCCCGCTGAGCGCGGCTGAGCTGGCGGCGATTGAAGCGGTGTTCCCGCTGAGCGCGGCGGCCGGCGATCGCTACGGCTCGGAGTCGATGACCTACATCAACGGTTAAAAAAAAGCGCGGCCTGCAGGCCGCGCTCTGTCGTTTTCCGCCAACGGCGAATTATTTCTTCTTCGGCGCGCGCGGCGGACGGCCGACGGTCGCCTGGTACACCTTGAAGCGGCCGTTCTGCGCCAGCACTTCGTGGCTGCCGAAGGTGGCGTCCAGAATGTCCGGGTATGGCAGGAAGGCGTTGGCGACAATGCGCAGTTGGCCGCCGATCGGCAGGTGCTTCACCGCGCCGCGGATCAGAGTTTCGGCGGCGGTCAGGCTGGTCTGCAGCCCGTCGTGGAACGGCGGGTTGGAGATGATCATGTCGAAACGGCCGGTGATGTCGGAGTAAACGTTGCTGACGATCACTTCCCCTTCGATGCCGTTGGCGGCCAGCGTCGCGCGGCTGGATTCCACCGCGGCGGCGTTGACGTCGCTGAGGGTCAATTTGACTTTCGGCGACAGCTTGGACATTACCGAGGCCATGACGCCGGCGCCGCAGCCGATGTCCAGCACCTTGCCTTTCATGTGTTTTTCCAGCGTCGACAGCAGCAGCGAGCTGCCGACGTCCAGACCGTCGCGGCTGAACACGCCCGGCAGCGTTTTCACTTCCAGATCGTGCAGCTGATAGCTGTCCCACCAGTCGTTCAGGTCGAACTCGGTCTGCGCATCCAGGCGGCCGTGATACAGGCCACAGCGGCGCGCGCTGTCGATTTTCACCAGCGTGACGTGGCCTTCCAGCGTTGGCTCGGCGCTGCGCACGCCGCTGCGGTTTTCACCGACCACGAACACGTCCGCGCCCACCGGCAGCAGCGCCAGGATGTTGCACAGCTGGAATTGCGCTTCCTGCTTGCTCTTCGGCCAGTAGTAAACCAGCGTGTCGCAGTCGGCGACGAAAGCGGGATCGACGGTCAAACCGAACTGCACGTTATCGCCCATCGTCCGGTTCAGTAACTGCCAGTGATGGTATTGCTGAGTGTGGACGCGCACGTCCGCGGCCTCGAATTGGGCCGGCAGGCTGTCCTGCAGGTCGCCGGCAAACAGCACGCGGCGTTCGATAAATTCATCACTGTGGCGCAGCATGACTTCACTGGCGGGGGTTAATGCAGACATCAGATATTGGCTCCTGGAAATGAGACCGGGGATTATAGAGCTTTGTGGCGATATGTTCGACGGGTTTGTTGGCGCGGGCTGCGCGGGTTTGTTAGCATAGCGCGGCGCATGGCAGGCATGGCGCACCACAACGGGTAGGAATCGGCATGGCATCAAAACGCGACTGGCTGTTACAACAACTGGGTATTACGCAGTGGACATTGCGCCGCCCGGGCGTGTTGCAGGGCGAAGTGGCGGTCAGTCTGCCGCCCGAGACGCGCCTGCTGGTGGTGGCGCAGACGCAGCCGGCGCCCGACGATCCGCTGTTTTGCGACGTGCTGCGCAGCCTGGGGCTGACGCCGGCGCAAACCTACAGCCTGACGCCGGAACAGGTGGCGATGCTGCCTGAAGAGACCGCATGCAACAGTTGGCGGCTGGGCGTGACTGAACCGCTCGCGGTCGCCGGCGCGCAGCTACACAGCCCGGCGCTGGCCGAGCTTTCCCAAGACGCGGGGGCCAAACGCGCCCTCTGGCAGCAGATTTGTCATCATGAACACGATTTCTACCCTGACGGCGGCCGACCTGGCCACGGCCTTCAACATTGAGCAAGCCAGCCACGCTTTCCCCTGGACGGAAACCACCTTTGCCAGCAATCAGGGCGATCGCTACCTTAACCTGAAGCTGAGCGCCGATGGGGAGATGGCGGGGTTCGCCATCACGCAGATCGTGCTGGACGAAGCCACGCTGTTCAACATCGCCATTCATCCGCAGCACCAGCGCCGGGGCTTTGGCCGCCTGCTGCTCAACGCGTTGATCGAACAGCTGGAGAGCCGCGGTGTGGTTACGCTGTGGCTGGAAGTCCGTGCCTCCAACCAGGCGGCGATCGCGCTGTATGAAGATCTCGGTTTCAACGAAGTCACCGTGCGCCGCAATTATTACCCGAGCGCCCACGGCCGCGAAGACGCGATCGTGATGGCGTTGCCGCTGGGGTAATCAGCCCGGCCGGAAAAAGCATTGATTGTCACCGGTTGGCAAATCGGCGAAAATGCCCGGCTGTTATCTTTTATTCACCGCTTTGCCCGGCGCCGCGATCGGCGCGTTCTGATGATGTCGCAGGGCGGACTAACCGTAGAACCTGAAAACCATGTCTCCTAGTGAATTTGCCCGCGAAGTCTCCAAAAGAAGAACTTTCGCCATCATCTCGCACCCCGATGCCGGTAAAACCACCATTACCGAAAAAGTGCTGCTATTCGGACAGGCGATCCAGACCGCCGGTACGGTAAAAGGCCGCGGCTCCAGCCAGCACGCCAAATCCGACTGGATGGAAATGGAAAAGCAGCGTGGGATCTCGATCACCACCTCGGTGATGCAGTTCCCGTATCGCGACAGCCTGGTCAACCTGCTGGATACCCCGGGGCACGAGGACTTCTCCGAAGATACGTATCGCACCCTGACCGCCGTGGACTGCTGTCTGATGGTGATCGACGCCGCCAAGGGCGTTGAGGATCGCACCCGCAAGCTGATGGAAGTCACCCGTCTGCGCGACACGCCGATCCTGACCTTCATGAACAAGCTGGACCGCGACATCCGCGATCCGATGGAAGTGATGGACGAAGTCGAGCGCGAACTGAAAATCGCCTGTTCGCCTATCACCTGGCCGATCGGCTGCGGCAAGCTGTTTAAAGGCGTTTATCACCTGTACAAGGATGAAACCTACCTGTACCAGACCGGTAAAGGCCACACCATTCAGGAAGTGCGCATCGTCAAAGGCCTGAACAACCCGGAGCTGGATGTCGCCGTAGGCGAAGATCTGGCGGCGCAGCTGCGCGATGAGCTGGAGTTGGTGCAGGGCGCTTCCCACGAGTTCGATCAGGCGGCGTTCCTGAGCGGCGAGCTGACCCCGGTGTTCTTCGGTACCGCACTCGGTAACTTCGGCGTGGATCATATGCTGGACGGTCTGGTGGCCTGGGCGCCGGCGCCGATGCCGCGCAAAACCGACACCCGTGAAGTGACGGCGGCGGAAGAGAAATTCACCGGCTTTGTGTTCAAGATCCAGGCCAACATGGATCCGAAACACCGCGACCGAGTGGCCTTTATGCGCGTGGTGTCCGGCCGCTACGAGAAGGGCATGAAGCTGCGCCAGGTGCGCACCGGCAAAGACGTAGTGATCTCCGACGCGCTGACCTTTATGGCCGGCGACCGTTCGCACGTGGAAGAAGCCTACCCGGGCGACATCATCGGCCTGCACAACCACGGCACCATTCAGATCGGCGATACCTTCACCCAGGGTGAAGACATGAAGTTCACCGGTATTCCGAACTTCGCGCCGGAGCTGTTCCGCCGCATTCGCCTGCGCGATCCGCTGAAGCAGAAACAGCTGCTGAAGGGGCTGGTGCAGCTGTCCGAAGAGGGCGCGGTACAGGTGTTCCGTCCGATCGCCAACAACGATCTGATCGTCGGCGCGGTCGGTGTGCTGCAGTTCGACGTGGTGGTGGCGCGTTTGAAGAGCGAGTACAACGTGGAAGCGCTGTACGAATCGGTCAACGTGTCGACCGCGCGCTGGGTCGAGTGCGACGACGTGAAGAAGTTCGAAGAGTTCAAGCGCAAGAACGAGATCAACCTGGCGCTGGACGGCGGGGACAACCTGTCCTACATCGCGCCGACCATGGTGAACCTCAACCTGACGCAGGAACGCTATCCTGACGTGACCTTCCGCAAGACCCGCGAACACTGATACATCGGCAGGGCGCCCGGTGCGCCCTGCCAATTCCCCGTATTCTCACTCCGCTAATTAATAAATCTTCCTCATATTTTATCCTGCGAATCGATGTCGCCCAGGCGAGACGCGATTGGCCTGCGTTTTCCGCCGCATGGTCTATCTTTAACGAGATGTCCGCACATTGCTTGAGAGTAAATCACTGTAATACGCTTATTGTTTGGTGAGTTATTCTGATGTGTTGCCGATAGGAGACAGTCTGTTTCCTTAAATATCAATGAGATGACTGTTTTACCGTTTCGTGTCACTTAGTCTGTCGTCAATAGGCGACAGTTTTTTGATTAAAAATCCGACTCAACGCTTTTTTTGTTTGATTTTTAAGGCGTTTATGGAGTTGGCACGGCGGTTGCAATATTCCTGTCGTGAACGCTTAATCGTATAGCGATGATGAAGTATTTACCGAGAGGCCGCGTGAAGGCGGCTGAAGGGTTCCGGCGCTCTGGCGCTGGGGCCCCCAACAAAAGGAAGAGATCGATGAAAAAGACCAAATTTGCACACTCGCTGATGGCTGTTGTTTTGGGTTCTGCTTTGGTGAGCGGCACTGCGCTGGCCGAAGACAGTCTGCTCAACAAGGCGTCTAACGCCGCGGACAGTGCCGGTGCCAAAATCGATAGCTCCATGAAAAAAGTTGACGGTTACATGGATGACAGCGCGATAACGGCTAAAGTTAAAAGTGCATTGGTGGACGATAAGAGCATCAAAAGCACTGACATTTCGGTGAAAACCGAAAAAGGCACCGTGATCCTGAGCGGGTTTGTCGGCAGCCAGGCGCAGGCAGAGCATGCGGTTGCGGTTGCCGGCAAGGTGGAAGGCGTCAAAACCGTCAGCGACAAGCTGCACGTGAAAGATGAAGCCAACCAGTCGATCAAATCGTATGCCGGCGACACCGCCACCACCAGCGAGCTGAAAGCCAAGCTGCTGGCCGATGACATCGTGCCGTCGCGCAATGTGAAAGTGGAAACCACCGATGGCGTGGTGCAGCTTTCCGGTGAAGTGAAAACGCAGGCGCAGTCTGAGCGTGCCGAAAGCATCGCCAAGGCTATCGACGGCGTGAAAAGCGTGAAAAACGACCTGGTGGTCAAGCAGTAATCCCGCCAGGCGCCCGTAACAAGTAACAACAAGCCGCATCTGTCGGGCCGTCAAGGCGGCCCGACGTGTACCACCAAAAAAAGAAACTGATTTGCCGTCGATGTCCCGTTGTCGGGGCGGTAGACGGCAGCGAATTTTTTCACAATGGTAAGGAGAAGCTTATGTTTCGTTGGGGCATTATCTTTTTAGTCATCGCGCTTATCGCTGCGGCACTGGGGTTCGGTTCGCTGGCGGGCACCGCCGCCTGGGCCGCCAAAGTCGTGTTCGTTGTCGGCATCATCCTGTTCCTGGTCAGTCTGTTCACCGGCCGTCGGCGCCCTTAGCCGGCCGGCATTTTCCTGCAAACTGTAACAAAGCTTAATTCCTTTTCTCACGTCGGGGAGGGCCGGCCATGAACAGCGACATCATCGTCGGGCGCTGGAAACAGCTGAAAGGTCAGGTATGGCAGGCTTGGGCCGAATGGTCCGGCAGCGATGGTGCCTGGTTGGCCGGCAGCAATGATTTCCTCGTCGGCGTGCTGCAAGAGGATTACGGAAGAGAGCGAGACGCGGTATCCTCGGAGAAAACGTCTCACTGAGGATGCCAAGTTGGGATACAGAATACCCATCACGCTCGGCAATATAGAACCGCTGGCGTCTAAACCTTTTCGACCAGGAAAAATGGCGTTGGTCTGCGAAGGCGGCGGCCAGCGCGGCATTTTCACCGCCGGCGTGCTGGACGAGTTTCAGCGCGCGGGCTTTAACCCTTTCGATCTGCTGATCGGCACATCGGCCGGCGCTCAGAATCTGTCTGCCTATATCTGCGGGCAGATGGGCTACGCGCGCCGGGTGATCACCTGTTACACCACTTCGGCACAGTTCTTCAATCCGCTGCGCTTCGTGCGCGGCGGGCATCTGATCGATCTCGATTGGCTGGTTGATACGGCGGCGGCGCAGATGCCGCTGGCGATGGACGTGGCGGAACAGCATTTTACCGACGGGCGCGAATTCCTGCTGTGCGCCTGCCGCAGCGACGATTTCGAGCCGACCTATCTGCCGGCGCAGCGCGAACGCTGGCTGCCGGCCATCAAGGCGTCCAGCGCCATTCCCGGCTTCTACCGTCAGGGCGTGGAGTTGGACGGCGTCAGCTATCAGGACGGCGGCATCAGCGATGCGATCCCGGTGGAAGAGGCCTATCGTCGCGGCGCCGACACCATCGTGGTGATCCGCACCGTGCCTTCGCAAATGTACTACACCCCGCAGTGGATGAAGCGCATGGAGCATTGGCTGAGCGACAGCAGCCTGCAACAGATGGTGCGCATCCTGCAGCATCACGAGCAAAGCTATCACCGCATCCAGCGCTTTATCGAAAAGCCGCCGGGCAAGCTGCGCATCTTCGAGATCTTCCCGCCGAAGCCGCTGGCCAGCAATGCGCTGGGCAGCCGATTGGGGGCGCTCAATCAGGATTATCACCTGGGGCGCCGCTGCGGCCGCTACTTTCTGGCCACCGTCGGCCAGTGGATGGCGCAGCAGGAGCCCGACGGCATGAAGGTGCGAAAAGCGTTGTCGCGCCGCCTGATCCAGCCGGAGAACGTCAGAATGCCTTCGCCGATCGTGACCGACATCGCCATGCCCACCGAGCGGGCGGCGCAGCCGGAGGCGGCGGTAGCGGCGCCGAAAATCATCCTGCCGGGCGATCTGCCGCCGGGTGAAGGGGGGGCGCTGTGAGTTACGCCTTTACCGACACCCACTGCCATTTCGATTTCCCGCCCTTTACCGGGCATGAGGCCGAGAGCCTGGCGCGGGCGGCAAGCGCCGGCGTAAAGCGCATCATCATCCCGACCGTCACCGCCGATCGCTTCGCGCGGGTGTTGCGGCTGGCGCAGGAGCATGCGCCGCTGTTCGCCGCACTGGGGCTGCACCCGCTGTATATCGCGCAGCATCATGAGCCGCAGTTGGAACAGTTGGCGGCGCTGCTGGCCGAACGGCCGCACAAGCTGGTGGCGGTGGGGGAGATCGGGCTCGATCTGTATATGGATAACCCACAGTTCGAGCGGCAGCACAGCGTGCTGCTGGCCCAACTGAAGCTGGCGAAACAGCATGACCTGCCGGTGATCCTGCATTCGCGCCGCACCCACGACCAGCTGGCCGCCGCGCTGCGGCGCATGCAGCTGCCGCGCCGCGGCGTGGTGCACGGCTTTGCCGGCAGCCTGTCGCAGGCGCAGGCGTTTATCCGCCTCGGCTATTACATCGGCGTGGGCGGCACCATCACCTATGAGCGGGCGCAGAAAACGCGCGCCGTGATGGCGCAGCTGCCGCTTGAGGCGCTGCTGCTGGAGACCGATGCGCCGGACATGCCGCTGGCTGGCTATCAGGGGCAGCCGAACCGCCCCGAGCGCGCCGCCGAGGTGTTTCACGCGCTGTGCGAACTGCGGCCGGAACCGGCCGATGAGATAGCCGCCCACCTGCAACGCAATACCCAAGCGCTGTTCGCCATGCCGAATTGAGGTCTGCATAACGTGACTTGCGTCACGTTATAAGATTTTCATTTGCGTCTCGTTGTATACATTTGTGACATAAATCGGTGCGAGGGTGACCTCGCTCAGTATAATCCCCCCCGAAACACTCCAATAGCAGACCTCTCTTCATGAGCAGGGATGTATTTTATTTTTTGCAACAGGGAAACTTTGCATGCAACTCATCATGAGTCTGGTCGGGATGGCGGTGCTGATCGCCATTGCGGTGCTGCTCTCCAGCAACCGTCGGGCCATCAAACTGCGCACCGTGGTGTGGGCGTTCATCATTCAGGTCGGTATCGGCGCGCTGGTGCTGTACGTGCCGCTGGGCCGCAGCATCCTCGGCAGTATGTCTAACGGCGTGGCAAACGTTATCGCTTACGGCAATCAGGGCATTTCGTTCATCTTCGGCGGGCTGGTGTCCGACAAGATGTTCGAAGTGTTCGGCGGCGGCGGCTTCGTGTTCGCGCTGCGCGTCCTGCCGGTGATCGTGTTCTTCTCCTCGCTGATTGCGGTGCTGTACTACCTCGGCATCATGCAGTTGGTGATCCGCGTGCTGGGCGGCGGCCTGCACAAGTTGCTGGGCACCTCGCGCACCGAATCGCTGTCGGCGACCGCCAACATTTTCGTCGGCCAGACCGAAGCGCCGCTGGTGGTGCGTCCGTATATCGCCACCATGAGCCAGTCAGAACTGTTCGCCGTGATGTGCGGCGGCCTGGCTTCGGTGGCCGGTTCGGTGCTGGCGGGATACGCGCAGATGGGCGTGCCGCTGGAATACCTGATCGCCGCGTCCTTCATGGCCGCGCCGGGCGGGCTGCTGTTCGCCAAGCTGATGGTGCCGGAAACCGAGCAGACCCACGATAAAGACGATGCGATGAAACTGATCGCCGAAGAGGATCGTCCTGCCAACGTGATCGATGCGGCGGCTTCCGGCGCGGCTTCCGGCATGCAGCTGGCGCTGAACGTCGGCGCGATGCTGCTGGCGTTTATCGCGCTGATCGCCTTGCTCAACGGCATTCTCGGCGGCATCGGCGGCTGGTTCGATTACCCGCAGCTGTCGCTCGAGCTGATCCTCGGCTGGGTGTTCTCGCCGATCGCCTTCCTGATTGGCGTGCCGTGGAGTGAAGCGATGACCGCCGGTTCGTTTATCGGCCAGAAGATCATCGTCAATGAGTTTGTCGCCTATATGAACTTCGGCGCCTATCTGCGTCCGGACGATGTGGTGGCGGCGGAAGGCCTGCAGGTGCTGTCAACGCACACCAAGGCGATCATCTCCTTTGCGCTGTGCGGTTTTGCCAACCTCTCCTCGGTGGCGATCCTGCTGGGCGGTTTGGGCAGCATGGCACCCAACCGTCGCCATGACATCGCGCGTTTCGGTCTGAAGGCCGTGGCGGCGGGCACGCTGTCCAACCTGATGAGTGCCACCATCGCCGGCTTCTTCCTGGCGCTGTAAGCCCTCGCTGAGCCCGCGTCGGCGCGACCGATCGCGGGACTCCGCCTATACTCTAAGCAACGCGGGTGCTTGCCGCATCCGCGATCTTCAGCCGCTTCTTTAGCGAATTTGTGAACGATATCGCGTTATTTTGTGATGTTCTTCACATATAATTCCGGTCTGTTACAGTGCTATTTCATATAGTGTGACGATGAACGCGAATCGCCCCCGGCATTCGTGTTCAAATAGCTATTACTGGCCGGCCGCAAGGCGGGTGGCCATGTGCGGTGAGAAGGATCTCAGTTGCCGCCGCGGGAACGCCGTTCCCCTGCGCTATCTTCATGGAACCAAGTCCGCTCGCCAACACCCAGGTACTCAGTTGGAGAGTTTTATGACCGAATTAACCGCAGCAGCGCAACGTGCGCTGAACTTGATGGATTTAACCACGCTGAACGATGATGACACCGACGAGAAAGTGATCGCCCTCTGTCGTCAGGCCAACAGCCCGGCCGGCCACACGGCGGCCATCTGCATCTACCCGCGTTTTATCCCGGTGGCGCGTAAGGCGCTGCGCGAGCAAGGCACGCCGGACATCCGTATCGCCACCGTGACCAACTTCCCGCATGGCAACGACGATATCGACATCGCGCTGGCGGAAACCCGCGCGGCCATCGCCTATGGGGCGGATGAAGTGGACGTGGTGTTCCCTTACCGCGCGTTGATCGCCGGCAACGAACAGGTCGGTTTCGAGCTGGTGAAACAGTGCAAACAGGCTTGCCAGGCGGCCAACGTGCTGCTGAAAGTGATCATCGAAACCGGTGAGCTGAAGCAGGCCGATCTGATCCGCAAGGCGTCCGAGATCGCCATCAAGGCCGGCGCCGACTTTATCAAGACCTCCACCGGCAAGGTGCCGGTCAACGCCACCCTGGAGAGCGCCGAGCTGATGATGTCAGTGATCCGCGATATGGGCGTGGCGAAGACGGTGGGCTTCAAGCCGGCCGGCGGCGTGCGCACCGCGGAAGACGCGCTGCATTATCTGCAACTTGCCGATCGTATTCTGGGCGAAGGGTGGGCCGACGCGCGGCATTTCCGCTTTGGCGCTTCCAGCCTGCTGGCCAGCTTGCTGGCCGCGCTGGGCCACCAAACCCAGACCGCCGGCGGCGGCTACTGATCGATATCGTTGGCGGGCGCCAGGCGCGCCCGTCTGCACCGACTCTCGGCGACACAGGGGGATGCCTTGTTCCTGGCTCAAGAAATTATTCGTAAAAAACGCGACGGCCAGCCGTTAAGCGAAGCGGAAATCCGCTTTTTCATCAACGGCATTCGCGACAATGTGGTGTCGGAAGGGCAGATCGCCGCGCTGGCGATGACCATTTATTTCCATGACATGAGCATGCCGGAGCGCGTGGCGCTCACCATGGCGATGCGCGATTCCGGCACCGTGCTGGACTGGAAGAGTTTGGCGCTGAACGGCCCGATCGTCGACAAGCACTCGACCGGCGGCGTGGGCGACGTGACTTCGCTGATGCTCGGTCCGATGGTGGCGGCCTGCGGCGGCTATGTGCCGATGATCTCCGGCCGCGGCCTGGGGCATACCGGCGGCACGCTGGACAAACTGGAAGCCATTCCGGGCTTCAATATTTTCCCGGACGATAACGCCTTCCGCAAAATCATTCAGGACGTCGGCGTGGCGATCATCGGCCAGACCAGCTCGCTGGCGCCGGCGGACAAGCGTTTTTACGCCACCCGCGATATCACCGCCACCGTGGATTCTATCCCGCTGATCACCGCCTCCATTCTGGCCAAGAAGCTGGCGGAAGGGTTGGATGCGCTGGTGATGGACGTGAAGGTCGGCTCCGGCGCCTTTATGCCGACCTATGCCCTGTCGCAAGATTTGGCGCAGGCGATCGTCGGCGTGGCCAACGGCGCGGGCTGCAAGACCACCGCGCTGCTGACCGACATGAATCAGGTGCTGGCTTCCAGCGCCGGCAACGCGGTGGAAGTGCGCGAAGCGGTGCGCTTCCTGACCGGCGAATACCGCAACCCGCGCCTGCTGGAAGTGACGCTGGCGCTGAGCGTAGAGATGCTGTTGTCCGGCGGCCTGGCGCAAGATGAGGCCGACGCGCGCGCCAAGCTGCAGGCGGTGCTGGATAACGGCAAGGCGGCGGAGGTGTTTGGCCGCATGGTGGCGGCGCAGCAGGGTCCGATAGACTTCGTCGAACGCTACGATAGCTATCTGCCGGCGGCAACGCTGAGCAAGCCGGTGTATGCTGAAAAGCCGGGCATCATCAGCGCCATGGATACCCGTGCGCTGGGCATGGCGGTGGTGTCGTTGGGCGGCGGCCGCCGTCGGGCGAGCGACGCCATCGATTACAGCGTCGGCCTGACCGAGATGGCGCGCCTGGGCGATACGGCGGATTCCCAGCAGCCGCTGGCGATGATCCACGCCAACGATGAAGAGAGCTGGCAGCAGGCGGCCGATGCGGTGCGCAGCGCAATGACGCTGAGCGACAAGGCGCCGGAGGCGACGCCAGTGGTGTATAAGCGCATCACTCAAGCGTGATGACCCTCGTCTTTCAAGCCGTAGCGTTGTTGGCTGCACGCGTGCACCCCAGTCACTTACTTGAGTAAGCTCCTGGGGATACACGCGCTAGCCGCCTAGCTACAACTTGAAATCCATTGGGTATAAATTTAGAGAATAAGGGCGATTGCAGTTTTGCGGTCGCAATAGCGTGAGAACACGCAGGAGAGCACAGATGAAACGCACATTTATTATGGTATTGGACTCCTTCGGCATCGGCGCCAGCGAAGACGCCGAACGTTTTGGCGATCAGGGTTCCGACACCCTGGGCCACATCGCCGAGGTTTGCGCGCGCGGTGAGGCCAACGTGGGCCGTCAGGGCCCGCTGACGCTGCCTAACCTGAGCCGTCTGGGCCTCGGCAAAGCGGCGGAAGAGTCGACCGGCAACTTCCCGCAGGGGCTGGATCGCAACGCCGACATCATCGGCGCCTACGGCTACGCCAGCGAGCTCTCTTCCGGTAAAGACACGCCGTCTGGCCACTGGGAAATCGCCGGCGTGCCGGTGCTGTTCGACTGGGGCTACTTCAAGGACGAGCACAACAGCTTCCCGCAGGCGCTGCTGGATAAGCTGGTGGAGCGCGCTAATCTGCCGGGCTACCTGGGCAACTGCCACTCATCCGGCACCGTGATCCTCGATCAGTTGGGTGAAGAGCACATGAAAACCGGCAAGCCGATTTTCTACACCTCCGCCGACTCGGTATTCCAGATCGCCTGTCACGAAGAGACCTTCGGCCTGGAGCGCCTGTATGAGCTGTGCGAAATCGCGCGTGAAGAGCTGACCGAAGGCGGTTACAACATCGGCCGCGTGATCGCGCGTCCGTTTGTCGGCGACAAGCCGGGCCACTTCCAGCGCACCGGCAATCGCCACGATCTGGCGGTAGAGCCGCCGGCGCCGACCGTGCTGAAAAAGCTGGTGGACGAGAAGGGCGGCGAAGTGGTGTCGATCGGTAAAATCGCCGACATCTATGCCAACGTCGGCATCACCAAGAAGGTGAAGGCGACCGGCATCGACGCGCTGTTCGACGCGACCCTGATCGAAATGGAAAAGGCCGGCGACAACACCATCGTGTTCACCAACTTCGTGGACTTCGACTCCTCCTACGGTCACCGTCGCGACGTGGCGGGCTACGCCGCCGCGCTGGAGCTGTTCGACCGCCGCCTGCCGGAACTGCTGAAGCTGGTGAAAGACGAAGACATCATCATCTTCACCGCTGACCACGGCTGCGATCCGACCTGGAGCGGCACCGACCACACCCGCGAGCACATTCCGGTGCTGGTTTACGGCCCGAAAGTGAAACCGGGTTCGCTGGGCCACCGCGAGACCTTCGCCGACATCGGCCAGACCGTCGCCAATTACTTTGGCCTGTCGCCGATGGATTACGGTAAGACCCTGTTCTAAGCCCTGTCTTTCAAGCCGCAGCGTTGTTAGCTTCACGCGTGAACCCCAGTCGCTTACTCAAGTAAGCTCCTGGGGATTCCCCGCCAGCTGCCTGGCTGCAACTCGAAATTCAAGGCTTGGATGTTTGACGTTTTTATTAAATAAGATTTCTAAAGGAAGAAAATTATGGCTACGCCGCACATTAATGCTGAGATGGGTGATTTCGCTGACGTAGTACTGATGCCGGGCGACCCGCTGCGCGCAAAATACATCGCCGAAACCTTCCTGGAAGGCGCGGTGGAAGTGAACAACGTGCGCGGCATGTTGGGTTTCACCGGCACCTACAAAGGCCGCCGCATCTCCGTAATGGGCCACGGCATGGGCATTCCGTCCTGCTCCATCTACGCGCGCGAGCTGATCGCCGAATTCGGCGTGAAGAAGATCATTCGCGTGGGGTCCTGCGGCGCGGTGCGTGACGATATCAAACTGCGCGACGTGGTGATCGGCATGGGCGCGTGCACCGACTCCAAGGTGAACCGTCTGCGCTTCAAGGACAACGACTACGCGGCGATCGCCGACTTCGACATGGTGCGCAACGCGGTCGACGCGGCGGCGGCGCAGGGCATCCCGGCGCGCGTGGGCAACATCTTCTCCGCCGATCTGTTCTACACCCCGGATCCGGATATGTTCCAGGTGATGAAGAAGTACGGCATCCTGGGTGTGGAAATGGAAGCGGCCGGCATCTACGGCGTGGCGGCGGAGCTGTACGAAGAGTTCGGCTGTAAGGCGCTGACCATCTGCACCGTGTCCGACCACATCCTGCGTCACGAAGCGACCACGGCGGCGGAACGCCAGACCACCTTTAACGAAATGATCGTTATCGCGCTGGAATCCGTGCTGCTGGGCGACAAAGCGTAATACCGCGGCGGGCGTCGTCATGGCGCCCGCCCGTCAATCTATTCATTCCGCATGGCCGTTTTTGGCTAACGCTTTACCTTTCAATTGGATGTGGATCCCGTTGTTACGGACAATCTATTCACCGAAAGGACAAGAAAACGGCACGAACGCATTCAACGCCTGGCCTGAATTACCCCTGCTTAGGCGCTTCCTGTTTTTTCTCCGGCGCATCGTCTTCATCGTCTTCCACCGTATTGCCTTCTTCCAGTGGTGTGTTGGCGGTCAACAGGTAGGGCGACTGCTGCCAGCGGCTGCGGCGGTGTTGCAGCAGGGTACGCGCCAGAATGATGCCGATCGCCAGCGCCAGCAGGATCATCAGGCGCAGCAGGTTGGTGGTATTGTCCACCTGCTTGGATTCGGTCGCCAGCACGTGGGTGTCGAGGGTGATGCGGATAAAGCCGATCGGGCCGTCTTTGCCCTGAATGGATTCGACCAACTGGTGGTTGAAGTAGCTGCCGGCGCGTTTGCCGTCGAGCGACAGGCGATCGCGTATACTTATCTGTTCCCCGGCGTGGGAGACCAGCGTGCCGTCCAGCTGATACACGCTGACGTCGAGAATGCGGCTGTGATCGGTGAGCTGCTTGAGGATGGCGTCGATGCGCGGATTGTTGCCGTCGTCGTCCAGCAGCGGCGCCAGGCTGTAGGCGACCTGTTTGGTCAGCGTTTGCGCCAGCTCTTCAACCTGCTCGGATCGCGCCATTTGGTGACTCAGGCTAAAATAAGAGGCGCCCTGCATCAGCAGCACCAGCAAAGCCAGGCAAATCAGGATAATAGCGGTGCGGTGCAGGCGAAATTTCAGTTTAGCGCGAGCCATGCAGGTTCCTTGGGCATCGGGGACACTTTATGTTGCCAGAACCGCTGGCGATAGGATAGCTTGATGCGTCGTTTTATCATGCAGCGTTTTTGTCCATTCAGGAGTCAATGATGTCAAACAGTCTGACCTATTGCGATCTTCCGGCGGAGATCTCTCAATGGCCGGGTCTTCCGCTTTCGCTCAGCGGCGACGAAGTGATGCCGCTGGACTACCGGGCGGGCAATACCGGGTGGCTGTTATATGGCAGGGAGCTGGACAAGGCGCGCATTACCCAATTCCAACGCAAGCTGGGCGCGGCGATGGTGATCGTCACCGCCTGGGGCGTGGACGACTATCAGGTGGTGCGGCTGGCGGGCACCTTGACGCCGCGCGCCAAGCTGCTGGCGGCAGAGAGCGGGCTGGATGTGGCGCCGCTCGGCAAAATCCCGCACCTGCGCACGCCGGGGCTGCTGGTGATGGACATGGATTCAACGGCGATCGAGATCGAGTGCATCGATGAGATCGCCAAGCTGGCGGGCGTCGGCGAGCAGGTGGCGGAAGTGACCGAACGCGCGATGCGCGGCGAGCTGGACTTTACCGCCAGCCTGCGCCAGCGCGTCGGCACGCTGAAAGGGGCCGACGCCAACATCCTTAAGCAGGTGCGCGACGAGCTGCCGCTGATGCCGGGGCTGACCAGCCTGGTGGGCAAGCTGCAGGCGATGGGCTGGCATGTGGCGATCGCCTCCGGCGGCTTCACCTACTACGCCGAATACCTGCGCAACCGGCTGCGGCTGGTGGCGGCGGCGGCCAACGAGCTGGAGATCCGCGACGGCAAGCTGACCGGCGAAGTGCTGGGGCCGGTGGTGGACGCGCAGTTCAAAGCCGATACGCTGCTGCGGCTGGCGGAGAAGCTGGAGATCCCGCTGGCGCAGACCGTGGCCATCGGCGACGGCGCCAACGATTTGAAAATGATGCAGGCGGCGGGGCTGGGCATCGCCTACCACGCCAAACCGAAAGTGTATGAAAAAGCGCAGGTGGCGATCCGGCATGCGGATTTGATGGGCGTGCTGTGTATTCTTACCGGCAGCCTGAAACACGAAGTGCGATAACGAAAGATTGAGGTAAGACGTGGCAAAAGCGGCAAAACGGGCATTTGTGTGCAATGAGTGCGGGGCGGACTATCCGCGTTGGCAGGGGCAGTGCAGCGCCTGCCATGCCTGGAACACCATCACGGAAGTGCGTTTGGCCGCGTCGCCCGCTGCGGCGCGCAACGATCGCCTCAGCGGCTATGCCGGCGACGCCGGCGTCAGCAAAGTGCAGAAGCTGTCGGAAATCAGCCTTGAGGCGCTGCCGCGCTTCACCACCGGCTTTCTCGAGTTCGATCGCGTGCTGGGCGGCGGCGTGGTGCCCGGCAGCGCGATTCTGATCGGCGGCAACCCCGGCGCCGGCAAGAGCACCCTGTTGCTGCAGGTGCTGTGCAAACTGTCCGAACAGATGAAAACCCTGTACGTCACCGGCGAGGAATCGCTGCAGCAGGTGGCGATGCGCGCCCACCGTCTGGGGCTGCCGACCGGCGGCCTGAACATGCTGTCGGAAACCAGCATCGAGCAGATCTGCCTGATCGCCGAGCAGGAACAGCCGAAGCTGATGGTGATCGACTCGATTCAGGTGATGCACATGGCGGACATTCAGTCTTCGCCGGGCAGCGTGGCGCAGGTGCGGGAAACCGCCGCCTATCTGACGCGCTTCGCCAAGACGCGCGGCGTGGCGATCGTGATGGTCGGCCACGTCACCAAAGACGGCTCGCTGGCCGGGCCGAAAGTGCTGGAACACTGTATCGACTGTTCGGTGCTGCTGGACGGCGACGCCGATTCCCGCTTCCGCACCCTGCGCAGCCACAAGAACCGCTTCGGCGCGGTCAACGAGCTGGGGGTGTTCGCCATGACCGAACAGGGGCTGCGCGAAGTGAGCAACCCTTCGGCTATCTTCCTCAGCCGCGGCGACGAAGTGACCTCCGGCAGTTCGGTGATGGTGGTGTGGGAAGGCACCCGGCCGCTGCTGGTGGAGATCCAGGCGCTGGTGGATCATTCGATGATGTCCAACCCGCGCCGCGTGGCGGTGGGGCTGGAGCAGAACCGGTTGGCGATCCTGCTGGCGGTGCTGCACCGGCACGGCGGGCTGCAGATGTCGGATCAGGACGTGTTCGTCAACGTGGTCGGCGGGGTGAAGGTCAGCGAGACCAGCGCCGATCTGGCGCTGCTGATGTCGCTGGTCTCAAGCCTGCGCGATCGGCCGCTGCCGAACGATTTGGTGGTGTTCGGCGAAGTGGGGTTGGCGGGTGAGATCCGTCCGGTGCCGAGCGGCCAGGAGCGGATCGCCGAAGCGGCCAAGCACGGTTTCAAACGCGCCATCGTGCCGCACGGCAATATGCCGAAAAAGCCGCCGGCCAATATGCAGGTGTTCGGGGTCAAGAAGCTGGCGGACGCGCTGGACGTGCTGGAAGGGTTTTATTAATGTCGCCGACGGCGAGAAAGATATGCTATTTTGTTTAGCATACTAAACGGAGGTGGCCATGCCGCAATTTGATTACCTGAAGACGTCCATCAAGCAAAAGGGCTGCACGTTGCAGCAGGTGGCGGATGCCAGCGGCATGACCAAAGGCTATCTCAGCCAGCTGTTGAACGACAAGATCAAAAGCCCGAGCGCGCAAAAGCTCGAGGCGCTGCACCGTTTTCTCGGGCTGGAGTTCCCGCGCAAAGAGGTCAAAGTCGGCGTGGTGTTTGGTAAATTTTACCCGCTGCATACCGGCCACATCTATCTGATCCAGCGCGCCTGCAGCCAGGTGGATGAGCTGCACGTTATCTTGTGCCACGACGAGCCGCGCGACCGTGAGCTGTTCGAGAACAGTTCGATGTCGCAACAGCCGACGGTCAGCGATCGCCTGCGCTGGCTGCTGCAGACCTTCAAGTACCAGAAAAACATCCATATCCACTCGTTCGACGAGCAGGGCATCGAACCGTACCCGCACGGCTGGAACGTGTGGAGCGACGGCATGAAGGCCTTTATGGAACAGAAAGGCATCGTGCCGAGCTTCATCTATTCCAGCGAAGCGCAGGATGCGCCGCGCTACCGCGAGCATCTGGGCATCGAAACCATTTTGGTCGACCCCGAACGCTCGTTCATGAACATCAGCGGCAATCAGATCCGCCAGGATCCGTTCCGCTATTGGGATTACATCCCGACCGAGGTGAAACCGTTCTTCGTGCGCACCGTGGCGATCCTCGGCGGCGAGTCGAGCGGCAAATCGACGCTGGTCAACAAGCTGGCCAACATCTTCAACACCACCAGCGCCTGGGAATATGGCCGCGATTACGTGTTCTCGCACCTGGGCGGCGACGAGATGGCGCTGCAGTACTCCGACTACGACAAAATTGCCCTCGGACAGGCGCAATACGTGGATTTCGCGGTCAAGTACGCCAACAAGGTGGCGTTTATCGATACCGATTTCGTCACCACCCAGGCGTTTTGCAAAAAGTACGAAGGGCGTGAGCATCCCTTCGTGCAGGCGCTGATCGACGAATACCGCTTCGATCTGGTGATCCTGCTGGAAAACAACACGCCGTGGGTGGCGGACGGCCTGCGCAGTCTTGGCAGCACCGCCGATCGCCTGGCGTTCCAGCGCCTGCTGGAGGAGATGCTGCGCGCCAACAACATCGAGTACGTGCACGTTGAGTCTAGCGATTACGAAGAGCGCTTCCTGCGCTGTGTCGAGCTGGTGCAACAGCTGCTGGCGGCGGACGCCGGCCGGCTGGCGAATGCGCCCGCCCAGCGCCACGCCGCAGGCTGAGAAAAATTAGCGTAATGTGCGATCGCGCGGCAGAAACGGCCGCACGGACGCACATTTAAAGGCCTGTTTAAACATGGTTCATTCGGTAGCGACTACGTTAAGGTTTTCTTTACAATAACGCTCAGAAGAAGACATGTCTTATCGCTTACTCGCTCTCTGGTTGATCTGCTATGCCGCAGCCTGGACGCTGCTGACCGTTCATCTCGATCCTACCCTGCCTTACGACGCCGTCGAGGCGCTCAATTGGGGCCTCAACGGCGAGTGGGGCTCACCGAAAAATCCTTGGTTGGTCGGTGCGGCGATGCAGCCGGCGATCTGGCTGTCGTGGCTGCCGCTGAACGTTTACTGGTACGGCGGGCACTTCATCGCCATCGCCATCGGCATGTTGGGCGTCTGGCTGTTGGCGCGACGCCTGAGCGGCAGCACTTCGCTGGCCTGGATGGCGCTGCTGACGCTCAACCTGTCCGGCATCATCAATTTCGACATCATTCCCTACAACGACAACTACCTGTTGGTGATGCTGTGGCCGTGGATGGCGCTGTTCTTCCACATGGCGATTTCCCGTTCGGCCAACTGGTGGCCGGCCTTCGCGTTGGCCGCCGGTCTGGCGATGATGGCGAAGTATTCGACCTTCGCCTTCGTCTATTTCGCGGCGCTGTCGACGCTGTTCGTGCCGCAGATCCGTCGCTGCTATCGCCAACCGCAGTTCTATCTGGCGGTGGCGATCTGGCTGGCACTGGTGTTGCCGAACGTATTCTGGCTGTGGAACCACGACTTCGCCGCCTTTAAGTGGGTGGATTCGCAGATCAAGATGCAGCTCAATCTCGACATGCTGCAGTCGCTGCTGCTGGTGTTCTATCCGTCGCTGGTGCTGTGGTGGATCCTGCGCCGCAGCGGGGCGGTGCTGGCCTGGCCGAAAGCCTTGCCGATGCGGGTGCTGCTGTGGATCTACCTGCTGCCGCTCGGCATCATTACCTTTTGGTTCTCCTTCAACGTCGGCGGCCGCTTGACCGAGTGGCTGCAGCCGTTCTTCATGCTGGCGCCCGCGCTGCTGGTCGGCTGCGTGCGTCAGCCGCCGGTGCGTTCGCTGCGGGCGGCGACTATTGGGCTGATGTGCGCGGCGCTGGCGGTCTATCTGGGGTATGCCGCGGTGATGCTGGGCAACGTGCGCAATGCCGGTCAGAAAATGGTGGGCATCAAGGCGTTCAGCGCTGGAGTGGAGCAGCTGTGGCAGGAGCGGTATGGCGTCAGTCTGCGTTACGTCGGCGGCGAATACCTGTCGCAGTGGATGACGGTGTATGCCGGTTCCCGGCCGCAAACCATTACGCGCTGGTCCAATCATACGCGGCCGAACATCTACAACGTCAACATCAGCTATCCGCAGATTGCGCAGCATGGCGTCGCCCTGTTCGGTCGGTTGGGTGAAGACTGCGCGCACAGCGACTTCGGCGGCGAACTGGCCCACTGGCCGAAGATGCGCCTCGACTGGCAGCAGACGCTGACCTTCCGCGCCGATCCGCAGAGCGACGAGCAGGTGCTGTGCGTTGGCTTTGTTCGCCCGCAGTAACGGCGGCGCAGAGCACCGCCGCGATGCGAACTCAGTAAGCGATAACCAGCTTGCCTTGCATATGGCCGCCGAGCAGCTGTTGGTGCGCGGCGGTCAGCGTGTCTACCGACAGCCCGTGCAGGGTTTCGCTCAGCGTGGTGCTCAGTTTGCCGTCGTCCAGCAGTTGCGCCACCTGCTGCAGGATCCGGCCTTGCTGCGCGATGTCCGGGGTGGTGAACATGCTGCGGGTGAACATGAATTCCCAGTGCAGCGCGGCGCTTTTCAGCTTCAGCGCGTTTTGATCCAACGGCTGCGCGTTCTCGACGATGGTGCAGATATGGCCGAGCGGTGCGATCAGTTCGGCCATCGCCGGCCAGTGGCCGTCGGTATCGTTCAGACAGAGGATGTAATCCACCTGCTCGATGCCGTGTTGCGCCAGGTTGCCCTTCAAATCGCGGTAGTCCACCACCAGGTCGGCGCCCCGCTCGCGGCACCAGGCGGCGGATTCCGGCCTGGACGCGGTGGCGATCACTTTCACCTTGCTGCGCAGCGCGGCCAGCGGAATGGCCAGCGAGCCGACCCCGCCGGCGCCGCCGATGATCAGCAGCGTCTTGTGCTCGGGCGCATCCTGAATGTTCAGGTGCTCGAACAGCGCCTCCCAGGCGGTGAGGGCGGTGAGCGGCATGGCGGCGGACTCCGCCCAGTTCAGGCTGCGCGGTTTGTGCGCGGCGATGCGAGAGTCGATCAGTTGGTGGCTGCTGTTGCTGCCGGGCCGGGTGATATCGCCGGCGTACCACACTTCATCGCCGGGCTTGAAGCCGCTGACGCCGCTGCCCACGTCCAGCACGACGCCGCTGGCGTCCCAGCCGAGGACGCGCGGCTGCTGCAGGCCGCTTTTCTGCAGACCGGCATGTACTTTGGTATCCACCGGGTTGACCGAGGCCGCTTTCACTTCCACCAGCAGATCGTACTGGCCGGGCACCGGCATCTCCGGTGAGATTTCGATGAAACCGGCGGGGTTCTGCGGGTCTACGGCAATGGCTTTTATCGACATGATTGTGCTCCTTTCAAATGATGTCCCTAGTGTAGACCCGCAGCAGTGGGGTGATAAGATGGACAATATCTAACTGAGTGTTCGTCAGGGGTGAACAATGGAGTTCAAACAGCTGCAGGACATGGCGCTGTTCGCGCTGGTGGCGGAGTGCGGCAGTTTCACCGCCGCCGCGCAGCGTGTCGGGTTGCCGAAGTCCAGCGTCAGTCAGCGCATCAGCCAGCTCGAACAAACGCTGGGGTTGCGTTTGCTCAACCGCACCACGCGCCAGCTGAACCTGACCTTCGCCGGCGAGCGCTATCTGGAACATTGCCAGGCGATGATGTCCGCCGCCGAGCGGGCCGATCTGGCACTGCAGCGGCTGCGCGACAACCCGAGCGGCCGCCTGCGCATCTCGACGCCGGCCGGGTTGGGGGCAACCCTGGTGGCGCGGCTGGCGGCGGATTTTCAGCGCCAGTACCCGGACGTATCGCTGGAGGTGTCGGTATCCGACGCCATGGTGGATCTGGTGCAGGAAGGCTTCGACGCCGCGCTGCGCACCGGCAAGCCGCAGGATTCTTCGCTGATCGGCCGCCGCCTCGGGTATGCGCCGCGCTATCTGCTGGCTGCGCCGTCCTATCTGGCGCAGCACTCGCCGATCGAGCACCCGCAGCAGCTGCAGCAACATCGCTGCATTGCCCACCGCGCCTGGACGGCCTGGAACCTGCGCTGCGGCGACGATTATTACCGCTGGCAGCTGCCGCTGGCGCACACCACCGACAATCTGCTGTATGCGCGCGAATGCGCTATCGCCGGCGCGGGGATCACGCTGCTGCCGGCGTTTCTCAGCCGCGAGGTGGTGGCGCAGAAGCTGTTGGTGGAGGTGTTGCCGGCCTGGCGCGCAGAAGGGAATGAACTGTATCTGGTCTACCCGAGCCGCAAGCTGAATTCCCCGGCGCTGGCCTGTTTCATCGATGTGGTATTGCAGCACCCGGCGTTTGACGACTACGCGCGCGAGCTGACGCGGGAGTAGGCCTGGCAGATGACGCCGACGCCTAATTTCTGTCGCCATCGTCCTAAAACCTTTGGCTGGAGCATGGCGCGGGCTATGCTCATGAAAGGGGCTTAGGGGGAGAGGGTATGGATCCGTTATCGGAAGTGCTTGCGCCATTGAACAGCCAGAATGCGTTTTTCGGCGGCCTGAAGGCCGGCGGCGACTGGGCCGTTCATTTTCCTGCGCCGCAGAGCGGGAAATTCAACGCGGTGGTGCGCGGCGGCTGTTGGCTGGCGGCGGAAGGGTTGGCCGAACCGCTGCGGCTGGCGGCCGGCGACTGCTTGCTGCTGACCCGCAGCCTGCCGGTCACTGTCGGCAGCGATCTGTCGCTGCCGGCGCTCGATGCTGACGTACTTTATCTGCAGGCGAAAAATGGTGTGGCGAGCTGCGGCGAGGCGGAGGATTGCCTGTTTATCGGCGGGAGTTTTACCTTCGGTGAGGAAGTGGAGCGGTTGTTGGGGAGTTTACCGGCGTTGATGGTGATCCGAGGCGGCACCGAAGAGGCCGCCGTGTTGCAATGGGCGTTGCAGCGGCTGGCGGACGAGCTGTTAAAGCCTTCGCCGGGTAGCGCGCTGATGACGCATCACCTGGGGCAAATCATGTTGACCCAGGCGCTGCGGATTTACCTGACGGGGGAGGAGAGCGCGGCCTCCGGCTGGCTGCCCGCCTTGTTCGATCCGCGCATCGGCGCCGCGATGCAGGCAGTACACGCCGATCCAGCCCGTCGCTGGACGGTGGCGTCATTGGCCGATGCGGCGAGCGTTTCCCGTTCGACGTTGGCGCTGCGCTTCAAGCAGAAGGCGGGAATGGCGCCGCTTGAGTATGTGTCGCGTTGGCGCATGTTGCTGGCTGCGCGGGCGCTGCGTACCGGTGTTGAACCGGTATCCATCATCGCGCAACGTTTGGGGTACGATTCCGACAGCGCGTTCAGCCATGCTTTCAAGCGCGTGATGGCGTGCTCACCGCGCGATTATCGCCGGGCGCGGGCATAAAAAAAGGCGCCGCATGCGGCGCCTTGGGGATTACTTGGCGATCTTTTTGTACTTGATGCGGTGCGGCTCGAGCGCATCGGCGCCCAGCGTACGCTTCTTGTACTCTTCGTACTCGGTGAAGTTGCCTTCGAAGAATTCCACTTTGCCCTCGTCCTGGTAGTCCAGGATGTGGGTGGCGATACGGTCGAGGAACCAACGGTCGTGCGAGATCACCATGGCGCAGCCAGGGAATTCCAGCAGGGCGTTTTCCAGCGCGCGCAGGGTTTCGATATCCAGGTCGTTGGTCGGTTCATCGAGCAGCAGCACGTTGCCGCCAACCTGCAGCAGCTTGGCCAGGTGCAGACGGCCACGCTCACCGCCGGACAGCTCGCCCACGCGTTTGCCCTGATCGACGCCCTTGAAGTTGAAGCGGCCGACATAGGCGCGGCTCGGCATCTCGGTGTTGCCGATGCGCATGATGTCCTGCCCGCCGGAGACTTCTTCCCACACGGTTTTCGAGCCGTCCATGCTGTCGCGGAACTGATCGACGGACGCCAGCTTGACGGTATCGCCCAGCACGATGCTGCCGGAGTCAGGCTGTTCCTGACCGGACATCATGCGGAACAGCGTGGATTTACCCGCGCCGTTCGGGCCGATGATGCCGACGATTGCCCCTTTCGGCACCGAGAACGACAGGTCGTCGATCAGCAGGCGGTCGCCGTAGGACTTGCGCAGGTTGCTGACTTCGACCACTTTATCGCCCAGGCGTGCGCCAGGTGGAATGAACAGTTCGTTGGTTTCGTTGCGTTTCTGGTATTCGGTGTTGTTCAGCTCTTCAAAGCGGGCCAGACGGGCCTTGCCTTTGGACTGGCGGCCTTTGGCGCCCTGGCGCACCCACTCCAGCTCTTTCTCGATCGACTTGCGACGAGCGGCTTCGGCGGACGCTTCCTGCGCCAGACGCGCGTCTTTCTGCTCCAGCCAGGACGAGTAGTTGCCTTCCCACGGAATGCCTTCGCCGCGGTCCAGTTCGAGGATCCAGCCGGCCACGTTATCCAGGAAGTAGCGGTCGTGGGTGATCGCCACGACGGTGCCTTCGAAGTCGTGCAGGAAGCGTTCCAGCCAGGCCACGGACTCGGCGTCCAGGTGGTTGGTCGGTTCGTCCAGCAGCAGCATGTCCGGCTTTTCGAGCAGCAGGCGGCACAGCGCGACGCGGCGGCGTTCACCCCCGGACAGATGGGCGATTTTGGCGTCCCAGTCCGGCAGGCGCAGCGCATCGGCGGCGCGTTCCAGCTGCGCGTTGAGGTTGTGACCGTCGTGCGCCTGAATGATCTCTTCCAGGCGGCCCTGTTCCGCGGCCAGCTTGTCGAAGTCTGCGCCTTCTTCCGCGTACAGCGCGTACACTTCGTCCAGGCGTTTCAGCGCGCCGACCACTTCCGCCAGCGCTTCTTCCACCGACTCACGCACGGTGTGTTCGAGGTTAAGCTGCGGCTCCTGCGGCAGATAACCGATCTTGATGCCCGGCTGCGGGCGCGCTTCCCCTTCGATATCGGTATCGATGCCGGCCATGATGCGCAGCAGGGTGGACTTACCGGCGCCGTTCAGGCCCAGTACGCCGATTTTTGCCCCAGGGAAGAAGCTCAGGGAGATGTTTTTCAAAATATGACGCTTCGGCGGTACCACTTTGCCGACGCGGTGCATGGTATAGACGTATTGAGCCACGTTGCTCTAAGCCTCTCTATATCAGTATTTATAGGATGTCTGGCGGCATGAGTGTAGCCCGTTTCGATCTTGGATCCCAGACATCGCTCAGCGATCGCTAAGTATAACCGTTTATGCGCCGATAAAGGCGCATATTGGTGGCTTATGGCGTGACGACGATCGCGACGCGGCGGTTTTCCGCGCGGCCGCTGGAGGTGCGGTTGTCGGCGACGGGATCGCGCTTGCCCATGCCGCGGGTTTCGATATTGGCGCGCGGAATACCGACGCTGGCCAGCAGATCGGCGACCGCATCGGCGCGGCGCAGGGAGAGCTGATCGTTATAGCTGTCTTCGCCGTAGTTGTCGGTATGGCCGTCCAGACGGAACTTGGTGATGCCGACGCTCAGCAGCGCGCGGCCCATCTTCTGCACCGTCTCGGTGCTTTCCGGGTTCAGCTTGCCGATGTTGTTGCCGAACAGCACTTTATCCGACAGGCCGAATTCCCAACCGTTGTCGGTCAGTTTGAAGCCCTGCGATTGCAGCAGCGCAACCTGCTCGGGCGTCAGGCCTTGCGGCTTGCTCTGGCAACCGGCGAGCGCCAGCAGGGCGACGAACGCCATCGTCAGCAGTGAAAAACGACCTTTAAACAGTTGCTGTATCATAGTCAAAATCCCTAGTTCAAGTGTTATAGCCGGGGCTCTTATTTATGTATAGCCAGCCGCCAGCCTCCGTTATAACGATGCTTTGCCTGATACATCGCATCGTCAGCTTCGTGCAAAAGACCCTGAGGCGTCGACGCGTGATCAGGGTACAGCGCAATGCCGATACTCAGAGAGGTAATGATCGTCTCGTCGTTCGGTAAAATAACCGGTTGCGTCATGCAATCGATGATGTTGTCGGCGATCTGCAAGACATCTTCCGTGCTGTGCACCGGCGCCAGCAGCACGGCGAATTCATCTCCTCCCAGGCGTGCGACCAGATCGGTTTCGCGCAGCTGCGCGCGAATGCGTCCGGCAATGGTGGTCAGCACCGCATCGCCCGCGGCGTGACCGTAACTGTCGTTCACTTCCTTGAAGCGATCGCCGTCGATAAACAGCACCGCCAATTTCGCCGGCGGCGCGATATCGCCCAGGGCGCGGCTCAGCCGGCCTTCGAAGAAGGCGCGGTTCGGCAAGCCGGTCAGGCTGTCGTGCGTCGCCCGGTGGGCCAGCGAGTCGTTTTCCTGCTTCAGATGGGCCTGCCAGGCCTCCAGTTCATCGAGCAATCCATTGAAATCATTGCTGAGCTCATGCAGCTCGGCGATCGGCGCCGAGGGCACCCGCAGGCCGAAGGTGCGATCTCGCCGCACCGCATGCGCCACGTTGGCGATGTCGTCCAACGAACTGACGATGCCGACCAGCATGCGGCGCGACAACACCAGGGCGCACAGGGTACTGAGCACCATGCAGGCGATCATGCCGACCAGCCCGCGCAACAGGAAACGCAACAGGCTGCCGCCGTTGCCGCTCAGCCAGACCTGGCCGACCTGTTTGCCCTCGTGGGAGATAGGCAGGATGACCGGCTCGGGCAGCGCCCAGTGGGCGATAACCTGCTCCATGCCGTGCAGCGGGCCATCTTTGGGACGATGCCAACTGACCAGCACGTCACCGGCGTTGTTCAGAATTTTGGCCTCCGACACCTCTTCTTTGGCGGCGATCAGCACCATCGCCTCGCGAATGTAGGGGCGATCGCCAAACACCACTGCCGCTTCAACCGTATAGCTGATGGAGCGCGCGATCAGGTGCAGGTTGTGGTTGGCATAGGCGCGCAGCGCGAACAGCGCCACCAGCGTCAGAAAGATGCCGGCGGTGCCGACGGCGATCAATGCCAGCCCAAGATGCACCCGCTGCAGCACCCGGCCCAACGTCGGGCGCGCATTGCCGGAACGGTTTCTACGCAACAGCCTCATAGCGGCGGCGCCTGTTTGCGCGCCAGCTGCAGCACGTTGGGGTGAACGCGCACGCCGCTGCGCGCCAGGGCGTCCAGGTTGACCTTGAAGCCGGCCTGGTCGCCGTTGATCTGCAGGCAAAATGCGCTGCCGGCGGAGCATTCGCTATCGTTCTCGCTGATGCTGAGAATGGAGTTGCCGGAAATGCGCTGCATGAAATTTTGTCTCTGCGCGGCGTTGATGTTCCCTAAATAGATGACATCGCAGCCGGTACTCAGCGTCGGGCTGTCGAACGGCACGCGTTCGGTTTTAATCGGACGCGGCGCGCTGAGCAGGATCGGATCGAACAGCCCCTCGGCATACTGGGTGGGTGCGGTCACGCACAACCGGATCGGATTGGGTTCACGTGACCAGCGGGCGTAGCTGATGATGCCTACCACCACGGTCGTCACGGCGTGCGTGCGCTGTTGATAGGGATCATTGGCGGCGCGCGCAGGCCCGGGCAACGTCAGCAGCGCCAACAAAACGATCAGCAACAGGCGGCCGATATTCAGGCGTGCGGCAAGGAAGCCCGGCACGGGGCTTTTTGCGCAACGCATCGTTATCGCGGTATTACTCGCCATCTTCACCCGCCATTCCGGCCTGATCCACCGCCCGCAGGCCGTGGCCCGACAAGTAAAAATCCGGCCCGCTTGAAGGGACAATCGTTTTGCTGAAAGCTGTCAGTCGCACTGCCTAATGAACACTATCTACCCATAATTGGCGCGGATTGTATTATAAGATGTCTTCGTTGGGCGCTTTATGTGCTGTTTTCTCGGAATTATCCTACTTATTTTTGATAGTATAAAAATGCCCTCTCGGGTTTGCCACCGCTTTTCTGCAAAGTTGGCGCGTTTGGCCAGCTGTCAGGCGATTTGCGCAACGTCGGCGCTATCTCTTAAATGCAATAATGTGATAACTAATAATTAGAAAGTATTTTACTTTTCCAATAAACGCCGTTGCGGCTAATAAAAATCCGGCCGGCGATAATATCCCGCCGCCCTGATTTGTCAGCCAAAGTAAACGTTTTTTACCTGGCTCCGATCATGGCGATACACTTCTTCTTCTACAGTATTGAATGGATGAGCGATTGCGCTGTCTATGGTAGATATCTGCGTCCGGGCCGTGCGCCCGGTTTTATTTTGTTCTGCGGCGCCGTGGCGCGGCGGTTACCGGGGAGCTGGGCGGCTCCCGCGGCACAATCAGTGAGGAAAGAGCGAGGATGGTCAAGGTGGACAAGCGACGGCTGTTGGCGATGGGGCTGTGCCTGACGGCGTTTTCGGGCGCGGCGCTGGCGGATTCTCTGGATGCGCAACGTCAGCGCTACCAGCAGATCAAGCAGGCGTGGGACGGCAATCAGATGGACGTGGTGGCGCAGCTGATGCCGACGCTGCGCGATTACCCGCTTTATCCTTATCTGGAATACCGCGAGCTGACTCAGGATCTGAGTCAGGCGGGGTTCTCCGAAGTGAACGACTTTATCAAACGCAACCCGACGCTGCCGCCGGCGAAATCGCTGGCGCCTCGCTTCGTCAATGAACTGGCGCGGCGCGAAGATTGGCGCACCCTGCTGGCCTTCAGCCCGCAGCCGCCCAAACCGGTGGCGGCGCGCTGCAACTATTACTACGCCAAATGGGCCACCGGCGACCAGCAGGCGGCCTGGAGCGGCGCCGACGAGCTGTGGTTGAATGGCAAAACGCTGCCGGGCGCCTGCGATCGGCTGTTCAGCGTCTGGCGCGGCGCAGGCAAGCAGACGCCGCTCGATATTCTGGCGCGCATGAAGCTGGCGCTGAAAGAGGGCAACAGCTCGCTGGTCAGCAACCTCTACAGCCAGTTGCCGGCCGATTACCAAACCATGGGCAACGCTCTGGTGCGCTTGCAAAACGATCCGACCACCGTGGAAGCCTTCGCCCGCAGCGTGGGGCCGACCGACTTTACCCGCGCGGCCACCGGCATCGCCTTTGAGCGCCTGGCGCGACAGGATGTGGAAAACGCGCGGGCGATGATTCCGACGCTCGCGCGGCTGCAGAAAATGAGCGACGAGGAGCGGCTGGGGCTGGAAGAGGCGGTGGCCTGGCGCCTGATGGGCAGCGACGCTACCTATGAACAGGCGCAGTGGCGCGATCAGGTGATTCTGCGCAGCCGTTCGCCTTCGCTGCTGGAGCGCCGGGTGCGCATGGCGCTGGGCAACGGCGATCGGCAGGGCGTCGCGACCTGGCTGGCTCGCTTGCCGGAAGAGTCGCGCAACAAGGATGAGTGGCGCTACTGGCGCGCCAGTCAGCTGATGGACGAAGGCAAACGCGCCGAAGGCGAGGAGATGTTGCGCAACCTGATGACCGAACGCGGCTTCTATCCGATGGTGGCGGCGCAGAAGCTGAACGCAACCTATCCGGTGATGGTGGCGGTGGCGGCCAAGCCGCGCGCGTCGCTGACCGACGGGCCGGAAGTGGCCCGAGTGCGCGAGCTGATGTACTGGAATATGGACAACCTGGCCCGCAGCGAGTGGGGTTCCTATGTCGCCAGCCGCAGCCGGCCTGAACAAGAGGCGCTGGCGCGTTACGCCTTTGAGCAAAAATGGGCCGATCTGAGCGTGCAGGCGACCATCGTCGGCAAGCTGTGGGATCATCTGGAAGAGCGTTTCCCGGTCGCCTGGCCGCAGGAGTTCCGCCGCGCCACCGATGACAAAGGGATCACCAGCAGCTATGCGATGGCGATCGCGCGTCAGGAGAGCGCCTGGAATCCGAAGGCGCAGTCGCCGGTCGGCGCCTCCGGCCTGATGCAGGTCATGCCGCGCACCGCGCAGCATACGGTGCAGATGTACAACATTCCCGGCTATGTCGGGCCGAGCCAATTGTTCGATCCGCAGACCAACATCACCATTGGCACCAGCTATCTGGAGTCGGTCTATCAGCAGTTCGGCCGCAACCGCATTCTGTCGAGCGCCGCTTATAACGCCGGCCCGTCGCGAGTGAACACCTGGTTGGGCAACAGCGCGGGGCGGATCGATCCGGTAGCGTTCATCGAAAGCATTCCGTTCTCGGAAACCCGCGGCTACGTCAAGAACGTGCTGGCTTACGATGCGTTTTACCGCTATCTGACGCACCGGCCGGCCAAGGTGCTGACCGACGCCGAGTGGCAGAGACGTTATTGATTTTGACGGCCCTATGGTATGCTGCTGTACTAGTTAAATAGTATGGTGGCTGCCATGACGCAATTATCGTTAAACGACCCCGCTCTTTCAGAACAAGGCAATGAGGATTGGCTGCGCTTCGTCGCGCTGCTGCAGAATTCGTTTGCGCAAGAACTGCATCAACCGCTGTTGCAATTGATGTTGACGCCGGACGAGCGAACCGCGCTGGGCACCCGGGTGCGGATCATTCAGGAACTGATGCGCGGCGAGATGAGCCAGCGCGAGCTGAAAAATGAACTGGGCGCGGGGATCGCCACCATCACCCGCGGTTCTAACAGCCTGAAAGCGGCTTCACCCGCGCTGAAACAGTGGCTTGAGCAGCAGTTGCTGCACGACGCGCCCTAGCAGACTCTGCGTTATTGCTGATAGATGGCGTTGTGGAACGGCACCAGCGCCAGCAGCAGCGCCTGATGATAAACGCTGGTACGGCTCAGCCGGCCGTCGGTGAAGACGCCGATGGCGCCGCCCTGGCGCTTCACCTCGGCGTTGCCGGTGATCGTCGCCATTTCGCTGCCCAATTCGCGGCCTTCGCGAATACCTTGTAAGATGACTTCCGGCAGCATCAGGCTCGCCGAGCGGGATTCGCCGCGGATGGACGGGTTCTCGATGGTCATCCAGGCGAAGGTCATATTCTCTTCAATCCCGGCTTCCACGCCGACCCAAAAATCGGCCTCGGGCCTGACCTGGCGCGCTTCCATCACGCGTTGACGCGCACCGGTGCGCGTTTCGTGATTGCCTATCGGCTGCAGCGAAACGCCGCTGGCGACGTCGACGGGTTCAATGCGGTATTGGCCTGCGCCGAAGACGTCATCGAAGGCCAATTGAATAGCCTTGATCTTTGCCGGGTTGGTAGTTGCAGCGACAACATGGTACATAACGGGTTTGATATCCTTCTGGCCGATACGCCGGGCAGCGGCAAAAGCGCCGCCGGGCCGGGGATAAACGCAAATTTCACGCAGTATAACGGAAAACAAAAATGTTACAGGTATACCTCGTTCGCCACGGCGAAACGGAATGGAACGCGGCTCGCCGCATCCAGGGTCAGTCCGACAGCCCGTTAACCGCCATGGGGGAACACCAGGCCCGTCTGGTCGCCAGGCGCGTCAGCAAAGAAGGCATTACGCATATCATTACCAGCGACCTGGGGCGCACGCGCCGCACCGCGCAGATCATCGCCGAAGCCTGTGGCTGCGAAGTGATTGGCGATCCGCGTTTGCGTGAGCTGCACATGGGGGTTCTGGAAGAACGCCTGATCGACAGTTTGACGCCGCAGGAAGAACAGTGGCGCAAACAGATGGTCGATGGTACTCCTGACGGCCGTATCCCTCAAGGCGAATCCATGGAGGAGCTGGGCGAGCGCATGCGCGCCGCGCTGGAGAGCTGCCTGATGCTGCCGGAGGGCAGCAAGCCGCTGCTCGTCAGCCATGGCATCGCGTTGGGGTGTTTGATCAGTACGGTGCTCGGGCTGCCGGCCTATGCGGAACGTCGCCTGCGCTTGCGCAACTGCTCACTGTCGCGCGTCGATCACCAGCAGAGCCCGTGGCTGGCTTCCGGCTGGATCGTCGAAACGGCGGGCGATGTCACGCATCTGGACATGCCCGCGTTGGACGAACTGCAGCGTTAACGTCGAATCGGGATCAGGTAATCGCACTTGATCTCGGTAGGCGCCTGATGCGGACGGCGCTCGCCTTTCGGGTAGAAGCGCTCGATGTCGTGCCCTTTGCGGCGCGTCAGTTTGAGCTCCGGCAGGCAAGTGCCGTAGACCGTCAGGATAAAGTCCTGCAGGCCTCCGATGGGCCCTTCATAGCTGAACATTGCAAATTCGCCGCCCGGCAGCACCAGCGGTTGAACTTCCTGCACTTTATCAGGCACCTGATCCGGCTCCAGCGCCGTGGTGTACAGCACTTCCTGTTCGTCGTCCTTCTCCTGGCTCGGACGCGAGTGGTGCAACCCGTACAGCACCGGCGGCAAGGTTTCGACTTCGCCGAGGAACTGGCGCCAGAACTGCGAGCGCAGCTCGGTGCGCACGGTGGTGATCTGTTCCAGCGTGCAGGAGTAGCTTTGGGTCAGGCCGACCAGATGCTTATCCGGCAACGAGAGGAACTCGGGCTGCGGCAGAGTGAAGGCCCCCAGACGGATCGGCGGGCAGATGCCGAACGCGTTCCAGTCTTCGGCGCGGCGGTACAGCGCCGGCGTTTGCGCAAACTGTTTCTTGAAGGCGCGCGTGAAGGTCTGCTGCGAGTCGAAGCGATATTGCAGAGCGATATCCAAAATCGGCCGGCTGGTCAGGCGCAGCGCGACGGCGGCCTTGGACAGCCTTCTTGCCCGGATGTAAGCACCGATGGCATTACCGGTAATATCTTTGAACATCCGTTGCAGGTGCCATTTGGAGTAGCCAGCCTTGGCCGCCACGTTATCCAGCGACAAGGGTTGGTCCAAATGGCTTTCCAGCCAGCTAAGCAGATCACGAATGATACCGGCTTGATCCATAGAACTTCCTCGTAAAGCTTGGGGGTAGGAACCCGAACTGTTGATTCGTCACGCTGGTGCTGCGCTATCAGACCGATCCATGAGCCATTATGGGTTGCACTCTTTGCCTCTGCTGCGCATGCCGCGCCAGAGTTGGATTGGGGTACACCGTAGTGGGCGCAAAGAAATAACGACGCCGCATCATAGCAATTTTTTTCCTCCGCGACTCTCAAAGATTTTTGTCACGCTCTGTGCTAAAACGGACGGTGCGGACCCGTAAAAACCCGATTCCGTGAGCTTAGACATAAATAATGGTGATCGCCGAGCCCATTTTCGCGGCAAGGTTATATCGGAGTTAAGTAAATGAAAAAAAGCTGGATATTTTTATTCGGTTTGGTTTGCGCAACCGTGGGAAGCGCACAGGCGGAGCAAGTGGGTTCCGTTGATACGGTGTTTAAATTGTTGGGGCCGGACCACAAAATCGTGGTCGAAGCGTTCGACGATCCGGATGTTAAAAATGTAACTTGTTATATCAGCCGCGCCAAAACCGGCGGCATCAAAGGCGGGCTGGGCCTGGCGGAAGATACCGCCGACGCGGCCATTTCCTGCCAGCAGGTCGGGCCTATCGAGCTGAGTGACAAGATCAAAAACGGCAAGGCGGAAGGCGATGTGGTGTTCCAGAAACGCACGTCGCTGGTGTTCAAGAAGCTGCAGGTGGTGCGCTTCTACGACGCCAAACGCAATTCGCTGATCTACCTGAGCTACTCCGACAAGGTGATCGACGGCTCGCCGAAGAATGCGCTGAGCGCGGTGCCGATCATGCCGTGGGCTGAGGCAAAATAAAAAAACGGGGTTCAGCATGCTGAACCCCGTTTTCATGACGGCAGGCTGGAATTACTCTTCCAGATCGCCGCAGAAGCGGTAGCCTTCGCCGTGGATGGTGGCGATGATTTCCGGCGTGTCCGGCGTCGATTCGAAGTGCTTGCGAATGCGACGGATGGTGACGTCCACGGTGCGGTCATGCGGTTTCAGCTCGCGGCCGGTCATCTTCTTCAGCAGTTCGCCGCGGGACTGGATCTTGCCCGGGTTTTCGCAGAAGTGCAGCATGGCGCGGAATTCGCTGCGCGGCAGCTTGTACTGTTCGCCGGCCGGGCTGATCAAAGAGCGGCTGTTGATGTCCAGCTCCCACCCGTTGAACTTGTAGCTCTCGACCAGGCGGCGCTCTTCGCCGAGGCTGCCCAGATTCATGGTGCGCGACAGCAGGTTGCGCGCGCGGATGGTCAGCTCACGCGGGTTGAACGGTTTGGTGATGTAATCGTCGGCGCCGATTTCCAGGCCGAGGATTTTATCCACCTCGTTATCGCGGCCGGTCAGGAACATCAAGGCGACACTGGCCTGTTCACGCAGTTCGCGCGCCAACAGCAGGCCGTTTTTGCCTGGCAGATTGATGTCCATGATGACCAGATTGATATCATTTTCAGACAGGATATTGTGCATCTCTGCACCATCATTGGCTTCATGAACAATGTAGCCTTCCGCCTCGAAAATGCTCTTCAGGGTGTTACGAGTGACTAACTCGTCTTCGACAATCAGAATGTGCGGGGTCTGCATATTTGCTACCTAAAATTGCCAACAAAATAGAAAATAGGAAGTACAGAAGTCTCTGTTTTCTTAGAGGAGGGCAGAGATAGCGCCACGTTCCCTCTCAGCAAATGACTAAAGTACGTAAACTCGTTCTTGATGCACTTTCCATCTCATGTCAACAAGATCGCTAGCCTGGTGGGGATGCCGTTCCCTACAACCCCTTGGGTGCCAAAACGGCGCATATCCTAACCCCATTAACAGCAATATAACAGCGCGTGCCGAATTCATCACCCAACAAAACTACGCTTTGTTGACATATATCAAATTCAATTGTAGCACGTTAACAGATTTGTGAAAAACACTTACAGAAATGCCAGTTTAAGTCACAGAACCTCAAATTCTGTGAACGATTCAGCATTATCCGGCCCGATAGGATACAATTATTCGCTTATTGTTCATCGCGTTGTTTTAACTCATTGATAAATAAATGCAGTAAAACATAAGCATGAATAATGACTATTACGACAGGTTTGTTAGCTCAACGAGCCGTTTAATCTTGTTTGTTGCTATTAACGCGTTTATTGTTACGCAATTGTAAATACATGCGGGCGCTGCGCTATCGTCAAAAACGCAGGCCCGCCTTCGGTGGAAGAGTGATGCAGCTTCATATTGTTCTAGTGGCTCCGGCGCGGCCGGAAAACGTCGGCGCGGCGGCGCGCGCGATGAAAACCATGGGTTTCGCTTCGTTGCGCATCGTCGACAGCGAGGCGCATCTGCAGCCGGCGGCGCGCTGGGTGGCACATGGGGCCGGCGAGATCCTCGACGGCGTGCAAACGTTCGCCACGCTGGAACAGGCGCTGGCGGATGTGGATTTTACCGTCGCCACCACCGCCCGCAGTCGCGCGCGTTTTCACTACTACTGCACGCCGCCTGAGCTGCTGGAACAGCTGAGTGAGCGTAAGCAGTGGGTCGGCCAGGCCGCGCTGGTATTCGGCCGCGAGGATTCCGGCCTGACCAACGAAGAGCTGGCGCTGGCGGATTTGCTGACCGGCGTGCCGATGCAGGCGGATTATCCGTCGCTCAATCTGGGCCAGGCGGTGATGGTGTACTGCTACCAGTTGGCGAGCCTGATGGGCGTCAACGCCGCGCCGCAGGAGGCTGCGGCGCCTGAAGGGCAACTCAGGGCGTTGCGCCACCGCGCCGATGCTTTGTTGGATGCCCTGGAGGTCGGCGATGACCAAAAATTGCGCGACTGGCTGCACCAGCGCCTCGGTGCGTTGCCGCAGCGAGATACGGCGATGCTGCATACGCTGCTGCACGACATCGAAAAAAAACTCGCCAAGTGATAGCGGCTCCAGCAGGCGGTTACTCAGTGTGATCCACTATTAAACCGGCTTTAGGTTGTTTTTTTGTTCTGTCATTTTGCTTTTCACCTGTTGCATCGCGCATTACCGCCGCTGAACGGAAAATAAGCAAAAATAAGAAATCGTTTGACTTGGGATAGCGATTGCTTTAACCAATAGAGGGGACAGAGTATTTCATGAGACAGACAGACAACATGCGCAATATCAGCCTGACTACCACAATTATTACCACCACCGATACCACAGGTAACGGGGCGGGCTGACGCGCACAGGAAACACAGAAAAAAGCCCGCACCTAATCAGTGCGGGCTTTTTTTTCGGCTTAAATTCGGAGAGATCACAAATGCGAGTGCTGAAATTTGGCGGAACCTCGGTAGCGAATGCGGAACGTTTTCTGCGCGTCGCCGACATCATGGAGAGTAACGCGCGTCAGGGACAGGTAGCCACGGTCTTGTCCGCCCCCGCAAAGATCACCAACCATCTGGTGGCGATGATCGACAAAACGGTGGCGGGCCAGGACATTCTGCCGAATATGAGCGACGCCGAGCGGATCTTTGCCGACCTGCTGAGCGGGCTGGCGCAGGCGCTGCCGGGCTTTGAATACGATCGTTTGAAAGGCGTGGTCGATCAGGAATTCGCGCAGCTCAAACAGGTGCTGCATGGCGTCTCGCTGCTGGGGCAGTGCCCGGACAGCGTGAACGCGGCGATCATCTGCCGTGGCGAAAAGCTCTCCATCGCCATCATGGAAGGGGTGTTCCGCGCCAAAGGTTATCCGGTCACGGTGATTAACCCGGTGGAGAAACTGCTGGCGCAGGGCCACTACCTGGAGTCCACCGTGGACATCGCCGAGTCTACGCTGCGCATCGCCGCCGCGGCGATCCCGGCCGATCACATCGTGCTGATGGCCGGTTTCACCGCCGGTAATGACAAGGGCGAGCTGGTGGTGCTGGGCCGCAACGGCTCCGACTATTCCGCCGCGGTGCTGGCCGCCTGCCTGCGCGCCGACTGTTGCGAGATCTGGACCGACGTCGACGGCGTTTATACCTGCGATCCGCGCACCGTGCCGGACGCCAGGCTGCTGAAATCGATGTCGTACCAGGAAGCGATGGAGCTTTCCTATTTCGGCGCCAAAGTGTTACACCCCCGCACCATCACTCCGATTGCCCAGTTCCAAATCCCTTGCCTGATTAAAAACACCTCCAACCCGCAGGCCCCCGGCACGCTGATCGGCAAAGACAGCACCGATGCCGATATGCCGGTGAAGGGCATCACCAACCTGAACAACATGGCGATGATCAACGTCTCCGGCCCGGGCATGAAAGGCATGGTCGGCATGGCCGCACGGGTCTTCGCCGTGATGTCGCGCGCCGGCATTTCGGTGGTGCTGATCACCCAATCCTCTTCCGAATACAGCATCAGCTTCTGCGTGCCGCAGGGTGAACTGCAGCGCGCTCGTCGCGCGCTGGAAGAGGAGTTCTATCTGGAGCTGAAAGACGGCGTGCTGGATCCGCTGGACGTGATGGAACGCCTGGCGATCATCTCGGTGGTCGGCGACGGCATGCGCACCCTGCGCGGCATTTCCGCACGCTTCTTCTCCGCGCTGGCGCGCGCCAACATCAATATCGTCGCCATCGCCCAAGGGTCTTCCGAACGTTCCATTTCGGTGGTGGTCAGCAATGATTCCGCCACCACCGGCGTGCGCGTCAGCCACCAGATGCTGTTCAACACCGATCAGGTGATCGAAGTGTTCGTCATCGGCGTCGGCGGCGTCGGCGGGGCGCTGATCGAGCAGATCTATCGCCAGCAGCCGTGGCTGAAGCAAAAACATATCGATCTGCGGGTGTGCGGCATCGCCAACTCGCGCGTGATGCTGACCAATGTGCACGGCATCGCGCTGGACAGCTGGCGCGACGCGCTGGCCGGCGCGCAGGAACCGTTCAATCTCGGTCGTCTGATCCGGCTGGTGAAGGAATATCACCTGCTGAACCCGGTGATCGTCGACTGTACCTCCAGTCAGGCGGTGGCCGATCAGTACGTGGACTTCCTGGCGGACGGCTTCCATGTGGTGACGCCGAACAAAAAGGCCAACACCTCGTCGATGAACTATTATCAGCAGCTGCGCGCGGCCGCCGCCGGTTCGCATCGCAAGTTCCTGTACGACACCAACGTCGGCGCCGGTCTGCCGGTGATTGAGAACCTGCAAAATCTGCTGAACGCCGGCGATGAGCTGGTGCGTTTCTCCGGCATCCTGTCCGGCTCGCTGTCCTTTATCTTCGGCAAGCTGGACGAAGGGCTGTCGCTGTCGGCGGCGACCCTGCAGGCCCGGGCCAACGGCTACACCGAGCCGGATCCGCGCGACGATCTGTCCGGGATGGATGTGGCGCGTAAGCTGCTGATCCTGGCGCGCGAGGCCGGTTATAAACTGGAACTGAGCGATATCGAGGTCGAGCCGGTGCTGCCGCCATCCTTCGACGCGTCGGGCGACGTGGACACCTTCCTGGCGCGGTTGCCGGAGCTGGATAAAGAGTTCGCGCGCAACGTGGCCAACGCCGCCGAGCAAGGCAAGGTGCTGCGCTATGTCGGCCTGATCGACGAAGGGCGCTGCAAGGTGCGCATTGAGTCGGTGGACGGCAACGATCCGTTGTATAAAGTGAAGAACGGCGAGAACGCGCTGGCCTTCTACAGCCGCTACTATCAGCCGTTGCCGCTGGTGCTGCGCGGCTACGGCGCCGGTAACGATGTGACCGCAGCGGGCGTATTCGCCGATCTGCTGCGCACACTGTCATGGAAGTTGGGAGTTTAATATGGTTAAGGTGTATGCACCGGCCTCGATCGGCAACGTCAGCGTCGGTTTCGACGTGCTGGGCGCGGCGGTTTCGCCGATCGACGGCACGCTGCTGGGCGACTGCGTCAGCGTCGAAGCCGCCGAGACGTTCAGTTTGCAGAATGCCGGGCGCTTCGTCAGCAAGCTGCCGGCCGAGCCGAAAGAGAACATCGTTTATCAATGCTGGGAGCGCTTCTGCCAGGAGATCGGCCGCGAAGTGCCGGTGGCGATGCGTTTGGAAAAGAACATGCCGATCGGATCGGGGCTGGGTTCCAGCGCCTGTTCGGTGGTCGCCGGGCTGATGGCGATGAACGAATTCTGCGATCGCCCGTTGGATAAGACGACGCTGCTCGGCCTGATGGGCGAGCTGGAAGGGCGCATTTCCGGCAGCGTGCATTATGACAACGTGGCGCCTTGCTATTTGGGCGGCCTGCAGCTGATGCTGGAAGAAGAAGGCATTATCAGCCAGGAGGTGCCGTGCTTTGACGATTGGCTGTGGGTTATGGCCTATCCGGGCATCAAAGTGTCCACCGCCGAAGCGCGCGCCATTTTACCCGCGCAATACCGTCGTCAGGATTGCATCAGCCATGGCCGCTATCTGGCCGGCTTTATTCACGCCTGCCATACCCGGCAGCCGCAGCTGGCCGCCAAATTGATGCAGGACGTGATCGCCGAACCGTACCGCACCCGGCTGCTGCCGGGCTTCGCCGAAGCGCGCAAGGCGGCGCAGGAGATCGGCGCGTTGGCCTGCGGCATCTCCGGCTCTGGCCCGACGCTGTTCGCCGTCTGCAATGACGGCGCCACCGCGCAACGCATGGCCGCCTGGCTGCAACAACACTATCTGCAAAACGACGAAGGTTTTGTTCATATTTGCCGTCTGGATACCGCAGGCGCTCGACTACTGGGATAACGCATGAAACTGTACAACCTTAAGGATCACAACGAGCAGGTCAGCTTCGCGCAGGCGATCAAACAAGGCCTGGGCAAGCAACAGGGGCTGTTCTTCCCGCTGGATCTGCCGGAGTTCGAACTGACCGAAATCGACCACCTGCTGGAGCAGGATTTTGTCACCCGCAGCAGCCGCATTTTGTCGGCCTTTATCGGCGAAGAGGTGCCGGAAACGGCGCTGAAGAAACGCGTGCAGGCCGCCTTTGAGTTCCCGGCGCCGGTGGCGAAAGTGACCGATGACGTCTCCTGCCTGGAGCTGTTCCACGGCCCGACGCTGGCGTTCAAAGACTTCGGCGGCCGCTTTATGGCGCAGATGCTGGCGGAAGTGGCCGGCGAGCAGCCGGTGACCATTCTGACCGCCACCTCCGGCGACACCGGCGCCGCCGTGGCGCACGCCTTCTACGGCCTGAAAAACGTACGGGTAGTGATCCTGTATCCGCAGGGCAAAATCAGCCCGCTGCAGGAAAAGCTGTTCTGCACCCTGGGCGGCAACATTCACACCGTGGCGATCGACGGTGACTTCGATGCTTGTCAGGCGCTGGTGAAGCAGGCGTTCGACGATCAGGAATTGAAAGACGCGCTGCACCTGAACTCGGCCAACTCGATTAACATCAGCCGTTTGCTGGCGCAGATTTGCTACTACTTCGAAGCGGTGGCGCAGCTGCCGCAGGAAGCGCGCAATCAGCTGGTGATTTCGGTGCCGAGCGGCAACTTCGGCGATCTGACCGCCGGGCTGCTGGCCAAATCGCTGGGCCTGCCGGTGAAGCGCTTCATCGCCGCCACCAACGCCAACGACACCGTGCCGCGCTTCCTGACCAGCGGCCAGTGGCAGCCGCACGCTACGGTCGCGACGCTGTCCAACGCCATGGACGTCAGCCAGCCGAACAACTGGCCGCGCGTGGAAGAGCTGTTCCGTCGCAAGGTCTGGCAGTTGAAGGAGCTGGGTCACGCGGCGGTCAGCGACGAGACCACCAAAGACACGATGCGTGAGCTGGCCGAGCTGGGCTATATCTCCGAACCGCACGCGGCCATTGCCTACCGCGCGCTGCGTGACCAATTGCAGGAAGGGGAGTTCGGCCTGTTCCTCGGCACCGCGCATCCGGCCAAGTTTAAAGAGAGTGTGGAAGCGATACTCGGCCAGGAACTGCCGTTGCCGAAAGCGCTGGCGCTGCGGGCTGAGCTGCCGCTGCTGTCGCACACGCTGCCGGCCAACTTCGGCGAACTGCGCAAGTTCCTGATGGGGCTGCCTGCCTGAAGTTCGGCAGGCTAAAATGCGAAAAGCCGTCTTGCGACGGCTTTTTTTTATGCCTGCTCCGGGCGTTTGAACACCAGTTCATTGCCTTGCGAGGCGGCTTCGTCGAAGGCGTAGCCTTCCAGGTTGAAGTCCGCCAGCTGCTCGCTGCGCGTCAGGCGGTTTTTGATGATAAAGCGGCTCATCAACCCGCGCGCTTTCTTGGCGTAGAAGCTGATGACCTTGAACTTGCCGTTCTTCTCGTCGAGGAACACCGGTTTGATCAGCGAGCCGTGCAGCTTGGCCGGCTTCACCGCTTTGAAATACTCGTCTGACGCCAGGTTGACCACCACGTCGTCGCCCTGTTGCTCCAGCGCTTCGTTGAGCTTTTTGGTGATCTGATCGCCCCAGAAGCTGTACAGATCTTTGCCCTTCGGGTTTTCCAGCTTGATGCCCATCTCCAGCCGGTACGGCATCATCAGATCGAGCGGGCGCAGTACGCCATACAGGCCGGACAGCATGCGCAGATGCTGCTGGGCGAAGTCGAAATCGGCTTCGTTGAAGTCCTGCGCCTGCAGGCCGGTGTAGACGTCGCCCTTGAACGCCAGCAACGCCTGACGGGCGTTGTCCGGGGTAAATGTCGGTTGCCATTCGCTAAAGCGCGCGGCGTTCAGCCCGGCCAGCTTGTCGCTGATGCTCATCAGGCTGGCGATTTGCGCCGGCGTCAGCTCGCGGCAAATGTTGATAAGCTGCTTAGACTTGTTCAGCAGTTCGGGCTGCGTGAAGCGTTTTGTCGCCAGCGGGCTGTCGTAATCGAGCGTTTTTGCAGGTGAAATAATAACGAGCATGGCCAGATCCTGTTTATCCAAGTGCGCATACTGTAGCAAAAAGCGCGGGAAAAAGGGGCTATCGGTCCAATAGGCGGGGCGCGCATCGCACGCGCCCCGGAATACTCAGCGCGGCGGCTGCTTGTCGTCCCACACGCCCGGCTCCAGCTGCGATTTCAGCTCCGGGTAACGGTTGGCGTCGAAGGTCGGCAGCTTGCCCAGGCGGCGCTGGCGATGGTAGTCGTCGGCCAGCTTCAGCGCGACCCGCGACAGCAGCAAGATAGCCGTCAGGTTGGTGATCGCCATCAGCGCCATGGAGGTATCCGCCATTTTCCACACCAGCGGCAGCTCCGCCAGCGCGCCGAACATCACCATGCCCAGCGCCACACAGCGGAAAATCAATAGGCCGCCTGGGTGGTTGTGCTCGAGGAACACCAGGTTGCTCTCGGCATAGGCGTAGTTGGCGATGATCGACGTAAAGGCGAAGAAGAAGATGGCGATGGCGACGAACGGAGTCCCCCAACTGCCGACGGCGGTCGACAGCGCGCGCTGGGTCAGATCGATGCCGCTGATGCTGTCGGTCGGCTGATCGAGAATGCCGGAAGAGAGGATGATCGCCGCGGTGGCGCTGCAGATGACGATGGTGTCGATAAATACCCCGAGCATCTGCACGTAGCCCTGTGAAGCGGGATGCGGCGGATAAGGCGAGGCGGACGCCGCCGCGTTGGGCGCCGATCCCATGCCGGCTTCATTGGAGAACAGGCCGCGCTGCACGCCCTGGGTCATCGCCTGGGAGATACCGTAACCGACGGCGCCGGCCGCGGCTTCCTGCAGACCGAAGGCGCTTTTGAAGATCAGCGTCAGGATCGCCGGCATGTGCTCGATGTTATGGCCAATCACCCAGAGAGCCAGCAGCAGGTAGGCGCCGGCCATCAGCGGCACCACCAGCTCGGCCACTTTGGCGATGGAGCGGATGCCGCCGAAGATCACCACGCCGCTCAGCAGCACCAGGCCAATACCGACGTGCAGCGGCTGTAAATGGAAGGCGACGGCGGAGGCCTGCGCGATGGAGTTGGCCTGTACGGCGTTGAACACCAGGCCGAAAGCGATGATCAGGAAAATGGAGAACAGCACGCCCATCCAGCGCATGCCGAGTCCCTTTTCCATGTAATAGGCCGGGCCGCCGCGGTAGTTGCCGTTGTCGTCTTTGGTTTTGTAGAGCTGAGCCAGCGAGCTTTCCACAAATGACGTGGCCATGCCGATAAACGCCACCACCCACATCCAGAAGATGGCGCCGGGGCCGCCGGCGGTCAGGGCGATGGCGACGCCGGTCAGGTTGCCGGTGCCGACGCGCGCCGCCAGCGTGGTGCACAGCGCCTGGAAAGAGGAGATGCCGGCGCTGTCGCTTTTATTGCTGTTTTTCAACACCGAGAACATGTGGCTGAAGTGGCGGAGCTGGATAAAACGGGTGCGCAGCGTGAAGTAAATGCCGGTGCCGAGAAGCAGATAAATCAGCACCGACCCCCACAAAATGTTGTTTATAAAATTCATCAGGTCCGTCAAGGGATCCCTCCTCCTTATCGAAATGTCATGCGCACCTGGCAGCATCCACCGCAGGTGAGAAATATTGGCCTATTTTTTACAAGAGCTTAGCTGGAATCGGTCCGGCGTCAGGCGATTAAGATTTTTCGCAGATTAGCGGACGAATTGCATCAATTTTTTCGAATTTAACATAATTTATTCGGGCAATAGCACGTTATTGCCTTTCCATCCGCTCGGTAATGGCGAAAGATATCGGCGTAAACGGTTGCTCGCCCAAGGATAAAACAGATGCTTGCGCGCCGCGGTTTTCCAGCCTTGCGCCGGGCTTGGCGCATGTTATTATCAGGGCAGGGCATGGTTGAACAATGCCAAAAGTTCATGCACAAACGATGAGATAATGCCAACATGACCGACAAATTAACTTCCCTGCGCCAGCTGACTACAGTGGTTGCAGATACGGGTGATATCGCGGCAATGAAGCTGTATCAACCGCAGGACGCCACAACCAACCCTTCGCTGATCCTCAATGCAGCCCAAATTCCTGAATACCGCAAACTGATTGACGAAGCCATCGCCTGGGCGCGCGGCCAGAGCAGCGATCGCGAGCAGCAGATCGCCGACGCCGCCGACAAGCTGGCGGTCAACATCGGTCTGGAGATCCTCAAACTGGTTCCGGGCCGCATCTCCACCGAGGTTGACGCGCGTCTGTCTTACGACACCGTCGCCAGCGTGGCCAAGGCCAAGCGCCTGATCAAGCTGTACAACGAAGCCGGCATCAGCAACGATCGCATTCTGATCAAACTGGCCTCGACCTGGCAGGGCATCCGCGCGGCGGAGCAGTTGGAGAAAGAAGGCATCAACTGTAACCTGACGCTGCTGTTCTCCTTCGCTCAGGCTCGCGCCTGCGCCGAAGCCGGCGTTTACCTGATCTCGCCGTTCGTCGGCCGTATCCTCGATTGGTACAAAGCCAACGGCGACAAGAAAGAGTTCGCACCGCACGAAGATCCGGGCGTGATCTCCGTGACCGAGATTTACCAGTACTACAAACAACACGGTTACAACACCGTGGTGATGGGCGCCAGCTTCCGCAACGTCGGCGAAATCATCGAGCTGGCCGGCTGCGACCGCCTGACCATCGCCCCTGCGCTGCTGAAAGAGCTGGCGGAGAGCGAAGGCGCGCTGGAGCGCAAACTGTCTTACACCGGTGAAGTGAAGGCGCGTCCTGCCGCACTGACCGAACCTGAGTTCTACTGGCAGCACAACCAGGATCCGATGGCGGTCGAGAAACTGACCGACGGCATCCGCAAGTTCGCCGTAGACCAGGGCAAACTGGAAAAAATGATCGCCGACCTGCTGTAATTCCCGCAGATCGCGCAGTAAAAAGGTGGCTCAGGCCACCTTTTTTTATGCCCGACGCTCCCGCCGGCGGGGGAAGCCCTTATACTCTCGGCAATGACAACAGAACGGGAGACGAACCCGTTCGGACCCCATCAGGCTGTAGAGGTTACGCATGGATATTTTACGTATTGGTTTGGTTTCCGTTTCTGACCGCGCTTCCGGCGGCGTTTACCAGGATAAAGGCATTCCGGCGCTGGAGGAGTGGCTGGCCGGCGCGCTGGCGACGCCGTTCAAGCTGGAAACCCGGCTGATCCCCGATGAGCAGACGCAAATTGAACAAACGCTGTGTGAGCTGGTGGACGAAATGGGCTGCCATCTGGTGCTGACCACCGGCGGCACCGGGCCGGCGCGTCGCGACGTCACCCCCGACGCCACGCTGGCGATCGCCGATCGCGTGATGCCCGGCTTCGGCGAGCAAATGCGCCAGATCAGCCTACACTATGTGCCAACGGCAATTCTTTCTCGCCAGGTGGGGGCGATCCGCAAGCAGGCGCTGATCATCAATCTGCCCGGCCAGCCAAAGTCGATCAAGGAAACGCTGGAAGGGGTGAAGGACGAGCAGGGCAATGCTGTGGTGCACGGCATCTTCGCCAGCGTGCCTTATTGCATTCAGCTGCTCGACGGGCCTTATGTCGAAACGCATGCCGCAGTGGTAGCAGCATTTCGGCCAAAGAGCGCGCGTCGCGAGATAAACCTCTAAATTTCAGCAATCTGCGAGATCGGCTTCAGCCCGTTTGGTGTGAAAATAATTTGCCGCTATAGTAAGGATTCTTTTACAGAAAGCCTGCGGCTTTTATTTTTACAGCCTTTACCGACGGTGCCCTATGCCTCACGACACTAATCGCCGGCTGAACCGGCAAGACTACAAAACGCTGACGTTGGCCGCGTTGGGCGGCGCGTTGGAGTTTTACGACTTCATTATCTTCGTATTCTTCGCCGCCGTGGTCGGCGACCTGTTCTTCCCGGCGGACATGCCGGAATGGCTGCGGCTGGTGCAAACCTTCGGCATTTTCGCCGCCGGCTATCTGGCCCGCCCGCTGGGCGGCATCGTGATGGCGCACTTCGGCGATCTGGTCGGCCGCAAAAAGATGTTTACCCTGAGCATTCTGCTGATGGCGTTGCCGACGCTGGCGATGGGCCTGCTGCCGACCTACGCCAGCATCGGCATCGCCGCGCCGCTGTTGCTGCTGCTGATGCGCGTGCTGCAGGGGGCGGCGATCGGCGGTGAGGTGCCGGGCGCCTGGGTCTTCGTCGTCGAACACGTGCCGCGCCGGCGCATCGGTTTCGCCTGCGGCACGCTGACCGCCGGGCTGACGGTGGGTATCCTGCTGGGATCGGTGGTGGCGACGGTGATCAACACCACGCTTAGCCCGCAGAGCATTGCCGGCGGCGGCTGGCGCATTCCATTCCTGCTGGGCGGCATGTTCGGCCTGGTGGCGATGTACCTGCGCCGCTGGCTGCAGGAAACGCCGATCTTCATCGAGATGCAGGCGCGCAAAGCGCTGGCCGAGGAGCTGCCGCTGAAATCGGTGGTGCTCAACCACAAACGGGAAGTGGCGGTGTCGATGCTGCTGACCTGGCTGCTCTCCGCCGGTATCGTGGTGGTGATCCTGATGACCCCGACCTATCTGCAAAAACAGTTCGGCATTGCGCCGGCCCTGACGCTGCAGGCCAACAGCATCGCCACCATCATGCTGATCGCCGGCTGCATCGTCGCCGGTTTGTCGGCCGATCGCTTCGGCGCCAGCAAAACGCTGGTGGTCGGCAGTTTGCTGCTGGCCGGCTGCAGCTGGCTGTTCTATCAGACGGTGGGCGTGCGCCCGGAAATGCTGTTCGCCTGCTATGCGTTGGTGGGTTTCAGCGTAGGCGTGGTGGGGGCCGTGCCGTACGTGATGGTGCGGGCCTTCCCGGCGGAAGTGCGGTTTACCGGCATCTCGTTCTCATATAACGTCTCGTACGCTATTTTTGGCGGTTTAACCCCTATTTTTGTGACGCTGATCATGAAATTAACCCCGTTAGCGCCCGCTTACTATGTGCTGGCGCTGTCGCTTATCGGGCTGCTGCTCGGTGTCTACCTGCATCGCGACCTGAACAGCGAAGCCGGCGAGCGGCGAGCCGGTTCCTACAGCTAAAAAAAAAGCCCTGCATTGCAGGGCTTTTTCGTCAGGGGCGGGCGATTACGCCGTGACCGGCGATGCCGCGACGCGGGCCGAGGCCGGTTCGCCAATCGGCAGCACGGTGCGGCCGTATTGCTCGTTGAGCACTTCGGCCATCGCCAGGTAGATGGCGCTGGCGCCGCAGATGATGCCCTCATAACCGGCGAAGGTCAGCAGCGCGTGGTTGCCGGTGATGTTGCCGACGGCCAGCAGGGCGAACAGCAGCGTCAGGCTGGCGAACACGAACTGCAGCACGCGGTTGGCGCCCAGGGTGCCGAAGAACATGAACAGGGTGAAGACGCCCCACAGCGCCAGGTAGATGCCCAACACGTGCGCCTCGGTGGCTTCCGCCAGGCCCAAACGCGGCAGCAGCAGCAGGCCGACCAGGCTCAGCCAGAAGCTGCCGTAGGCGGTGAATGCGGTCATGCCGAAGGTGTTGCCCTTCTTGTACTCCAGCAGACCGGCCAGGATCTGGGCCAGGCCACCGAAGAAAATCCCCATGCTGATGATGGCGGAGTTCAGTGGGAAAAAGCCCGCGTTGTGCAGGTTCAGCAAGACGGTGGTCATCCCGAAGCCCATCAGGCCGAGAGGGCCGGGATTCGCCAACTTGTTGGTGTGCATAAGTCCTCTGCGATAACAGAAAATTAACGGAAACAGCGAAGTAAAATCATAAATGGTCTGAATGGCCAAAAAATCGAAGTTTTCCATCAGAGCGCGCGCATCATAATGATCCCCGCAGCCGGAAACAATGATCTGAATGACGATAAAAAAAGAAATTTTTTTTGCCTTGCCCCTTGATGCCGAGCTGGATGGCCCCATCTTATTTGCAACCGCAGCTGCTAACCGCGGGTCGCACTGAGATATCGGGCAGTTGAAAAGCAAAAAATCGCCCGCATATAGGTTAGCAACCTGACTGACTTATGAATTTTTTAGTGGAGACGTTTAGATGGGCAAAATTATTGGTATCGACCTGGGTACTACCAACTCTTGCGTAGCAATTATGGATGGTGCCAAGGCACGCGTGCTGGAAAACGCCGAGGGCGACCGCACCACTCCTTCTATTATCGCATATACCCAGGACGGTGAAACTCTGGTTGGCCAGCCGGCTAAGCGTCAGGCAGTGACCAACCCTGAAAACACCCTGTTCGCCATCAAGCGCCTGATCGGCCGCCGCTTCCAGGATGAAGAAGCGCAGCGCGACAAAGCGATCATGCCTTACAAAATCATCGAAGCCGACAACGGCGACGCCTGGCTGGAAGTGAAAGGCCAGAAAATGGCTCCGCCGCAGATCTCTGCGGAAGTGCTGAAGAAAATGAAGAAAACGGCGGAAGATTACCTGGGCGAACCGGTAACTGAAGCGGTTATCACCGTACCGGCTTACTTCAACGACGCCCAGCGTCAGGCGACTAAAGACGCCGGCCGCATCGCGGGTCTGGAAGTCAAGCGCATCATCAACGAACCGACCGCGGCGGCCCTGGCCTACGGCCTGGACAAAGAAGTCGGCAACCGCACCATCGCGGTTTATGACCTGGGCGGCGGTACTTTCGATATCTCCATCATCGAAATCGACGACGTTGACGGCGAAAAAACCTTCGAAGTGCTGGCGACCAACGGTGACACCCACCTGGGCGGCGAAGACTTCGACAGCCGTCTGATCAACTACCTGGTGGAAGAGTTCAAGAAAGATCAGGGCATCGATCTGCGCAACGATCCGCTGGCGATGCAGCGTCTGAAAGAAGCCGCCGAGAAAGCGAAGATCGAACTGTCTTCCGCTCAGCAGACCGACGTTAACCTGCCGTACATCACGGCAGATGCGACCGGTCCAAAACACATGAACATCAAGGTGACTCGCGCCAAACTCGAGTCGCTGGTTGAAGATTTGGTGGCGCGCTCCATCGAGCCGCTGAAAGTGGCGCTGAAAGACGCAGGCCTGTCGGTTTCCGACATCCAGGACGTGATCCTGGTGGGCGGCCAGACCCGTATGCCAATGGTGCAGAAGAAAGTCGCAGACTTCTTCGGCAAAGAGCCGCGTAAAGACGTGAACCCGGACGAAGCGGTTGCCGTGGGCGCTGCGGTACAGGGCGGCGTGTTGGCCGGTGATGTGAAAGACGTTCTGCTGCTGGACGTTACCCCGCTGTCGCTGGGTATCGAAACCATGGGCAGCGTGATGACGCCGCTGATCACCAAAAACACCACGATCCCGACCAAGCACAGCCAGGTGTTCTCTACTGCGGAAGACAACCAGTCTGCGGTCACCATCCACGTGCTGCAGGGTGAGCGTAAGCGCGCCAGCGATAACAAATCTCTGGGCCAGTTCAACCTGGACGGCATCCAGGCGGCACCGCGCGGCATGGCGCAGATCGAAGTCACCTTCGACATCGATGCCGACGGCATTCTGCACGTGTCTGCCAAAGACAAGAACACCGGTCGTGAGCAGAAGATCACCATCAAGGCGTCTTCTGGCCTGAACGAGGACGAAATCCAGAAAATGGTGCGCGACGCCGAGCTGAACGCTGAAGCTGACCGCAAGTTCGAAGAGCTGGTACAGACTCGCAACCAGGCGGATCACCTGATCCACGGCACGCGCAAACAGCTGGAAGAAGCGGGCGACAAACTGCCGGCGGAAGACAAAACGGCGATCGAAGCGGCGCTGAAAGATCTGGAAGCGGCGGTGAAAGGCGAAGACAAAGCCGAGATCGAAGCGAAGACCCAGGCGTTGGTGCAGGTTTCCGGCAAGCTGCTGGAAATGGCTCAGGCGCAGCAGGCTCAGCAGGGTGCTGACGCCGGCGCGGACAACGCGGCGCAGAAAGAAGACGACGTGGTTGACGCCGAGTTCGAAGAAGTTAAAGACAAAAAATAATCGCCCTTAAGCGGGCACGGGGCGGCCGAGATGCCGCTCCCGGAAACCAGCACGGGCGTCGAGGCAACTCTGCGCCCGTGCACGCATGTTAAGGGTAAGCGAAAGAATGGCGAAGAAAGACTATTACGAGATTCTCGGCGTCAGCAAGACGGCGGATGAACGTGAGATCAAAAAGGCGTACAAACGCCTGGCGATGAAATACCATCCTGACCGCAACCAGGAGCAAGACGCCGAAACCAAGTTTAAAGAAGTTAAAGAAGCTTACGAAGTCCTGACCGACGACCAGAAACGCGCGGCTTACGATCAGTACGGGCACGCGGCCTTTGAACAGGGCGGCATGGGCGGCGGCGGCTTTGGCGGCGGCGCCGACTTCAGCGATATCTTTGGCGACGTGTTTGGCGACATCTTTGGCGGAGGCCGCCGTCAGCGCGCCAGCCGCGGTTCCGATCTGCGCTATAACATGGAGCTGACCCTCGAGGAAGCGGTACGTGGCGTCACCAAAGAGATCCGCATCCCGACGCTGGAAGAGTGCGACGTCTGCCACGGCAGCGGCGCCAAGCCGGGCAGTTCGCCGGTCACCTGCCCAACTTGTCATGGTCAGGGCCAGGTGCAGATGCGTCAGGGCTTCTTCACCGTGCAGCAGGCGTGTCCGCATTGCCATGGCCGCGGTCAGATCATCAAAGATCCGTGCAACAAATGCCATGGCCACGGCCGGGTAGAAAAATCCAAAACGCTGTCGGTGAAAATTCCGGCCGGCGTGGATACCGGCGATCGCATCCGCCTGGCGGGTGAAGGCGAAGCCGGCGAGCACGGCGCACCGGCGGGCGATCTGTACGTTCAGGTGCAGGTGAAGGCGCACCCGATCTTCGAGCGTGAAGGCAACAACCTGTACTGCGAAGTGCCGATCAACTTTGCCATGGCGGCGCTGGGCGGCGAGATTGAAGTGCCGACGCTGGATGGCCGGGTGAAACTGAAGGTGCCTTCGGAGACCCAAACCGGCAAGCTGTTCCGCATGCGCGGCAAGGGCGTGAAATCGGTGCGCGGCGGCAGCCAGGGCGACCTGCTGTGTCGCGTGGTGGTGGAAACCCCGGTCAATCTGAACGACAAGCAGAAGCAGCTGTTGCGTGAGCTGGAAGAGAGCCTTGGCGGCCCGTCCGGCGACAAGAACAGCCCGCGTTCGAAGAGCTTCTTCGACGGGGTGAAAAAGTTCTTTGACGATCTGACTCGCTAACCTTCTGTTTCTGTTAGCTTATGCGCGAACCCCGGGCTTCTGTCCCGGGGTTTTTATTTGCGCGCCAAACCGCTAATCCCTTATATAAATGTGACTTATTCGTGCTTTTTATCGGTTTTTTCGAGCTGTTTAGCATTTATAAACTTATTTTTTCGAACTAAAACGCCCTCTATACTCACTTCATGACTGTGCTTCGCAGGGCGCTACGCCTTGCTCAGATTTGGAGAGACGTATTGTGACCAACATCATTCGTCAATTTTTACGTCAGGAAGCCGCGGGCGGCATCATCCTGATCGCGGCGGCGATCGTCGCTTTGATCATGGCCAACAGCCCGGCGCAGGGGATCTACCAGGCATTCCTTAACCTGCCGGTGATGGTGAAGGTAGCTTCGCTGGAGATCGCCAAGCCGCTGCTGCTGTGGATCAACGACGGGCTGATGGCCATCTTCTTCCTGGTGGTGGGGCTTGAGGTCAAGCGCGAGCTGATGCAAGGCTCACTGTCCGGGCGTGACAAGGCGGTGTTTCCGGCGATCGCCGCACTGGGCGGCATGCTGGCGCCGGCGCTGATTTACCTGTTGTTCAACGGCGCGGATGAAGTTACCCGCCAGGGTTGGGCGATCCCGGCCGCGACCGATATCGCCTTCGCGTTGGGCGTGATGGCGTTGCTGGGCAACCGCGTGCCGACCAGCCTGAAAGTGTTCCTGTTGGCGCTGGCGATCATCGATGACCTGGGCGTGATCATCATCATCGCGCTGTTCTACACCCACGAAGTGTCGATGATCGCGCTGGGCGTGGCGGCCGCGGCGACGGTGCTGCTGGCGGTGATGAACTGGCGCGGCGTGGGCAAAACCTCGTTGTATATGATGGTCGGCCTGGTGTTGTGGGTGGCGATCCTCAAGTCCGGGGTGCACGCGACGCTGGCCGGGGTGATCGTCGGCTTTATGATCCCGCTGAACGTGAAGAAGGGGCTATCGCCGTCGGAAACGCTGGAGCATGAGCTGCACCCGTGGGTGGCGTTCATGATCCTGCCGCTGTTCGCTTTCGCCAACGCCGGGGTCTCTCTGCAGGGCGTATCGCTGGAGGGATTGACCTCGCTGCTGCCGGTTGGGATTGCGGCCGGTCTGTTTATCGGCAAGCCGCTGGGGATTTTCCTCTTCAGCCTGCTGGCGGTGAAAATGGGCATTGCCCGCTTGCCTGAGGGGATCGGCTTCAAACAGGTGTTTGCCGTTTCGGTGCTCTGTGGTATTGGTTTCACCATGTCGATTTTCATCGCCTCGCTGGCGTTCGGCGAGGCCGATGCGGCGCTCAGCACCTATTCCCGTCTGGGGATCCTGTTGGGCTCCACCGCCGCGGCGGTGGCGGGGTACGGATTACTGCGTCTGGCGTTGCCGCGCGTGCGTTAATCCTGCCGGTGCCCGGCAGGGGCGCACAATAAAATGGCTGGTCGGAGCTGTGCGGTATAAAATATGTGCAGCTTCGGCCGTTCTTCGTTGGGACTAATGGGGCTATACGTTGTCTGAAGCAGGGAAAGGAAGTTTGTCGCTCGTCACGGCACACCGTTTGCCGCTGCGAAACGTTGTTAAGGAGAGCCGCTCGTGAGGATGTCGCATATCAACTTTAATCACCTTTACTATTTCTGGCAGGTCTGCAAGGCCGGTTCCGTGGTCGGCGCCGCTGAAGCGTTGTTCCTGACGCCGCAGACCATCACCGGCCAGATCAAAGCGCTGGAAGAGCGGTTGGACGGCAAGCTGTTCAAGCGCCAGGGGCGCGGGTTGGTGCCTTCGGAGCTGGGGCAGCTGGTGTTCCGCTATGCCGACAAGATGTTCATGCTCAGCCAGGAAATGCTGGATATCGTCAACTACCGCAAAGAGTCCAACCTGTTGTTCGACGTCGGCGTGGCGGATGCGCTGTCGAAGCGGCTGGTCAGCCAGGTATTGGAAACGGCGGTGGTGGTGGACAACGAGCAGATCCACCTGCGTTGTTTTGAATCGACACACGAGATGCTGCTGGAGCAGCTCAGCCAGCACAAGCTGGATATGATCCTGTCGGATTGCCCGGTGGACTCCAGCCAGCAGGAAGGGCTGTTCTCGCTGAAGCTGGGCGAGTGCGGCATCAGTTTCTTCTGCCGCCAGCCGGCGCCGGAGTTGCCGTTCCCGGCCTGTCTGGAGCAGCGCAAGTTGCTGATCCCCGGCCGCCGCTCGATGCTGGGGCGCAAGCTGCTTAACTGGTTCAATACGCAGGGCATTCAGGTGGAGATCCTGGGCGAGTTCGACGATGCGGCGCTGATGAAGGCCTTCGGCATGTACCACAACGCGATTTTCGTGGCGCCGACGCTGTATGCGCAGGATACCTACAACGATGACAACGTGGTGGAGATTGGGCGCATCGACAGCGTGCAGGAGGAGTATTACATTATCTTCGCCGAGCGCATGATCCAGCATCCGGCGGTGCAGCGGGTGTGCAACAAAGACTTCTCGGCGCTGTTTTCCTGCTAGCGGTTCACTGAACGCAGGGCGTAAAAAAACCGGCCTGAGCCGGTTTTTTTATCAAGCAGATAACGAAATGCTTATTGCATTGCGTTGATGCGTGCAGTCAGGTTTGACTTATGACGCGCTGCTTTGTTTTTGTGGATCAGGCCTTTAGCTGCCTGACGGTCCACCAGTGGCTGCATTACCAGGAATGCATTTTGTGCTGCTTCTTTGTCGCCAGCTGCGATAGCTGCGTCTACCTTCTTGATGAAGGTACGCACCATTGAGCGACGGCTTGCGTTATGCTTGCGGCGTTTCTCAGACTGTACGGCGCGTTTCTTAGCTGATTTGATATTAGCCAAGGTCCAACTCCCAAATATATTCTATTGAGGACAATTCAAAGGCCGAGGAATATGCCCTTTTAGCCTTCGTTTGTCAATGGATTTGTGCAAATAAGCGCCGTTTGTACAGGCGGCACTCGCTACGTTGTGATGGCGCAGGATTTTACCAGCTTCGCTCTTGGGAATACAGTGTTTCGCGAGAAAATTCGCCAATGATTTGCCGCGGCGGGCGCAAGCCGTTGGCCGCGGTCGAGAATCGGCCCGGCGGCGCGGGATAAACTGCGGTGAAGCCGTTTCACGCGCAGATTATCTCCGGTATGGTATGTCTATTACATAAAGGCACCAATCGCGGGTTAACCTTACCGGCTGTACAAGGTATAATCCGCCGATTTCCACTGTTTTGAGCCAGCTATGGAGCTAATTCGCGGCATTCACAATATCCGGGCGCGCCACCATGGTTGCGTGCTCACCATCGGCAACTTTGACGGCGTACACCGCGGTCATCAGGCGCTGCTGGAGCAGTTGAAGCAACAAGGGCAACGCCTCGGGCTGCCGGTGATGGTCATGATCTTTGAGCCGCAGCCGCTGGAGATGTTCGCCGCAGACAAGGCGCCGGCCCGTTTGACGCGCCTGCGCGATAAGGCCAACTATCTGGCGCAGGCGGGCGTTGATTACCTGCTGTGCGTCAAGTTCGATCCGCGTTTTGCCGCCAACACCGCGCAGGCGTTCGTCGCCGAGCTGCTGGTGGAGAAGCTCGGCGTCAAATTCCTGATGGTGGGGGATGATTTTCGCTTTGGCGCCGGGCGTCAGGGCGATTTTCCGCTATTACAGCAGGCCGGAAAAGAGTACGGCTTCGACGTGGTCAGCACCCCGACCTTCCGCGAAGGCGACCGGCGCATCAGCAGTACGGCGATCCGCACTGCGCTGAGCGAGGACGATCTGCCGCTGGCGGAGACCCTGTTGGGCCACCCGTACAGCATCTCCGGGCGCGTGGTACACGGCGATGAGCTGGGCCGCACCATCGGCTTCCCGACCGCCAACCTGCCGCTCAAGCGCCTGGTGGCGCCGGTGAAAGGGGTGTATGCGGTGGAGGTGTACGGCCTGGGGCCGCAGCCGCTGCCGGGCGTGGCCAACATCGGCACGCGCCCGACCGTCGCCGGCGTGCGCCAGCAGCTGGAAGTGCATCTGCTGGATGTCACAATGGATCTTTACGGGCGCCATATTGAGGTGGTGCTCCGCGCAAAATTGCGCAACGAACAACGGTTTGCTTCGCTCGATGCCCTGAAGCAGCAAATCGCCAATGATGTGGTGACGGCCCGGAAGTTCTTCGGGTTAAAAACACTGGTTTAATCGTTTACCCTAAACAATTCGAGTTGCACCGCGGCGGCAACCGCGCGAACCCCGATGAGCTTGCACAGGCAAGTGATTCGGGTGAGAAAGGGCGGCCGACAAAGATGCAGCTTGAAGTGTGACGGGTAAATAGCCGAAAACGGAAACGAGAATCTCATGAGTGACTACAAGAATACCCTGAACTTGCCGGAAACAGGGTTCCCGATGCGCGGCGATCTCGCCAAGCGCGAGCCTGGCATGCTGCAACGTTGGTATGAACAGGATCTGTACGGGATTATTCGTACTGCCAAAAAGGGCAAAAAAACCTTCATTTTGCATGACGGCCCTCCGTATGCGAACGGCAGCATTCACATTGGTCACTCGGTTAACAAGATTCTCAAAGACATTATCATCAAGTCGAAAGGGATGGCCGGCTTCGACTCGCCTTATGTGCCGGGTTGGGATTGCCACGGCCTGCCTATCGAACTGAAGGTTGAGCAGCTGTACGGCAAACCGGGCGAGAAGCTGACGGCGGCCGAGTTCCGCCAGAAGTGCCGCGAGTACGCGGCCGAGCAGGTTGAAGGCCAGAAGAAGGACTTCATCCGCCTGGGCGTGCTGGGCGACTGGGATCGTCCATACCTGACCATGGACTTCAAAACCGAAGCCAACATCATCCGCGCGCTGGGCAAGATCATCAGCAACGGCCACCTGCTGAAAGGCGCCAAGCCGGTTCACTGGTGCACCGACTGCGGCTCGTCGCTGGCGGAAGCGGAAGTGGAGTATTACGACAAGACTTCGCCGTCGATCGACGTGTCCTTCCATGCGGCCGACGCGGCTGCCGTGGCGGCCAAGTTCGGCGTGAGCCACTTCAACGGCGCCATCTCGCTGGTTATCTGGACCACCACGCCGTGGACCTTGCCGGCCAACCGCGCGATCTCGCTGCACCCGGACTTCACCTATCAACTGGTGCAGGTTGACGGCCAGTGCCTGATCCTGGCGGCCGAACTGGTGGAAAGCGTGATGAAACGCGCCGGCATCACCGAGTGGACGGTGCTGGGCAGCTGCAAAGGCGCCGATCTGGAGCTGCTGCGCTTCAAACACCCGTTCATGGACTTCGACGTGCCGGCAATCCTCGGCGAGCATGTGACCCTGGACGCCGGTACCGGTGCGGTGCACACAGCGCCGGGTCACGGCCCGGACGACTTCGTGATCGGCCAGAAATACGGCCTGGAAGTGGCCAACCCGGTAGGGCCGAACGGCTGCTACCTGACCGGCACCTACCCGCTGCTGGACGGCAAGTTCGTCTTCAAGGCCAACGATCTGATCGTCGATCTGCTGCGCGAGAAAGGCGCGCTGCTGCACGTCGAGAAGTTCCTGCACAGCTATCCGTGCTGCTGGCGCCACAAGACGCCAATCATCTTCCGCGCCACGCCGCAATGGTTCATCAGCATGGATCAGAAAGGCCTGCGTCAGCAGTCGCTGGAAGAGATCAAGGGCGTGCAGTGGATCCCGGATTGGGGCCAGGCGCGCATCGAGATGATGGTGGCCAACCGCCCGGACTGGTGCATCTCGCGTCAGCGTACCTGGGGCGTGCCGATGTCGCTGTTCGTGCACAAAGAGACCGAGCAGCTGCACCCGCGCACCGTTGAGCTGATGGAAGAAGTGGCCAAGCGCGTCGAGCAAGACGGCATTCAGGCCTGGTGGGATCTGGACGCGGCCGACATCCTCGGCGCGGAAGCCGCCGACTACGTGAAAGTGCCGGATACGCTGGACGTGTGGTTCGATTCCGGTTCTACCCACGCCTCCGTTGTCGACGTGCGTCCTGAATTCAACGGCCACGGCGCCGACATGTATCTGGAAGGCTCCGACCAACACCGCGGCTGGTTCATGTCATCGCTGATGATTTCCACCGCGATGAAGGGCAAGGCGCCATACAAGGAAGTGCTGACCCACGGCTTCACCGTCGACGGCCAGGGCCGCAAGATGTCCAAGTCGATCGGCAACACCGTCAGCCCGCAGGACGTAATGAACAAGCTGGGCGGCGACATTCTGCGTCTGTGGGTGGCGTCGACCGATTACACCGGCGAGATCGCGGTGTCCGACGAGATCCTCAAGCGTTCCGCCGACTCTTACCGCCGCATCCGCAACACCGCGCGCTTCCTGCTGGCCAACCTGAACGGGTTCGAGCCAAGCACCGATTGCGTGGCGCCGGAAGACATGGTGGTGCTGGATCGCTGGGCGGTCGGCCGCGCGCTGGCGGCGCAGCAGGATATCGAGCAGGCTTATGCCAACTACGATTTCCACGAAGTGGTGCAGCGCCTGATGCAGTTCTGTTCGGTCGAGATGGGCTCCTTCTACCTGGATATCATCAAGGATCGTCAGTATACCGCCAAGAGCGACAGCGTCGCCCGCCGCAGCTGCCAGACCGCGCTGTATCACATCGTCGAAGCGCTGGTGCGCTGGATGGCGCCGATCATGTCGTTCACCGCAGACGAGATCTGGGGCTTCATGCCGGGCAAACGCGCGCAGTACGTGTTCACCGAAGAGTGGTACGACGGCCTGTTCGGGCTGGCGGAAGGCGAGCCGATGAACGACGCTTTCTGGGCTGAGCTGCTGAAAGTGCGCGGCGAAGTGAACAAGGTGCTGGAGCAGGCGCGTGCGGACAAACGCCTCGGCGGTTCGCTGGAAGCGGCGGTGACGCTGTATGCCGACAGCGAGTTGGCGGCGCGTCTGAACAGCCTGCAGGATGAGCTGCGCTTTGTGCTGCTGACCTCTGCGGCAAGCGTTGCGCCATTGGCGGAGGCGCCGGCCGACGCGCAGGCCTCCGAGCTGCTGAAAGGGCTGAAGATCGCCTTCAGCACGGCGCCAGGTGAGAAGTGCCCGCGCTGCTGGCATTACACCACCGATATCGGCCTGGTGGCGGAGCATGCAGACATCTGCGGCCGCTGTGTGAGCAACGTCGCCGGTGACGGCGAGAAGCGTAACTTTGCCTGAGAACTTGCGCCTGATGAGTAAACCAATTTGTTCGACCGGCCTGCGTTGGCTGTGGGTTGTAGTGGCGGTGCTGGCGCTGGATTTTGGCAGCAAACAGTGGATCCTCGCTAACTTTACGCTGGGCCAGTCCCAGCCGTTGATCCCGTCGTTCAACCTGTTTTACGCGCGCAACTACGGCGCCGCGTTCAGCTTCCTGGCCGATCATGGCGGTTGGCAACGCTGGTTCTTCGCCGGCATCGCCATCGCCATCGTCGCGGTGCTGCTGGTGATGATGTACCGCAGCGCGGCGCAGCAGAAGCTGAACAACATCGCCTACGCCTTTATCATCGGCGGGGCGTTGGGCAACCTGTTCGATCGCCTGTGGCACGGTTTCGTGGTCGATTTCATCGACTTTTACGTCGGTGACTGGCACTACCCGACCTTCAATCTGGCGGACAGCTTTATCTGCGTGGGCGCGGCGATGATCGTGCTGGAAGGTTTCCTGTCGCCGGCGAACAAAGGCGCAAAGAGCAAAGGTGAGTAATATGACGGCTCAGGTTATCAGTGACAGCGCGGTGCTGGTTCACTTTACGCTGAAACTGGAAGACGGTTCGACCGCCGAATCCACCCGCAGCAGCGGCAAACCGGCGCTGTTCCGCCTGGGTGACGGCAGCCTGTCGGCGCCGCTGGAAGAGCAGCTGCTCGGCCTGCGCGCGGGCGACAAGCGCGCCTTTACCCTGCAGCCGGAAGCGGCGTTCGGCGCGGAGAACCCGGATCTGGTCCAGTTCTTCTCGCGCCGCGACTTCGCGGAAACCGGCGTGCCGGACGTGGGCACCATCATGCTGTTTACCGCGATTGACGGCAGCGAAATGCCGGGCGTGGTGCGCGCGGTGGCGGAAGATTCGATCACCGTCGATTTCAACCATCCGCTGGCGGGCCATCCGGTGACCTTCGACATCGAAGTGCTGGAGATCGATCCGCAGCAGGAGGAGACGCATGCAAATATTGCTGGCTAACCCGCGCGGCTTCTGCGCCGGGGTTGATCGTGCGATCAGCATCGTGGAACGCGCGCTGGAGCTGTATGGCGCGCCGATCTACGTACGGCATGAAGTGGTGCACAACCGCTACGTGGTCGACAGCCTGCGTGAGCGTGGCGCCGTGTTTATCGAAGAGATCGCCGAAGTGCCGGACGGCTCTATCCTGATCTTCTCGGCGCACGGCGTGTCTCAAGCCGTGCGCGCCGAAGCCAAGGCGCGCGATCTGACCATGCTGTTCGACGCCACCTGTCCGCTGGTGACCAAGGTGCATATGGAAGTGGCGCGCGCCAGCCGCCGCGGCACCGAAGCGATTCTGATCGGCCATGCCGGGCACCCGGAGGTGGAAGGCACCATGGGCCAGTACAGCAACCCGCAGGGCGGCATGTACCTGGTCGAATCGCCGGAAGACGTGTGGAAGCTGCAGGTGAAAGACGAAAACAACCTGTGCTTCATGACGCAGACCACGCTGTCGGTTGATGATACCTCGGACGTGATCGACGCGCTGCGTCAGCGCTTCCCGAGCATTATCGGTCCGCGCAAGGATGACATTTGCTACGCCACCACCAACCGTCAGGAAGCGGTGCGTAACCTGGCCGGCGATGCGGACGTGGTGCTGGTGGTGGGGTCGAAGAACTCTTCCAACTCTAACCGTCTGGCCGAACTGGCGCAGCGCGTGGGCAAACCGGCTTATTTGATCGATTCGGCGGCGGATATTCAGGAAAGTTGGCTGAGCGAAGCGCGCAACATCGGCGTCACCGCCGGCGCTTCGGCGCCGGACGTGCTGGTGCAGGAGGTGATCTCTCGCCTGAAAGCGCTGGGCGGCGTCGACGTGCATGAAATCAGCGGGCGTGAAGAGAACATCGTGTTCGAAGTGCCGAAAGAGCTGCGCGTGGACGTCCGGCAGATTGACTGAGGTGCGTGAGTGAATGACAACGGGGAGCTTAGGCTTCCCGTTTTTTTTGGAATGCCAGCGGCATTAAAAATAAAATGCTGAGCATATTCAAATTTTCTGCTAACTAAAGCCAAATTTATTCTGAGTATTTGAAATAGCGGTGGCGTCATTAATTATATAGGCTGAATGAAGTCATTAAATAGAATATCATTAGGCTGCAATCTAAATAGGGCCTGGTGTCGTCAACGTGATTACAATAATTACAATAGTGGTCTTGCAGATGTTTCTTATTTTATTCTTGTCGAATCTGTTCTAGGTCGTTTAATCCTTTCTCCTTTAAATAGAGCTTCATATGCTCCAGCAATCGCCGGACTTTTAATGGCTGGATCTCCCGTCGCGGCATAATGGCATAGCAATTAATTTCCGGTAATCGCCAGTCGGGCAATATTTCAATCAGCTCGCCGCTGCGCAACTCTCGCTCGACGTTGGCGAAGAAATTGCGAATGATGCCTTTGCCGGTCAGCGCCAGCTCCTTCATCGCCATGCCGCTGTTGGTGAACAGTCGCCCGGTCATGCGCATGCGGTGCTCGCCGCCGTCGCGATGGATCAGGCGAACAAACTGCGGATTGCCGAGCGGCGTAAAGGTGACCCAGTGATGTTGCGTCAGCGCCTGCGGCGAATCCGGCACCCCGTAGTTCGCCAGGTAGGCCGGGGAGGCGCACAGGACTTCGCGGCAGCGCGCCAGCCGCGTGGAGACGTAGCTGGAGTCAGCCAGCGCGCCGCCGCGTATCGCCAGATCGATGCGTTGCGCGATGAGGTCTATTCTCTCATCGTGGATTTCCAACCGCAGCGTGATGCGCGGGTGTTCGTCGAGGAAGCTCTGCAGCGCCGGCACCAGATAATGGGTGGCGAATTCGGTCGAGGTGGCGACGCGCAGTTCACCGACCAGCTCGCCGCGCAGCGCGGCGATCCGCTGTTGCCCGCGCTCGGCGGCGTGGATCATCAACAGACAATCTTCATAAAAGCACAATCCGGCTTCGGTCAGGCTCAATGAACGCGTCGATCGCAACAGTAATTGAATACCCAGATGTTCCTCCAGCTGGCGAATATGCTGGCTGACGGCCGATGTCGTCATGCCCAATTCTTTTGCCGCCATGCTGAATGCGCCACAATCGACCACTTTTGAGAAAATGGCCATGCGTTTTAAAATATTGCTCATAGTTTGTTAAGCACAACTTAACCTAGATTGTGAATTATACGGGCTAATAATATAGCACCATCTTTCCTATATTGCCTGAAGCATATAAACGCCGGGCTGATTATTATTTTGCATGCGCTTTATCTCTTTTTGATAAATCTTATTGCGCTTGCCAATAATACACCCGCGCCACATCGCAACAGGAGCTCATTGTGGATAGCGCACAGAAAAAAGAAGAGATAGCATTAAAAATCCTACGTGAATTATTGCAATATCGACGTCGTCTCATCGCCGACGATGCTTCTCTGGCTGAAGAGGAGCGGCAGGTCACTCAGGTGCAATTGCCGCGCATTCGGGCATTCATTGAAAACGACCAGCGCATCGAATTCGTGCTGCCGGCTTTTCCGACCAAGTCACCCAACGCCAATAAAGTGATAGGCGCGGTGCCGGACATGGCGGAGCGGCTGTCGCTGATCTTCCTCAACTCGCTGTGCCAGCGCATTCAACTCTATTACCCGCCGGGCGCGCATATCGTTATCTGTTCCGACGGCCACGTGTTCGGCGATCTGATCCGCGTCAGCGACGAAGCGATCAACCATTATCAACGTGAGATTGAAAGCCTGCTGCATGAAGTGGGCGCAACCCACCTGAGCGTGTTCAACCTCGGTGATGTCAAAGGCCTGGCGGAGCATACCGATGACTACGATCTGCTGCGCCGGCTGTTGGTGGACGGTTATGCCGAATCGGAAGAGGCGATCAAGCGCCAGCTGATGCAGGACGAGCAGGGATTAATGCTGTATCGCGCCATCACGCGCTTCTTATATGAAGACAGCCTCCTGCCGGGCTACAGCGGTTCCAACGCCGCGCTGCAAAAAGACGCCAAACGGCGCGCCTGCGGCGTTATCCAGCGCAGCTGGGCCTGGGGCAACCTGCTGGCCCAGCATTTCCCGGCGGCGATCCGCCTGTCGATTCACCCGCAGCCGGCCGACAGCCTGAAGATAGGCATCCACATGATGCCGACCAAAGACGACTGGCTGACACCGTGGCATGGCGTGGCGGCCAACGTGAACGGCCAGTTCGTGCTGATGAAGCGTAAAGACGCGCAGAGCCTGGACGGCGAGTTGGTTGAGATCCGCGGCACGCCGAGCCATTACCTGATCGAACAACCGCAGATGGCCTGAGGCCGCTGCATGCTTTTGTGCCCGAAATCCTGACGGGCGCCTTTTTGACGGCACGTTGCCGTGTGAGCAGCACATTCGATGCAAGGAGAATCACCATGAACAACCAACCGCTTAATTGCCACATTCAACCGAACACCCCGTTCGGCGCGATCCTGACGCCGCAGCATCCGGGGCAAAAGGTCAGCGAGCTGCCGGTGGCGGCGCTGCGAGCGCTGGCGCAGGAGCACCACTTGCTGGTGCTGCGCGGATTCGACTCCGGTTTCAGCGAGCCGGAAGTCCTGACTCGCTATGCCGAACAGTGGGGCGAGATCATGATGTGGCCGTTCGGTGCGGTGCTGGACGTGAAGGAACATCCGGACGCCAAGGATCATATCTTCGACAGCAGCTACGTCCCGCTGCATTGGGATGGCATGTATAAGCCGACCATCCCCGAGTTCCAGTTATTCCACTGCGTGGCGGCGCCGTCGCCGGACGAAGGCGGATGTACCACCTTCGTCGACACCACGCGCTTGCTGGCCAATGCGGACGAAGCGTTGCTGGAGCAGTGGCTGTCGGTGTCTATCACCTACCGCATCAAGCAGGTGGTGCATTACGGCGGTGAAGTCTGTTCGCCGCTGGTGGTGCAGCACCCGAACGGCAGAGGATTGATCATGCGCTACAATGAACCGCCGACGGAGGGGAAAAAATTCCTCAACCAGCACGCGCTGGAATATCACGGCGTGCCGGCGCAGCAGCAGGAACAGTTCCACCGTACTCTGCAGCAGCACCTGTACGATCCGCGTCACTATTATGCCCACCAGTGGCAACAGGGTGACGTGGTGGTCGCGGACAACTTCTCGCTGCTGCACGGCCGCGAGGGCTTTACCGCCCGTTCCGCGCGTCATTTGCAGCGCGTGCATATTCAAAGCAATCCGGTGTGCGCCAATCTGGCGTTGAAGCCGGCCAACGCAGAAGCTTAAAGGAGCATTATGGCAAGGATACTGATGGCGGCGGTCGCCACTCCGGGGCACGTCTACCCGATGTTAGCCATCGCTCGCCACCTGATCGCCCAAGGGCATCAGGTGCGGGTGATGACCGGCGCGCTGTTCCGCGAACGCGCCGAAGCGGCTGGGGCGAGCTTCGTGCCGTTCGACGCGCAGGTGGACTTCGACTATCGCCACCTGGAGGCGCATTTCCCCGAGCGCGCCGCGCTGCCGCCGGGCAATGCGCAGATGGCGCTGGCGCTGAAAGATTTCTTCGCCGCGCCGATCCCACTGTTGGATCGTCAGCTGCGTGCGGCCATCGCCGCCGAAAAGACCGATCTGCTGATGGTGGAGAACTGCTTCTACGGCGTGCTGCCGCTGCTGCAGTCCGCCGAACGGCCGCCGGTCTTCGGGATCGGCGTCACGCCGCTGTCGTATTCTTCGCGCGACGCCATTTTCTATGGCCCGCGCATCCCGCCGGCGCTGCTGCCGCGGGCGCTGACCCGCGAGCAATTGGTGGATGAAGCGACGCGGGTGTTGCTTGATGAGGTGCAGCAAAGCTTTGATACCGCGCTGGTGCAAGCGGGCGGGCGGCCGCTGAATCGCCCGTTTACCGATACGCTGATCGGCGGCTGCGAGCGTTTCCTGCAGTTGGCCACCACGGCGCTGGAATATGAGCGCGACGACCTGCCGAGCGGCGTGCGCTTCGTCGGGCCGCTGCGCAGCGGTGGTCAACCGGCCGCGGAAGAGGCGCTGTGGGAGGAGGACGATCGTCGGCCGCTGGTGATCGTGTCTCAGGGCACGCTGGCCAATGTCGATCTGCATCAGCTGATCGTGCCGACGCTGCAGGCACTGGCGCATCTGCCGGTGCGGGTGTTGGCCACCACCGGCGGGCGGGCGACCGAAGGGCTGATGGACGCGTTGCCGGACAACGCCCGAGTGCGGGCGTTTATCTCCTTCGAACACTGGTTGCCGCAGGCGGCGCTCTTGATCACCAACGGCGGTTACGGCTCGATCAACTATGCGCTGGATAGCGGCGTGCCGCTGATTGTCGCCGGCACCGGTGAGGACAAGCTGGAGGCGGCCGCGCGCGTGGTGGCCGCCGGTTGCGGCATCAGCCTGCATACCAGCACGCCAAGCGCGGAACAAATACTGGCGGCAGCGACGCGCATTCTGCAACAGCCGATCTATCGCCGGCGCGCGGCGCTGGTGCAGGAGGACTATGCTCGCCACGATGCGCTGACGGCGATAGCCAACGAAGTGGCCGCCATTACCGCTTGACCCCGCCGCACTCCGTTCCTCAGGCGCCGTTTTCGGCGCCTTTTTTCTGCATTTTTTTGCAATGAAAACTGCATGATTATGTACAATCGTCGCAGGCCGCCAAATCGGTTGAATGTTAATCTCACGACAGCGCCGCTGATGAAAGAAGCGCAATATCATAATTTTCTAATTATGAAATGAATCCTCTGGCGGCGCCGCAGCGGGGCAGTTACCCTGAATCGATAGGTTAATGGGATACGCGTTACATCAAGAAGAGAGCAAGCATGAAAGATTCACAAATCCGCATTGCGATTGCGGGCGCCGGCGGCCGGATGGGCCGTCAATTGATCCAGGCGGTGCAGCAGGCGGAAGGCGTGGTGTTGGGGGCGGCGCTGTCGCGCCCGGGATCGAGCCTGGTCGGCGTTGATGCCGGCGAGCTGGCGGGCATCGGCGCGCTGGGCGTCAAGGTGAGTGACAGTCTGGATAAAGTGGCGAGCGAGTTCGATATTTTGATCGACTTCACCCGTCCTGAAAGCACCCTGGGCTACCTGGAATTTTGCGTGGCGCACCATAAGGCGATGGTGATCGGCACCACCGGCTTCGATGACGCCGGCAAACAGGCGATCCGCGCTGCGGCGCAGCATATCGGCATCGTGTTCGCCGCCAACTTCAGCGTCGGCGTCAATCTGGTGCTGAAACTGCTGGAGAAGGCCGCGCAGGTCATGGGCGACTATACCGATATCGAAATCGTTGAGGCGCACCACCGGCACAAAGTGGATGCGCCGTCGGGCACGGCGTTGGCCATGGGCGAAGCGATCGCCGGCGCGCTGGGGCGCGATCTGAAAAGCTGCGCGGTCTATGCGCGCGAAGGCCATACCGGCGAGCGCGATCCTAAGAGCATCGGCTTCGCCACCATTCGCGCCGGCGACATCGTCGGCGAGCACACCGCGATGTTCGCTGACATCGGCGAGCGGGTGGAAATCACCCACAAGGCCTCCAGCCGCATGACTTTCGCCAGCGGCGCGGTGCGCGCGGCTTCCTGGCTTCAGAGTCGGGATAAAGGTCTGTTTGATATGCGTGACGTGCTGAGTTTGGACCGGATATAACTAAACTGAATACCATCGTGATGTGGTTGTGTTGATCATAATGCTATGATAATAGGGCAATAATTTTATTGTCCTTTTTTTTAACATGATAAATATCGTTTTGATGTTGTTTCCTTGTCAAGGCTGGTATTTGTTTATGTTTACCTTGCTAGTTATCTGCTTTTTTTCCACCGTCGGCTTTTTTAGCGTCTTTTTTGGTCCATTCCGACGCCGTTTTCCGTCATTCCTCCCCGCAACCGTTTTCCAGCCCCGGTTTTCTGTGTTTTTATGGCAGCTCAAGCCGCTTGGGCATCGAGAACTGCAAAAATAAAACAAAAAATGGCGGTTTGGGTAGACAAGCGGAACACTCATCATTAAAATGCGCCCAATTTGCCAAAAATTGGCCTCGCGGACGGTTTTTGCATTGATTTAGATCGCGATATCTGAATTAATATGCAAATATTGTGATTGATTATTCCTCGGAGGATGTTTTGATAAAGTCAGCGCTATTGGTTCTGGAAGACGGAACCCAATTCCACGGTCGGGCCATCGGGGCAGAGGGAACGGCAGTGGGGGAAGTGGTCTTCAATACGTCGATGACCGGTTATCAAGAAATCCTCACTGATCCTTCCTATTCCCGCCAGATCGTTACTCTTACTTATCCTCATATCGGCAATGTCGGCACCAATGCTTCCGACGAAGAATCCTCCGCAGTACACGCCCAAGGCCTCGTCATTCGTGACCTCCCGCTGATCGCCAGCAACTACCGCAGTGAAGAAAGCCTGTCCGACTACCTCAAGCGTCACAACATCGTGGCGATCGCCGATATCGATACCCGTAAGTTGACTCGCCTGCTGCGCGAAAAAGGCGCTCAGAACGGCTGCATCGTCGCCGCCGATTCGCCGGATGCCGCGCTGGCTCTGGCCAAGGCGCAAGGCTTCCCGGGGTTGAAGGGCATGGATTTGGCGAAAGAGGTCACCACTCAAGAGGCCTACAGCTGGCAGCAAGGCAGCTGGACGCTTGAAGGCGACCTGCCGGAAGCCAAAACCGCCGCGGAACTGCCGTTCCACGTGGTGGCTTACGACTACGGCGCCAAGCGCAACATCCTGCGCATGCTGGTGGATCGCGGCTGCCGCCTGACCGTGGTGCCGGCGCAGACCCCGGCCGACGAGGTGCTGAAAATGAATCCGGACGGCATCTTCCTGTCCAACGGCCCGGGCGACCCGGAGCCGTGCGACTACGCCATCGCCGCCATCAAGCAGTTCCTGGAAACCGACATTCCGGTGTTCGGCATCTGTCTGGGTCACCAGCTGCTGGCGCTGGCCAGCGGGGCGAAAACCATGAAGATGAAGCTCGGCCACCACGGCGGCAACCACCCGGTGAAGGATCTGGACAACAACACGGTGATGATCACCGCGCAGAACCACGGCTTCGCTGTCGATGAAAACGACCTGCCGGCGAATCTGCGCGTGACGCACAAATCGCTGTTCGACCACACGGTGCAGGGCATTCACCGCACCGACAAGGCGGCGTTCAGCTTCCAGGGGCACCCGGAAGCCAGCCCAGGCCCGCACGACGCCGCGCCGCTGTTCGATCACTTTATCGAACTGATTGAGACTTACCGTTCTAACGCCAAATAATCAGGAGCAGTAAAAAATGCCAAAACGTACAGACATAAAAAGCATCCTGATCCTCGGCGCTGGCCCGATTGTTATCGGCCAGGCGTGTGAGTTCGACTACTCGGGCGCCCAGGCGTGTAAAGCGCTGCGCGAAGAGGGCTACCGCGTCATTCTGGTCAACTCCAACCCGGCGACCATCATGACCGACCCGGAAATGGCCGATGCGACCTACATTGAGCCGATCCACTGGGAAGTGGTGCGCAAGATCATCGAAAAAGAGCGTCCGGATGCGGTTCTGCCGACCATGGGCGGCCAGACGGCGCTGAACTGCGCGCTGGAGCTGGAGCGTCAGGGCGTGCTGGCCGAGTTCGGCGTCACCATGATCGGCGCAACTGCCGATGCCATCGACAAGGCCGAAGACCGCCGCCGTTTCGACGTGGCGATGAAGAAAATCGGTTTGGATACCGCGCGTTCCGGCATCGCGCACACCATGGAAGAAGCGCTGGCGGTAGCCGCTGACGTCGGCTTCCCGTGCATCATCCGTCCTTCCTTTACCATGGGCGGCACCGGCGGCGGCATCGCCTACAACCGCGAAGAGTTCGAAGAGATCTGCGAACGCGGTCTGGACCTGTCGCCGACCAACGAGCTGCTGATCGACGAATCGCTGATCGGTTGGAAAGAATACGAGATGGAAGTGGTGCGTGATAAGAACGACAACTGCATCATCGTTTGCTCCATCGAAAACTTCGACGCCATGGGCATCCACACCGGCGACTCGATCACCGTTGCGCCGGCCCAGACCCTGACCGATAAGGAATACCAAATCATGCGCAACGCCTCGATGGCGGTGCTGCGTGAGATCGGCGTTGAAACCGGCGGCTCCAACGTGCAGTTCTCGGTTAACCCGAAAACCGGCCGCCTGATTGTCATCGAGATGAACCCGCGCGTGTCGCGCTCTTCGGCGCTGGCGTCGAAAGCCACCGGCTTCCCGATCGCCAAGATCGCCGCCAAACTGGCGGTGGGCTATACCCTCAATGAGCTGATGAACGACATCACCGGCGGCCGCACCCCGGCGTCGTTCGAGCCGTCCATCGACTACGTCGTGACCAAGATCCCGCGCTTCAACTTCGAGAAGTTCGCCGGCGCCAACGATCGCCTGACTACCCAGATGAAGTCGGTCGGCGAAGTGATGGCCATCGGCCGCACTCAGCAAGAGTCGCTGCAGAAAGCGCTGCGCGGTCTGGAAGTGGGCGCCACCGGTTTCGATCCGAAAGTGAGCCTGGACGATCCGGAAGCGCTGACCAAAATCCGCCGCGAGCTGAAAGACGCCGGTTCCGACCGCATCTGGTACATCGCCGACGCCTTCCGCGCCGGTCTGTCGGTCGACGGCGTCTTCAACCTGACCAACGTCGATCGCTGGTTCCTGGTGCAGATTGAAGAGCTGGTGCGCCTGGAAGAGCAGGTGGCAGAAGCGGGCATCAACGGCCTGGACAAAGACTTCCTGCGCACGTTGAAGCGCAAGGGCTTCGCCGATGCGCGTCTGGCCAAGCTGGCCGGCGTCGCCGAGAGCGAAATTCGCAAGCTGCGCCACAGCCACGGCCTGCATCCGGTGTACAAGCGCGTGGATACCTGCGCGGCGGAATTCGCTACCGACACCGCCTACATGTACTCCACCTATGAAGAAGAGTGCGAGTCCAACCCGACCAACGACCGGCCGAAAGTGATGGTGCTGGGCGGCGGGCCGAACCGTATCGGCCAGGGCATCGAGTTCGACTACTGCTGCGTGCACGCTTCGCTGGCGCTGCGTGAAGACGGTTACGAGACCATCATGGTCAACTGCAACCCGGAAACCGTCTCCACCGACTACGACACCTCGGACCGCCTGTACTTTGAGCCGGTGACCCTGGAAGACGTGCTGGAAATCGTGCGCATCGAGAAACCGAAAGGCGTTATCGTGCAGTACGGCGGCCAGACCCCGCTGAAGCTGGCGCGCGAGCTGGAAGCCGCAGGCGTGCCGATCATCGGCACCAGCCCGGACGCCATCGACCGTGCCGAAGACCGCGAACGCTTCCAGCAGGCGGTCAACCGCCTGGGCCTGAAGCAGCCGGCCAACGCCACCGTCACCGCCATCGAGCAGGCGGTCGAGAAGGCGGCGGGCATCGGTTATCCGCTGGTGGTGCGTCCTTCCTACGTGCTGGGCGGCCGGGCGATGGAAATCGTCTATGACGAAACCGACCTGCGCCGCTACTTCCAGACCGCGGTCAGCGTGTCCAACGATGCGCCGGTGTTGCTGGATCGCTTCCTGGACGATGCGGTGGAAGTGGACGTCGATGCTATCTGCGACGGCGAGCGCGTGCTGATTGGCGGCATCATGGAGCACATCGAGCAGGCGGGCGTGCACTCCGGCGACTCCGCGTGTTCGCTGCCGGCGTACACCCTGAGCCAGGAAATTCAGGACGTGATGCGTCGCCAGGTGGAAAAACTGGCGTTCGAGCTGCAGGTGCGCGGCCTGATGAACGTGCAGTTCGCGGTGAAGGACAACGAAGTTTACCTGATTGAAGTTAACCCGCGCGCCGCGCGTACCGTGCCGTTCGTCTCCAAAGCGACCGGCGTGCCGCTGGCCAAAGTGGCCGCGCGCGTGATGGCGGGCAAAACGCTGGTTGAACAGGGCGTGACCGAAGAGATCATCCCGCCGTACTACTCGGTGAAAGAAGTGGTGCTGCCGTTCAACAAATTCCCGGGCGTCGACCCGATTTTGGGGCCGGAAATGCGCTCTACCGGGGAAGTGATGGGCGTGGGCCGCACCTTCGCGGAAGCTTTCTCCAAAGCGATGCTGGGCAGCAACTCGGGCATGAAGAAACAGGGCCGCGCGCTGCTGTCGGTGCGCGAAGGCGACAAGGCTCGCGTGGTCGATTTGGCCGCCAGCCTGCTGAAGCAGGGCTTTGAGCTGGACGCGACCCACGGCACCGCGGTGGTGCTGGGCGAAGCGGGCATCAACCCGCGCCTGGTCAACAAGGTGCACGAAGGGCGTCCGCACATTCAGGACCGTATCAAGAACGGCGAGTACACCTACATCGTCAACACCACGGCAGGCCGTCAGGCGATTGAGGACTCCAAGCTGATTCGCCGCAGCGCCCTGCAGTACAAGGTGCACTACGACACCACGCTGAACGGCGGCTTCGCCACCGCGATGGCGCTGAAAGCGGATCCGACCGAGCAGGTGACATCGGTGCAGGAAATGCACGCGCGTATTGGTAAGTAACCGCGCGAGAACGCTACGCCAGGGCGCTGCAGATGCAGCGCCCTTTTTTATTCAGTGAATTTGTAGGCTGGCGTTAAAAATTTCCGCTATCAATCAGTGGGCAAACTGTCACTCTGTGTGATTGGTATATGCTTGGTGTATTGGCAAGGAACGAAGGAACGACGATAACAATGATTCTGATAATTTATGCTCACCCGTATCCCCGGCATTCGCATGCCAATCACCGCCTGCTGCAGGCGGTGAGGGATCTTCCCGAGGTGGAGGTGCGCTCGCTGTATGAGCTGTACCCCGATTTCAATATCGATATCAACGCCGAGCAACAGGCGCTGGAGCGCGCCGACATGGTGGTGCTGCAGCATCCGATGCAGTGGTACAGCTTCCCGCCGCTGTTGAAGCTGTGGATCGACAAAGTGCTGGAGCACGGCTGGGCCTATGGCCACGACGGCAACGCGCTGGTGGGCAAAGACTGCCTGTGGGCGGTGACCAGCGGCGGTGACGAGCACCATTTCGAACTGGGCGATTTTCCCAACTTCGCCGCGCTGGCGCAGCCGCTGCAGGCCACGGCGATTTATTGCGGCATGAACTGGCAGCCGTACTTCGCCCTGCACAACACCTTTACCTGCAACGAACCGGCGCTGATCGCCGCCGGCGAAGCCTACCGGCAGCGGTTGGTCGACTATCTGATGGAACATGCCGAAGCGGAAACCCGGGAGGCCAGCCATGGATAACCACCACATGATGATCGAGGGGCTGATCTATCTCGGTTCCGCCGCGCTGTTCGTGCCGATTGCGGTGCGCCTGGGGCTGGGTTCGGTGCTCGGTTACCTGATCGCCGGCTGCATTATCGGCCCCTGGGGGCTGAAGCTGGTGTCGGATGCCGAGTCTATCCTGACCTTCGCCGAGATCGGCGTGGTGCTGATGCTGTTTATCATCGGCCTGGAGCTGGATCCCAAACGGCTGTGGACGCTGCGCGCCTCGGTGTTCGGCGGCGGCAGCATTCAGATGGTGGGCTGCGGCCTGGCGCTGAGCGCCTTCTGTTACTTCCTCGGCCTCAACTGGAAGGTGGCGCTGCTGATCGGTTTGACGCTGGCGCTCTCATCCACCGCCATCGCCATGCAGGCGATGAGCGAACGCAATTTGACGCCGTCGCCAATCGGCCGCAGCGCGTTTGCGGTGCTGCTGTTCCAGGATATCGCGGCGATCCCGCTGGTGGCGCCGCTGCTGGCCAGCAGCGGCGCCACCACCACGCTGGGCGCTTTTGTGCTGTCGGCGGCCAAGGTGGTGGGCGCGTTGACGATAGTGGTGTTGCTCGGCCGCTACGTTACCCGCCCGCTGCTGCACTTCGTCGCCCGTTCGGGCATGCGCGAGGTGTTCAGCGCCGTGGCGCTGTTCCTGGTGTTCGGCTTTGGCATCCTGCTGGAGATGGCCGGACTGTCAATGGCGATGGGGGCGTTCCTCGCCGGGGTGCTGCTGGCGAGCTCGGAATACCGTCACGCGTTGGAGAGCGATATTCAGCCGTTCAAGGGGCTGCTGCTGGGGCTGTTCTTTATCGGCGTCGGCATGTCGATTGACTTCGGCACGCTGTTCCATCACCCGCTGCTGATCGCCTCGCTGCTGCTGGGCTTTATGCTGATCAAGGCGGCGTTGCTGTGGCTGATTGGGCCGCTGCTCGGGGTGCCGAAGCGCCAGCGCGGCCTGTTCGCCATTCTGCTGGGGCAGGGCAGTGAGTTCGCCTTCGTGATCTTCAGCGCCGCGCAGCTGGCCGGCGTCTTGCCGGTTGAATGGGCCAAGTCGCTGACGCTGGCGGTGGCGCTGTCGATGGCGGCCACCCCGCTGCTGTTGGTGATCGCCGCGCAGCTGGAGAAAAATGCGCCGAAAGAGGATCGCCCGGCTGATGTCATTGATGACGAGAACGCCAGCGTGATCATCGCCGGCTTCGGCCGTTTCGGCCAGATCGCCGGTCGTTTACTGTTGGCCAACGGCGTGCACACCGTGGTATTGGATCACGATCCGGACCATATCGAAACGCTGCGTAAATTTGACACCAAGGTGTTCTACGGCGACGCCACGCGCGCCGATCTGCTGGAGGCGGCCGGCGCCGCTCACGCCAAGGTGCTGATCAACGCCATCGACGATGTGGAGGACAGCCTGGCATTAACCGAGCTGGCCAGGCAGCACTTCCCGCATCTGAAAGTGGTGGCGCGGGCGCGCGACGTCGATCATTGGTATCAGTTGCGGCAGTTGGGGGTGGAAAAACCGGAGCGCGAAACCTTCGAAAGCTCGCTGCGCGTCGGCCGTGAAACGCTGGAGCTGCTGGGGCTGGACGCCTATGAGGCGCGCGAGAAAGCGGACACTTTCCGCCGCTATAACCTGAAGATGCTGGAAGATACGCTGGATAATTACCAGGATACTGAATTCCGTATCGCCAGCCTGCAGCGGGCCAAGGAGATGCTCAGCGCGGCCATCGAGCAGGATCAGAATCGGCTGGCGCGGGTGCAGCAGACCGGCTGGCGCGGCAGTATCGACGGCAAGGCGCCGGAAGACGAAGTGGTGGAAGCCAAAGGATAAGGGGAGGGGCGCCGTGATGGCGCCCCTTTTTTGCTTAGCTCAGCGCGACCTTGATGCCTAAGGCGATCAACATGCCGCCCAGCAATTTGTCGACGATCTTCTGCGTCTTTTCCAGCCCGCGGCGCACCGGCCCGCTCTGGATCAAAAACACCAGCAGCGGCCACCAGATGACCGACAGGCCGAGAATAATCCCCGCGTACCACAGCTTGTCACCCAGACCGGAATCGATCTGCAACACCTGGGTGAAGACCGCCAGGAAGAACAGGGTGGCTTTCGGGTTCAGCAGGTTGCACAGGTAGCCTTGCGCAAAGGCGCTCTTCAGGCTGACCTGTTGCTGCGGCAGATTGCTGACGTTCATTTTGCCGCCGCCGCGCGACAGCAGAGCCTGGATGCCGATCCACACCAGATAGACCGCCCCGGCGTATTTCAGCAGGTTGAACAGCCACGGCGTGGTGGTGATCACCACCGCCAGCCCGGCGACGCAGTAGGACATGTGGGTGGCGACGCCGCAGATCACGCCGAAGGCGGTCATCATGGCGGCCAGACGCGGGTAGCGGGCGGCGTTTTTGATCACCAGGAAAAAATCCGGGCCGGGGGAAAGCATGCCGAGGGCGGCAATGCCGGCGACGAACAGTGAAGTTTCAAGCATGGGAGGCGTCTCGCGCAAAAGGCAGCATGTTGGCGATAATAACGCCGCTTCCTCTGATGCGCATCAACCCAATGAGGTATTGTTAGGCTCTATGATAATAATTCATCTATCGCCAGCGACGGAGCACCATGCAGCAGACTACCGCCACAGACAGGCCGGAACCGCACCGGCAACAGCGTGAAATCACCCGCTTGTGCATTCAATGCGCGCTGCTGCTGTTGCAGCACGGCGCCGAGAGCACGGTGGTGGAGCAGTTGTCCACCCGCCTGGGGTTGGCGCTGGGGATGGACAGCGTGGAAAGTTCAATCTCCGCCAATGCGGTGGTGTTGACCACCCTCAGCCACGGCGCCTGCCTGACCACGACCCGCAAGAATGTCGATCGCGGCATCAATATGCAGGTGGTGACGGAAGTGCAGCATATCGTGATCCTCGCCGAGCATCATCTGGCGGATACGCACGACGTGGCGCGGCGCTTCGAAAAGATCCGGCCGCTGCGCTATCCGCGCTGGCTGGTGGTGCTGATGGTGGGGTTGTCCTGCGGGTGTTTCAGCATGCTCAACGGCGGCGGCGGCGACGCCTTCCTGGTGACTTTTATCGCCAGCGGCGCGGCGATGCTGGTGCGCCAGATCCTCACCGCCCGCCATATGAATCCGCTGATCAATTTTTGCCTGACGGCGTTTGTCGCGACGTCGATATCCGGGCTGCTGCTGCGCCTGCCGGTGTTTAAAGAGACCTCGAGCGTGGCGATGGCCGCCAGCGTGCTGCTGCTGGTGCCGGGCTTCCCGCTGATCAACGCGGTGGCCGACATGTTCAAGGGGCACGTCAACACCGGGCTGGCGCGCTGGGCGATGGCCAGCCTGTTGACGCTGGCGACCTGTATCGGCGTGGTGATGGCGATGTCGCTGTGGGATCTGCGGGGGTGGTCATGAGTCTGCTGTGGGCATTGTTGCAGGAGATGCTGTTGGCGGCGGTGCCGGCGCTGGGCTTCGCCATGGTGTTCAACGTGCCGCTGCGCGCGCTGCGCTATTGCGCGTTGCTCGGGGCAATCGGGCGCGGCTCGCGCATGCTGATGATGCACGTGGGCATGAACATCGAGTGGGCGTCGCTGCTGGCGGCGATCCTGATCGGCATCATCGGTATCTATTGGTCGCGCTGGCTGTTGGCGCATCCGAAGGTGTTCACCGTGGCGGCGGTGATCCCGATGTTCCCCGGCATTTCCGCCTATACCGCGATGATAACTGTGGTAGAGATCTCGCATCTGGGCTACAGCGAGGCTTTGATGGAGACCATGATCACCAACTTCCTCAAGGCCAGTTTCATCGTCGGCGCGTTGTCGATCGGCCTGTCGTTACCGGGTCTGTGGTTGTACCGCAAACGCCCCGGCGTGTGAAATTCCCCGGCAAAAGAACGTTGGTTATTAGATATGCTGATAAGAGCTATCTTATATATTCATCTTGCTTGATTAGCCTATCGACGGCACTCAGGCCTTTACGTATAGTGTCACCAATTTTGCTGCCTACACAGGGTTAAACAATGATTATCAGCCTGATCGCTGCCTTGGCGGCGGATCGCGTTATTGGCATGGAAAACGCCATGCCGTGGCACCTGCCGGCGGACCTTGCGTGGTTTAAACGCAACACGTTGAATAAGCCGGTTATTATGGGCCGCAAGACCTTCGAGTCCATCGGCCGCCCGCTGCCGGGCCGCCACAATATCGTTTTGAGCAGCCGCCCGGGCAATGCCGCCGGGGTGACCTGGGTGACCTCGCTGGATGAGGCGCTGGCCGCCGCGGGTGAGGTGGAAGAAGTAATGGTGATCGGCGGTGGGCGCATCTATACCCAGTTGCTGCCGCGCGCCGATCGCCTGTACCTGACACACATCGACGCCGAAGTCGGCGGCGATACTCACTTCCCGGATTACGAGCCGGACGAGTGGGAAACCACGTTCAGCGAATTCCACGACGCCGACGATCTGAACTCGCACAGCTACTGCTTCGAAATCCTGCAGCGCCGCTGATCTCAGCGCGTTAGCCAGTCATCCCCGGGGGCGCAAGCAATTGCGCCCCCGGTCTTTTTGCGCCGGTCATTCGTAACCTTTCCGTCACATTACCTGATTAGTATGAAGCCCAACTCCGAGCGCCACGGCAACTCTGGTGAATCTTGACCGCGGCGCCATAACTAAAAAGGTAACCACGTTATGACCAAGCAACTTGAGCAATTAGACGCCGACCGCCTGATCGATCCCACTCGCCGCAAGCTGCTGCTCGGCAGCGCCGGCGCCGTCGGCCTGGCCGGTTTTCTCGGCGGCGGCATCTGGTCGGTCTCCGCCGAGGCGTTGGCCGAGGATCTGCCGCCGAACACGCTGCTGGGCTTCCGGGGCATCGCCGCGTCTACCGCCGACGAGGTGACCATCGCGCCGGGCTACCGCGCTGAGGTACTGATCTCCTGGGGCGAGCCGCTGGTGGACGGCGCGCCGGCCTTCGATCCGCAGGGTAACAACAGCGCCGCCGATCAGGAAAAACAGTTTGGCGACAACAACGATGGCATGAGCTTTTTCCCTATCGATGACAATCACGGCGTGATGGCCATCAATAACGAATACGTTAACGAGCAGTACCTGTTCGCCCACGGCGGCGCCAAGGCCACCAGCCTGGAAGAGGTGCGCAAATCGCAGGCGGCGCACGGCGTCTCCATTGTCGCGGTCAAGCGGGTCGGCGACGGCCAGCGCTGGGAGGTGGAGCGCCCGTCGCGCTATAACCGCCGCATCACCGCCAACAGCGAGATGCAATTCAGCGGCCCGGCCGCCGGACATCCGCTGTTGCAGACTGCCGCCGATCCGAGCGGCCGCAAGGTGCTGGGCACCTTCGGCAACTGCGCCAACGGCAAGACGCCGTGGGGCACCTACCTGACCTGCGAGGAAAACTTCGACACCTATTTCGGCACCCGTCAGGCCGATTATCGAACCACGCCGGAACAGAAGCGCTACACGCTGAAGGTCAGCGAACCGGAACGCAACTGGCCGGACTATGACGAGCGTTTTGATGTGGCGAAGAATCCCAACGAATTCAACCGTCACGGCTGGATTGTCGAGATCGATCCGTTGAATCCGACCTCGACGCCCATCAAGCACACCGCGCTCGGCCGTTTCAAACATGAAAACGCGGCGGTGACCGTGGCCAAAGATGGCCGTCTGGTGGTGTATATGGGCGACGACGAGCGCGGCGAACATATCTATAAGTACGTCTCCAAAGGCGTGGTCGACGCCGCCAATCCGGCCAACAATCGTACGCTGCTGGATGAGGGGACGCTGTACGTGGCGCAGTTTGACGGCGATGAAGCCGGCACGCCGCTGAAGGGCAAAGGGCGCTGGATTGCGCTTGAGTTCGGCAAGAACGGCCTGACGCCGGAGAACGGTTTCCGCGATGAGGCCGAAGTGCTGATCTTCGCCCGCAAGGCGGCGCAGCAGGTCGGCGCCACCAAAATGGATCGCCCGGAGTGGATCGCGGTAAACCCGCATGACGGGCGCGCGTACTGCACGTTAACCAACAACAGCAAGCGCGGCGAGGAAGGGATGCCGTTGAACGCCGCCAACCCGCGACCGAACAATATCTACGGCCAAATCATTCGCTGGGACGAGGGCGGCGACGCCACCGCCGACGCCTTCGCCTGGGACATCTATGCGCTGTGCGGCAACCCGATTGCCCACCCCGAAGGCGTCAACCGCGGCACGCCGAACATCACGGCGGAAAATACCTTCAACAGCCCGGACGGGCTGGGTTTCGATCGCGCCGGCCGTCTGTGGATCCTCACCGACGGCAAGTACAGCAACAAGGGCGATTACGTCGGGCAGGGCAACAACCAGATGCTGGTGGGCGATCCGGTCAGTGGCGAGATCCGCCGTTTCATGGTGGGGCCGAAGTCCTGCGAACTGACCGGCATCACCTTCACCCCGGACTACAAGACGATGTTCGTCAACGTACAGCATCCCGGAGAAGAAGGCGATTCGCACTTCCCGAACAACAGCCCGCGCCCGCGTTCATCGGTGTTGATGATCACGTGTGAAGATGGCGGAGTGATTGGGGCGTAAGGTGGCAATACAGAACCAAGGCGGCCACCGGGCCGCCTTTATCGTTTCAGGATGCGGCTAATCTGCCGGCGTGGTCAGGCGCTTCGCCGCGATTGGCGGGCTGCGTGAAGTAACGGCGGTCTTCCCAGCGCAGCATCGTCAGATCGCCGCCCCAGCAGCAGCCGGTATCCAGCCCGATCACGCCCTCCGGCGTGCCCTTGCCTTCCAGCGAGGCCCAGTGGCCGAAGATGATGGTGTATTCCGGGTCCACCAGGCGCGGCAGCTCGAACCACGGTTTCAACGGCGCCGGCGCGCTGCCCGGCGCATCTTTGCAGATCATGTCGAGCTGGCCGTTGGGGAAGCAGTAGCGCATGCGCGTCAGCGCATTGGTGCTGAAACGCAGACGCGCCAGGCCGCTCAGCTCCGGCGCCCAGTTGTTCGGCATGTCGCCGTACATGGCGTCGAGGAACAGCGGATAGCTGTCGCTGCTCAATACCGCCTCCACTTCGCGAGCGCACATTTTTGCGGTGTCGATGTCCCACTGCGGGGTGATGCCGGCGTGGGCCATCACCAGTTTTTGCTCATCATCCACCTGCAGCACCGGTTGGCGGCGCAGCCAGTTGATCAGCTCGTCGGCGTCCGGCGCTTCCAGCAGCGGCGTGATGCGATCTTTGGGTTTGTTGCGGCTGATGCCGGCGTAAACCGCCAGCAGGTGCAGATCGTGGTTGCCCAGCACCATGCGCACCGCCGGGCCGAGCGAGCGCACATAGCGCAGCACGTCCAGCGAGGCGGGGCCGCGCGCCACCAGATCGCCGGTCAGCCACAGTTGATCGCGCTCGGGATCGAACGCAACCTGAGCCAGCAGCGACTTCAGTTCATCGAAACAGCCGTGAACGTCGCCGATAAGGTATGTCGACATAATTAATGGATCAGCGTTGGAATGGCTAAGCGGAACACGGGAATAGCGGTGCGGAACGGCTGACCCTGATGGTCAACCATTTCGTAATGGCCTTCCATGGTGCCCAGCGGTGTTTCCAGAATGGCGCCGCTGGTGTACTGAAACTCTCCACCGGGCGGAATGACGGGCTGTTCGCCGATCACGCCTTCGCCCTGGACTTCGGTTTGGCGGCCGTTGCTGTTGGTGATCAGCCAGTAACGGCCCAGCAGTTGCACGTTGGTCCGCCCCAGATTGCGGATGGTAATGGTATAGGCGAAGACGTAACGCTCTTCTTCAGGGATCGACTGTGATTCCACATAGATGCTCTGAACCTGAATACACACGCGGGGCGAATCAATCATGACAACAACTCCTTATTGCTGCGGCGCCGGATTGGCTGACAGCCAGTTCGCCAGCTTGCAGTACTGCGCCACAGAAATATTCTCTGCTCTGAGCGAAGGATCGACGCCCAGCTCCGTCAGCTGCTCCGGCGTGAACAGATCGCCCAGGCTATTGCGGATGGTTTTCCGCCGCTGGTTGAACGCCTGCGTGGTGATGCGGCTCAGCATGCGCACGTCGCCCACCGGGTTCGGCAGCTCGGTGTGCGGGACCAGGCGCACCACGGCGGAATCGACCTTCGGCGGCGGCGCGAACGCGGTCGGCGGCACTTCCAGCACCGGGATGACGTTGCAGTAGTACTGCGCCATCACGGTTAAACGCCCGTAGGCCTTGCTGTTAGGGCCGGCCACCAGACGGTTGACCACCTCTTTCTGCAACATAAAGTGCATGTCGCGGATTGCCTGAGTATAGCTGAAAAGGTGGAACATCAGCGGCGTCGAAATATTGTACGGCAGGTTACCAAATACGCGCAGCGGTTGGCCAGCCTCCTCGGCCAGTTCGGCGAAATTCACCGTCATGGCGTCCTGCTGGCGGATGGTCAGCTTGTCTTTCAGCTGCGGGTGATTCTCCAGCCGAGTGGCCAGATCGCGGTCCAGTTCGATCACCGTCATGCGGTCCATGCGTGCGCCGACCGGTTCGGTCAAGGCGCCGAGGCCGGGGCCGATCTCGACCACCGCTTCGCCCGGCTGCGGGTGAATGGCGGAGACAATGCTATCGATGACAAACTGATCGGTTAAAAAGTTTTGTCCAAAGCGTTTGCGGGCAAAGTGCCCTTGGTGGACTCTGTTATTCATTACAATTAATTATCATTTTAATGGCGAGATTCAGGGCCGTTTGGAAACTGCCGACATCGGCGGTGCCGGTGCCGGCCAGTTCCAGAGCGGTACCGTGGTCGACCGAGGTGCGTATGAAAGGCAAACCGAGGGTGATATTCACCGCGCGGCCGAACCCTTGGTATTTTAGCACCGGCAGCCCCTGATCGTGATACATCGCCAGCACCGCATCGGCATCTTGCAGATATTTGGGCTGGAACAGGGTGTCCGCCGGCAGCGGGCCGACAAGATGGATACCGTCAGCGCGCAGCGCGTCGAGCGCCGGGATGATGGTGTCTATCTCTTCGCGCCCCATATGGCCGCCTTCCCCGGCGTGGGGATTCAGACCGCAGACGTAAATGTGCGGCTGGGCGATGCCAAATTTGGTTTTCAGATCGTGGTCGAGGATGCGAATGACTTCGAACAGGCTCTGCTGCGTGATGGCGCCCGGTACCGCCAGCAGCGGCAGGTGGGTGGTCGCCAGCGCCACGCGCAGCTCTTCGGTCGCGAGCATCATCACCACGCGATCGCAGCGGCTGCGATCGGCAAAGAATTCGGTATGGCCGATAAACGGCACGCCGGCGTCGTTGATCACGCCCTTGTTCACCGGGCCGGTGATCAAGGCGGCAAACTCGCCGTTCAGGCAGCCGTCGCAGGCGCGCGCCAGGGTTTCCACTACGTAGGCACTGTTGCCGACGTTCAGTTCACCGGCGGTAACCGGCTGAGCGAGCGGCACCGGCAGCACGGTCAGCGTGCCGGCGCGTTGCGCCTCGGCCGGCTGCTGCGGCTGGTAGTCGCGCAGCGTCAGCGGCAGGTCCAAACGCTTGGCGCGTTCAAGCAACAGGGCCGGATCGGCGCACACCACCAGCTCAACAGGCCAATCCTGTTGCGCCAGGGCGGCTACCAAATCCGGCCCCACCCCGGCGGGTTCGCCGGGGGTAATGACGACGCGTTTATTGCTGTGCATCGCTGCCATCGAGGATCTTCACGTAAGCCTGGGCGCGCTGTTCCTGCATCCAGGTCTGCGCCTCTTCGGCGAACTTACGGTTGAACAGCATGCGGTAAGCGCGATCTTTCTGCGCGGCGTCGGTCTTATCCACCTGACGGGTATCCAGCAGCTGAATCAGGTGCCAACCGAAGGAAGAGTGCACCGGCGCGCTGATCTCACCTTTGCTCAGCTTGAGCAACGCATCGCGGAAGGCGGGATCGTAGATGTCCGGGGAAGCCCAGCCCAGATCGCCGCCCTGCATGGCGGAACCCGGATCCTGCGACAGCTGTTTGGCTTCGTCGGCGAATTTGGCGCGGCCGCTCTTGATCGCTTCCGCGACGGATTGCAGTTTGGCGCGCGCCTGGTCGTCGGTCAGCACCACCGAAGGTTTCAGCAGGATGTGACGAGCGTGCACTTCGGTGACCGACACCGACTGGCTGGCGCCGCGGATGTCGTTGACTTTCAGGATGTGGAAGCCGACGCCGGAACGGATTGGGCCGACGACGTCGCCTTTCTTGGCGCTGACCAGGCGTTCAGCGAACAGGGTCGGGATCTCTTGCAGCTTGCCCCAGCCCATGTTGCCGCCTTTCAGCGCCTGAGAGTCGGCGGAGTAGGTGATCGCCAGCTTGCCGAAGTCGGCGCCGCTGTTGATCTCGCCCACCAGGCGTTTGGCCAGCTCTTCGGCTTTGTCGACCTGCTGCTGCGACGGGTTCTCCGGCAGCGGGATCAGGATGTGGCTGATGTTCATTTCGGTGTCGCTGCCGTTCTGCGCGCCCACCTGTTTGGCCAGCGCATCCACTTCCTGCGGCAGGATGGTGACGCGGCGGCGCACTTCGTTGTTGCGCACTTCGGAGATCAGCATCTCTTTGCGGATCTGCGCGCGGTAGGTGTTGTAGTTCAGCCCTTCGTACGACAGGCGGCTGCGCAGCTGATCGACGCTCATGCGGTTCTGCGCGGCGATGTTGGCGATCGCTTTGTCCAGATCGGCGTCGGAGACGGTGATGCCCATTTTCTTGGCCATCTGCAGCTGGATGTTATCCATGATCAGGCGTTCGATGATCTGATGGCGCAGCGTCTTGTCGTCCGGCAGTTGCTGACCGGCCTGCTGGGCGTTGAGCTTCACCGACTGCAACAGTCCGTTGACGTCGCTTTCGAGTACCACGCCGTTATCCACGACGGCGGCGACTTTATCCACTTCTTGGGGTGCTGCGAACGCGGCATTGGCGCAAACCACCAATCCGAGAATAAGCGTTCTCCAGTTCTTCATACATTTCCCATTATGTAATCCGCAAATGCGGGTGAAAGTTCTCGTTTTCAAAGTGTTGCAAAGCGTCAGAATGCGCGCTGATACGGCAGAATGCCGGAGCGCAGCATTTCTGCGGAGCCGAGACTATGATCGCTGCTCAGGCCGCGCAGTTCGACGTTGAACGAAACTCTGTTGTCGTAAACGCTGGTATTGTTGCTGTTGTTCCAGTCGGTGATCTTGCGCTCATAGCCCAGCGTCACCGCCCAGCAGCAGGTGTTGTACTTCAGCCCCACCAGCTGATCGGCGGATTGTTTGGCGCGGGTGTCGTAGTAGTACGCCCCGACCACCGCCCAACGATCGGCGATCGGCCAGCTGCCGGTGATGCCCACCTGCGAGATGCCGTCCTGGAAGGCCGGAACCGTTTTGGTGTTCAACGCCGTCTGGATATATTCCGGCGTGGCGTAACGGTAGTTCAGCTGCACTACGCGCTCGGCATCCTGGCGGTATTCCACCACGCCGTTGCCCAGCGAGACGCTGTTCAGGCGGGTGTCGTACTGCAGGCCGCCGCGCAGGCCCCAACGATCGTCGATTTTCCAATAGGTATCGCCGGCCCAGGCCACGCTGCCGGTATCGTCGTTGTTGTCGTACCCGGTTACCCGATCGCCGGTGCGCGAACGGCTGAAGTAGTAGATTTGACCCACGGAAGCGTTAAAACGTTCAACCAGCGCGTCATCATAAATGCGCGTGGTCAAACCGGTAGACACGCGGTTCTGCGAAGCGATGCGATCCAGGCCGCTGTAGGTGCGATCGCGGAACAGGCCGGAGTAGTCGGTCTGCAGCAGCGTGGTGTCGTAGGTGTAGATGTTGCTCTGGTCGCGGTACGGCACGTACAGGTACTGCACGCGCGGCTCCAGCGTCTGGGTGGCGCCTTCGGCCCAGATCATCGGCCGCTCGAACACCAGCTTGCCGTCGACTTTGAACTGCGGCAGTACGCGGTTGACCGAATCATCGAGCTCCGGCGCGGCAGCGTTTTTGCGGCTCTGGTAGTTGGCGGCGAAACCGTCAGGAATATCCTGCTGGTAATGGGTCGCCATCACCTTGGCTTCGGTGTTCAGGCTGGCCCAGCCGTTGGTGAGCGGCAGACTCAGCGTCGGTTCCATATGCAGACGGGTGGCGTCCGGGCTGTATGGGTTGACGCTGGTGAACTTGGCCGCCTGGCCGTAAATATGGAAATCGAACGGGCCGAGGTCGTTCTTGTAGTAGTTCAGATCCAGCTGCGGCTGGACTTTATACGAGTCCGACTGTGAGCGATCGGTATCGTCGTAAATCTGGAACTGCTTGGAGCTCAGCGTGGCGTTCCAGTTCTCGTTGGCGTAGCCGAGGCTGAATTTCTGCGTGGCGTAGCCGTCGGTGGTGGAGCCGTATTTGGAGTCCAGATCGGTGAAGTACTTGGAATCGCTGACCTTGGTATAATCGACGTTGAAGCGCCACACCTGATCCATAACGCCGTTGTGGTTCCAGTAGAACAGCCAGCGTTTGTTGTCGTCATGATCTTTGCCGTATTCCTTGTCGTCCGGCAACCAGTCGAACTCCATCAGGCCGAGGCCCGGCTGCACCAGATAACGGAACTCGGTCTGCCACTGCAGGCCGCGCTTGGACATATAGTGCGGGGTGATGGTGGCGTCGTAGTTCGGCGCGATGTTCCAGTAATACGGCAACATGAACTCGAAGCCGTTGTTGCTGCCGTACTTGGCGTTCGGGATCAGGAAGCCGGAACGGCGCTTGTCGCCGACCGGCAGCTGCAAGTACGGGCTGTAGAACACCGGCACGCCGCCGATGCGGAAGCGGGCGTTCCATATTTCCGCCACCTGCTCTTCGCGATCGTGGATCACTTCGGAACCGACCACGCTCCAGCTGTCGTCGCCCGGCAGACAGGAGGTAAAGGTGCCGTTTTCCAGGATGGTGTAACGGTTGGCGCCGCGCATTTTCATCTTGTCGGCGTCGCCGCGTCCCTGACGGCCTACCATCTGGTAGTCGCCTTCATAGACGTCGGTATCTTTGGTATTCAGGTTAGACCAGGCCTTCGGGCCTTTCAGTTTGATCTGATTGTCGCTGTAGTGCACGTCGCCGGTGGCGGTGACGGTACGCACCGGTTCCGTCTGGCCGGGGTTTTGCGTCTGATTCAGCTCAACTTCTTTGGCGGTCAGGGTGCTGTTGCCCTGCTCGATATGCACGTTGCCGCTGAACAGGGCGCTTTTCGGGTAGTCGGCGCGCGAGTCATCGGCATTGATGGTCACCGGCTGGCTGTTCGGATCGCCGCTGACCAAAGGCTTGTCGTAAACAGGAACGCCAAGCATGCATTGCTCGGCCAGATCAGCCAGCGCATGCTGACTGTAGAGTGCCGTCCAAATCATCGTGGCCAGCAGTGTTGGGAAACTTTTTTTCATACGCGGTTTTGGTGTTCCGTCATCAGAGGCGTCGTGTCCGGCAAACGGTCAGAGACTATATTACTCATCTGCGTTGCGCTAGTGCTAAATCCAGCCGTTTACTTGCGTCGTCGTTAGGCGCAAAGATAAATGACAGGTATGATAATCCAAATTCTAGGAAAAATCGCCTGCGCCCTTTCCTGAAACGGAGGAGAGCGGGCGGCTTTCGGCATGATAATTGAGGAGTATATGCAGTATTGGGGAAAACTGCTCGGCGTCATCGTCGCCATCTGGTCTGGCGCGGGATTCTGGGGTGTAGTTCTGGGGCTGATTATCGGTCATATGATCGATACGGCGCGCAGCAACAAGCGCAGCCGGGGGTTTTTCACCGACCAGCAAACGCGGCAAACGCTGTTTTTCCGCACCACTTTTCAGGTTATGGGCCACCTGACCAAATCCAAAGGACGCGTCACCGAGGCGGATATCCAGATCGCCAGCCTGTTCATGGATCGCCTGCAGCTGCACGGCGAAGCCCGCACTGCGGCGCAGCAGGCGTTCCGCGAGGGCAAACAGAGCCAGTTCCCGCTGCGTGAGACGCTGCAGCAGTTCCGCAGCATCTGTTTCGGCCGCTTCGATCTGATTCGGATGTTTCTGGAAATTCAGATTCAGGCGGCGTTCGCCGACGGCTCGCTGCACCCGAACGAACGTCAGGTGCTGTATGTCATCGCCGAAGAGCTGGGCATTTCGCGCGCGCAGTTCGATCAGTTCCTCAGCATGATGGAGGGCGGGCGTCAGTTCGGCGGCGGTCAGCAGGGCGGGTATTCGCAGGGCGGTTATCAGCAGGCTCAGCGCGGCCCGACGCTCGACGATGCGTGCAAGGTGCTCGGCGTGCGCAGCAGCGACGATGCCGCCACCATCAAACGCGCCTACCGCAAGCTGATGAGCGAACACCATCCGGATAAGCTGGTGGCGAAAGGCTTACCGCCGGAGATGATGGAAATGGCCAAGCAGAAAGCGCAGGAGATCCAGGCGGCGTACGACCTGATCAAACGCGAGAAAGGTTTTAAATAAGCGATGAAAGCGGGCCCGGCATGCCGGGCCCGTTTAACATGGGGCTCAGAAATCCGGCTCGGCGCGAAAGTGCATCGGCGTCTGGAAGGCGGGGTGGGTGATGCGCAGCTCTTGCGCATGCAGCTGCAGCCGCGGCGCCATCGCTTTGGCTTCCGGCGGAGCGTAGAAACCGTCGCCGAGGATCGGGTGTCCCAGCGCCAGCATGTGCACCCGCAGCTGGTGCGAGCGGCCGGTGATCGGCGTCAGCTTCACGCGGGTGCTGCCGTCGGCGTCGCGCGACAGCACCAGATATTCCGTCTGCGCGGCTTTGCCGGTGTCAAAACACACCTTTTGCAGCGGCCGGTTCGGCCAGTCGCAGATCAGCGGCAAATCCACCAACCCTTCGTCATGCGCCATATGCCCCCAAACGCGGGCGATATAGGATTTCTTCGGTTCGCGTTCGCGAAACTGACGTTTCAGCTCACGCTCGGCGGCCTTGTTGAGCGCCACCACGATCACCCCGCTGGTGGCCATATCCAGCCGGTGCACCGATTCGGCGGCCGGATGATCGGCCTGAATGCGGGTCATCAGGCTGTCTTTGTTTTCCGGCGCGCGGCCGGGCACCGACAGCAAGCCGCTGGGCTTGTTGACCACCATGATGTGTTCATCCTGATACAGGATGTGCAGCGGGTCCTGCGGGGGATTGTAGGGTTCCATCTTGGCTCCGCGAAAAGGGCCGAACGGGGAGGCAACCACCTCCCCGCGTCGCGCCGGTTACTGGTGGGTGACCACCACCAGACGAATGGCGTCGAGACGCCAGCCGGCTTCATTGAGGTTGGCCAGCACCTGACGGCGGTTGAACTCCAGCGTCTCGACTTCGTCGTCGCGGATGTTCGGGTTGACCGCCTTCAGCGCTTCCAGACGCGCCAGCTCGGCGCTCAGCTTGTCGTCCGCCTCTTGCTTCGCCTGTTCGATAAGCGTGCGTGCCTGCGCTTCCACCAGGCTTTCCGCCTGCTGCAGCATGGCGTGCACGTCTTGCTGCACGGCGTTGACCAGCTTGCTGGAGGTGTGGCGGTTGACCGCGTTCAACTGGCGGTTGAAGCTTTCGAACTCGACCTGCGCCGCCAGGTTGGTGCCCTTGCGGTCCATCAGCATGCGGATCGGCGTCGGCGGCAGGAAGCGGGTCAGCTGCAGGTGCTTCGGCGCCTGGGCTTCCACCACGTACACCAGCTCAACCAGCAAGGTGCCGACCGGCAACGCTTTGTTTTTCAACAGGGACACCGCACAACTGCCGGTATCGCCGGACAGGATAAGATCCAGACCGTTGCGGATGATCGGGTGTTCCCAGCTGACGAACTGCGCGTCTTCGCGCGACAGCGCCTGATCGCGATCGAAGGTGACGGTGCAGCCGTCCTGCGGCAGGCCCGGGAAGTCCGGCACCAGCATATGGTCGGACGGCGTGAGCACGATCAGGTTGTCGCTGCGATCTTCCTGATTGATGCCGACGATGTCGAACAGGTTGAGCGCGAAGCCCACCAGGTTAACGTCGTTATCTTGCTCGGCGATGGCGGCGGCCAGCGCCTGGGCTTTGTCGCCGCCGTTGGAGTGCATCTCCAGCAGGCGGTCGCGGCCTTGTTCCAGCTGCGCTTTCAACTGGTCATGCTGTTGGCGGCAGGCGTGGATGAATTCGTCCAGGCCCTCCTGCTCGGTCGGCGCGGCCAGATAGCCGATCAACTGCTCGTAGCAGCTGTCGTAGATGGTGCGGCCGGTCGGGCAGGTGTGTTCGAAGGCGTCGAGCCCTTCGTGGAACCAGCGGCCCAGCACCGCCTGTGCGGTGTGCTCCAGGTAAGGCACCATGATTTGGATATCGTGCATCTGGCCGATACGGTCCAGACGGCCGATGCGCTGTTCCAGCAGATCCGGGTTGAACGGCAGATCGAACATCACCAGTTGGCTGGCGAACTGGAAGTTGCGGCCTTCGGAACCGATCTCGGAACACAGCAGCACCTGCGCGCCTTCCTCTTCGGAGGCGAAGTAGGCGGCGGCGCGGTCGCGCTCGATGATCGACAGCCCTTCGTGGAACACCGCGGCGCGGATCGCTTCACGCTCGCGCAGCACCTGCTCCAGCTGCAGCGCGGTATCGGCTTTGGCGCAGATCACCAGCACTTTTTCGTTGCGGTTGGCCAGCAGGTAATCCAGCAACCATTCGACGCGCGGGTCGAAGTTCCACCAGGTGGCGTTTTCGCCTTCGAATTCCTGGTAGATCTGCTCCGGATACAGCATGTCGCGCGCGCGCGCTTCGACGGATTTCTTGGCGCCCATGATGCCGGACACTTTGATCGCGGTCTGATACTGGGTTGGCAACGGCAGCTTGATCTGGTGCAGGTTGCGGTGCGGGAAGCCCTTCACGCCGTTGCGGGTGTTGCGGAACAGCACGCGGCTGGTGCCGTGGCGATCCATCAGCATGGCCACCAGCTCCTGGCGCGCCTGCTCGGCGTTGTCGCCTTCGCTGTTGGCGGCCTTGAGCAGCGGTTCGATGTCCTGTTCGTCGATCAGCTCGCCCAGCAGGTTAAGCTTGTCGTCAGCCAGGCGTTCACCGCTCAGCAGCAGAGTGACGGCGTCGGCCACCGGACGGTATTTCTGCTGCTCGGCGACGAACTCGCCGTAGTCGTGGAAACGGTTCGGATCGAGCAGGCGCAGGCGCGCAAAGTGGCTCTGTTGACCCAGCTGTTCCGGGGTGGCGGTCAGCAGCAGTACGCCGGGGATATGCTCGGCCAACTGTTCGATCACCTGATATTCGCGGCTCGGCGCTTCTTCGCTCCAGGCCAGGTGGTGCGCTTCATCGACCACCAGCAGATCCCACTGGGCGTCCGCCAGCTCTTCCAGGCGCTGCTTGTTGCGGCGCACGAAGTCCAGCGAGCAGATCACCAGCTGTTCGGTCTCGAACGGGTTGCTGCTGTCGAGTTTGGCTTCGGCGTAGCGGCTGTCGTCGAACAGCGAGAAGTAGAGGTTGAAGCGGCGCATCATCTCCACCAGCCACTGGTGCTGCAGCGTTTCCGGCACCACGATCAGCACGCGCTCGGCGCGGCCCGCCAGCAGTTGCTGGTGGATGATCATGCCGGCTTCGATGGTTTTGCCGAGGCCGACTTCGTCCGCCAACAGAACGCGCGGCGCATGGCGCTGGCCGACTTCATGAGCGATGTGCAGCTGGTGCGGGATCAGGCTGGCGCGCATGCCGCGCAGGCCGGCGAACGGCAGGCGATACTGCTCGCTCTGGTATTTGCGGGCGCGAAAACGCAGCGCGAAACGATCCATGCGGTCGATTTGGCCGGCGAACAGGCGATCCTGCGGCTTGCTGAAGGTCAGTTTGCTGTCCAGCAGCACTTCGCGCATCGCCACGCCGCTTTCCTGAGTGTCCAGGCGGGTGCCGATATAGGTCAACAGACCGTTTTCCTCTTTCACCTCTTCCACCTGCAGCTGCCATCCCTCGTGGCTGCTGACGGTATCGCCCGGGTTGAACATCACGCGGGTGATCGGCGAATCGTTTCTGGCATAGAGGCGGTTTTCACCGGTGGCGGGGAAAAGCAGGGTAATCATGCGCGCGTCCAGCGCCACGACGGTGCCCAGTCCTAATTCGCTTTCCGTGTCGCTGATCCAGCGTTGACCAAGAGTAAAAGGCATATATTGTCGGCTCGATTCTTTGTAAGTAAGTCTTGTTACCGGGCGGGAAGGGCCGCGGCACCTGTACTGAACATCGGTTAATCCCGGTTTGTTTTAAATTTGACGGGCAATAGCCGTTCACGCCATGCAGACGTCGCGAGACGGCAGGGCTAAGCGTGGTTCAGTTTTGGGAAGGGCGCTATGGTAATGGAAGGCGGCGCGTTCGTCACCTGCAAAACCGGATGATTTTTCTTAACCTGGCGCAATCTCAAAACAGCCCCATCTGCCCGGTGACCAGCGTGGTGAAGTCGTCGTGCAAGAAAGGGAGTATAGCGTCTGCCACCGGTTGCAGCTGACGTTCGAGGTAGTGCTGATAATCGATGGGCGAATGGCGGGTTTCCAGCGGTTCCGGCCCGGCGACGGTCATCACGTAGCTGATCCAGCCGCCGTTCTGATACTGCAGCGGCCGCCCCTGGCTGCGGTTGTAGTCGTCGGCGATGCGCGCGGCGCGGGCGTGCGGCGGCACGTTGCGCTGATAGTCGTCGAGCTTTCTGCGCAGCCGTTTGCGGTACACCAATTGATCGTCGAAGTCGCCGTTCAGGGTTTTGCCGACGTAGTCACGCACATAGTCCTGGTAGGGCTGTTGTTTGAAGATGCGCTGATAGAGCTGCTGCTGGAACTGCTGCGCCAGCGGCGTCCAGTCGGTGCGCACCGTTTCCAGGCCTTTGTACACCATCTCTTCCTGGCCGTCGGCGCGCGCGATCAGGCCGGCGTAGCGTTTCTTGCTGCCCTGCTCGGCGCCGCGAATGGTCGGCATCAGGAAGCGGGAATAGTGGGTTTCGAACTCCAGCTCCAGCGCGTTCTCCAGCCCGAACTGCTGCTGCAGATGCTGCTGCCACCAGGCGTTGACCCGTTGCACCAGCGCCCGGCCGATCTGCGCCGCCTGTTGCTCGTCATGCGGCTGTTTCAGCCAGACGAAGGTGGAGTCGGTGTCACCGTAAATCACCTGATAGCCTTCGGCTTCGATCAGCTCGCGGGTTTGGCGCATGATCTCGTGGCCGCGCAGGGTGATCGACGACGCCAGCCGCGGATCGAAGAAGCGGCAGCCGCTCGATCCCAGCACGCCGTAAAGTGCGTTCATGATGATCTTCAGCGCCTGCGACAGGGGCTTGTTGTGCTGGCGTTTGGCGGCCTCGCGCCCCTGCCAGATCTGCTCGACGATCGCCGGCAGGCAGTGTTTGCTGCGCGAGAAGCGGGCGTTGCGAAAGCCGGGCACCGAGTCGGCGTCGCTGGGGTGGCGCATGCCTTCCACCAACCCGACCGGATCGATTAAGAAGGTGCGGATGATCGACGGGTACAGACTTTTATAGTCCAGCACCAGCACCGAGTCGTACAGGCCGGGCCGGGAATCCATCACAAAGCCGCCAGGGCTGTGTTCCTCCGGCTGTTCGCCGAGGTTGGGGGCGACAAAGCCCAGGCGATGCATGCGCGGCATATAGAGGTGGCTGAAGGCCGCCACCGATCCGCCGCTGCGATCGGCCGCCAGCCCGGTGACGGTGGCGCGTTCCAGCAGGAAGTTGAGCAGGTCGGCCTTGGCGAAAATCCGCGTCACCAGCTCGCAGTCCTTCAGGTTGTAGCGGGCCAGCGCCGGCTTGTCTTCGGCGAAGCGCCGGTCGATCTCCGCCATGCGCTGATAAGGGTTGTCGATCGCCTTGCCTTCGCCCAGCAGTTCCTGCGAAACGTATTCCAGGCTGAAGGAGGGAAAGTTCCAGGTGGCGGATTTCAGCGCCTCGATGCCGTCGATGATCAGGCGGCCGGCGGCGGCGGCGAAAAAGTGATTCTGTTTGAAGCCATGCTCGCGCCACTCCAGCAGGTTGCCGCCGCGCCCCAGCCGCAGCGGGATTTGGTAGCGCTCGGCGTGCTTTTGCAGTACCCGCAGATCGAACTGCACCAGGTTCCAGCCGATGATGGCGTCGGGATCGTGACGCTCCAGCCACGCGTTCAGTCGTTCCAGCAGTTGAGGGCGGCTGGCGCAGTATTCCAGATCGAAATCCAGTGGCTCATCGCCGCCGTTGGCCGGCCCCAGCATGTAGACCTGCCGCTGGCCGCAGCCTTCCAGCGCGATGGAGTAAAGCTCGCCGTGGGCGGTGGTTTCGATATCTAGCGACACCAGTTTTAGCGTTGGGCGGTACTCCGGCGCCGGCTTCATCTGGCCGCTGAGCAACGGCCCATTGCCGTCGCCCTGGCCGTTGAACCATACCGGCGCGGTAATGAAGCGTTCCATCAGGTAGCGCTCGGGCGGGCGAATGTCGGCCTCGTAGACCGCAACGCCGCCTTCCCGCAGCAGTTTTTCCAGCTTGATGAGCTGACGGTGCTGGCGGCAGTACAGCCCCAGCATCGGGCGGTGATGAAAATCCGTCAGCGCCAGCGGTTTCAGTTCGACTTGCCGCTCTTCTCGCAGCAGCAGTTCCGCGCGCTGCCTTTGTTCGGCGGGGATAAACGCCACCGAGGTTTGCGGCGGCAGACGCAGCTGGCGCGGGCCCGCGTCGGTCGCCAGCCAAAATTCGACCTCGGTGCCGGCGGGCGTGTCGCGCCAGTGGCGAGTGAGCAGGAACCCCTGTTGCAGTGCTGTCATAACCCCTTCGTTTTCCGCCGGGCGGCGTGTGCGACGTTCAGCGTGATGTCGGTTTTGGCGCTAATATAGATAAATTACAGTATGGGTTTTTATACAGTGATTGTCCATCGCCGTGCGGCGTTGCCAAATACGCATACAATTCATCGATTGACTCGCCAGCGGCGGCGCTGGAAAATCCTCGGCCCCGTTTGGCCCGAATAATCCACAGAGGTGTAATGGAAGCCTATTTACAAGATTTGATCACCCAGTCACTGGCTTTCACTCTGATGGTCGTTCTGCTGGTCGCTTTTCTGGAGTCGTTGGCGCTGGTGGGGCTGCTGTTGCCCGGCACGGTGATGATGGCCAGCATCGGCGCGCTGATCGGCAGCGGCAAGGTGGATTTTTACTACGCCTGGGCGGCGGGCATCGTCGGCTGCCTGCTCGGCGATTGGATCTCCTATTTCGTCGGCCGCGCCTTTAAGGGGCCTTTGCATCGCTGGTCGTTTCTGAAGAAGAACAAAGCGCTGCTCGACAAAACCGAACATGCCTTGCACCAGCACAGCATGGCGACCATTTTGATCGGCCGCTTCGTTGGCCCGACGCGCCCGCTGGTGCCGATGGTGGCCGGCATGCTCGATTTGCCGCCGTACAAGTTTGCGTTGCCGAACATCATCGGTTGCCTGACCTGGCCGCCGGTCTATTTCTTCCCCGGCATTCTGGCGGGGGTGGCGATCGATATCCCCGCCGACGCCAACAGCGCGACGTTCAAGTGGCTGTTGCTCGCGGCGGCGCTGCTGGTCTGGCTGGCGGTGTGGCTGAGCTGGCGCTGGTGGCGCGAGGGCAAGCGCAGCGCCGATCGGCTGAGCCGTTGGCTGACGCCGCTGCGGCTGCGCGTGGTGTGCGGATTGAGTTGGCTGGCGGCGTTGGCGGTCGGCTATTTGCTGAGCCAACAGCCGCTGATGCCGGTGTACCGGCATCTGTTGTGGCAGGTGCTGTCCGGGTAATGATTGCGGGGGCATTAGCCCCCGTTCGCCTTACTGGAAGAACGCTTCCAGCTGTTCAAATACCCGCACGTCTTCGCTGTGGCGCTTCACCCGCAGCACGTCTTCCAGCTTTTCCACCTGGCTTATCATTTGTTCCAGCCGCTGATCGTCGGCGACCAATAGCCAAATGCGGCTCTGTTGGCCGTCTTTCAACGGCAGACACAGAATGCCTTCGACGTTGAACGCGCGGCGGGCGAACAGCCCGCAAACGTGCGACATCACGCCGGGATGGTTGCGCACCGCCAGCTCCAGGATCACCTGTGGTTTATCTTGTGGTTGCAGCATGGCTTATTCTCCAATCATGTCGATGTTGGCGGCGCCCGGCGGCACCATCGGGAACACTTTTTCGTTGATATCGATCAGCGCGTGGATCAGGCAGGGACCCGGGCGCTGGATCGCCTCAGCCAGTGCCGCCTGAGGATCTTCCGCGGCGTTCAGATCGCAGGTATCCAGCCCGAATCCGGCGGCGATTTTCAGGAAGTCGGTACGCTTCGGATAGGCGGCGGCGAAGATGCGCTGTTGGTAGAACAGGGTTTGCTGCTGGTGCACCAGCCCCAGCGCCTGGTTGTTCATCAAAATGATTTTCACGTCCAGATCGTGCTCGACCGCGGTGGCCATTTCCTGAATGTTCATCATCAGGCTGCCGTCGCCGGAGAAGCACAGCACTTTACGTTCGGGCTCCGCCAACGCCGCGCCGATCGCCGCCGGCAGACCGAAGCCCATGGTGCCCAGGCCGCCCGACGTCAGCCACTGGCGCGGCCGGCTCAGCGGATAGGCCTGCGCTACCCACATCTGATGCTGACCCACGTCGGTGGTGATGATGGCGCTGTCGTCCACGCAGCGCGCGGCGGCCAGCACCAGGCCGTAATGGCTCAGCGGATCGTCGGCGTTCGGCATGTTGAACGGGAATTCGCGCTTCAGATCGTTGACGGTGTTCAGCCACGCGCTGCGCGGTTGCGTGTCGATCTGCGGCAGCAGCTGTTGCAGCACCTGGCCGACGTCGGCATGGATCGCCACGTTGGCCTGTTTGACCTTGCCCAGCTCGGCGCGGTCGATATCCACATGAATGATGGCGGCGTTAGGGCAGAACTGCTCGGTTTTGCCGATTGCCCGATCGTCGAAGCGCGCGCCCAGCACGATCAGCAGATCGGCCTCCTGCAGAATGAAGTTGGTGCTGCGCGCGGCGTGCATGCCCAGCATGCCCAGCGACAGCGGGTGTTCCACCGGCATCGCGCCCAGCGCCATCAGCGTCATGGTGGTGGGCAGACCGGCGCGCTCGGCCAGCTCCAGCGCCTGCCGGTGAGCGTCGGCGCAGATGATGCCGCCGCCCAGGTAGAGGATGGGGCGTTTCGCCTGATTGATCATCGCGGCGGCCTGCGAAACCAGCGCCGGATCGAAGCTCGGGGCGGCGTCCGGCACGGCGATCGGCGGCAACTCTTCCAAGGTGATGGTGGCGGTCTGCACGTCTTTCGGCACATCGATCCAGACCGGGCCGGGGCGGCCGGACTCGGCGATGCGGAACGCGTCGCCAATCACCTGCGGCAGCTCGCGGATATCGCGCACCAGATGGTTGTGCTTGGTGATCGGGATGGAAATGCCGTAGGTGTCCACTTCCTGGAAGGCGTCGGTGCCGATCATCGAGGAAGGCACCTGCCCGGTGATGCACACCAGCGGAATGGAGTCGAGCTTGGCGTCGGCGATGGCGGTGACCAGGTTGGTGGCGCCCGGCCCGCTGGAGGCGATGCACACCGCCGCTTTGCCGTTGGCGCGCGCCATGCCTTGCGCCATAAAGCCCGCGCCCTGTTCGTGGCGCGCCAGCACGTGGTGAATGCGGGTGCTTTGGCTCAGCGCGTCATACAGCGGCAGCGCCGCGCCACCGGGAATGCCGGCGACGGTGGTGATGCCCTGCCGCTCCAGCAGATGAACGATCAATTGTGCGCCGGTGAAGCGGGTACTCGGTTGAGGCGTGCCCGAAGTTGCCATGTTCCTGTCCTTTCTCAAGGCCGGTGAGCTTTTCTGGGCAGGGTGCTAAAACAAGAAACCCCGCCCGGTTTGCGCCGGCGGGGTTTGGGAATCGATGCGTTGATTCGGACCCTACGGCGCATTGCCGACGACCACCACCACACGCACGACGACCACCGCGGCTGGTAGCGCGGTAACTAGTAGGGTCGAAGTCAGCGAGGATGCGATCACAGGGAACCTTATCATCAGTAAAAAAAGTCAGGTTTTTATAAAAACACAGGCGCAAAATTCGCACAACAGGTTTATTGGCGCAGCATAAAAAACGCGCGTCAGATCACGCTTTACCCGAAATGCCCAGCACGTGCGCTTCGGGGGCGCTGCCGTCCAGTAGGGCCTGCGTCGGGCCGTCGTAGTAGATGCGGCCGTCGACCACCAGCAGCGTGCGCGGCGCGATGCGCGCGGCGTCGTCGAGGTTGTGCGACACCATCAGCAGCGTCAGGTCGCGCTGTTCGCACACCGTCTGCAGCAGCTGCAGCATCTCGTTGCGCAGCGCCGGATCGAGCGCCGAGAAGGGTTCGTCGAGCAGCAGGATCGGCCGCCGGCGAATCAAACAGCGCGCCAGCGCGGCGCGCTGACGCTGACCGCCGGAAAGCTGCGCCGGCAGGCGATCCAGGTGTTCTTCCAGGCCGACCTGACGGGCGATGTGTTCTCGCTGTTGGCGCTGCTGCGCAGTCAAGCGCAGACCGGGATCCAACCCCAACCCGATGTTCTGCGCCACCGTCAGGTGCGCGAACAGGTTGTTTTCCTGAAACAGCATCGACACCGGCCGTTTGGCCGGCGGCGTGGCGGTGTGGTCTTCGCCGTTCAGCAGCAGCCGGCCGCTGGCCGCCGGCAGAAAACCGGCGATCAGGCTCAGCAGGGTGCTTTTACCGGCGCCGCTGGGGCCGAGCACCGCGACGCGCTCGCCCGGCTGGATGCGCAAATCAAAGCGCATCGGCAGGTGTTCATACAGATAGGTCAGTTTTTCAAGCGTCAGCATGGCGGCCCGGTAAGCGTTCAATCAGGGTAAACAGCAGGAAGCACAGCAGCAGCAACAGCAGCGCGGTCACCGCTCCGTCCTGGCTGCGGTAGGCGCCAATCTGCTGATACAGGTAAAAAGGCAGGGTACGGAAATGCTCGTTGCCAAACAAGGCGACCACGCCGAAATCGCCGATCGACAGCACGCAGGCGAAGGCCAGCGCCTGCGCCAGCGGGCGGCGCAGGGCGCGCAGTTCAATCAGCCGCAGCCGTCGCCAGCCGCGGATATCCAGCGACAGGCACAGCGGGTTGTAACGTTCGGCGAGGTCGCGCATCGGGTTCTCCAACACCTTCAGCGCATAGGGCACCGCCATCAGCGCATTGGTGAGGATCACCAGCGCATAGGGCGACTGCGGCAACCCGATCGTATCGTTCAGCAGCAGGAAGAACCCGGTGGCCAGCACGATGCCCGGCATCGCCAGGATCACCATGCCGCTCAGCTCCAGCGCTTGGCCGCCGCGCAGCTGCTGCCGCAGTTTCAGCTCGCGGCTGCTCCACAGCAGCATCATCGTGAGCGCCACGCACAGCGCTCCGGCGCCAAGGGCGATGCGCAGCGACGTGAACAGCGCCTGCCACAGCACCGGCTGGCGCAGCACGCTGACGATAGCCTGATTGGCGCCGTCGGCGATCACCGCCAGCAGAGGCGGCAGCAGCAGCAACAGCGCGGCGGCGATCAGCAGAAAATCGCTGATGCGCCGCCACAGGCTGTCTTCCGGGTTGCGCCAGCGCTGGGCGTGGGTATGCCCTACCGGCAATGCCTGGCTCAGGCGTTGGCTGATCAGCACCAGCCCCAGACAACAGCCCAGTTGGATCAGCGCCAGCAGGGCGGCGCGGCCCAGATCGTAGTCGTAACTCAGCGCCTGGTAGATCGCCAGCTCGATGGTGGTGGCCTGCGGCCCGCCGCCCAGTGACAGCACGGTGGCGAAGCTGGCGAAGCACAGCATGAAGATCAGCGCGCCGCTCGGCAGGATTTGGCGGCGCAGCGCCGGCCATTCGACGAAGCGGAACTGCTGCCAGCCGTTCATGCCCAGTTGGGCAGCCAGCTGGCGCTGTTCCACCGGAATATTCTCCAGCGCTTGCAACAACAGGCGGGTAGCCAGCGGCAGGTTAAAGAACAGGTGCGCTAGCAGAATGCCCTGCAGCCCGTAGGGCGAGAAATCATACTCGACGCCCAGCCAGCCGCACAGCGTCGCCAGCCAGCCCTGGCGCCCATAGACGCTGAGCAGGCCGAACACCGCCACCAGCACCGGCAGCACCAGCGTCATGGCGCACAGTCGCAGCAGCAACTGCCGGCCGGGGAAACGACGCCGGTAGAGCGCGCGCGCCAGCAGAATGGCGGGCAGCACCGAAATCAGCGCCGACAGCAGCGCCTGCAGGAAAGTGAAGCGCACCACGTGCCACAGGTAGCTGTCCTGCCACAGGTCGCGCCAGTCGCTGTCCGGCGCGTGACGCCACAGCGAGCCCATCGCCAGCGCGGCGACCAGCAGGATCATGCCGGCGGCCAGCAGCCCCGGCCAGAGCCAGCGGGGGATCAGCGGCTGACGGCGGTTTGCCATGCCCGGATCCAGCCGCCGCGTTGTGTGGCCACCTCTTCGGCGCTGTATTGCAGCGCGGTATGCGGCACGTTCATCTGTTCAAAGCCGACGGGCAGCGGGGTGTTGATCACCGGGTACATCCAGTTGCCGGTCGGGATGGTGTTCTGGAACGCCGGCGTCACCATGAACTGCATGAAACGCTCCGCCAGCTCAGGCTGTTTGGCGGCCTTCAGTTTGCCGGCCACTTCCACCTGCAGGTAGTGGCCTTCGCTGAACGTGGCGGCGGCGTAGCGGTCTTTTTTCTCGGCGATCAGATGATAGGCGGGGGAGGTGGTGTAGCTGAGCACCAGATCGCCTTCGCCTTTCAGGAACAGGCCGTAGGCTTCGCTCCAGCCTTTGGTGACGGTCACGGTCTTTTTCGCCAGCTGCTGCCAGGCGGCCGGCGCCTTGTCGCCATACACTTTTTGCATCCACAGCAGCAGGCCGAGGCCCGGCGTGCTGGTGCGCGGATCTTCGTAGATCACCTTCCAGTCACGATCGCTGCTGACCAGCTCCTGCAGGCTTTTCGGCGGGTTCTTCAGTTTTTCCTTGTTGTAGACGAAGGCGAAATACCCGTAGTCGTAAGGCACGAAGGTCGCGTCCTGCCAGCCGCCCGGCACCGTCAGTTTGGCGGTGTCCACGCCGCTCGGCGCGAACAGGCCGGTTTGCTGCGCCGCCTGCAGCAGGTTGTTGTCCAGCCCCAGCACCACGTCGGCGGCGCTGTTCTTGCCTTCCATGCGCAGGCGGTTCAGCAGTGAGACGCCGTCTTCCAGCGCCACGAACTTCAGCTCACAGTCGCACTCGGCTTCGAAGGCTTTTTTCACCGCCGGGCCTGGGCCCCAGTCGGCGGCGAAGGAATCGTAGGTGTAAACCGTCAGCGTCGGCTTGGCGAACACCGGTGCGGCGCACAGCAGCAATAAGCAGGGCAGATATTTTTTGACCACGTTGCACTCCTGAAAAATAAGGGGGCAAGGGCATCTGAGGGGGCGAGGCGGCGTCGCCGGTTCGCTGGGCTCAAATCCCTCCGCCGGTATTGACCGGATCAGGTTCGACGGGTGTGCTCTCAGCGGAAAATCGGGCTTATCACGCGGCCCGACTCTCCGCACCCCGTTGAGACGGCGCTATTGTAAAGATTAACCGACCCGGGCGAAAGGCGCTTATGCCTCCGGCGGGGCAAACCAGGCTGACTTGAAGTCGAACCAGCCGAGGGTGTTCATTCTCACGCCGCGCATGCTGCGCTGGCCGTGCAACTGCAGCCAGTGGTGGAACAGCGGATGCAGTTGGTGATTGCTGACCAGGCGCTGGCAGAACTCCGCCAGCGGCAGACGGTTGGCGCGCCACAGCGCCGCATCCTGCGCCAGGTCCTCGCTCATGCAATGCTGCATCAGCGGCAGCTCGTACAGCGTGGCGAACAGCGAAAACTCCAGCGGCAGATAGAAGTTGGCGCTGCCGAGCCACAGATCGCTGCGCGCGTCGCCCTGGTGCCAGGTCGCGTAATCCACGCTTTGCACGATCAGGCGGATGCCGTGCTGCGCCAGCAGCGGCTCGATCGCCTGGCGGATGGCGTGGAACTCCGAATGCTCATTGAAGTGAGTCAGCGTCAGTTCGGTCAGCCCCGCCGGTTTGGGCTGCTGCGCCAGCGCGCGGTTGTGGTGCCAGCGCGGCAGCAGGCCGTACGCCGGCGACCAATAGCGCTGGTAGAGCGGCCCGGCGTGGCTCAGCAGCGAAATGGGGTTGATCAATTCGCACAGCCAGCTGCGCATGGCGGGATCGGCCGCCAAGGGAGAGCGCTGATCGAACAGCAGGAAGTAGCAGCCTTCTTCCAGCCGGCTTTCCAGCTCGCTGTTGCCGGTTTCATCGCCCTGCAGCTGTACGCCGGAGTGCACCAGTTCTTCGGAGAACTCCGGCAGCACCCAGATGTTGACCTCATCGATCAGCGCCCGGTAGCCGAAATAGTCATCGAAGGCGTGGATCTTCATCTGGCTGGGAAGGTTGCGCACCACGCGGTAGGGGCCGGTGCCGATCGGATGGCGGGTGAAGTCCGGCAGATCGCGCCATTCGCGCGGCAGGATCATGGCGTGCACGCTGCCCAGCAGCCAGGGTAACCAGTGGTCGGGGCTGCGCAGATGCACGTCGACAACGAACGGCGTCGGCGAGGTGACGCTTTCGATATGCGAGAACAGCGGTTGTGAGGTCAGACGCGAAAGCGAGCTGATGACGTCCGCCATCTCCAGCTCGCGGCCATGATGAAAATGGATCGCCGGGCGCAGGTAAAACCGCCAGTGCAGCGGCGTCAGCGCCTGCCAATGGTGGGACAGATCGGATTCGAGTTCCCCGTTTTCCTCATTTATGCGCGTCAGGCCGTTGAAGATCTGACGCGCCAAATGGGTCTCGGAACGCCGCAGCGCCGAGCCGGGCAGCAGGTTGTACAACTGCCGATAGTAGAGCACCCGCAGGATGTGTTTCCCCTGACGGAAGCTGCGCCCCAGCTGCGACAGCAGCATTTGGCGCACCACGTTTTTGTCGCCCACCAGCTGCACCAACTGATCGATGCGATCCTGCTCCAGCAGCTCCTCGGCCCGCTGTTGCTGCAGCGCCAGGCCGGTGTAATGAAAGGTTAGCCGCGAACGCTTGCCGCGTCCCGACTCCGCCTGCCAGGTGAGCCAGCCCTCCCGCTGCATAGCGCTCAACAGGGAGCGTACGTGGCGCCGCGAGCAGCTCAGCGCCTCCGCCAGCGCCTGCAGCGTGGTGTCGGTGGTTTCACCGTGGCAGCGCTGCCACAGACGGATGAACTGCTGCTGCAATCTGGACGTGGACATAAAAGAGGAACACTCCTGTCTCAACTCGTCAATTTTTCTTTCCCTATATTACGCCGATAATTTTCATCAATGAAAGGGGAGGGCGTAATCATGAAAGCTTTCTTATCCAAATCGTTCTATCAGCGCTATTTCAGCGCGGTGCGTCGGCAGCACGCTGACTGGCTGAACGTGGTGCCTGAGCAGGCGCGGCTGGCAATATTGGCGCACCTGACGCAATGGGATATCAAAGAGATGAGCGACAAGCAGTATCGCGAGCACCTGTAAGGCGCTGCGGCATAAAAGTTTCTGAGTAATGGTGCTGTTTCACCAGCCAGTGGGTCGCCCCACTGGTTTTTTTATTTGCGGTTAGGGCGATGGACTTGCATTTTCCTCGCCGTGGCCTAAGGTTTTTGCTTCTGCTTTGGGATCAGGGAAGAGGATATGGAACGCCTGAGACGGTTATCACTGCGCATCAACCCCATCTTTGCCGCCTTCCTGCTGATCGCTTTTCTCTCCGGCATCGCCGGCGCGCTGCTGACGCCGACGCTCAGCCTGTTTCTGACCACCGAAGTTAAGGTGCGGCCGCTGTGGGTCGGGTTGTTTTACACCGCCAACGCGGTGGCCGGCATCGTCGTCAGCTTCCTGCTGGCCAAACGTTCCGACACCCGCGGCGATCGGCGCAGGCTGATCCTGCTGTGCTGCCTGATGGCGGTCGGCAACTGCCTGCTGTTCGCTTTCAACCGCGACTACCTGACGCTGATCACCGCCGGGGTGTTGATGTCCGCCGTTGCCAACACCGCCATGCCGCAGATCTTCGCGCTGGCGCGGGAATACGCCGACAGCGAGGCGCGTGAAGTGGTGATGTTCAGTTCGGTGATGCGCGCCCAGCTTTCGCTGGCGTGGGTTATCGGCCCGCCGCTGTCGTTTGCGCTGGCGCTGAATTACGGCTTTACCGTGATGTTCCTGATCGCCGCCGCCACCTTCGCCATCTGCGTGCTGCTGGTCGGGTTCATGCTGCCTTCGGTGCCGCGCGCGGCGGACGGCGACGGGCTGCGGGACGGCGCTTCCGCGCCGATTGCGCCCGCCAGCGCCTGGCGCAATCGCGACGTGCGTCTGCTGTTCATCGCCTCGATGCTGATGTGGACCTGCAACACCATGTATATCATCGACATGCCGCTGTATATTACCGCCGATCTCGGCCTGCCTGAGGGGCTGGCCGGGGTGCTGATGGGCACCGCTGCCGGGCTGGAGATCCCGGCGATGCTGCTGGCCGGTTACTACGTCAAACGTTTCGGCAAGCGCAACATGATGCTGCTGGCGGTGGCGGCGGGCGTGCTGTTTTACCTCGGGCTGACGGTGCTGGCGACCAAGCCGACCCTGATCGCATTGCAGCTGCTCAACGCGGTGTTTATCGGCATCGTCGCCGGTATCGGCATGCTCTATTTTCAAGATTTGATGCCGGGCCGACCGGGCGCCGCCACCACGCTGTTCACCAACAGCATCTCGACCGGGGTGATCCTGGCCGGGGTGCTGCAGGGCGCGCTGGTGGAGAACCTCGGTCATGGCTCGGTGTATTGGATGGCGGCGCTGCTGGCGCTGGCGGCGCTCTGGATGAGCGCCAAAGTGCGTGAAGTGTGAGGTCAAACGACGGCATTCTTGATGCAAGTCATTGAGAAGGCTGAAGCGGACGCCCAAGCTGAAGGCATATGGAGCGCGATCGTTGCGTCCACGCCCGTCTCGCTATTGAGATGCCGCCTTGTTGTTTAGAACAGTGGGAACGTTATGGATAAACTCACACCGCTCAAACCGCTTCCTTCCCTGTGCGCCCTTGCCGCCACGCTGATCATCTGGTTCCTCATTCCCGTGCCGGAGGGCGTTGCGCCCAACGCCTGGCAGCTGCTGGCGCTGTTTATCGGCACCATCATCGCCATCATCGGCAAGGCGATGCCGATCGGCGCAGTCTCGGTGATTGCCATCGCCCTGGTGGCGGTGACCGGCGTCACCAATCCCGGCAAGCCGGGCGCCGCGCTGGACGACGCGCTCAGCGGTTTTTCCAACCAGCTGATCTGGCTGATCGGCTTTTCTATCATGATCTCCCTCAGCCTGAACAAAACCGGGCTGGGCGCGCGCATCGGCTACTACTTTATCTCGCTGTTCGGTAAAAAAACGCTCGGCATCGCCTACGCATTGACGTTGGCGGAAACCACCCTGGCGCCGGTGACGCCGAGCAACACCGCGCGCGGCGGCGGCATCATTCACCCGATCATGAAATCGATCGCCGACAGCTTTGGTTCCAAACCCGAGCTCAATACCTCCGGCAAGATCGGCCGCTATCTGTCGCTGGTGAACTACAACATTAACCCGGTCACCTCGGCGATGTTTATCACCGCCACGGCGCCTAACCCGCTGATTGTCAGCCTGATCGCCAAAGGCACCCACGGCAGCTTCGAACTGTCCTGGTCGATGTGGGCGATCGCCGCCCTGGTGCCGGGGCTGTGTTCGCTGATCGTGATGCCGCTGGTCATTTATCTGCTGTACCCGCCGGAGGTGAAAAGCACCCCGGACGCGCCGCGTTTCGCCTGCGAAAAGCTGCAGGCGCTGGGGCCGGTGACGCTGCCGGAGAAAATTACTCTCGCGGTGTTCGCGCTGCTGTTGGTGCTGTGGGCCGGCATTCCGGCGATGATTTTCGGCCCGGCGCTGGCGGTCAATCCTACCACCGCGGCGCTGATCGGCCTGGCGGTGCTGCTGGCTACCGGGGTGTTGAGCTGGGAGGATGTGCTGAAGCATAAAGGGGCCTGGGATACCGTCGTGTGGTTCTCGGCGCTGGTGATGATGGCCAGTTTCCTCGGCAAGCTGGGGCTGATCGGCTGGCTGTCGCAGACCGTCGGCAACGGCATCGACCATATGGGCATGAGCTGGGTGGGCGGCACGATCTTGCTGACCATCATTTATCTGTATTCTCACTATTTCTTCGCCAGCACCACCGCACACGTAACGGCGATGTTCGCCGCCTTCTTCGCTGCCGGCATCGCGCTCGGCGCGCCGCCGGCGCTGCTGGGCCTGATCCTGGCGTTCTCTTCTTCGCTGATGATGTCGCTGACGCATTACGGGACCGGCACCGCGCCGATCATCTTTGGCTCCGGCTATGTGACGTTGGGGGAATGGTGGAAAGCGGGGTTGGTGATGAGCGTGGTTAACCTACTGATCTGGATAGTGATCGGTGGCGCATGGTGGAAGCTGCTGGGCTACTGGTGAGGAAAAAATTCACCCGCCGGGCGGCGGGTGAAGGGGATTAATTCAGAAACGCCGGCTGCTGCGCTTCGTAGCGGGAGATGTCCGCTTCATGCTGCAGCGTCAGGCCGATGCTGTCCAGCCCGTTGATCATGCAGTGGCGGCGGAAGCTGTCTATTTCGAACGGATAGCTTTTGCCACCGGCGTTGACCGTCTGGTTCTCCAGATCCACCACGAACTCCGTACCTTCATTGGCGTCCACCAGTTTGAACAGCTCGTCCACCTGCTGCTCGCTCAGCGTGACCGGCAACAGCTGGTTGTTAAACGAGTTGCCGTAGAAGATATCGGCGAAGCTCGGCGCGATCACCACTTTGAAACCGTAGTCGGTCAGCGCCCATGGGGCGTGTTCGCGCGAGGAGCCGCAGCCGAAGTTCTCCCGCGCCAACAGGATGCTGGCGCCTTTATAGCGCGGTTTGTTCAGCACGAACTCCGGGTTGGGTTGCTGGCCGGCATCGTCGAGGAAGCGCCAGTCGTTGAACAGGTGCTGGCCGAAGCCGGTACGGGTCACCTTCTGCAAAAACTGCTTGGGAATAATGGCGTCGGTGTCGACGTTGGCCGCATCCAAAGGCACCACTAAGCCGGTATGTTGAGTAAATTTAGCCACGTTAGCCCCTTAGTGAATATCACGGATGTCGGCGAAGTGACCGGCGACGGCGGCCGCGGCGGCCATCGCCGGGCTGAGCAGGTGGGTACGCCCACCGCGGCCCTGACGCCCTTCGAAGTTACGGTTGCTGGTGGACGCGCAGCGCTCGCCCGGATTCAGACGGTCGTTGTTCATCGCCAGGCACATCGAGCAACCCGGCAAGCGCCATTCGAAACCGGCTTCAATAAAGATTTTGTCCAACCCTTCGGCTTCCGCCTGGGCCTTCACCGGGCCGGAGCCCGGCACCACGATGGCCTGCACGCCGTTGGCGACCTTGCGCCCCTTGGCGATCGCCGCCGCCGCACGCAGATCTTCGATGCGCGAGTTGGTGCAGGAACCGATGAACACTTTGTCGATCGGCACTTCGGTCAATTTGATGCCCGGCTTCAAATCCATGTAGGCCAGCGCTTTCTCGGCGGAGGCGCGCTCAACCGGATCGTTAAACGATTCCGGCGCCGGGATCGCCTGATTGACGGCGATCACCTGGCCAGGGTTGGTGCCCCAGGTGACCTGCGGCGCGATCTCTTCGGCGCGCAGCGTCACCACGGTATCGAACTGGGCGTCGGCGTCGGACTTCAGCGTGCGCCAGTAAGCGACCGCCTGCTCCCAGTTTTCACCGGTCGGCGCGAACTGACGCCCCTTCAGGTAGGCGAAGGTGGTGTCGTCCGGCGCGACCAACCCGGCTTTGGCGCCCATTTCGATCGCCATGTTGCACAGGGTCATGCGGCCTTCCATGCTCAATGCCTCGATCGCCTTGCCGCAGAACTCCACCACGTGGCCGGTGCCGCCGGCGCTGCCGGTTTTGCCGATCACCGCCAGCACGATGTCTTTGGCGGTAATGCCCTCGGCGGCATCGCCGGTGACCTCAATCTTCATGGTTTTGGCCCGGCCCTGCTTCAGGGTCTGGGTCGCCAGCACGTGCTCCACTTCGGAGGTGCCGATGCCGAACGCCAGCGAGCCGAAGGCGCCGTGGGTCGCGGTGTGTGAATCGCCGCAGACGATGGTCATGCCCGGCAGCGTCATGCCTTGCTCCGGCCCGATCACGTGCACGATGCCCTGGAACGGGTGGTTCAGGTCATACAGCGAAACGCCGAATTCCGCGCAGTTCTTGATCAGCTCCTGCATCTGGATGCGCGCCATCTCGCCGCTGGCGTTGATGTCTTTGGTCTGGGTCGACACGTTGTGATCCATGGTGGCGAAGGTTTTGCCGGGCTGGCGCACCTTCCGGCCCATGGCGCGCAGGCCGTCGAACGCCTGCGGCGACGTGACTTCGTGCACCAGGTGACGGTCGATATACAGCAACGGCGTCTCGTTCGGCGCTTCGTGCACCACGTGGGCGTCATACAATTTCTGGTATAAGGTCTTGGCCATGTTATGCCCCCTGAGCTACAAAGCGAGCGATGATGTCGCCCATTTCATCGGTGCTGACGGCTTTGCCGTCACCGGCCAGATCGGCGGTGCGGTAGCCCTGTTCCAACGCCTGGTTGATGGCGCGCTCTACGGCGTCGGCCGCTTCATCGGCGCCCAGGCTGTAACGCAGCAGCAGGGTGGCGGACAGGATCTGCGCAATCGGGTTGGCGATGCCTTTGCCGGCGATATCCGGCGCGGAACCGCCCGCCGGTTCGTACAGGCCGAAGCCTTGCTCGTTCAGGCTGGCGGACGGCAGCATGCCCATCGAGCCGGTAATCATCGCGCACTCGTCGGACAGGATGTCGCCGAACAGGTTGGAACACAGCAGCACGTCGAACTGGGACGGATCCTTGATCAGCTGCATGGTGGCATTGTCGATATACATGTGCGACAGCGACACGTCCGGGTAATCCTTGGCGACCTGATTGACCACTTCACGCCACAAGATGGAGCTTTGCAGCACGTTGGCCTTGTCGATCGACGTCACCTTGTGGCGGCGCTTGCGGGCGGATTCGAAGGCGATGCGCGCGATGCGTTCAATCTCGAAACGGTGATACACCTCGGTGTCGAAGGCGCGCTCCTGCATGCCCTGGCCTTCGCGCCCCTTCGGCTGGCCGAAATAGATGCCGCCGGTCAGTTCGCGCACGCACAGAATGTCGAAGCCGCGGGCGGCGATATCGGCGCGCAGCGGGCAGAACGCCTCCAACCCTTGATACAGGCGGGCCGGGCGCAGGTTGCTGAACAGTTTGAAGTGCTTGCGCAGTGGCAACAGCGCGCCGCGTTCCGGCTGCTCGGCCGGCGGCAGGTGTTCCCATTTCGGGCCGCCCACCGAACCGAACAGGATGGCGTCGGCCTGCTCGCAGCCGGCGACGGTCGCCGCTGGCAACGGGCTGCCGTGGCGATCGATGGCGATGCCGCCGACGTCGTACTCGGCGGTGGTGATGCGAATGTCAAAGCGTTGACGCACCGCGTCCAACACTTTGCGCGCCTGAGCCATTACTTCCGGGCCGATACCGTCTCCGGGCAAGACGGCAATGTGATAAGTCTTCGTCATGTTCACACCGTTTCCTGATTATTTTGATGTTTGTTTTGCTGCAGACGCTGTTTTTCTTTTTCTACCTGCTGTGAGCGCCAAATATTGTTCAACACGTGCACCATCGCCTTGGCGGAGGATTCGACGATGTCGGTCGCCAGACCCACGCCATGGAAACGGCGGCCGTTATAAGAGACGACGATATCCACCTGGCCCAGCGCATCGCGCCCATGGCCTTTGGCGGTCAACTGGTACTTCACCAGTTCGATCGGGTAATCGGTGATGCGATTGATCGCCTGATAGACCGCATCTACCGGGCCGTTGCCGGTGGCGGCTTCGGCTTTCTCTTCGCCGCCGCAGATCAGTTTCACCGAGGCGGTGGCCATGATGCTACTGCCGGACTGCACGCTGAAGTAACCCAGGCTGAAGTGCTCCGGCTCTTCCTGTTGTTTGTTGATGAAGGCCAGCGCCTCCAGGTCATAGTCGAACACCTGGCCTTTTTTGTCGGCCAGCTTCAGGAAGGCGGCGTACAGGGTGTCCAGGTTGTAGTCCTGCTCCTGGTAGCCCATCTCTTCCATGCGGTGTTTCACCGCCGCGCGGCCGGAGCGGGAAGTCAGGTTCAACTGCACGTCTTTCAGGCCGATCGACTGCGGGGTCATGATTTCGTAGTTTTCGCGGTTCTTCAGCACGCCGTCCTGGTGAATGCCGGAGGAGTGGGCGAAGGCGTTGGCGCCGACGATCGCCTTGTTGGCCGGGATCGGCATGTTGCACAGCTGGCTGACGATCTGGCTGGTGCGGAAGATTTCCTGATGATTGATGTTGGTGTGCACGTTCATGATGTCCTGGCGCACCTTAATCGCCATGATCACCTCTTCCAGCGAACAGTTGCCGGCGCGCTCACCGATGCCGTTCAGGGTGCCTTCCACCTGACGGGCGCCGGCCTGGACCGCGGCAATGGAGTTGCCGACTGCCATGCCCAAATCGTCGTGGCAGTGTACGGAGATGATGGCTTTGTCGATGTTCGGCACGCGGTCATACAAGGTGGTGATGATGCCGCCGAACTGGTTTGGCGTGGTGTAGCCGACGGTGTCCGGAATATTGATGGTGGTGGCGCCGGCGTTGATGGCGGCTTCGACCACGCGGCACAGGTTGTCGATCGGCGTGCGGCCGGCGTCTTCGCAGGAGAATTCCACGTCGTCGGTATAGTTGCGGGCGCGTTTGACCGAGCGCACCGCCATCTCCAACACTTCGTCGAACGAGCGCTTCAGCTTCGATTCGATGTGCAGGGTGGAGGTGGCCAGGAACACGTGGATACGGAACGCTTCAGCGACGCGCAACGCTTCGGCGGCCACGTCGATGTCTTTGTCCACGCAGCGGGCCAGGCCGCAGACGCGACTGTTCTTGATCTGGCGAGCGATGGTTTGCACCGATTCGAAATCGCCTGGCGAAGAGACCGGGAAGCCGACTTCCATCACGTCAACGCCCATTCTTTCCAGCGCCAGCGCAATCTGAATCTTCTCTTTTACGCTCAGGCTGGCCTGCAATGCCTGTTCGCCATCACGCAGCGTGGTATCGAAAATAATGACTTGTTGGCTCATCGGTGCATTCCTTATCGTGTTGATTTCACGCTAAGCGGGCAAAAAAAAACCCGCGCAGTAGCGCGGGTTTCTTATGGGTGATCGGCTGAGTCAGTTCCGAACTTCGTCCACAGGCATACCGCGCAAACAAGATGCGTTGAGTAGTAGGCCTAGTAGACGGTGAGTACGGATCATAATGGTTCAGCTTCTCTTAAATTGGGTGTCTGCCTAATTTGATACGTGATTGGCCTGGCGATGTCAACACCTGATTGAATGCGGGGACAATGCACCGGCTATCCGTCCAAACAGAGGATCATTCGGTAAAAATGCAGCGCTATAGAGAAAAAATGGGAGCAGTTTGCGTGCTGCTTAGCATAAACGAATCGAATATATACTGCGCTAATTGCTTCTGGATTTTGTTGGGTTAAGATTTGTGATGAAAAAATAAGGAGGATTAATCACGGGAGGAAACAAAATAATATTTTTAATACGAATGATTTAAATTGAATTCATATGATTAATTGATTGTTTTAGTCATAATATAACAAAATAATGCGATTTTACACAAAGCGATTGATGTTTTTAGATGGTTTGATTGCTTATGATGTGTTTTTATAGTTTGTCTCATACAGTGGGGTTACGTTGTTTAATTGTATTAATTATTGTTAATACCTAATTATTAGTACCACCCAGGTGGCATTTTTCCTGCTGACGGTAGAAGTGACTGATATGCATTCCATATACGACTTAAATCGTGTCGATAACACGAGGTTTTTTATCGGCTGATGACGGTAATGGCAGGATTTGTCGTGCAAAGATAAGACAATGCGGCGTTTCATTGTTTGTCGAGCATAAGGATTAGATTATCTACACAGGATTTAGTGGAGTGAAATATGGCTGAATATGATTCAGAAATCGCCATGGTCAAAGAGCCGGCGGACATCCATTTGCGCAGCGTCGATCTTAATTTGCTGACGGTGTTTGACGCCGTGATGCAAATGCAAAATATTACGCGAGCCGCTAATTCGCTAGGGATGTCGCAGCCGGCGGTGAGCAACGCGGTAGCGCGTCTGAAGGTGATGTTCAACGACGAGCTGTTCGTGCGCTGCGGGCGCGGGATCCAGCCCACCATGCGGGCCAGACAGCTGTTCGGGCCGGTGCGGCAAGCGCTGCAGCTGGTGCAAAATGAGTTGCCGGGATCTGAGTTTGAGCCGCTGACCAGCACGCGAGCGTTCTCCCTGTCCCTGTGCAGCCCGCTCGATTTGCGTCTGGGCGCCGGGATAATCAATCACGTCAAACAGATAGCGCCGCAGCTTAACCTGCAAATAAAGTCATACATTAACAATAATATTGAACATCAATTACGTTATCAGGACGTCGAATTTGTCATCGGCTACAGCCGTTTCGAGTCGGCGGAGTTTCGCAGCCTGGCGATGTTCGACGACGAATTAGTGCTGGCGGTTGCGCAGGCGCACCCGCGAATAGGGGAGGAGGTGACGCCGGAACACATGTTGGCCGAACAGCACGCGGCGGTTTCCCTGGAAAGTTTTGGATCGTTCAGTAAACCTTTCTATTTAGAGGAGCCGATGCTGCGCGCCGTGACACAACAGTGCACGGATCTCTACAGCGTGTTGAATATGGTGTCGCAAACGGAAATGGTGGCGATTGCGCCCGCCTGGTTGGTGCGGCAACAGACGGAGGCGTTGAAAATAAAGGCAGTTCCTTTGTGCGCCAATCACAATAAAGCGACCTGCTATCTTTCCTGGCATGAATCCTCCGAACGGGATAAAGGGCACCAGTGGATGAAGTCCGTCCTGATTGAGGCGGGTAACCCAAAGTAAAGCGATAAAAAATGGGGATATATAAAGATAATATTCAACTGAGCGTTTTTTTCTCATGATAAAAACTAAGAACTATCTGGGTTTTTATTAAGATGTTTCTTGGTTTTGCGGCGATTAAATAACTTATTTTCAGGGTGAGTTGGTTCGTTTACCAAAAATAATTAATATAAATTAATATTCTGATTTTTACTTTACGACTGGTATTTTAAACTAACTCGATGCGGCGGCCCAGATGGGCCGCGTTTTATTGCCGCCAGCAAACCTTTTCCTTCCCGTTCTGTCCAACCCATGAAAGCGCGAAAGCCGGCCTGAGTTTTGGCTCACACTTCTACGCTGAAATCGCTTTTCCCCCTGCCTGAGAGTAGGTAGACTGCGCGGAAAAAAGTAAACACGTGTAAGCTGAGATGAGGGCCGTAAGGCGTCGTTCAGGCTTAACTGTATGATTCATTTCAGGCTTAGAGCACTATGATCACTAATCTGCTGCAATACCATTTGATCCATCGTATACAGCATCAAATCACCCACCGAGCCGATCGCACAGCTTTTCGCCAATGGTCGCCCAACGGCGAGTTTCAACTGACCTGGGAAGAGGCCGCCGTTCGCATCGATCGCATTGCCGCCGGGCTGTTGGCCCTGGGGGCCGAAGTGCAAGAGCGCATCGGCATTTTCGCCAATAACGGCATGGCCTGGTCGCTGGCCGATCTCGCGATTCTCCACCTGCGCGGCGTCAGCGTGCCGCTCTATTCCACCAATACGCCGGCGCAGGCGGCCTTCGTCATCAACGACGCCGACATTCGCATACTGTTCGTCGGCGAACAGGCACAGTTGGACGCGGCCATCGCGCTGCGCGGCGTTTGCCCACAGCTGCGCCATATTATCGTGTTTGACCAAGATGCCGATCTGCGCGGCTGCGAGATAGCGCGACACCTGAGCGCCTTCGAGCATGCCGCCGATCCGGCGGCTTTTATCGCTCAACGTCGGCAGCGCATTGAAGAGTGCGACCTGCAGGACCTCTTCACCCTGATCTATACCTCGGGCACCACCGGCGAGCCGAAAGGGGTGATGCTGGATTACCGCAACCTGGCGGCGCAGCTCTACCTGCATGATGAGAGACTGACGGTTGGCGAAGAAGATGTGTCGCTCAGTTTCCTGCCGCTGTCGCATGTATTCGAGCGTGCCTGGAGCTTCTTTGTCATGCATTCCGGCGCGCAGAACGTCTTCCTGCCGAACACTGACTGGGTACGGGAAGCGATGGGGCAGGTCCGCCCGACGCTGATGTGCGCGGTACCGCGTTTCTACGAGAAGATTTTCAGCGCGGTGCATGAAAAAGTGGCGCGCGCGCCTTGGCTGCGCCGCGCGCTGTTCCACTGGGCGATCGTCTGCGGGGAGCGCAAGTTCCTTCAGGAGCGGGCCGGCAAACCGTTGGGTAAACTGTTCGAACTCTCTCATCGCTGGGCCGACAAGCTGGTATTGAGCAAGCTGCGCGGCATCCTCGGCGGCCGGGTGCGCTTCCTGCCGGCGGCGGGCGCCAAGCTGGATGACAATGTGATCCTGTTTTTCCAGGCGATGGGCGTCAACATCAAGTACGGCTATGGCATGACCGAAACCTGTGCGACCGTGTCCTGCTGGGAAGAAGGGCATTTCCGCTTCGGCTCTATCGGCAAACCGCTGCCGGAGGTCGAGGTGCGCATCGGTGAAGAAAATGAAATCCAGGTGCGCGGGCCGATCGTGATGCGCGGCTATTTCAACAAACCGTTGGAAACCGCCGCGACCTTTACCGCAGACGGCTGGTTGAAAACCGGCGACGCCGGGGCGATCGATGAAGAGGGCAATCTGTTCATCACCGAGCGCCTTAAGGATTTGATGAAAACCTCCGGCGGCAAATACATCGCGCCGCAGATGCTGGAAGGCACGCTGGCGCAGGACCGCTTTATCGAGCAGGTGGCGATCATCGCCGATGCGCGCAAGTTCGTTTCCGCGTTGATCGTGCCGTGCTTTGAGTCGCTGGAAGAGTACGCGAAGTCAGTCAACCTGAAGTATCAGGATCGCCTGGAGCTGCTGCGCAACGGTGAAATCCTCGAGATGTTCGAAAAGCGTCTGCGCGAGATGCAAAAGGAGCTGGCGCGCTTCGAGCAGGTGAAGAAGTTCACGCTGCTGCCGGCGGCCTTTTCCATGGAGCTGGGGGAGCTGACGCCAACGCTGAAGCTGCGCCGCAAAGTGATCCTGCAGCGCTATCAGCGTGAAATCGACTCCATGTATCAGGAACAGGGCTGAGGCCGCCGCCGGACCGCGCGTTCGGCGAAAAAAACGGCATATTCTTCGCCTGATTTAGTTCTGTAATTTTCCCTCTGTTCGAAACAATGCCTAGCCTGACGCCCCTGGGGCTAGCGCATTGTTTTTATAAAGTCGCGATCTCCAGCCGCTTGGCAATAACCCCGCCGTCGTTAAGCCATTTTGCCGTTTGCCTGCCCCATATTCTGACGTTATGTTAATTCGATAGCGACAACCCATAAAAATTTAGGGGCATTGCCCCGCAGCAGGCGCTACGTTCCGGCGCCAGAGAAGAATAAGCAAGCCTGGAGGCAAACCCATGGAGATGTTGTCAGGAGCCGAGATGGTCGTCCGATCGTTGATCGATCAGGGCGTTAAACATGTATTCGGCTACCCCGGCGGGGCGGTGCTCGATATCTACGACGCCCTGCATACGGTCGGAGGGATCGATCATATTCTGGTGCGCCACGAGCAAGGTGCGGTGCACATGGCCGACGGTTACGCGCGCGCCACCGGCGAAGTGGGCGTGGTGCTGGTGACCTCCGGCCCCGGCGCCACCAACGCCATTACCGGTATCGCTACCGCTTATATGGACTCGATCCCGATGGTCGTCCTGTCGGGGCAGGTGCCCAGCTCGCTGATCGGCTACGACGCCTTCCAGGAGTGCGATATGGTGGGGATTTCTCGGCCGGTGGTGAAACACAGCTTCCTGGTGAAACGCACCGAAGACATCCCGGCGGTGTTGAAGAAGGCCTTTTACCTGGCCTCCAGCGGCCGCCCCGGCCCGGTGGTGATCGATCTGCCGAAAGACATCGTCGGCCCGGCGGTGCGGATGCCTTATGCCTATCCGCAGGACGTGAGCATGCGTTCTTACAACCCGACGGTGCAGGGCCACCGCGGGCAAATCAAACGCGCGCTGCAAACCATTCTGGCGGCCAAAAAGCCGGTGATGTACGTCGGCGGCGGCGCGATCAACGCTGGCTGCGAAGCCGAACTGTTGGCGTTGGCGGAGCAGTTGAACCTGCCGGTGACCAGCAGCCTGATGGGGTTGGGGGCCTTCCCCGGTACCCACCGCCAGAGCGTTGGCATGCTCGGCATGCACGGCACCTATGAAGCCAATAAAACCATGCACCATGCCGACGTGATCTTCGCCGTCGGCGTGCGTTTCGACGATCGTACGACCAACAATCTGGCCAAATACTGTCCGGATGCCACCGTGCTGCACATCGATATCGATCCGACCTCGATCTCCAAAACGGTGGACGCCGATATCCCGATCGTCGGCGATGCCAAGCAGGTGCTGGTGCAGATGCTGGAGCTGCTGGCGCAGGACGAGAAAGCGCAGGATCACGATGCGCTGCGCGATTGGTGGCAGTCTATCGAGCAGTGGCGCGCCCGCGACTGCCTGGGCTACGACAAAAACAGCGGCACCATCAAGCCGCAGGCGGTGATTGAAACCCTGCATCGCCTGACCAAAGGCGACGCCTATGTGACCTCGGACGTCGGTCAACACCAAATGTTCGCCGCGCTCTATTATCCGTTCGACAAACCGCGCCGTTGGATCAACTCCGGCGGCCTCGGCACCATGGGCTTCGGCCTGCCGGCGGCATTGGGCGTCAAGCTGGCACTGCCGGAGGAAACCGTGGTGTGCGTGACCGGCGACGGCAGCATTCAGATGAATATTCAGGAGCTGTCCACCGCGCTGCAATATAACCTGCCGGTGGTGGTGGTGAACCTCAACAACCGCTATCTGGGCATGGTCAAGCAATGGCAGGACATGATTTATTCCGGCCGTCATTCGCAGTCTTACATGGATTCACTGCCGGACTTCGTCAAGCTGGCCGAGGCTTACGGCCATGTCGGTATCGCCATCCGCACGCCGGATGAGCTGGAAAGCAAGCTGGCGCAGGCGCTGGCGGAAAAAGAGCGGCTGGTGTTCGTCGACGTGACCGTCGATGAAACCGAACATGTCTACCCGATGCAGATCCGCGGCGGAAGCATGGACGAAATGTGGCTTAGCAAAACGGAGAGGACCTGATCATGCGCCGTATTTTATCTGTCTTGCTGGAAAACGAATCCGGCGCCCTGTCGCGCGTGGTGGGGTTGTTCTCCCAGCGCGGTTACAACATCGAGAGCCTGACGGTGGCGCCGACCGACGATCCGACGCTGTCGCGCATGACTATCCAGACCGTCGGCGACGAGAAAGTGCTGGAGCAGATTGAGAAGCAGTTGCACAAGCTGGTGGACGTGTTGCGCGTCAGCGAGCTGGTGCAGGGCGCTCACGTTGAACGCGAGATCATGCTGGTGAAGCTGCAGGCCAGCGGCTACGGCCGTGAAGAGGTGAAACGCTGCGCCGATATTTTCCGTGGCCAGATCGTCGATGTGACGGCGACGCTGTATACGGTGCAGCTGGCCGGCACCAGCGACAAGCTGGACGCCTTCCTGAGCGCGGTGCGTGAAGTGGCGGAGATTGTGGAAGTGGCCCGTTCCGGCGTGGTCGGCGTGTCGCGCGGCGACAAAATCATGCGCTGAGCGCGGTCTGGCGGCGAATAATCGGGGGCGCGGCGTGGCTGCGCCCTTTGTTTTTCGGCCTTTTTTGCCCGATTGCCGGCACCTTTCGGCAAAAGCGGTTGCTAGGTAGTGTTTTCTGCTGTTAGATCGCAGAGGCTGGATTGAATAACCGCACGGGATGCCATGGTTAATCCGAGCACAGCCTTCACTTCTATTTTCAGCGTCATTAAGGGGTTAATGTGAAACTGGATGAAATCGCGCGTCTCGCGGGCGTTTCGCGCACGACGGCCAGTTATGTCATCAACGGCAAGGCGAAGCAGTATCGTGTCAGCGATAAAACCGTCGAGAAAGTGATGGCCGTGGTCAGGGAGCATAACTATCACCCGAATGCCGTCGCGGCGGGGCTGCGCGCCGGGCGCACCCGTTCTATCGGCCTGGTGATCCCGGATCTGGAAAATACCAGCTATACCCGCATCGCCAACTACCTGGAGCGCCAGGCGCGCCAGCGGGGTTACCAATTGCTGATCGCCTGTTCCGAAGATCAGCCGGACAACGAAATGCGCTGCATTGAGCACCTGCTGCAGCGTCAGGTGGACGCCATCATCGTCTCCACCGCCTTGCCGCCGGAGCATCCTTTCTATCAACGCTGGGCCAACGATCCGCTGCCGATCATCGCGCTGGACCGCGCGCTGGATCGCGAGCATTTCATCAGCGTTGTGGGCGCCGATCAGGAAGACGCTTTTGCGTTGGCGCAGGAGCTGCGCACCTTCCCGGCGGAGTCGGTGCTGTACCTGGGCGCCTTGCCGGAGCTTTCGGTCAGCTTCCTGCGTGAGCAGGGCTTCCGTCAGGCCTGGCAAGAGGATCCCCGCCACGTCGATTACCTGTACGCCAACAGCTACGAACGCGAAGCCGCCGGCGCGTTGTTTGCCGAATGGTTGAAAGCGCACCCGATGCCGCAGGCGCTGTTTACCACGTCGTTCTCTTTATTGCAGGGCGTGATGGACGTGACGCTGAAGCAACGCGGCCGCTTGCCGACCGATCTGGCGATTGCCACCTTCGGCGATCATGAACTGTTGGATTTCCTTGAGTGCCCGGTATTGGCGGTAGCGCAGCGCCATCGCGACGTGGCCGAACGCGTGCTGGAACTGGTGCTGGCCAGCCTGGACGAGCCGCGTAAACCCAAGCCGGGGCTGACGCGCATTCGCCGCAATCTGTTCCGCCGCGGCAGTCTGAGCCGCAAGTAGTTTGGCTGACAGGGGCCCGCGTTGGCGGGCTCCTTTAGACGTAATCCGCTACCCGAAACAGCCGCCGGCAGTACTCCAGGAAGTAACCATACACCACGCCCATCGCCATGGAGACCAGCGCATTGCTGGTTACCGCCGCCAGCATTTGTTGGCCGTCGGCGCCCACGCTCCATAAAATTGCAGCATAAACCGGCGACTGGAAGCTGACATAGGCCAGCAGATCGGCGAGATTGCGCAGTAGGAACTGGCCGTGCGGGCAGCGGCGCGCCGTGCGGATAAACAGATCGCGATAGCGGCCATAAGGCCAGGCGATCAGAATGTTGACCGGGATCGACAACAGGCGTGAAGAGAGGGATTGCTGGAAGCTCATGCCGGAGATCAACACTTCAATCGCCATACCGGCGATAAAGCAGTACACCACCAGTGCAAACGTATCGGCAGCGGCGCTGCGCCAGTGTGCGGCGGGCGAAAGCATGTATCTCTCCTTTGTGTTAATGTGCTGTTAATTTTATAATTTGTGGTTGTTAATTCTGGTTTTTTGCTTTTTATATAGTTTACTAATCTGGTTTGTGTTTTTTAACTAGGTTTATATTTTTATTTTTAACATTTGTTCGGTTTTTGTCCCGCAGGGCCGGGGCGCAGGAAGGGATGGAGAGATTAAAATCGGTGTTTTTAAATAAACCTATTAAAAACATGCTGTTGCGATTTTTTGTGTCCGCGGGGGGATTTTTCCGGCAAAAATTGTGGAAATAAAGGTGTAAGAAAATGAAACCATAATTGTAAACAGGTGTTTTGGGAATAATCTTACCAAATTGATTTAAATCGAAATTACTTCTGCTCGTAATATCCGAGCCATTTATTTTCTCCGTGCTCTCATCATGGCGGTGCAAATTGAAGTAAAATAGCGCGCAGTTTCACGGTGAATAACGATTGAGCGTTATTAACTCAAGGAGTTATAGCCTTATTCTGCGGTCGACTCGTCAGGCGCCGAGCCTTGGCGCGCGCGGGGCGGCAGCGGTTACAGCCCTGAGATTGCCGAGCTGAAAAATGAGACATGGCTTGCAGAAGGAAGTAATGAGTTAATTAATCGCCAGTTCGTCAGGTTTTTAATCAGATTCTTTCCGCCTAGAAAATTCTCTCCGTTTATCATGGTGTTAATTTTTAATCGTCGAATAATCAGAGTTTCTTTCGCGAGTCAGCTCCCAAAATGACCAGAGAAATATTGCCAAAGCGCTGGCGCTCTGGCTTGACAAGGTTTTCATACCCTCCGTAAACTCCATTGTGTGGGAATTTGTGGGGTAAAGTGGTGAAAACGGTCACTAAGGGGTAGCTCAGGAATGTTCCGTGGAGCGACGATGGTCAACCTCGACAGCAAAGGGCGGCTCGCCGTACCTACCCGATATCGGGAATTGCTCAACGAGGAATCGCAAGGCCAAATGGTCTGTACCATTGACCTCCATCAGCCCTGCCTGCTGCTTTATCCTTTGCCCGAATGGGAAATTATTGAACAAAAATTATCACGTCTGTCGAGCATGAATCCCGCCGAGCGCCGCGTTCAGCGCCTGCTGTTGGGACATGCCAGTGAGTGTCAGATGGATAGTGCCGGTCGTTTGCTGTTAGCCAGTACGCTGCGGCAACACGCCGGGCTCACGAAAGAAGTGATGCTGGTCGGTCAGTTCAACAAGTTTGAACTGTGGGATGAACAGACCTGGTATCAACAAGTCAAGGATGATATTGACGCTGAACAGTCGACTCAGGAACCGTTGTCTGAGCGGCTACAGGACTTGTCGCTATAAGCATGTTGGAAAACTATAAACACACCACCGTCCTGCTGGACGAAGCCGTCAACGGCCTCAATATCCGCAGCAACGGCATATATATCGACGGTACTTTTGGTCGCGGTGGCCATTCTCGTCTGATTCTGTCCCAACTGGGGCCGGAAGGGCGGTTGCTGGCAATTGACCGTGACCCTCAGGCGATTGCAGCCGCCAAATCTATTGAAGATCCTCGTTTTACCATCGTACACGGCCCATTTTCCGAGTTGTCGCACTATGTGCGGGAGCGCGAGCTGGTGGGCAAGATCGACGGCGTTCTGCTCGATCTGGGCGTTTCCTCGCCGCAGCTTGACGACGCGGAGCGCGGGTTCTCCTTTATGCGCGACGGCCCGCTGGACATGCGCATGGATCCGTCCACCGGCCTGTCTGCCGCAGAGTGGCTGATGAAGGCCGAAGTGGACGACATCGCCTGGGTGCTGAAAACCTTCGGCGAAGAGCGTTTCGCCAAGCGCATCGCGCGCGCCATCGTCGAAAGAAACCGCGTGGAGCCGATGACGCGCACCAAAGAGCTGGCGGATCTGATCGCCGATGCCAGCCCGTTCCGTGAAAAGCACAAGCATCCGGCGACGCGCAGCTTCCAGGCGATCCGCATTTATATCAACAGCGAGCTGGAAGAGATCGAGCGTGCGCTCGACGGCGCGCTGGAAGTGCTGGCCCCGCAGGGCCGTTTGTCGATCATCAGCTTCCATTCGCTGGAAGACCGCATCGTCAAACGCTTTATGCGACACCACAGCCGCGGCGCCCAGGTGCCGGCGGGCATTCCGTTGACCGAGGAGCAACTGCGCGGCATGGGCGGGCGAACGCTGAAAGCGCTGGGCAAAATGATGCCGTCGGAAGCGGAAGTGGCGGACAACCCGCGTGCGCGCAGCTCGGTGCTGCGCATTGCTGAGAGGATGCCCGCGTGATTGGCAACGAACGTCACGGCCTGGTCGGGGTGATTGGCGGCGATCTGCTGCGCAACGCCAAGATCCCCCTGATTTTACTGATTGCGTCACTGGTCTCCGCGATTTTCGTGGTGACCACCGCGCACCGCACCCGCCTGCTGACCGCCGAACGCGAGCAGCTGGTTCTGGAGCGCGATGCGCTGGATATCGAGTGGCGCAACCTGATTTTAGAAGAGAACGCCCTCGGCGATCACAGCCGGGTTGAACGTATCGCGACAGAAAAACTGCAGATGCAACACGTTGATCCATCGCAGGAAAATATCATCGTTAAACAATGAATGGTTTAACCGGAATAATGACACGGAGTAGAAAGGAAACGCATGAAAGCAGCGCGCCCCGGTAAGTTGAGACGCCAGGAAGATCAGGCCAGCTTTGTCAGCTGGCGTTTTGCGTTGCTGTGCGGCTGCATTTTGCTGGCGATGGTTGGCCTGATGCTGCGCGTCGCGTACCTGCAGGTCATCAACCCCGATCGTCTGGTGAAAGAAGGCGACATGCGTTCGCTGCGCGTGCAGGAAGTGCCGACCGCGCGCGGCATGATCAGCGATCGCGCCGGCCGTCCGTTGGCGGTCAGCGTGCCGGTGAATGCGGTGTGGGCCGATCCGAAAGAGCTGAACGAACGCGGCGGCATCACGCTGGACAGCCGTTGGAAAGCGCTTTCCGATGCGCTCAACATCCCGCTGGACCAGCTTTCCAACCGCATCAACGCCAACCCGAAAGGGCGCTTCGTTTACCTGGCGCGCCAGGTGAACCCGGCGATTGGCGACTACATCCACAAACTCAAGCTGCCGGGGATCTACCTGCGGCAGGAGTCGCGCCGTTACTACCCGGCGGGGCAGGTGACGTCGCACATCATCGGCGTGACCAACATCGACGGGCAAGGCATCGAAGGCGTCGAGAAGAGCTTCGATCGCTGGCTGACCGGGCAACCGGGCGAGAGAACGGTGCGCAAGGATCGCTTCGGCCGAGTGATTGAAGATATCTCCTCCGTCGATAGCCAGGCGGCGCATAACCTGGTGCTGAGCGTCGATGAGCGCCTGCAGGCGCTGGTGTATCGCGAGCTGAACAACGCCGTGGCGTTCAACAAGGCCGAATCGGGCACTGCGGTGTTGATCGACGTGAACACCGGCGAAGTGCTGGCGATGGCCAACAGCCCGTCTTACAACCCGAACAACATGGCCGGTACGCCGAAAGAAACCATGCGTAACCGCGCTATCACCGATATTTTTGAACCCGGTTCAACCGTGAAGCCAATGGTGGTGATGACCGCGCTGCAAAACGGCGTGGTGAGAGAAAACAGCGTGCTGAACACCATCCCGTACCGCATTCAGGGCCACGAGATCAAAGACGTGGCGCGGTACTCGGAGCTGTCATTGACCGGGATCTTGCAGAAGTCGAGTAACGTCGGTGTTTCAAAGCTGGCGTTAGCGATGCCGTCCTCAGCGTTAGTAGATACTTACTCTCGTTTTGGGCTGGGAAAAGCGACCAATTTGGGGCTGGTCGGAGAAAGCAGTGGCATATACCCAAAAAAACAACGGTGGTCTGACATAGAGAGGGCCACCTTCTCTTTCGGCTACGGGCTGATGGTAACTCCGTTACAGTTGGCGCGAGTCTATGCAACGATCGGCAGTCTGGGCGTGTATCGCCCATTGTCGATCACCAAGGTTGACCCTCCGGTCGCCGGCGAACGCGTTTTCCCTGAACCTCTGGTGCGCACCGTGGTGCACATGATGGAAAGCGTGGCCTTGCCGGGCGGCGGCGGCGTGAAAGCCGCCATCAAGGGATACCGTATCGCCATCAAAACCGGTACCGCGAAAAAAGTGGGCCCGGACGGCAAATACGTCAACCGATACATCGCTTATACCGCCGGCGTCGCGCCGGCAAGTAACCCCCGTTTTGCCCTGGTGGTCGTCATCAACGACCCGCAGGGTGGGAAATACTATGGTGGCGCAATCTCCGCGCCGGTGTTCGGCGCCATCATGGGCGGCGTATTGCGCACCATGAACGTCGAGCCTGACGCGTTGCCCACCGGTGACAAAAGCGAATTAGTGATTAACAAGAAAGAGGGTTCAGGTGGCAGATCGTAATTTGCGCGACTTACTCGCCCCGTGGGTGCCGACGGCGCCCGGGCGCGCGCTGCGGGAAATGACATTAGACAGCCGTGTGGCGGCTGCCGGGGATCTGTTTGTCGCCGTGGTCGGCCATCAAACGGATGGACGCCGCTATATTCCGCAGGCCATCGCGCAGGGCGTCGCCGCCGTGATCGCCGAAGCTGACGGTCAGGCCGAAGACGGCGCCATCGTTGAGATGCACGGCGTGCCGGTGATCTACCTGAGCCAACTGAACCAGCGCCTTTCCGCGCTGGCCGGGCGTTTTTACCATCAGCCGGGCGAGCGTCTGCGCCTGGTCGGCGTGACCGGCACCAACGGCAAAACCACCACCACGCAGTTGTTGGCGCAGTGGAGCCAACTGCTGGGCGAAACCAGCGCGGTGATGGGCACCGTCGGCAATGGTCTGCTGGGCCAGGTCTGCCCGACCGAGAATACCACCGGTTCTGCGGTGGATGTTCAACACGTATTAAACGACTTGGCGGAACAGGGCGCGACCTTCGCCGCGATGGAAGTCTCATCCCACGGTTTGGTGCAACACCGGGTGGCGGCGCTGCCGTTCGCTGCCGCGGTCTTCACCAACCTGAGCCGCGATCACCTGGATTACCACGGTGACATGGCCAATTACGAAGCGGCCAAATGGTCGCTGTTCGCCGCCCACAATGTGGGGCAGGCGATCATCAACGCCGACGATGAAGTCGGCCAGCGCTGGCTGAGCAAGCTGCCGGATGCGGTGGCGGTGACGATGCAGGGCAACCTGCAGCCGGGCTGTCACGGCCGCTGGCTGAAAACCACGGCGGTCGATTATCACGACAACGGCGCCACGGTTCGGTTCAGCTCCAGCTGGGGCGACGGCGAGATCGAAAGCCGCCTGATGGGCGCTTTCAACGTCAGCAATCTGCTGTTGGCATTGGCGACGCTGCTGTCGCTGGGCTACCCGCTGGAGGCGCTGGTGGAAACCGGCAACCGTCTGCAGCCGGTCTGCGGCCGCATGGAAGTGTTTAACGCGCCGGGCAAACCGACGGTCGTGGTGGATTACGCCCACACGCCGGATGCGCTGGAGAAAGCGCTGGAAGCGGCGCGCCTGCACTGCCAGGGGCAGCTGTGGTGCGTCTTCGGCTGCGGCGGCGATCGCGACAAGGGCAAGCGTCCGCTGATGGGCGGCATCGCCGAGCAGTTCGCCGATCGCGTGGTGATCACCGATGACAACCCGCGTACCGAAGAGCCGCGCGCGATTATCAACGATATCCTGACCGGATTACTGGATGCCGGGCAGGCGCTGGTGATCCACGGCCGCGCCGAAGCGGTGACCAGCGCCATCATGCAGGCGCAGGAGCAGGATGTGGTGTTGGTGGCGGGCAAAGGCCACGAAGATTATCAGCTGGTGGGCAACCGCCGCCTGGATTACTCCGACCGCACGACGGTCGCCCGACTGCTGGGGGTGCTGGCATGATCCCTGTCTCTCTTCAGACACTGGCTGAGGTATTGAGCGCTGAACCGATCGGCGCCGATTGCCAAATTGTCGAGGTGACGACAGACACCCGCAAGGTGACCGCCGGTTGCCTGTTTGTGGCGCTGAAAGGCGAGCGTTTCGACGCTCACGACTTTGCGGCGGATGCCGTAGCCGCAGGCGCCGGGGCGTTGCTGGTCAGTAAGCGCTTATTGGTGGACGTGCCGCAGCTGGTGGTGAAAGACACCCGTCTGGCGCTGGGGCAGCTTGGCGCCTGGGTGCGTCAGCAGGTGCCGGCGCGCGTGGTGGCGCTGACCGGCTCCTCGGGCAAGACATCGGTGAAAGAAATGACCGCCGCCATTCTGCGTGAATGCGGCGAAGTGCTGTATACCGCCGGCAACTTCAATAACGACATCGGCGTGCCGTTGACGCTGTTGCGTCTGGAGCCGCAGCATGATTTTGCCGTGATAGAGCTGGGCGCTAACCACATTGGCGAAATTGCTTACACCACCGCATTGACGCGTCCGCAGACCGCTTTGGTGAACAACCTGGCGGCGGCGCACCTGGAAGGCTTCGGCTCGCTGGCCGGCGTCGCCCAGGCGAAAGGTGAAATCTTTACCGGCCTGCCGGCCGACGGCGTGGCGATCATCAACGCCGATAACAACGACTGGCCGCACTGGCAGAGCATGCTGGGCGGCAAAACCGTCTGGCGCTTCTCGCCGCAGGCGGCCGAAGGCGTGGACTTCTTCGCGCACGACGTGCGGGTGAACGGCGCAGGTACGCAGTTTACGCTGCACAGCCCGTTCGGCACCGCCGAGATCGCGCTGCCGCTGCCGGGGCGCCACAACGTGGCCAACGCGCTGGCGGCCACGGCGCTGGCGATGTCGGTGGGCGCCACCCTCGAAGCGGTGCGTCAGGGGTTGAAACAATTGCAGGCGGTGCCGGGGCGTTTGTTCCCGGTGGCGCTGGCCGAAGGCAAGCTGCTGCTGGACGACAGCTACAACGCCAACGTCGGGTCGATGACTGCGGCGGCGCAGGTGCTGGCGGAGATGCCGGGCTACCGCGTGATGGTGGTCGGCGATATGGCCGAGCTGGGCGCAGAAGCGGAAGAGTGCCACCGTCAGGTGGGTGAAGCCGCCCGCCAGGCCGGGGTCGATAAAGTGATCAGCGTCGGCGGGTTGAGCCGCGTGCTGAGCGAGGCTTCCGGCAACGGCGAACATTATCAGGACAAGACAGCAGTGATCGCGCGCGTGGCGGAATTGCTGTCGGAACATGCGGTCATCACCGTGTTAATCAAAGGTTCACGTAGTGCCGCAATGGAGCAGGTAGTACGCGCGTTACAGGAGAAAGCACCATGTTAGTTTGGCTGGCCGAGCATTTGGTCAAGTATTACTCAGGCTTCAACGTCTTTTCTTATCTGACGTTCCGAGCCATTGTCAGCCTGCTGACCGCGCTGTTCCTGTCGCTGTGGATGGGCCCGCGGGTGATCAAGCGTCTGCAAGAAATGTCCTTCGGCCAGGTGGTGCGTAACGACGGCCCCGAGTCGCACTTCAGCAAGCGCGGCACGCCGACCATGGGCGGCATCATGATCCTGACCTCCATCACCATTTCGGTGCTGATGTGGGCCTACCCGTCCAACCCGTATGTCTGGTGCGTGCTGTTTGTGCTGGTGGGTTACGGCATCGTCGGTTTCGTCGATGACTACCGCAAGGTGGTGCGTAAGGACACCAAAGGGCTGATCGCCCGCTGGAAGTATTTCTGGCAGTCGGTGATTGCGCTGATTGTCGCATTCGCCATGTACGCCGTAGGAAAAGACACGCCAGCCACCGAGCTGGTTGTGCCGTTCTTTAAGGACGTGATGCCGCAGTTGGGCTTGCTGTACATCCTGCTGGCCTATTTCGTCATCGTCGGCACCAGCAACGCGGTCAACCTGACCGACGGTCTGGACGGCCTGGCGATTATGCCGACGGTATTCGTGGCGGCCGGTTTCGCGCTGGTGGCCTGGGCGACCGGTAACATGAACTTCGCCAACTACCTGCATATTCCGTATCTGCGTCATGCCGGTGAGTTGGTGATCGTCTGCACCGCCATCGTCGGCGCCGGCCTCGGCTTCCTGTGGTTCAACACCTACCCGGCGCAGGTGTTTATGGGCGACGTCGGTTCGCTGGCGCTGGGCGGCGCGCTGGGCACCATCGCGGTGCTGCTGCGCCAGGAGTTTTTGTTGGTGATCATGGGCGGCGTATTCGTGGTAGAGACGCTGTCGGTGATCCTGCAGGTGGGATCGTTCAAGCTGCGCGGACAACGCATTTTCCGCATGGCGCCGATTCACCACCACTATGAATTGAAAGGCTGGCCGGAGCCGCGTGTGATCGTGCGCTTCTGGATCATTTCGCTGATGCTGGTGCTGATTGGCCTGGCAACGCTGAAGGTGCGTTAATCATGGCAGACTATCAGGGTAGAAAAGTCGTCATCATCGGGTTGGGCCTCACCGGCCTGTCCTGTGTCGATTTCTTCATGGCACGCGGCGTGACGCCGCGCGTGATGGATACCCGTATCGCGCCGCCAGGCTTGGACAAACTGCCTGAAAGCGTGGAGCGCCATCTGGGCGATCTGAACCAGGACTGGCTGCTGGCGGCGGATCTGATCGTCGCCAGCCCGGGCGTCGCGCTGGCGACCCCGGCGTTGAGCGCCGCGGCTGACGCCGGCGTGGAAATCGTCGGCGACGTCGAACTGTTCTGCCGCGAGGCGCAGGCGCCGATCGTGGCGATTACCGGCTCCAACGGCAAGAGCACCGTCACCACCCTGGTGGGCGAGATGGCGAAAGCCGCCGGTTGGGCGGTGGGCGTGGGCGGCAATATCGGCCTGCCGGCGCTGAGCCTGTTGCGCCAGGAATGTCAGCTTTACGTGCTGGAGCTGTCCAGCTTCCAGCTGGAAACGACGTATAGCCTGCGGGCGGCGGCGGCGACCATCCTGAACGTGACCGAAGATCATATGGATCGCTATCCGTTCGGCCTGCAGCAGTATCGCGGCGCCAAGCTGCGCGTGTATGAAAACGCCGCGGTGTGCGTGGTGAACGCGGACGATGCGCTGACCATGCCGGTGCGCGGCGCCGACGAACGCTGCGTTAGCTTCGGGGCGGACGTGGGCGACTATCACCTGAACCGTCAGCAGGGCGAAACCTGGCTGCGGGTGCGCGGTGAGAAGGTGCTGAATACGCGCGAGATGAAGCTGACCGGCCGCCACAACTACACCAACGCCCTGGCGGCGCTGGCGTTGGCGGATGCGGTCAATATCCCGCGTGCCTCCAGCCTGAAGGCGTTGACCACCTTCACCGGCCTGGCGCACCGCTTCCAGCTGGCCTGGGAGAACAACGGCGTGCGTTGGATCAACGATTCCAAAGCCACCAACGTCGGCAGCACCGAAGCGGCACTGAACGGCCTGCAGGTGGACGGCACGCTGCATCTGCTGCTGGGCGGCGACGGCAAGTCCGCCGATTTCTCGCCGCTGGCGCGCTATCTGCAGGGCGACAACGTGCGGCTGTATTGCTTTGGCCGCGACGGCGCCCAGCTGGCGCAGCTGCGGCCGGAAGTGGCGACGCTGACCGAGACCATGGAGCAGGCGATGCGCACCATCGCCGGCCGCGTACAGCCCGGCGATATGGTGCTGTTGTCGCCGGCCTGCGCCAGTCTCGATCAGTTCCGTAATTTTGAAGTGCGCGGCGATGAGTTCGCCCGCTTGGCGCAGGAGCTTGGCGGATGAAACTACGCTTGCCGAACTTCGGGCTGACAGAACGGCTGAAAGACTGGGTGACCGGCGCGCGCGACAACGACGCGGTCAACATGGTGCTGTACGATCGCACCCTGCTGTGGCTGACCTTCGGGTTGGCGATCATCGGCTTCGTGATGGTGACCTCGGCGTCGATGCCGATCGGCCAACGCCTGGCGGACGATCCGTTCCTGTTCGCCAAACGCGATGCGTTGTACCTCGGCCTGGCGTTCGGCCTGTCGCTGGTGACGCTGCGCATCCCGATGGAAGTTTGGCAGCGCTACAGCAACGTGATGCTGCTGATGTCGATCGTGATGCTGCTGATCGTCCTGGTGGTGGGGAGCTCGGTGAACGGGGCCTCGCGCTGGATCGCGCTCGGCCCGCTGCGTATTCAGCCGGCGGAGCTGTCCAAGCTGTCGCTGTTCTGCTACCTGGCGAGCTATCTGGTGCGCAAGGTGGAAGAGGTGCGCAGCAACTTCTGGGGCTTCTGTAAGCCGATGGGCGTCATGGTGGTGCTGGCGGTGCTGCTGCTGGCGCAGCCGGATCTCGGCACCGTGGTGGTGCTGTTCATCACCACGCTGGCGATGCTGTTCCTGGCCGGCGCGAAAATGTGGCAGTTCCTGGCGATCATCGGCTCCGGCGTGTTCGCCGTGGTGCTGCTGATTATCGCGGAACCGTACCGTATGCGCCGCGTGACCTCGTTCTGGAACCCGTGGGCCGACCCGTTCGGCAGCGGCTACCAGTTGACCCAGTCGCTGATGGCATTCGGCCGCGGCGAGTTCTGGGGGCAGGGGCTCGGCAACTCGGTGCAGAAACTGGAGTATTTGCCGGAAGCGCACACCGACTTCATCTTCTCCATTTTGGGTGAAGAACTGGGCTATATCGGTGTGGTTTTAGCCCTGTTAATGGTATTCTTCGTCGCTTTTCGCGCGATGTCCATCGGGCGCCGCGCGCTGGAGATCGACCAACGCTTCTCCGGCTTCCTGGCCTGCGCGATCGGCGTGTGGTTCAGCTTCCAGGCGCTGGTTAACGTCGGCGCCGCCGCGGGCATGTTGCCGACCAAAGGTCTGACGCTGCCGCTGATCAGTTACGGCGGCTCGAGCTTGCTGATTATGTCGACGGCGATCGTGCTGTTGCTGCGAATTGATTATGAAACGCGCCTGACCAAGGCTCAGGCGTTTGTGAAGAGGTAAGGGATGAGCGGGAAACCTAAGCGTTTAATGGTGATGGCAGGCGGTACTGGCGGGCACGTGTTCCCGGGGCTGGCGGTCGCGCATCATCTGATGGCGCAGGGCTGGCAGGTGCGCTGGCTCGGAACCGCAGACCGAATGGAAGCCGATCTGGTGCCGAAGCACGGGATCGAGATTGATTTTATCCGCATCTCCGGCCTGCGCGGCAAGGGCCTGAAGGCCCAGTTGACGGCGCCGCTGCGGATCTGGCAGGCGGTGCGGCAGGCGAAAGCCATCATGCGCAGTTATCAGCCGGATGTGGTGCTGGGGATGGGCGGTTACGTTTCCGGCCCCGGCGGCCTGGCGGCCTGGCAGTGCGGCATCCCGGTGGTGCTGCACGAGCAGAACGGCATCGCCGGCTTGACCAACCGCTGGCTGGCGCGCATCGCCGCCAAAGTGATGCAGGCCTTCCCCGGCGCGTTCCCGAACGCCGAGGTGGTGGGCAACCCGGTGCGCACCGACGTGTTGGCGCTGCCGTTGCCGGCGGAGCGGTTGCAAGGGCGCGAAGGCCCGATCCGCGTGCTGGTGATTGGCGGAAGTCAGGGCGCCCGCGTGCTGAATCAGACAGTTCCTGAAGTCGCGGCGCGTTTGGGCGATAGAATTACGCTCTGGCATCAGGTTGGCAAGGGCGCGCTGGAAACGGTGCTGCGCGACTACGAGAGGGTAGGGCAGACACAGCACAAGGTGACCGAGTTCATCGACGACATGGCCGCCGCCTATGCCTGGGCCGACGTAGTGGTCTGCCGCTCCGGCGCGTTGACCGTCAGCGAAATCGCGGCGGCGGGGCTGCCGGCGATTTTCGTGCCGTTCATGCACAAGGATCGTCAACAGTACTGGAACGCACGCCCGCTGGAAGAAGCCGGCGCGGCGAAGATTATCGAACAGCCGCAGTTCAACGCCGATGTGGTGGCCGAACTGCTGGCGAGCTGGGATCGCAAGACGCTGCTGGCCATGGCCGAGAAAGCGCGCGCGGTCGCCATTCCGGACGCCACCGAGCGCGTGGCGGCGGAGCTGGTGCGGCTCGCCAAGTAACGAGTGCAGGGGTTCGGCGCGCCGAACCTGAATAAAAGCAATGTGATGTAGGCCGGGATACCGGATCCGGATTAGAGAGAGTGATGAATACACAACAACTGGCGAAACTACGTACTATCGTGCCCGAGATGCGTCGCGTCCGGCACATTCACTTTGTCGGCATCGGTGGCGCCGGCATGGGTGGTATCGCCGAAGTGTTGGCAAACGAAGGGTATCAGATCAGCGGCTCCGACCTGGCGCCGAATCCGGTGACCCAGCAGTTGAGCGCGCTCGGGGCGACGATTTATTTCAATCACCGTCCGGAAAACGTGCTGGATGCGAGCGTGGTGGTGGTGTCTACCGCCATCTCCGCCGACAACCCGGAGATCGTCGCCGCCCGTGAAGCGCGCATCCCGGTGATCCGCCGCGCTGAAATGCTGGCGGAGCTGATGCGTTTTCGCCACGGCATCGCTATCGCCGGCACGCACGGCAAAACCACCACCACGGCGATGGTCTCGAGCATTTACGCCGAAGCCCGCCTGGACCCGACCTTCGTTAACGGCGGGCTGGTGAAGGCGGCGGGCACCCACGCACGATTGGGGTCCAGCCGTTATCTGATCGCGGAAGCGGATGAGAGCGATGCGTCGTTCCTGCATCTGCAGCCGATGGTGGCCGTGGTCACCAACATCGAAGCCGACCACATGGACACCTACCAGGGCGACTTCGAGAACCTGAAGCAGACGTTTATCAATTTCTTGCACAACTTGCCGTTCTACGGTCGCGCGGTGATGTGCATCGACGATCCGGTGGTGCGTGAGCTGCTGCCGCGCGTGGGTCGTCATATCACCACCTACGGCTTCAGTGAAGATGCCGATGTGCGCATCGAAGACTACCGGCAGATTGGGCCGCAGGGGCACTTTACTCTGAGCCGTCAGGACAAACCGTTGCTGACGGTGACGCTGAACGCGCCGGGCCGCCACAATGCGTTGAACGCAGCGGCGGCGGTGGCGGTAGCGACCGAAGAAGGCATCGACGACGAAGATATCCTGCGCGCGCTGGCGGGCTTCCAGGGCACCGGGCGCCGCTTCGATTTCCTCGGCGAGTTTCCGCTGGAGCCGGTCAACGGCAAAGCGGGCAGCGCGATGCTGGTGGACGATTACGGCCACCATCCGACCGAAGTGGACGCCACGTTGAAAGCGGCGCGCGCCGGTTGGCCGGACAAGCGTCTGGTGATGATCTTCCAGCCGCACCGCTACACGCGCACCCGCGATCTGTACGACGATTTCGCCAACGTGCTGTCGCAGGTGGATGTGCTGCTGATGCTCGACGTGTACGCCGCCGGCGAAGCGCCGATCCCGGGCGCGGACAGCCGCTCGCTGTGCCGCACCATCCGCAGCCGCGGCAAGCTGGATCCGATCCTGGTTTCCGATGCCGATACCGTGCCGGAAACGCTGGCGCAGCTGTTGCAGGATGAAGACCTGGTGCTGGTGCAAGGCGCCGGCAACGTGGGCAAAATCGCCCGTAAACTGGCCGAGCTGAAGCTGCAGCCGCCGAAGAAAGAGGAGGAGCACCATGGCTGATAAAGTTGCAGTTCTGCTGGGCGGCACCTCCGCTGAACGTGACGTTTCTCTGCAGTCCGGCGCCGCGGTGCTGGCCGGGTTGCGCGAAGCCGGTATCGATGCGCACGGCGTCGATACCCGCGATTTCCCGGTGACCCAGCTGAAAGAGCAGGGGTTCACCAAAGTGTTTATCGCGCTGCACGGCCGCGGCGGCGAGGACGGCACCCTGCAGGGGCTGCTGGAGTTTCTCGAGTTGCCTTATACCGGCAGCGGCGTGATGGCCTCGGCGCTGACCATGGACAAATGGCGCACCAAGATGGTGTGGCAATCGATGGGCTTGCCGGTGGCGCCTTACGTGGCGCTGAATCGCCAGCTGTATCTCGGCGCCGAAAAAGCGGCGCTGCTGGCGCGCGTGGCGGATCTCGGTCTGCCGGTGATCGTCAAGCCGAGCCGTGAAGGCTCCAGCGTTGGCATGAGCAAGGTCACCGAAAGCGCGGCGTTGGCAGAGGCGTTGGAAGAAGCCTTCCGCCATGACGACGATGTGCTGGTGGAGAAGTGGTTGAGCGGCCCGGAATACACCGTGGCGATGCTGGGCGACCAGGTGCTGCCGTCTATTCGTATCCAGCCGGCCGGCGTGTTTTACGACTATCAGGCCAAGTACATTTCGGACGACACGCAGTACTTCTGCCCGAGCGGTTTGAGCGCCGAGCAGGAAGCCGAGATGGCGGCGTTGGCGCTGCGCGCCTACCGCGGTCTGGACTGCAGCGGCTGGGGCCGCGTCGATGTGATGCAAGACAGCGATGGCAGCTTCTATCTGCTTGAGGTGAATACCTCTCCGGGCATGACCAGTCATAGCCTGGTGCCGATGGCGGCGCGCCAGTTTGGATTAAGCTTCTCGCAGCTAGTGGCGAGAATTTTGGAGTTGGCCGACTGATATGTCGCAAGCTGCCCTGAATGCGCGCGATCGCGAGGTGGATAACGGCCCGCGCCGCAGCAATGGAACCCAGTTGGCGGGAATGATTTTCCTGCTGATGGTGTTGGGAACGGTCGTGTGGAGCGGTTGGGCGGTGCTTGGCTGGATGAAAGACGCCAGTCGCCTGCCGCTCTCAAGGCTGGTGGTGACCGGCGAACGCCATTACACCACCAACGATGATATTCGTCAGGCGATCCTGGCGCTGGGCGCGCCCGGCACCTTTATGACGCAGGATGTGGACGTTATCCAGCAGCAGATCGAACGTCTGCCGTGGATCAAGCAGGCCAGCGTGCGCAAACAATGGCCGGATGAGCTGAAGATCCATCTGGTGGAGTATGTCCCGGTGGCGCGCTGGAACGATTTGCACATGGTGGACGCCGAGGGCAAAGCGTTCAGCGTGCCGGCGGAGCGGGCGGGCAAGCAGAAGTTGCCGCTGCTCTACGGGCCGGAAGGGAGCGAGCAGGATGTGCTGGAAGGCTATCGGGCGATGAGCGCCACGTTGGCGGCCAGCAAATATACGCTGAAAATGGCGGCGATGACCGCGCGCCATTCCTGGCAGCTGGCGCTGGACAACGATGTCCGGCTTGAGCTGGGGCGCGATGACCGCAACGGGCGTTTGCAGCGGTTTATCGAGCTTTACCCGGTATTGCAGCAGCAGGGCCAGGCGGAGAGCAAGCGTGTCAGCTATGTCGATCTGCGCTACGAGTCCGGCGCTTCGGTAGGGTGGGCTCCGGTGTTGGTCGATCCGCAGGCGCTTGGCGGTCAGCAAAACAGTAATCAGCAACAGAATCAGGCACAGGCAAAACAACAATGATCAAGTCGACGGACAGAAAACTGGTAGTTGGACTGGAGATCGGTACTGCAAAAGTCTCCGCGTTGGTAGGGGAAGTTCTGCCCGATGGCATGGTCAACATTATCGGGGTGGGCAGCTGCCCGTCTCGCGGCATGGATAAGGGCGGCGTAAACGACCTGGAGTCGGTGGTGAAGTGCGTACAGCGCGCCATCGATCAGGCCGAGCTGATGGCGGACTGCCAGATCTCGTCGGTGTACCTGGCGCTGTCGGGCAAACACATCAGCTGCCAGAACGAAATCGGCATGGTGCCTATCTCGGAAGAGGAAGTGACGCAGGACGACGTGGAGAACGTGGTGCACACCGCCAAATCGGTGCGCGTGCGTGACGAACACCGCATCCTGCACGTGATTCCTCAGGAATACGCCATCGATTATCAGGAAGGCATCAAAAACCCGGTTGGGCTGTCCGGCGTGCGCATGCAGGCCAAGGTGCATCTGATTACCTGCCATAACGATATGGCGAAGAACATCGTCAAGGCCGTGGAACGTTGCGGCCTGAAAGTTGACCAACTTATTTTCGCCGGTTTGGCCGCGAGCTACGCGGTGCTGACCGAAGATGAACGCGAACTCGGCGTTTGCGTGGTGGATATCGGCGGCGGCACCATGGATATGGCGGTGTACACCGGCGGTGCGCTGCGCCACACCAAAGTGATCCCTTACGCCGGGAACGTGGTCACCAGCGATATCGCTTACGCCTTCGGCACGCCGCCGACCGACGCGGAAGCGATTAAAGTTCGACACGGTTGTGCGCTTGGGTCGATTGTTAGCAAGGATGAGAATGTAGAGGTGCCTAGCGTCGGGGGACGTCCTCCGCGCAGTCTGCAAAGACAGACGCTGGCTGAAGTCATTGAGCCACGCTACACCGAACTGTTGAATCTGGTTAACGATGAAATTTTGCAATTGCAGGAGCAACTGCGTCAGCAAGGGGTGAAGCATCATCTGGCGGCAGGTATCGTGCTGACCGGTGGCGCCGCCCAGATTGATGGCCTGGCAGCCTGTGCGCAACGGGTGTTCCACACCCAGGTACGCATCGGCCAACCCTTGAACATCACGGGTCTGACGGATTATGCGCAGGAGCCTTACTACTCGACGGCGGTAGGTCTGCTGCACTATGGAAAAGAGTCTCACCTGAGCGGTGAGACAGAAGTAGAAAAACGCGCCTCGGTGGGCAATTGGTTTAAACGCATCAATAGCTGGCTGAGAAAAGAGTTTTAATGTTTCAACAAAGAGATCATGCTGAGTAATCTTTTTATGATCTCGCAGCGACAGGCACAAAACGGAGAGAAACTATGTTTGAACCAATGGAACTAACCAATGACGCGGTGATTAAAGTCATCGGCGTCGGCGGCGGCGGTGGCAACGCCGTTGAACACATGGTGCGCGAGCGCATCGAAGGTGTTGAATTCTTCGCTGTGAACACGGACGCCCAGGCGCTCCGCAAAACGGCGGTTGGCCAAACCATCCAGATTGGTAGCGGTATTACCAAAGGTCTGGGTGCGGGCGCGAACCCGGAAGTGGGTCGCAATTCAGCGGAAGAAGACCGCGAAGCCCTGCGCGCAGCGCTGGACGGCGCAGACATGGTCTTCATCGCAGCCGGCATGGGCGGCGGTACCGGTACCGGTGCGGCGCCAGTGGTGGCTGAAGTGGCTAAAGATTTGGGTATTCTGACCGTGGCCGTGGTGACCAAGCCTTTCAACTTCGAAGGCAAGAAGCGCATGGCATTCGCGGAGCAGGGTATCGCTGAGCTGTCCAAACACGTGGACTCGCTGATCACCATCCCGAATGACAAGCTGTTGAAAGTTCTGGGGCGCGGCATCTCCCTGCTGGACGCGTTCGGCGCGGCCAACGACGTGCTGAAAGGCGCGGTGCAGGGTATCGCCGAGCTGATCACCCGTCCGGGCCTGATGAACGTCGACTTCGCCGACGTGCGCACCGTGATGTCCGAAATGGGCTACGCGATGATGGGTTCCGGCGTGGCTTGCGGTGAAGACCGCGCCGAAGAAGCGGCCGAAATGGCGATCTCCAGCCCACTGCTGGAAGATATCGACCTGTCCGGCGCGCGCGGCGTGTTGGTCAACATTACCGCCGGCTTCGACCTGCGTCTGGATGAGTTCGAAACCGTGGGTAACACCATCCGTGCGTTCGCTTCCGACAACGCCACCGTGGTTATCGGTACCTCGCTGGATCCGGAAATGAACGACGAACTGCGCGTAACCGTGGTTGCAACCGGTATCGGTATGGACAAGCGTCCTGAAATCACCCTGGTGACCAATAAGCAGGCCAGCCAGCCGGTGATGGATCACCGTTATCAGCAGCACGGCATGTCGCCTCTGCCGCAGGAAGTGAAACCTGCCGCGAAGGTGGTCAACGACCAAGCTGCGCAGCCGAATAAAGAGCCCGACTATCTTGATATTCCAGCCTTCCTGCGTAAACAGGCAGACTAAGAATATCCTGAGAATTTGGAATCTCCGCTCTTTGTGCTAAACTGTCCCGCCAGCCATGCTGTATGCTTGGCTGGTAGGATGGATAACATTGCGAGATAAAACGATGATCAAACAAAGGACATTAAAACGTATTGTTCAGGCGACTGGCGTCGGTTTGCATACCGGCAAGAAAGTCACGCTGACAATGCGCCCAGCGCCGGCTAATACCGGGGTCATCTATCGTCGCACTGACTTGAATCCACCGGTTGATTTTCCGGCTGATGCAAAATCCGTGCGTGATACCATGCTCTGTACTTGCCTGGTGAATGAGCATGACGTGCGTATTTCGACCGTTGAGCATCTTAACGCCGCGCTGGCTGGGCTGGGCATCGACAACATCGTCATCGAAGTCGACGCCGCTGAAATCCCAATCATGGACGGCAGCGCCAGTCCGTTCGTGTTCTTGCTGCTGGATGCCGGCATCGAAGAACTGAACTCGGCGAAGAAATTCCTGCGTCTGAAAGAGACCGTACGCGTTGAAGATGGCGACAAGTGGGCCGAGCTGTCCCCGCATAACGGGTTCCGCCTGGACTTCACCATCGACTTCAACCACCCGGCCATCGACGCCAGCTCTCAGCGCTATCGTCTTGATTTCTCGGCTGAGTCGTTCGTGCGTCAAATCAGCCGCGCGCGCACCTTCGGGTTCATGCGTGATATCGAATACCTGCAGTCCCGCGGCCTGGCCTTGGGCGGCAGCTTCGACTGCGCCATCGTGGTAGACGACTACCGCGTGCTGAACGAAGACGGTCTGCGTTTCGAAGACGAATTCGTACGTCACAAAATGCTGGACGCCATCGGCGACCTGTTCATGTGCGGCCACAACATCATTGGCGCGTTCACCGCGTTCAAGTCTGGCCACGCGCTGAACAACAAACTGCTGCAGGCCGTGCTGGCCAAGCAGGAAGCGTGGGAATACGTGACCTTCCAGGACGAAGCCGAAATGCCATTGGCATTCAAGGCACCGTCTACCGTATTGGCGTAAGGTCTGCATTCCTCACCTGCGAATAACGGCAGGCGCATCCCCTGAGAGCCTGAGAATTCAGGCTCACGATGGTGTGATGTCGGCTGTTCGGTATTTTGCAGTTTGTGTCGCTGATTACTTATCACGACTGGTTGTGTTGGTACCCTCTCCGGCCAATGCAGCCAGCCGTTCCAATATCTTGCGCAGTTTCTCTGGGCTACGGCTCGCTAATACCCTCAGCTCTTCCGCACTCTCTAGACTCAAATGCCGCATCGGCACGGGTTTTTCCGGCGCTTTTTCGGCGTTTTGCACCTGGTTGCTGCCTTTCGCCATCAAGGCCGGATTAATCCTGATGTCGATCGACGACAATGATGGTAGAATTTGCGCTCGTAGTGCAGACAGCAAAGCGGGTTGTTCGTAGCGCAAGCGCATCATCCAACTGGCATTTGCCGTTTCGAGCACTAAAATACCCTGTCGGAAATTCGCGACGCGGCACCAGGGATGCAGGGGAGCGGGCAACAGGCCCTTCACTGCACGGTTAAGCTTGAGCAGCGCCACCGCGCGTTGCTGGACGTTATGCAGCGGCCCTTTGCTGCCGGCAGACGCGTCGTCGAACAGGACATCTAATAATTGTGGACGGCTATCGCGCATAATGGGCTCCGGCGGATTATAAACTCGTGATCGGTATTCTAAATCGTTGGCGACAATTTGGCAGACGTTATTTCTGGCCCCATCTCCTGTTAGGGATGGTTGCGGCCACGCTTGGCGCGCCTTCCAATTTGTCCGGCGCACCCGATCAGGCCGCATTGCCGAGCACATCGTCCAGCCTTAACCGGCAAAATTCGGCCAACGGCACCTTCAACAGCCTGGCCCTGCTGCAGGACGCGCATCGCCGTCCTACCTTCAGCGTAGATTATTGGCAGCAACATGCGCTGCGCACCGTCATTCGTCACCTCTCTTTCGCGCTGGCGCCGCAGGCGGTTTATGCGCGTGTGCAGGAGAGCGAAGCCGAAGCGGAACCCCCTTTGCAGGTAGCGCAACTGGCGCTGCTTTCTACTCTCAACGCGCTGCTGACGCACGAGCCGAAGCCGCCGACCATCATTCGCCACACCCACCTTGAGGTGCTGCCAACGCTGGCGCGGCACCAGACCGGCCTGTGGGTGGCGCAGGTGCAGGGCATTCGCGCCGGGCCCGTCGCCCTCGTCTGATCTCGCCCTTTGGGCACAAAAACCATAAATAATAGCAAGTTGACTGCCGCGCTCGGCGGTCATGACAGAGATATCAAACATCATGTTAGTGAAATTATTAACCAAAGTTTTTGGCAGCCGTAACGATCGTACCCTGCGCCGCATGCGCAAAGTGGTTGAGCAGATCAACCGCATGGAACCGGACATGGAAAAGCTGTCCGATGACGAGTTGAAAGCGAAAACCAACGAATTCCGCGCGCGCCTGGAGAAAGGCGAATCGCTGGAAAGCCTGATCCCGGAAGCCTTCGCCGTGGTGCGTGAGGCGAGCAAGCGCGTGTTCGGCATGCGTCACTTTGACGTGCAGCTGCTGGGCGGCATGGTACTGAACGACCGCTGCATCGCCGAGATGCGCACCGGTGAAGGTAAAACCCTGACCGCGACGCTGCCGGCTTATCTGAACGCCCTGAGCGGCCGCGGCGTGCACGTCGTGACCGTCAACGACTATCTGGCGCAGCGCGACGCCGAAAACAACCGTCCGCTGTTCGAGTTCCTCGGTCTGAGCATCGGCATCAACCTGCCGGGCATGCCGGCGCCGGCCAAGCGCGAAGCTTACGCCGCCGACATCACCTACGGCACCAACAACGAGTACGGCTTCGACTACCTGCGCGACAACATGGCGTTCAGCCCGGAAGAGCGCGTGCAGCGCAAACTGCACTATGCGCTGGTGGATGAGGTGGACTCCATCCTGATCGATGAAGCGCGTACGCCGCTGATCATCTCCGGCCCGGCAGAAGACAGCTCCGAGATGTACATCAAGGTCAACAAGCTGATCCCTAAACTGATCCGCCAGGAAAAAGAAGACTCCGACACCTTCAAAGGTGAAGGGCACTTCTCGGTGGACGAGAAGGCGCGTCAGGTACACCTGACCGAACGCGGCCTGATCCTGATTGAAGAGATGCTGGTGGAAGCCGGCATCATGGATGAAGGCGAATCGCTATACTCGCCGACCAACATCATGCTGATGCACCACGTTACCGCCGCGCTGCGCGCTCACGTGCTGTTCACCCGCGACGTGGACTACATCGTGAAAGACGGCGAAGTGATCATCGTCGATGAGCACACCGGCCGTACCATGCAGGGCCGCCGCTGGTCCGACGGTCTGCACCAGGCGGTGGAAGCCAAAGAAGGCGTGGAGATCCAGAACGAGAACCAGACGCTGGCTTCGATCACCTTCCAGAACTACTTCCGTCTGTACGAGAAGCTGGCCGGGATGACCGGTACCGCCGATACCGAAGCCTTCGAATTCAGCTCGATCTACAAGCTGGACACGATCGTGGTGCCAACCAACCGTCCGATGATCCGTAAGGATATGCCGGATCTGGTGTACATGACCGAGAAAGAGAAGATCGGCGCCATCATTGAAGACATCCGCGAGCGTACCGCCAAAGGCCAGCCGGTGCTGGTGGGGACCATCTCAATCGAGAAATCCGAAGTGGTGTCCCGAGAGCTGACCAAAGCGGGCATCGACCACAAGGTGTTGAACGCCAAATTCCACGCCATGGAAGCGGACATCGTCGCCCAGGCCGGCCAGAGCGGTGCGGTGACCATCGCCACCAACATGGCGGGCCGTGGTACCGATATCGTGCTGGGCGGCAGCTGGCAGGCCGAAGTGGCGCTGCTGGAAGAACCGACCGAAGAGCAGATCGAAGCTATCAAAGCCGCCTGGAAAGAGCGCCACGACGCGGTGCTGGCGGCGGGCGGCCTGCATATCATCGGCACCGAGCGCCATGAATCGCGCCGTATCGATAACCAGCTGCGCGGCCGTTCCGGTCGTCAGGGCGACGCCGGTTCATCCCGCTTCTACCTGTCGATGGAAGATGCCCTGATGCGTATCTTCGCCTCGGATCGCGTGTCCGGCATGATGCGTAAACTGGGCATGAAAGAAGGCGAAGCGATTGAGCACCCGTGGGTGACCAAGGCGATCGCCAACGCGCAGCGCAAAGTGGAAAGCCGCAACTTCGATATCCGTAAGCAACTGCTGGAATACGACGACGTCGCCAACGATCAGCGCCGCGCCATCTACAGCCAGCGTAACGAATTGCTGGACGTGTCCGACGTGAGCGAAACCATCGCCAGCATCCGCGAGGACGTGTTCAAGAGCACCATCGACAACTACATCACGCCGCAGTCGCTGGAAGAAGAGTGGGATATTCAGGGGCTGGAAGAGCGCCTGAAGAACGACTTCGATCTGGAGATGCCGATCGCCCAGTGGCTGGACAAAGAGCCGGAGCTGCACGAAGAGACGCTGCGCGAACGTATTCTGGAGAACGCCAAAGAGCAGTACCTGCGTAAGGAAGAAGTGGTCGGCAGCGAAATGATGCGCAACTTCGAGAAGGGCGTGATGCTGCAGACGCTGGATTCCCTGTGGAAAGAGCACCTGGCGGCGATGGACTACCTGCGTCAGGGCATCCACCTGCGCGGCTATGCGCAGAAGGATCCGAAGCAGGAGTACAAGCGCGAATCCTTCAACATGTTCGCCACCATGCTGGAATCGCTGAAATATGAAGTGATCAGTGTGCTGAGCAAGGTACAGGTGCGGATGCCGGAAGAGGTGGAAGCGCTGGAACAGCAGCGCCGTGAAGAGGCCGAGCGTCTGGCGCAGCAGCAACAGCTGAGCCACCACGACGAGAACGCGCTGGTGACCGAAGATCCGAACGCGCCGGCGACCGCCGAGCGCAAAGTGGGCCGCAACGATCCTTGCCCATGCGGTTCCGGCAAGAAATACAAGCAGTGCCACGGCCGCCTGCAGTAATGCCGGCCGCGGTTGACCGATAATACCCGGGGGTTCAGCTTGCTGAGCCCCTGTTTTTTGGCACCCATCAGGAGGGTGAGATGAAACATCTGAATATCGCCGTGGGCATCATCCGCAATGCTCAACGGGAGATCTTTATTACGCGCCGCGCCGCTGACGCGCACATGGCCGGATTTTGGGAGTTTCCCGGCGGCAAGATCGAACCGGGTGAGACGCCGGAACAGGCGCTGAGCCGTGAGCTGCGTGAAGAGACCGGTATCGAAGCCGATCGGGCCGAACTGCTGGAGGTGGTGGAACATCGCTTCAGCGATCGCATCGTGACGCTGAATTTTTATCTGGTGGAGCATTGGACGGGCGAGCCGTTTGGCCGTGAGGGGCAGCCGATGCGCTGGGTAAAACAGGCGGAGCTGCGTGAAGACGAGTTCCCGGAAGCCAACGCCGGCATTATCCAACTGCTGGTGGCGCAGGCTGGTGCCGCGCAATAACACTATCGGCCTGGCGTGCGCCAGGCCTTCAATCGGCGATTAGCGGTCGTCGAGTTCGCTCCAGTCCTCACTTTCCGACAGATCGCTGTTGCTCGGAATGCGCTTCTCTTCATCGGCCCACTCGCCAAGATCGATCAGCTGGCAGCGCTTGCTGCAAAACGGCCGGAACGGGCTGACTTCGCCCCAAACCACGCCGGTGCCACAGGTTGGGCATTTCACTACGGTCGTCATAACGGTTCCTTACGCCTTCTGGCGGTGCTGAGAAGGCTTGCTTTCATGAGTTCAACAACAGGCCAGTTCGAACGTCAGGCGTTCAGGCACCATGCCATGTTCGCTGTCCAAAGGCAGGAAACGAATGGCATAACGCGTCTTGTGGCCGGAAATTTGCGGATAAAGCTGCGGCGCCAGATGAAGGCGCAGGCGCAGCAGGTCCGCCCCTTCGGCGTTGTCCTGGAAAAAGCCGTTCAGACTGATTTGATTGCGGAACGGCCCCGACTGACGGATCAGATCCAGCACCATGATCAGCGCCTGGTTCAGCGGATCCAGCGACTGCAGCCAAGCGGCGACGTCGGCATCGCGATCCTGCTGCGGCGCATGCATCCACATGTGCAGGGTCGGCAAATCGAAGCTGCAGCAGCCGCCGGGAATGTTCAGACGCTGGCGCACCAGGCCGATCAGCCGGTCTTCACGCAGTGCCTGACCGAGGCGCGGTGCCGCCATCAGCGCCGATGAACGCGATTTCAACTGGCCGCGCAACTGCTCGATCAGCGCCATATCCACGCCCGGCACATCGGCCCAGGCCAACAGTTTTTGCTGCTGACGCTCCAGCTCTTTGAGCAGTTCGGTGCGTACCTCGCCGCGCTCGAGTACGTCCAGCAAATCGGAGACGGTGCGGAAAAAGGTAAGGGCGATGGCGGTTTCGCTCAGGGCGCGCTGGCCGTGCAGCTGTTGCAGTAAAAACTCGATGCGCAGCCAGGTACGCATTTTTTCGTTCAGCGGGTGTTCAAAGAGAACGGTTGGGGAAACATCACTCATGCAGTTTAATCCTGTTGGGGCGCTGTTGCCGCCAGTTCAAGGTAGCGACGATGCAGTGCGGCGACCCGTGGCTCTATCCCCTGAGCGGCGCCGCTGTTGTCAATAATGTCATCCGCCACGGCGAGGCGCTGCTGGCGCGTGGCCTGGGCGGCGAGAATGCTCTGCGCTTGCTCGCGGCTGATGCCGTCGCGCGCGATGGTGCGAGCCAACTGGGTTTCGGTGTCGACGTCGATCACCAGCACCCGGTCGGCGCGATCCTGCAGGCCGTTTTCCACCAGCAGCGGCACGACCCACAGCGCGTACGGGCTGGCTGCCTGCGCCAGTTGGCGTTGGGTCTCGCGGTGTATCAGCGGATGCAGCAGTTGGTTCAGCCAGGTTTTATCATCGGGGTGGCTGAAGATGCGCTGACGCAGCGCAGCGCGGTTGAGCGCGCCGTCCGGCAGCAACATTTCATTACCAAATCGCTCGGCGATCGCGGCCAGAGCAGGGGTGCCCGGCTCAACGACCTGACGGGCGATCACGTCGGCATCGACAATGGCTGCGCCGTGGCGCGCAAAGGCGTTCGCAACGGTCGTTTTGCCGCTGCCTATGCCCCCGGTCAACGCAACAATGTAGGCCATGGTGTTAGGTGCATCCGATGTTCATAAAAAAATAATAGACGAATCATAAAGCGATCGCGCAGAAGTGCAAGTCGGCAGGCGGCGCTTGCGCCTCGGCCCCGTTTGGACGGCGAGAAAAAGCGCAGCGGCACGGCAGAAATGAGCGGGCAATCACACTGCGATTATGCAGGTAAATTTGTCGGATTGTAGCGTAAATAAAGGCGAATTCGCAGTCTTGTTCGGCGATTATTAGCGCGTATTATAACGTCACTGGAACTGGCATTAATCTCGCCGTCATCTTTCCGCGCCACGGGAAAGCCGTCGGGCAGAGGTTCGAATATCCTCCTTGCGATCCGTCGCCATTAACCAGGAAATCATAAGTCATGCGTATTGAAGAAGATTTGAAGTTAGGCTTTAAAGACGTGTTGATCCGCCCTAAGCGTTCCACGTTGAAAAGCCGTTCCGAGGTTGAACTGGAACGTCAGTTTACCTTCAAGCATTCAGGTTGCAGCTGGTCCGGCGTGCCGATTATCGCCGCCAACATGGACACGGTGGGCACCTTCCGCATGGCCGAGGCCCTGGCTTCTTTCGACGTTCTCACCGCCGTACACAAACATTACAGCGTCGAGCAATGGGCTGACTTCGTGCAGCGCATGCCGGAATCGGTGCTGCGCCACGTGATGGTGTCCACCGGCACCTCAGAAGCCGACTTCGCCAAAATGCAGCAGATCCTGGCCCTGTCTCCGGCGCTGAAATTCATCTGTATCGACGTGGCCAACGGCTACTCTGAACACTTCGTCGCCTTCCTGCAGAAAGCGCGCGAAGCCTGCCCGAATCACGTCATCTGCGCCGGCAACGTCGTGACCGGCGAGATGGTGGAAGAGCTTATCCTCTCCGGCGCCGACATTGTTAAAGTCGGCATCGGGCCGGGATCGGTATGCACCACCCGCGTGAAGACCGGCGTGGGCTATCCGCAGCTGTCGGCAGTGATCGAATGCGCCGATGCGGCCCACGGGCTGGGCGGCCAAATCGTCAGCGACGGCGGCTGCTCGGTGCCGGGCGATGTCGCCAAAGCCTTCGGCGGCGGCGCGGACTTCGTGATGCTGGGCGGTATGCTGGCCGGCCACGACGAGTGCGAAGGCACCGTGGTGGAAGAGAACGGCGAGAAATTCATGCTGTTCTACGGCATGAGCTCCGAGTCAGCGATGAAGCGCCACGTCGGCGGCGTGGCGGAGTATCGCGCGGCCGAAGGCAAAACCGTCAAGCTGCCGCTGCGAGGCGAGGTGGAGTTCACCGTGCGTGATATCCTCGGCGGCCTGCGTTCCGCCTGCACCTACGTCGGCGCCGAGCGTTTGAAAGAGCTGACCAAGCGCACCACCTTTATCCGCGTGGCGGAGCAGGAAAACCGCGTCTTCGGCAGCAAATAAGCCGCACCTTGCATTCGGGCGCAGCGCACCGCGGCGCCCGCTATCCTTTTACCCTTATCCCAACACGCTGCCCAGTTGAAAGATAGGCAGATACATGGCGATCACCAAAGCGCCGACAATCCCACCTACCACCAGCATCAGCAGCGGCTCCAGCGTTTGCGCCAGCGTATCGGCCAGCTCGTGCGTCTGCCGTTCATACCACTGCGCCAATTTATCCAGCAAGGCGTCCAGCGAACCGGACTCTTCGCCCACCCGCACCAGCTGCCGGCACAGCGGCGGAAACAGCGGTTGCAGGCCCAGGGCATGATGAAAGGCTTCGCCTTCGGCGATCTGCCGTTGCACCTGCTCCAGCGCCTGTTTGTACAGCAGATGGTCAGCCGCCAACGCCGCCGCGTTCAACCCTTCCACCAGCGTCAGCCCGGCGCGTTGGGTCATGGTCAGGATGCGAAATGTTTGGCTCAGCGCGCCGCCGCTCACCAGCCGGGCGATCAGCGGCAGGCGCAGCAAGAGAGCCTGTTCACGTCTGCGCCACGGCGGGCGCGGGTGCAGCCAGCGGCCATAGCCGAACAGCGACGCGCCCAGCAGCAGCGCCAGATAGGGGCCGGTGGCGATCAACTGCGCAGACAATGCCAGCAACCCTTGGGTAAACCAGGGCAGCGGCGCATCGAACGATTGATAAACCTTGGCGAATTCCGGCAGCACCATCACCAGCATCAACACGCTGACCATCAGCGCCACCGCGCAGATGAAGAGGGGGTAACGCAGCGCTTTGGTCACTTTGCGGCGCAGCAGCAACTGGGCCTCCTGTTGTTGCGCCAGCTGCAGGCAGCAGCGATCGAGGTTGCCGGTCAGTTCACCGATGGCGATCAGCTGGCGATAGATCAGGGGAAAAATCCCCGGTTGTTCGGCGAGGGTTTCGGAAAGCGGTTGCCCTTCGCGCACCTGGTCGGCCAGCTGGCGCAGCAGGCAGCGCCAGGCTGCCGAAGGATGCTCTGCTGCCAGCAACTGCAGCGCATTGACCAGCGGCAACCCCGCCTGCAGCAGAGTGGCGAGCTGGCGGGTGAAGTGGATTAACGGTTCTCCACGCCATTGGCCGGGCGTAACGCGTTTGCCGTGCCCGATTCGGTACGGTTGCAGGCCTTGTTCGATCAGCAACCGGCTCACCTGCCGTTTTTCCTCGCTCATCAGTTCGCCGCGGCGTAAGGCGCCCTGTGCGTCGAAAGCCTGCCAAAGAAACAGCCGGCGCGCTTTCATGGCGCGGCTATGCCAGGCTGGACGACGTCGATCACGCGGTACAGTTCTTCCAGCGAGGTCGTGCCTTCGGCGGCCAGCGCCAGGCCCGCTTGCAGCAGCGAAAGCTGCCCCTGTTCGCGGGCGATATCCGCCAGCAGACTGGGAGCGGCGTTCGCCAGCAATGCCGCCTGTATTTCCGGCGTAATGGCCAACAGTTCATACACGCCGATGCGCCCATAGTAACCGCCGAAGCAATGCTCGCAGCCATCGGCGCGCCAGACGGTCAGCGGTTCCGGCCAGATCGCGCTGGGAAAATGCGTCGGCTGGCTGTGCGGATAGCGGCAGTGGCGGCACAGTCTGCGCACCAACCGCTGCGCGACGATCAGCTTCAGACAGCCGGCGAGCAGGTAGCCGGGGATCCCCATGTGCATCAGCCGCGTCAGGGTTTCGCCGGTAGAGTTGGTATGCAGCGTCGACAGCACCAGGTGGCCGGTTTGCGCGGCCTTGACCGCGATCTCGGCGGTTTCCGCATCGCGGATCTCGCCGATCATGATGACGTCTGGATCCTGGCGCAGCAGGGCGCGCAGCACCCGGGCGAAGCTCAGCTCGGTTTTGGCGTTGATCTGGGTCTGATTAACGCCGAACAGCGGGATCTCGACCGGATCCTCGACGCTGCACAGGTTGCTCTGCGCATCGTTCAACTGGCGCAGACCGCTGTACAGCGTCACCGTTTTGCCGCTGCCGGTCGGGCCGGTCACCAGGATCAACCCTTGCGGGCAGGCCAGCGCCGTCGCGTAGTGCGCCAGATCCGCCCGGCTCATGCCTAACTGATCCAGCGGCAGTTCTTGTTGCTCGCCCTGCTGAACGCGCAGCACCACCTTTTCGCCGTGCAGCGTCGGCAGAGTGGCGATACGCATGGCATAGCGCGCGCTGTCCAGCGTCAGGCTGAGCTGCCCGTCCTGAGGCTGACGGCGCTCGGCGATATCCAACTGGCCGAGGATCTTCAGCCGGGCGATGAGGCGCGCAGCCAGCTGCGGCGGCGGTGAGGTGAGGGTTTGCAGCACGCCGTCGATGCGCAGACGAATGCGAAAATGCTGCCGAAAAGGCTCGAAGTGGATGTCAGAGGCGCGGCGCTGGATGGCCAGGCGCAGCGTCTGGTTGATGAATTGCACCACCGGCGCATCGCCGTCGTCGGGGTAGGCGATGTCGGTCGTGTCCTCTTCGGCCGCCAGCGGCGCCGAGAGCGGTTCGTGGCGCTGGTTAAGCGCCAGCTCCAACCTGGCCGCCGGCCATTGTTCCAGATGGATGCGTTTACCGGTGGCGAAACGCAGCGCCGCCAGCAGCCCCTGCGGCGCTTCTTCGCTGAGCGCGACCGTCAGTGTGGTCGGGTCTTCGCTCAGCGCCAGCGCCTGATAGCGCCGACACAGGGTGTGAACCTCTTCGCTGATTTGCGCGTTCATCGCCGTTACTCCGCCGCGTCGTCGAAGCGGAAGACTTCCCGGCACACCTCAACCAGTGTCGCGTTTTCGCTGCTGCACAGCCGGGTCCAGCGGGTCAGCCCATCGGCGTTCGACTTGGGGGTTAACGCCACCGCCAGCCCCTGCAGCGTTTGGGTGCCGGTCAGCGTGATTACGCCTTTAACGACTTTCACCCCGCTGACGTAACGCGACGCGCCGCCGCTGGGAATGCCTTTGCTGCCGGCTTCACAGCCGGCGGGCGCGCCTTCATCCAGTACGCACAGCTCGACCGCCAGCTTATATGGCGCCATGGTTTGCAGCATGTCGGTCATCGCCGCTTTCTGGATGTAGCGCTGGTAGGCGGGAATGCCGATGGCGCTGAGGATGGCGATGATGGCGATCACCACCATCAGTTCGATCAGGCTAAAGCCGCGTTGCGTTTCCATGCGTTGTTTCCTCCATAAGGGTGTGGAAAACAACGGTAGCGGTTTGCGCGGGGGAACGGCGAGCGGGTTTTACGCGTTTCTCGGCGTGCTTCCATCAGTATTGATGTCGTTTGCAGCGGAGGGAAAAACGGTGCGAGGGGCTTCGCAAATCTGCGTTAACGCCCCCGGCGGCGGCCGGGGGCGAGGGGATCATTTGAAGCGCATCGACAGATCGAGCGCGGTCACATGTTTGGTCAGCGCGCCGACCGAAATGTAATCCACGCCGGTCTCGGCGAAGGTGCGCAGCGTCTCGCTGGTGACGTTGCCGGACACCTCCAGCTGGGCGCGGCCCTGGGTTTGGGCGACCGCCTGACGCATCATCTCGACGCTGAAGTTGTCCAGCATGATGATGTCGGCGCCGGCGTCCAGCGCCTGCTGCAGCTCATCGAGCGACTCGACTTCCACTTCCACCGGCACGTCGGCGTGCAGCCAGAAGGCTTTTTCCACCGCGTTTTTGATCGAGCCGGAGGCGATGATGTGGTTTTCCTTGATCAGGAAGGCATCGGACAGCCCCAGCCGGTGGTTGCTGCCGCCCCCGCACAGCACGGCGTATTTCAGCGCGGTGCGCAGGCCGGGCAAGGTCTTGCGGGTATCGAGCAGGCGAGTCTGGGTGCCTTCCAGCAGAGCCACGTAGCGGCTGACCTCGGTCGCCACGCCGGAGAGCATCTGCACGAAGTTCAGCGCGGTGCGCTCGCCGGTCAACAGCACCCGCGCAGGGCCGCGCAGCCGGCAAAGCGGTTGGTTCGGTATCAGACGGTCGCCGTCTGCCACCAGCCACTCCACATGCACCTGGTTGCCCAACTGAATAAAGACTTCGTTCAGCCAGCGGCGGCCGCAGAACACGCCGGCTTCGCGGGTAATGACGGTGGCTTCGGCCTGCTTGTCCGCCGGTAACAATTGCGCGGTAATATCGCGCCCGGCGTCAACTTCACCTCCCAGGTCTTCGCGCAGCGCCTGGGCGACGGAATAGGGAATATCACTTTCAATACGTTCAAGAAGCTCGGTGCGGCGACGGTCGGCACTGTAGCGGCGTGTCGGCATGGAAAACTCCGAAATGGACGGTTAGTTCGTAGGGGAACATGCTACTCTGTTGCAGGAATAAGTACCACCGCAGAGAGGTGTCTGATGCAGTTGGAAAATGGCTGGATTGTCGGGGTGACGCGAGTGGTTTCGCCGCACTGCGATCGGCGCCCGGATGACGAGCCGCCCTCGCTGCTGGTCATCCATAACATCAGCCTGCCGCCCGGCGAATTCGGTGGCCCCTATATCGACCAGCTGTTCACCGGCACGCTCGATCCCGCGCAGCACCCTTATTTCGCCGAGATCCATCAGCTGCGAGTGTCTGCGCACTGCCTGATCCGCCGCGATGGGGAGATCGTGCAGTATGTGCCCTTCGACCAGCGCGCGTGGCACGCGGGCGTTTCTGTGTATCAGGGGCGCGAACGGTGCAACGATTTCTCCATCGGCATCGAGCTGGAAGGCACCGACCAGTTAGCCTACACCGAGGCGCAATATCGCACGCTGCAGGCGGTCACCGCGCTGCTGGCCGAACATTATCCGCCGTTGGCGGCGCATATCGCCGGGCATTGCGATATCGCCCCCGGCCGCAAAACCGATCCCGGGCCGGCGTTCGATTGGGATCGCTATCTGGCATCTCTGGAACAACGCGGCGCGCCCGCCGACGCTATGCTTGAGACAAGAAAAAGGGAGAGGAATCGCTAATGACGCTGTTTACGCTGTTGCTGGTTTTGGCTTGGGAGCGCCTGTTCAAGCTGGGGGAACACTGGCAGCTGGATCATCGCCTCGAAGTGGTATTTCAGCGGCTGCATCGGGTTTCGCTGGCGCAGACGCTGGCGATGACCGCCGCCTGGATGGTGATCGTCTGGGGCGTTCTGTGGTTGTCGCACGGGTTATTCTTCGGCGTGGTGACGCTGCTGCTGTGGATCGTCATCGATCTGCTGTGCGTCGGCGCCGGCATCAAGCGCAAACACTATCGCGCCTACCTGAAAGCGGCGCGGCAGGGGGATACCCATGCCAGCGATCAGATGGCGGAAGAGCTGGCGTTGATCCACGGTTTGCCGGTGGACTGCAGTGAAGAGCTGCGTCTGCGCGAGCTGCAAAACGCGCTGCTGTGGATCAACTTCCGTTATTACCTGGCGCCGCTGTTCTGGTTCGTGGTCTTTGGGCCGTACGGGCCGATCGCGCTGGCGGGATATGCCTTCCTGCGCGCCTATCAAACCTGGCTGGCGCGCCACAATACGCCGCTGGAGCGTTCGCAGTCGGGCATTGATCATCTGCTGAACTGGCTGGACTGGATCCCGGTGCGTTTGGCCGGGGTGGCCTATGCGTTGTTCGGCCACGGCGAGCGCGCGTTGCCGGCCTGGTTCGCCTCACTCGGCGATCGGCATTCGTCGTCGTATCAGGTGTTGACGCGGCTGGCGCAGTTCTCGCTGGCGCGCGATCCGCATATGGACCCGGTGCAAACGCCGCGGGCGGCGGTGACGCTGGCGCGCAAGGTGACGATGATCATCGTGGTGGTGGTGGCGCTGTTGACCATTTACGGCACGCTGCTGTAAACCGCCGTGAAAAACAAAACGGGCGCCTCGGCGCCCGTTTCTTTTTGGCCATCCGGCCGGGATTACAGCTTGGCGAAGCAGCGACGCGCGGCGTCGATGGTGCGCTGGATGTCTTCCTTGCTGTGCGCCACGGACATGAAACCCGCTTCGAAGGCGGACGGCGCGAGATACACCCCCTCTTCCAGCATCAGGTGGAAGAAGCGCTTGAAGCGTTCCACGTCGCACTGCATCACGTCCTGGTAGCAGGTGACCGCCGGCGCGTCGGTGAAGAACAGGCCGAACATGCCGCCGACGTTGTTGACCACCAATGGAATATTCTCTTCCTGCGCCGCGTGCAGCAGGCCAGCGGCCAGCATCTCGGTCAGTTCGGTCAGCGTCTGGTGCACGCCAACCTGCGACACTTCGGTCAGGCAAGCGTAGCCCGCCGCCATGGCGATCGGGTTGCCGGACAGGGTGCCCGCCTGGTAGACCGGGCCGGTCGGTGCCAGCGCGTCCATCACCTCGCGACGGCCGCCGAAGGCGCCCACCGGCATGCCGCCGCCGATGATTTTTCCGAGGCAGGTCAGATCCGGCTCGACGCCGTAATAGGATTGTGCGCCGGCCAGCGCGACGCGGAAGCCGGTCATCACTTCGTCGATGATCAAGAGCGCGCCGTACTTGTCGCACAGGGCGCGCAGGCCCGGCAGGAATTCCGGCAGCGGCGGCACGCAGTTCATGTTGCCGGCGACCGGCTCGACGATGATACAGGCGATCTCGGACGGGTACTGTTCGAAGGCGGCGCGCACCGAATCCAGATCGTTATAGGTGCAGGTCAGGGTGTGTTTGGCGAAGTCGGCCGGCACGCCCGGTGAGTTCGGCTGGCCGAGGGTCAGCGCGCCGGAGCCGGCTTTCACCAGCAGGCAGTCGGCGTGGCCGTGGTAGCAGCCTTCGAACTTGATGATTTTATCGCGGTTGGTGTAGCCGCGCGCCAGGCGGATAGCGCTCATGGTGGCTTCGGTGCCCGAGTTCACCATGCGCACCATATCCATCGTCGGCACCAGTTCGGTGACCAGCTGCGCCATTTTGACTTCCATCTCGGTCGGCGCGCCGAAGCTCAGGCCGCGCTGCGCCGCTTCAATCACCGCGTCGCGGATCGCCGGGTGGTTATGCCCCAGCACCATCGGCCCCCAGGAACCGACATAGTCGATATAGGCCTTGCCGTCGGCATCGAACAGGTAAGCCCCGTCTGCGCGCTCGATAAACAGCGGCAAACCGCCCACGCCGGTGAATGCACGCACCGGAGAGTTTACCCCGCCGGGGATCAACTGTTGCGCCTGGGCGTACAGACTTTCGGACTTGCTGTGTAGGCTCATAAATCGGCTCCTGGATTCTCTTTTGAATGATTTGACCGCGCTATTCTAGAGGAGAGCGCCGCGTTATGAAACGATCACAGTCAGATACCATTAACGGCAGCGCCCGCCGCCGGGTTGGGGTAGAATTATCGCCCTGCCTATTTGTATTACAAATTACCTGACGAATCACTCGCGATGACAGAATCACAATCACAGCCAGTCGGGACGTTGAGCCCGCGTCTTAGCCGCAGCGATGCGGTGCGCCAGTTTATCCGCCGCGATAAAACGCCGGTGGCGATCCTGTTGATGGCCGCGCTGGTGGGGACGCTGGCCGGTTTGCTCGGCGTGGCCTTCGATAAAGCGGTGGAGTGGGTGCAGCAGCAGCGGCTGGCTTCGCTGGCGCAGGTCGCCGACTTCTGGATCCTGGTGTGGCCGCTGGCGTTTATCTTGTCCGCCGCGCTGGCGGCGCTGGGTTATTACCTGGTGCGGCGCTTTGCGCCTGAGGCTGGCGGTTCGGGCATTCCGGAGATCGAAGGCGCGCTGGAGGAGCTGCGGCCGGTGCGCTGGTGGCGCGTGATACCGGTGAAATTCATCGGCGGCATGGGAACGCTGGGGGCGGGCATGGTGCTGGGGCGCGAAGGGCCTACGGTACAGATGGGCGGCAACGTCGGGCGCATGGTATTGGACGTGCTGCGCATTCGCGGCGCCGAGGCGCGCCATTCGCTGCTGGCGACCGGGGCCGCCGCCGGGCTGTCCGCCGCGTTCAACGCGCCGCTGGCCGGCATTCTGTTTATCATCGAAGAGATGCGGCCGCAGTTTCGCTACAACCTGATCTCGATTAAAGCGGTGTTTATCGGCGTTATCATGTCGAGCGTGGTGTTCCAGCTGTTCAACGGCCAAGGCTCGGTGATCGCGGTCGGCAAACTCGCCTCGGCGCCCATCAACACCTTGTGGCTCTATCTGGTGCTGGGCGCGATATTCGGCGCGGTGGGTGTGGGATTCAACGCGCTGATCTTTCGCACTCAGGACATGTTCGCGCGCCTGCACGGCGGCAGAATGCGCAATGTGCTGCTGATGGGCGGGCTGCTCGGCGGCGTGTGCGGCATTCTGGGGCTGATCCAGCCGGAGGCGGCGGGCGGCGGCTTTGGGCTGATCCCGATCGCCGCGGCGGGCAATTACAGCGTCGGCATGTTGATGTTCATTTTCATTACCCGCATCTTCACCACGCTGCTGTGCTTCGGTTCCGGCGCGCCGGGCGGCATCTTTGCGCCGATGCTGGCGCTGGGCACGCTGTTCGGCACCGCCTTCGGGCTGGCGGGGGCGCATTTGTTCCCGCAGTACGGCATCGAGGCGGGCACTTTCGCCATCGCCGGCATGGGGGCGTTGTTCGCCGCCACGGTGCGCGCCCCGCTGACCGGTATCGTGTTGGTGCTGGAAATGACCGACAACTACCAGCTGATTTTACCGATGATCATCACCTGCCTCGGCGCTACGGTGGTGGCGCAACTGCTCGGCGGCAAGCCGCTGTATTCGTCGATCCTGGCGCGCACCCTGCAACGGCAGGAGGCGCAGTTGGCGCGGGAAGCGGCGGAGAAAACAAGTAAAGAAAATACAACAAATGCGGTGAATACTTGAACGCAACACTCAGGTATCGGATAATCGTTAATATTAATCAGGCAGCCCTGGTCGCGATCTGATGCTGAACAATGTTGGGAGTAAAGAGTATGAGTGATGAAACGGCACTGCCCCTGCAATTTACCGAGGCAGCAGCAAACAAGGTCAAGTACCTGATTGCTGACGAAGAAAATCCGAACCTGAAGTTGCGGGTTTACATTACCGGCGGCGGCTGCAGCGGATTCCAGTACGGTTTCACTTTTGACGACAAGGTCAACGATGGCGACATGACCATCGAGAAGCAGGGCGTGGCGCTGGTGGTCGATCCGATGAGCCTGCAGTATCTGGTTGGCGGTTCGGTGGACTACACCGAAGGGCTGGAAGGATCGCGCTTCGTGGTGACCAACCCGAATGCCAAAACCACCTGCGGTTGCGGTTCGTCGTTCAGCATCTGAGTTTGCCTGTCAGAATATCAACCCGCTTGCTTTCCAGCCGGCGGGTTTTTTTATGCCTACCACTCCACGAGGAGCACTGCCACGCCGTTCTCCTGGGCCGGTGGGCTGTGGATGATAATCGGCTGTGCCGTCGCGTGGCTGCATTCGCCCCGCAGGGCGGCGGCTCAGCGTTCGAGAATAAAGGCGGGCAGCTTGAGGTGCCAGCGGATGGCCGCCAGCCGAATGGCCAGCGTGATGACCATGCCCAGCATCATGGCTTGTTGCAGCGGCATGTTGAAGGTGTAAAACGCCGTGGCGTGCGCGATGCCGCCGATGATACAGGCGGTGGCGTAAATTTCGGTGCGCAGGATCATCGGGATCTCGCGCGCCAGCACGTCGCGGATAATGCCGCCGCCGACGCCGGTGATCACCCCCATGCAGATCGCCACCAGCGGGCCGGTACCGGCCGCGAAAGCCTTGTTGACGCCGATGCCGACGAACACCGCCAGCCCGACGGCATCGAGCACCGGCAGCACCCATTTCGGCAGGCGGCGCGGCTGGCGCACCAGCAGCAGCGTCAATACGCAGGTGATCATCGCCACCACCAGATCGGTGGGATCCTTGACCCAGAACACCGGGCCGTTGGCCAGCGCCATATCGCGGATGGTGCCGCCGCCGACCGCGGTAACCACGCCCAACACCAACACGCCGAACGGATCCATGCGCAGTTTGCCGGCCAGCAGTACGCCGGAGACGGCGAACACCGCCGTACCGAGAATATCCAACCAGAACACCAGCATCAGCGGATCTCCGCCAGCTGGCGGCACAGTTGCTGCGCCGCCAACAGCAGCCGCGGGCCGCCGCGATTGAACCAGTCTTCATTCAGCGCGATCACCGGCACCTGCAGCTGCGGCGCCCAGAAGGCTTTCACATTGGCGGCCTCTTTCGCGCCGCCGGTGATGACGATGGCCTGGGGTTGGCGCGCCAGCACCTGCTCGCGGCTGATCTGCGGCCAAGGCGTGCGGCTGTCGGCGAAGACGTTCTGCGCGCCGCACAGCGCCAACACCTGGCTCTGCAGCGTGGCGCCGGAGCTGGTGAACAGCGGCTGGGTGCCGAACTGCAGCAACACGCGTCGCGGAGGATTATCGGCGTACTGTTGTCTGAGAGCAGCGAACTGACGGCGAAGGCCGGCGGCGGCCTGATGCGCCTGGTCCGGGTGCGGGCTGTATTGCGCCAGCTTATCCAGCAAGCCGGCGATCCCTTCGAGATTATCGGCGTCCGCATAGAAGATCGGGATGCCGAATGCGGCGAGCTGATCCAGCACGCGCTGCGGATTGCCGCCGCGCCAGGCGAGGATCAGATCCGGCTTGAGCGCCAGCACCCGCTCCAGATTGATGCCCTGCCAGGAGGCCACCTGCTCCAGCCTGGCGGCCTGCGGCGGATAATCGGAATAGGCGCTCGCCGCCACCAGCACCTCGCCCATGCCGGCGGCATAGGCGAGTTCGGTCGCATTGGGCGCCAGGCTGATCACTCGCTGGGCGGCCCCGGTCGGCAGGGCTAGCCAGAACGCCAGCAGCCAGAGCGCCGAGGTGAAGCGCAGCCTCACATCAACCGCGCTTGGCCAGGGTTTGCAGCATGGCGTTGACCATCAGCGTAGACTGCTTGGCCGCTACCACCAGGAACTCGTCAAAGCTCATGTGCGACTCGCTGTCGGCGACGTCGGAAATGGCGCGCACCACCACGAACGGCGTGCCGAACAGATGGCAGACGTGGGCGATCGCCGCGGCTTCCATTTCCACGGCGGCGACGCGCGGGAAGGTGGCGCGGATGCGCGCCAGCGGCTCGGCGCCGTTGATGAAGGCGTCACCGCTGCAGATCAGGCCGCGCACCGCGTGCAGATCCAGCTGTTTGATGCAGCTTTCCGCCAGCGCGATCAGTGCGTCGTCGGCGACGAACGCCGCCGGGCAGCCGGCCATCTGGCCCGGCTCGTAGCCGAAGGCGGTGACGTCGGCGTCGTGGTAGCGCACTTCTTCCGACACTACGATATCGCCCACGCGCAGCGTGCTGGCCAGGCCGCCGGCGGAGCCGGTATTGATCACCACGTCCGGGCTGCAGTGCTCCAGCAGCAGGGTGGTGCCCATGGCTGCGGAGACTTTGCCGATGCCGGATTTCAGCAGGGCCACTTCAACGCCGCCGATCTGGCCGGTGTAGATTTCGCAGCCCGCGCGCTGGATGGTTTGACGGTTTTCGATTTGATCGCGCAGCAGGGTGACTTCCTGCTCCATTGCGCCGATGATGCCTACTTTCATAAATAACACTCGCTGATTGGCCGTGAGAATTGCGGCATAGTCTATCATGGCTGTGTATCAGAGATAATGCGTTGCATCCGCCGCCGGGAATTGTTATCACGGGGGCAGGGCGCAACGGCGGAGAAACAGATGTCCGGGATCGACTTCAAGCAAAAAATCAGCTTCCAACGGCCTTTCAGCAAACCGATCGAGGCCGAGGAAGAGTACGACATCGTGCGGCAGTTCGAGAGCGATCGCGGGCGTATCGTCAACTCGGCCGCCATTCGCCGTTTGCAGCAAAAAACCCAGGTGTTTCCGCTGGAGCGCAACGCGGCGGTGCGCAGCCGCCTGACGCACTCGATGGAGGTGCAGCAGGTCGGGCGCCATATCGCCAAAGAGATCCTCAACCGCTTCAAACAGGCGGGTAAGATCGATGAATTCGGCCTGACCCGGCTGCTCGATCCGTTTGAGAGCATCGTGGAAATGGCCTGTCTGATGCACGATATCGGCAATCCGCCGTTCGGTCACTTCGGCGAGTCGGCGATCAACGACTGGTTCACCCAGCGGCTCGATCCTGCCAGCTGCGGCAGCGAGCCGGGCAGTCACGATCGCTGCCAGGTCGCGTCGCTGCGGCTGCATGAAGGGGAGAGCGATCTGAACCGGCTGCGCAGCCGGATCCGTCAGGATCTCAGCCATTTCGAGGGCAACGCCCAGGCGATCCGCATGGTGTACAGCCTGCTGAAACTCAATCTGACCTACGCGCAGGTCGGCTGCATTTTGAAATACACCCGCCCGGCTTATTGGGCGGGCGACATCCCCGCCAGCCACAGCTATTTGATGAAAAAGCCCGGCTATTATCTGGCGGAAGAAGCCTTTGTCGATAGGCTGCGGCGCGAGCTGCACATGGGCGAGTTCGATCGTTTTCCGCTGACCTACATCATGGAGGCCGCCGACGATATCTCGTACTGCGTGGCCGATCTGGAAGACGCGGTGGAGAAGAGCATTTTCACCGTCGAGCAGCTGTATCAGCATCTGATTCAGGAGTGGGGCGAGGTGGCGCCGGGCGATCTGTTCGACAAGACCGTCGCCAGCGCGTTTCGCAAGATCGACCGCGGCGGCGCGCGGCGCAGCGCGGAAGATCAGTTCTTCATGTATCTGCGGGTGTTTACCGTGGCGCGGCTGGTGCCGCACGCGGCGCAGCGCTTTATCGACAATCTTGACGCGGTTTATCAGGGCAGTTTCAATCAGGCGCTGCTGGAAGATTCCAGCCCGGCCTATCAGCTGCTGAAAATATTTAAAAATGTGGCGTTCAAGCACGTGTTCAACCACCCGGAGGTCGAGCAGCTCGAGCTGCAAGGCTACCGGGTGATCAGCGGCCTGCTGGACATTTACAGCCCGCTGCTGGCGATGTCGCTGGCGGACTTCAGCCGGTTGGTGCGCGAGGACAGCCATCGCGCTTACCCGATCGAAACGCGCCTGTTCCACAAGCTGTCCACCAAGCATCGGCTGGCTTATGTGGAGGCGGTAGAAGGGCTGCAGCATTTATCGCCGGAGCAGCAAACCATTCGGGAATATTATTTCCGCGCGCGTTTATTGCAGGACTATATCAGCGGAATGACCGACCTTTATGCCTATGATGAATATCGTCGATTAATGGCGGCGGAATAATTAAGCGGAGGAATAATTATCAGCAATTCCAACCGGTTGGCTGTCTCGAGTTTTGTAAAGACGAACAATATTTGTTTACTATTGCCAATCATCTGTGCCGGAACTTCGGGCTATTAATTAACTCTGAATAAGCACGCAAGACAGCCATTCTTTTTTGAACGACTTTATAAGAGACACACAGATGAAAAAAACCGCATTAGTTCTGAGCGCACTGGCATTCAGCATCGGTATGGCGATGGGCCCGGTTACGGCCAGCGCCGCTGAAACCGCGTCTTCCAGCACCCAGCAGTTGCCGAGCCTGGCGCCGATGCTGGAGAAGGTGATGCCTTCCGTCGTGAGCATTAACGTTGAGGGCAGCACCACGGTCAATACGCCGCGCATGCCGCAACAGTTCCAACAGTTCTTCGGTGAAGATTCGCCGTTCTGCCAGGACGGTTCACCGTTCCAGGGCTCGCCGATGTGTCAGGGCGCTGAACAGCCCGGACCGGATGGCCAGCAGCCGCAGGGCACGCAGCAGAAATTCCAGGCGCTGGGCGCCGGGGTGGTTATCGATGCCGCCAAGGGCTATGTGGTGACCAACAATCACGTGGTGGACAACGCCAACAAGATCCAGGTGCAGCTGAGCGACGGCCGCCGTTTCGACGCCAAAGTGATCGGCAAGGATCCGCGTTCCGACATCGCCCTGATCCAGCTGAAAGACTTCAAGAACCTGACGGCGATCAAGATGGCGGACTCCGATCAGCTGCGCGTCGGCGATTACACCGTGGCGATCGGTAACCCGTACGGGCTGGGTGAAACCGCCACCTCGGGCATCGTGTCCGCCCTGGGGCGCAGCGGCCTGAACATCGAAAACTACGAAAACTTTATCCAGACCGATGCGGCAATCAACCGCGGCAACTCCGGCGGCGCGCTGGTTAACCTGAACGGCGAGCTGATCGGCATCAACACCGCGATCCTGGCGCCGGACGGCGGCAACATCGGCATCGGCTTCGCCATTCCGAGCAATATGGTGAAAAACCTGACGGCGCAAATGGTCGAGTATGGCCAGGTGAAACGCGGCGAGCTGGGCATCATGGGCACCGAGCTGAACTCGGAGCTGGCCAAGGCGATGAAGGTCGACGCGCAGCGCGGCGCCTTCGTCAGCCAGGTAATGCCGAAATCTTCCGCCGCGAAGGCGGGCATCAAGGCCGGTGACGTGATCGTCACCATGAACGGCAAGGCCATCTCCAGCTTCGCCTCGTTCCGGGCAGAGATTGGCACGTTGCCGGTCGGCAGCAAGATGTCGCTGGGCATTATTCGCGACGGCAAGCCGATAACGATTGACGTCACGTTGGAGCAAAGCGCGCAGACCCAGGTGGCCTCGGGCAATATCTACACCGGCATTGAAGGCGCCGAGCTGAGCAATACCCAGGTCGGCAACGTGAAAGGCGTCAAGGTCGACAGCGTGAAAGCCGGCAGCGCCGCCGCACGCATCGGCCTGAAAAAGGGCGACGTGATCCTGGGCGTGAACCAACAGCCGATCCAGAACCTGGGCGAGCTGCGTAAAATCCTCGACAGCAAACCGTCGGTGCTGGCGTTGAATATTCAGCGCGGCGATAGCCAGCTGTACCTGCTGGCGCAGTGATAAACGTCAGGCGCTAAAAGCAACAAAGGCACGCTACGGCGTGCCTTTTTGCATTATGGCCTGAGGATTCAGGCCGGTTGCGCCAGATGCGCGCGCGCCGCGTGGATCACCAGTTCAATCTCATCCAACAGCTCCAGCCACTCCGGCTCCAGCTCGTCGTTGGTGATGCCCTGGCGCAGCTGCCGCTCGAGGTAGAAACACAGCTGCTTGAGGCGCGGCACGCCGCTGTAGCTGCAGCTGCCGTGCAGCTTATGGACCAGGTCGAGGATCTCGTCGTCGTGTTGCCCCTCGAGCAGCGCCTGCACCCGTTCGCGCACCTGCGGCAGGAAATCGAGCAGCATTTGCAGCAGATCGCGCGCCAGATCCGGTTTATTGGCCGCCTGGCGCAGCGCCAGCGGCCAGTCGAGCGACAGCGGGGCATCGTCGGCGACGGCGCTTTCCACGTCGCCGCTGTGGTAGCGCGACAGCACGCGGGTCAGCATTTTCTCGTCGATCGGCTTGGCCAGGTAGTCGTCCATCCCCGCCTGCAGCAGATGCTCGCGTTCGCCGCTGGCGGCATGGGCAGTGACGGCGACGATCGGCGTGGAGTTGTGGTGCGGCAGTTGGCGGATCAGTTCGCTAGCGTGAATGCCGTCCATCTTCGGCATTTGAATGTCCATCAGGATCAGATCCAGCACGTTGTTGCGCGCCAGCGCCAGCGCTTCCTCACCGCTCTCGCACAGCAGCGTTTTTTCCACCTGTTCGCCCAGCAGCGTGCCGATCAGCTTCAGGTTGGCCGGGTTGTCGTCGACCGCCATCACCGTCAGCGGCAGACGTTTACGCTCAGGCGGGGCGGCGAGCCGATCGGGCGTTTCCATTCTCAGCAGCGGGAACAGACGCGTGCTGGTGATAGGCTTGATCAGGCAGCCGAGCGCGCCTTGTTGCTTAAGCAGCTCGGCGTCGATCTGCGCCTGGCACGGCAGCGCCAGAATGACCCGATCGGCCAGCTTCAGCGAGGCCAACAATTTGTCCTGATGCTGCGCCATGTTGTCGCGGAACGGGATCGGCACGCCGGCCAGCAGGAAATCGTAATGGCCTGACGGCAGTTGGCCCAGCGTCGGCGAGTGGGTGATCACCAGCTGCGTGACGCTGAGCATGTTGAGCGTCGCCTGTGCCGCCGTCGGGTTGGACTCGATGTAGGCGAGCGTTTTGCCGTTCAGGTCCGGCAGGTTCGGCGCCAGCGACAGCATGCCCTCGTTCAGATCCAGCGTGATGTGGAACCAGAAGGTCGAGCCGCGATTCAGCTGGCTGTGGAAGCAGATGTCGCCGCCCATCTCCTTCACCAGCTTTTGCGTGATCACCAACCCCAGCCCGGTGCCGCCGTGGCGGCGGGAGATGCTGGCGTCCGCCTGGCGGAACGCCTGGAACAGCTGCGACTGCTGGCGTTCGGAGATGCCGATGCCGGTGTCGTGGATCTGCACTTCCACTTCCACCCGGCGCTCCAGCTGTTTGCGCAGCTCGACGCGAATATCGATATTGCCGGTTTCGGTGAACTTGATGGCGTTGCCCAGCAGGTTGGTGATGATTTGCTGCAGGCGCAGCGAGTCGCCGATCACCTGCTCCGGCACGTCGTTGTGCACATCCAGCGTCAGCTCCAACCCTTTGTCATGGGCGCTGGGGGCCAGCAGCACCACCACTTCGTCCAGCGTTTCGCGCAGGGCGAACGGAATATGCTCCAGCACCAGTTTGCCGGCCTCCAGCTTGGAGAAGTCCAGCACGTCATTGATGATGGTCAGCAGGTTGTTGGCCGAGCGCTCGATGGTCTGCAAATAGTCGGTTTGGGTCGCGCTCAGATCGGTTTTCAGCATCTGGCGGGTAAAACCGATCACGCCGTTGAGCGGGGTACGCAACTCGTGCGACATGTTGGCCAGGAATTCGGACTTGATGCGCGCCGCCTCCTGCGCGCGTTTTTTCGCCAGATCCAGTTCGACGTTCTGGATCTCCATCTGCTCCAGCGTTTCACGCAGGTCAGACGTGGCCTGATCGATGTTCTGCTGCATCTCTTCGTGATAGGCGGTGAGCGACATCGCCATCGAGTTGATACCGTTCTTCAGCATGTGCAGCTCGCCGAGCATGTAGCCCTCCACGCGGCTGTCGAGCTGGCCGCGGCGGATGCGATCGACGGTGTTCACCATGTTGCGGATCGGGCCGGTCACGTCGCGCATCAGGCGGTAAGCGAACAGGATGGCGATGCACATGCACAGCAGCAGCAGCAGGGTGGAGACGAACACCTCTTTATACTGCTGCAGCCGCACCGACTGCAGATCCAGCTCGATCGCCACATAGCCCAGGTTGTTGTCGGGGTGGCTGCCGCCGTCGGCGGTTTCATCCGGATACTGATTTTCCGACAGGATCGGCGTGCGCAGGATCAGCGAATCGCCGCGCCGGGTGAGCATCAGTTCGGTGGGCAACGGCACGCCTTTCGGCAACTGCAGCTGGGCGAAGTTGTGGTGATAATTGGAGGTGACGAACAGGTTGTTCTGCGCATCGAACACGGTGATCGACCGCACGATGTCCGAATGGCGGCGGTGCAGCAGGCTGACCAGTTGCCTGACCGATTCGCGGCTGCGGAACGTCATGCCGTACTCGCTGGCTACCGCCAGCGGCTCGATGATGCTGGCGCCGGCGTCGACCAATTGCTCCTGCAGCTCGTTATAGCGGTGCACCACGAAGAAGGTGCTGAGCAGCAAACCAATCAGCAAGGTCGGGGCCAGAATCAGGATCATCATGCGCGCACGCAGGCTGTATTTGGTCATGGGATTCCAATGTGGGAGAATTGACAGCTGACACTAGCTTAATGAACCAGCACACAATCGACAAATATGGCGCAATTCTACTCTCCCAAACGCCGCGTGACGACCCGGCAGAGCTCACAAATCTTCACCGTGACGGTGAGCGATCTCGATCCTTTCGGCCAGGGCGTGGCGCGCCACGACGGCAAAGCGGTGTTCGTGCCGGGCGTATTGCCGGGCGAGCAGGCGGAAATCCAGCTGACCGAAGACAAGCGCCAGTTCGCCAAAGGCAAGCTCAAGCGCCTGCTGAGCCGCAGCCCGCAGCGGGTGGAGCCGCGCTGCCCGCATTTCGGCGTGTGCGGCGGCTGCCAGCAGCAACATGCGGATGAGGCGCTGCAACAGCAGAGCAAGGCGGCGGCGCTGGTGCGCATGATCGCCCGCGAAACCGGGGTGACCCCGCAACAGGAACCGGTGATCGCCGGCCCGGAATACGGTTATCGCCGCCGCGCCCGCCTGAGCCTGGCGTGGCAGCCGAAGCTGCAGCGCCTGATGATGGGGTTTCGACAGGCGGCCTCCAGCGAGCTGGTGGCGGTGGAGCACTGCCCGGTGCTGCGCCCGGAGCTGGAACAGCTGCTGGCACCAGTGCGCGCCTGCCTGAGCGGGCTGCTGGCGGTGCGGCGGCTGGGGCATGTGGAGCTGGTGCTGGCGGATAACGGCCCGCTGCTGGTGCTGCGCCATCTCGATGCCCTGAAAGAGGCGGATCGCCAGGCGCTGTTGGCGTTTGGTGAGCGGGAAAAGGTCGCCGTTTATCTGGCGCCGGACAGCGATCGGGTGGAAAAACTGTGCGGTGAAACGCCGTATTATCAGGTTGACGGGCTACGCTTAGACTTCAGTCCGCGCGACTTTATTCAGGTCAATGACGCCGTAAACCAACAAATGGTGGCGCAGGCCCTTGAATGGCTCGACATTCAACCCAATGATCGGGTGCTGGACCTGTTCTGCGGCATGGGGAATTTCACCCTGCCGCTGGCGCGCCGCGCCGCTGCGGTGGTGGGCATCGAAGGTGTTGCCACGCTGGTAGCGAATGGGCAATATAATGCACATAAGAATAAGCTGAATAATGCGTCGTTCTTCCATGAGAATCTGGAGGACGACGTTGAGCGGCAACCTTGGGCAGCACAAGGGTTTGATAAGGTGATGCTGGATCCCGCCCGCGCCGGTGCGGCCGGGGTGATGTCACACATTGTAAAACTGGCGCCGGCGCGGGTGGTGTATGTTTCCTGTAACCCCACCACGCTGGCTCGCGACAGCAAAGTGCTGTTGAACGCCGGTTATCGTCTTGCGCGCGTGCGGATGTTGGATATGTTTCCGCACACGGGGCATCTTGAATCAATGGCGCTGTTTATCAACGAGCGCGCGCCAGAGGTCGCTGCAAAGTAGGGAGAAGTTATGGTTGCGGTAAGAAGTGCACATCTGAATACGGCGGGTGAGTTCGCTCTCGATGAGTGGATCGCCGGCTTGGGGCTACCCAACCCGCAGTCATGTGAGCGATTGGCCGCAACCTGGCGTTATTGTGAGCAGCAGACCCAAAACCATCCCGACGCCTCGCTGCTGTTGTGGCGCGGCCTGGAGATGGTGGAAATCCTCTCGACGCTGAGCATGGACAACGACAGCATGCGCGCCGCGCTGCTGTTCCCGCTGGTGGATGCCGGCATCGTGCAGGAAGAGATCCTGACGGAAACGTTCGGCAAGGGCATCGTCGCCCTGGTGCATGGCGTGCGGGACATGGACGCTATTCGCCAACTGAAAGCCACCCAAAACGATTCGATGGCCTCCGAACAGGTCGACAACGTGCGCCGCATGCTGCTGGCGATGGTGGAGGATTTCCGCTGCGTCGTCATCAAGCTGGCGGAGCGCATCGCCCACTTGCGCGAGGTGAAAGACGCGCCGGAAGACGAACGCGTGCTGGCGGCGAAAGAATGTTCCAACATCTATGCGCCGTTGGCTAACCGGCTCGGCATCGGCCAACTGAAGTGGGAGCTGGAGGATTTCTGCTTCCGCTACCTGCACCCGGAAGAATACAAGCGCATCGCCAAGCTGCTGCATGAGCGCCGCATCGATCGCGAACAGTTCATCGACGATTTCGTCGCCGGGCTGCGCGCCGAGATGGCCAAAGAAGGCATTCGGGTGGAGATCTACGGCCGGCCGAAACACATCTACAGCATCTGGCGCAAGATGCAGAAAAAGCACCTGGCGTTCGACGAACTGTTCGACGTGCGCGCGGTGCGCATCGTGGCGGAGCGTCTGCAGGATTGCTATGCGGCATTGGGCATCGTGCATACCCACTTCCGCCATCTGCCGGATGAGTTCGACGACTACGTCGCCAACCCCAAACCCAACGGCTACCAGTCGATCCACACCGTGGTGCTGGGGCCGCGCGGCAAAACCGTCGAGATTCAGATCCGCACCCGGCAAATGCACGAAGACGCCGAACTGGGGGTGGCCGCGCACTGGAAGTACAAAGAGGGCGCGGGGGTTACCGTGCGCTCCGGCTATGAAGAGCGCATCGCCTGGCTGCGTAAGCTGATCGCCTGGCAGGAAGAGATGGCGGACTCCGGCGAGATGCTCGACGAAGTGCGCAGCCAGGTGTTCGACGATCGGGTCTATGTCTTTACCCCGAAAGGCGACGTGGTGGATCTGCCGGCCGGCTCCACGCCGCTCGATTTCGCCTACCACATTCACAGCGACGTTGGTCACCGCTGCATCGGCGCCAAGATCGGCGGCCGCATCGTGCCGTTTACCTATCAGCTGAAGATGGGCGATCAGATTGAGATCATCACCCAGAAACAGCCGAACCCGAGCCGCGACTGGCTGAACCCGAACCTGGGCTACGTGACCACCAGCCGCGGGCGCTCGAAGATCCACAACTGGTTCCGCAAGCAGGATCGCGACAAGAACATTCTCGCCGGCCGCCAGATGCTGGACAACGAATTGGAACACCTCGGCATCAGCCTGAAAGAGGCCGAGAAGCTGCTGATCCCGCGCTACAACATGAACTCGCTGGACGAGGTGCTGGCGGCGATCGGCGGCGGGGACATTCGCCTGAACCAGATGGTGAATTACCTGCAGGGCAAGTTCAACAAGCCGAGCGCCGAAGAGCAGGATCGCGAGGCGCTGCGCCAGCTGGTGCAGCAGAAAGCGCCGCCGCCGGCCCGCAACAAGGATAACGGCCGCGTGGTGGTGGAGGGCGTGGGCAACCTGATGCACCACATCGCCCGCTGCTGCCAGCCGATCCCGGGCGACGACATCGTCGGCTTTATCACCCAGGGGCGCGGCATCTCGATCCACCGTGCGGACTGCGATCAGCTGGCCGATTTGCAATCGCATGCGCCGGAGCGCATCGTCGATGCGGTGTGGGGAGAAAGCTACTCCAGCGGTTATTCGCTGGTGGTGCGCGTGATGGCCAACGATCGCAGCGGGCTGCTGCGCGATATCACCACCATTCTGGCCAACGAAAAGGTCAACGTGCTGGGCGTCGCCAGCCGCAGCGATACCAAGAAGCAGTTGGCCACCATCGATATGGACATCGAAATTTATAACCAGCAGGTGCTGGGCCGGGTGCTGGCGAAGCTGAACCAGCTGCCGGACGTGATAGACGCCAAGCGTCTGCACGGCAACTAACTCCTGCGCCTTTCGGGCCGCATCCGAGGTCGATGCGGCCCGAACTCCATCAGTTCCGGCGGACATGTCCGTGCGCCCCCATTTTCTCAGAGATTTTTTATGACCCAATCCACTTCGTTGCAGCGCCTGCTGAACATCATGAAAACGCTGCGCGACCCGCAGAACGGTTGCTCATGGGACCGTAAGCAAACCTTCGCCACCATCGCGCCCTACACGCTGGAAGAGACTTACGAAGTGCTGGACGCCATCGAACGGCAGGACTACGCCGATCTGCGCGACGAACTGGGCGACTTGCTGTTTCAGGTAGTGTTCTACGCTCAGATGGGGCAGGAACAGGGGCTGTTCGATTTTGATGAGGTGTGTACTGCCATCAGCGACAAGCTGGAGCGCCGTCATCCGCACATCTTCGGCGACGCCGAGGGCGGAGACAGCGAAGCCGTGGCGGCGCGCTGGGAGCAGCTCAAGGCCGGCGAGCGCGCCGAAAAAGCGCTGCACTCAGTGCTGGACGACATTCCGCAGGCGTTGCCGGCGTTGATGAAGGCGCACAAGATCCAAAAACGCTGCGCCTCGGTCGGCTTCGACTGGAACACGCTGGGCCCGGTGCTGGACAAAGTGTATGAAGAGATCGACGAAGTGATGCACGAAGCCCGCCAGGCGGTGGTCGATGAGAGCAAGCTGGAAGAGGAGATCGGCGATCTGCTGTTCGCCACGGTGAACCTCTCGCGCCATTTGGGCCACAAGGCCGAGAACGCATTGCAGGCGGCCAACCGCAAGTTCGAACGCCGCTTCCGCGAGGTGGAGGCGATCGTCAAGCAACGCGGGCTGCGGCTTGAAGACGCCACGCTGGAGCAGATGGAAGACGCCTGGCAGCAGGTGAAGAAATCTGAAATCTGATGCGCTTCCGGCGTTCATGGCGCCGGGGTGAACATGAAGGACGTTCCGCGCAGACAAAGGAAGGTGGCGTCATGATCAAGAGGCTAATGCTTTTAGCATGTTTTTTCCCCGGTTTCAGCATGGCGTCTCCTCCTGCTGATGTTGGGCGGTTGCGGTATGATGAACGCAGGCTGCCATTAGTCGATGTGCAGATCGATAACCGGTTACACACGCTCATGCTGGATACCGGCAGCTCAGAAGGGATACACCTTTATCAACACGATCTGGAGCGTCTGGTCGAGCAACCGAGTCTGAAGGCGGTGCGGCTGGCGCCTCGGCGGTTGAGAGATCTCTCTGGCGGTGAAAATCAGGTGTCTGCCTGGCGGATTAGTCGGCTGTTCATTGGCAATATCCCGTTTAACGACGTCGAAGCGGTGAGTTTTAAGCCCTGGGGACTCAGCCTGGGAAACGAGCTGCCGGTAAGTGAAGTGATGGGGCTTGGGTTGTTCCGCGATCGAAAGGTGCTGATGGATTTCGAAAACGACCGCTTGCAAATGTTGACTCATCTGCCTTCAGACATTGCAATATGGGCTTCATATCCATTCGAACAGACCGATGAGGGGCTGAGCGTGACGGCCTTCGTTGGCAATAAACCGTTGCGCCTGATTGTTGATACCGGCGCCAGCCATTCTCTTTTGTTTGCCGCAGGCTTGCCGGCTGGCCTCTTGTTTTCCGGCTGTCGTTCCATTGAGCCTGAGGCCGAGAACCTGGATTGCCGAGTGACCAGATTCACCTTGACCGATCGCCGGGGCCGGCATCACAACGATTTGGCCATCGTTACCGAAGGCCCAACGTCTGAGGCGCTGGGTTTTGATGGTCTGCTGGGGATGGGCTTTATGCGGGGGCATCGTGTGATTATTGATATGCCTGAACGCAGGCTCTACATCAGTCGTTAACCCGATGCGCCTCGATCCCAGGCTAATCGGGTTTAGGGAAGCTGAACCGCCGCTACAATGTTGATCGACGACAAGGTTCACTCAAGCTGAAACGGTTAAGCTTACGGTCAGGTCACAGGCGCAGGGCTGCCGTCGGCAGCAAAAGGCCAACAAACTGAAATCTAAGGTGTTTTATCGCTCGAGAGGGGCGGTAAAAAGAAATTTTCTCCGCTAACTCTTTGTATTTCCTGGAGGGTTTTGGGCGCGCCGGCGGAGTAAACCCTGATGAACACGGGAGGGCGGCCGAGATGATGGACAGCAAAACGATCGTTTGTAGGTCAGGAGAGGTTCGGGTATACTACTTTCCCGTCCTGGTTCTTCCATCGTCTTTAAACCTAAACTCTCAGGTTCAGCATGACAACTAATTATATTTTTGTGACCGGCGGGGTCGTATCCTCTCTGGGTAAAGGCATTGCCGCAGCCTCTCTGGCGGCTATTCTTGAAGCCCGTGGCCTCAACGTTACCATCATGAAACTGGACCCGTACATCAACGTGGATCCGGGCACCATGAGCCCGATTCAGCATGGGGAAGTTTTCGTCACCGAAGACGGCGCAGAAACCGATCTGGATTTGGGTCACTACGAGCGCTTCATTCGCACCAAAATGTCGCGTCGCAACAACTTCACCACCGGCCGCATCTACTCCGACGTGCTGCGTAAAGAACGCCGCGGCGACTATCTGGGCGCGACCGTGCAGGTCATTCCGCACATCACCAACGCGATCAAAGAACGCATCATCGAAGGCGGCGAAGGCCACGATGTGGTGCTGGTGGAAATCGGCGGCACCGTCGGCGATATCGAATCGCTGCCGTTCCTCGAAGCCATCCGTCAGATGGCGGTGGAAGTGGGCCGCGAGCACACCCTGTACATGCACCTGACGCTGGTGCCGTACATGGCGGCGGCGGGCGAAGTGAAAACCAAGCCGACCCAGCATTCCGTAAAAGAGCTGCTTTCCATCGGTATTCAGCCTGATGTGCTGATTTGCCGTTCCGACCGCGCGGTTCCTGCTAACGAACGCGCGAAAATCGCGCTTTTCTGCAACGTGCCGGAAAAAGCGGTTATCTCTCTGAAAGACGTTGATTCTATTTATAAAATCCCAGGCCTATTGAAATCTCAGGGGCTGGACGATTATATTTGTAAACGATTCAGCCTGAACGCGCCGGAAGCCAACCTGGCCGAATGGGAACAGGTGATCTACGAAGAAGCCAATCCGGGCGGCGAAGTGACCATCGGTATGGTCGGCAAATACGTTGAGTTGCCGGACGCCTACAAGTCGGTGATCGAAGCGCTGAAGCACGGCGGGCTGAAAAACCGTCTGACCGTGAACATCAAGCTGATCGACTCGCAGGACGTGGAAACCCGCGGCGTGGAAGTGCTGAAAGGGCTGGACGCGATCCTGATCCCGGGCGGCTTCGGCTACCGCGGCGTGGAAGGCAAAGTGATGACCGCACGCTATGCGCGCGAGAACAACATTCCTTACCTGGGCATTTGCCTGGGCATGCAGGTGGCGTTGATGGAGTTCGCTCGCAACGTGGCGGGGATGGAGAACGCCAACTCCACCGAGTTTATGCCAGACTGTAAGTACCCGGTGGTGGCGTTGATCACCGAATGGCGCGATGAAGACGGCAACGTCGAAGTGCGCAGCGAAGAAAGCGATTTGGGCGGCACGATGCGCGTAGGTGGCCAACAGTGCAACCTGAGCGACAACAGCCTGGTGCGTCAGCTGTACGGCGAACCGACCATTGTCGAGCGTCATCGTCACCGTTACGAAGTTAACAACATGCTGTTGAAGCAGATCGAAGCCGCAGGGCTGCGTGTCGCCGGTCGTTCCGCCGACAACAAGCTGGTCGAGATCATTGAACTGCCGAATCACCCGTGGTTTGTGGCCTGTCAATTCCACCCGGAATTTACATCGACGCCGCGTGATGGGCATCCGCTGTTCGCCGGCTTCGTGAAAGCCGCAGGCGAGCATCAGAAGCGCCAGGTGAAATAAAATATTTGGTAGGCGGCGCGCGGTGAGAACCGCGCGCTGTTTGTCTGGAGTTTTAGTTTAACTTGTACTGAGGAAAACCTAATGTCCAAAATCGTTAAAGTCATCGGTCGTGAAATCATCGACTCCCGCGGTAACCCGACTGTTGAAGCCGAAGTTCATCTGGAAGGCGGTTTCGTCGGCCTGGCTGCTGCGCCGTCAGGTGCTTCTACCGGTTCCCGCGAAGCGCTGGAACTGCGTGACGGTGACAAGTCTCGTTTCCTGGGTAAAGGCGTACTGAAAGCCGTTGCTGCAGTAAACGGTCCGATTGCTCAGGCAGTACTGGGTAAAGATGCCAAAGACCAGGCGAACATCGACAAGATCATGATCGAGCTGGACGGCACCGAAAACAAATCCAACTTCGGCGCCAACGCCATTCTGGCGGTTTCCCTGGCAGCAGCGAAAGCGGCCGCAGCCTCTAAAGGCATGCCGCTGTACGAGCACATCGCTGAACTAAACGGCACCCCAGGCAAATTCTCCATGCCACTGCCGATGATGAACATCATCAACGGCGGCGAGCACGCTGACAACAACGTCGACATTCAGGAATTCATGATTCAGCCGGTTGGCGCGAAGACCCTGAAAGAAGCGGTGCGTATCGGTTCCGAAGTGTTCCACCACCTGGCGAAAGTTCTGAAAGCCAAAGGCATGAACACCGCCGTGGGCGACGAAGGCGGCTACGCGCCAAACCTGGGTTCCAACGCCGAAGCGCTGGCGGTTATCGCTGAAGCGGTAAAAGCGGCGGGCTACGAGCTGGGCAAAGACGTCACTCTGGCGATGGACTGCGCGGCTTCCGAATTCTACAAAGACGGTAAATACGTGCTGGCCGGCGAAGGCAACAAAGCCTTCACTTCCGAAGAGTTCACTCACTTCCTGGAAGAGCTGACCAAACAGTACCCAATCGTGTCTATCGAAGACGGCCTGGATGAATCCGACTGGGCGGGCTTCGCTTACCAGACCAAAGTGCTGGGCGACAAAATCCAGCTGGTGGGCGACGATCTGTTCGTGACCAACACCAAGATCCTGAAAGAAGGCATCGAGAAAGGCATCGCTAACTCCATCCTGATCAAATTCAACCAGATCGGTTCTCTGACCGAAACGCTGGCGGCTATCAAGATGGCGAAAGACGCCGGCTACACTGCGGTGATCTCTCACCGTTCCGGTGAAACCGAAGACGCAACCATCGCCGACCTGGCGGTAGGTACTGCAGCTGGCCAGATCAAAACCGGTTCCATGAGCCGTTCTGACCGCGTTGCCAAGTACAACCAACTGATCCGCATCGAAGAAGCGCTGGGTGACCGTGCGCCGTTCAACGGCCTGAAAGAAGTTAAAGGCCAGTAAGTTCGACCGATTCGGTTGCTAAATAAAAACCCGCCGCGGCGGGTTTTTTTATGGCTGACGTCCCGATGTTAACCCTGTTTTATTTATTAATAATCGCTGCGTTTACCCTAATAAATTTATTGTGCAGTTTTCTTGCCGGTTTTTATATTCCGTTTTTATTTGCTTTATAATTATTCGTTACTAGAATGCCAATAAGGCGGCGTTATTTTTTTCTTGCCGTTAAATATCGCCATCATCGTAATGCGTTCTTTCATACTGCCGGGTTTCGGCTGGGGGAGGGCCAGATGCGACAGCGAGTCGTCATTGTCGGCGGTGGAACCGGCGGCACCATGCTAGCCAATCTGCTGGCCGTGAAATTGCACAGGGAAATTCTCAATAATAAAGTTGAGTTATTAATGATTTCGGATTCGCCGCTGCATTATTACAAGCCGGCGTTTATGTATGTTGCATTCAATAATTTTTTCAAGCAGGAGCTCACGCGTTCACAGCGGAGTTTATTGCGGCCGGAAATACAGTTTGTCGTCGATAAAGCGGAATCTTTTGATTTAAAACAGCGGTATATCATTACGCAAAGCGGCAAGCATTATCCGTATGACTTCCTGGTTTTCGCCACCGGCTGCGTGCCCTGGCCGGAGCGCATCGAAGGGTTGGCGCAGGCGGGCGATCATTTCTACCAGTATCAGGCCGCGCGGCGGTTGGCGCATAAGCTGGCGACGATCGAGAAAGGCCGCATTTTCATCACCGTGTCCTTCCCTGAAACGCCTAATGTGCCCCATCAGTGCGGCATCGCGCCGATCGAAACCACCCTGATGCTGGACGACTACCTGCGGCGGCGCGGTGTGCGCAAGGCGGTGGAGATCGTTTATACCTATCCAACCATTTCTCAACTGCTGCGCAACTGTCTGTTTTTACAGCGCCCGACCGGCGAAGCGCTACCCGCCATTTTTGCCGCGCGCGACATTCGCCACCAGCGTGGGTTTACCCTCAGCCGGGTGGACGCTCAGCGCAACATCGCCTATTCCGCCGAGGGGGAAGAACAGCCGTTCGACATTCTGATGGCGACGCCGCCCATCCGTGCAGTGGAGGCGGTGCGCAATACCGGGTTGAGCGAGAGCCAAAACGGCGAAGGCTGGCTGCCGACCGATCATCAAACGCTGCAGGTCTACGGCCAGCAGGGGGTGTATGTCATAGGCGATACCGTGGATTTGCCGGTCAGCAAGGCCGGCGGCTCTTGCCATAATCAGGCGCCGGTCATTGCCGACAACATCGTGGCGGAAATGCGGCTGGGCCAAACCGTGAGCCATTATGACGGCAAGGTGCAGGCGGTCGCGCAAATGGGGCTGAATGCCGGCATGCCGCTGGTGTACGACTACCGTCACGACGTGCTGCCGACGCCCGCCACCAAGGCGGGCGGCATGCTGCGCAACGGGTTCAACCGCGGCCTTTACTGGGCCACGGTAAGGGGGCTGATATGACGGAAAGCACGGTGCACGCGGCTGACCTGCAATCATTGGCGGCGTTGCTCGAGAAACTGCAGCCGCTGCTGGCGGGCGGCCGTTTGGATAACGTGGTCGATCTGTTGTCGCTGCTGTCGGACGCGGTGGACATCGCCGACAACGCGCTGGTGGAGAAACTGGCCGGCGTCTTTGAAGGTTTGGTGACCATCGGTTGGGAAGGCGGAACGGCGCTGCAGATGGCGCACAGCGAGCTGCAATTGAATCCTCCGCCGGCCAGTTTTCGCGCGCTGTACGCCTTGCTGAAGCAGCCGGATACCCTGCTGGGGTTGACGCTGCTGCTGCGTACTTTACAAATCATCGGCCAGCGCACGCGAGACAGCGCATTGCCGCCGGCCCTTTCGGATGAATCAAAAAATTAAGCTTCACCCACTCAGGTAAGGAGTTGTGTTATGTCCGCTACAGCAGTTGGCCACGACTTTGCCACCCGGGCTATTCATTACGGCTACGATCCGCAGCGGTATCAGGGGGCACTGTCTCCGCCGGTGTTTATGAGCTCTACGTTTGCTTTTCCCACTGCGGAATACGGCGGCGCCTGCTTTGCCGGCACCGAGCCGGGGTACTTTTACTCGCGCATCGCCAATCCGACGTTAAACCTGCTCGAGCAACGCATCGCCAACCTGGAGGAGGGGGAGGCGGCGGTGGCGTTCGCTTCCGGCATGGGGGCGATCACCGCCTGTTGCTGGACGCTGCTCAGACCGGGCGATGAGCTGATTGTCGACGAAACCGTGTATGGTTGCACCTTCAGCTACTTTCATCATGGCCTGGCGCACTTTGGCGTCAAGATAACCCACGTTGATCTGACCCGGCCGGAGCGGCTGGCGGCGGCCATTGGACCGCGTACCCGCCTGGTGTATTGCGAAACGCCGGCCAATCCCAATATGCGTTTGATCGATATCGCCGCCGTGGCGGAGATTGCCCATCGGCATCAGGCGCTGTTGCTGGTGGACAACACCTATTGCACGCCCTATCTGCAGCGGCCTTTGGCGCTAGGCGCCGATATCGTGGTGCACTCGGCGACCAAGTACCTCGGCGGACACGGCGATCTCCTGGCCGGAATAGCGGTGACGCGTCAGGCGTTGGCCGAGGCGATCCGTCTGGAGGGGCTAAAGGACATGACCGGGGCGGTACTGTCGGCGCAAGATGCCGCGCTGGTGCTGCGCGGGATGAAAACCCTGCCGCTGCGCATGGATCGTCATTGCGATAACGCGCAGCGCCTGGCGGAGATGTTGGCGGAGCATCCGGCGGTCGAGCGGGTATATTACCCCGGCCTGGCGAACTTCCCGCAGCATGCGTTGGCGCAGCGGCAAATGGCGCGCCCCGGCGGCATGCTGGCGTTTGAGCTGCGGGGCGGCCTGCGTGCGGGCATTCGTTTCCTCAACGCGCTGCAGCTCATCTTGCGCGCGGTCAGCCTGGGCGATTGCGAAAGCCTGGCGCAGCACCCGGCCAGCATGACGCACTCGGCCTACACGCTGGAAGAGCGGAAACGGCACCACATCAGCGAGGGGCTGGTGCGGTTGTCCGCCGGGCTGGAGGCGTTTGACGATCTGCAGGCAGATATCCTGCAGGCGTTGGCGCAGGCGCAATAAAAAACCCGCCGCAGCGGGTTTTAGCAGAAGCGAGCGTTACATCTGTTGCGTCGCCGCGGTCACCGGCGAGCCGCCGCCTTTCTTGCGCACCCACAGCCAGTAAGCCACGGTGAGTAAAGCGATCCACACCAGCCCGACGTACAGCGCGATGCGGCTCTCTTCGAAATAGCCGAGCAGGCCGATGACGAACGCCATAAAGGCGGTCGCCAATGCCGGCGCCACCGGCCACCACGGCACCGGGAAGCTCAACTGACGCGTTTCTTCCGGCGACAGCGTGCGGCGCATGACGATCTGCGACAGCAGGATCATCAGCCACACCCAGACGGTGGCGAAGGTGGCGATCGAAGCGATGATCATGAAGACCTTCTCCGGGATCAGGTAGTTGAGCACCACCGCCAACAGCAGGGCGACCGACATCACCAGCACCGTCATCCACGGCACGCCGCTGGCGGTCAGTTTGGTGAAGCTGCGCGGCGCCTGGCCGTCCTGCGCCATGCCGTACATCATGCGGCCGGCGCCGAAGATATCGCTGTTGATGGCCGAAATGGCGGCGGTGATCACTACCACGTTCAGCACGTTGGCGGCGGAGCTGATGCCGAGGTTGCTGAAGATCTCAACGAACGGGCTGCCGTTCTGGCCGATGCTGTTCCACGGATAGATAGCCATCAGCACCGTCAGCGTCAGCACGTAAAACAGCAGGATGCGCACCGGCACGGCGTTGATCGCCTTCGGCAGCACTTTGGCAGGGTCTTTCGCCTCGCTGGCGGTAATGCCGATGATCTCGATGCCGCCGAAGGCGAACATCACCACCGCCAATGACGCGACCACGCCGCCGAAGCCGTTAGGCATAAAGCCGCCGTGTTGCCACAGGTTGCTGATACCGGTAGCGTGCTGGGCTTGCCCGAAACCGAACAGCATGACCGCCGCGCCGCCGACGATCATCGCCACGATGGCGGCGACCTTGACCAGCGACAGCCAGAACTCCAGCTCGCCGAAGACCTTGACGCTGCACAGGTTGAGCGCGCCGATAAACAGGATGATGCTGAGCACCCAAACCCACTGAGCGACGGCTGGGAACCATAGCCCCATATAGATGCCGAAGGCGGTGACGTCCGCCAGGGCGACGATCACCATTTCGAAGGTGTAGGTCCAGCCGGTGAGGAACCCGGCCAGCGGGCCGAGATAGTGGCTGGCATAGTGGCCGAACGAGCCGGAAACCGGCTGATGCACCGCCATTTCACCCAGCGCGCGCATCACCATGAATACCGCCGCGCCGCCCACCAGATAGGCCAGCAGCACCGCCGGGCCGGCCAGTTGGATGGCGCCGGCGGAGCCGTAGAACAGGCCGGTGCCGATCGCCGAGCCGAGAGCCATGAAACGGATATGCCGCGCGTTTAGTCCGCGTCTGAGTTGTGTCGTTTCGTTACGCATGTTGTTTCCCGTTAAGTGTTTGCCGAACAGGCACGCGCTGCCCGCACCGGGTGGAACGCACCCGGCGGGGCAGAACAAACTGCGTGATTCAGTGTGTGATGATTATGCCTGGCTAGGCAGCAGCGCCGCAGGCAGCAGCGATGTCAGGTGACCGGCCGCCAAGAGTTGGCTGGCGGCTTCAATGTCGGGGGCGAAGAAACGATCCTTGTCGTAGAAACTGACATGCTCGCGCAGCAGACGGCGCGCCTGCTCCAGACCTTCCGAGGTCTTCAGGCCGTTGCGGAAATCCAGGCCCTGGCAGGCGGCCAGCCATTCGACCGCCAGAATGCCGCGCACGTTGTCCGCCATGCTCCACAGGCGGCGACCGGCGGCCGGCGCCATGGAGACGTGGTCTTCCTGGTTGGCGGAGGTCGGGATGCTGTCGACGCTCGACGGATGCGCCAGCGCTTTGTTTTCGCTGGCCAGCGCCGCGGCGGTGACCTGAGCGATCATGAAGCCGGAGTTCACGCCGCCGTTTTCCACCAGGAACGGCGGCAGTTGCGACATGTGTTTGTCCATCATCAGCGAGATGCGGCGTTCGGACAGCGAACCGATTTCGGCAAACGCCAGCGCCAGGTTATCGGCGGCCATCGCTACCGGTTCGGCATGGAAGTTGCCGCCGGACAGCACGTCACCCTGCTCGGCGAACACCAGCGGGTTATCGGAGACGGCGTTGGCCTCGATCTCCAGCACCTCGGCGGCCTGGCGGATCTGCGTCAGGCAGGCGCCCATCACCTGCGGCTGACAGCGCAGGGAGTAAGGATCCTGCACTTTTTCGCAGTTGCGGTGCGAGTCGGAGACTTCGCTGCGCGCGCCGAGCAGGTGGCGGTAGGCGAGGGCGGCGTCGATCTGGCCGCGCTGGCCGCGCACCTCATGGATACGCGCATCGAACGGGCTGCGGGAGCCCAGCGCCGCTTCCACCGTCAGGCTGCCCGCCACGGTCGCGGCGGCGAACAGGTCTTCCGCGTCGAACAGGCCGCGCAGCGCGAAGGCGGCGGAGACCTGGGTGCCGTTCAGCAGCGCCAGGCCCTCTTTCGCCGCCAGCGTCAGCGGTTTCAGACCGGCCTTGGCCAGCGCTTCGGTCGCCGGCAGCCATTGGCCCTGATGACGCGCCTGGCCTTCGCCCAGCAGCACCAGGCTCATGTGCGCCAGCGGCGCCAGGTCGCCGGAGGCGCCGACCGAGCCCTTCAGCGGGATATGCGGATAAACTTCGGCGTTGACCAGCGCGATCAGCGCCTGGATGACTTCCAGACGAATGCCGGAGAAGCCGCGCGACAGGCTGTTGATTTTCAGCACCATGATCAGGCGCACCAGATTGTCGTCGGTGGGCTCGCCCACGCCGGCGGCGTGTGACAGCACGATCGAACGCTGCAGGTTTTCCAAATCGTCGCGGGCGATGCGGGTCGAAGCCAGCAGGCCAAACCCGGTGTTGATGCCGTAAGTGGTGCGGTTTTCTTCAACGATGCGTTCCACGCAGGCCACGCTCTGCTGGATAGGGCCGTAGGCGTTGTCGTCCAGCGTCAGCGTCACCGGGTGTTGATACACGTCGCGTAGCTGGGCCAGCGTCAGTTTGCCTGGGCGAATAGTCAGCGCTTTCATGCTTTTTCTCCTTGGGTCGCGGCAACCATCGGCAGGTTCAGGCCTTGCTCACGGGCGCAGTCGATAGCGATATCGTAACCGGCGTCGGCGTGACGCATGACCCCGGTAGCCGGGTCATTGTGCAGGACGCGGGCGATGCGCTCGGCGGCTTCGTCGGTGCCGTCGCAGACGATAACCATGCCGGAGTGTTGGGAGAAGCCCATGCCGACGCCGCCGCCGTGGTGCAGGGAAACCCAGGTGGCGCCGCTGGCGGTATTCAGCAGCGCGTTCAGCAGCGGCCAGTCGGAAACGGCATCTGAGCCGTCTTTCATCGCTTCGGTTTCACGGTTCGGGCTGGAAACGGAGCCGGAATCCAGGTGGTCGCGGCCGATGACGATCGGAGCGGACAGTTCGCCGCGGCGCACCATCTCGTTGAACGCCAGGCCCAGCTTGGCGCGCTGGCCGAGGCCAACCCAGCAGATGCGCGCCGGCAGGCCCTGGAAGCTGATGCGCTCGCGCGCCATGTCCAGCCAGCGGTGCAGGTGCTCGTCATCCGGGATCAGCTCTTTCACCATGGCGTCGGTTTTGTAGATGTCCTGCGGATCGCCGGACAGCGCCGCCCAGCGGAACGGCCCGATGCCGCGGCAGAACAGCGGACGGATGTAGGCCGGCACGAAGCCCGGGAAGTCGAAGGCGTTGTCGACGCCGGTTTCTTTCGCCATCTGGCGAATGTTGTTGCCGTAGTCGAAGGTCGGCACGCCCATCTGCTGGAACGCCAGCATGGCTTTGACGTGATCGGCCATCGATTGCTTGGCGGCGGCGACCACTTTGGCCGGCTCGGTTTGAGCGCGCTGGCGATACTCTTCCCAGCTCCAGCCCTTCGGCAGGTAGCCGTTCAGCGGATCGTGGGCGCTGGTCTGGTCGGTGACCATGTCCGGGCGCACGCCGCGGCGCACCAGCTCAGGCAGGATTTCCGCCGCGTTGCCGCACAGAGCGATGGAGATGGCTTTGCCTTCTGAGGTGTATTTCTTGATGCGGGCCAGCGCGTCGTCCAGATCTTTGGCCTGCTCATCGACGTAGCGGGTTTTCAGACGGAAATCGATGCGGCTCTGCTGACATTCGATGTTCAGCGAGCAGGCGCCCGCCAGCGTCGCGGCCAGCGGCTGCGCGCCGCCCATGCCGCCCAGACCGGCGGTCAGCACCCAGCGCCCCTGCAGGCTGCCGTCGTAGTGCTGGCGGCCCGCTTCGACGAAGGTTTCATAGGTGCCCTGAACGATGCCCTGGCTGCCGATGTAGATCCAGCTGCCGGCGGTCATCTGGCCGTACATCGCCAGGCCTTTGGCGTCCAGCTCGTTGAAGTGTTCCCAGGTTGCCCAGTGCGGCACCAGGTTGGAGTTGGCGATCAGCACGCGCGGCGCGTTGCTGTGGGTTTTGAAGACGCCGACCGGTTTGCCGGACTGCACCAGCAGGGTTTCGTCTTCTTCCAGCGTTTTCAGGGTTTCGACGATCTTGTCGTAGCAATCCCAGTCGCGCGCGGCGCGGCCGATGCCGCCGTACACCACCAGCTCGTGTGGGTTCTCCGCAACTTCAGGATCGAGGTTGTTCATCAGCATGCGTAACGGCGCTTCGGTCAGCCAGCTTTTTGCGTTTAATTGTGTGCCGCGTGGCGCGCGTACATCGACATTGCGAACTTTGTTATTTGTAGTCACAGCATTTTCCTCAAACAGTATCGGTGCAGATTCCATGCCGCGGTGGGGATGAGTACCACGGCATAACAATGCGTAGGGCTTATTAACATATACTTGTATGTACAAGCATATGCAACACTGACCAGTTGCCGCTGAAAAGTGGCATAAGAAAAAGTTATTTTCTTTTTATATCAGGTTGATATGCGATTTTTTATCGCCGGCCTCAGGTACGGAAAGCCGGAGAAAAGTGAGCTGTTCGGCAAAAATGAATTAAAATTGACTCATTTTTGGGCGGCTAGTCACAATATTTTTACAGTCTGATTACAGTTGACGGCGGAGGATAAAAAAGCCCTATCACCGCAGGAAGAAAGCCCGCCGTGGGCGGGCTTGCAAGGGTCAGGCGGCCGGCTGCAGCGTCGGTTTGCGGCTCATCTTGCACACCGTGGCGATGGCGGCGATCAGCGCCGGCACGCACAGGAACATCAGGATGCTCTGCACTTCCCACTGCATAGCCAGCAGTTGGGCGCCCATCATGGTGCCGGCGACGCCGCCGAAGCGGCCGATGCCCTGCATCCAGGCGATGCCGGTGGCGCGGCTGTGGGTCGGGTAGAAGGTCGCCGCCAGCGTTTGCAGCCCGGACTGCGCGCCGTTCATGGTGACGCCCATCAGGAAGATGAAGGCGCCCAGTAGTACGATCTGTTTATCCTCGGTGGCCATCGCCACGATCAGCAGGGCGGTGACGACAAAGCCGCTCGAGACTACTTTGTGCGCATTCCAGCGGTCCATCAACCAGCCGGCCACCAGGATGCCCAGCGTGCCGCCGAAGGTGAACAGCGAGGTGAGCATCGCCGATTGCTCCAACTGATAGCCCAATCCCTGCATCAGGATTGGCATCCAGCTCAGCAACACGTAGTAGATCACCAGCCCCATAAAGTAGGTCAGCCACAGCATCAGCGTGCCGAGCAGGTAAGGGCGGCTGAACAGCAGGCCGACGCTGGTCTTGGTCTGCGCCAGCTTCTCTTCGTACAGGTAAAAACGCGTCACGCCGTCGAGGCTCCGGCTGACGAAGCGCTGCGCGATGCGCTTGATCTTCGCCGCATCCTGGCCGCGGTTAACCATATATTTAACCGACTCCGGCAGCAGCAGGATCAGCAGGACAGTCAAGACCAGCGGCGCGATGGCACCGAGCAGCAGCACGCTGTGCCAGCCGTAGGTCGGGATCAGCCACGATGAAATGGCGCCGCCGCCGGCCGCGCCCAGCGGAAAACCGCAGTACATGGTGTTGATCGCCAGCGAACGGCAGCGCTGCGGCGCGTATTCGGAGATTAAGGTAATGGCGTTGGGCATCGCCGCCCCCAGCCCGAGACCGGTGAGGAAGCGCCACAGCGTCAGGCTGTTGAGCGAATCGGCGTAGGCGGTGGCCAGGCTCGACAGGCCGAAGAACAGGCAGGAAAACACCAGCACGCGCTTGCGGCCGATGCGGTCGGAGATCGGCCCGGCGATCAGCGCGCCGAGCGACAGCCCCAGCAGCGCAGCGCTCAGCACCGGCCCCAGATCCTGCTTCACGATGCCCCAGTCTTTGGCGACCGAGGGGGCGATATAGCCCATGGCGGCGGTATCGAAACCGTCGATGGCGAGGATCAGAAATCCGAGAATGATCAGTGTCCAGTGAAACAGCGAAAACTTGCTGTCGTCGATGGCCTGTTGAATGTTTAACTCGCTGGTGGAATGAGTCATGGCACCCTCTAAACGCAGATGTAGTCGTGATGGATGGAACGTGGCCGAAACTGGCGCTCGGCTTGTGTTTGCTTGTATATACATCTGCGCGTCGGTGCTTTATGTCAAATATAATTATCTTATTTGTTAACTGTGTGTTGTTTTCTGTGGAGCAGGTTGCACCGCCGATGAAAGGCCAAAGACCGGTTAACAAATTAAATGAACGCCATTGGCGGTGAGATATGCTGACGGCGGCGCGGAGGATAAAATTTAATACAATTTTGGCCGTTTGGTCGCCGGGCCGGAATCTGCGATAATCGCTTTTTACTTTTCCAGATTGAGAAACCGATGCAGTACCCGATCAACGAGATGTTCCAAACCTTGCAGGGCGAAGGCTTTTTCACCGGCGTTCCGGCCATTTTCATCCGCCTGCAGGGCTGCCCGGTAGGGTGCAGCTGGTGCGACACCAAACATACCTGGGAAAAGGAAGCCCATCGGGAAGTCGACCTGCAACGGATCCTGGTCAAAACAGAAGAGAGCGACGCCTGGGGCAATGCCGGCGCCGAGCAGCTGTTGGCGGTGATGCGCCAACAAGGTTACACCGCGCGCCATGTGGTGATCACCGGCGGTGAACCCTGCATCTACGATCTGGCGCCGTTGACCGAGCTGTTCGAGCAGCACGGCTACCGTTGCCAGATTGAAACCAGCGGCACCCACGAAATTCGCTGCTCCGCCAACACCTGGGTGACGGTTTCGCCCAAGGTGAATATGCGCGGCGGCATGAAGGTGCTGGATCAGGCGCTGCGGCGCGCCGACGAGGTGAAGCATCCGGTGGCGCGCGAGCGCGATATCGAGGCGCTGGATGCGCTGCTGGCGACGCTGCAGGACGATAAGGCGCGCATTATCGCGCTGCAGCCGATCAGCCAGAAAGAAGAGGCGACCCGCCTGTGCATCGAAACCTGCATTGCGCGCAATTGGCGGCTGTCGATGCAGACCCACAAATATCTGAATATCGCCTGAGTTTTTTATTGGCCGCAGGCCTTCGAACGGGACGGGAGTTACGGTGAAAATTGTATCGCGTGCATTCGAGGCGGTGACGGAAGCGGAATTGCGGTCGATTCGCTCGCTGTTGTCCGACGCTTTCCCCGAGATAACCGACGGATTTTATCGGCGGCAGGTGCCGGCTTGCCTGGTGACCGCCACGGAAGGCGAGGCGATCGTCGGCCAACTGGCGGTGCATGAGCGGCCGGTGTTGATTGACGGTGAGGCCGAGGTGATCGGCATCATCGGGCTGGTGGCCGTGGCACACACGCATCGGCGCCGCGGCGTGGCCGCAAACATGCTGGTGAAGGCGCATGACTATTTGCGCAGTAAAGGGATCGCGTATTCCATACTGTTTGCGGTAAGCGAAAAGTACTATACCGGCGCCGGCTATCGGGCGATGGAAAACGAGACGGCGTTCATTGAGGATGGCGAGAGTAAAACGTTTGTCTATCGAGGGGGAATGGCGCTGAGCCTGTCGGAAAGGCCCTGGACGGCGCGGCGTCTGGATCTGCAAGGCGAGGTAGTGTGAGGGTATCTGCACATACCCTCACGGCATCAACCTTTATATACGCATCCCGCCGTACAGGTCTCTTTCACCATCACCGCAGTCAGTTCCGGTAACTGGGGCTTGAGCTGCTGCCAAATCCAGGCGGCGAGCACTTCGCTGGTGGGATTTTCCAATCCTGGAATATCGTTCAGATAATGGTGATCCAGCCGCTCCCAGATCGGGGAAAACACAGCCTTGAGCTCGGCGAAATCCATCACCCAACCGGTGTGGGGATCCACTTCACCGGTCACTTCCAGACGCACCATAAACGAATGCCCATGCAGACGGCCGCATTTGTGGCCCTCCGGCACATGCGGCAAACGGTGTGCGGCTTCAAACTGAAAATCTTTAAACAGCGTGGTTGCCATTATTACGGCCTCATTGACTCAAAAACCGCCGCATAGTACCGGAAAGCGCGTCTGCTTGCCATTTATACCGTTATGGTCTACCGCCACGGCAAACGCATCCGGTTAACACTTTTTTTGTTTGGTGTCTGCGGCACCTATCGGCTGGGGTTATGAGCCGAAATGTTGAACGGTGAAAAAATGATGAAAAAAAGTGCTTTATTTTCATCTGGATAAAAAACTTTGTTTAACGGTTTAAGCGTTATCCCTTACCAGAAAAACAGCTTAGTCATTTTGGTTATGATTTATTGCTATCCCTTATTTAATCGTTGCTATTCTGCTCGGTAACCTTACAAACTCTCCTGATCTTTTCCGCACGCCCGACGCAGCGAAGAGACAGCGACTGACACTGGCGCGCGCCTGGCAGGAAAGGCGCTAAGTATAGGAAATAATTACAGCAATGACGACTCAGGCTCCTCCAACATCTTTGCTCCCGCTGACGCCCGAACAGCTGGCACGCCTGCAGGCGACGATCGGCGACTATTCGCCGACGCAGCTGGCGTGGCTGTCCGGCTATTTTTGGGGCATGGTCAATCAACAGCCAGGAGCCGTGGCCATTGCGCCCGCCGCCCCTGCCGCCGCCGGCATCACCATCATTTCCGCTTCGCAGACCGGCAATGCGCGCCGCCTGGCGGAGCAGCTGCGCGACGATTTGCTGGCCGCCAATCTGAACGCCACGCTGATCAGCGCCGGCGATTACAAGTTCAAGCAGATAGCGCAAGAGCGCCTGCTGGTGATCGTCGCCTCCACGCAAGGGGAAGGCGAGCCGGCGGAAGAAGCGGTGGCGCTGCATAAATACCTGTTCTCGAAAAAGGCGCCGAAGCTGAGTGACACCGCGTTTGCGGTGTTCGGGCTGGGCGACACCTCTTATGAGAATTTCTGTCAGTCCGGTAAAGATTTCGACGCCAAGTTGGCCGAACTGGGCGCCGAGCGCCTGGTGGAGCGCGTGGATGCCGACGTGGAGTATCAGGAACTGGCCGCCGCCTGGCGCAAACAGGTGGTGTCGGTGCTGAAGGCGCGCGCGCCGGCGGAAAGCGCCGCGCCGGGCGCGTTGGCCAGCGGCGCGGTCGACCTGATCGACAGCAGCCCGTACAGCAAGGAACAACCGCTCACCGCCCAACTGGCGGTCAAGCAGAAAATTACCGGCCGCGCGTCCGATAAAGACGTGCGCCATATCGAGATCGATTTGGGCGATTCGGGCCTGCGCTACCAGCCTGGCGATGCGCTCGGCGTATGGTTCGACAACGATCCGGCGCTGGTGGACGAACTGGTGCAGCTATTGTGGCTGAAAGGCGACGAACCGGTGGAGGTGGAAGGGCAAACCCTGCCGCTGGCGCAGGCGCTGCGCAGCCATTTCGAACTGACGCAGAACACCACGCCGATCGTCGATAAATACGCCGCGCTGTCGCGCGACGAAAAGCTGATCGGTCTGTTGGCGGATAAAGCCGCGCTGCAGCAGTATGCGCACAACACGCCGATCGTCGACATGGTGCGCCAGGCGCCGGCGGATCTGAGCGCCGAACAGCTGGTCGGGCTGCTGCGTCCGCTGACGCCGCGCCTGTACTCCATCGCCTCTTCACAGGCGGAAAATGAGAACGAAGTGCACATCACCGTGGGCGTCGTGCGTTACGACATCGACGGGCGCGCTCGCAGCGGCGGCGCCTCCGGTTTCCTGGCGGACCGCCTGGAGGAGGACGGCGACGTGCGGGTGTTTATCGAGCACAACGACAACTTCCGTCTGCCGGCCAACCCGGAAACGCCGGTGATCATGATCGGCCCGGGCACCGGCATCGCGCCGTTCCGCGCCTTTATGCAGCAGCGCGACGCCGATGGCGCCGGCGGCAAAAACTGGCTGTTCTTCGGCAACCCGCACTTTACCGAAGATTTCCTGTACCAGGTTGAATGGCAGCGCTACGTGAAAGACGGCCTGCTGACCCGCATCGATCTGGCCTGGTCCCGCGACCAGCAACATAAAATATACGTACAAGACAAACTGCGCGAACAGGGCGCGGAAGTGTGGCGCTGGATTCAGGAAGGCGCGCACATTTACGTCTGCGGCGATGCCAATCGCATGGCGAAAGACGTGGAACACACATTACTGGAACTGGTGGCCGAGCACGGTGGCATGGATACCGAGCAGGCGGATGAATTTTTAAGTGAGCTGCGCCTTGAGCGCCGTTATCAGCGAGATGTTTACTGATGAGTGATAAACACCCCGGGCCTTTGGTGGTCGAAGGCAAACTGGCCGATGCGGAGCGCATGAAGAAGGAGAGCAACTTCCTGCGCGGCACCATCGCCGAAGATTTGAACGACGGCCTGACCGGCGGCTTCAACGGCGACAACTTCCTGCTGATCCGTTTTCACGGCATGTACCAGCAGGATGACCGCGACATTCGCGCCGAACGCGCCGAGCAGAAGCTGGAGCCGCGCCACGCCATGATGCTGCGCTGCCGCCTGCCGGGCGGCGTCATCAGCCCGCAGCAGTGGCTGGGCATCGACAAGTTCGCGCAGGAGAGCACGCTGTACGGCAGCATTCGCATCACCAACCGCCAAACGTTCCAGTTTCACGGCATCCTGAAAGGCAACGTCAAACCGGTGCACCAGTTGCTGAATCGCCTGGGGCTGGACGCGCTGGCGACCGCCAACGACGTGAACCGTAACGTGCTGTGCACCTCCAACCCGGTGGAGTCCGAGCTGCATCAGGAAGCCTACGAGTGGGCGAAGAAGATCTCTGAACACCTGCTGCCGCGCACCCGCGCCTACGCAGAGGTGTGGCTGGATCAGGAAAAGGTGGCCACCACCGACGAAGAGCCGATTCTGGGGCCGACCTACCTGCCGCGCAAATTCAAAACCACGGTGGTGATCCCGCCGCAGAACGACGTCGATCTGCACGCCAACGACATGAACTTCGTGGCGATCGCCGAAAACGGCAAGCTGGTGGGTTTCAACCTGCTGGTGGGCGGCGGGCTGTCCATTGAGCACGGCAACAAGAAAACCTACGCGCGGCAGGCCAGCGAGTTCGGCTACATTCCGCTCGAGCATACGCTGGCGGTGGCGGAAGCGGTGGTCACCACGCAGCGCGACTGGGGCAACCGCACCGACCGCAAGAACGCCAAGACCAAATACACGTTGGAGCGCGTTGGCGTGGACGTTTTCCGCGCCGAAGTGGAAAAGCGCGCCGGCATCACCTTCGCGCCGATCCGTCCGTATGAATTCACCGGCCGCGGCGATCGCATCGGTTGGGTGAAGGGCATCGACGATCAGTGGCATCTGACGCTGTTTATCGAGAACGGCCGCCTGCTGGACTATCCGGGGCGCCCGCTGAAGACCGGCATGGCGGAGATCGCCAAGATCCATAAAGGCGACTTCCGTCTGACGGCGAACCAAAACGTGATCATCGCCGGCGTGCCGGAAAGCGAGAAGGCCAAGATCGACGCCTTGGCGCGCGATCATGGCCTGATCGACGACCAGATCAGCGAGCAACGCAAGAACTCGATGGCCTGTGTGTCGTTCCCGACCTGCCCGCTGGCGATGGCGGAGGCCGAGCGCTTCCTGCCGCAGTTCGTCACCAAGGTTGAGGAGATCATGCATCGGCACGGGATGGGCGACGAGCATATCGTGCTGCGCATCACCGGCTGCCCGAACGGCTGCGGCCGCGCGCTGCTGGCGGAGCTGGGGCTGGTGGGCAAGGCGGTCGGCCGCTATAACCTGCATTTGGGCGGCAACCGCGAAGGCACGCGCATTCCGCGCATGTACCGCGAAAACATCAACGAAGACGAGATCCTGAGCGAGATCGACCTGTTGGTGGGGCGCTGGGCGAAGGAGCGCAACGCCGGCGAAGGCTTCGGCGACTTCACCGTTCGCGCGGGCATCGTCAAACCGGTGCTGGATCCGGCGCGAGATTTCTGGGAGTGAGGCCGGGCGGCCCCTGGGCAGAGGGGCCGCACAGGTAATTTCAAGTATCAGGAGAGACAACATGGCTGAATTCGATCTGGCGGCGCTGAACGCGTTGCCCAAATCCGGGCAGGCGCTGGCATTGGCGGTGGTCAACGGCCAGCTGGAGAGCCTCAGCGCCGAACAGCGCGTTGCATGGGCGCTGGAGCATCTGCCCGGCGAGTTCGTACTCTCGTCCAGTTTCGGCATTCAGGCGGCGGTATGTCTGCACCTGGTGACGCGCATCCGGCCGGATATCCCGGTGATCCTGACCGACACCGGTTATCTGTTCCCGGAAACCTACCGCTTTATCGATCAACTGACCGACCAGCTGAAGCTGAATCTGCAGGTGTTCCGCGCCGAACAGTCTCCCGCCTGGCAAGAGGCGCGCTACGGCAAACTGTGGGAGCAGGGCGTGGAAGGCATTGAAAAGTATAACCAGATCAATAAGGTCGAGCCGATGAACCGCGCGCTGGAGACGCTGGGCGCGCAGAGCTGGTTCGCCGGCCTGCGGCGCGAGCAGTCCGGCAGCCGCGCCAATCTGCCGGTGCTGGCGGTGCAGCGTGGGGTGTTCAAGATCCTGCCGATCATCGACTGGGACAACCGCAAGATTTACCAGTATTTGACCGAACACGGGCTGAGCTACCACCCGTTGTGGGAGCAGGGCTACCTGTCGGTCGGCGATACCCACACCACCCAAAAGTGGGAGCCGGGCATGAGCGAGGAAGAGACGCGCTTCTTTGGCCTGAAGCGCGAGTGCGGTCTGCACGAAGGCTAAACGACGCGAATGACATCACAGGGCTCAGCAATGCTGGGCCCTGTTTTTTTACGGGCTACTTTTTCTTTTGCGCTTTCGGCGGGTGCGCCTGCGCCAGCTCTTTGATCAAGGGCAGCAGGATCTGCACGCTGTCGCGGCTGCGTTTGTCTATCCGCCCCGGCAGGTAGCGATCCAGATATTGCAGGTTGTCGTACTGCGGGCGGTGCCAGGTGATGCCCTGCGGGAAGTGCGGGCTGACGGCGCGCTGCTGGTAACCGTCCTTGTCGCCCAGCGACCAGTTGGTGGCCTCCACTGACAATACCGGGATGCCTGCGGCGTCGAACACCTCTTGATCGGAACAGCAGCCGGTGCCTTGCGGATGCTGCGCGTTGCCTGGGTTGGTGGCGGCGGCGATGCCGTAGCGGTGGGCGATATCCAGTGCGCGATCGCGGGAGCGCTTCGCCATCTGCGGCGGCGTGTTGCGCCCGGCGTTGAAGTACAGACGATCGCCGGTGATCAGGCTGTCGAGGTTGATCACCAGCACGGTGTTGCTTTTCTCTTCCGCGCTCATGCGCTGCAGGTAGTTCTGCGCGCCCAGCGAACCGATCTCTTCAGCGCTGGTGGCGACGAAGCGCAGGCCGTAGGCGGTGGGGATATCCTTCAGGCGTTCCGCCAGCTCCAGCATCACGCCGATGCCGGAGGCGTTGTCGTCGACGCCCTGCAGCGTCAGGCCGCCGAGATTGTTATCCAGATCCTCGTCGCTCTGCGGCGTATAGGTGTCGAAGTGGGCGACGATCACGACCTGTTTCGGGCTGTCGCCGTTGCGGGCGGCGATCACCGAGCTGGCGGTGACGTTATTCCAGTTCTTCTTGCCGTCTTTGCTGGTGTAGAGATAGCGCGTATTGACGCTGCGAATATCGCTTTGGTAACCCATCTTGCCGAACTGCTGCTTGAGATAGTCGGCGGTGAGCAATTCTGCCGGGCTGCCCGCCATGCGGCCGGGGAAGTAAGTGGCGATGTGGCGGGTCTGTTCGGCGGCGAAACGGCCCATTGGCGCGTCTTTTACGGGCTGTGCGGCACAAACGCTGAAGACGCCGCCGAGTGCGAGGGCCAGCAGGCTGGTCTTCAGGTAAAAACGGGAAAACATACCGAAAAATCCTTCTTTGCTATCGGCGCTGCCGATCATTTTTCTTCGGCGCCCAGTATGAGACGACGGGCGGCATTACACAATTTCCCTGTCTCTTAATTTTCGCGCGAACGCGCAAATCGCCGTCGCGATGAGCATGGTTTGCCTCCTGCGCTGCGGCCTATATTCCATAAAGGAACTAATCATTCCTTTTCGTCATTTCAGAGGCTAAATCTCAGCCCGTATAGTCACACTATCTTTCTGTTATATGAAAAGGCTGTTGTGGACTATCTACCAATATTCGCCGACCTGAAACAACGTCCGGTGCTGGTCGTTGGCGGTGGTGACGTGGCGGCGCGCAAAGTCTCCCTGCTTCAGCGCGTCGGGGCTGAAATACGGATAGTTGCGCAGTCGCTCTCACCGGAACTGGAACAACAACGTCAGCAAGGGCGGGTGCTCTGGCTGGGGAAAACCTTTGATCCGCAGCAGCTGGACGACGTGTTTCTGGCGATCGCCGCCACGGACGACAATGCGCTGAACGCTGCGGTGTTCGCCGAGGCGGATAAACGCCGGGTGCTGGCCAACGTGGTGGACGATCAGCCGCGCTGTTCGTTCATCTTCCCGTCGATCATCGATCGCTCGCCGCTGGTGGTGGCCGTATCGTCCAGCGGCCAGGCGCCGGTGCTGGCGCGGTTGCTGCGCGAAAAGCTGGAGGCGTTGCTGCCCGCCAGTTTGGGGCAGATGGCGCAGGTGGCGGGCCGCTGGCGCGGCCAGGTCAAACAGCGGTTGGCTTCGATCGGCGAACGTCGCCGTTTCTGGGAAAAAACCTTCGGTGGCCGTTTCGCCACGCTGGTGGCCAACGGCCAGACGGCGCAGGCGGAACGCCAGCTGGAGCAGGATTTACACCGCTTCGCCGCAGGCGATGAGGGCGCCCAGGGCGAGATAGCCCTGGTGGGCGCCGGGCCGGGCGACGTGGGGCTGTTGACCCTGCGCGGGCTGCAGGTGATGCAGCAGGCGGACGTGGTGCTGTATGACCATCTGGTCAGCGGCGAAATCCTCGATCTGGTGCGCCGCGACGCCGAGCGCATCTGCGTGGGCAAGCGCGCCGGCGCGCACTCGGTGATCCAGGAAGAGACCAATAGGCTGCTGGTGGAACTGGCGCAGCAGGGCAAGCGCGTGGTGCGCCTCAAGGGGGGCGATCCGTTCATCTTCGGCCGCGGCGGTGAAGAGCTGCAGGTGGCCGCCGCCGCCGGCATTCCGTTCCAGGTGGTGCCGGGCGTCACGGCCGCCGCGGGGGCGACTGCCTACGCAGGCATTCCGCTGACGCACCGCGACCACGCGCAGAGCGTGACCTTTATCACCGGCCACTGCCGCCCCGACGGCGATGGCCTGGACTGGGCCGATCTGGCCCGGGCGCGGCAGACGCTGGCTATCTACATGGGCACCATGAAGGCGGCGGACATCAGCCAGCGCCTGATCGCCCACGGTCGCGACGCCTCGACGCCGGTGGCGGTGATCAGCCGCGGCACGCGCGCCGATCAGCAGGTGCAGATCGGCACGCTGGAACAACTGGAATATCTGGCCCAACGGGCGCCGTTGCCGGCGCTGCTGGTGATCGGCGAAGTGGTGGAACTGCACCACCAAATCGCCTGGTTCGGGCATCAATCGCAGACGGAAGGGGCCGCGCGCCCGGCCGTCGTGAATTTGGCATAGGCAAGGCTTTTAAGGACCTGTTATGGACGAAAAACGACTCACTCATTTGCGGCAATTGGAGGCGGAGAGTATCCATATCATCCGTGAAGTCGCCGCTGAATTCGCCAACCCGGTGATGCTGTATTCCATCGGCAAAGACTCTTCCGTGATGCTGCATTTGGCGCGTAAGGCGTTCTTCCCCGGCACGCTGCCATTCCCGCTGCTGCACGTCGATACCGGCTGGAAATTCCGCGAAATGTACGAATTCCGCGATCGCACCGCGAAGGAGTACGGCTTCGAGCTGCTGGTGCATAAAAACCCGGAAGGGGTGGCGATGGGCATCAACCCGTTCGTGCACGGCAGCGCCAAGCATACCGACATCATGAAAACCGAGGGCCTGAAGCAGGCGTTGAACAAGTACGGTTTCGACGCCGCCTTCGGCGGTGCGCGGCGCGACGAGGAGAAATCGCGCGCCAAAGAGCGCATCTATTCGTTCCGCGATCGCTTCCACCGCTGGGATCCGAAAAACCAGCGGCCGGAGCTGTGGCACAACTACAACGGCCAGATCAACAAAGGGGAGAGCATCCGCGTCTTCCCGCTGTCGAACTGGACCGAGCTGGATATCTGGCAGTACATCTTCCTGGAAAACATCGACATCGTGCCGCTGTACCTGGCGAAACCGCGCCCGGTGGTGGAGCGCGACGGCATGCTGATGATGGTGGACGACGATCGCATCGATCTGCAGCCGGGTGAAGTGATCAGCCAGCGCATGGTGCGTTTCCGCACCCTGGGGTGCTGGCCGCTGACCGGCGCGGTGGACTCGCAGGCGCAAACCCTGCCGGAGATCATCGAAGAAATGCTGGTCTCCACCACCAGTGAACGCCAGGGGCGGATGATCGATCGCGATCAGTCCGGCTCGATGGAGCTGAAAAAGCGTCAAGGGTATTTCTAAGGAGCCGCCGGATGAATAACGCAATTGCACAACAAATCGCTGACCAGGGCGGCGTCGAATCTTACCTGCACGCGCAGCAGCACAAGAGCCTGCTGCGCTTTCTGACCTGCGGCAGCGTCGACGACGGCAAAAGCACCCTGATCGGCCGCCTGCTGCACGATACCCGCCAGATCTACGAGGATCAGCTGTCGACGTTGCACAGCGACAGCAAACGCCTCGGCACCCAGGGCGAGAAGCTCGATCTGGCGCTGCTGGTGGACGGTCTGCAGGCCGAGCGCGAGCAGGGCATCACCATCGATGTGGCCTATCGCTACTTCTCGACCGAAAAACGCAAGTTTATCATCGCCGATACCCCGGGGCATGAGCAGTACACCCGCAACATGGCCACCGGTGCCTCTACCTGCGATCTGGCGATCCTGCTGATCGACGCGCGTAAAGGGGTGCTGGATCAGACTCGCCGCCACAGCTTTATCGCGACCCTGCTGGGCATTCGCCATCTGGTGGTCGCGGTAAACAAAATGGATCTGGTGGACTATCAGGAAGCGGTGTTCGAGCAGTTCAAACAGGATTACCTGACCTTCGCCCAGCAGCTGCCAGGCGATCTGGACATCAAGTTCGTACCGCTGTCGGCGCTGGACGGCGACAACGTGGCGAGCGAAAGCGCCCATATGCCGTGGTACAGCGGCCCGACGCTGCTGGAAGTGCTGGAGAGCGTTGACGTGGTCAGCGAGCGAGAAAACCAGCCGCTGCGCTTCCCGGTGCAGTACGTCAACCGCCCGAACCTCGATTTTCGCGGCTATGCCGGCACGCTGTCCGCCGGCGTGGTGCGTGTGGGGCAACGCATCAAAGTGCTGCCTTCCGGCGTGGAGTCCAGCGTGGCGCGCATCGTGACCTTCGACGGCGATCTGCCTGAGGCGGTGCCGGGCGAAGCGATTACGCTGGTGCTGAAGGATGAAGTGGACATCAGCCGGGGCGATCTGCTGGTCGACGCCGGCGAAAGTCTGCAGGCGGCGCAGAGCGCGCTGGTAGACGTGGTATGGATGGCCGAGCAGCCGCTGGTGCCGGGCCAGAGCTACGACATCAAGATCGCCGGTAAAAAGACCCGCGCGCGCGTGGAGAGCATCCGTCATCAGGTGGAGATCAATACGCTGGCGCAGCATCCGGCCGACACGTTGCCGCTCAACGGCATCGGATTGGTGGAGCTGACCTTCGACGAACCGCTGGTGCTGGACAGCTACCAGAGCAATCACGACACCGGCGGGCTGATCTTCATCGATCGCATGAGCAACGTCACGGTGGGTGCCGGGCTGGTGCGTGAAACGCTGCAGGCCGCATCGGCGGCGCGCGGCGAATTCAGCGCCTTCGAGCTGGAGCTGAATGCGCTGGTGCGCAAGCACTTCCCGCACTGGGGCGCGCGCGATCTGCTCGGTGGCCGATAAGGTGGCCGCTGAACTGAGGGCGACCGGGCCGGACGATGAGAACGTGGTTTGGCATCCGCACGCGGTGACGCGCGCGGATCGCGAAGCGCGCAACGGCCATCGCGGCGCGGTGCTGTGGTTTACCGGGCTGTCCGGTTCGGGCAAATCCACCGTCGCCGGCGCGCTGGAGCAGGCGCTGCATGGGCTCGGCGTCAGCACCTACCTGCTGGACGGCGATAATGTGCGCCACGGCCTGTGCCGCGATCTCGGCTTCTCCGACGAGGATCGGCGCGAGAACATTCGCCGGGTGGGGGAAGTGGCCAAGCTGATGGTGGACGCCGGGCTGGTGGTGCTGACCGCATTCATTTCGCCGCACCGCGCCGAACGGCAGATGGTACGTGAGATGCTCGGCGACGATCGCTTTATCGAGGTGTTTGTCGATACGCCGTTGGCGATCTGCGAGGCGCGCGATCCGAAGGGATTGTATAAGAAAGCGCGCGCCGGCGAGCTGCGCAATTTCACCGGTATCGACGCGGTTTACGAGGCGCCGCAGCAGCCGGAAATCCACCTTGATGGCCAACAATTGGTAACAAATTTGATTGCGCAATTGTTAGACGTGTTGCGTGGTCAGGCTATTATCAAACCCTGAATTCAAAAAAAGCGTGTGGCGTTTTTCGCCATGCGCTTTTTACTCTAAGCCGCCGCAGAGCGAGCCGAATAACCAGGGATCACTATGCAAAATGTCACGCCTATCTTGATCGACTCCAAGCAGTCAAAACAGGAGAAAGAGGAGCCTTCTTATTCTTTCCTGGGCGGCGTCAGCGGCTTTGTTTTCTACTGGCTGGCGTTCGCGTTGCCGTTTTTGGTTTACGGTTCCAACACGCTGTTTTTCCTGCTTTATACCTGGCCATTCTTCCTGGCGCTGATGCCGCTGTCGGTGCTGATCGGCATCACTCTCAGCATGCTGCTGCGCGGCCGTCTGATCTTGACGCTGCTGCTGACCGGCGCCGTTGTGCTGTGCCTGTTCTGGCTGGTGTTCAGCTTCCTGACCGGGTGGTGAGAGAGTGGGCGCCGAGGCCGGCGCCCGCAGGATTGCAAAGCCGTGCCGAAGGTTACAAAACTTTGCTCAAAAATGCCTGAGTGCGCGGATTGGACGGGTGACTGAAGATCTGCTGCGGCTGCCCCTCTTCCTGAATGATCCCCTGATCGATAAACAGTACCCGGTCGGCCACCTCGCGGGCAAAGCCCATCTCATGCGTGACGACCACCATGGTCATGCCCTCATGGGCCAGCGATTTCATCACCGCCAACACTTCGCCCACCAGCTCCGGATCGAGCGCTGAGGTCGGTTCGTCGAACAGCATGATTTTCGGCTCCATCGCCAGCGCGCGGGCGATCGCTACCCGCTGCTGCTGGCCGCCGGACAGGCTGTTGGGATAGGCGTCGATTTTGTCGAGCAGGCCGACCTTGCGCAGCAGCTGTTCCGCTTGCGCGATGGCTTCGGCGCGCGGCAGTTTTTTCACGCTGACCGGCGCCATGATGATGTTTTCCAACACCGTCATGTGCGGGAACAGGTTAAAGCGCTGGAACACCATGCCCACGCTTTCACGCATCTTGTTCAGGTCGGTTTTCTGATCGTGGACGGCGAAGCCATTCACCTCTATCTCGCCGCCGGAGAGCGTTTCCAGCGCGTTGATGCAGCGCAGGAAGGTGCTTTTACCGGAGCCGGAGGGGCCGATGACGCACACCACTTCGTTGGCGGCGATCCGGCAGGAAATGCCGCGCAGCACGTGGCTTTCACCGAACTGTTTTTGCAGGTTATGTACGCGAATCACTTTTACCGAACCTCTTTTCCATGTGTTGCACCAGCAGCGATAGCAGGAAGGTGATGACCCAATAGACCAGCGAAATGGTCAGGTAGGGCTCCCAATAGGTGGCGTAGGCGCCGGAGACGGTGCGGGCGGCATAGGCCAGATCCGCCAGGCCGATGGCGGAGGCCAGCGACGAATCCTTGACGATGGCGATGGCGTTGTTGCCCAGCGGCGGCAGCATGCGCCGGAAGGCTTGCGGCAAGATAACCTGGCGCATGGTCTTGCCGTAGCTCATGCCCAACGAGCGCGATGCTTCCATCTGGCCGCGGTCGATCGATTGGATCCCGGCGCGGAAGATCTCCGACACATAGGCGCCGGCGTTGAGCGTGATCGCCACTACGCAGGAGAGAAAGGCACCGTAGTCGGCGCGCAGCGCGCGGGCGAAATCGACGCTCATCAGGCCGCTGGTGACCAACAGGCCGTCGCGCGGGTTGATGAACAGCGGCACCAGCGCGAAGTGCACCACCATGATCTGCACGAACAGCGGGGTGCCGCGAAAGGCGCTGATGTAGATGCGTACCGGCCACTGAACGCCGTAATGCAGGATGGGTTTCCAGATGCCGTGCGGCGCCTGCGCCAAGCGCCCCAGACCGAGGATCAATCCCCAGGTGGTGCCCAGCAGCACGCAGATAATGGTGCATTTGATGGTCATCCAGGCGCCTTCCATAAACAGCGGCGCGTATTCCTGGATGATCTCCCAGCGGAAGTTCAAAGGGTATTCCTTCTTGGTATGCTGAAACGGTGGCGCGCCGACGGCCTTGCGGGCGCCGGCGGCAGGGCATTATTCCGCCGGCAGCGTCGGTACGTTGCTGTCGAACCAGGCTTGGTAGATCTTGGCGTAGGTGCCGTCGGCGATGATTTTCTTCAGGCCGGCGTTGATTTTGTTGCGCAGCTCATCGTTGCCTTTGGCGACGGCGATGCCGAAATACTGACGTTCGAACTTGGCGTCGGGCACCAGCTTGAAGGCTTTCTCAGGGTGGGTTTTGATGTAGAACTTGGCCACGCCGACGTCGCCGACCGCCGCGCCGATGCCGTCTTCATACAGCTCTTGCAGCATCAGCGGGGTATTGTCGAAGCGTTTGATGGCGGTGCTGTTTTTGCCCAGCGCGTCGGACACCACGATGTCGCCGGTGCTGGAGTTCACCACGCCGACCTTCAGCGCTTTCAACGCGGCAATGGAGTCTACCTTCGAGTCTTGCGGCACCACGATGGCCTGCTCTGCCGGGAAGTAAGGCGCAGAGAAATCAACCATTTGTTTGCGTTTATCGGTGATGGTGATGCCGGAGATGATGATATCGCGATCGCCGGAATTCAGCGTGGCGAAGATCCCTTCCCACGGCGTATTGATCAGTTTTATCTGGAAACCTTCGGCCTTGGCTACCGCTTTGATAATGTCGATGTCGAAACCTTCCAGCTGCTTTTGGCTGTTTTCAAACTCGAACGGCCGATAGGTGCCGCCGGAGCCGACGACGTAGGTAGGTTCAGCCGCCAGCGCGGCGGTGGAGAAGGTGGCGGCCAGGCAGGCGCCGATCAGAACTAAACGTTTTAACATCGCGATCCCCGATAATGAATGGTTATATATTGGAATTATTTATGCACTATGAGTGCATAAAAATAAGCTTCAATGAATGAAAGTGCAACCACTGCATGAGGATTATTCTTTCTATGGTGTTAAATATTCACTTCTTGCTTTGCCTCGGCGTAAGCGACTGGTCAGGAAGCGGTGGTGCAGTGATTCTTGCTGCATAATGGAGGAAGGGCAGTGTGTGTGTCAGCGGAAAACGCGGCGCGCGCGCCGGACTAAAGCGGCTTTTTTTGCCGCTTTCGCAGTGGAATTAGGCGATAAACACGGGAATCCTTCATCCGTATTCTGAATTTGGCGTTGAAATGCCGCTCTCAGTGTGGAGTCCAACGAGAAGTTGTGGGATGATTGGTCGGTTTTTCAGGGGGCGGAGATGGGAAAACTTACGCTGCTATTGCTGGCATTGCTCGGTTGGTTACAGTATTCACTGTGGCTGGGCAAAAATGGTATTCACGATTACGTGCGGGTCAATGAAGACGTTGCGGTCCAACAGGGCAACAACGCGAAGTTGAAAGCGCGTAACGATCAGCTGTTTGCCGAAATCGATGATTTGAACGGCGGTCAGGAAGCGATCGAAGAGCGAGCGCGTAATGAGCTGGGCATGATCAAGCCCGGTGAGACTTTCTATCGTCTGGTTCCTGACCAATCCAGACGCAACGCGGCGTCTTCCTCGCAAAATAACGCACAAAAATAACGCATGAATCACTCCGCAGGCACCTTTCCCTCGGTGATTGCCGTCCTGCCCGCTGCCGGTATCGGCAGCCGCATGCAGGCGGAATGCCCGAAGCAATATTTAACCATCGGCCGGCACAGCATCGTCGAACACGCTATCCATGCCCTGTTGCGCCACCCGCGCATTGAACGGGTGATCGTGGCTATCGGCCCGGAAGATCGTCAGTTCGAACGGCTGCCCATCGCTCAGGATCCGCGGGTGACCGTCACCGAGGGCGGCAAACAGCGCGCCGATTCGGTGATGGCCGGGCTGAAGCTCGCGGGTGATGCGGACTGGGTGCTGGTACACGACGCTGCGCGCCCCTGTCTGCACGCCGACGATCTCGAGCGCCTGTTGGCGATCACCGCACACAGCAAGGTGGGCGGCATTCTCGCTGCGCCGGTGCGCGACACCATGAAGCGCGCCGAACCCGGCCGCGACACCATCGCCCACACCGTTGAACGGCAGGATCTGTGGCATGCGCTGACGCCGCAGCTGTTTCCGCTGCCGCTGCTCAAGCAGTGCCTGCAGCGCGCGCTGGATGAAGGCGCAAACGTCACCGACGAAGCCTCGGCGCTGGAGCATTGCGGTTATCATCCGCTGCTGATCGCTGGCCGGGCGGATAACATTAAAGTAACGCGGCCGGAGGATTTGGCGCTGGCGGCGTTCTATTTGACTCAGTTGGACAATTAAGGAGCGCACCATGCGTATCGGTCACGGTTTTGACGTACATAAATTCGGCGGCGAAGGCCCGTTGGTGATCGGCGGTGTTCGCATCCCTTACGACAAAGGCTTGTTGGCCCACTCCGACGGCGACGTTGCGCTGCACGCCGCGACCGACGCCTTGCTGGGCGCGGCGGCGCTGGGCGATATCGGCAAGCTGTTCCCCGATACCGATCCGGCCTTCAAGGGCGCGGACAGCCGCGAGCTGCTGCGCGAAGCCTGGAAGCGCATCCGCGCCAAAGGGTACCGCCTCGGCAACCTCGACATCACGATTATTGCCCAGGCGCCGAAAATGGCGCCGCACATCCCGCAGATGCGCGTCTTCCTGGCGGAAGATCTGCAGTGCCATATGGATGACGTCAACGTGAAGGCCACGACCACCGAGCAGCTCGGCTTCACCGGGCGCGGCGAGGGCATCGCCTGCGAAGCGGTCGCCTTGCTGATCAAGGAATAACCGCATGGATATGGCGAATCTGACCTGGCTGCATGGCCAGCCGCAGAGCACCGGGGTGTTGAAAGCCAATCCGGAAGACTTCGTGGTGGTGGAAGACCTGGGCTTTGCGCCGGACGGCGAAGGCGAGCATGTGCTGGTGAACATCCGTAAAAACGGCTGCAATACCCAGTTCGTGGCCGACTATCTGGCGCGCTTCGCCGGTATTCACGCCCGTTCCGTCAGCTATGCGGGCTTGAAGGATCGCCACGCGGTGACCGAACAGTGGTTCTGCCTGCATATGCCGGGCAAAGACACGCCGGATTTCTCACAGTTTGCGCTGGAAGGCTGCGAGGTGCTCTCGTTCGCCCGCCACCTGCGCAAAATGCGCATCGGCAATCTGAAGGGCAACCACTTTACGCTGGTGCTGCGCCAGATTTCCGATCGTCAGGACGTTGAGCGCCGCCTGCAGGCTATCGCCGCGCAGGGCGTGCCAAACTATTTCGGCAGCCAACGCTTCGGCCGCGGCGGCAACAATCTGGTGATGGCGCGCCGCTGGGCGAACGACGAAATCCGCGTTAAAGAGCGCAGCAAGCGCAGCTTCTACCTTTCCGCCAGCCGCAGTGCGCTGTTCAATCTGATAGCCGGCCGGCGCCTGGCCGACGGCCTGCAGCGCACCGTGCTGGAGGGGGATGCCCTGCAGTTGAGCGGCCGCGGTAGCTGGTTCGTCGCCAAAGCCGATGAGCTGGAGACGTTGCAACAGCGGCTGGATGCCGGCGAGCTGGCGATCACGGCTTCCTTGCCGGGCGACGGAGAGCCAGGCACCGCCGGCCAAGCCTTGGCTTTTGAACAACAATGCTTGGCGAAACAACCGGAATTGCTTACGCTTTTAAAGCGCGAGCGTGTCGAACCCGCTCGCCGGGCCCTGCTGTTGCAGCCGCAAAATTTGCAGTGGAACTGGTGGGATGACGTTACCGTGGAACTGCGCTTCTGGTTGCCGGCAGGCAGCTTTGCTACCAGCGTGGTTCGCGAAATCATGCAGCAGGATAACAGTGATGCGGATATTGCTGAGTAACGATGACGGCGTCAGCGCCCCAGGCATTCAGGTGCTGGCAGCGGCGCTGCGGGAGTTTGCCGAGGTGCAGGTCGTGGCGCCTGATCGTAACCGCAGCGGTTCTTCCAATGCCCTGACGCTGGAGTCGCCGCTGCGCACGCAGACGCTGGCCAACGGCGATATCGCGGTGCTGCAGGGGACGCCGACCGACTGCGTTTATCTTGGCGTCAACGCATTGATGCGCCCTGCGCCGGATATCGTGGTCTCCGGCATTAACGCCGGACCGAATTTAGGCGATGACGTCATCTATTCCGGCACCGTCGCGGCGGCGATGGAGGGCCGGCACCTGGGGCTGCCCGCGCTGGCGGTGTCGCTGAACGGTCACCAACACTACGCGACTGCTGCGGCCATTACCTGCCGCATCTTGCGTGCGCTGCAGCGTGAACCGTTACGCACCGGAAAAATCCTGAATATTAACGTGCCGGATTTGCCGCTGGCGGAGATCAAAGGCCTGCGCGTCACTCGCTGTGGCAGCCGCCATCCCGCCGATAAGGTCTTCTGCCAGCAGGATCCGCGTGGACAAAATCTCTACTGGATCGGGCCGCCTGGTGATAAATTTGATGTCGGGCCGGATACCGACTTTGCGGCGGTGGAACAAGGCTATGTGGCGATCACGCCGCTACAGGTGGATCTGACCGCCTACGCGGCGCAGGAAGTCGTGAAAACATGGTTAACCAAGGCAGAGGTTAGCGGGGAATGGTGAACAAGCGTATGCAAACATTGCTGACGCAGCTGCGTCAGCAAGGGATCCGGGACGAAAAGCTGCTGCGAGCGATCGAAGCGGTGCCGCGCGAGCGTTTTGTCGACGAAGCGCTGGATCACAAAGCCTACGAAAACACTGCATTACCGATCGGTTCCGGTCAGACCATTTCTCAGCCCTATATGGTGGCGCGGATGACCGAGCTGCTGAATCTGAAGCCTACTTCACGGGTGCTTGAGATCGGCACCGGTTCCGGTTATCAAACCGCCATTCTGGCGCATCTGGTGCAACACGTTTGTTCCGTCGAGCGCATCAAGGGGCTGCAGTGGCAGGCCAAGCGCCGCCTGAAGCAGCTCGACCTTCATAATGTTTCCACTCGCCACGGCGACGGCTGGCAGGGCTGGGCGTCGCGCGGCCCGTTCGATGCGATCATCGTCACTGCCGCGCCGCCGGAGATCCCGCAGGCGCTGGTTGAGCAGTTGGACGACGGCGGCATTTTGGTGTTGCCGGTGGGCGAGCATGCCCAGACCCTCAAACGCATTCAGCGCCATGGCAACGATTTCGTGGTCGACGCGGTAGAGGCGGTGCGCTTTGTGCCGCTGGTGAAAGGCGAATTGGCCTAGCGATTGTCTGATTTTTCGACCGTCTGAAAAATCTGTTGCACTTTCATCACGTGCGGATAAGGTTTTCTCGTTCCAATCAGGCTAATTTTCACTAGAATTGGCCTTTCTACGTAGTTGTCTTATGGTGCGGTGACGCCAATGTGGTTAGCATTGGCGCGCGTTTTGATGCTCCGGCGGGAGATGACCTGGCGTTCAGGGATCGGCCGGCGGCGCCTTTACATCGCAGAAACTGGGAAGTGGCAAAAGCTCGGCTACGATGTAAAGGGTATTTTGGATATATCACTGATATTGCTGTCATGGGGGAAGCATGAGCACGGGAAGCCCAATGATTACGTTACGCCGGGTTGCGGTGTGTACGATGGTAAGTTTGTGGTTGGCGGGTTGTACAAACACGGCCTCGACGTCAGCCCCTATCAGCAGCGTGGGCGGCGGCGGCGCCGTTCCATCCGGCAATAATAATGGCGGAGCGCAGCAGGCCAGCCCAGAGGGCCGCATTGTCTATAACCGCAGTTATAACGCTATCCCTAAAGGGAGCTACAGCGGCGGCGACACCTATACGGTCAAGCGCGGTGATACGCTGTTTTACATCGCCTGGATCACCGGCAACGATTTCCGCGACCTGGCGCAGCGCAACAATATTCCCGAGCCTTACAGCCTGAATGTTGGCCAAACCATTCAACTTGGTAATGGTTCTGCCAATGGCGGCGGCGGTATGCTGGCGACGACTGACGCGACCAAAGGCGGTGTTCCGAAGCCACCTTCCAGCACCCAGATCCAGACGGCAACGGTTGATTCTCAATCAACTAACGCGTATTCTGAAAACTCGGGTAAACAGAATGTAGGTAAGATGTTACCTGCAGCGGGCGCCGCAGCGGTTGGGACCGCGACTGCGCCTGTTACCGCACCGGAAGCCGCTCCACCAGTGAGCAGCACCGTCAGCAACAGCACTCCGGTCAGTACCTGGAGATGGCCGACTGACGGCAAGATTATTGATAACTTTTCCTCATCAGAAGGTGGGAATAAGGGCGTCGATATCGCCGGTTCCCGTGGGCAGCCTATCTTCGCTACCGCCGATGGTCGCGTAGTGTATGCAGGCAACGCTTTACGGGGTTACGGTAATCTAATCATCATCAAACATAATGATGATTACCTGAGCGCCTACGCTCATAACGACACAATGCTGGTCCGGGAACAACAAGAAGTGAAGGCGGGTCAAAAAATAGCCACCATGGGTAGCTCCGGTACCAGTTCAGTACGTTTGCATTTTGAAATTCGTTACAAGGGGAAATCCGTAAACCCGCTGCGTTATCTTCCGCAGCGATAGATTGGGCAGAATACGCTGAGATTCTGCTCGCGGTATCACGGGTAGGAGCAGCATATGAGCCAAAATACGCTGAAAGTTAACGAGTTACATGATGATGCGGATTTCGACGAGAATGGAGCTGAGGCTGAGTCGTTTGATGAAAAAGCGCTGGTAGAAGAAGAGGCCAGCGAGAACGATTTAGCGGAAGAAGAGCTGTTGTCTCAAGGCGTTACGCAACGCGTATTGGATGCGACGCAGCTCTATCTGGGTGAGATCGGTTATTCACCTCTGTTGACCGCAGAGGAAGAGGTCTATTTTGCGCGGCGTGCTCTGCGCGGTGACGTGCCGTCCCGCCGTCGCATGATTGAAAGCAACCTGCGGCTGGTGGTGAAAATCGCCCGCCGCTACAGCAACCGCGGTCTGGCGCTGCTGGATCTGATCGAAGAGGGTAACCTCGGTCTGATCCGCGCGGTGGAAAAATTCGACCCGGAACGCGGTTTCCGTTTCTCCACTTACGCAACCTGGTGGATCCGTCAGACGATTGAACGGGCGATCATGAACCAAACCCGCACCATTCGTTTGCCTATCCATATCGTCAAAGAACTGAATGTTTATCTGCGCACCGCGCGCGAGCTTTCCCATAAACTGGATCATGAACCGAGCGCTGAAGAGATTGCCGAGCAACTCGACAAGCCGGTGGATGACGTCAGCCGCATGCTGCGCCTGAATGAGCGCATCACCTCGGTGGATACGCCGTTGGGCGGGGATTCGGAGAAAGCGCTGCTGGACATTCTGGCCGACGAGAAGGACAACGGGCCTGAAGACACCACGCAAGACGACGATATGAAGCAAAGCATCGTCAAATGGCTGTTCGAACTGAACGCCAAACAGCGTGAAGTGTTGGCGCGTCGTTTCGGCCTGCTGGGCTATGAAGCGGCGACGCTGGAAGACGTGGGCCGGGAGATTGGCCTGACGCGTGAACGCGTCCGTCAGATTCAGGTTGAAGGTCTGCGTCGCCTGCGTGAGATTCTGCAGATGCAGGGCCTGAGCATTGAGGCGCTGTTCCGCGAATAACGCCGGTTGTTGAACCGCATCAAATAAAAACGGTGAGCATGATGCTCACCGTTTTTTTATGCCCGCGTTTGGCGTCTGACTACACCATATTTTTCAGCCGGTAGATCCATTCCAGCGCCTGGCGCGGCGACAGGGAATCCGGATCCAGCGCCTCCAGGGCTTCTACCGCCGGCGAAGTCTCTTCCTGCAACAGCGTCATCTGGGTGGCATCAACGCTGCCCGACGCGGTGTGGCTGGAGATGGATTCCAGCTCGCGCAGCTTTTGGCGGGCGCGCTTGATGACGTCGCGCGGCACGCCGGCCAGCGCGGCGACCGCCAGGCCATAGCTTTTGCTGGCGGCACCGTCCTGCACGCTGTGCATAAAAGCGATGGTGTCGCCGTGCTCAAGCGCGTCCAGATGCACATTGACCACGCCTTCCATTTTTTCCGGCAGCGTCGTCAGCTCGAAGTAGTGGGTGGCGAACAGCGTCATCGCTTTGATGCGGTTGGCCAGGTTCTCGGCGCAGGCCCAGGCCAGCGACAAGCCGTCGTAGGTGGAGGTGCCACGGCCGATTTCATCCATCAACACCAGGCTGTGCTCGGTGGCGTTGTGAAGAATATTGGCGGTTTCGGTCATCTCCACCATGAAGGTGGAACGGCCGGAAGCCAGATCGTCCGCCGCGCCGACGCGGGTGAAGATGCGATCCACCGGGCCGATGGTGGCTTTGGCAGCCGGAACGTAGCTGCCGATGTGCGCCATCAGCACAATCAGCGCCGTTTGCCGCATATAGGTACTTTTACCGCCCATGTTCGGACCGGTGATGATCAGCATGCGGCGCTGTGGCGACAGGGAGAGCGGGTTGGAGATAAACGGTTCGCTCAGCACCTGCTCCACCACCGGGTGGCGGCCTTCGGTAATGCGGATCCCCGGTTGTTCGCTCATGACCGGGCAGGCGTAGTTCAGGGTGTCGGCGCGCTCGGCCAGGTTGGCCAGCACGTCCAGCTCGGCCAGCGCGGCGGCGCTTTGTTGCAGTTCCGCCAGGTGCGGCAGCAGCAGATCGAACAGCTCGTCGTACAGGCTTTTCTCGATCGCCAGCGCTTTGCCCTTGGAGGTGAGTACCTTGTCTTCGTACTCTTTCAATTCCGGGATGATGTAGCGCTCGGCGTTTTTCAGCGTCTGGCGACGTACATAGTGGATCGGCACCAGGTGGCTCTGGCCGCGGCTCACCTGGATGTAGTAGCCGTGTACGCCGTTGAAGCCGACTTTGAGCGTATCCAGCCCCAGCTTTTCACGTTCGCGGATCTCCAGCCGATCGAGGTAGTCGCTGGCGCCGTCGGCCAGCGCGCGCCACTCGTCCAGCTCGCTGTTGTAACCGGGGGCGATCACGCCGCCATCGCGCACCAGCACCGGCGGCGATTCAACGATCGCGCGTTCCAGCAGTTCGCGCAGCTCGTCGAACTGGCCTACCTGAGATAGCAGTTGCTGCACATGCGGCGTATCCACATCTTGCAGCAGCGCGCGGATGTCCGGCAGTTGCTGGAAAGCATGACGCATGCGGGCCAGATCGCGCGGACGCGCAGTGCGCAGCGCCAGGCGCGCCAAAATTCGCTCCTGATCGCCCACCTGGCGCAGCGAAGGCTGCAGATCGGCGAACCGTTCCTGCAATGCGCCGATCGCCTGCTGGCGGGCGGTCAGCACCTTGATGTCTCGGGTCGGCATGTGCAGCCAGCGTTTCAGCATGCGGCTGCCCATCGGCGTGACTGTGCGATCGAGGATCGCCGCCAGCGTGTTGTCGCTGCCGCCGGACAGGCTCTGCGTCAGCTCCAGGTTGCGGCGGGTGGCGGCGTCCATGATGATGCCGTCCTGCTGACGCTCCATGGTGATGCCGCGAATGTGCGGCAGCGAAGTGCGCTGGGTATCTTTCACGTACTGCAACAGACAGCCGGCGGCGCGCAGCGCCTGATGCGCCTGCTCGACGCCGAAGCCGGTCAAATCGCGGGTGCCGAACTGCAGGTTGAGTTGTTGGCGTGCGGTCTCCAGTTCGAATTCCCACAGCGGACGGCGGCGCAGGCCGTGGCGTTGTTCGATCAGCGCCATTTGTTCGAAGGTTTCCGGGTAGAGCAGCTCGGCCGGATTGGTGCGCTGCAGCTCGGCGGCCATGGTCTCTAGATCCTGCGGCTCGGCGACGCGGAAGCGGCCGGAGCTCACGTCCAGCGTGGCGTAACCGAAGCCGCGCGCATCCTGCCAGATCGCCGCCAGCAGGTTGTCCTGGCGCTCTTGCAGCAGCGCTTCGTCGGTGATGGTGCCGGGGGTGACGATGCGTACCACTTTGCGCTCGACCGGCCCTTTACTGGTGGCCGGATCGCCGATCTGTTCACAGATGGCGACGGATTCGCCGAGTTGAACCAGCTTGGCCAGGTAGTTCTCCACCGCGTGGTGCGGCACGCCGGCCATCGGGATCGGCTCGCCCGCCGAGGCGCCGCGTTTGGTCAACGAGATATCCAGCAGTTGGGAAGCGCGCTTGGCGTCGTCGTAAAACAGCTCGTAGAAGTCACCCATGCGGTAGAACAGCAGGATTTCAGGATGCTGGGCCTTGAGGCGCAGGTACTGCTGCATCATCGGCGTGTGCGAATCGAGTTTATCGGTGCTATTCATGCGATTATTTTTCCAATCCATTGAATGTAAAGGGAACTGTGATTTTCATTGTCGTCATTCGCTATCACATTGTTTCAGCAGGCGTCGCCCCACTCAGCGCTTGGCGGGCGGCGCAAATCAAATCATCAAAACGCCAAACGGCGCACTCAAACCTGAGGTTTGCACAGACGCTTATACTAGCCCAGCGGGCAATCGGCTGTCACAGGTAAAAATGGGAAGCGCTGCGCAAGACGGGTTTGTAACGCGGTGAGATTGTTGTTCGCCTGCGGGCAACAACGCAAGTGGCCGCCCGGAGTGGTGGTGAAGCTATTGCTCGGGAGTGAGAGGCAAGGGAATGAAGTCCTGTACATTCCTTGATATAATGTCTTCAGCAAATTTGCGAACAGAGGTTGTCATGAGTAACAGCAAAAAAGTGCAGGTGGGTTATGCTAAGCCGTCCCGTACGGACATTGTGCGTTCCGTGGCGACATCAACGGCGGTTGAAACAGGTCAACCCTCAGCCAGAGTTGAAGCTTCTTTAGAAGAAGCGCGTAAAAAATTTGCTCATTTACGCCTTGCCTAATACCTTCTTAGTGCTTGACTGACCCAGTGTTTCATCGGTTCGTAGTTCATGTTCATACCTGAGTGAATCGCTGAGATATATTGGGCTCTGTTTTGTTCCCAGCTTTGATAATCCAACGGTTTATGCCCGCCCTGAACCGCCATCACATCGGCCAACAGCCGTGACAAACGGCCATTCCCTTCTCTGAAGGGATGTATGAGTATCAGTTCAACATGGATTATTGCAATCGCTTCTATCAGCTGTTCTTCGCTCATGGCTGAGCAAGGTGTGTAACGAGCCAGGTATTCCACCTCGAAATCGTCCAGTAGTTTGGGCAATCGCGTCGAAGGGGCAAACATAAAGCCCCCTTTGCTGATATTGACAGTTCTTGCTTGTCCAGCCCATGCATAGATATTGCCTAACCAGCGGCGATGCCAGCCCTTGATCATCTCGACTGTGATTTTCCCTAACGGAAAATGCTGTTCGAAAACGGAATGGTAGAGCTGTTCCAGCAATACCAATTCGGCATCGTCGAGTTCATTGCTATCGGCAATACCCAGCTTGTTGGCTAGAACTTGCTCGCCGGATTCTTTCTCATATTGGCCTTCGCTGCTGGAAACATGGTATCGGCTCATGCTTACGCTCGGTAAATGAGGCGGGAGATAAGGCAAGTATAATCAGCGATACGCGGCGGAACAATTTAATTAAAATCAGGTTGTTAAGTTAGGATTAATCATAAGTATGATTAATGGCATCGAAGTAAATAGTTTCAATTTATTGGATGTTAACGATACAACGCGAGTGGCCGCCCGCTGAGGCGGCGTAGAGGTTATTGCGCGGCGGTGAGAGGCAAGGGCAGTTGATAGATGCGGAAGCTGTCGGGCACTTCGGTTTCATGGCCGGGCAGCAGGCGGTGGCGGATGCGCGACTCGCTGACGAAGGCGCAGCCTTGTGGGGTGATAGTCAGGTTGACCGGCGACTCCATGCCTTCGCGCAAGACCTCAATCCGATGCATGCCGGTCGCTTTTGGCAACGCGATCCGCAGGATCCGCCCTTGGCCGCTCTGGATCCCGTTCTCCAGCACGATCAATGCGCCGTCCGGCGCCAATCCCATTCCGTCCGGGTTTTCAATCAGGCGCGGCAGCTGCATTTCCGTCAGCTGCGGCTTTGGATCGTGATAGCTGAGAGTGTAAAGCTTACCGGTGCCGAAATTGGCGACAGCCATCAGCCGATCGTCGAGCAGCACGATCCCGGCCGCGCCCAGCCCGCTCGGAGCCGCCAACCGCGCATCCTGAAACAGCGTACTGAATGCCGCTTCGCCCGGCCGCAGGCGCAGGATGCCGCCGCCTCGGGTTTCTGTCACGTACACCGTACCGTCTGTGCCGAGCACGATATCGTTGCCCATTTCCCCCGTCGGCAGCGCCAGGCTGCGGTTGAGCGTGCCATCGGCGACGTTCAGCGCATAGATGCGGTTGGCGCGCGATTTGCCGCCGGAAAGGAAGTCCGGCGAATTGCCCCATAGCAACCCGCGCCGTTCGTCCAGCCGCAGCGCGTTTGAGGCGAACACCGTGTCAGCGCCAGGGAAAAAGGTTTCCCACGCTTTACCCGGCCGCTTGCGCAGCACGTTGCCGCTGGTGATCAGCCCGACATACAGCGTGCCGTCCGCCGCGCGGGCGATGCCGTTGGGATAAAGCGCGCCGGGCGGCAGCGTCATGCTGCTTTCGGCGCAGTGGGTATTGGCGGCGGCCTGCGCCGGAGTGGTCAGGGGGAGTGCGGCGGCGAGGGTGAACAACGCTGCTCGCGCGGTAAGCACATATGACATGTTTCTCTCCTGGAATGACGGAAAAGGGGCTACCAGCGATCGGGGCGGGCAGCGTGCGCCATCGGCGCCTCCAGCGCGGCCACGTCTTGCGGCGATAAGCTGAGATTAAGCGCCGCTAGCGCATCCTGTAGATGGTGCGGCTTGGACATGCCCACCAGCGGTGACGCCACGCCGGGTTTGGCCAGCAGCCAGGCCAGCGCGATCTGCGCCGGTGGAACGCCGCGCGTGGCCGCCACCTCCGCTACCGCTGCGACGGTGCGTTCTACTTCGTTTCTGCCGCCGTACCAACGGGGCGCCTGTTCGTCGGTGGCGGCGCGCAGCGTGCCGGCGTTGCCGGAACCGGCCAGCACGCCGCGGGCCAGCGGCGACCAGGGCGTCAGGCTGAGCCCCTCCTCCAGACACAGGGGGATCAGCTCCTCTTCATCTTCACGCGTCACCAGGTTGTATTGGCCTTGCAGCGAAATAAACGGCGCCAGGCGGTGCTGACGCTGAAAGGCCAGCATTTTCATCAGGCGCCAGGCGTGCAGCGAGGAGGCGCCGAGATAGCGAATCTTGCCCGCCCGTACCAGGCCGTCGAGGGTGTCGGCGGTTTCTTCGATCGGCGTTTCGGTGTCGAAGCGGTGCAGCACAAACAGATCGAGGTAATCCGTCCCCAACCGCTGCAAAGAGGCGTCGACGCTGTGCAGCAGGTGCTTGCGCGACAGCCCTCGGCTGTTCGGCTGCGCGTCCATTGGAAAGTAGGCCTTGGTGGCGATCACCACGTCTTCGCGGCGGGCGAACGCCTTCAGGGCGCGGCCGAGAATGCGCTCGCTTTCTCCGCCGGAGTAAATGTTGGCGGTATCGAAAAAATTGATGCCCGCTTCCAGCGCTTCGCGGATAAAGGGGCGCGCTTCATCTTCCTTCAGCACCCAGGGGCGCCAGGCCGGATCGCCATAGGTCATGCAGCCTAGGCAGAGACGAGACACTTTCAGGCCGCTGTCGCCAAGCCGAACGTAGTTCATGGCATCATCTCCTCAGCGCATGCCGGCGATGGTGTAACCGCCGTCCACCAGCAGGCTTTGGCCGGTGATGAAGCGGGCCTCGTCCGTCGCCAACCACAGCGCCACATCGCCGATGTCTTCCGATTCGCCCAGGCGGCCGGCGGGCGTATGGGCGATAAAGGGCGCGAACGCCGCGCTGTCGGCTACGCTGCCGCGCGCCATCGGCGTGTCGATGATGCCGGGGTTGATGTTGTTGACGCGGATGCCCTGGCCGCTGTATTCGAGCGCCACCGCGCGGATCATCGCATCGAGCGCCCCTTTGCTGGCGGAGTAGCTGGATGAGCCGGCCAGCGCGCCGTGGGTCAGCCAGGAGGAGGTGTTGATGATCACGCCGCCCGACCGCTGAGCCAGGAAGGTTTCAATCTCGTATTTCATCGCCAGCCAGACGCCTCTGAGGTTAATGGCAATCACCCGGTCAAAATCCTCGCTGCTCTGTTCGGTGATGGGGGCGAAGTTGCCGATGATGCCGGCGTTGTTGAAAGCGACGTCGAGCCGGCCGTAGTGGGCGGTCACCGCGGCGAGTAGCCGGCGGATATCGTCTTCTTGGGAGACGTCGGTCACGATGGGCAGGGCATCGCCGCCAGCCAGCGCGATATCGCGCGCCGTGGCTTCGATCTCCGCCGCGCGCCGGCCGGCCAGCGCCACGTTGGCGCCTTCGCGGGCATAGGCCAGCGCGGCGGCGCGGCCGATGCCGGTGCCGCCGCCGCTCACCAGTACGACTTTGCCCGCCAGACGGCGCGGCGTTTCATGGGTTGGAGCTGTAGCATTAATCATCGCATCGATACCTGGTAATGGGTTCGATCGCAATGCTATGTTGTTAGATGACGGATAACTATCCGCTAAAAATTCATCTCACTATTAGATAATTTATATCAATAGCATGAAGAAACCCGAACTGTCCGGCCTGGCGGCCTTCGTGGCTATCGCCAGTGAACGCAGCTTCCGCCGCGCCGCCGCCCGATTGGGCGTGACGCCGCCGACGCTGACCCACACCCTGCGCGAACTTGAAGCGCAGGTGGGCATTCGCCTGCTGAACCGCACCACCCGTAACGTCTCGCCGACGGAGGCCGGAGAGCATCTGCTGGCGCAGCTGGTGCCGGCTTTTACCGACATCGACGCCGCGCTGGAGAGCCTGAATGCGTTTCGCGAAGGGCCACGCGGCCTGGTGCGTATCAACGCGCCGCGTTCGGCGATCGATCTCGCCATCGTGCCGCATCTGGGACGGCTGGCCAGCGAATACCCCGGCATTACGCTGGAAGTGGTGGCGGACGAGGGGTTCGCCAACATCGTCGAGCAAGGCTTTGACGCTGGCATCCGGCTCGGCGAGGATCTGCACAACGATATGCGCGCGGTGCGCCTGACGCCGGATCTGCGTTTTGCCATCGTCGCCACGCCGGATTACTTTCAACGGCACGGTGAACCGACGCACCCGCAGGATTTACTGCAGCATCGCTGCATCAGTTGGCGCAAAGCTTCTTCAGGCGAGCGCTACAAATGGGCCTTTCAGCAGGGGGAGCAGCGGTTTTCCGTGGCGGTCAACAGCCCGTTGATACTCGATGACGGCAGGATGATGGTGCAGGCGGCGCTGGCGAACGTCGGCATCGCTTTTGCCATCGAGCAGGAGGCAGAGGAATACCTGGCGAGCGGGCGGCTGCGGCGGGTGCTGGCCGATTGGTGCGCGCCGTTTCCCGGTTTTTACCTCTATTACCCCAACCGCAGAAACCATTCCGTGGCGCTGGCCACGGTGATTGAGTTGCTGCGTCTGCCCACGTAATCCTCTTCGCCTGCCATCGCGTTCGGTTGGCAGTGGGTGAATCAAGCTTGAACTATTTTTATTCCCACGCCGTTTGTTCGGGCGCAAATAAACCCTTAAATTCTCAGCGAGTTCATAACTTGCTGTTTATAATTGCTATTTGATTGTTTATTACGAATATTCTGAGCTTTTTTCAGTTATTTGAGAGCCCGGTCACACTATTTTTTTGTGCGAAATGTGAAGAGGGTCAATCCATCAGGTCAATGAGAGACGGTTCTGTCTCCTCCTGGCTTACCGATCCGTTTTTCATGCTCCGTATACTGTCTGTAACCAGGGCAACGTGACGGAAATTTTCATAAGGAATGTGCGTGAAGCAATCGTGATTGCATCTGGCATACAAATAACACCGGGTTTTTTTGATTATCTGAGGTGCTTGGTATGGAAAAGAAAAAAATCTATCTGTTTTGTTCTGCCGGTATGTCCACTTCCCTGTTGGTATCAAAAATGAAGGCACAGGCCGAAAAATATGAAGTACCGGTGATCATCGCCGCCTATCCGGAAGCGCTGGCCGCGGAGAAGGGGGTTGAAGCGGATCTGATCCTGCTGGGGCCGCAGATCGCCTACACCCTGCCGGAAGTGCAGAAACAGTTGCCCAATAAACCTGTTGAAGTCATCGATCCGCTGCTGTACGGCAAGGTCGATGGGCTGGGCGTGCTGAAGGCCGCGGTGGCCGCCATCAAGAAAGCCAATCAATAACAGGAGGCCGCCGTGAATACCCTCATTGCCTCGCTCGAGAAGGTTATCCTGCCTTTCGCCGTAAAAATCGGTAAGCAGCCCCACGTCAACGCCATCAAAAACGGCTTTATCCGTCTGATGCCGCTGACCTTGACCGGGGCGATGTTCGTGTTGATCAACAACGTGTTCCTGAGCTTTGGCGAGGGATCGTTCTTCTATTCGCTGGGCGTGCGATTGGACGCCTCCACCATCGAGACGCTCAATAGCCTGAAGAGTATTGGCGGCAGCGTTTACAACGGTACGTTGGGGATCATGTCCCTGATGACGCCGTTCTTTATCAGCATGGCGCTGGCCGAAGAGCGCAAGGTCGATCCCCTGGCCTCGGCGTTGCTGGCGGTGGCGGCCTTCATGACCGTCACGCCGTTCAACGTCGGCGAGGCCTATGCGGTGGGCGCCAATTGGCTGGGCGGCGCCAACATCATTTCCGGTATGGTGATCGGGCTGGCGGTGGCTGAGATGTTTGCCTTCATCGTGCGGCGCAACTGGGTGATCAGCCTGCCGGACAGCGTGCCGGCTTCGGTGTCGCGCTCCTTCTCGGCGCTGATCCCTGGCTTCATCATCCTCTCCATCATGGGGCTGGTGGCGTTCGCGCTGGCGCACTGGGGCACCAACTTCCACCAGATCATCATGGACGGCATTTCGGCGCCGCTGGCCAAGATGGGCAGCGTAGTGGGCTGGGTATACGTGCTTTTCTCTTCGCTGCTGTGGTTCTTTGGGGTACACGGTTCCATGGCGCTGGCGGCGCTGGACAGCGGCATCATGACGCCTTTCGCGCTGGAAAATGTGGAGCTGTACAATAAATACGGTTCGGTCGAGGCGGCGGTGGCCGCCGGCAAAGAGTTCCACATGTGGGCGAAACCGTTCGTCGACTCTTATATTTACCTCGGCGGCACCGGTTCGACGCTGGGCCTGATCATCGCCATCTTCATCGCCTCGCGCCGCGAAGATTACCGCCAGGTCGCCAAACTAGCGACGCCATCCGGCATTTTCCAGATCAACGAACCTATCCTGTTCGGTTTGCCGGTGATCATGAACCCGGTGATGTTTATTCCGTTCATCCTGGTGCAGCCGGTGCTGACCCTCATCACCTCGCTGGCTTACTACTCCGGGCTGATCCCGCCGATCACTAACATCGCGCCCTGGACCATGCCGGTCGGCCTGGGAGCGTTCTTCAACACCAACGGCAGCATCATGGCCCTGTTGCTGAGCTTGTTCAACCTGGCGGTCGCCACCGTGATTTATCTGCCGTTCGTGGCGATTTCCAACAAGGCGCAAAGCCAGATCGATGCGGCGACGGAAAGCGAAGAAGACATCGCCAAGGCGCTGAAATTCTAACTGTGGAACGGGGCGGCGCGGTCGCCCCGCGAGGGACGCAAATATGGAATATCAATTTGCCGACGGGTTTTGGTGGGGCAGCGCCACCTCCGCGCCGCAGTCTGAAGGGGCGGCCGCGCGCGATGGCAAGAGCCGCAACATCTTTGACTATTGGTACGAGATCGCGCCCGAGCGCTTTCACGATCGGGTGGGGCCGGCCGAGGCCTCGACCTTTTATGACCATTTCCGCACCGATATCGGGCTGCTCAAAACGCTGGGCCACAATACCTTCAGAACCTCGATCTCGTGGTCACGGCTGATCCCGGACGGCGACGGCGAGGTGAACCCGCTGGCGGCGGCATTCTACAACGCGATGATCGACGAGCTGTTGGCGCAGGGCATCACCCCGTTTATCAATCTCTACCACTTCGATATGCCGCTGTGCATGCAGCAGCGCGGCGGCTGGGAAAGCCGGGCGGTGATCGACGCCTATGCGCGTTACGCCGACATCTGCTTCGGCCTGTTTGGCGATCGGGTTACCCACTGGTTCACCTTCAACGAGCCGATCGTGCCGGTAGAGGCCGGTTACCTGAATGACTTGCACTACCCTTGCGTGGTGGACTTCAAACGGGCGGTCACCGTGGCGTATCACAGCGTGCTGGCGCACGCCATGGCGGTGCAGCGTTTCAGAGCGCGGGGGCAGCCGGGGAGCATCGGCATCATTTTGAACCTGAGCCCAACCTATCCGCGCTCCGACGCGCCGGAGGATCTGCAGGCCGCACACGACGCCGATCTGTTGCTCAATCGCAGCTTTCTCGACCCGGTCGCCAAAGGGCGTTATCCGGCGGCGTTGCTGCATCTGTTGGCGCAGCATGGGCTGATGCCTTACTGCGAACCGCAGGACGCGCAACTGATCGAAGGCGGCGTGGTGGATATCCTCGGCGTCAACTACTACCAGCCGCGCAGGGTGCGGGCGAAAGCGGGGCGCCGCGCCGGGGAGCCGATCGCGCTGCCGGAGGACTTGTTCAGTTACTATGCAATGCCGGGCCGCAAAATCAATCCGCATCGCGGCTGGGAGATCTATGAGAAGGGGCTGTACGACATTCTGATGGATCTGAAAGAGAACTACGGCAATCTGCCTTGTTATATTTCCGAAAATGGCATGGGCGTTGAGGGCGAAGAGGCGTTTATCGGCGCCGATGGGCGGGTGGAGGACGATTACCGCATCGAGTTTATTCGCGATCACCTGAAGTGGCTGCACCGCGCGCTGACGGAAGGCTCGCAGTGCAAGGGCTATCATCTGTGGACCTTTATCGACTGCTGGTCCTGGCTGAACGCCTACAAGAATCGTTATGGGCTGGTGCGGCTGGATCGGGCGGAGCAGCGGCGCACCATCAAAAAAAGCGGCTACTGGTTTGCCGAGGCGGCCAGACGCAACGGATTTGACTAACGGGAGGCCGGGGCCGTGTCCGATAACCGAATTTCGCTGAGTGCGAACGACGTGAAGCTGATTCGCGAGCAGGATTTCTTTAACTGCAAAGACTTTCACCTGTTTATCTATAACAAGGTGGAAAGCGCCACCGGGCTGCATCAGCACGACTATTACGAATTCACCATCGTGCTGAGCGGCAAATGCTATCAGGAGATCAACGGCAAGCGGGTGCTGCTGGAACGCGGGGATTTCGTCTTTATCCCTATCGGCTCCTACCACCAGAGCTTTTACGAGTTCGGCGCGACGAAAATCTTCAACGTGGCGGTCAGCAAAGCGTTCTTTGAAGAGCACTATTTGCAGCAACTGCCGCGCTGCTTTGTCGCCTCGCAGGCCTACAGCCTGAGAAGCGAGTTTTTGGCCTATATCGAATCGGTGGTGAGTTCGCCGCAGTTTCGCGAGGACGATTTCGCCGAATTTCTCGAAACGCTGACCTTCTACGTGATCAGCCGTATTCGTCACTATAAAGAAGACACCGACGGCGGCGATGATATCCCGCAGTGGCTGAAGAACACCCTCGCCGGCATGCATGACAAGGCGATGTTCGGCGAGCGGGCGTTGGCGAACATGGTGGCGCTGTCGGGGAAAACTCAGGAGTACCTGACCCGGGCGATGCGGCGCTACTACCAGAAGACGCCGATGCAGGTGATCAATGAGATCCGCATCAACTTCGCCAAGACGCAGCTGGAGGTCACCAACTATTCGGTCTCCGACATCGCCTTTGATTCCGGCTATGGCGACGTCAGCCTGTTCATTAAAAACTTCAAGCGGCTCACCGACGTGACCCCAGGCAACTACCGAAAAAAGTGTTACGGCCCTCTTTAGGGCCGCTCCCGATCAGTATCAACGCCGATATGCCGATGAGCTTCAGGGCGCCGGTCGGTTAATCATTTGATTTTTATCTTAGCGAAGGGGAATGCCGCACCGGTCGGTCGGCCCTCCCTTGCCAAAAATTCATCCCGCGGGAGCCACTATGGAAAAACTACTGATCGTGAATGCCGACGATTTCGGTCTGAGCAAAGGGCAGAACTATGGCGTTATCGAGGCGTATCAGCATGGCGTCGTTTCCTCCACCACGGCGATGGTGAACGGCGGTGGCGCGGAGCATGCTGCAGCGCTCAGCCGACAATATCCCGGATTGCCGATCGGGCTGCACTTCGTTTTGACCCATGGCAGGCCGCTGGGCGCCATGCCTTCGCTGGTCAACGAGCGCGGCGAACTGGGCAAATGGCTGTGGCGCCGCGCCGAGGCCGGCGAGCTGCCGCTGGACGAGATTCAGGAAGAGCTGCAGCGCCAGTTCGCGCGGTTCGTGACGCTGTTCGGCAGGCCGCCGACGCACATTGACAGCCACCACCATGTGCATATGCAGCCGCAGATTTATCCGCTGGTGGAGGCGTTCGCGCTGGCGCATGATCTGCCGCTGCGCATCGATCGCGAAGAGGCGAAACGGTGCGACATTGCGTTGCAGACTCCCTGCAGCACCGACGCGTTTGACGCGGGATTCTACGGTGAAATGATTTCCGAAGCCTTGTTCTTGCAGCGGTTGGCGCGCGCCGACGAGCAGGGCGCCGAGTCATTGGAAATGATGTGCCACCCGGCCTTCCTCGACGCGACGATCCTGCAGAGCCAATATTGCCATCCGCGCCTCGCCGAGCTGGATGTGTTGACCGCGCCGACGCTGAAAGCGGCGATCGCCGAACGCGGTTTTCTGCTGGGCTCTTTCCGGGATCTGTAACGCAGTCATTTACAGCATGGCGTGCGCCTTTTTCAGACCGGTGTCTTCTTCCGGATCCGCCCCCTGAGCTGAGGGTTCCGCTTCCTGTTCTTCGGGCTGCGGCTCCTCGACATCGGGCGCCGCTTCCGGCGGCGGCATGGTGTCGTGAATGATCTGCTCATCGAAGGTTGGATTGAGCGCCGGTGACAGCGGCGAGCTGGCGAGGCTGTCCGGCAGTGCAATATGCGGCACCGGCGCGTCCTGCGCCAGCTGCGGTTCCTCTGCTTTGGCCGTCCGGCTCAGGGCTGCCAGCAGCACGCCGCACAGGGCGAAGAAGGCGTACAGAATATTGCCGCCAAGCGGCTCGATCAGCGCGCCGACCGCCAACGGCCCGATGCTGGCGCCGACGCCGAACGCCATCAGCAGACAGGCGGCCAGCGAGACGCGGCGCTCCGGCTCGATCAGATCGTTGGCCAGCGCCACCGCCAGCGGGTAGAGCGTAAACTGCAGCATGCTGACGACGAATCCTACCGCCAGCAGCAGCGGAAAATCGATGTGCGGCAGCAGCGCCAGCGGCAGCGCCGCCACGATCAGCAGAATGGCGTTGAGGCGCATCAGCAAGGGGCGGTTATAGCGATCCGACAGCCAACTGAGCGGGAATTGCGCCACCAGCCCGGCGAAGATGGAGAGCGCCATGAACAGGCCGGTTTGCTGAGTGGTTAAGGACTGCAGGCTGGCGTAGACCGGCGCCAGTCCGTAAAATGAGCCCACGACCATGCCGATCACCAGCGTGGTGGCCAGCACCTTGGGAATGGCGCCGACAAAATAACGCAGTTCCATCGGCGCCGGCGACATGTGGCGCGCATTGGTGCGGGTAGTCAGAGCGATCGGCACCAGACAGAGCGCGAAGCACAGCGCGATCACCAGCAGCGTGGCGATGCCCAGATTGCTTTGCAGCATCAGCACGATCTGGCCCAGCGACATGCCGAGATAGGTCGCCGCCATATAGAAGCCGAACACCATGCCGCGCTGGTTGGATTCCGCCTGGTCGTTCAACCAGCTCTCCAGCACCATGTACTGACACATCATGCATAGGCCGATCACCAGGCGCAGCGCGACCCAGGCGGGAATGAACTCCGTCAGGCCGTGGCCCAGCACCGCGGCGGTGATGATGCCGGCGCAGGCCACGTAGGCGCGGATATGCCCGACGCGGGCGATGAGAAAGTGGCCGACCTTGCCGCCGATCACCAGCCCGATGTAGTTGGCGGCGATGATGGCGCCGATCAGCGCGCTGCTGACGTGAATGGAGGTCAGCCGCAGCGAGACGTAGGTAGTGAGCAGGCCTGAGCCCAACAGCAGCAGCAGGGTGGTGGTGTACAACGGCAAAAATACGCCCAACGTTTTTTTCACTCTATCATCCTAATCTCTTCTGGTGCGCCCTGAGGCCGCCGCCGCAGCGTGCCGCCTCCGTGATGTTCCTTGTGCTGGTGCGCCGCCGCTCGATGGGGCGCTTCTTTTGATACTAGCAGCTTGGCCGGGCGCTTAAAACCGCACCTCCTGCGAGGCGCTGCGCATTTCTGCGCGCCAGCCGCCGCGCCGCCTTGATAAATGCTACTATCGGGCGCATATACCTGAATTCGCGAGGGAGGGGTTATGAGTCAAAACCAATTGCGCCGGCTCAGCGTGCTGGCAGGGGAAAAACTGAAGGCGCAGGGCCGCTGGATCACCTGCGCGGAATCCTGCACCGGCGGCGGCATCGCCAAGGCCATTACCGATGTCGCGGGCAGCTCTGCCTATTTCGATCGCGGATTCGTGACCTACAGCAATGCGGCGAAGCATGATCTGCTGGGGGTGAGCGAAGCGACGTTGGCGGCGCATGGCGCGGTCAGCGAAGAGGTGGTGCGCGAGATGGCCATAGGGGCGCTGCGGGCGGCGCAGGCCGATCTGGCGCTGTCGGTGAGCGGCATCGCCGGCCCGGACGGCGGCAGCGCGGAAAAGCCGGTCGGCACCGTGTGGTTCGGCTTCGCCAGCAGCGATGGCCGGGGGCTGTCGCGCAAGATGCAATTCGAGGGCGACCGCGATGCGGTGCGGCTGCAGGCGACGATTTTCGCGCTGCAAACCGCCATCGACGAATTTTTGTAAATTAGGCTTGATACTGTATGACCATACAGTATAATTAGTGACATTTCCTGCACAACATACATTCAGTGGCAGTGTGGGGTAACACCGGCATTGCGAAACGAAGGAGCAAAAATGGCTATTGATGAGAACAAGCAAAAGGCGTTAGCTGCGGCACTGGGCCAGATTGAGAAACAGTTCGGCAAAGGCTCCATCATGCGCCTGGGTGAAGACCGCTCCATGGACGTGGAAACCATCTCCACCGGCTCACTGTCACTCGATATCGCTCTGGGCGCCGGCGGCCTGCCGATGGGCCGCATCGTCGAAATCTACGGCCCGGAATCGTCCGGTAAAACCACCCTGACGCTGCAGGTGATCGCCGCCGCGCAGCGCGAAGGCAAAACCTGTGCGTTCATCGATGCCGAGCACGCGCTGGATCCTATCTATGCGAAGAAGCTGGGCGTCGATATCGACAACCTGCTGTGCTCCCAGCCGGACACCGGCGAGCAGGCTCTGGAAATCTGTGATGCGCTGACCCGTTCCGGCGCGGTTGACGTCATCATCGTCGATTCCGTGGCGGCGTTGACGCCGAAGGCGGAAATCGAAGGTGAAATCGGCGATTCGCACATGGGGTTGGCGGCGCGCATGATGAGCCAGGCGATGCGTAAGCTGGCCGGCAACCTGAAAAATGCCAATACCCTGCTGATCTTCATCAACCAGATCCGTATGAAAATTGGTGTGATGTTCGGCAACCCGGAAACCACTACCGGTGGTAACGCTCTGAAGTTCTATGCTTCGGTGCGTCTGGATATCCGTCGTATCGGCGCCATCAAAGAGGGCGACGAAGTGGTGGGCAGCGAAACCCGCGTGAAAGTGGTGAAAAACAAAATCGCTGCGCCGTTCAAACAGGCTGAGTTCCAAATCATGTACGGCGAAGGCATCAACAGCCGTGGCGAGCTGGTCGATCTGGGCGTGAAGCACAAGATGATCGAAAAAGCCGGCGCCTGGTACAGCTATAACGGCGAGAAGATCGGTCAGGGCAAGGCGAACGCCTGTAACTTCCTGAAAGAAAACCCGGCTATCGCCGCCGAGCTGGATAAGAAACTGCGCGACCTGCTGCTGCACAGCGGCGGTGAGCTGGTGGCTGCCTCCGGTGACGACTTCGAAGATGACGAAGCGGAAACCAGCGAGCAGTTTTAATCGCTGAAGATGTGCGCCGCCGTTTATGTGGTGCACATCCCCTGAATTCAGGCTTGAATGATGAATGACTTGCTAAGCCGCGCCATGCGCCTGCTGTCGCAACGCGATCATAGTGAAGCTGAACTGCGCCGCAAACTTGCGGCGCAGCCGTTTGTGGCGAAAGCCCGGTTTGGCGGCAAGGGGCCGCATGCGCCGACATCGTCGCCGCCGGTAGCCGAAGAGCCGGTAGATCCCGCGCTGATCGATCAGGTTATCGTCTACTGTTACCAGCACAACTGGCTGGACGATAAGCGTTTCGCCCACAGCTACATCGGCAGCCGCAGCCGCAAAGGTTATGGCGCGCAGCGCATCCGCAGCGAACTGATGCAAAAAGGCGTGGATAAAGCGCTGGTGCAGGACGCGTTGGCGGAATGCGATATCGACTGGTGCGAACAGGCGAAACAGGTGGCGCAGCGAAAATTTGGCGATGCGTTGCCAACCGACTGGAAAGAGAAAGCCAAAGTGCAGCGTTATCTGCTCTATCGCGGCTTCTTCCAAGAAGAAATTCAGTCAATTTACCGTGATTTTGCGCAATGAGCGCACACGGGGTTTTACTTCCCTCTGAAGAAAATTTATCTTATCCCCACTTTTTGTTCGTGAGCTGGTTGTCATCGTCGGGATGACGCGTCACCGGCTCACGTGTCGTTATTCTAGCCTTTCCAGGAAAATTATGAGCAAGAGCACCGCTGAGATCCGTCAAGCGTTTCTCGATTTCTTTCATAGTAAGGGTCATCAGGTTGTAGCAAGCAGCTCCCTGGTGCCTAACAATGATCCGACATTGCTGTTTACCAATGCCGGCATGAACCAATTTAAGGATGTTTTCCTGGGGCTCGACAAACGCGCCTATTCCCGCGCCACCACCTCGCAGCGCTGCGTGCGCGCAGGCGGCAAGCATAACGACCTGGAAAACGTCGGTTATACCGCTCGTCACCACACCTTCTTTGAAATGCTGGGCAACTTCAGCTTCGGCGATTACTTCAAGCACGATGCTATCAGCTACGCGTGGGAACTGCTGACCGGTGAAAACTGGTTCAACCTGCCGAAAGAGAGACTGTGGGTCACCGTGTATGAAACCGATGACGAAGCATTCGACATCTGGCAGAAGCAAATCGGCGTACCGGCCGAGCGCATTATCCGCATCGGCGATAACAAGGGCGCGCCTTTCGCTTCAGATAACTTCTGGCAGATGGGTGATACCGGGCCATGCGGCCCGTGCACCGAGATTTTCTACGATCACGGCGATCACATCTGGGGCGGCCCTCCGGGCAGCCCGGAAGAAGACGGCGACCGCTACATCGAGATCTGGAACATCGTTTTCATGCAGTTCAACCGTCAGTCCGACGGCACCATGCTGCCGCTGCCGAAACCTTCGGTGGATACCGGTATGGGTCTGGAGCGTATTGCGGCGGTGTTGCAGCATGTGAACTCCAACTATGAGATCGATCTGTTCCGCACCCTGATCGCTGCCGTGGCGAAAGTGACCGGCGCGACCGATCTGGATAACAAATCCCTGCGCGTTATCGCCGACCACATTCGTTCCTGCGCCTTCCTGGTGTCGGACGGCGTGATCCCGTCTAACGAAAACCGCGGCTACGTGCTGCGCCGCATCATTCGTCGCGCGATCCGTCATGGCAACATGCTGGGCGCGAAAGACACCTTCTTCTACAAGCTGGTGGCGCCGCTGATCGAAGTGATGGGCCCGGCGGCCGACGAGCTGAAACGCCAGCAATCGCTGGTGGAGCAGGTGCTGAAAACCGAAGAAGAACAGTTTGCCCGCACGCTGGAGCGTGGCCTGGCGCTGTTGGACGAAGAGCTGGCCAAGCTGCAGGGCGATATCCTGGACGGCGAGACCGCTTTTCGTCTGTACGACACCTACGGCTTCCCGGTGGATCTGACCGCAGACGTCTGCCGCGAGCGCGGTCTGAAAGTCGACGAAGCGGGCTTTGAAGAAGCGATGGAAGCGCAGCGCCGCCGCGCGCGCGAATCCAGCGGTTTCGGCGCCGACTACAACAGCCTGATCCGTGTGGACGGCAGCAGCCAGTTCAGCGGCTATGATCATGACGAGCAGCAGGCGACGGTGATCGCGCTGTTCCGTGACGGCCAGCCGGTCGAGCAGATCAACGCCGGCGAAGAGGCGGTGGTGGTGCTGGACGAGACGCCGTTCTACGGTGAATCCGGCGGCCAGGTCGGCGATAAAGGCGTGCTGAAAGCCGCCGGCGCCGAGTTTGTGGTCAACGACACCCAGAAATACGGTCAGGCTATCGGCCATCAAGGCAAGCTGGCGCAAGGTTCGCTGAAGCTGAACGATCGCGTGGACGCGCAGATCGACACTGAGCGCCGCAACAGCATCCGTCTGAACCACTCCGCGACCCACCTGCTACACGCCGCGCTGCGCCAAACGTTGGGCGAGCACGTTGCGCAGAAAGGCTCTCTGGTTAACGACAAATACCTGCGCTTCGACTTCTCGCATTTTGAAGCGATGAAGCCGGAACAAATTCGTGCGGTGGAAGATCTGGTTAACCAGCAGGTGCGTCGTAACCTGCCGGTGCAGACCGAGCTGATGGCGTTGGAAGACGCGAAAGAGAAGGGCGCAATGGCGCTGTTCGGTGAGAAGTACGACGACAACGTGCGCGTGCTGACCATGGGCGACTTCTCCACCGAGCTGTGCGGCGGCACCCACGCCAGCCGCACCGGCGATATCGGCCTGTTCCGCATTCTGAGCGAATCGGGCACCGCGGCGGGCATCCGCCGTATTGAAGCGGTGACCGGCGCTGGCGCTATCGCTACGCTGCATCAGCAAAGCGATTTGTTGCAAGACGTTGCTCAATTGGTGAAGGGCGACAGCAACAACCTGACCGATAAAGTGCGCTCGGTGCTCGATCGCACGCGCGTGCTGGAAAAAGAACTGCAGCAACTGAAAGATCAGCAGGCGGCGCAGGAAAGCGCGTCGCTGTCCAGCCAGGCGAAAGTGGTTAACGGCGTGAAGCTGTTGGTCAGCCAGTTGGACAATGTCGAAGCCAAAATGCTGCGCACCATGGTGGATGACCTGAAAAATCAATTGGGTTCGGCCATTATCGTGTTGGCGACGACGGCTGATGACAAAGTCAGCCTGGTCGCAGGCGTGACCAAGGATCTGACTGACCGCGTGAAAGCCGGCGAGTTGATCGGCAACGTGGCGCAGCAGGTCGGCGGCAAGGGCGGTGGTCGCCCTGATATGGCGATGGCGGGGGGGACGGATATCAACGCCCTGCCAGCGGCGTTAAACAGCGTAGAAGCCTGGGTGGCCTCAAAGCTGTGAACATAAATAAATAGCACGGACAAACGCCATAATACTTTGTTGATTATGGCGTTTTCATACTGTGCTAACACAATTTAGTTACAATTGCGGGAACAAAGTTTTTCTGGTCGGCTAAACTTACCATTATCTGAGGTGGGACCAAGTCTGCTTACACTTATTGTGGATTGCGCGGCTTACGTTTTCACCACATATGATGGATAATGACGGGGAAACTGAGAGACCCGACTCTTTTAATCTTTCAAGGAGCAAAGAATGTTAATTCTGACTCGTCGAGTTGGTGAAACCCTCATGATTGGCGATGAGGTTACGGTCACTGTGCTAGGGGTAAAAGGCAACCAGGTGCGTATTGGTGTGAACGCCCCCAAAGAGGTTTCAGTTCACCGTGAAGAAATCTATCAGCGCATTCAGGCAGAGAAGTCTCAGCAGACGACTTACTGATTCCGAAGCAGCGTCTCGTTGCCAGACGAGACGCTACTGCATCGTTTTACCCACTTCTTTCGTTCTCCCCTCTCTTTTTCGTGATTATTTTCCCGGTTAGTTTCCTGCTTTATTGCTGCAGACGTTGCGGTTGCCTGTTGATAAAACGCCCTTTTTGCCGTGAAATCGCCCATGTTGGGTGCGAATTGTGCAAACGCGCATGAGTTGGGAAAAATTGTTTGACTTAAAAGTCGGAGAAAGTAATATGTGCGCCACGCAGTGCCGATGAGCTTCTCCAAAGCAAGTTAGGCACAATTCGAAAGAAGCGTATGGTGAGGTGGCCGAGAGGCTGAAGGCGCTCCCCTGCTAAGGGAGTATGCGGTCAAAAGCTGCATCCGGGGTTCGAATCCCCGCCTCACCGCCATTTGCATCCGTAGCTCAGCTGGATAGAGTACTCGGCTACGAACCGAGCGGTCGGAGGTTCGAATCCTCCCGGATGCACCATATTTTGCAGTATGGTGGGGTAGTAACAACGTACCATACGGTATCAAAAAAGAATTCCTGTGCATCCGTAGCTCAGCTGGATAGAGTACTCGGCTACGAACCGAGCGGTCGGAGGTTCGAATCCTCCCGGATGCACCATTCTTAATCTCACTCGTTGCGAAGAGCAATCTTCAAGCGGGTGGAAGAAAAGAAAGTGTTACCAGGGAGGATAACGTTGCTTAAGCAACGGCCCGCAGGGTAAGGCGCTAGCGCCGAATCATCCTCCCGGATGCACCATTCTTCAAGTCTGGCTTTATTAGCAAAGCCGGCACGCGGTAAAAATAGTAATGCATCCGTAGCTCAGCTGGATAGAGTACTCGGCTACGAACCGAGCGGTCGGAGGTTCGAATCCTCCCGGATGCACCATCTAAGAGAAGCCCGCCTTAGCGGGTTTTTGCTTTTCTGTTATTCGTGAAACAGGCAAGCGGCAAAAACAGTCATGCATCCGTAGCTCAGCTGGATAGAGTACTCGGCTACGAACCGAGCGGTCGGAGGTTCGAATCCTCCCGGATGCACCATGTTTAACCTCCCGTATCGCGAAGAGAAATCGTCATGCGGGTGGTAAAAAGAAAGTGTCCTTGGGGAGGATAACGTTGCTTTAGCAACGGCCCGCAGGGTGAGGCGTTGGCGCCGAATCATCCTCCCGGATGCACCATCTAAGAGAAACCCGCTTTGGCGGGTTTTTCGCTTTTCAGCATTTAGCCATTCTCTCTTCACCCCTTTCCTTCTTTGCATCCGATCGATCACAGCACATTCCGCTATGACGCAGTCAGCGACAACCCAACGGCTTTACGCTAAAGTAGTTTTCTTTCCTCAACGATCATGGAGTAACGATGTACGACCGCTATCAGGGTCTTATTTTCGACATGGACGGCACGATTCTGGACACTGAGCCAACGCACCGTAAAGCGTGGCGCGAAGTGCTGTCCCGTTATGGCATGACGTTTGATGAAGCGGCCATGGTGGCGCTGAGCGGTTCACCGACCTGGCGCATCGCTCAGGCGATTATCGCCAGCCATCAGGCCGATCTCGATCCCCATCACCTGGCGGCGGAGAAAACGCGCGCGGTGGAAGCGATGCTGCTGGATAGCGTGCGTCCATTGCCATTGATCGAGGTGGTGAAGTCCTATCACGGCCGCCGTCCGATGGCGGTCGGCACCGGCAGCGAGCACCGCATGGCGGAAATGCTGCTGCGTCATCTCGGCCTGTTCAACTGCTTCGACGCGATCGTCGGTGCGGACGACGTGCAGCGCCATAAACCGGAGCCGGATACCTTCCTGCGCTGTGCCGAACTGATCGGCGTGCCGCCGGAAAAATGCGTGGTGTTTGAAGACGCCGAGTTTGGCATTCAGGCGGCGAAAAATGCCGGCATGGCTGTGGTAGACGTTCGTACGCTGTGAGTAGTACGCTAGCCGTAATATCGTTATTTGGCAGCAGCTTCCTCAGTGCGACGCTGCTGCCGGGAAATTCAGAAATCGTTCTGGTCGCCTTGCTGACCCAGAGTCGCGTCTCGCCGGAGTTGCTGGTGCTGGCCGCGACCCTGGGCAACACTCTTGGCGGGTTGACCAATGTCATTATCGGGCGCCTGTTACCGGCGTTGAAACCACAGCGGGGGCTGGCAACGGCGCTCGGGTGGTTGCAACGCTTTGGCCCGGCTGCGCTGTTGCTCAGCTGGGTGCCGGTGGTGGGCGATTTGTTGTGCGTGTTGGCAGGTTGGCTGCGCATGCCCTGGGGCTCTGTCGCGCTGTTTCTGTGTATCGGAAAGGCGCTGCGTTACATCGTTTTGGCTATGATAACGGTACAGGGCATCGCCTGGTGGCAGTAACCAAGTGAATATAACTCAATATTCTCTCGGGTGCGGATTCAGTATGCTTACGAGTTATTGTTTTTAGAAGCGGGAGGTCAATTTGATCCCGGACGTATCACAGGCGCTTTCTTGGTTGGAAGCCCATCCCCAGGCATTAAAAGGCATTCGTCGCGGCATCGAGCGTGAAACGCTGCGAGTCACGCCGAACGGCACCTTGGCGACCACCGGGCATCCGGAAAAGCTGGGGGCGGCATTGACGCACCACTGGATCACCACGGATTTCGCCGAGGCGCTGTTAGAGTTCATTACGCCGGTTGATGACAATATCGATCACTTGCTGACGTTCCTGCGCGATATTCATCGCTACGTGGCGCGCAACATTGGCGATGAGCGCATGTGGCCACTCAGCATGCCGTGTTTTATCGAAGCCGAGCAGGACATCGAGCTGGCGCAGTTCGGTTCGTCGAACATCGGCCGCATGAAGACGCTGTACCGTGAAGGGCTGAAGAATCGCTATGGCGCGCTGATGCAGACCATTTCCGGCGTGCACTACAACTTCTCGCTGCCGCTGGAATTTTGGCAGGCCTGGGCCGGCGTGCAGGACGCAGAAAGCGGTAAAGAGCAGATCTCGGCCGGTTATTTCCGCCTGATCCGCAACTATTACCGTTTCGGCTGGGTGATCCCGTATCTGTTCGGCGCATCGCCGGCCATTTGTTCTTCGTTCCTCAAAGGGCGCGAGACCAATCTGCCGTTCGAGCGCACCGAGCAGGGGATGTGCTACCTGCCGTACGCCACTTCGCTGCGCCTGAGCGACTTGGGTTATACCAATAAATCGCAGAGTAATCTGGGCATCACCTTCAACGATCTGCACACCTATGTGGCCGGTTTGAAGCGGGCGATCGCCACGCCTTCCGAAGAGTTCGCCAAGCTGGGCGTGAAAGAGGGCGATCGCTACCTGCAGCTGAACAGCAACGTTCTGCAAATCGAGAACGAGCTGTATGCGCCGATCCGGCCAAAGCGCGTGACCCAAAGCGGCGAGACGCCGTCGGACGCGCTGCTGCGCGGCGGTATCGAATACATTGAAGTGCGTTCGCTGGACATCAACCCATTCTCGCCGATCGGCGTGGATGCGGTGCAGGCGCGTTTCCTGGATCTGTTCCTGGTGTGGTGCGCGCTGGCGGATGCACCGGAGATGAGCAGCGATGAGCTGCTGTGCACGCGCAAGAACTGGAACCGGGTGATCCTCGAAGGGCGCAAGCCGGGCCAGACCATCGGCATCGGCTGTGGCGCCAGCCATGAGCCGCTGGAGAAAGTCGGCAAGGCGCTGTTCGCCGATCTGCGCCGGGTGGCGGAAGTGCTGGACGGCGAAGCCGGCGATCGTCAATACCAGCAGGTGTGCGATGAGCTGGTCGCCGCGTTTGACGATCCCGAGTTGACCTTCTCCGCGCGCATTCTCAAGGCCATGAAGGCGGAAGGCACCGGGCGCGTCGGTTTGCAGCTGGCGGAGCAGTATCGCCAGACATTGCTGGAAGAACCGTTGGAAATCCTGAACGAAGCCGAGCTGGATAAAGAGCGAGAAGCCTCGTGGCAGCGTCAACGCGACATAGAAGCCAATGATACGCTAAGCTTTGAAGCGTTCCTGAAGCAAAACGGCGGAAGCTGAAAAAGAAAAAGGCCACATCAATGTGGCCAAATATGCATCTCTGATGACAGGGATGATGATAACAAATGCGCGTCTTTCACATACTCAGACTCGCAGGGTTGGAAAAGGTTTCCCGGTTAGGAAAAAAAGTTTCGAAATAAATGCTCTTTTACGAGGAGGTAGCGAAATGCCATTGCTGGATAGCTTTACCGTCGATCATACCCGTATGGCAGCTCCGGCTGTCCGCGTTGCAAAAACCATGAAAACGCCTCATGGCGATACCATCACGGTGTTTGATCTGCGCTTTTGCCGCCCGAACCTGGAAGTGATGCCCGAGCGCGGCATTCACACGCTGGAGCACCTGTTCGCCGGCTTTATGCGTGACCACCTGAACGGCCAGGGCGTGGAAATTATCGACATCTCCCCGATGGGCTGTCGCACCGGTTTCTACATGAGCCTGATCGGCGTGCCGGAAGAGCAGCGCGTTGCCGATGCCTGGAAAGCGGCGATGGCCGACGTGCTGAAAGTGACCGACCAGCGCAAGATCCCTGAGCTTAACGAGTACCAGTGCGGCACCTACCATATGCACTCGCTGGAAGAAGCGCAGGAAATCGCCAAGCACATTCTGGATCACGGCGTGGTGGTGAACCACAACGACGAGCTGGCGCTGCCGAAAGAGAAGCTGCAGGAACTGCATATCTAGTCGTGCGTGGCCCGCAAAATAAAAAAAGACGCGATTTCGCGTCTTTTTTACGTTCTGGCCGAGGACTAATGATGGCCGACGCTGGACTGCAGCGAGGTGATCGGCGTGACCCGCACCTGTTTAATCATGTTGCCCTGCACGTCGAGGATGTCGATATCGTAATGACCGATGCGCACCCGGGTGCCGATTTCGGGGATCTCTTCCAGCTCTTCCAGCAGCATGCCGTTGACGGTGCGAGCCTCGTTGGCCGGCAAGGTCCAGTTGAAGGCCTTGTTCAGCTCGCGCACGTTGGCGGTGCCGTCGATCAAGACCGAACCGTCGCTCTGCGGCGTGACTTCTTCCGCCAGCGTGGGTGACATCGAGGTGGTGAAATCGCCCACGATCTCCTCGAGGATGTCTTCCACCGTGACCAGGCCCTGAATGTCGCCGTACTCGTCGACCACGATGCCGACCTTCTCTTTGTTGCGCTGGAATTTCACCAGCTGCACGTTGAGCGGCGTGCCTTCCGGAACGAAATAGATCTCATCGGCGGCGCGCAGCAGGTTCTCTTTGTTGAACTCTTTTTTCTCGGTCATCAGGCGGTAGGCTTCGCGCACGCGCAGCATGCCGATCGCATCGTCCAGCGAGCTGCGATACAGCACGATGCGGCCGTGCGGCGAGTGGGTCAGCTGGCGCATGATCGACTTCCAGTCGTCGTTGACGTCGATGCCGACGATCTCGGTGCGCGGCACCATGATGTCGTTGACCGTCACCTTTTCCAGATCCAGCACCGAGATCAGCATGTCCTGATTGCGGCGGGAGATCTGCGACTGGGATTCGCGCACGATGGTGCGCAGCTCATCCTTGCTGACGGCGTCGCTGATGCGCACGTTGGTGCGAATGCCGAACAGGCGCAAGGTCAGGCTGGTGATGCCGTTGAGCAGCCAGACAAGCGGGAACATCACCTTTTGCAACGGGGCCAGCAGGACGCTGCTGGGGAAGGCGATGCGTTCCGGATAGAGTGCGGCGAAGGTCTTCGGCAGCACTTCGGCGAACAGCAGCACGGCGAAAGTCAGTATGCCGGTCGCAATCGCCACGCCGAGATCGCCATACAGCCGCATGCCGACGATGGTCGCCAGCGCCGAAGCGAGGATGTTGACCAGGTTGTTGCCGATCAGCACCAGGCCGATCAGCCGATCCGGTTTTTGCAGCAGCTTCTCGACCCGACGCGCCGAGCGGTTGCCCTGTTTGGACAGGTGACGCAGGCGATAACGGTTGAGCGTCATCATGCCGGTTTCGGAGGCGGAGAAGTAAGCGGAGACCACGATCATGATCACCAGGATAATGATGAGGGTCCCCGTCGACACATGCTCCAATGCAGTATTCCTTATAGAGAGGGAGAATTGAGCCAGGCTGGCCTAGCGCACCATCACCTGCTGAATCAGACGGCTGCCGAAGTAGGCGAGCGTCAGCAGGAAGGCGCCGGCGAAGCTGAACCAGACGACGCGGCGGCCGCGCCAGCCCTCATGGTAGTGGCCCCACAACAGCACGATATACACGAACCAGGCCATGATCGACAGCACGGCTTTATGCACGTTCTCTTTGCTGAACAGATTATCCATGTACAGCAGGCCGGTGCACAGGGTGAGCGTCAGCAGCACCACGCCGATCTGGGTGATATGGAACATCTTGCGCTCAATGCTCATCAGCGGCGGCATGTCGGCGCTGAAGGTCAGCTTCTTGTTTTTCAACAGGTAGTCGAGCCAGGCGAGCTGCAAGGCATAGAGCGCGGCGATGATCAGGGTGGCGTAAGAGAACAGCGCCAGGCCGATATGCACCATCAGTTCCGGGCTGGCCTCCAGGTGAGTGATGAACTCGCCGGGCATAAAGCTGGCGAAGGCCAGGTTGATCATCGCGAAGCTGTAGACGATTGGCAGCAGGAACCAGCCGCGATCGCGCGAAGCGACGAAGGTCATCACGGAGCAGATGATCAGGCTGACGATGGAACCAATGTTCAGCAGGCTGAGATTCTGCCCGGCGCTGACGTCAAAGATGCGCTGCTGCAGCGCGATGGCGTGGCAAATCAGCGCCACCACCGCCGAGACGAGGGCAAGCCGACGGTATGCGCTGTTCTTCCGCAACAAACTGGGAATGATCAGTCCAAGGCTGAGCAGGTAGGCCATCAAAGCCACAATGGAGAAAACTGGCATAGCGTTTAATTTTGCTTCGGCGTGGTTAATTGGAGTGTCAGTATAACGTTGCGCGCGTTTCACTCCAACCTATCTCCAACGCTGAGGCAGAGATCCTGCTCGCTTCGTGTTATCATCGGCGCAATTGTGTCGCCGGAGCGGCCTGTCATTACACGTTGAGCATGAGACGATGTTTGAAAATTTAACCGATCGATTGTCGCGCACGTTGCGCAATATCAGCGGCCGCGGGCGGCTGACCGAAGAAAATATCAAGGAAACCCTGCGTGAAGTGCGTATGGCATTGCTGGAAGCGGACGTTGCGCTGCCGGTGGTGCGCGACTTCATCAACCGCGTAAAAGAGAGCGCGGTTGGCCATGAAGTCAACAAGAGCCTGACGCCGGGGCAGGAGTTCGTCAAGATCGTCAAGGGTGAGCTGATCGCCGCGATGGGCGAAGTCAACACCGAGCTGAATCTGGCGGCTCAGCCGCCGGCCGTGGTGCTGATGGCGGGCCTGCAGGGCGCCGGTAAAACCACCAGCGTCGGTAAGCTCGGCAAGTTCCTGAAAGAAAAACAGAAGAAGAAAGTGTTGGTGGTTTCCGCGGACGTTTATCGCCCGGCGGCGATCAAACAGCTGGAAACGCTGGCGGAAGGTGTCGGCATCGATTTCTTCCCGTCCGACGTCAAAGAAAAACCGATCGACATCGTCAACCGCGCGTTGCAGCAGGCCAAGCTGAAGTTCTATGACGTACTGATCGTCGATACCGCCGGCCGTCTGCACGTTGACGAAGCGATGATGGACGAGATCAAACAGGTGCACGCGGCCATCAAGCCGGTGGAAACCCTGTTCGTGGTCGACGCCATGACCGGCCAGGACGCCGCCAATACCGCCAAGGCGTTTAACGAAGCGCTGCCGCTGACCGGCGTGGTGCTGACCAAGGTCGACGGCGATGCGCGCGGCGGTGCGGCGTTGTCCATCCGCCACATCACCGGCAAGCCGATCAAGTTCCTCGGCGTCGGCGAGAAGACCGAAGCGCTGGAGCCGTTCTATCCGGATCGCGTGGCGTCACGCATCCTGGGCATGGGCGACGTGCTGTCGCTGATCGAAGATATCGAAAGCAAGGTCGACCGCGAGCAGGCGGAGAAACTAGCCAACAAGCTGAAGAAGGGCGACGGTTTCGATCTGACCGACTTCCTGGAGCAGCTCAAGCAGATGCGCAACATGGGCGGCATGGCCAATATGCTGAGCAAGCTGCCGGGCGCGGGCCAGCTGCCGGATAACGTCAAGTCGCAGATGGACGACAAAGTGTTGGTGCGCATGGAGGCGATCATCAACTCGATGACGCTGAAAGAGCGTGCCAAACCGGAAATCATCAAGGGCTCGCGCAAGCGCCGCATCGCGATGGGGGCCGGCATGCAGGTGCAGGACGTCAACCGCTTGCTGAAGCAGTTCGACGAAATGCAGCGTATGATGAAGAAGATGAAGAAAGGCGGTATGGCGAAGATGATGCGTGGCATGAAAGGTATGATGCCGCCGGGCTTCCCAGGCCGCTGACGGGCCTCCGCACGCCGAGTGCGGGCGCTTTCAGCATTCGCCGTTCGCGGTGAAAACCGCCCGAAATTTGACAGGCTGCAAAAGTTGTCCCCTGCGATCGACGCTTTAGATTGCTTTTTGCGCCAAAATGAGTAAAATTTTCGGGCTTTTTATATTGCAACCGGGCCCCGTCCCTCAATGGGGCCCGGCTGTTTTATTAACTAAAGAGGATGTTATGGTAACAATTCGTTTGGCACGTGGCGGCGCTAAAAAGCGTCCGTTCTATCAAGTAGTAGTGACCGACAGCCGCAACGCTCGTGATGGTCGTTTCATCGAGCGCGTAGGCTTCTTCAACCCGATCGCTTCCGGTCAGGCTGAAGCACTGCGTCTGGACCTGGACCGCATCGAGCACTGGGTTGGTCTGGGTGCAACCGTTTCTGATCGCGTTCACGCGCTGATCAAAGACGCTAAGAAAGCAGCTTAATCTGTCGCGGTGGTGGCAATGAGCAAGCAACTCAAACCGGTAGCGCCTAAGCAGCCGATTGTACTCGGTAAAATGGGGTCCGCTTACGGCATTCGTGGTTGGCTCAGAGTGTTTTCATCCACCGAGAACGCCGAAAGCATTTTTGACTATCAGCCGTGGTTTATCCAGCAGGCGGGTCAGTGGCAGCATATCGAGTTGGAAGACTGGAAGCGCCACAGTCAGGATCTGATCATCAAAGTCAAAGGCATTGACGATCGGGACGCGGCGAATCTGCTGACTAATCGCGAGATTATGGTGGATTCTGAGCAACTTCCTCCGCTGGAGGGTGACGATTACTACTGGAAAGACCTGATGGGCTGCCAGGTAGTCACCACCGCCGGCTACGAGCTGGGTAAAGTCATCGATATGATGGAAACCGGCTCGAATGATGTGATGGTTGTGAAAGCGAACCTGAAAGATGCGTTCGGCATGAAGGAGCGGTTGATTCCGTTTCTTCATGGGCAGGTTATCAAGAAAGTCGATCTCACTGCCCGCGTGATTGAGGCAGATTGGGATCCTGGTTTTTGACCCCCGGATCAAACGGTCGAAGCAAGTGGAATAACGGTAAGGGGATTGGCTTGTGTTCATCGGTATTGTAAGCCTGTTTCCTGAGATGTTCCGCGCTATCACCGATTACGGGGTGACTGGCCGGGCAGTAAAAAATGGCCTGCTGAGCGTGCAGTGTTGGAGTCCGCGCGACTTCACCTACGACCGGCATCGTACCGTGGACGATCGCCCTTACGGCGGCGGCCCGGGAATGCTGATGATGGTGCAACCTTTACGGGAAGCCATTCATGCGGCGAAAGCAGCGGCAGGCGAGGGAGCAAAGGTGATTTATCTGTCACCTCAGGGGCGCAAGCTGGATCAAACCGGTGTGTGCGAACTGGCGGCCAATCAGAAGATGATTCTGGTGTGCGGCCGTTACGAAGGGATAGACGAGCGCGTAATCCAAACCGAAATTGACGAAGAATGGTCAATCGGCGATTACGTTCTCAGCGGCGGGGAACTGCCGGCGATGACCCTGATTGATTCAGTCGCCCGTTTCATACCGGGTGTGCTGGGCCATCAGGCCTCAGCGGAGGAAGACTCTTTCGCCGATGGATTGCTGGACTGCCCGCACTATACCCGCCCCGAGGTGTTGGAAGGAATGGAAGTACCGTCGGTTCTGCTGTCGGGCAACCATGCCGAGATACGTCGCTGGCGCTTAAAGCAGTCGCTGGGCCGAACCTGGCTTAGAAGACCTGAACTTCTAGAAAGCCTAGCTCTGACTGACGAGCAAGCGGTGTTGCTGGCTGAGTTCCAACGGGAACATCAGACCAGGCAACAGGACTATGAAGGAAACGTCTGACATCAGACGGGACCGATATATCAGTTTACCTAGGGTAAGAGACATATTATGAGCAACATTATTAAGCAACTTGAACAAGAGCAGATGAAACAAGACGTACCTGCATTCCGTCCGGGTGATTCCGTGGAAGTGAAGGTATGGGTCGTTGAAGGTAGCAAAAAACGTCTGCAGGCATTCGAGGGCGTGGTTATCGCTATCCGTAACCGCGGTCTGCACTCTGCATTCACTGTTCGTAAGATTTCCAACGGCGAAGGTGTTGAGCGCGTATTCCAGACTCACTCCCCAGTAATCGACAGCATTACTGTTAAACGTCGTGGTGCCGTTCGTAAAGCTAAACTGTACTACCTGCGTGAACGTACTGGTAAGGCTGCTCGTATCAAAGAGCGTCTGAACCGCGTTAACTAACGCTGCATCCAAAAGTTAATAGTTATCAGGGGTTGGCTTATGCCAACCCCTTTTTTTATCTTAAAACCTCGACAGGTTGCATTTGCGAGATTTCGTCTGCGCACCGCCAACATAATAAAGCCTGCATAAGCAGGCTTTTTGCATTACAGCGCCGCGGCGCTTTGTTTCTGCTGACTCTCCGGCGGGTGAGGCTGCGCCGGGATAATGTCATCGCCAGGTTTGACGATCACCCGCGCGACGGACTCGTGCGTGGCGAACGTGCAGCTGCAATTGATGTTGCGGCATTGATGGTAACGCTCTTTGGTCGACTCGCTCAGATAGCGGCTGGAGCGAGTGTGGGCCACGTGACCGCATAATGGACAGTGCATCATAGTTGAATCCCTCGTTCTGCTACATCAGGTTATATGACTTATAATAGCTCATTAACTCGCAAAAGCAAGATTAAGATGCAAATGAATTATCACCCCTCCGTGATTGCAAACTCCATGCGTTGAGTCAGTACATCTAATGCGAGGCTGGTGGAGAAACCTCGATCATTAAGCGTGTGAACGACTTGACTAATGATCCAAGGTTGTCTGTCGATAACCTCTTTGAATCCACTTAGGTGGATCGGCGTTTCTGGACTGAGATCAGGCCGGCCGACGGCGAGGTTTATGGAAAATTGCACATTCCCTTGTTGAATGTTTGCCCACCTCGCTTTTGCCGCACGCATTGCGCTTTCTTTGTTCGCGTAGAGCGTCGGCAGGGTAAAAACGTTATTGCTTTCACCTGCCAGATAGCTTGAAGCCGCATTTTCATCTGTGGTATTCCCTTCCTCACGTTGTACTGTCATCTGTTGTTGCCTGGCATGCTGAATATCTTGCCATTTGGCAATAACGCCGGTGTAAGCGTTCCGATCGGCCACATTGAAGTAGTGCTGGTCGCCATCGCTGCGTTCCAAAGTCAGTGACGGCAGAGGTTTGCCCGAGATGCTTAGACCGGAACCTGGGACCAGAAACAGCAGGCGTTCATTTTTAATGGCGGCGACGGCACCATTCATGGTCGCCAGCCGGGTAAGAAAGGCGACATCCGTTTCCTGAGACTGATCTATATGCGTGATTTTGATCTCTGCCAGTCCTGCCGCCAGCGTATGCCCCATCCGGTTACGGTTGGCCACTTCGTTGACGATGTCACCAAGGGTGCGATCGTGATAGGAATGATCTCGCGCCACGTTCATCGAGTTTCGAAAGTCGACGCTGCGGGCCCGAATGACGAGTTTATCCGGTGCGCCACGATGTTCGATTTCATCAACGATAAACTTGCCTTTGTCGATCAAGGCTTGTCCTTTCCAGCCGAGCTTCACGGTGAGCGTTTGGCCGCGTTTGGGCATGGCGATTTGCCCATCCGCATCGTCGAGCTCAAGATCCAATCGATCCGCGGTAAAACCGCGATTATCGGTTAACGTCAATGAGAGCAGACGGTGGCGGAAAGCCTCCGTGATGTCCGCTTGCTGTAAAAACAGGGCATAGTCTGGCGCAATGAGCGCGCCAATAGGGACGGGGGTTTGCGTGATCACGGCAGCATCTCCCCGAGCCGCGCCGCAGCCTGACCTGCTTTATCGGCAAGGTCAGAGGCTTGTTGGCGCAGATCGCCGAACATGGCGATCAGCGATTCATCAACGCGCATCAGATTGATCGTAAACTCTATCTGTCGCGCGCTGCCGTTCGAGAAAAGCTGGGTTTTCGTGTCGACTATGCTTTCAATGACATACATCCCATGAATAGTTCCATTGCCCTCGATCAGCGGCCAGGCTCTGCCTTGGGCAGCCATGAGCTGAAGCGCCATCAATGATAATGTCCCTCCGGTTACTTCCGGTACCAAGACTCCCGTCAGCGTTATTTTCTCATTGTCTACTCCCAGAAACTGCGCGGCAGGGCGCTGGCCGATGCGCGGCAGGGTCGGCCAGCGGTAATTGGCGCTGCGTTGCATGCTTTGATAAGGCACGGTTTTCAACATAAAAACAAACATGCCGAGGGTCAGCATCATCATATTTCTCCTATTCGCGAGATTAACTCATCCGACTGCGGGCGTTTGCCGCTTGGCGATGAGCAAGCAATTCAAATTGCCGCGCGACTTCGCGGCCGATGTCTTGTTCATTCTGACCGGCGCCGGCAGTGATGTTGATAGTGACCGACGGAACCTGGATTTGGGTTACCGGCGAACCTGCTACCGGTGAGGCCGGCATTACAGGCGCGCTGAGCGACAGTAAAGCCGCCGACATGGCGGCCGTATGGCGGCGGCCGGTCACTTGAACGGGGCCGCTGACCAACTCAGGACCGTTTTCGCCTACAATGCCGAATTGTCCGGCAGGAATGTCTCCCCCGCGATCGAACTTGCCGGCAAACCAGGCGCTGCCGTTTTCGGCATTGCCAGAGGTGCCGCTCTTATCGCCAAATTGCATCCAGTCGGGAAGATATTCGGTCAATGAAGTCAGTTGTTTTATCCAGCCATCAATGGTGTCTGAAATGTAATTCTTCAGCGCCTCACACCCTGCCGATATCTGCTCCCAAAGGTGGCTAAAGAAGGGGCCGACCTTGTCCCAGTTTTCAATCAGGGTGAAAGCGGCAAGCGCAACCAGGCCGACAATGGCCAGCAGCGGGTTGGCCATCGCTATACGCCCCAGCCACATCATGGCTTGCCCGGCCTTTAGGATCGCGCCGCTGATAATAGAGAACCCTGAGAGTACCTGGGTGGCGACCAGGCTGAGGCCGCTGAGGCCGCCGAGCAATAACGTGAGCCCACCGGCGACCTGCAGCAAGGTGCCGGCTAACGCCGGATTATTGGTTATCCAGGTATTCAGTTTTACCAGCCACTCTGTCGCCGTTTGGGTCAGTTCCCGCAGGGCTGCGTTTTGGCCGGTAAACAAGTTGATTCTCAGGCTATCCCATGAGGCAAAAAGCTTTTGGATATCACCCTCTATATTGTCGCCTTTGACGGTGACCAAGTGCTGCGCTGAGCCGGCAACCTGGTTGGCCTGGAGTTTTTCTCTGCCCAAAGGCGCAATCTGTTGCGCCGCACTGAAGATATCGGCACCTGTTGTGGCTTTACTTTTCATGGCTGCACCAACGGCCCGAACATCCATGCCATATTGATTGCTGGCCAGCGCCAATACATCGGCAATACGATCGAATTGATCGGGGCCCAGATTGAAGCTGCGCTGCATTTCCGTCATCGTTGCGACGGTTTCGTTGACGCTGCTGCCTGTCGCGGCGGAGAGTGTCAGTGCGGCGGGCGAAGCCGTTAAAATTTCCTTGGCATTCAACCCTTGTTTTGCCAGCGCTGTTTGCGCTTGTAGGGCTTGATCCGGGGTATAACCGGATTGGCTCATACCGCGAGCCTGCTGCTCGAGAGTCGTGAGCTGCGGATCGGACTTGCCCAGATTCAGCTGTGCCCGCAGTTGAGAAAGCTGTTTTTCAAATTCGATTCCCGGCGCCAGCAGGTTAGCTCCCCCTATGGCGGCACTTTTGGCGACAGAAAAGCCTGCGCTGCTGGTGTTGCGTAATTTTTCCAGCTTGTCTAGGCGCGCTTGATTGCCTGCCTGTGCGGATCGATAGCGCTCCTGCGCTATCGATTGCCGTTGTTCTTTTAGGGTAACGATAGCGGCGCCGGCATTAATTCTGCCGTCACGCAGATTTTTGCGCTCATTGCCGAGCGATTGTAGATTAATCCCTTGCTGGGTAAGATGATGGCGCTGGCTTTTATCGATTGCGGCGAGGAGATCACGTTTCTTTTCCAGGGCATTTATCGTCTCCGCGACCTGCGCAATCTCTTTGTTCATAAATCGGGAACGCTGGCTTGGCTCGCGATCTTTCGTCAGCATTGCCAGCGCGGCGGATTTTTTGCGCGACGCTGCCAGCAACTTATTGGTCTCAGCCAGCGACTGGTTCGTCTTTTGGAAAGCGTCGATGTCATTTTCCTGCCGGCGCAGATGTTTGACTTTTTTCTCTGCTCGTTGGATATCCTGTCCCAGACTGTTGTACAGGTTTTTATCCCCGGTGGGCCTGCGCAACTGCCTCATCAGTTCTTTGCTCTGCTTGGCTATCGCTTGAAGCCCGATGACAATCTCGTTTTGTGACTCCAGCTCCTGTCTGCTGTTACTCATCTGTTTTTACTCCACTACGTTGCAGCGCTCTGTGGCGCCAGCCGATCAGCTCCGCCAGCGTCATGCCGTTCATTTCTGACGGCGGCCAGTGGAAAATCACCGCGATATCCGCCATCAGGTCATCTACTGTCAGAGTAGGATCGACCGTTACTCGGCCGATGTCGGCGACAAAAAACCGATCACCTGGCCGGCCAGCGCAATCAGGTCAGGCAGTTCCAAACGGGCACACTCTTCCTTGGTCAGGTTCGGGTAGGTGACCCGAGGCAGAATAGTGATCAACGCATCGACATCGGCGTTGGCCAGCGCGGCCAGACCGATGCCGCGCAGGCTGCCGGCATTCGGCTTGGTCACTTGCACGCGAGTGATTTCGCTATCGCCACGTTTAATCGGAGTATTCAGGACGACGGTGTTTTCCTGGGATGCATTCAGTTCCATGGGGTATCCAGTTTTCAGTCGGAAAAAGGGGGCCAGCGCGGGGCTGGCCGTTTGAGGTGAAAAATTACAGGCCGATGGCGCGGCGGTGCGCTGCCAGCAGATCTACGCCGTCGACTTTTTCGATCATGTTGACGGTATCGATCTCGATCAGCTCTTTGCCGTCGATGCTCAACTTGAAGTAAGTGCAGTCGGTGGAAACTTTGGTTTCGGTATCTTCACCCTGCTTGAAGTCGCCGCTGTCGATCTCTTTATGACGGCCGCGCATCACCACTTCGAGCGCAGAGACGTCGCCGGTATCGTCGCGTTGGAAAGAGCCGGTAAAGCGCAGCGGTACCGCATCGACGCGGCCCCATTGCTTGAGCACCAGTTCGTCAATGCCGCCCATGGTCCATTCCACCACCAGCGCATCGTCGTCCAGGCCGAAGTCCACCGAGGTTGCGCCGCTCATGCCGCCGCCGCGGAATTTTTCCAGCTTGCGTGTCAGTTTCGGCAGCGTCATTGAGGAAACCACGCCCATGTAGTTGAAGCCGTCGTTAAACAGGTTCAGGTATTTCAGTTTTTTTGGCAGTGCCATGCTTCAGTCTCCTTAGCTGTTCACGGATGCGGCGAAGTTCGCCAGGTAGCGATCGGTAATGCGCTGACGCAGAGTCAGATCCTCCAGCGGCGGTACCGGGGTGTAGTCGTAATCGATAAACAGCTTGCCGGCCTTCAGGGTCTCTTTGTCGTTGGCGCTTTCGTCATACCAGCAGTCACCGTCGATGATCAGACCGGCGGATTTCAGTTCGCGGAACTTGGCCTTGATGCCGTCGATCATGTCGCGGATCAGCGTCGGGGTAAGCGGACGGTCAACCGCCCACAGATGAGCTTCGGCCAAGGTGTCGGCCAATACCTGCGCGGTGCGGGTATAGTTTTCAAACTGGAACAGCGGCTCGTCGGAGCAGGTGCGAGATCCCCAGAACTTGAAGCCATCTTTGCGGATCAGGGTGGTGACGCAACCTTCATTCAGCAGATCGGCGTCGGTGCCTGCGGTTTGCAGATCCCAAAATACGCTGGCCGAGATACCGCTCACACCGTTGACGCCGACGTTGGATAAGGTTTTATGCCAGCCGGTCTCCTGGTCGATCTTGGCACGCAGCCCCAGTGCACGAGCGGTGGCGAAGGCGATGTCGCTGCTGTTGGTGGTGGTATTCCAGTTGATGAAGTCCGGCCAAATCAGCATCAGTTCGCGCTGGCTGAAGTTGGCGCGATATTTGATGGCGTCGGACACGGTTTTACAGCCGTAAGCGCTGATATAGCCGAAAGCGCGCAGCTGCTGGCAGATGCCGGCCAACGCGGTCGCCACTTCCTGATTATCATGGCCCGGTACGCCCAGAATGCGTGGTTTCACGCCCAGCTCGGCCTGAGCGGCCAGCAGCGCTTTCATGCCGGTGTACTTACCGTTTTCATCGGCGCCACCGATGATATTGGACGTGGTTTCGGCCTCGTCTTTCCCTTCCGCCACGCGTACCACGACGGTTACCGGCTTAGTCTGCTCGGCGATCGCCAGCAGCGAACGCGCCAGCGTCCCTTTTTTACCTGCTTTGCCGCTGGCGGCCAGGACGTCGGTAATCAGCACCGGGGTGTTGAGAGGAAACAGGGTTGCATCGGCATCTTCTGCGGTACAAACCATGCCGACAATGGCCGTCGAGACGGTGGAAATTACGCGGGTGCCTTCGTTGATTTCGAGGACACGCACGCCGTGGTGATAGTCACCCATAGCATTACTCCGTTTGTGGTTGGTGATGACAGCATGCCTGTTGGGAGGTGGTGCCGCATCTCATTCGGGGTGTGGGATAACTGGTACAACAGCAGGAAAAATAAAGAAAAAAAACGCCCCGGGCGGGGCGTTGAACGACGTTATTGCGGTGGTTGCGGCCAGTCGATATCCGGGGCCGCTTCGGGATCGACCCGATTAAGCAATACGCGGTAGGTTTTCCAGCGGGTCAGCAGCCGCAGTTCCTCTTCGCTCGCCATTCCCAGATCAGTAGCGTCGTTAAGCGTTTCTATCTGCAGCGAACTTTGCTTAATCAACTCTTGTTTTTTATTGGCGGCCTGTTGCCGTAGCTCCTGAGTTGAATACGATCTTGGTATGATGTTTTCTCCATCAAAAATCCAGCGGCCGTTGATATCAGCGCCTTCCGGCAAGTTTTCGACCTCCGCCACACTCATATTTTCTGGGAAAAATCCGGAAACGTCATAATGGCCTTCGGCATTCGGTTTCGCGGTGATTGAACGAATGATCCCGTCCTTGTCATACATCAGTTTTACCGTCTCAGGACGGAAGCTTTTTTGACATTCATACCAGTCTTCCCCGGCATCGGATTTTAAAAACAAAACACCGTGCGAGGCGGCCAGCTGTTTCTGTTCTACCGTTTCCGGCGCGGCGAGGGTAAAGTTTTTCATGTTATTCATCATTATACGCTCCAGACGGTAACCCAATTGCCACCAATGTGTTTTTGCAGCGGACGACGGAAAATTACGTCGATGTATTCATCCACGTTGTTGTTTGCTGCGCCGGTCAGGACATAACCCGCGCTATCCGAATAGCCGGGGCCTCGCCAGGTAGCGATACTTTCCACATTACCCAGGCGAACATCCCGCACAAAGTTGTGATTGAGATAGTTGCTTAAATAGCCTCCCCAAATGCCGCCGTTAATATTGCCGTCTGTTTGATAAGCGGCACCTGCAGCAAATAAGGTGCCGTTCGCGCGGAGTTCACCGTTATTACGGAAGCTGAACCAGCCATCGGCCCCGCCGTTGGCAACATGGATACCGAACTCATGGTGGCTCCCGACCTTCTCATAGTGGTAAAGATCGACGAGCAGATTACCTTGCCCCTGTAGACGCATACCGTTTGTTTGGCGATTGCCGTCGGGATGAGTAAGATTTCCTTGTTTAGTAATAAAATCAGAACTATAAAAAGCGGCCATACCGTTGATATTGGCCTTTCCGCCTATCCAGGCATCACCCGTCGCGCTCAGCTTGCCATTGACGTAATATTCATTGCCGTGAAAGGCTAAGGTGCCTTTGTTGTCATTGATGAGTCTGACATCGAAGTCACCGTTGCTATTGCCGTAATGAAAATCCAGATAGGGGGTGGTACCGAACAGCTCGACACCGGCTTTTGTGGTCAACGCTCCGGCGATGGTTACGCTGCCATTTACGGCTAAAGAGGGTGTAGTGAGGCCGGATTTACTCTCAATCGCTCCATTGACCGTTAAAGCGCCGGTAATGGTATCGCCGCTCTGTTTGACGAACTTCCCGTCGGCTTCCGCCTTGCTGTAGGCGTCGACGTCTGTGGCCGTCGGTTTAAAGCCGGTAGTGTAAATTCGGTACCAGTTCAGCGGTTTGTCAGGGGTCGTGGACGTGCCGATGTAAGATGATCCATTAGGCTGGATCGCCAGATAGCCGCTGGAAGGGCCGCCGTCACACGGCAGGTTCAAGACGCCATAAACACCGCCGCCCGGCGCATTTTTCGATGCACCCGTAACCCGATAGATTTCGCCACGGTTGCTCAGAGCGTCTTCGCGATGTATCGGGCCCCCCCCCAAACCGAACGCGCCCACCTCCATCAGGTTGGTTTTTTGCGCGCCGACGTTGCGTGTGGCGGCAGTACCCAGCTCCAGGTTGCCGCGCGCGACGGACTTGTTTGGCAGGTCTTTCAGGTTCGCCGCGATTTTCAGCGAGGCATCGTTAACCGCTTTGACGGCTTTCGGGGTAGCGGCCAGCGTTTCGCTACCGCTATTGCTGTCGTTGCTCAATTGAGTGAAACCCTTTGCCAGCAAGGTGGCGTCAGGATGATTGCGCGAGCGGGCATGTTCGGCAATGGCTGCACTCAGCGTATCGCGCGAGACCAGTAAGGCGGTCTTGTCTGCGACGATCGCCGCATTGGCGTCGCCTTTTACCAGAAGCACCATGCGCACGACCTGGGTGCGGCCGGCACCTTCGGTCAACTGCGGCTTGTAGGTGTCGGGCGTATTGGCGATCGCCACCAGCACGCCGTTTTTGTCATACAGCCCCAGCTCGCGGATCCACCAACCGCCAACGTCCTCCGGGATCACTTGTTCAGCGATCACTTGGTTGCTGTTGCCGGTATCTATCTGCAGTGAATTCAGCTCGGCGCGCCGTTTTTCGTTCACCAGCTTGGTCTGGCTTTCATCGGGCTGCGTTGGCGAACCGCCGCCGTCGCCGACCGCCATATGCGTAATTTCCAGCTTTTGGCCGGTTGCTGCAGCGTTAGCCAGCAGCGCTTTGCCCTGTTCGGTGAGCAGGGCGCGGTATTTTGCTGTCATGGTGTGGTTCTCTTCTGTTTGCCGGCCGGGTAGGTAAGGCCGTTTTTATACATCACATACAGACTCAATCCGCGCAGGATCTCGCCTGACCAAAAGCCGAAGAACATGCCGTTATCGGTGCCGAGACGCGGCGCGGGCGACCAGCCGCCGTCCATCACGTCACCGGTGGAGAGGTAATGTCTTTGTAATTCCGTAACGCATTGTTCGATAAAGTGTTCGAGGCCCTCAATTTCACTTCCGGCCATTCTTGCCAGCACCGCGCCAGCCAGCCACAGGCCGCACATGTGGCCGGTAAAATCCTGTGCATCGGGCTGCGGCAGGCCGGCCATCGGGAAATCGGTCGGCGTGACACCGCCGGCGTCATTGGTAAAATCAATCAGCCAGCGCAGCCAGTTTTCGACATATTCCACCAGCTTGAGCGGTGGCGTTTTGCTCGCCTGCTGTAACTCGAGCCAGGCGCGCGCGGCACCGAAGAAGGCGCGTGGCTGATAGCCGGACCAGGCCGTGCCGTCACCCCAGTGATACATGGTCCAGGTATCCGCCGGACCGTAACTCAGATTGTCCCAACGGTTCCAGATATAGGCCGATGCGCTGGGGCCCAGCACGCCGAATTGCTGCTGATACCACTGCTGCGACTGCCACAGAAACTCGACCATGTTGTTGAGCATCACCCCGTCGGGATCGGCGGCGGCGTGCACGAAAATGAACGGGTACTGGTAGCCCGGATAAGGCATGCCGTGCCAACCATCGAATTGTTGGCTGTCCGCCTGATAAATGTTGGAGAACGGCATGACGCCCGGCGTACAGAACAGGCCGTCGCGGCGGTGATTCAGGAGGGTGCAGTCTCCCAACAGCGCGGTGTAGGGGTGTGCCGCCTGGAACGTGATGCGATAGCGGATCGTGTAGCCGTCATCGGCGTTGAGCGTCGGTGGAATGTCGTTCAGTACGTAGTAGCTGAACGTGGCGTCCGGTACATTTCCGTCTTGCAGAATGGTTACTTGCTTGACGCGGCTGAAGCGAGGTGCAGCCGGTTTGGGCTCGACATCCTGATGGTCCGGCTGATAGCCGCTCAGCGTAGCCGCTTGCGGGGCGAAATTTGCGATTTGCCATTTGCCGCCGGTGGCGGGCAGCATCCAATACCAGCGCCATTTGTCATCATCTTCGAGCCGCAGGTTGAAGTCGGCGTCCGCGCGATAGACCAACTGCGTAACGGGGAAACTTTCCTCTGCGGTCAACCAGGCGCCGATCACCATACCTGCGTCGTCATTGGGGAAACGGGCTTGGATCACTGTCGCGCTGCGGCTGTCGTAAACCTGTTCCTCAAATTGGCTGGCGATCGCGCAACCGCCGTAGTCGGTCACTGCGCGCAGATCGGCCAGCAGATAGTCGCTGCCGTCTTCTTTCGTCAGCGCCGCCAGGCTGCTGAGCGCGATGTCGTAAGTTTTTACCTGAGGTTGGAGCGACTGCGGCAGACCGATGCCCCATTCCGTGGTGCTCGCCGCGTTTTTTTCCGGTGCTATAGATAGCTGTATTTTGCAGGAGATCGGCTGATTCTGATCGTCGACGCCGCCAAAGCAGGTGCGGATTTTTGACTGGCGATTAATGCGGAACCAGATTGCCTGTTGTTCCAGCGATTGTTGCGATGCTATCTCTTTGCGAATGGTGATCATGCCTTCGGCGCTGCGGCCGTAGCTTACCGGCGCACCGGAAGGGTATGACCAATCGTAGGAGATGCCGTCGGTAAACGGCGTATTGGCGCTGCGGCTCTGGCGAAAGAACTTATCCTGCGCATCAATATCGGTATATTCCATCGCGGTGAATTCAACGCTTTTCCAGGCGTTGAAATAGCGCTGCTCGCCGGTGATGCTGTGTAGCAGATAGCAGGCGTCGGCAAACCACAGCTCGGCATCGGCCGCGTTGCCCATGGCGTTGTGCGGGACCGGCACATGCAGCGGACGGTTATGCTGTACCTGATTGCGTTCGATTAACACGCCGCCGTGTTCGACCGGTTGGCGATTGGCGAAATTCAGCTTGTGATTGCCGCCGAGCGTGGCGTCTTTTAATTGCACCGTACCGATTTGTTCAGCGGGCAGCCCTTTGGCCAGGATCTCGCCGTCGGCGCCGATCTGGTAACCCTGCCAATTGATGATCCAGTCCACGTCATAGCGTGTACCGTCGTTATTCCAGTCGATTTCACCGGCGGCATTGAGCGCGCGCACCTGGGCGTTGACGGCATCCCAGGCCAGCGCGCCGTCGAAGGCGAAAGTAGCGATATCGAGATATTCACCCCAGTAGGGCGCGCCGTGAGGGATCTGCGTACGGCCCTTGTTGAACGTTAGCGGAATACCTTTGAAACCGCTATGCGTCGGATCCCTCGTATCGACCGGCCAATTGGCGGGCACTGGCTCTTTGGCGTTGACGATCCAGTTGGCGATCCAGCGTTGAGGGCTGTCAGGGATCGGCGCACCGTCGTAAAAGTAGGTCACATAGGCGTCAAAACAGGCGATGGCCTGATCCAAATATTTTTGTTCTCCGGTCGCCAGATACGCATGGGCATAGCCAAGGATCTGCAGAGCCTGTCCTTCGGTGGTGGCGTCGTTCGGCAGCCCCGCCATGCGCGACAGCTCGCGTTCATGACGGGAATCGGCCAAAACATGTTCGTCGTTGAACACGAAGTGTTGCTGAGTCGAGTCCAGCGTGGTGCCGGTATTACGTTGCAAGAATTGGTAATGTCCCTCCAGCATTTGCAGGGCGAGACTGGCATAGTCGGGGTACACGGTAGTAAGCTCTCCATCATATTGACCGCCGGCGACGTCGATTGCGCCAGCGGCTTCGAGGTTCAGCGCCAGGCCTGTCAGATGGCGGCTGACCGGCTTGGCATCGGCGATCATCCGCTCCATTTCCAGATACATCTCTTCGGTGATACCGTTCTCCAACACGCCGATATCCAGCGTAAAGGTGCCGGGCTCACCGTTGGTTTCCCACCACTCGCGCAGTTTGATCAGGTAACCCAACGGTTCCACCACGCGGCGAATAGCGCCGATGGTGCCCTTGTGACGGTGGATGAAGAAAGCGGCGGCTACGACGCTGCGTTTGGCATCTTCCGTCCAGGTTTCATCCCAATGATCGACCGAGAAGGCCCAGGCCAGGTACGGCAGCAGATTGACCGGACAGGTGGCTGGATCCCACAGATCGCGCAGCGGCACCGGCATGGCGGCCAGTTCGGCACAGGCGGCCGCAGCCGCGACCTCCAGCGGGGAAGAACCGACCGGCAGCAGACGGTTACTCATCGGAGCCTCCCACCGTCAGACGATAAGAAGCGCAATGTGACGCCTGGGTTTTGTCCAATACGATGTCGGCCTGCGGGGTCTTCAATTCAACGCGTTGCACCCCTTCGGCATGCAGTGCGGCGTAGATTGCCGACAAGCGAATGTCACGGCCTAAACGGTGCTGGGCGCTGATGTAATTTTTCAGTTTGGCTTCGGCAGCGCGACGTACCGGTTCTGCTTCAGGGCCAGGGTAGAGGTACAGTACGGCATCGATGTTGTAGCTGATGATGTTGGCAGAGCGGACGGTGACGCGATCGGCCACCGGGCGCACATCTTCATCGTTCAACGCTTTATCGACGATCGCCACCAGTTCGGCGCTGGCGGTACCGTCTCCTTCGCGTGACAGTACGGAAATCAGCACGTTGGCCGGACTCGGACTTATTGCGGAAACGTCGGCGACCCGGCCATCGGCGGAACGACCGTGGTACTCGTAAGAGCCACTGGATCCAGCCACGCTTAAGCCTTCGAATGCCTGCTGGATGCGCACGCGGAAATCGCTATCCGATTCCATGACCGCCGGCAAGGGCGGGATGACGCTGTCATCCGGCTGTTGCACCACCAGGCGTCGCACCTGGAAGTTTGCGCCCAGTTGGTCGAGGTCGCTGCCGCTGGCATAACCCAGCATCACGGCCTTTGCGGCTTCATTCACGCGCTGGCGTAACAGCAGTTCGCGGTAAGCATTTTCTTGCAACAGTTTGACGATCGGCTCCGATTCCAGCGCCAATGTGCGGGCGATGGCTTCGCGCTGCTCTTCCGGGTAAAGGGAAATCAGCGTGGCCTTGCGATCGGCCAGCAGCGATTCGTAATCGAGAGGATCCACCACCGTCGGGGCGGGTAATAAACTCAGGTCAATGGTTGCCATGGTGTCAGCTCACTGAAATAGAAAGAGAAAAGGCATCCGGCGTATCTGTGCGGTTGCCGGTAATGTCGACCACCATTTTTCCGTCAAAGGTGGTGTTGCAACTGATGCCCGTCAACCGAATGCGTGGTTCCCACTGCAGCAGTGCGCTGTAGCAGGCCGCCATCATTTGCAATCGCAGAACGTCGTTTTGCGGCTGATCCAGCAACTCGGACAGCAACGAACCGTAGCTGCGGCGCATGACGCGTGAGCCGATAGGCGTAATCAGGATGTCGCTCACCGACTGGCGAATGTGCTCGAGATCGGCGATTGCGCGGCCGTTGCCGCGATTCATGCCAAGAAATTTCGCGTTGTTCATGCTGGTTTGTCCGTTTGGCCTCCGCCGTTTTGCACTCCACCGTGGGTGTGGGTATGCACCACAATGCCGTTAGAGCTGATGCTGCCACCGGTGTGATTGAGATCGCCGGTCATCGAGCCGCCCTGATGGATGGCGATGGTGCCGGTAGTGAGTTGCTGGGTACACTCCACTTCGGGAGCGTCCAGCGTAATTTTTCCGCTGGCGATACAGGTGATGTTTGGCGCCGTCAGAGTGATCCGCTCGGCGGCTTCAATGGTGGCGCTTTTTATGCCGACGGCCTTAAGCGCCCCGGTAGCCGGCTCGTATTCGAGCACTGCACCGTCAGGAAAAGCGATATGCGCCGCCTGTGCTGAGGCCGACGGTGCGGGGTGAGCATCGGAAAATACGCCGGGCAACACGAAAGCGGTTTCAAGTTCCCCGCCAAGTGACAGCACCAAGACCTGTTCACCAATGCTGGGCGCCCACCAGCTGCGTGCGTCGCCGGCCCGTCCGGTCAGCCAGTTGAGCCAGTCGGTAAGATTGCCGCCGGTGGCGACGCGGCAGCGCCCGCGTTCCAGGTCGAGCTCGCTGACGGTCCCGATCCGTATCAGGTTGCGCACCAGGCGCTGAATATCGAAGTTGTCTGTGTTCATGTCTCAAGAATGCCGCTGGATGAAAAGGGGGACAACGCGACGGCGTTTGGCTGCCGCCGGCACAACCGAAGCTGCCTGTAGGGCGCTACGGCTGACCAAATTCGCTGAGTAACTCTCCGTGCAGATAAACCTGGGTGAAGCGAACGATGTTCTCCGGTTCGGGAGGTTCAGCCAGCGGGGTGATATGCAATGCGCCATCGCGCAGTTCCACCCGGATTCGTTCGGTGAGTTGCAGCTGCAATATCAACTGGTTCGGCGTGTCTATATCCCTCTGAAACGAAAAATCATTTTTACGCTTGTCCGGATTGGCAAGAAGGTCTGGTTGGTGGCTGCGCAGCCAGGCCAGTACGGCGACCATGACCCGGTCGTCGTCAGCTGACGGCCCATCCAGCGCCAGATTGAGCTGATAGCGATATTCGAAGGACAGCGAGGGGGCGAGCGTTGAGATCACGCGGCCGTTAGCAATGCCAAGGCGCAATCGTTCGGGGTTTTGCTGCAACACGGGAATGGCATTGAACAGTGCGGCACGGAGCTGTTCGGGTTTTAACATGATGTATCTCCTGAAAAAGGGAGCGGTTTGAGTGGGCGTTTGTTGAAAAACGATCAGCGTGAGATGCCGCTCAGACATAGCGCACGTTCGGCCGTGCGGCGGCGCTCCAGTCCTTTGTTTTTGACGCCGTTGACATAAACCCAACGAGGCAGTTGATCGCAAGCCGCCTGCCACTGACGACGTTTGACAAAGGTGGCCAGCGTTGAATTGCAGGCGGCGTTGACGCCGACGTTGAAAGCGAAAGCGCTGACGGCGTCGTAAACCGGCTGCGGCATCTTGACATCCATACAGCGCGCGAGACCGCGCTCTACGGCGCGTACATCGTCGATCAAATGGGCGGCCGCCTGGCGTTCGTTGATGACGGCGCCCGGCTTCACGCCGGCGGTGTGGCCGATGCCGTTGGTCCAGACGCCGGCACTGCATTGGTAGGGTGAAAGCCGGCAGCCTTCGAAATCGGCGATCAGGCGCAAACCTTCCTCAGAGGTTTTCAGCGTATTGAACTGAGGCAGCAGGGCAGCGAGGGTTAAAATAGCCGCCACGCTGCAGCGTTTAGCGAGTGAGCTCATCGTAGACTCCGCGTTTCAGGCCGTTTTTTTTTAGCGATTTCAGCAACTGGTAGCTTTTACGCCGGTAGTACCAATTCACTGCAAAGGTACCGACGCCGACTGCGGCGCCGACCAGGATGGCAATGTCCTGTGCAGAGTGGCTCCCTAACCAGGCCAGGCAAGCCGCGACGAAATAGGCAAGGGTTGAAGTGAGTTTCTCCATCGCTTAATCCCACAATTTGACGGTTTCTCGTTGGGCCGCCGCAGGCAGGTCCGGCAATTCCACCGGTTGACCGTGCGGCAGCAGGGGCCCCAGATCGGCGAGGCCACGGTTAGCCAGATAGACTTGTTCCACCTGGCGTTGCGTGCTGCCGTAGTAGCGCCAGCAAATCGCATCAATGGTGTCACCTTGTTGTGCATAAATTTTCATCATTACCATCCTGCGATAGCGTTGGGAGAGAGGGCTGTGGCCCCGGATATCTTCAGTTTCGCGCGCGTGGGAGGGAGGGGCAACGCGAGGGGGTTGTGGATGAGATGGCACAACTGAGGCGCAAAAGTGCCGCCGGCAGAAATAAAAACCCCGCCGGCGGCGGGGGGATGAAAAACGTTTGGCTGGAGGGATTAGCAGGGGGGGTGTTCGTCAGCGGGATAAAATATTTCTTGATAATCATTGTTCGGCAGCACCTGACTGGCCAAATCGGAGATCAGCGACATGGCGATCAGAAACTCGGAGGCACTGCATTGCGCAGCCTGTGAAACATCGGCGATGAATTGGATGCGGGACAGTGTTACTTGTTGTTTATCCATAATTTCCACTGTTTTTGCCCTCTCTTGATTATACTGTGTATTTATACAGTATTAAGCAAAACGCTAAAGGCGTCAATGGTTGGACTTATCATTTGTGCAGTAAAAATACGGCCAATCATTGATTAGCGGAAATTGTACAAGGAGGCCGTCAAAATGAATTTTGCCGCCGCGTGCGAGAACCTCCAACTGCCAGCGTTGCGGTTCTATGCCAATACCTCGAAGTTTGCGGGCAATATTCAGACAATGCTGCCGCTGTGGCGGCGTCAAACGAGCCGACGGCGCGGGTGCCGGCGGCAAGTAAAGAGCGCGCGTTCCACAGTTATTGCCAGAACTCCAAGGCGTCGCGGCGGCGAGTGTTTTAGCGACGATCCGCCATTGCACGGTGCGCGTTCGGTATACCCGCTCAATTCCCAAATGCGGTGCATAAATGCCGACAACTTTTGTGACGGGCTCGTCATAAGCGTTCCGGGTTTCTGAGGCTTCGCGCGCGACACGCACCCACTGGTGGCTGCGTGGCACATTGGCGCCGCCTTGCGCCTGTATGTAACCGGCAAAGTCGCCGGCGTCGGCAGCGGCGCGCACGGCTTCGGTGCCGGCGTCAAACTGCGGCGTCAGGTTTTGGCCGCGAATACGTCGACATTCGCGGTAGACCCCGAGACCGGGCAGGCCGAAGGGATGAAACTGGGGGATGCGCCAGGTGGCGGCCCAGGCGCTGACCGCGCGGGCGGTATCGCTCAGCGGGGCGCCGGTTTCGCGATCGAGCTCTTCCTCCAATGCATATCCATCGAGGTTTTTTGCGACATATTTGGCCAGATAGGCGGTTGCGCCACCCCGGTTGAGGTGTTTGCTCTGGAAACGATGTTGTTGGGCGCCAGGTTCTGCTGCATCCTGTTGCAGCGCATAACGCTGCATGATGTCAAGCACTGCCTGACGTTGCATTTGTGGAGTGAACATCATCAGATGCCAGTGCGGCGTGCCGTCATGATGAGGCTCAACCACTCGCATACCGTAGACCTGCAGACGGCGATCCTTGAAGGCGGTTCGCATTTTCCCCCACTGGGCAACCAGATAACGTTGGCCATCCTTCGGTGTTAGGGCTTGTCCTTGCCAGCGTGTATTGAAGCGCATTTTGCCTCGTGTGCCGACATGCTGGATAGGGTGAAAGCGTGCCGGCGTCGTCAACGTGATAAACAACCCGCAGTGGCCGTTGCGAGTGGCGTAGGTTTCTATACCGGCGAGGGTATTCATCAACTCCATACGACGAATGGCGGGATTGGCGATGCTGCCGAGCACTTTATCCATAAGATCGGCGCGCTCGCCCGTGGCGACGTTTTCCAGCTCGCAACGGTGAAGATAATCGAGGTTCGATTGACGCCGAGCCTTGACATCGTGAAGGGCCTGTCTGCTGGCATAAGGTGACGTGTTGTTGCGGACGTTGCCTATCGCGATTTGCAGCGCCTCGCGCCACTGCATGCGTTGCATTTTGAGACGCCGCAGCCACCAGCGATCGTCGGTCAGGCGCGACAGCGCCGCAATTGCCCGCTCGCTGTCCAACTTGCCTTTACGATAACAGCGCCAGTGCATGGGCTGGATATTGAAGGCGCGGGCCATCGTGGCGATTTGGCGATAGAGGCGGCGCTGTATATCCGCGTGTAGCAGGATCTCTGCATTATTGCCGTGCTTCGCCAGCAAGGCGTCACATTCACTTTGGTAGAGCGCAGAAAGTTGGCCCCCGATACGCCGCGCCAACTGCTCCAGCGCTTTATCGCCCAGCGCGGGCAGTGCGCTATAACTGTCCGCTTCGCTGCCAAAGTGCAGTGATTTGCGTTGATCCAAACCGAAATTATTATTTACCTGCTGAATGCGTGGCCATATCCGCCGATGGAAAACTCGCACCAGATAATGCCAGGTGGCGTGGGCTCCCTTCTGGCTGAGCAGTTGGCGGTGGCGCTCAAGGAACGGCGTACGCAAATAATAAGGCAGGTCATGAATGCACTGCAGTATCGCTTGCCATTGGCGCAGTTGGTCGCGATTCAGCGCCGCTTCGCGCCCTATCGCACGTCGTGGGGCATTCCATGGATAGGCGTAATCACCGTACGCTGCGTGTTGTATGGCAGAGGCGTTGACCGGCAGATGTTCCGCCGGCCTATTTTTAACGGCGAGCGACATGACGTTGCTTGGTTTCTGATAGCTGCTGGCAGGTCACGCAGCGGCTGACGCCGGGAATCGCAATGCGTCTCGCCACAGGAATCGCCGCGTCACAATCGGCACAGCAGAACGCCGAGGGCACTGTGGCAACCGGCCTGGCGTACGCAATTTGTTTCTCGAGCATCAATGCCTGGCGCTCCTGCGCCATATCAATAGTATCAGCCATAACATTTTCCAGTATTTAATAGGGTGAATTTGGGCCGAGCGGTGCCCGGCGGGTTGCACGCCAGCTTGATTCGAAAGGTTATTTTTTGGGGGTTAACAGACAGTCTGTTTCGCTGATATAGCGCGGCAACGATTGACTGAGCGAGATGAGTTCATTGAGTGCCGCGACGATTTTCCGCCGTTCGGCATAACCCATTTCGTGAAACTTTAGCCACACATAGCGTTCAGTCAGCCCGGCGTGGAAGCAAAACGTATGGCGCAGGTGCAGCGGCGCCGTGTCGTAAATCTCTTCGGCATGGTTGGGTTGCCGGGCAAACAGTGTGCGGCGGATTTCAGCAATACGCCGCAGGCCGATAGCCCGTTGCTCCTCGCTGGCCAGTAGCATGACAGCCTCCTTATCTGAATTTGATGATGGATGAATACTCGCAAAAGCAAGGTTTGGTTATCCGTCGTTTAGGGTCGAAAATTTGAGTAAACACGCTGTAAACAAAGTGATTACGCAAGATTGTTGTCGCCTTGTGGTATTTGCATTTTCATCACCCATGTCGCATCATCTTAACTAAAGCGATCGACATGCCGAGTGACGGCGAATTGATGGTACTTTAAATCGCAAAATGCGACTTGTAAATGCGAATTTCATTTTTAATCGGTGATGATATGCGTGAAGATGCAACAAACAACAACACCTCCGTGGGAGCGGTAATTGAGAGAGTTCTTTCATCTTATGGCGTTGGCACGCAGAAGGAATTGAGTGAAATCCTTGGGATAGCGCCGAATAACATCAGTAGTTGGCAACAGCGGGGTAGTGTTCCCGGATATGTCATTATCAACTGCGCGTTAACCACGGGAGCAGACCTGGCCTGGCTGATGACTGGTGAACTTGCAAATTCAAAAGGAAATCGCAAGCCTGCGTCATCTGCGCAAGGTAAAGCGCTTTACGATCGCGTTTTGGCTTCCGGCGGGAAAGGGGTATTGCGCCGCATTTTGGATGCTTACGGTTTCAATCTGCAAAAAGAATTGGGCGACCTGCTGGGTATCTCTTCAGGCACGATGAGCACCTGGGTCCGCCGCAACTACTTCCCCGGCGATATCGTGGTGACCTGTGCTCTGGATACAGGCGTCTCGCTGCTGTGGCTGGCGACGGGCCAGGGGGAGATGTGGGGTGATGCCGCATCGGCGGTTCCGGTATCCGGAGTTCGCACGATACCGAAATATCGCCTGCTCGCCGGGCAGTTGAAAGAGGGGGGGCAGTGGTCGGCAGACTGTTCTTTGATTCCTGACGGCGTGGCTCAGCCGGCTTATGTTGATGGCGGGCGCGTATCCTGGCTGGTGGATCTGGCCGTTACGCATATCGCCAATGGCCGCTGGCTGGTGGACATCGACGGTAACCTGGACGTATACGATATAGCGCGTTTACCGGGTAACCAGGTGCGGGTCAGCGGCGGCAACGTCGACTTTCAATGTTCTCCGGATGCATTGAAAGCGCTTGGCATGGTCTGGTTAACGTTGACGCCGCAGGCATAAAAAAAAGCCCATCGATGATGGGCTTCGAGAAATCATGGGCGGGCAGGTTACAGGCCGTAGACCAGCGTGACCGAGGTTGTCGTGTCGGTATTCTTCGGCGCGGAGGCCGGTGGCTTGCTGTTGTAGGTCACGGTGTAAGCTACGCGCAGTGAAAAGCGATCGTTGATCGCCACGTTCAACGCGCTTTCCGAGTTCAGCGTGGTTTCTTCGTTCGCCAGTGCGGAGACGCCCTGAATGAACTTGGTGTTGTCGGTGAGCTGATAGGAATAGTTGGCCGCGCCATAGGCCAGCCCTTTGGTCGAGCGGCCGCCGCCATGGTATTCGTCATGGCGCACGCCGGGACCGAATTCCACCCGCAGGTCGCTGAGCGGCCCGTTGAGGATTTGACGGCCATAGCCGCTGGTCAGCGTGGAGCGTGAGTCGTAACCGTTGAAACGGTCGCTCAGCCAGCTGGCCTGGCCGAACAGGTAGTTGCGATCGGTCAGGTTATAGCGCGTACGGCCGCCGGCCTGATACTTTTCGGACGAGCGCACGTTGGAAGAGGTGGTGTTGTTGGCCGCCCCCCACAGGCTGTACGCCGCGTCGGTGTTGAACCAGGTCATGTTGGTGTTGGCCAACAGAGTGGAACTCTGCGAGTTGCCGGACTGGGCGTTGTAGCCCGCCTGCACGTTGCCTTCGAACGGTTTCTTGGCGGTGGCCGGATCGTCCATCGCGGTGAAAAGCGTATTGTCGGCAAGGGCTGAAACACTGGTGAAAGTCGTTAAGCAGCAAATATACAGCGGAAAAGCGCGACGAGCGCGGGAAGAGAGCATCTTGGATCCAGTTGTTAAGGGTGATTATTGTTGATGACGGTCACATTATATCGGTTCATTTCGGCGACAAAAATAGCCGCCATTAGCTTAAGTTTTTAATTTTTATCCCTCATTTATTCGCTTTTCTTCTACTTAAATTCATCGCTTTCGACGGCATTTCGTGCTGATCCTGCTTCGCCCGACCGTCGGTGCCGAGATGGGCCGTGCATCCTCGCTGTAAAATTTAATGTACAAATATGTTTACATTCATTGGCTTTGTTAGGCATGAGGGGTTATAGCGTGGTGATGGGTTTATTATTTGTTTAATTGGTTGTATTTGTTGTATTTAAAACAATTTTTTCAACCCTGACTCAAAGGTGGTTTAAGCAAGATAATGACGGTAATCTTTTATTTACGGAAAATGGATTGAAAACTTTACATATCGTGATAGGGTAGACCCCTGAAACGCTCAATGTTCCATTTCAACGCATAACGCCAAACGACAGGAATAGCATCATGCAAAAAGACGCGCTCAATAACGTACACATCAGTGCAGAACAGGTTCTCATCACGCCGGAGGAGCTGAAGAACCAGTTCCCGCTCAGCGCCGACGACGAAAATGAAATCGCCACCTCGCGTAACACCATCGCCAACATTTTGCAGGGGCGCGATCATCGCCTGTTGGTGGTGTGCGGGCCTTGTTCGATCCACGATCCGGATGCGGCGCTGGACTACGCCCGTCGTTTGAAAACTCTGGCGGCTGACTTGAGCGATCAGCTGTATATCGTTATGCGCGTCTATTTTGAAAAACCCAGAACCACTGTCGGCTGGAAAGGTTTGATCAACGATCCGTACATGGACGGTTCGTTTGACGTTGAAGCAGGCTTGCATATCGCGCGTCGCCTGTTGCTGGATCTGGTGGGCATGGGCTTGCCGTTGGCTACCGAAGCGTTGGATCCGAACAGCCCGCAGTACCTGGGCGATTTGTTCAGCTGGTCGGCGATCGGCGCGCGTACCACCGAATCTCAGACCCACCGAGAAATGGCATCCGGCCTGTCGATGCCGGTCGGGTTCAAAAACGGCACCGACGGCAGCCTGGGTACCGCCATCAACGCCATGCGCGCCGCTGCCATGCCGCATCGCTTCGTCGGCATTAACCAGGCAGGCCAGGTTTGCCTGCTGCAGACTCAGGGCAACCCGGATGGGCACGTGATCCTGCGCGGCGGCAAAACTCCGAACTACAGCGCTGAGCACGTTGCGGCCTGTGAAAAACAGATGCTTGAGGCGGGACTCCACCCGTCCTTGATGATAGATTGCAGCCATGGCAACTCGAATAAAGACTATCGCCGTCAGCCGGCGGTTGCCGAGTCCGTGGTGGAGCAGATCAAGGCGGGTAACCGCTCAATCACCGGCATTATGCTGGAGAGCCATCTGCATGAGGGCAATCAGTCTTCCGAACAGCCGCGTGCAGACATGCGTTACGGTGTGTCCGTCACCGACGCCTGCATCAACTGGGAGAGTACGGAAACCCTGTTGCGCCATATGCATCAGGAACTCGGCGCTGCGCTGACGGCCCGCACGGGAGAAAAGTAAGTTATGGTGGCAGAACTGACCGCGCTGCGCGATCAAATCGATGAGGTGGATAAAGCGCTGCTGGATCTGCTGGCGAAACGCCTGCATCTGGTAGCGGAAGTGGGCGAAGTCAAAAGCCGTCATGGCCTGCCGGTTTACGTACCGGAGCGCGAAGCCGCGATGCTGGCATCGCGCCGCCGGGAGGCGGAAAATCTCGGCGTGCCGCCGGATCTGATCGAAGATGTGTTGCGCCGCGTGATGCGGGAGTCTTACGTCAGCGAGAACGATAAGGGCTTTAAAACCCTGTGCCCGCAGCTGCGGCCGATCGTCATTATCGGCGGCAACGGTCAAATGGGCAGGTTGTTCAATCGCTTGCTGACGCTGTCGGGTTATCAGGTCAGGGGGTTGGATCAGGAAGATTGGCCGCAGGCGGAGCAGCTGTTGGCGGATGCCGGCATGGTGATCGTCAGCGTGCCGATCCACGTGACCGAGCAGGTGATAAGCCGCCTGCCGACGCTGCCTGCCGATTGTATTCTGGTGGATCTGGCGTCGGTGAAGAACCGGCCTTTGCACGCGATGTTGGCGGCGCACAGCGGCCCGGTGGTCGGTCTGCATCCGATGTTCGGCCCGGACGTGGGCAGCGTGGCCAAGCAGGTGGTGGTCTACTGCGACGGCCGCCAGCCGGAGGCGTATCAGTGGCTGCTTGAACAGTTGCAGGTGTGGGGCGCGCGGCTGCATCGCATCAGCGCGGCCGAGCACGATCAGAATATGGCGTTTATTCAGGCGCTGCGGCACTTCGCTACCTTCGCCTACGGGCTGCACCTGGCGGAAGAGAACGTGCAACTGGAGCAACTGCTGGCGCTCTCTTCGCCAATCTACCGGCTGGAGCTGGCGATGGTTGGCCGCCTGTTCGCGCAGGATCCGCAGCTGTACGCCGATATCATTATGTCGTCGGAAGAAAACGTGGCGCTGATTAAGCGTTACTACCAGCGCTTCGGCGAGGCGATAAAGCTGTTGGAGCATGGCGACAAACAGGCGTTTATCGAGAGCTTCCGCAAGGTAGAGCATTGGTTCGGCGATTACGCCCAGCGCTTCCTGGTGGAGAGCCGCACGCTGTTGCGGCAGGCTAACGACAGCCGGCAGTAAAACTGCGGGCAGTAAACATAAAGGGTTCGGCTTGGCCGAACCCTTTTTTACGGTTTCAGGATGGGTTGACCGGCACCACGGTGTCGCTTGGGTAACAGCCCAGCACCTTCAGCGAGCGGGTGATCGGCGCCAGATCGCGCAGCGCTTTTTGCATCGCCTCGGCGCGCAGGTTGGCCTGCACATCGATATAGAACATCTCCTCCCACGGATTGCCGTTGATCGGACGTGATTCCAGCTTGGTCATGATGATGCCGTTATCGCGCAATACCAGCAGCGCTTCGACCAGCGCGCCGGATTGTTGGCCGGTCGCCATGATCAGCGTGGTTTTTGCCGGCACCTGTTCGGAGACATCGATCGCTTTGCGCGCCAGGACGATGAAGCGAGTGATGTTTTGCTGCTGGTTGGCGAGATTGTGTTCCAGCACCTGCAGCCCGTACAGCGCGCCGCCGGCCTCGCTGCCCAGTGCAGCCACCTTCGGTGAATTCAGCTTGGCGACTTTCTCCATCGCGGCCGCCGTGCTTTCAGTGTATTCGATTTTCCAGTGCGGGAAGCGGTTAAGGAACTGGCTGCACTGTTGGAACGGCTGCGGATGGCTGTAGACGGTTTCTATCTGGCTCAGATCGCTGTCGCCGGCGATCAGAACGCAGTGGTTGATAGGGTTAGTCAGTTCGCCGACGATCGACAGGCTGGTGTGTTGCAGCAGATCGTAGACCTCGTTTATCGAACCGGAGCTGGTGTTCTCGATCGGCAAAATCGCGTAGTCCGCCTGGCCGGTTTCCACCTGGGCGAAAATATCCTGAAACTTCTGGCAGCCGCATTCGATCAGCCGATCGAAGTGGCGGGCAGCGTATTGGCGTGCCGCCAGATGTGAATAAGAGCCTTTCGGGCCGAGGAAAGCGATGCGGGCGGAATGCTGGCTGACGGGGTTGAGCTGGTGCTGCAACAGCGCCTGCTGGGTCAGAACGGAGTCTTCAATGATCAGTTGGAACAGGCGGGTGACGTAGAAACCGTCCAGGTCGTAAGGCTTGGCGGCGGCGATCAGCGCATCCAGCAGATCGCGTTCGCGCTCTTTGTCACGGATCGGGCGGTGAGAGTGCAGCTTGGTCTTGCCGACTTCGATCGCCAGCTCACGGCGTTCCGCCAGCAAGGCCAACAGTTTCAAGTCCAGTGCGCTGATGCGCTCGCGCAGCACCAATAACGGGTTGTCAGTCATAATCAGCTTCCGCCTTCAGTTCTTATTCGTTGTAAAACAGCCATAAAAAAAGCCCCCTGTTTCCAGGAGGCCTTGTTGTTCGTCTTCGCATTCTTTCTCACACGACGAAACGCCTCCCAGTCAGGGGAAGGTAAAAAAGAATGCGAAGAAAAACGGTGTGCGTGGCATGGTCTACCTAAGGTTAATGCGAACAGGTTTTAAAGTAACCGCTGGCTTTTACCCCGTCAACAAAAATACCCGACAAAAAACGCGCCCTCGGGCGCGTTTGATGCGGCAATCGCTGTCGGACGGTTATTCCTGCTCTTGCGTGACTTCCGGCACAATGTCTTTCACGCTGGCATTGCAGCGGCGCGCTTCGCCTTTGTGCTGCACTTTGTTCAACTGGCGCTCCAGTTTGGCGATCAGCTCGTTAACGGCGGTATACATGTCATCATGTTTGGCGCTGGCGACCAGCGGGCCGTTAGGCGTAGTAATGGTAGCGTCGGCGACAAACCCTTGCGGCTCTTTGGATAAGACGATATGCGGGTTAATCAGCTGGGTCTGCCATTTTTCCAGTTTGGTGAGACGGTCTTCGACGTGATTGCGGATTGCGGGAGTGATATCCATTTGTTTGCTGGTAATGTTCAATGTCATATAACTTACCTCTCTGTCTTTCCGTCTTGGTGAATCCAGCATACCCCGCTTTTTGTTTAAATGCGTGATGTAAATCACGATTTTTTGTCACTTTTTGCAAAGTTAGTTCAATCTGTGATTCAGCATTTGAATTGGCTATCTAATGCTTGAGAGTTGCCGCCGGATGGCGCATTATCGATGAGTTGACCGGTGAGGAGCGCTAGCTAACACCGTGTTTTTACTTGTGTATTTTTCCAGTAAAAACCAGGTCGACGCCAATGAAAACGGCAGCCTTGGCTGCCGTTTGGTTTTTCTGCCGGTGCCGACGCGCGCTTATTGTGGGTTGGCGGCGATCACTTTGGCCACTTTGTCAGCCTGGCCGTTCAGCTGCAGCTGCTTGTAGGCATTTTCCATCAGCGGCAACACGTCATGCGTCGCTTTGGTATCCGGGAATTCACGCAACATCTGCTCGGCGCGATTAACGACCGCGACGTAAGCACCACGTTTAGTGTAGTATTCCGCCACCGAAAGCTCATACTTGGCCAAACGATCTTTCAGATACACCAAACGCTTGTTGGCGTCGGTCGCGTATTGGCTGTTCGGGTATTGCTGAATCAACTGGCTGAAGTCGCGGAACGCAGCGCGAGCGTGCTGAGGATCGCGGTCCGAACGGTCAACCCCGAAGAAGCCCTGCAGCGCGCTGTCATCAAGCGCCATGTCGGTCAGGCCGCGCATGTACATCACGTAATCGATGTTCGGGTGCGTCGGATTCAGGCGCATGAAGCGATCGATGGATGCCTGAGCCATTGGCAAGTCGGCAGCCTTATAATAGGCGTAAATCAAATCCAGCTGGACCTGCTGGGAATACGGCCCGAAAGGATAGCGGTTATCTAACGCTTCGAGTTGCGTAATCGCGCCCTTGAAGTTACCGTCCTGCAGTTTTTGCTGCGCGGTAGCATAGATTTCCGAAGGCGGGTTGTCGGGAACCGCATCCTTGGATGTGGAGCAACCTGCCAGCGCCAGGCTCAACGTGGCTGCCGCCACCAGATATTTCATACGCGTCATGACGTTTTGATTATCCTCAGGGTGTTATTCCGGGAGACTGTCCGTTAAGCTCCCGACAAAGACCAGGTACAATAGCACATTATATTAAACGGCATCGCCGTGAAAACCCAACGTTAACGAAGAAGCTGCATATGGCACAACAAGTACAACTCACCGCAACGGTGGCCGAATCTCAACTCGGACAACGTTTAGATCAGGCTTTGGCCGAATTGTTCCCTGATTATTCACGATCTCGCATAAAAGAGTGGATCCTGGGCGATCGGGTGAAGGTCAATGGCAAAACGTCAAACAAACCGAAAGAGAAGGTGCTGGGCGGAGAGACAGTCGCCATCGATGCACAGATAGAAGAAGAAGCGCGTTGGGAGCCGCAGGATATCGCGCTGGATATCGTCTATGAAGACAGCGATATCCTGGTGATCAACAAGCCGCGCGATTTGGTGGTGCACCCTGGCGCCGGTAACCCGGACGGCACGGTGCTCAATGCGCTGCTGCATCACTACCCGGAAATCGCCGACGTGCCGCGTGCCGGCATCGTGCACCGTCTGGATAAAGACACCACCGGCCTGATGGTGGTGGCGAAAACCGTGCCGGCGCAAACCCGGCTGGTGGAGGCGCTGCAGGCACGCGAAATCACCCGTGAATACGAAGCGGTGGCGATCGGCACCATGACGGCAGGCGGTACGGTAGAAGAACCCATCGCGCGCCATTCCACCAAGCGCACTCACATGGCGGTGCACCCGATGGGTAAGCCGGCGGTGACGCACTATCGCATTATGGAGCACTTCCGCGCGCACACTCGTCTGCGCCTGCGCCTGGAAACCGGCCGTACTCACCAGATCCGCGTGCACATGGCTTACATTAGCCATCCGCTGGTGGGCGATCCGCTGTACGGCGGCCGTCCGCGTCCGCCGAAAGGCGCTTCGGAGGCCTTCATCAACACGCTGCGCGGCTTTGACCGCCAGGCGCTGCACGCTACCATGCTGCGTTTGTATCACCCGATCAGCGGCATCCAGATGGAGTGGCATGCGCCGCTGCCGCAGGACATGGTTGATCTGATCAACGCGCTGAAGGCGGACACCGAAGAATTCAAAGATCAGATGGACTGGTAATGCGCTCGCTCATTCTGCCCGACTGGCCGTTGCCTCCCGGCGTTAAAGCTTGCAGCACCACGCGCGATGGTGGCGTCAGCCTGCCACCTTATGACTCGCTGAACCTCGGCGCTCACGTGGGCGACGAGGCGCAAGCGGTGAAGCGCAATCGGGAAAGGTTGGTTACCGCCGCCGGCTTGCCGCAGATGCCGGTATGGCTCGAGCAGGTGCACGGCACTCGCGTGGTGACGTTGACGGGACAAGCGCCCGCCGATCTGCGGGCGGATGCGGTGTACAGCAACGTGCCGGGTCAGGTGTGCGCAGTGATGACGGCGGATTGTCTGCCGGTGCTGTTCTGCTCGCAGCAAGGCGACGAAGTGGCCGCCGCTCACGCCGGTTGGCGTGGGCTATGCCACGGCGTGCTGGAGCAAACCGTGGCGGCGTTCAGCGCCGCACCGGGCCAAATCAGCGCCTGGCTGGGGCCGGCGATCGGCCCGCAGCAGTTCGAGGTCGGGCCGGAGGTGCGCGCCGCTTTCATGGCGGAAGACGCTGAGGCCGCAGCGGCATTTACCCCGCATGGCGATAAGTTTTTGGCTAATATCTACTTGCTGGCTCGCCAACGCTTGTTGCGTGCGGGCGTTCAGGCCATTTATGGCGGCGACCGCTGTACGGTTAACGAAATGAGCCATTTTTTCTCCTATCGACGCGATGGAATAACCGGACGTCTGGCAAGTTTAATCTGGCTGATATAACCTATTGAATTAGGACGATCCAACGACGCATGGCGTTGTACCGAAAATTTAGCGTCGAGATAACCTTGAAAATTTGAGGGATGACCTCATTTAATCTCCAGTAGCAATTTCGACCCATCTTGGAGGTGTTATGCGTCTGGATCGTCTTACCAACAAATTCCAGCTTGCCCTCGCCGATGCCCAGTCACTAGCCCTTGGGCACGACAACCAGTTTATTGAACCGCTACATCTGATGAGCGCCCTGCTCAATCAGGAAGGGGGCACGGTTCGTCCACTATTAACTTCCGCAGGTATCGATGCCGGGCGTGTACGCACCGAGATCGAACAGGCGCTGTCCCGTTTACCGCAGGTAGAAGGCACCGGTGGCGACGTTCAACCGTCCCACGAGTTGGTGCGCGTTCTGAACCTGTGCGACAAGCTGGCGCAAAAGCGTGCGGACAAATTCATTTCTTCCGAGCTGTTTGTGCTTGCGGTGCTGGAAGACCGCGGCTCGTTGACCGACTTGTTGAAAGCGGCCGGTGCGACGGCCGATAAAATCAGCAAAGCCATTGAACAAATGAGAGGCGGTGACAGCGTGGAAGACCAAGGCGCCGAAGACCAACGGCAGGCATTGAAGAAATACACTATCGATCTGACCGAACGTGCTGAGCAGGGCAAACTTGACCCGGTGATCGGCCGTGACGAAGAGATCCGTCGCACCATTCAGGTGCTGCAACGCCGTACCAAAAACAACCCGGTGTTGATCGGCGAGCCTGGCGTAGGTAAAACCGCCATCGTCGAAGGCTTGGCGCAGCGCATCATTAACGGCGAAGTGCCGGAAGGACTGAAGCACAAGCGCGTATTGTCCCTCGATATGGGCGCCTTGATCGCCGGCGCCAAATATCGCGGCGAGTTTGAAGAGCGTCTGAAAGGCGTGCTCAACGATCTGGCCAAGCAGGAAGGCAGCGTTATCCTGTTTATCGACGAACTGCACACCATGGTCGGCGCCGGTAAGGCGGATGGTGCGATGGACGCAGGCAACATGCTGAAGCCGGCGCTGGCGCGCGGCGAGCTGCACTGCGTTGGTGCCACCACGCTGGATGAATACCGTCAATATATAGAGAAGGATGCGGCGCTCGAACGTCGTTTCCAGAAAGTATATGTGGCGGAGCCGAGCGTGGAAGACACCATTGCTATTCTGCGCGGCCTGAAAGAGCGTTACGAACTGCACCACCACGTGCAGATAACCGACCCGGCCATTGTGGCGGCGGCAACGCTTTCGCACCGCTATATCGCCGATCGTCAATTGCCGGACAAGGCTATTGACCTTATCGACGAAGCGGCGTCCAGCATTCGCATGCAGATGGACTCCAAGCCGGAGTCGCTCGACAGGCTTGAGCGCCGCATCATCCAATTGAAACTGGAACAGCAGGCGCTGAATAAAGAGTCTGACGACGCCAGCAAGAAACGCCTGGACATGCTGAGCGATGAGCTGGGGCAGAAAGAGCGCGAATACTCGGAGCTGGAAGAAGAGTGGAAAGCGGAAAAAGCGTCGCTCTCCGGCACCCAGAATATCAAGGCAGAACTCGAGCAGGCCAAAATCACCCTGGAGCAGGCGCGTCGCGTCGGCGATCTGGGGCGGATGTCGGAACTGCAGTACGGCAAAATCCCTGAGCTGGAAAAACAGCTCGCCGCCGCCACGCAGGCCGAAGGCAAGAGCATGAAGCTGTTGCGCAACCGGGTGACCGATGCGGAGATTGCCGAAGTGCTGGCGCGTGCGACCGGGATCCCGGTCGCAAGAATGCTGGAAGGCGAGCGCGACAAGCTGCTGCGCCTGGAACAAGAACTGCATTCGCGAGTGATTGGCCAGGACGAAGCGGTCAGCGCAGTCTCCAATGCGATCCGCCGCAGCCGTGCGGGGTTGTCCGATCCTAACCGACCGATCGGTTCGTTCCTGTTCCTCGGTCCGACCGGGGTAGGGAAAACCGAGCTTTGCAAGGCGCTGGCTTCGTTCCTGTTCGACAGCGACGACGCCATGGTGCGTATCGATATGTCCGAGTTTATGGAGAAACACTCCGTTTCGCGTCTGGTCGGCGCGCCTCCGGGCTATGTCGGTTATGAAGAGGGCGGCTACCTGACGGAAGCCGTACGTCGCCGGCCTTATTCGGTGATTCTGCTGGATGAAGTCGAGAAAGCGCACCCGGACGTGTTCAATATTCTGTTGCAGGTGTTGGATGACGGCCGCCTGACCGATGGTCAAGGCCGCACCGTCGATTTCCGCAATACCGTGGTGATCATGACGTCCAACCTGGGTTCCGATCTGATCCAGGAGCATTTCGGTCAGATGAACTACGCGCAGATGAAAGAGTCGGTGATGGAGATGGTGAGTCACCACTTCCGTCCAGAGTTCATCAACCGTATCGACGAAGTGGTGGTGTTCCACCCGCTGGGCGAGAAACACATCGCCGCGATCGCCAAGATTCAGTTGTCGCGTCTGTACAAGCGTTTGGAAGAGCGCGGTTACGAAGTGACCATGACCGAACCGGCCCTGGCGCTGTTAAGCAAAACCGGCTACGACCCTGTATATGGCGCACGCCCGTTGAAACGCGCTATTCAGCAGGAAATCGAGAACCCGCTGGCGCAGCAAATCCTGTCCGGCAAGCTGATCCCCGGCAAGCTGGTAACGCTGGATGTGGAAAACGACCATATCGTTGCCCGACAATAACGGCAATTAAGGATAATAAAGATGAAAGGGAGCGGGTGACCGCTCCCTTTTCTTTACCTTCGTTTGTCCCTGTTTACAGGGTTTGCCGCTATTACTGTGCTAAAACCGGTATTTTCTGACTAATAAACATCCTAAAAAGGTGTTTTTGGTGATTATTTGAACGCTTGAAAAGTTTTTTGCATTTAGGGGTTGCGGCCCGCCGAGAACTCCCTATAATGCGCCTCCACTGACCGGGAACAACGACTGACAAGCCGCCGGGTCAGCGAGAAGAAAGCGAAATAAACGCTTGACTCTCCGGGTGAAAAGCGTA